>FWPU01000157.1_pt1 | contig 208411 bp, 217 predicted proteins | sample 2228361 | NCBI WGS metagenome assembly FWPU01 (sample SAMEA103939777, study PRJEB20133) | metagenome | reverse complement strand
CGGGCGCCGGTAGCTCAGGGGACAGAGCGGCGGACTTCTAATCCGCGGGTCGGAGGTTCGAATCCTCCCCGGCGCGCGAGTGCGATGCAGCTCCCCTGCCGCGCCGCCCCGCCCGCTCGGCTCGCCGCGAACCTCCACCTCGTCGCCGCGGACCCTGCACAGGACCTCCACACGCCCGCGGTACCCATGGGGGTGAGCTGAGGAGACCGGCCGGGGCGCGTCGCTCCGGCGGTCGGAAAGGAGACGGCGATGAAGAGGATCTTCCCGATCGCCCTGGTGGTCGTGGGCCTCGCCTTCGTGGGCGGCGGCATCTACGCGACGATCAGGGGGCTCGACGCGAGGGCGGAGGTCCGGGCCCAGCTCCTGGCCCAGAACATCACGACGACGCCGGACGCCGAGATCCCGAACGCGCGGGTGGCGGACGCCGCCACCGCCCACGCGATGGCCAACGTCATCGGCAAGCACGCCCTGGAGGCGACGGGTGGCCGGACCTACGCCGAGATGGGTCGCTTCCTCACCCCCGACGGCGGCGAGACGAGCGACGAGGAGCAGGCGCTGAAGGACGAGAACGGCAACCCGGTCCCGAACCCCTTGCGGAACGTCGCCTTCCAGGCGGCGACCCTGCAGACCGCGCTGCACACCTCGCACCTGGCGTTCAACGTCGCCGAGCTCGTCATCGGGCTCGGCGTGTTCATCACGGCCCTGGGCGTCGTGATCGGCGGGATCGGCGTGGCCCTCGGCGGCCTGACCATCCCCGCCGTGGCCCGCACCTTCCACATCGAGCCGGTCCTGGTCAGGGAGACCGCGTAGCCCCATCCGATCGAGGGCGCGTCCGCCCGGGCGCGCCCTCGATCACCCGTCGGAACGCCCACCACGGATGGGCCGAACGGCCCGTGGAGGGCCCGGGTCGGACCCGCAGCATGACAGGCGAGCGCGATGAGCCACTGCCACGGGACGCCGGCGAGCGTCACGGAGCTCAGCTCCGCACCGATCGTCCTGATCGGGAACTCCAACGTGGGCAAGTCGGCCGTGTTCGCCGCGCTCACGGGGCGCAGGGTGGACGTCTCCAACTACCCCGGGACCACGGTCGAGATCGCCTCGGGGACGGTGCGCGCGGACGGCGAGCGGACCCTCATCGACACGCCCGGGATCCGCAGCACGGTGCCGCTGTCCGAGGACGAGCGGGTCACGCGCGACGCCCTGCTCGACCTCGCCCCCTCCGCCGTGGTGCAGGTCGTGGACGCGAAGAACCTCCGACGGGGCCTGCTGCTCACCCTCGAGCTCGCCGAGACCGACCTGCCGGTCGTGCTCTGCCTGAACATGACCGACGAGGCCGAGGCCCGCGGGATCCGGATCGACGCCGACCGCCTCTCCCGCGTCCTCGGCGTGCCGGTGGTCCCCACGGTGGCCACCCGCCGGGTCGGGATCGACCGCCTCCGGGCGGCGCTCCCCCAGGCCGCGCCGGTCCGTCGCACCGTCCGCTTCGACGACCGCATCGAGGAGGCCCTCGCACAGGTCGAGTCGCTCCTCCCCGAGGCGGTTGGTCCGCGACGCGCGCTCGCGCTCGGGCTCCTCGCCGGGGACCCGACCCTCCCCGCCCGCGTGGGGCTCGGCCCGCGGAGCGCGAGCGCGCTCTCGCGGATCCGCGAGGAGCTGGAGGTCGCCCTCGGGGAGCCCATCGCGTACGCGATCACCCGGGCGCGCCTGGCCGAGGTGGACCGGATCCTGCCGGAGGTGCTCCACCGGCGCCGGGTCGCCGCCCGCCGCGCGGGCGCGACGGTCGGCCGCCTGGCCGCCCACCCGGCCTGGGGCTGGCCGATCCTCCTCGGCGTGCTCGTTGCGACCTACCTGCTCGTCGGGGTCCTCGGCGCGGGGAACCTGGTCGGGCTCCTCGAGGAGCGGTTCTTCGGCGAGCTCGTGAACCCCTGGGCCACGCGCCTCGTGCGCGACCTCGTCCCCTGGCCGCTCCTGCGGCGCTTCCTGGTCGGGGAGTACGGCCTCGTGACGATGGCCCTCACGTACGGGTTCGCCATCGTCCTGCCCATCGTGGCGACCTTCTTCCTCGCCTTCGGCGTGCTCGAGGACTCCGGCTACCTCCCGCGCCTGGGGGTGATGCTCGACCGGGCCTTCCGGCGGATCGGGCTGAACGGCAAGGCCGTGCTCCCCCTCGTCCTCGGGCTGGGCTGCGTGACCATGGCCACGGTGAGCACGCGGATGCTCGAGTCGCGACGGGAGCGGATCCAGGCCACCCTCCTGCTCGCCCTCGCCATCCCGTGCTCGGCGCAGCTCGGGGTCATGCTCGGGATGATCTCGATCACCGGGCCCGTCGGCGTGGCGATCTGGCTCTCGGTCGTGCTCGGCTCGCTCCTCGCGGTGGGCTGGCTCGCCGACCGGGTGCTGCCCGGGGAGCGCTCGGAGTTCCTCCTGGAGCTCCCCCCGATGCGCCGGCCCGCGCTCGGCCCCGTGCTCACGAAGACCGCGGCCCGGATCGAGTGGTACCTGCGGGAGGTCATCCCGGTGTTCGTCGTGACCACGGCGGTGCTGTTCGCCTTGGACGAGACCGGCCTGCTCGCCCGGATCGAGCACATGCTCTCGCCCGTCGTCGTCTCCTGGCTCGGGTTGCCCGCGGCCGCCACGGGGGTCCTGCTCGTGGGGTTCCTGCGCCGGGACTACGGCGCGGCCGGCCTGTTCGCGCTCGCCACCGCGGGCGCGCTCAGCGTCCAGCAGACGGTGGTCGCGCTCGTCGTGATCACGCTGTCCATCCCCTGCATCGCGGCCCTGCTCATGATCGTCCGGGAGCACGGGATGCGCGTCGCGCTCGCCATGCTCGCGACGGTCCTCAGCGTGGTGCTGCTCGTCGGGGGCCTGCTGAACCTGGCGCTCGGAGGGCTCGATGTCCCGCTCGGGTAGGTCCGTCCGCTGCGAGCTCTGCGGTCACCGGTTCGACCCAACCACGCTCGCCTGCCACAGCGAGTGCCCCCTCGGCGCCCACTGCTCGCTGATCTGCTGCCCGAACTGCGGCTACCAGGTCGTGGACGAGGGGCGGACCTGGGTGGGGCGGCTCCTCGCGCGGCTCCTCCGGGGACGCCTGGAGCCGGCGCCCGTGGCCCGACCGGGCCCGCGCGAGACGATCCCCCTCTCCCACGTGCTCCCGGGCCGCCCGGTGGAGGTCGTGGCGCTCCGGGACCTCCCGGGCGCGAGCGCCTCCCGCCTGGCGGCCTTCGGGATCGTGCCGGGGAGCCTCGTGGAGGTCGTCCAGCGTCGGCCGGCCCCCGTGATCCGCGTCGGCGAGACGGAGCTCGCCCTCGGTCCCGAGACCCTGGAGCGGATCGAGGTCGCCCCGCCGGCCACGAGCGAGCGTCGCGGGGCGCGCCGGGCCGGCTGAGAGGGCTCAAGGCGCCCCCGGGGCCCGACGACACCTTGAGCGTGAAGACCTGTCCCCACTGCGGTGGCCAGCTGCGGCCCTCGGTGATCAAGTGCGTCCACTGCGGCTCGCGCCTGGAGGAGCCCCAGCCGGCGGCGGCCCACGCGGGCGGCCCGGGCGGCGCGCCCCCGGGCACCGTGCCCTCGGGCGCCGTGCCCTCGGGCGCCGGGGTCCCGGGCGTCGGGGTCCCGGCGGGCTCACCGGCCCCCTCGCCGGACCCATGGGTGGTGCCGGCCGCCCGGACGGAGCCCCGCACCCCGGCGGGGACGACCCTCCCGCCGGCCACGGCGACCGCGCTGCGCGGGCGGCCTCCCCGACGGGCCGATCCTCCGCTCCTTGCCGCCGGGGCCCTCGCGATGGTCGCCGCGGCGGTCGCCTGGACCTCGCTCTCGCTGCCGTGGGTGACCGCCACCCTGTCCGTGACGCAGCCGCGCCAGCGGGTCCGGGAGGTCGCCGAGCTGCCCTTCCTCGCCCAGGACGCGATCGCTCGGAACCTCGTGATCGGGGTGGCCGTGGTGATCGGGCTCCTCGGCCTCGTCTGGTTCTGGTACGGGCTCGACCGTGGGGTGGAGCTCCCCGCCCTGGCGAGACCCGCCGTCGGCGCGCTCGCGGGGATCGTCGGCTGGGGGACCGTGGGGCTCGCCAGGCTCGGGACGTTCGTGTGGGAGGCGGGCTTCGTCGCGCACGCCCGCGAGGCCGGGATCACGCGGGAGGCGATGCGGGAGATCCTCGCCGACCGTGCCTCGCGCGCGGTCCACGTCGTCGCGGAGGCCGGCACGACGCGCTTCGCGGTCGCGGCGAGCCTGGCCCTCCTCGCCGCCTTCCTGGCGTGGTGGTCCCAGCGGGACCGCGCCACCTGAGCTACAGCTTCGGCCAGCCCTGGCCGGTGCCCTGGACCTTCGCGGCGATCGTCCCCGCCTCGTAGCCCCACCGCCTCGGCAGGTCCCCCACCGCCTGGCACCGGCCGCACGTGAAACGGGTCCACCGCTTGCTCACCGTCTGCACGAAGCCGCAGCCCTGGCAGGCCACGAAGGCGATCTCGGCCGAGCAGGTGAAGCACCGGTACCCCGAGGCCTCGTCGGCCACGAGCTGGGGCGTGAGGCACCAGGGGCAGGTGAGGTAGGCCATCGCTCAGCCCGCCGAGCCTTCCACGATCGCGAGGACCCGCCCGAGGCGCTCATGGAGCTCCTCGGCCCCGCCAGCGCGGATCGTCACGTGACCGAGCTTGCGACCCGGTCTCGGCGCCTTCCCGTAGTCGTGCAGGTGGGCGCCGGGGACCGCCAGGACCTCGTCGGCATCCACGCGACGGCCGATGATGTTCACCATCGCGCTCACGCCCACGGGGTCGGTGGGTCCGAGCGGCATCCCGCAGATCGCCCGGAGGTGGTTCTCGAACTGGCTCGTCTCGGCGCCCTCGATCGTCCAATGCCCGGAGTTGTGCACCCGCGGCGCGAGCTCGTTCGCGAGCAGCTCGTCCCCGCACTCGAACAGCTCGATCGCGAGGACGCCGACGTACCCGAGGCGCTCCATCACCGCGCATGCGTACCCCTCGGCCTGTGCTTGGAGCTCCGGCGTCGTCCCAGGCGCGGGCGCGATGCTCACCCGCAGGATCCCCTCCCGGTGCCGGTTCTCGACGAGCGGGTACGTGAGGACCGACCCGTCCCGCCCGCGAACCGCCAGGATCGAGAGCTCCCTGGCGAAGTCCACGTACGACTCGGCGATGCACGGCACGCCTCCGAGTCGCGCGAAGGCCTCCTCGGCCCCCTCGCGGTCCCGGATCACGACCTGCCCCTTCCCGTCGTAGCCGAGGCGACGCGTCTTCAGCACGAGGGGCGACCCGATCTCGGCGAGGGCCGTGCGCACATCCTGCGGTCCGTCCACCGGCAGGAACCGAGGCGTGGGGATGCCGAGCTCGGTGAACAGGACCTTCTCGGCGAGGCGATCCTGCCCGACCTCGAGGGCGGCCGGGGGCGGGAACACGGGCGTCCGGTCCCCGATGGCTCGGACCGCCTCCACCGGCACGTTCTCGAACTCGTACGTGAGGACCGCGGCGCCCTCCACGAGCCGCGCGAGCGCCCCGGGATCGTCGTAGGCCCCGACCACGAGGGGAGCCACCGCTCCCGCACACGCCTCGGGCGCCGGGTCGAGCACCCGGAAGGAGAGCCCCAAGGGGTAGCCGGCGAGCGCCAGCATACGCCCGAGCTGACCACCGCCGACGATCCCGACGAGCATCAGCCCTCCGTCGGGTCCGGGTGCGCGAGCACCTCGGCCGTCTGCTCGGCGCGGAACGCGACGAGGGCCTCCCGGACGCGCTCATCCTCGAGGGCCACGATGGAGGCCGCGAGGATCGCGGCGTTCACCGCCCCGCTCCGCCCGATCGCGAGCGTCCCGACCGGGACCCCCGCCGGCATCTGCACGATCGACAGCAGCGAATCGAGGCCCTGGAGCGCCCGGGACTCCACCGGCACGCCGAGGACGGGCAGGTGCGTCTTCGCCGCGGTCATCCCGGGGAGGTGCGCCGCTCCCCCGGCCCCGGCGATGATCACCCGGAGGCCGCGCTCGGCCGCGTTGCTCGCGTACTCGAACAGCAGGTCCGGGGTCCGGTGGGCCGAGACCACCCGGACCTCGTAGGGCACGCCGAGACGATCGAGCGTGTCGCACGCGTGACGCATCGTCTCCCAGTCAGACCGGGAGCCCATGATCACGCCGACGAGGGGCAGTGCCACCTCTCCTCCTTCCTGGAGCGGCCGTCGCGGTCCACGTGCGGCGACCGCGGCCGCGAGTCTACCCGCAGGAGCCCGCCCGATGGGCGAGCCGGATGTAGGATGCGGTCCCGCATGGTCGCGGCCGACCGGACCCTCGAGACCCTCGCCGCCTACGCCCGGGGTGCGGCGGTGGGCGGCCTGGCGCCCGAGGTCGCGCACGAGGTGCGGCGGCGGGTCCTCGACTCCCTCGGCGTGGCCATCGCTGGGCTGGAGGAGCCCGCCCCGACCGCGGCCCGTCGCTACGCCGCCGGCCTGGCCGGCTCGGCCACGGTCTGGGGCACCTCGGACCAGGCGAACCCGGAGGCGGCCGGGTTCGCGAACGGGGTGGCCGTCCGGTGCCTGGACTTCAACGACACCTACCTCTCCCGCGAGCCGCTCCACCCCTCCGACGTCGTCGCGCCCCTCCTCGCCCTCGCCGAGGCCCGAGGCCTGCCCGCGCCCAAGCTCGCCTCGGCGATCGCCGTCGCCTACGAGCTCGGTGTGCGGCTGTGCGACGCCACGAGCTTCCGAGCCCACGGCTTCGACCACGTGAACGTCATCGGGATCGCCACGGCGGCGGCCGCGGCCCGCCTGCTCGACCTCGACGACGAGGGGACCCGCCACGCCATCGCCCTCGCCGTCGTCCCCCACGTCGCCCTGCGCGAGACCCGCGCGGGGGAGCTCTCGATGTGGAAGGGGGCGGCGGCGGCCCACGCGGCCCGGCTCGGCGTGACCGCGGCCCTCCTCGCCGAGGCCGGCATGACCGGCCCCTTCCGACCCTTCGAGGGGGAGCTCGGACTCGCGCGGATCGCCCTCGCCGGCGAGCCCCTGGACCCGCAGCCGCTCAAGCCCCTCGAGGAGCTCGCGCCGCCCCGTCGGATCCTGGACACCTACGTCAAGCGCTGGCCCGTCGAGTACCACGCGCAGAGCGCGGTGGACGCCGCGCTCCAGCTCCACGCCGAGCTCGACGGCGCCCCCATCGAGCGGATCCGGATCGCCACCTTCCGCGCGGCCTACGAGATCATCGCCAAGGACCCCGAGAAGTGGGATCCCCGGACGCGCGAGACGGCGGACCACTCGATCCAGTACATCGTCTGCGCGGCGCTCCAGGACGGCGAGGTCACGCGGCGCACCTTCGACCTCGAGCGCATCCGCCGCCCCGACACGCTCGAGCTGCTGCAGCGCCGCACGACGGTCGAGCTCGACGAGGCCCTCACCGCCCGCTACCCGGAGGGGATCCCGAACCGCATCACCGTGGAGACGGCCGACGGTCGGCGGCTCGAGCGCGAGGTGACGTACCCTCGGGGCCACGCGAGGAACCCGATGAGCGACGAGGAGCTCGTGGCCAAGTACCGGGCGAACGTCGCCGAGCGCTGGGGCCCCGAGCGCGCCGGCGCGGTCGAGCGGGCCGTGTGGGGGCTCGGCGAGGAGGAGGGCTCGCTCGGGTCCCTCCTGGAGGCGCTGCGCGGATGACCTGGCTCACCCCCGACCCCGGCGAGCACCCCGCCGAGCGCCTCCGGGCCCTGCTCGCGGAGGGCCGGACCCTCACCGTACCCGGCGTGTTCAACGGCCTGTCGGCCCTGCTCGCCAAGGACGCCGGCGCCGGGGCGCTGTACCTCTCCGGCGCCGCGTTCTCGGCCTCGATGGGCATGCCCGACGTGGGGCTCGTGACCCTCGACGAGCTCGCCCGGACCGCCCGGCAGATCGTGCGGGTCACGCGCCTGCCGCTCATCGTGGACGCCGACACCGGTTTCGGCAGCGCCCTCATGGTGATGCGCACGGTCCGAGAGCTCGAGGGCGCCCGCTGCGCCGCGATCCAGATCGAGGACCAGGTGGACCCGAAGCGCTGCGGCCACCTCGAGGGCAAGCAGGTCCTGGAGCTCGAGGCCTTCGCGGAGAAGGTGGCCGCCGCCGCCCGCGCCCGCCAGCACCTCGTGGTGATCGCGAGGACGGACGCGCGGGCCACCCACGGCTTCGAGGAGGCGGTCCGTCGCGGCCTCGCCTACCGGGAGGCCGGGGCCGACGTGATCTTCCCCGAGGCCCTCGAGACCGAGGAGGAGTTCGCCGCCTACGCGCGGGCCGTGCCGGGCCCGCTCCTCGCGAACATGACGGAGTTCGGCCGCAGCCCGATGCTGTCCACCGCGCGCCTCGCGGAGCTCGGCTACCGGCTGGTGATCTTCCCCGTCTCGGCCGCGCGCGTCGCCGCCCTCCAGGTCCGCGCCTTCTACCGCGACCTGCTGCGCGAGGGCTCCCAGGCGGGCTGGCTGGACCGGATGCTCACGCGCGCCGAGCTGTACGAACTCATCGACTACGACGGCTACGCCGAGCTCGACCGGGGACTGGCGCGGGACCCCGAGCGGGACCCCTGAGCGACCGGTCGGCTCGCCGGATCCAAGGAGGTGCGAGCGCCGATGCCCGAGGAGATCCGCCCAGGCCTGCAGGACGTGGTCGTCGCCCGCACCGAGGTCTCCACCCTCGACCTCGAGCGTGAGCGCATCGTCGTGCGCGGCTACGACCTGCTCGAGCTGGCGCGCCGTGTCCGCTACCCGGACGTCGCGCACCTGCTCCTCCGCGGCCACCTGCCGAGCCCCGACGAGCAGACCGCGTTCTGCGCCCGTCTCGGGGACCTCGCGGGGCTGCCCGACGGCGTGGTGGACGTGCTCCGGCGGCTACCGGGGGACACGGTCCCGATGGACGCGCTGCGCACCGGCCTGTCGCTCCTCGCCGGTTACGAGGACCCCCAGGTCCTCGCCGACCCCTCCCCCGAGGCGGCCGAGGTCATGCTCACGCGGATCCTCGCCCGGGCGCCCGCGCTCACCGCGGCCTCGCACCGGGCGCTGCAGGGCGAGCCGGTGCTGGAGCCGAACCCGGGCCTCGGCTTCGCCGGGTCCTTCCTGTGGATGATCCAGGGGCGGCCGCGGGAGCCGGAGGTCGTCGAGGTCTTCGACCGCATCCTCACCTGCTACGCCGAGCACGAGCTCGCGGCCTCCACGTTCGCCGCGCGCGTCACGGCGTCCACCCTCGCCGACCCCTACGCGGCCGTCGTGGCCGCCGCGGCGGCGCTCAAGGGCCCTCTCCACGGCGGCGCGAACGAGGCGGCGGCGCGCATGTTCGTCCGGATCCAGATGGCCGGGGGCGAGCGCGCCGCCGAGGCGTACGTGCTGGAGCGCCTCGCCGCCGGCGAGCGCATCATGGGCTTCGGGCACCGCGTCTACATGCATCGGCCGGACCCGCGGGCCGTGCTGCTGCGGGAGGACCTGGAGGCCTTCGCCGAGCGCGACGCCGAGGCGGCCGAGATGGTGCGCTCCTACGACCGGGTCGTGGAGACGATGGCGCGCGAGAAGGGGTTGCATCCCAACGCGGACCTGCCGATCGGGCTCCTGCTCCACCTCATGGGGATCCCGGTCGGGCTCATGACCCCGATCTTCCTGTGCGCGAGGATCGCGGGGATCGGCGCCCACGTGCTCGAGCAGCGGCGCGACAACCGCCTCATCCGCCCCCGGGCGGCCTACGAGGGGCCCACCGACCTCAGTCCACCCGAGGGCTTCACCCCCTCGCGCTGCTGAGGCGGCGCGCTAACAGGTCAGGTGGAGGGCGGCCGCGGTGCGGGCGGGATCGAGCTCGCCGTAGCGGCGCACGGCCTCCTCGGTGGGGAGGACCTCGACCTCCACCCCGCGCTCCCGGAGCCGGCGCAGGGCCTCGGGATCCGGCCGCATGCGAGCCATCGCCCCGGTCCCGATCAGCAGGCGCTCCGGCAGCTCCTCCAGGACCCCCTCGAGGTCCTCCAGGGCGAGCGCGTGGCCGTCCTTCCGCCACCAGTTCGCCACCACCCGGCCCGGGAGCACGATGAGGTCCCGGCGGTGCTCCTGACCGTCCACGACGACCCGGCCGAAGCGGTACCCCTCCAGCCGCGCCACGTCTCGGCCTCCGCTACCCGACGGGCGAGCCGGGCGGCCCCTCCTCCCCGGATCCGCCCCGCGCCGGCCCGTCCTTACGTCGGAGCACCGCGTCCTTGGCCTGCCCGGCCTTCTCCTTGGCCATCTTCAGCAGGCGCTGCGCCCACACGTACTCGGTGGCGAGGATGGCAAGGCCGAGGAAGATCGCGGCCCAACCCGGCCCCGGGAGGGCGAGCATGGCCACGCCGGCCAGGAGCACGGCGAAACCGACCACCGTCACCGCGATGCGCTTGCCGCTGCGGCGGATGAAGCGCCAGACGACCTTGAACGGCACGAACGGCCAGTGCTCGTGCCAGCGGACGACCACCTCCTCGGGGGCGAACTCGGCCACCGTGGCCGCGGCGTCCCGCTCCTCGGGCTCGTCCCCCCAGACCTCGCGACCCGGCCGCTCAGGCTCCTCCATGGCGAGACCATCCTCTCACGACCGCCCGGCCCTCCACGATCCGGAGGAGAGGGAGAGTTCATCATCAAAGCATCTAGATGTTATGATGCAATCATGTCGAAGGTGCGTACGACGCTCACGATCGACGAGGAGGTCCTGCGGGCCGTGAAGGTGCGCGCCGCCCGGACGGGCAGGCGCGAGAGCGAGATCATCGAGGAGGCGGTCCGCCGGGACCTCGGGCTCGAACTCCTGGAGCGGATCTGGGCGAAGGCCCGGATGCCGGAAGAGGAAGCGCAGGCCCTGGCGCTCGAAGCGCAGCACGCGGCTCGACGCCGGCGGCGCTGACGTGCGCGCGGTCCTCGATCCGAACGTCCTGGTTTCCGCACTGCTCTCGCCAACGGGGGCCCCGGCCGCGCTCCTGCGCGCCTGGATCCAGGGGGGGTTCGAGCTCGTGACGTCCCCCCGGCTGCTCGACGAGCTCGAGCGCGTGCTGGCGTACCCGAAGATCCGGGAACGGATAGGACCCGAGGAAGCCCACGCCTTCCTCGCGTGGTTCCGCTCGACGGCCGACGTGGTCGAGGACCCACGGGATGCGCCGCCGATCCGGTCCCGGGATCCCGATGACGACTACCTCATCGCGCTGGCGGAGCAGCAACACGCCGTCCTCGTCTCGGGGGACATGGACCTCCTCGAGCTCTCGGATCGGATCCCCGTCCTCACCGCCGCCGGGTTCCTCGCGCGCTTCGTCCCCGAGCCGCCGCACCGAGCCCGTACGCCGTCGACCTCGCAGGGATCCGAGTAGATCTACTCAAGTATCTGAGTAAGATGCACACATGGCAGACTACCGTCGGTCCGCGTTCGATCTGCTCCTCCGGCGCCTGCGAGAGCCGAGGCGCTTCATCCAGGTCCTGGCCGGCCCCCGACAGGTCGGGAAGACGACCCTCGCGCTCCAGGTCGTCGAGGCACTCGACCGGCCCGCCCACTACGCCTCCGCCGACGACCCGGTGGGACGCGACACCGCGTGGATCGAGGCCCAGTGGGACCTCGGACGCCTCGGGGCCGGCCGGCGGCGCGGAGGCGTGCTCGTGCTCGACGAGATCCAGAAGATCCCGGGCTGGTCGGAGACCGTCAAGCGGCTGTGGGACGAGGACACCCGGCGCCGGATGCCGCTCCGCGTCCTCCTCCTCGGCTCGGCTCCGCTCCTCGTGCAGCGGGGCCTCACGGAGAGCCTGGCCGGTCGCTTCGAGCTCGTACGGGTCACCCACTGGTCCTTCTCGGAGATGCGCGAGGCCTTCGGCTGGGACCTCGATCGCTACCTCTACTTCGGCGGGTACCCTGGGGCGGCCCCGCTGGTCCGCGATCCCCGCCGATGGGCCTCCTACATCCGCGACTCGCTGATCGAGACCACGATCTCCCGGGACGTGCTCCTCCTCACGCGGGTGGACAAGCCGGCCCTCCTCCGTCAGCTCTTCCGGTTGGCCTGCGAGTACAGCGGCCAGGTGCTCTCGTACTCGAAGATGCTCGGCCAGCTCCAGGACGCTGGGAACACGACCACGCTCGCCCACTACCTCGAGCTGCTCGGAGGCGCCGGGCTCGCGGTCGGCCTGGAGAAGTTCTCGGGATCGGCGGTCCGCCGGCGCGGCTCGAGCCCGAAGCTCCTCGTGCTGAACACCGCCCTGATCACCGCCACCTCAGGGCTGAGCCTCCGCGAGGCGAGGGCCACCCCCGAGGTGTGGGGCCGGCTCGTCGAGTCGGCGGTGGGAGCGCACCTGGTGAACGCGGGGCTCGAGGTCTCCTGGTGGAGGGAGCGCAACCGAGAGGTCGACTTCGTGGTGGGCCGGGGCCGCTCGGTCTTCCCCATCGAGGTCACGAGCGGACGCCGGAAGGGCTCCCTGCCCGGGATGGACGCCTTCGCCCGGGCCTTCCGAACCACGCGTCGCCTGCTCGTGGGCGGCGAGGGCCTGCCCCTCGAGACGTTCCTCGCGCAGCCGCCCGAGACGTGGCTGCGTTGAGGACCCGTCGCGTCATCCGGCGAGCCGGGCTCCGAGCTCGCGCACGATCTCGACGAGGGCGAGCACGTCCTCCTCGGTGGTCCGGAAGTTCACGAAGCACGGGCGCAGGTACACCTCGCCGTCGATGAGGGCCGAGGCGAGGTAGACGCGACCGTCCGCCTGCAGCGCCTCGGCGAGGGCCGCGTTGTGGCGGTTCACGTCGGCGACCCCCGGGGGCACGTGCCGGAACGGCACGATGGACAGCTGCGGCGGCGCGAGCGCCTCCAGGTCCTCGTACCGGCCGACCTCCTCGTAGAGCAGGCGCGCCTCCGCGAGGTTCCGCTCGATCGCCCGTCGGAACGCGGGGGCGCCGTGCACCCGGAAGGCGAGCCAGGCCTTGAGCGCCCGGAAGGGGCGGGAGTACTCCAGGGTGATGTCCACGGCGTGGAGCTCGTGCCGCTGGTGGGGCAGGTACCCCTCCCGGTGGGCGAACGCGGCGAGGAGGTCCTCCTGGCGCCGCACGAGGACGACCCCGCACGCCTTCGGCAGGTACAGCCACTTGTGGGCGTCCACGGAGACCGAGTCCGCCCGCTCCAGCCCCGCGAAGGCCGGGCGCATCGAGGGGAGCCCGGCTGCGGGCAGCCCGTAGGCGCCGTCCACGTGGAGCCACACGCCCCGGGCCTCGCAGACCTCGGCGATCTCCTCGATGGGGTCGATCGCCCCCGTGAGGGTCGTCCCGGCGGTGGCCACGACCGCCACCGGCGTGATGCCAGCGGCGAGGTCCCGGTCGATCGCCTCGGCGAGCGCGTCGGGCCGGAGGCGCCGGCGCTCGTCGATGGGCAGCGCCCGCAGGTTGGCCGAGCCGATCCCGAGCAGCTCGACGGCGCGGGTGATCGAGTAGTGGACCTCGCGGGAGCAGTACACCGCCGCGGCGCGGGAGGCCATGCCGCCGTGGCGGCTGCCGGGCAGGGCGCGCTCGCGGGCCGCCGAGAGCGCCGTCATGTTGCTGATCGTCCCGCCGCTCGTGAACGCCCCGCCGCCCGCCGGGTAGCCCACGAACGCGGCCACCCACCGCACCGCCTGCTGCTCGATCACGGTCGCGGCCCGGGCGTCCACGGCGAGGTTGATGTCGTAGGTCGCCGCGAGGGCGTCCGCGATCGCCCCGATCTCGAGCCCGCTCGAGCCGATGAACGCGAAGTAGCGCGGACGGGGTTGCGCGATGGACTCGTCGAGCACGCGGGCGGCGTCGTTCAGCGCCTCGTGGACCGGTACCCCCTGCTCGGGCAGCCCCGACCGAAGCAGCGCGAGGACGCGCTCGTCCAGGGGCGGCTCCTCCGGTCGGAAACGGTCGAAGCTGCGCCAGGCCTGGGCGATGATCTCGACGGCGTGCCGCAGCGCCTCCTGCCGCGGGACGTCCAGCCGGAGGCTCGGCCCCTCGAGCTCGCTCACATGCGCGATGCTACCCCGGGGACCGGCCTGGCTCGCCGGCTCCCCCGGGGCAGCACGCGCGGACTCAGATCTCGACGTCGCTCCGCAGGTCGGCGAGGACCTGGCTCGCCGGCTCCCGCCCGCGGACGAGGGCGGTCACGACGATCCCGATCACGAACCAGATCGTCGCGTACACCCACACGAGGTTCGTCGGGTTCGGCTGCTTGTACACGCCGCCGTAGACCGCGCCGACGGCCGTCGCGAGGCCCACGAGGCCGGCGATGGCCACACCGAGCTTGTTCGGATGGTCGGCCAGCCCCCGGAAGGCCCCGAGCGCCATGAGCCCGTAGACGACCATGAGGCAGAAGCCCCCGAAGGTCGAGAGCCACGCGAACATGGCGAAGTAGTGCGGGGTCTCGGGCATCGCGAACAGCCCGTCCCACAGCTCGGCGAAGAGGACCATGAGGACCGAGACACCCTCGACGAAGACGATCGCCCCGAGGGGCGTCCCCCGCCGCTCCGAGACCACCGCGAGCGCCCCAGGGATGCGCCGGTCACGGGCGAGCGCGAAGACCCCCCGGGTCGAGGCCACCGCCGCGCCGAGCCCCACCGCCATGATGTCCAGGAACACCACGACGATGAGCAGCTTCACGATGAGGTCGGACCCGTAGAAGTCGGGCGAGCCGAGCGCGAAGACCGGCGCCGCCGCGATCTCCGGGTCCAGGATCAGCTTCGGATCGAACCCGAACCCCGCGACCTGCGCGTACGAGGCGATGAGGTAGAAGGCCGAGACGATCACGACCGTGAGGAGCACGGCCCGGGGGATCGCCCGCTTCGGCTCCGCCGTCTCCTCGGCGAGGTTCGCGGCCGTCTCGAACCCCACGAAGATGAGGACCCCGTAGAGGACCCCGAAGAGGATGCCGGGCAGCCCGTCCGCCGCCTCCGCGGGGTTGAACGCGTGCAGGCTGTTCGCCCCCCCGACGTCCGCGATGACCTTGAGGAAGAACAGCAGGAGCACCGCGGCGGAGACGAGCGCGAGCGCGAGCTGGACCCGGGTCGACAGCTGGACCCCGAGGTACATGACGAGGAACACCGCCACCACGTAGATGGCGCTCCAGACGATCATCGGCAACGGGGAGTCGGTCCCGAGCACCGCCGGGAACACGACGTCGTGGACGAACCAGCCCACGAGCACGGCGATCGCCGAGGCGAGCACGGTGGTCCCGCCGTAGTAGAGCCATCCCGTGGCCGCCCCGGCCTGACCCCCGAGGCCCATGGACACGTAGTCGTACAGCGATCCCGCGGCGTGGACCCGCTTCGCGTACTGCGCCACGATCCACCCGAGCGCGAACGTGCCGACGGCGGCCAGGAGCACCGCGAAGGGGGTCGCCACGCCCGCGCCCTTCCCCGACGCGCTGAACCCCGCGATGAGCGGGATCAGGAAGGCGGCCGAGAAGACCGGCCCCATGAACCCCACCGACTGCGCCACCACGTCCACCAGCGAGAGGCGCTTCGCCCCCAGCCGCTCGTACCCGAGCTCCTGCCCGCTCGCCATGCGTCCCCCACCTCCTCCTTCGTCTCGGACCCGCTAGGCCGTCCAGCCGTCCTCGGGCCGCTCGAACCACACGTGCACCTGGCCCGTCCCGATCGAGGCCTCGTACTCGGAGAACCGCTCCCCCGGCGCCGTGCACGCCCGGCCGCCGAGGGCGGCGACCATCATGAGGTAGTGCCCGAACCCGCCCTCGGGATGGGCCCGCTCGTACTCGGGCATGTTGTCGATCACCCCGGCGTGGTCGCCGCGCTCGAGCATCCCGAGCACCTTCATGTCGGCCTCGTAGTACTCGAGGCTGTAGATGTTCTCGGGCGCCCGCTGCGCCTCCCGCTTGCGGAGCTCCTTGAAGTTGAAGAACCGGTGGGTCATCCCACCGGAGGCGAGGAGCACCACGCGACGGTCGCTCTGCGCGATGGCCCGCCCGATGAGCTCGCCGAAGAGCAGGAAGTCCTCGGTGTCGCAGGTCTGGTTCACGGCCACGCTGATCCAGCGGGTCTGCGGGTCCCCGAGGTAGGTCCAGATGTTCACCGTGCCGTAGAAGATCGGCAGGTACGGGTCGTCGCAGGCGAGGATCCAGCAGTCGTCGCGGCCGTCGGCCTGGGCCGCGATGAGCTTCGCGAGCTCCGGGTCTCCCGGGATGTCGTAGGGGATCTGGGACATCCCCCGCGGCAGCTCGTGGCTGGTGAACCGGCCGCTCCGACGCTCGTGGGCCGTGACGATGTGCTCGAACGTGGAGAACCAGTGCGTGTCGAAGACGATCACGGTGTCGGGCTTCAGCCGGTCCATGCACTCGGTCTTCATGCGGCGCAGCCCCGGTACGAGGGTGATCTCCTTGCCCTCGTTCAGCTCCAGCCGGACCTCCTCGGGCAGCATGATCGTCGGCACGTGGGCGACGAGCGCCGCCCCCACGACCTCACCCATCTCTCCTCACCCCTCCCCTGCGATGCAGACGGTCTTCACGTCGGCGTGGAAGTCGAACGACCAGGTCCCCCCCTCGCGGCCGATCCCCGAGTTCCTCGCCCCCCCGAAGGGCGCCGCCAGGTCCCGCACGAAGAAGCAGTTCACCCACACCGTCCCCGCCACGAGCCGCGAGGCCACGCGCTCGGCGCGCTCGGGGTCGCCCGTGTACAAGGTGGCGGCGAGCCCGTAGGTGGTGTCGTTCGCGAGCGCGATCGCCTCCTCCTCGGAGGCGAAGGTCTGGAAGGTGAGGACGGGCCCGAAGACCTCCTCCCGGAGGATCTCCGCCCCCGGGGGCACGTCCACGAACAAGGTCGGTCGGTAGTACAGGCCGCCGAGCTCCTCGTTGGGTCCCCCGCCGAGGGCGACCCGCGCGCCGGCCTCCCGCGCCCGGCGGACGAACCCGTCCACCCGCTCGAGGTGCTCCCGGGTGATCAGGGGCCCGATGTCCGTGCCGTCCTCCCGCGGATCCCCCTGCCGGAGGGCCCGGGCGCGCTCGAGGAAGCGCTCGAGGAAGGCATCGGCCACGCTCGCCTCGACGAGCAGGCGCGTCCCCGCCAGGCACACCTGCCCGGCGTTGTCGTACTGGTTCACGGCCTGACGGACCGCCGCCTCGAGGTCGGCGTCGGCGAACACGAGGAGCGGCGACTTGCCTCCGAGCTCGAGCGAGACCGGCGTGAGGTTCGCCCCGGCGGCGGCGGCCACGAGCCGACCCGTCGCCACCGAGCCCGTGAAGGAGATCCGGTCCACGCCCGGGTGCGCGACGAGGGCGGCGCCCGCCTCCTCCCCGATCCCCTGGACGACGTTGAACGCGCCGTCGGGCAGGCCCGCCTTCCGGGCGATGTCCGCGAAGAGGGAGGCGGTGAGGGGCGCCCACTCCGGGGGCTTGAGCACGACCGTGTTCCCCGCCGCCAGGGCGGGGGCGAAGCGCCAGGAGGCCAGCATGAGCGGCGCGTTCCAGGGGGTGATCACCGCCGCCACCCCCGCAGGGTCCCATGAGATCCGCTCGCGGTAGCCGTCGAAAGCGCGCTCCTCCCCCACGCGGAGGAGCTCGTCGGCGAAGAACCGGAGGTTCCGGGCCACCCGGGGGATCACGGAGCGGCGCATCGAGCGCAGGAGCGAGCCGTTGTCGCGGGTCTCGACCGCCGCGAGGCGCTCCACGTTCGCCTCGACCCCGTCGGCCATCCGGTGGAGGACCTCCGACCGCCGCTTCGAATCGGTCGCGCCCCAGACCGCGAAGGCGTGGCGGGCGGCCCGGACGGCGGCGTCCACCTCGGCCGCGCCGCCCCGGGCCACCTCCGCGATCACCTGCTCGTCGATGGGCGAGACGTCCTCGAAGGCCTCGCTCGAGCCCACGCGCTCGCCACCGATCCAGTGGTCGGTGGGAACACGGATGCCCTCGACGATCGCGTCCGTCACCGCTCTCCTCCGGCTTCCGCCCGGTGTCGGTCGTTCGGGGCCGAACGGTAGGCAGCGCGGCCCCGCCTGTCAAGTGCCCGGGTCAAGTGCCCGGGCCTTCCGGGGGTGCCCTCGGCGTGGTTGGATACGCGCCGTGGACCTGCTCTCACCGGGCCTGGAGCCCCCGCCGATCACCCGGTTCGACATCGAGGAGGCGGCCGAGCGCATCGCCGGGCACGTACGCCGCACGCCGGTCCTCGAGCTCGAGCCCAACGCCTTCGGCCTCCCCGGGCGCGTCTCGCTCAAGCTCGAGCTGCTCCAGCACACCGGCTCGTTCAAGCCGCGGGGCGCCTTCAACCGGATGCTCTCGGCGGAGCTCGACCAGAGCGGGGTGCTCGCCCCCTCGGGCGGGAACTTCGGCCTCGCCGTCGCCTACGCGGCCCGGGTCCTCGGGCACCGCGCCGAGATCTTCGTCCCCTCGACGGCGAGCCGCGTGAAGATCCAGGCGATCGGCGAGCTCGGGGCCGAGGTCCACGTCGTGCCGGGGTACTACGCCGACGCCTACGCGGCCTGCGAGGAGCGCGCCTTCGACTCGGGCGCCGTGTTCATGCACCCCTACGACCAGCCCGCGGTCGTCGCCGGGCAGGGGACGATCGCGATGGAGCTCGCCGAGCAGCTCGCGGGCTTCGACACGGTCCTCGTCCCGGTCGGGGGCGCCGGTCTCATCGCCGGCATCGCGGCCTGGTTCGCCGGCGAGGTGCGGGTGGTCGGCGTGGAGCCCGAGACCTGCCCGACCCTCCACGCGGCCCTCGCCGCCGGGGAGCCGGTGGACGTGGAGGTCGGGGGCATCGCCGCGGACTCCCTCGGCGCTCGCCGCGTCGGCGACATCGGCTTCGCCGTGGCCCGGCGGTTCGTGGATCGCGTCGTGCTCGTCTCCGAGGAAGCGATCGCCTGGGCCAGGCGACGGCTGTGGGAGGCGTGCCGGGTCCTCGCCGAGCCGGGGGCCGCCGCCCCCCTCGCGGCGCTCCTCGGCGGCGCCTACCGGCCGGCCCCGGACGAGCACGTCGTCGCGGTGATCTCCGGCGGGAACGCCGATCCCGCCTCGCTCTGAGGAGGGCGCTCAGCTCCCGAAGCGGGCGGCGAGCTCGCCGGCGGCCCGGGCCACGAAGGCGGCGTGGACGCGTTGGGACTCCAGGACTTGGCGCAGCTGCAGCGCGGACTGGGGGATGTCGTGCTCGGCGAAGAAGGCCTGGACCTCCTCCACGACCGCCGGCGCGGTGAGGCCCCGCAGGCCGTGGACGACGTAGATCGCCGCCGAGGGGGCGACCCGGGCCATGATCTCCTCCCACCGGTCCCGGACCAGGGCCCACGCCTCGGGCCCCCGATCCCGGTTGGCGAGGGCCCGGGCGAGGTACGCCGGGAGGTCCTGGGGCCGGACCTCGTCCGTGAGGGCGATCGCGAGGGCGCCGGCGAAGGCCTCGGGGTCGCGCAGCTCGGGCAGGGCGTGGAGGTACCGCAGGTGCTCCTGGGGCGTGCGGGACTCGCGGGCCGCGCGCCGGAACGTCTCGAGCTCGGCCGCGCCCCCGTGGATCGCGAGCACCTGCACCGCCGCCGCCGCCAGGGCGGCGTCCACCTCGCCACCCGCTCGGGCCGCGGCCTCCACCTCCCGGGCCCGGGCGATGGCCTCGGGGTCCGCCCCGAGCCCGCCGAGGGCGCCGAACAGGGCGCCCCGGAGGGCCCGCAGGACGTCCGACTCGCCCTGCCGCGGCTCCCACCCGAGGCGCTCCAGGGCGGGGCGAACGAGCTCGCGCACGAAGGCGCGGAAGCGCTCGCGCGCCTCCCCCTCGAGCGCCCGGTCGCACCAGCCGAGGCCGAGGAGGATCGCCTGCCACACCGGCAGGTCGGACTCCTCGGTGAAGGCGACGACGAGGTCCAGGAACCCGGTCGCGGAGCCGGCGCCCGCCACGGCGGCGGCCCACGCGTCGTCCACCAGCTGGTACCGCTCGATCGCCGAGAGCTCCCCGAGCCGCTCGGTGAGACGGCGCCGCAGCTCGTCGTCGTAGCGGGTGCGGGCGAAGGCGTGGCCGCCGGCGTTCACGACCACGGGGGCCCCGGCGGGGTGGGCGACGCGCGCGCCCTCGGGTCCGACGAGCACCGGCTGGACCGGATCGCCGGCGCCGGCGCCATGGCGGACGAGCAGGGGCACGTCCCACCTCGTGGGGTCCTCGGCCCCGTCCAGCCGGAACCGTCGCTGCTCCAGCGCGACCTCGCCGTCACGGGCCGAGACCGAGACGAGGGGGTACCCCGGCTGCCAGATCCAGCGATCCATGACCGCCCGGACGGGCTCGCCGGAGACCGCCTCGAGCGCCTCCCACAGATCCGAGGTCTCGGTGTTCCCGTAGGCGTGCTCGCGCAGGTACCGGCGGATCCCCTCGCGGAAGCGCTCCGCGCCGAGGTACCGCTCGAGCATCCGCAGGACCGAGGCGCCCTTCACGTACGTGAGCACGTCGAACATCCCGTTCGCGTCCTCCGGCGAGCGCACCGGGTACTCGATCGGCCGCGTGGTCCCGAGGGCGTCGAACTCGAAGGCCACCGAGCGCGAGCGGGCGTGCAGCGCCCACCGGTCCCAGGCGGGGCGGAAGGCGTCCACGCACAGGAGCTCCATGAACGTGGCGAAGGCCTCGTTCAGCCAGATCCCGTTCCACCAGCGCATCGTCACGAGGTCCCCGAACCACATGTGGGCGATCTCGTGGGCGACGGTGTCGGCCACCCCCTGCAGCTCCGCCTGGGTCGCGGCGGCCGGGTCCACGAGGATCGCGACCTCGCGGTAGGTGATGCAGCCCAGGTTCTCCATCGCGCCCTGGGCGAAGTCGGGGATCGCCACCATGTCGAGCTTGGAGCCCGGGTACGGGATCCCGTAGTAGCGGGCGAAGAACCGCAGCGCGAAGGCGCCCACCTCCAGGGCGAAGCCCGTGAGGTGGCCCTTGCCCGGCGCGTGGATCACCCGAAGCGGCACGCCGTCCACGTCCACGGGCTCGGTGGCCTCCAGGGGCCCGACCACGAAGGCCACGAGGTACGTGGACATCGGGATCGTGTCGGCGAACCGGATCCGCACCCGGCCGTCGCCCGTGGGCTCGCGCGAGACCTCGCGCTCGTTGGAGATCGCGAGCAGGCCCTCGGGGACGACGAGGGTGACGCCGAAGACGGCCTTGAGGTCGGGCTCGTCGAAGCAGGGGAACGCCCGCCGGGCGTCGGTGGACTCGAACTGGGTGGTCGCGATGACCCGCTTGACCCCGCGCTCGTTCCGGTACGTGGAGCGGTAGAAGCCGCGCATCCGGTCGTTCAGGGTCCCTCGGAAGGCGAGGCGGAGCGTGAAGGCCCCCGGCTCCAGGGGCCGCTCCAGGGCGAGGTGGGCGCGCTGGGTCTCCTCGTCCAGGCGCACCTCGCGCACGCGGATCGTGGAGCCGTCGGCGGCCACGAGCTCCCCGGGCTCGATCTCGAGCTCGGCGGCGTTCAGGACGAGCTCGTCGAGGGGCTCGCGGACCTCGAGCGCGATGGCCTCGGACCCGGCGAACCGGGCGGCCTCGAGGTCGGGCTCGAGGACGAGGTCGTAGCGGGTGGGGATGGCGCCCCGGGGCAGGCGGTACGCCGCCTCGGCGCGCTCCTCGGCGATCGCCACGCTCAGCCGTCCACGTACGTGAGCCAGTGCGCGTAGCGCTCGTTCTCGCCGCGGGTGGCCGAGAAGAACACGCCCTGCAGCTCCTTGGTGATGGGGCCCCGGTGGCCCTCGCCGATCACCCGGTCGTCCACCTCGCGGATGGGCGTGATCTCGGCCGCGGTGCCGGTGAAGAAGGCCTCGTCGGCGTTGTAGAGGTCGGTGCGGACGAGGAACTCCTCACGCACCTCGTAGCCGAGGTCCCGCGCCATCTGGATCACGCTCGCGCGGGTGATCCCGTCCAGGCACCCGGCCTGGGTCGGCGGCGTGATGAGGACCCCGTCGCGCACGATGAACACGTTCTCGCCGGAGCCGTCCGTGATCTGGCCCGCCTCGTTCAGCATGATGGCCTCGTCGTAGCCGGCCTTCAGGCTCTCCACCTTGGCGAGGACGCTGTTGATGTACTGCCCCGTGGCCTTGGCCGCGGCCGGGAGCGCGTTCTGCGAGTTCCGCCGCCACGAGGAGATCTTGATGCGCACGCCGCGCTCGAGCGCCTCCTCGCCGAGGTAGGCCCCCCAGGGCCACACGGCGATGACCACGTTCACCGGCGCGTTCAGGGGGTTCACGCCCATCTCGCCGTAGCCGCGGATCGCGAGGGGCCGGATGTAGCAGGCCGACAGCCCGTTCGCGCGGATGACCGCCTTCGTCGCCTCCGTGAGCGCCTCGATCGAGTACGGGAGCTCCATGTGGTAGAGCTTGGCCGAGCGGAACAGGCGCTTGAGGTGCTCCTCCAGGTGCCAGATCGCCGGGCCCCGGGCCGTCTCGTAGGCGCGGATGCCCTCGAACACCCCGCTCCCGTAGTGGAGCGCGTGCGAGAGCACGTGGATCTTGGCCTCGCGCCAGTCCACGAGCTCGCCGTCGAACCAGATCTTCTCGACCTCGGTGATCGGCATCGGCCCTCCTCGTGGCGTCCCCGTGCGCCCCGGCCCGGGACCCCGGGCCCGGGAGCCCTAAGGATAGCCGCTGGTCCGGCTTGACCGTGCGGGTGCGGGCGTGTGTATGGTTCGCGCAACGGGACGGAGTGGTCGTCCACGGGCTCTGGGAGTTCCTGAGCGGGCCGAAGGGCTACGAGGGATCCCCGGCTGGTCGGCGGTCGCGTGGTCCCCGGACGGATCGCTGCTGCTGCTCAAGCGGCGGGACGGCATGCTGGGGTTCGCGACCGGCCCGGGGTGGCGCGTGCGGACCCTGGGACGCTCCCCCGTCGGGCCGATCTACAGCGCCACGACCTGGCTGGAGGGACCGGTCCCCGGCGTGGTTCCGCAGGTGGTAGACCTCCCGAGCTCGCCGTCCTGACGGTCCCGCCCGACGGACGGCGGTCAGTTCTGGGAGGGGTCCACGGGCATCGTGCGCAGGATCGCGAAGTCCCGCCCCTTGCGCCGGAGGACCCGGTCCCACAGCCGCTCGGGCTCCTCGCAGAAGACGTCCTCGGGCTGCGCGGGCTCGACGATCCAGGAGCCCTGCTCGAGCTCGGCCTCGAGCTGCCCCGGGCCCCAGCCGGAGTAGCCGGAGAATACCCGGGCGCGGCGGATGCCCCCGACGTCCTCGGGGCTCACCTCCTCGGGCAGGAACCCGATCCGGTCGAGGGCGAGGATCTCCACGCCCGCCGGGTCCTCGAACTCCGCGAGGACGACCGCCGCCTCGGGCTGGACCGGCCCGCCGATGTACAGCGGCTCGCCGAAGGGCACGAGGTCGGCGAGGGCGGGAACCGCCTCCGCGACCGTCACCTCGGTCGGCCGGTTCAGGACCACGCCGACCGCGCCCTGCTCGTCGTGGTGCCCGATGAGCACGACGGTCTTGCGGAAGTTCGGGTCCCACAGGCTCGCCGACGACAGCAGCAGGTGCCCCCGCAGGCTCTCCACGCTCCCCATGATGGCAAGCCCGGGCTCCCCCGCCATCCCCGAGGGGCGCGGAGCGCCGACCCGGCCGCCATGACCCGTCCGCCTCAGCCCCGGCCGCGGCGCCGCCGGCGATCCCGGAGGATCTCCCGGACGCAGTTGAAGGCGGGGATGCCCGTCACGCCGCCCCCCGCGTGGGTCGCGCTCGAGCACTGGTACAGGCCGCGGATCGGGGTCCGGTAGTCCGCGTAGCCCGGGGCGGGCCGCATGTGGAACAGCTGGTCGGCCGAGAGCTCGCCGTGGAAGATGTTCCCGCCGATCAGCCCCCACTCGTGCTCCATCTCGTAGGGCCCGATCACCTGCCGCGCGAGGATCGAGTCCCGGAACCCCGGGGCCACCTCCTCGTAGGCGTCGATCACCCGGTCGGCGTAGGCCTCGAGCTCCTCGCGCGGCTGCTCGCTCGCCCAGGTGTGGGGGACCCACTGGGTGAACAGGGACATGACGTGCGCCCCCTCGGGCGCGAGGGAGGGATCCAGCGTCGTGGGGATCACCCCGTCGCTGAACGGGCGCGAGGCGGGGATCCCGTGGCGCGCCTCCTCGAAGGAGGTCTCGAGCTGCTCGATGGAGGGGGCGATCTCGAACCCGCCGGAGAAGTCGGTCCAGTCGGGCATCGCGGCGAGCCGCGGCAGGCGCGAGAGCGCGAGGTTGATCTTCACCACCCCCGAGCGGCTGGACCAGTGCTCGATGTCGCGCACGAAGTCCTCGGGGAGGTCCCGGGGGTCGAGCTGGCGCAAGAAGGTGATCTGCGGATGACAGGCCGAGACCACGATCGGCGCCCGGAGCTCCTCGCCGCCCGCGAGCACGACCCCCTCGACCCGGTCCCCCCGCACGAGGATGCGCTCCACGGGCGCGCCGGTCCGCACCTCGGCCCCGAAGGAGCGCGCGCTCGCCTCCAGGGCCGCCGCCACGGCGCCCATGCCCCCCTCCGGCACGCCCCAGGAGCCGAGCGCTCCATCGCCCACGTCGCCGATGGAGTGGTGCGCCATGACGTAGGCGGTGCCCGGCTCGCGGGGCCCCGCCCAGGTGCCGATGAGGCCGTTGATGCACATCGCCGCCTTGATCTCCTCGGAGACGAAGAAGCGGTCCAGGAGGTCCGCGACGGACATCGTGAGCAGCCGGGTCACCTCGCCCACCCCGCGGACGTCGAGCCCCCTGAGCCGCCAGGCCAGGCGGAGCTGCTCGAGGACGTCGCGGGGGCGACGCGAGCCCAGGCGCGGCGGTGTGGTCATGAGCAGCGGCCCGAGGACCGCCGCGAGCCCGCCGATCCAGGCCTCCCAGCGCTCGAGCGCCTCGGCGTCGAGTCTGCTGATCGCGGCGAAGCTCTCCACGTTCCGCCTCGGGTCGTCGTACTCGATGAGGATCCGCCCGTCGGGCAGGGGGACCACGTAGGGGCCGACGGGGTGGACCCGGTAGCCGTGGCGTTCCAGGCGCAGATCCCGGATGATCCTCGCCGGCATCAGGCTCATCACGTAGGAGAGCGTGGTGACCCTGAAGCCCGGCAGGTCGGGCCAGGGCTCCATCGTGTCGGCCGCCCCGCCGGTCTTGTGCCGAGCCTCGCACACGAGGACCCGGGCGCCGGCCCGGGCCAGGTAGGCGGCGGCCACGAGCCCGTTGTGGCCGCCCCCGACGACGATCGCGTGGTAGCTGCCAGCCATCTCGCCCTCCCTCCAGGGAAGCCCGCCGCAGGCATCGAACCACGGAACTGAACAGCGGTTCAAGCCGACCCTCGGCGAGCCGGCACCTGAAAGGCTGTCCGGATGGCCCCATAGAGACAAGTGGAGCCAAGGAGGCTCCGGAGTCTGACGAGGGAAGGAGGTGATGGCCTCGACCGCCGCCTCGAGCGCGCGGCGCCCCCCTCGGGCACGTCGCCCGCCTGGAGGCGACGGCGAGCCTCCTCCCCCTCGGCGATCCGGCGGGCCAGCTCGAGCTCGACCTCCGGGGCGAGGGGCGGCCGCTCCCCCACCGTGAGGAGCCGCTCCGCCGCCATCCGCGCCTACCCGGGGAGCTGGACGAAGCGGACGGCCTGCGCGCCGATGAGGCGCTCGATCTCCGCGATGACCTCCGGCGGGACCGGGCTGTCGAGCACGAGCCCCATGAGCGCCGTGCCGCCCCGGCTCCGCCGACCGACGTCCATCGTCGCGATGTTGATGTCGTGGTTCCCGAGGGCCGTGCCGACCGCGCCGATCACCCCGGGGCGGTCCTCGTAGAAGAAGAAGAGCATGTACGGGGAGGGCTCCATCTCGATGTCGTAGCCGTTCACCTCGACGACCCGCTCGCGCTCCCGCTTGCCCACGAGGGTGCCGGAGACCGACACGGGCCCGTCGTCGGTCTCGGCCCGCACCGAGACGAGGTTCACGTAGTCCGTGGAGACCGAGGAGCGCATCTCGCTGATCTCGAGCCCCCGCTCCCGCGCGATGATCGGCGCGTTCACGAAGGAGACCGGCTCGTGGACCACGCCCGCGAGCACGCCCTTGACCACCGCGAGCGTGAGCACCCGCGTGTCCACCTCGCCGATCCGACCGAGGTAGCGGCACTCGATCGAGCGCACGGCGCCGCCGGCCATCCCGGTCACGATCCGGCCGAGCTTGTCGCACAGCGGCAGGAAGGGGCGGGCGATCTCGGGCACCTCGGCCCCGGCCGAGACGTTCACGGCGTAGGGTACGAACTCCCCCCGGAGCGCGAGGCGCACCATCTCGGCCACGGTCACGCCGGCCTTGTCCTGCGCCTCGGCCGTGGAGGCCCCCAGGTGCGGCGTGACGACGACGTTCTCCAGGCGGAACAGCGGCGAGTCCGTGGTCGGCTCCTCGGCGAAGACGTCGACGGCCGCGCCGGCCAGCCGCCCCTCCTCCAGGGCCTTGACGAGGGCCGCCTCGTCCACGATCCCGCCCCGGGCGGTGTTCACCAGGCGCGCGCCGGGCTTGACCATGGACAGCTCGTGCTCGCCGATCAGGCCCTCCGTCTCCGGCGTACGCGGCAGGTGGATCGTGATGAAGTCCGACTGGACGAGGAGCGCCTCCAGGGTGGGCATGAGCTCCACGCCCATCTCCTTCGCGCGCTCGCGCGGCACGTACGGGTCGTAGGCGATCACCCGCATGCCGAACGCCGCGGCCCGCTGCGCCACCAGGCTCCCGACCCGGCCGATGCCCACCACCCCGAGCGTCTTGCCCTGCAGCTCGACCCCCTGGAAGGCGGAGCGCTCCCACCGACCCTGCCGCAGGGCCGCGTCGGCCTGGGGGATGTTCCGCGCCTGGGCGAGCAGGAGCGCCATCGTGTGCTCCGCCGCCGAGACGATGTTCGACTGGGGCGCGTTCACGACGATGATGCCGCGGCGGGTCGCGGCCTCCACGTCCACGTTGTCCAGACCGATCCCGGCGCGGGCGATCACCTTGAGGTGCTCGGCCGCCTCGATCACCTCGGCGGTGACCCGGGTCTGGGAGCGCACGACGAGCGCGTCATAGTCCCCGATCGCCTCGGCCAGGCCGCCCGAGGCGAGCTCGGGCCGCACGTCCACCTCGAAGTCCCGCCGGAGCAGCTCGAGGCCGGCCTCCGAGAGCTTCTCGGTGACGAGGACCCTCACACCTCGCCCTCCTGGAACACCCCCTCGGCGGCGGCCACCGCCGCGCCGCGCTTGACCGGGTACCCGAGCCGCTCGAGGGTCATCTCCAGGGCCGCCAGGCCGCGGATGATGTCGAGCTCGCTGTAGTAGCCGAGGTGGCCGATGCGGAAGACCCTGCCCTTGAGCGGCCCCTGGCCCGGGGCGAGCACGCACCCGAAGTCGGCGCGGATGCGGTCGCTGATCGTGTCGGCGTCGAGCCCCTCCGGGGCGCGGATCGCGGTCACCGTCCAGTTGTCCTCGAGCCCCTCGCCGAACAGGTCCAGCCCGAGCGCCTTCACCCCCTCCTTGACCGCGCGCGACAGACGGCGGTGGCGCTGGAGGGCGGCCTCGGGTCCATCCTGGAAGTAGAGCTCGAGCGCGGCCCGCAGCCCCTGCATGACGCTGATCGCCGGCGTCCAGGGGTTCTCGGGGTCCTTCAGCGCCGCGTACCGCCGGTAGATGGACCAGTCGAAGTAGTAGCGGGGGAGCGTGGCGGTCTCGTGCGCGCGCCAGGCGCGCTCGCTCACCGCCACGAAGGCGATGCCGGGGCTCGCGGAGAGCGCCTTCTGGGATCCGCCCACGGCGACGTCGATGCCCCAGGCGTCGAACTCGAAGGGCACCGCCCCCAGGCTCGAGACGACGTCCACGATCACGAGCGCGCCGTGGCGGTTCGCCACCTCGGCGAGCTCCCGCACCGGCTGGATCACCCCGGTCGAGGTCTCGGAGTGGGTGAGGAGCACGGCCTTCACGGGGTGCTCGGCGAGGGCCGCGTCCACGTCCTCGGGCCGCACCTTGCGGCCCCACTCGTACTCGATGGAGCGGACGATCAGCCCGTGGGACTCCGCGAGCTGCTTCCAGCGCTCCGCGAAGAAGCCCGCGAGGGGCACGAAGACCTCCTCGCCCGGGGAGAAGACGTTCTGGATCGCGGACTCGAGCCCGCCCGTGCCCGAGGCCGTCATGAGCAGGACGTCCCCCGTGGTGCGGTACAGGACCTTGAGCCGCTCCGCGACCTCCGTCATGAGGCTGCCGAAGCCGGGCCCGCGGTGGTACACGAGGGGGCTGCCCTGCGCCAGGTACACCTCGGGCGGGATCGGGGTCGGACCGGGTGCCAGGATGATCTCGGGTCGCTCCATCGGGTGCTCCTCGTCGCGCTCGCGCCGGGGAGGTCAGCGTATCACCGGCCGCCCGCCCCCTCGGCGCTCGGCGCCGCCGCTCGCCCCGCGCTCGCCGTGGACGGCCCCGGGATCACGCGCCCGGTCCGCGGAGGGTGCGCAGGTCCACCTCGGGGTCGGCGAGGAGCGCCGGATCGGGTCGGGCCTGGGCTCGGATCAGGGGCAGGGACCGGCGGGCGTCGAGCTTGCGGTCCAGCGTCACCGTGGCCCGGAGCACGCCGCCCTCGAGCAGGAACGCCGCGAAGCTGCGCTCCTCCAGGCTGCCCCGCACCACCATCTGGTCCCAGCTCGTGGCGTAGCCCGCCACCTGGAGCTGCGAGTCGTACTGGTCCGACCAGAACCAGTGGGGGTCGTCGAAGACCTCGCCCGCGCCGAGCAGGTTCCGCGCGGCCGTCTCGCCCATCTTGATCGCGTTGTCGTAGTGCTCCACGCGGATCCGGCCGAGGATCGGGTGGTCGTGCTCGGCGACATCGCCCGCCGCGTACACCCCCTCGGCGGCCGCCGCGAGGTCCGGGCCCACCGGCACGACGCCCCGCTCGTCGGCGACGCCCGCCGGGGCGTCGGCCCGCGTTCCCACCCCGACCACGATCAGGTCGCCCTCGAGGCGGCGCCCGCCCTCGGTGACGACGGCCTCGGCTCGCCCGGAGCCCTCGAACCGGGCCACCCCCTCACCGAGGGCGAACCGGACCCCGTGGTCCCGGTGCATGGCCTCCACGACGCGGCCGAGCTCCGGCCCGAGCACCCGGTGGAGCGGCGTCGGCAGGGGCTCGACGACGGTGACCTCGAGGCCCACGAGCCGGAGGGACGCCGCGACCTCGCAGCCGATGAGCCCCGCCCCCACGACCACCGCGGAGCTCGCCCCGCGGGCTGCCTCGCGCAGCCGATCGGCGTCGGCCACCGTCCGCAGGTCGTGGAGCCCGGGGAGGTCGGAGCCCGGGACCTCGAGCCGGCGGTTCCGGACCCCGGTGGCGACGAGGAGACGGTCGTAGCGGAGGCGCTCGCCCCCCTCGAGCAGCACCTCGCGGTCGTCGGGGAGCACCTCGAGCACCCGGACCCCGAGTCGGAGCTCGACCTCCTGCTCCTCGTACCACGCAGCGGGCCGGACGAAGGACGGCTCCGCGGCCTCGCCGCGCAGGTACTCCTTGGACAGCGGCGGTCGCTCGTACGGCGGGAGCGGCTCCTCCCCGAGGAGCGTGATGCGCCCGTCGAAGCCTTGCGCGCGGAGCGTCGAGATCGCCGAGGCCCCGGCCAGTCCCCCACCGACGACGAGGACGTCCACTCGGTCCTCGTCTCAGTCCTCGTCCCTGGTCCGGATGCGGATCTCGCCGTCGGCCTCTACGACCTCGAAGACGTCCACGGGATCGGTCGGAGGGCCGGCCAGGACCTCCCCGGTGATGACGTCGAAGCGGCCTCCGTGGCACGGGCACTCCACGACGGTGCCGTCGAGCTCGCCCTCGGACAGGGAGCAGCCGTGGTGCGTGCACGTGTCGTCGAACGCCTGGAGGTCCCCGCCCACGTTCGCCACGGCCACGTTGCGGTTCCCGACCGTGTAGGAGCGCAGCTCCCCCTCCGGGACGTCCCCGGCGTCCGCGACCTTGACCCACTCCGACATCCGTTCCCCCTCCTTGCCTCGCGTGGACGGCGACAGGGTATCGCGGGCGGGGCGGAACGCTCGCGCCCGGCCCATCAGCCCCGGACGCGCGCCGCGAGGCCCGGCGCGAGGTACCCGATCCCCACGACGAGGTAGAGCCCGGCGAGCACGAGGAAGGCCTGGCGGAACCCGAGCTCGGTCATGGCGGGGACGAGAGCCCCGGCCACCCAGGCGAGCTGGAACAGCACCTCGTAGCGCACGAACACCCGCCCGTAGGCCCCCGCGGGCGCCGAGCGCTGCATGAGGGCGAGGAACGCGAGGCGCCCGAGCTCGGCGGAGGCGCCGACGAGGAGCCCGAACAACGCGAGGACCGGCAGGGAGAACGCGGCGAAGGCGAGGACCGCCCCCACCCCGGCGCCGGCCACGCACCCGGCGACCACCGCTTCCTCCCGGAGCGCCTCGGGCAGGCGCGGCGCGAGGAGGTAGGCGAGCAGCCCGCCCGCGGTGGCCGCCGCCGCGAGGACGCCGAACCACCAGGCGGGCTCGCCGCTTCGGCGAAGGGCGAAGGCCAGCGTGAACAGGAGGAACCCGCTCGACGCCCGCAGCCCGGCCGCCCCGATCGCCGGGGCCGCGAGCTCGGGCAGCCGCCCGAGCCGACCCACCTCTCGTCGCGGCCTCGGCGGCACGCGCGGGTGCGGCAGCCGGAGGTTGAGCGCCGCGGAGAGGGCGTAGACGGCGGCGGCGAGGTACAGGGTGGGCGTCGCGCCGGCCAGCCGGAACAGGATCAGCCCGGGGACCGAGCCGAGGAGCACCCCGCCGACGGAGATCCGGCCGAGCCGCGCGTTGGCGCGGACCAGTCCCTGCTCCCCGCCGGCGTAGGCGAGGGCGAGCCCGTGCCGGGTGATCGCGTGGACCCGCTGGAGCGCGAGCAGCACGAAAGCCACGGGGAACAGCACGAGGGTCCCCACGCGGGGAGCCCCGTACAGGCAGGCCAGGGCCCGGCCCACGGCGGCGCCGAAGGAGATCGCCCGCCGGGGCCCGGCCCGGTCGAGGAGCGGCACGAGCAGGGGCCCGGCCAGAGCGAGGGGCGCCATCGTGAGGGCGAGGTAGGCCGCCACCCGGACCCTGGCCTCCCCCACCGGCACCTCGAAGAAGATCGAGCCGGCGAGGGCGATCGCGACGAGCGCGTCTCCCGCCGAGGAGGAGAGCTGGACGAGGCCGTAGGCATCGAGGGGCCGGGCCGAGCGCCACATCGCCCCGATCGGGCGGAAGGTCGCCGCGACCGCCGCCCCCAGCCCGGCGAGCGCGCGGCGCCACCAGGGCTGCGCCGGGCTCGAGGGGCGGGCCCGCACCGCTCCCCCGTCACCCGCCCGCCAGGCGCTCCCGCAGGAGCTCGTTCACGGCGCGCGGGTCCGCCGAGCCACCCGAGCGCTTCATGACCTGCCCGACGAGGAACCCGAGCACCCCCTGCTTGCCCGCCCGGTACTGCTCGACGGGCCCGGGGTTCTCCGCGATCACCTCGTCGATCCAGGCCGCGAGGGCGCCGACGTCCGTCACCTGGCGCAGCCCGCGGGCCTCGACGATCGCCTCGATCGCCTCCCCGGTCTCCACGGCCACCTCGAGGGCCTGCTTCGCGCCGGTCGCGGAGATGGTCCCCTCGGCCACGAGCCGGACGACGTCGGCCACGTGCCGGGGCGTCACCTTCGCCTCGGCGAGCTCCACCCGGGCCTTGTTCAGCATCCCGGCGAGGTCCTGGGTGATCCAGTTCGCCGCGGCCACGGGGTCGGCCCCGAGGGCGACGGCCTCCTCGAAGAAGGCCGCCTGGGCGATCGAGCCCGCGAGCAGGGCGGCCTGCTCCGGCCGCAGCCCGAGCTCGCGCTCGTACCGGGCTCGCTTGGCCGCGGGGAGCTCCGGCAGCCCCGCCCGCAGCTCCTCGACGAAGGCGCGATCCGGCTCGAGGGGAGGCAGGTCCGGCTCGGGGAAGTAGCGGTAGTCGAAGGCCTCCTCCTTGGACCGGAGCGGGTGGGTCGTGCCCCGGTCCTCGTCGAAGTGGCGGGTCTCCTGGACGAGCGCCTCGCCCGCCTCGAGCGCGGCCCGCTGGCGCTCCCGCTCGTAGCGGAGGGCCCGCTCGAGGGAGCGGATCGAGTTCAGGTTCTTGATCTCGACCTTGACCCCGTAGCCCTCCTCGCCGACCCGCCGGGTGGAGATGTTCGCGTCGCACCGGAGCGACCCCTCCTCCATCCGCACGTCCGAGACGCCGAGGGCCTCCAGGGTGGCCCGCAGCTCGCGCAGGTAGGCGCCAGCCTCCTCGGGCGTGCGCAGGTCCGGCTCGGAGACGATCTCGACGAGGGGGACCCCAGCGCGGTTGTAGTCCACGAGCGCGTACTCGGCCTCGTGGATCCGGCCGCTCGTGCTCCCGTGGGAGGTCTTGCCGGTGTCCTCCTCCATGTGCACCCGGGTGATGCCGATGCGCCGGACCTCGCCGTCGACCTCGATGTCGAGGTGCCCCCTCACGCACACCGGCAGGTCGTACTGGCTGATCTGGTAGTTCTTCGGCATGTCCGGGTAGAAGTAGTTCTTCCGGTGGAAGAACGAGCGCGGGGCGACCTCGCAGCCGAGGGCGAGCCCGATCCGCAGGATGTACTCGATCGCCCGCTCGTTCGGCACCGGCAGCGATCCCGGGAGCCCGAGGCACACCGGGCAGACGTTCGTGTTCGGGGGCGCGCCGAACTCGTTCCGGCATCCGCAGAACATCTTCGTGGCGGTGGCGAGCTCGACGTGACACTCGAGCCCGATGACGGTCTCGTACCCCCCGGCCATGACGACCTAAGGGTAGCGGGTGCGGGGTAGCGGGATCGCGTCGTCCTGCGCGAGGAGGGCGACCGCCTGGTGCTGGAGCCGGCCGTCCGCTCGATCCGCGCGCTCCGCGGAGCCCTCCGCGGCGCCTTCGGCGAGGACCCGGACCGCTGGCTCGCGGACCTGCGCCACGAGTGGGAGCGGGGTTGAGCGGGAGGCCGGGCTCGTCGGGCAGCTCTTCGACGGGCCGATCCAGGCGCTCCCGGTGACCCGCGAGACGGCGCGCGCAGGACCCGGCCGAGCACGGTCCGCGGATGGTGGACGCGATCGTCGCCGCGACCGCCCTGGAGGACGGCTGCACGGCGCTCGTCGACAACGACCGGGCCCTCCGTCGTCTCCCGGCCCCGACCTACCTCCACGTCAGCGATCTCGTCGACCGACCCCGCCCCCGGCGGTCCGAGACCCTCCGCTGGGCTCGACCAAGAGCCGGCATCCACGGCCGAGGCGTGCCTCCGAGGCGCGCGCAACAGGCCACCGCGGCGCCGAGCGCGAACGCCAAGCACGCCAGCCAGGCCGCCAACGCCGACCCCCGGGGCAGCAGCAAGACGCACCACGGCTCCACCACTCCGCCGGGCTGCGTTCCCGTGAGCCACATCACCATCGGGATCACCGACACGAGGAGCCAGGAGACCGCGGGATGGACGGCGGTTCCAGCGAAGGCGATGCCCAGCAGGAGCGCCGCGTTCCGCCACACGACCACGGGGTCGAACCTCCAGCTCGCCAGGCAGACGAGGAAGGTGGCCACGGCGATCGCCGAGACGCACGCCGCCCGCATCCGAAGGAGCGATCGGGCCGCGACGCGCTCCAAGTCCCGGTGCCCGGCCGACAGGCAACCCGGCACGGCGACCGCGGGGAGGGTCGGAACGAGCGGCCACAGGAGTGAGCGCACGCCCTCACGTCCCGGCACAGGTACGGGATGCGACGGGACGAGCAGGAACGCGGCGAGCCCCAGGAGCGCCGCGAACCCGAACGTCCCGCCGTTCCAAGCCCGGAGGATCGCGACGGCCGTCGCGCGTCGAGCCGTCACCGCCCGCACGCCATGAGCACCCGAACCGCGCGCCGGACCCACGCCCGTTGCTCGCCCAGCGTACCCCGCGAGAGGACCGGCGGATCGAGCTCACCGATGACGCGCTCCGGATGCACGCGGGATTCGAGCCAAGCGGTGAGTCCATCGAAAGCCGTCGCAGCTGGCTCGCGGAACATGTCGCAGGAGGGACCCATGTACCACAGGACGATCGCGGCAGGCGCGCCCGCCTCCGCCACCTCGGGGCCGTACCGGATCAGTTGGAACATGAGGCCCCCGAGCGGCGCGGCGCGCTCCCCTCGGCTCGCGGTCTGCTCGAACCGCTCCGGCACCGGCGCACCAGCGCCCTGCATCTCGTCGAGGTACGGAAGGAGGAGGGCCCGGGCGTCCGCGGCGAGCCGCGCGTAGCCCGGGCCGACGCAGACCTCGGGTTCGGCTCCGATGCACCGGAGCGGGGTGGGCACCCGCTGGAAGTGATCGGGACCCTGGCGGACCACGTTCGCGACCGCCGCGGCGAGCACCACCGAAACAGCCAGCGTCGCGCCCGCGCGCCTCGCGACCGTCCTCCCTCGCGCCCATATGGGCGACGACAGCGCCGCGAGGGCCAGGGCCAGGTAAAGGAGGACCTGCGAGACCTGCAGGCTCGGTCTAGGCGCGAGGCCGAGCATGGACGCGCTCGCCCCGCCCACGTCCAGCAGTCGCGCCGGTCCCACCGTGTAGGAGAAGAGCACGACGAGGAACGTTCCCACGGCGACGAAGGGCGGCACGAGCGGCGAGCGGATCCCTCGACCGATCGCGAAGCCCACCGCCGTCTCCGCCGCGAGCAACGTGGCTGGCGGACCCAACGTGGACGCGGCGACCCCGTCCGGCCAAGCGGGCGTGCCCGCCATCCGGACGAGCGCGACGACCGCGACGAGCCCGGCGGTGTAGGCGACGAGCGTCCACGCGTAGACACCCGCCCAGGAAGCCACCATCGCGCGCAGCGTCGCGCCGGCGGCGGCCGCGACCTCGCTCGAGCGTGCGGCGCGCTGTCCCTCCCACGCGGCGACCCCCGCCGCGGGGGGTCCGAGCAGCACGGTGACGAAGTGGTACTGGTACAGGGCCCAGAGCCACTCGTGGGCCCACAGCCGCCCACGACCGAACACGTGGAGGCCGACCAGGATCAGGAACGCGGGCAGAGCGGCGAGGGCGGAGCTCCGGCGCAGATGCAGTCGCCAGATGCTGCTCATGCCAGCGCCGCTCCGCCGTTCACGATGCGCAGGGCCCTCTCGACGGGACGCTCGTCGGCGCCGACCTCCTCCCCGGCGAGCGCAACCAGCTCCTCGGGGGTGCCGTCGAAGCGCACTGACCCTTCGACCAGGGCGACGACACGATCGGACAGTAGCTCCACGTCCTCCGTCAGGTGCGTCGTGAGCAGCGCGAAGCGTCCGGTGGCCACGCGCCGGATGAGACGGCGGAGCTCCACCCGGTGCTCGGGGTCGAGGCCCACCGTCGGCTCGTCCAGCAGGAGGATCGGTGGACGATGAACCAGGGCCTGGGCGATGTACGCGCGGCGCCGGGTGCCGCCCGAGAGCTCCCTGAGACGCCGGTTCGCGACCTCACGCAGGTCGAGCTCGTCCAGAGCCTGGTCCACCGCCGCCTGGCGGTCGACCGGGTCGATCCTGTGGAGCCACGCCGCGTACAGGACCGCTTCCCGGACGGTGAGGTTCTCGAGGAACGAGGGGTCTTGGGGAAGGAAGCCCGTCCGTCGCCGTGACGCGACGAGCCCGGCGCGGGACGTCACGTCGAAACCGGCGACCCGAACCTCGCCCGCGGCGACCGGGACCAGCCCCGCGAGCGCCCTGAGCAGCGTGGTCTTGCCCGATCCGTTCGGCCCGACGATCGCGACGACCCCGCGATCAAACGCGAGCGAAACGCCCTTCAAGACCTCCCGCGAGCCGAGGCACACCCGCAGGCCGCGCACGAGAACGCCGCCCTCGGCGCCACCCACCGTCCACTCCACGGCAGGGCAAGCCTAGCGCGGTCCGTTGTCCCCAGCAGATTCAGTACCTGAAGGTCGCCAGCGCATGCGCACTGCATGAGTCCGGGACGGGCCAACCCAGCTGGACGCACACCCAGGACTCTGCCCGGGCCCGCGTGGCGTCTGGCCAGAGCTGATCGCGCAGGTGGAAGGTCTGCGTCCAGTTCTCGATCTCTGGCGTGGCCTTCGTGTCGTCCTCGTAGAACCAGCCCCCGCGGTAGTACCAGAACGTGGTCTTCCCGTACACGCTGTTCCCGTCATCGCGCAGATCTTCCAGCTTGAACTTGTTGTCCGCGTACGGGTTCTGGTTCGTGAAATCGCCACTCCCTCTCGCCCGCGCCTTCCCGTCGTAGTAGGCAGTGACCGGCCCCCACTTCACACCCCAGGCATACGGGGCCACGATAAGGCCGATCACCAGGACCCCGAGCGCTAGCAGCAGGAACCGTCCCAGGAGTCGCAGATCTGCGCGCATCCCCATCACCTCCTCGCGCACCGCATTGATTCGAACGTTAACTCTCTCTCTCTGGTCAAGTCCGCTGTCCCCTGCCACCCCCTCGCGCGGACCATGCGGCGAACCGCACGCCAAGGGCACGGTATCGTGGGCACATGTCGCGAGGGGGCGCCACGGCGAGCGGGGCGCGGCCGCCCCTCGCGGCGATCTGGCTGGCCCTCGTCGCCGTCTACCTCATCTGGGGCACGACCTACCTCGCGATCCGGGTCGTGAACGAGACCCTGCCGCCGCTCCTCGCGGCCTCGGTGCGGTTCCTCGTCGCGGGCGGGCTCCTGTTTGCGTGGGCGGTCCGTCGCGGGGACGGGGAGACCGACCGACCGACCCGGGAGAACTGGCGGGCGGCGGCCGCCGTCGGCCTGCTTCTCGTGCTCGGCGGCAACGGGGCCGTCGTCTGGGCGGAGCGGACCATCCCCTCGGGCCTCACCGCCCTGCTCATCGGGCTCGTGCCCCTGTGGATGGCCCTGCTCGACCGGCTGTTCTTCGGCGGCAGGGTCTCCCCGCGCGCCGTGGTCGGGCTCGTGGCCGGGTTCGGCGGCGCGGCGCTCCTCGTCCGCGTGAACGTCGCCGGGGACGTGGATCCGGTCGGGATGCTCGTGGCGATCGGGGCGTCGCTCTCGTGGGCCACGGGCTCCCTCGTCTCGCGGACCGCCCGCCTGCCCCGCCGCCCGCTCGTCGGGGTGGGGATGCAGATGCTCGTCGGCGGCGCGGCCCTCGCGCTCGTTGGGACCCTCGCCGGGGAGCTCGCCGGCATCCACGTCGCGGGGTTCTCGCGGGCGTCGGTGCTCGCCCTCGCCTACCTGATCGTCGTGGGCTCCTGGGGCGGTTTCAGCGCGTACCTGTGGCTCCTGCGGGTGGCGAGGACCTCCCTCGTCTCCACCTACGCGTACGTGAACCCCGTGGTCGCCGTGTTCCTCGGGTGGCTGATCCTCCACGAGCCCGTAGGGCCGAGGACCCTCCTCGCGGGCGGCATCGTCGTGGCCTCGGTCGCGCTCATCGTCTCGGCGGGCGGGGCCCACCGGGAGGCCGGCCTCGAGCTAGCCCGATCCGACGAGGGCGGGGCGGAGGTCCAGGGCGAGCTCGCGCTCGAGGGCGTCGGCGACCCGCAGCAGGAGGTCCTCCCGGAGCACCGGCGCCGTGAGCTGGAGGCCGATCGGTAGGCCGTCCTCGTCCAGCCCGCAGGGGATCGAGATCGCGGGCACCCCGGCCAGGTTCGCCGGGATCGTGAAGACGTCGCTCAGGTACATCGCCAGGGGGTCGTCCACCTTCTCGCCGAGCCGGAAGGCGGTCGTGGGCGAGGTCGGGGAGACGAGCACGTCGTAGCGCTCGAAGGCGCGCTCGTAGTCGCGGATGATGAGCGTGCGCACCTTCTGGGCCTGTCCGTAGAAGGCCTCGTAGTAGCCGGCCGAGAGCGCGTACGTGCCGAGCATGATCCGGCGCTTGACCTCGGGGCCGAGCCCCGCGCCCCGCGTGCGGGCCATCATCTCCACGGAGTCCCGCCCCTCCACGCGGAGCCCGTAGCGGACGCCGTCGTACCGGGCGAGGTTGGAGGACGCCTCCGAGGGCGCGATGAGGTAGTAGGCCGACAGCGCGTAGTCCGTGTGCGGGAGCGAGACCTCCCCGACCTCCGCGCCGAGGTCGGCCAGGCGCTCCACGGCGCCGCGCACCTCCGCCGCCACGGCCGGCTGGACGCCCTCGCCGAAGGCCTCGGCGATCACGCCGACCCGGAGACGTCGCACGTCGCCCGTGAGGGCCGCCGCGTAGTCCGGCACCGGATCCGGCAGGCTCGTCGCGTCCATGGGGTCCTTGCCCGCGATGGCCCGCAGGAGCACGGCCGCGTCGCGGACGCTCCGGGTGAAGGTCCCCACGGTGTCGAGGGAGGAGGCGAAGGCGACGAGCCCGTAGCGCGAGACGAGCCCGTAGGTGGGCTTCAGCCCCACGACCCCGCAGAGGGCGGCCGGCTGGCGGACCGAGCCGCCGGTGTCGGTCCCCAGGGCCCACACGGCCTCCCCCGCCGCGACCGCCGCCGCCGAGCCGCCGCTCGAGCCCCCCGGGACCCGCTCTAGGTCCCAGGGGTTGCGCACCGGCCCGAAGGCCGAGTTCTCGTTCGAGGACCCCATCGCGAACTCGTCGCAGTTCGTCTTGCCGAGCAGCACCGAGGCGGCCTCGGCGAGACGGGCCCACGGCGTGCAGTCGAAGGGCGGCACGTAGGTCTCCAGGATCCGGGACCCGCAGGTCGTGCGGACGCCCCGGGTGGAGAGCACGTCCTTGAGCGCGAGGGGGATCCCGGCCACGTCCGGGGCCTGCCCCTCGCGGATCCGCTCGTCGGCCCGGGCGGCCTGCTCCAGCGCGAGCTCGTCGGTCCGGGTGAGGAAGGCGTTCAGCCGGGGCTCGAGCGCGTCCATCCGCGCCAGGCAGGAGCGGGTGACCTCGACGCTGGAGACCTCCCCGCGCCGCAGCAGCTCCGCGAGCTCGCTCGCGGTCCGGTCGCAGAGCTCGGTCATCCGACCTCCACGATCCGGGGCACCTTGAACCGGCCGTCCTCCACCTCCGGCGCGTTCGCGAGGACCTCCTCGACCGGCAGGGACGGCGCGGGCTCGTCCGGCCTCAGCACGTTCACCCGGGGGATCGCCCAGGCCGTCGGCGGGACGTCCGCCGTCGCGACCTCGCCGACCTTCGCGGCGTGCTCGAGGATCAGCCCCAGCTGCGCGCGGAGGCGCTCCTTCTCCTCGGGCGTGAGCTCCAGGCGCGCGAGGCGCGCGACGTGCTCGATGTCGATCTCGACCGGCATCGCCCCGAGTCTAGCCGCCGGGGGCGAGGAGCTCCGCCGCGAGCTCGGGCGTCACCCCCATGAGCCGCTGGTCCCCCAGGCGGCGCAGGAGCTCCGCCCACCCCGGATCGGCCGGCAGCGCGACCGCCAGCGCCGCCCGTGCCTCCCCCAGCCGACCGTGGAGGCCGAGCGAGATCGCGGTCCAGAAGGCGATCTCGGGGTTCTCGGAGGCGAGGGTCATCGCGGCCCGACGCTCCCGCAGGGCGCCATCCACGTCGCCCGCGAGCTCGAACTCCTCGGCGCGCTCGAGCCGCTCGTAGGCGCGCTGGAGCGTGAGGAGGCGGCGGAGCTCGGGGAGCGGGTCGGGGTGGTCGTCCACCCGAAGGTCCACGAGCACGTCCTCCCACGGCCGCTCGCTCGCCTCCCCCCGGACGACGAGCACCCGGGCCGCCTGCCGTCCGCGGATGTCTCCTCCCTCGGCCTCGGCCGCCTCGAGGGCCGCGAGCATCCGCTCGGCGAGGTCCCCCCGCGCGCCCCGGAAGGCCTCGGCCATCGCGTCCCACACCGTGGCCCGGCGCATCATGTTCGCCTGGCAGGAGAAGCCCTCCCCGGTGCGGTGGCCCGCCTCCCGGATGCAGGACCGACCGGTGTGGGCCGCGACCCGGCCCTCGCGGTCCACCATCGCCACCTGTCGGTGCTCCCGGTCGGGATCCGCCGCCAGGCGCGCGCCCAGGGCCTCCTCGGCGGAGCCCCCGCCCGCCATGAGCTCGAGCCCGAGGGGCCCGTGCTCGACGAGGGCGAGGGCCTGGGTCGCCACCGCCCCCACGCCGGCCCGGGCCCAGCAGACGATCCCCGCGGCGAACCAGTGGGACTGGACGGCGACCCCGAGCTCGCCCGTCCCCGGATCGCGCGCGACGATCGAGTAGGTCACAGCGTCATCTCCGGCGGGTGCGGGACGTGCGCGCGCATCGCCGCCGCGCGCACCGTGTTGTGGAGCAGCCAGATGTCGGTGAGCGGCCCCACGCCGCCGGGGACGGGCGAGATCGCCTCGGCCCGAGCCGCCACGCTCCCGTAGTCCAGGTCCCCGACGAGATGCACCTTGCCCGTCGCCTCGTCCCGGACCGGGTTGATGCCGACGTCGATCGCGATGACGCCCTCGCGCACCATCTCGCCGGTCACGAGCCCGCGCCGACCCACCGCCACGATGAGGATGTCGGCGATCCGGGTGAAGTCGGCCAGGCGCCCCACCCGGTCCGTGTAGTGGTGGGCGGAGATCACGGTGGCGTTGCGCTGGAGCCCGAGCCACACCGCCGGCTTGCCCACGTTGTTCGAGCGCCCCACGAGGACGAGGTTCGCGCCGTCGTAGGCGGTGGCGGGGTCGCGCCCCACCGAGCGCAGGTACGTGTCGAGCATGTGGAAGCAGGCCGCCGGGGTCGAGGGGATGAACCGCGGCCGACCCTGCGCGAGCAGCCCCGCGTTCACCGGGGTCACGGCCTCGATGTCCTTGGCCGGCGAGAGGATCCGGTACAGCTCCACCTCGGGGACCTGCGGCGGCAGGGGCCGGAGCACGAGGATCCCCGTGATCCGTGGGTCGGCGTTCAGCTTGCCCACGGTGGCGAGGGCCTCGGCGAGCTCGACGTCCGCCGGCAGGTGTTCGCACACGTACGCGCAGTCGAGCTCCTCGGCCAGGCGCCGCACGCGCCGCTCGTAGGCCATCGCGGGGTAGTCCTCGCCGACGAGCACCGTCGCGAGCCCGGGCCGCACGCCCGCCGCCCGCAGCTCCCGCACCTCCTGGGCGAGCCGGGCGTGGAGCTCGGCCGCCATCGCGTTGCCATCGATCCTCGTCGCCACCCGCGCGTCCCCCACCGGCCCCAAGCCTACCCGCGCCCCAGCCGGCGCAGGAACTCCGCCTCGTCGATCACCTCGATCCCGAGCTCACGGGCCTTCGCGAGCTTCGATCCGGGGTTCTCCCCCGCCACGACGAAGTCCGTCTTCCGCGACACGCTCGAGGCGACCCTCGCGCCCGCCTCCTCGGCCAGGCGCGTCGCCTCCTCCCGGGAGAGCGACGGCAGGGTCCCGGTGAGGACGATCGTGCGCCCGGCGAGCGGCCCCTCCTCGGCGGGGACGGCCGGGGCCTCGTCGGCCATCCGGACCCCCGCGGCCCGCAGCTTCTCGATCAGCGCCCGGTTCGCGGGATCCCGGAACCACTCGGCGACGCTCCGCGCGATCGCGGGCCCGATGCCGGGCACGGCGTCGATCTCCTCCACGGAGGCGGCCGCGAGCGCGTCCACCGAGCCGAACTCCTTCGCGAGCAGCTGCGCGACGTGGGCCCCCACGTGGCGGATGTTCAGCGCCACGAGGAGCCGCCACAGGGGTCGGTCCTTCGAGCGCTCGATCGCCTCGAGGAGGTTCGAGATGGACTTCTCGGCGAAGCCCTCCAGCTTCGCGAGGTCCTCGGCGGTGAGGGTGTAGAGATCGCCCGGGTCCTTCACGAGCCCCCGCTCGAGCAGCTGCATCACCGTCATGTACCCGAGCCCCTCGATGTCCATCGCGCCGCGGGAGGCGAAGGAGAACAGCCACTCCACGTTCCGGCTGGGGCAGGCCGGGTTCGGGCAGCGGTGATCGGCCTCGCCCTCGGGGCGCACGAGGCGCGTGCCGCAGGAGGGGCAGCGCCCGGGGAACCGCCACGGCCGGGCATCGGGCGGGCGCTTCGACAGGACGGGGCCCACGATCTCGGGGATCACGTCGCCGGCGCGGCGGACGATCACGGTGTCGCCCTCCCGCACGTCCTTGCGGCGCACCTCGTCCTCGTTGTGGAGCGTGGCGTAGGTCACGGTCACGCCGCCCACGACGACCGGCTCGAGGACCGCGAAGGGCGTGACCTTGCCGGTCCGGCCGGTGTGAACGTCGATCCGACGCAGCAGCGTCGTGCGCTCCTCCGGAGGGAACTTGTACGCGATCGCCCATCGGGGCGCGTGGCTCGTCGCCCCCAGCTCCTGCTGGATGGCCACGTCGTCCACCTTCACGACCACCCCGTCGATCTCGTAGTCCACGTCGTGCCGGTGCTCCTGCCAGTGCGCGACGTAGTTGAGCACGCCGTCCAGGTCCGGCCGGGTCTCGCTCGTCGGGGGGACCGGGAGCCCGGCCCTCCGGCACCACTCGAGGAAGGCCGAGTGGGTGGGGAACGAGATCTGCTCCGCGTAGCCGAAGGAGTGGACCCAGAACGAGAGCGGCCTCGAGGCCGTGACCCGGGGATCCTTCTGCCGCAGGGACCCCGCCGCGGCGTTCCGGGGGTTCGCGAAGGGGCGCTGCCCCGCCGCCGTGAGCTGCTCGTTCAGCTCCTCGAAGGCCCGCACCGGGAGGTAGATCTCACCCCGGACCTCGAGCACGGCCGGGGGGTCGTCCACGGCCAGCCGTCGGGGCACGGCCCGCACGGTCCGGACGTTGGCCGTGATGTCCTCCCCCACCCGGCCGTCGCCGCGGGTCGCCCCGCGCACGAGCACCCCCGCCTCGTAGGTCAGGGCCACCGCCACGCCGTCGATCTTCAGCTCGCACGCGTAGGCGACGGACCGGCCCACGGCCCGCTCGACCCGGGTGGCCCAGGCCTTCAGCTCCTCCGGGGAGAAGGCGTTGTCGAGGGAGAGCATCGGGGCCCGGTGCTCCACGGGCGCGAACAGCTCCGCCGGCGCCGCGCCGACGCGCTGGGTGGGCGAGTCGGGGGTCACGAGCTCGGGGTAGCGCTCCTCGAGCTCCCGGAGCTCCCGCACGAGCTCGTCGTACTCCGCGTCGGAGATCTCCGGCTCGTCGAGCACGTAGTAGCGGTAGGCGTGGTAGTTGATGAGCTGGCGCAGCTCCTCCACGCGGAGCTTCGCCTGGGCGCGCTCCCGGTCCTCGCTCGCGGCGCGGCTCACGCGGCGACCTCCACCCCGCCCGCGAGCCCGATCCGCTCGCCCCGCACCACCACCCCGCCGCGGACGCCCGGGACCCGCCGGAGGTAGACGAGGGCGAGCCGCAGCCCGTCCTGCTTCGGCAGGATCGCGCGGACGCCCGCCGCCGCGGCCGCCGCGAGCATGCTCGAGTCCGCGAGCACGGCGAGACCGTCCGCCGGCGCGGCGCCGCCCCCGGCGGCCGTCGCCACGCCGAGACCGCCCCGCACGGGCGGCACGACGATCGCCAGGCGCCGCCCCTCCGACGGGCCGATCGTGAGCTTCTGCCGCTTGCGGGCGGCGATGAAGAGGTCGCCCCCGCAGCCCACCGTGACCTCGTCGAGCTCCCGCGTGAGGAACCGGCCCACGTGATCGGCGAGGGCGCCCCGGAACGAGAACATGGGGCCGACCCCGGCGCGGGCCGCCGCGGCCGCCATCTCGCGGACGATCCCCGGGGCGTCGGCGCCCACCTCCACCGGACGCTTGCTCGTGCGCACGGCCGGGTTCCGCAGCGCGTAGGCGTGGAGCTGCTCCCAGAAGGAGAGCGCGGCCGCCCGCGTCTCCTCCCCCAGATCCCCGGTCGCGGTGACGTGCAGGACCATGTCCTGGACCTGGATCTCGAAGGTGCGCGGTCGGCGCCGGAGCAGTCTCACGGGTCCTCCTGCGCGCGATGATAGCCGCGAGCGCCGACGGACCGGGGGGAACTCCCTAGCGCAGGGCCTCGAGGATGCGCCCGCCCCCGAGCACCTCCTCGCCCCGGTAGACGACGACGCTCTGCCCCGGGGCGACCCCCCGCTGGGGCGAGCGGAACTCCACCCGCATCCGGTCGCCCTGGGCCTCGACCACGGCGGGGACCTCCTCGCCCCGGTACCGGATGCGGACCTCGGCCTCGAAGGGCCCGTCGGCCGGGGGCTCGCCGGCCACCCACGACACCCGGTCCGCCAGGAGGCCCCGACGGGCGAGGAGCTCCCCCGGGCCGACGACCACGCGGTTCGCCGCGGCGTCCACCTCGAGCACGTACAGGGGCCGACCCGCCGAGACCCCGAGGCCGCGCCGCTGCCCCACCGTGAACCGGGCGGCGCCCCCGTGGCGGCCGAGGACCCGGCCCTCGGGGTCCACGATCTCGCCCTCCCGCAGGAGCTCGGGGGCGACGACCCCGAGGAAGGCGCCGGCGTCCCCGCTCGGCGCGAAGCAGAGCTCCTGGGAGTCCGGCTTGCTCGCCACCGGCAGCCCGAAGCGCGCGGCCAGGGACCGCGTCTCGGCCTTGCGCAGCCCGCCCACGGGGAAGATCGCGCGCGAGAGCTGCCGCTGGCCGAGCATGTGGAGCACGTAGGACTGGTCCTTCGCCGGATCGGCGCCGCGCAGCAGGCGCAGGCGGCCGTCGGGGGCGCGCTCGGTCCGCACGTAGTGCCCCGTCGCGACGAGCTCCACCCCGCGCTCGTCGGCCAAGCGGAGGAAGGCGCCGAACTTGATCTCGGCGTTGCACCGGGCGCAGGGGTTCGGGGTCCGCCCGGCGGCGTGCTCGGCCACGAAGTCGTCGATGACCGCCTCGTCGAACTCGAGGGTCATGTCCACGACCTCGAAGGGGAAGCCCACGAGCCGCGCCACGGCCTCGGCGTCGGCTCGGGCCGCAGGCCCGCAGCAGCCGTGGTCGAGGCCGTCCAGGTGGGCGAGGCGCAGGTGGCAGCCCACGACCTCGTAGCCCTGCTCGTGGAGCAGGCAGGCCGCGACGGAGGAGTCCACGCCCCCCGACATCGCCACGAGGACCGATCCACGGGATGCCATCGCCCTCCGATGCTACGCCCGCGGGCCGCCCGAGGGCCGGCGCCGGTATCCTTGCCGCCGACCTGGACGAGGGGGGATCGGATGGACGTGGTCGTGCTCGTGAAGTACGTGCCCGACCCCACGGGCACGCCCAAGCTCGGCGAGGACTTCCTCGTCGTCCGCGAGGGCACCGACGGCACGCTGGATCCCGGCGACGAGTACGCCGTGGAGGCCGGCCTGCGCACGGTGGAGGCCCACGGCGGCGAGGTGACCCTGATCTCCATGGGCCCCGAGGTCGCCATGAGCGCGATCCGCAAGGGGCTGTCCATGGGCGCCCACCGGGGGGTGCTCGTCACCGACCCCGCGCTCCGCGGCGCGGACGCCCTGGCCACGGCGCGGGTGCTCGCGGCCGCGGTCGCGCGCCGCCCCTTCGACGTCGTCTTCACCGGCTCCGAGTCCACCGACGGCTACACCGGGACGGTCCCGATGGCCGTGGCGGAGCTCCTCGGGATCCCCGCGCTCACCTTCGCGCGCCGGGTAGACGTCGCGGAGGGTTCGGTGCGGATCGAGCGCCAGACGGACCTCGGCTACGACGTGATCGAGGCGCCGACCCCGGCGCTCGTCTCGGTCACGGCGAGCGCGGCCGAGCCCCGGTACGCGACGCTGAAGGGCATCATGGCCGCCAAGTCCAAGCCGGTCGAGCAGCTCGGCCTGGCCGAACTCGGGCTCGATGCGGCCGACGTGGCGCCGACCCAGCGGGTGGTCGGCATCACCCCGGCGCCATCGAAGGGCGCGGGGGAGGTCATCCAGGACGGGGAGGGCGCGGTCGCCCGGATCGTGGACCTCCTCGTCGAGGCGAAGGTGATCTGAGATGGGCGCGGTGTGGGTCTACGCGGAGCTCGGGCCCGAGGGGCCCGTGACCTCGGCCCTGGAGCTGCTCACGAAGGCGCGGGCGCTCTCGGAGGAGGTCGCGGCGGTGGCCCTCGGGCCGGGCGCGACGACGGCCGCCCAGGCCCTCGGCGAGCACGGCGCCGCCACGGTCTTCGCGAGCGAGGACGCCGTGTTCGCGGAGGTGGTCGGCCAGGCCGCGGCGCGCACGCTCGCCGGCCTCGTCGCCGAGCACCATCCGTCCATGATCCTGTTCCCCTCCTCCCAGGAGGGCCGCGACGTCGCGGGGCGGCTCCAGGCCGCGCTCGGGTGCACCCTCATGAGCAACGCCACGGACGTGACGGCCCTGGACCGCGCGGTCACGCAGATCTTCGGCGACACGCAGATCGTGGAGGTGGCCCTGGAGGGGCCGGAGCCGCGGCTCGTGCTCATGCGGCCGAAGGTCGTCCCGGCCGAGCCCTGCGGCGGACGGGCGGAGGTCGTGCCCGTCGCGGCCTCGCTCCCGGAGGGGGCGCCGGTCGCGCGGCGGATCGAACGGCACACCGAGGCCGCGACCGGTCCGAAGCTCGAGGAGGCCCGGGTCGTCGTCTCCGGCGGCCGCGGCATGCAGGACCCCGCGAACCTCGCCCTCCTGGACCGCCTGGCCAAGGCGATCGGGAACGCCGCCGTGGGCGCCACCCGGGCGATCGTGGACGCGGGCTGGGTCCCGTACCACCAGCAGATCGGCCAGACCGGCAAGACCGTCAAGCCCGAGGTCTACCTGGCCTTCGGCATCAGCGGCGCGACCCAGCACGTCGTGGGGATGAAGGGCTCGAAGCGGATCGTGGCGGTGAACAAGGACCCCGACGCGCCGATCTTCTCCCTGGCCGACCTCGGGGTGGTGGGCGACGCCCTCACGATCCTGCCGAAGCTCATCGAGGAGGTCGAGCGCCGCAAGGCGGCGGGCTGAGCGGCTGGACGCTCGCCGCCGGGCGGGGCAGGCTGGCGGCATGATCGCCGCGCGCTTCGACGACCTCACACCCGGCGCCGAGCGCCGCCTCTCGCTCGCCGGTCCCCTCGGCGTCCTCGAGGCCCGGCGCCCGGAGGGGGTGGCCGCGACCATCGCCGCCGCGGAGGCGGAGGCCGCGCGGGGGCGGTGGGTGGCGGGCTTCGTGACCTACGAGGCGGCGCCGGGCCTGGACCCCTCCCTCGCGGTGCGGGCCCGGGAGCCCGAGGGCCCCTTCGCCGGACTGCCCCTTGCCTGGTTCGGCGTGTTCACCGAGGCGCGCGAGCCGGACCCGCTCGTGCCCCCGGTCGAGGTGCCGGAGGCGCCGCCCTGGCGGCCGTCGGTGGATCGCGCCACCTACGACGCCGCCGTGGCGCGGATCCGCGAGGCCATCGCGGCCGGCGAGACGTACCAGGTGAACCACACCTTCCGACTGCGGGCCACGGTGGCGGCGTCCGGCCCGGAGCTCTACCGGGACCTCGCCCTCGCCCAGCGGGGGGCGTACGCGGCGTACCTGGACACCGGCCGGTACCGGATCTGCTCCGCCTCGCCCGAGCTCTTCTTCCGGCTGGACGGGGCGCGCATCACCACACGCCCCATGAAGGGCACCGCACCGCGCGGACGGTGGCTCGAGGAGGACGAGGAGACGGCGCGCCGCCTCGTCGCCTCGGCCAAGGACCGCGCCGAGAACGCGATGATCGTGGACCTGCTCCGCAACGACCTCGGGCGGATCGCGGTCCCCGGCGGGGTCGTCTGGGACCAGCTCTTCCGCGCCGAGCGGTACGAGACGGTCTGGCAGCTCACCTCGACGATCACGGCCGAGCTCCGCCCCGGGACCGACCTCCTCGAGATCTTCCGGGCCCTGTTCCCGAGCGGGTCGGTGACGGGCGCGCCGAAGGTCGCCACGATGCGCCTCATCGCCGAGCTCGAGGACTCCCCGCGGGGGGTCTACTGCGGCGCCGTCGGGTACCTCGCGCCCCCGGGCGCGCCGGGCCCGCGGGCGCGGTTCAACGTCGCGATCCGCACCGCCGTCCTCGACGGCGAGACCGGGCTCGCCGAGTACGGCCTCGGCGGGGGCGTGACCTTCGACTCCTCGGCCGCGGCCGAGTACGAGGAGGCGATCGCGAAGGCCCGGATCCTCAGGCCGCGTCCGGCCTTCGCGCTGCTCGAGACGCTCCGGTACGAGCCCGCCTCGGGCTACGCGGACCTCCCCGAGCACCTCTCGCGCCTGGCGGCCTCCGCGGCCTACTTCGGCTTCCCCTTCGACCGTCGCGCGGCGCTCGCGGCCCTGGAGGAGGCCGCCGGGGAGGCGTCCGCGCGGGTGCGCCTCGTGCTGGAGCGCGACGGCCGGTGCTCGGCCGAGCCCGGGCCCCTGCCGCCCGCACCCCGCGGCCCCGTCCGCGTCGCCCTCGACGACGAGCCGGTGGACCCCGCCGACCCGTGGCTCTACCACAAGACCACACGACGCGAGCCCTACGACCGGAGGCGGCGACGGCGCCCGGACGTGGAGGACGTCGTGCTCGCGAACACCCTCGGCGAGGTCACCGAGACCACGATCGCGAACCTCGCCGTGCGGCTGGACGGGGCGTGGGTCACCCCGCCACGGGAGGCCGGGCTCCTGCCGGGGACCCTCCGCGAGCGGCTCCTGCGCGAGGGCCGCCTGCGGGAGCGACGGGTGCGGATCGAGGAGCTCCAGCGCGCCGAGGCCCTCGCGCTCGTGAGCTCCGTCCGGGGGTGGCGGGAGGCGATCCTCGTCCCATGAGCCTCGCTCAGGGCGAGGGCGGCTCCTCGTCGGGCCAGACGAACGGGCGCGTCCGGTCGGACTCGATCGGACAGGCGCAGAGGGGGCATCGCGGCGGCTCCTCGTACACGAGGACGACCCGCTCGCAGTACGGGCAGTCGCCCTCCCGCATCTCGGGAGGGCCGGCAACGTCGTTCGGCATCGTCCACGGGCCGCGGCTCGGGGGGGAGCGGCCTCGCAGAGGTTGTCGGCGGCGCGCCCCCGGCCCTTGATGCGGCCCTTCGTCGTAGGGCGGAGGCCCTCCCACCCGGGGAGGGCCTCCGTGGCCTGTGAGGCTGAGGGGGGCTCAGCAGGTCCTCACGCGGCCTGGATCTCCTTGCGACTGCGGCGCTTGCCCCGTGCGACGTAGGTGTGCACGGGCTCGTGCTGCCAGCAGTACTTCCACTTGTTGTAGATCGAGAGCCGGGTGTCGCACCCCTCGGCCGCGCAGACGCGGCCCGACCCGTACGTCCGATTCGCGCGCGGGAGCTCTCGGACCCGCGCCCCGCGGTACATGGACTCCGAAGCCATGCCTCACTCCTTGGGTCCCCACCGCTCCGCCTCCTCGCGGAGCCATCCCTTATTCGAACCACCGAGGGCCCCGGTTCGTTCCCGACCGGCGGGATCGGATATCCGCGGCGCGGTCAGTCCTTCTCGAGCCGCTCCAGCAGCGCCTCGGTCGGGCTCGTGAGCTGCACGACCCGGGGCGTGAAGCCGAGCCCCTCCCAGAAGGCCATGGCCCCGCGGTTCGGCGCGAAGGTCTTGAGCTCGACCCAGCGGATCCCTCGCTCGAGGGCGAAGCGGGCCGCCTCACGGACGAGGGCCCGGCCCACCCCCCGGCCCCGGTAGCCGGCCCGGACCACGACGCCCGAGAGCTCGAGGGCCCGCTCGTCGGAGAAGCGCGAGGGGACGTGGGCCTCGCCGTAGGCCATCCCCACGACCTCGCCCTCGTCGTCCTCGGCCACGACGACGATCGCGTCCGGCGTGCTCATGGCCTCCCGGTACTTCGCGCCCACCTCGTCGTAGAAGCCCGGGCGCGGGGTGAAGACCCGCCAGTCCGCCTGCATCCGGTCGAGCTCCTGGAACAGCGCGACGAGCGCCGGCACGTCCTCGGGGGTCGCCCGCCTGACCCTCACGCCTCACCTCCCCTCGAACCTCGGCTCCCGCTTGTCGAGGAAGGCGCGCATCCCCTCCACGCGGTCGTGCGTCTCGAACAGCCGCACGAACTCGCGCCGCTCGGCCGCGAGCCCCGCCTCGAGCCCCTCGGCGGCCGCGCGCAGGGCGGCCTTGGCTGCGCCGAGGGCCACCGTGGGCCCCCGCGCCAAGGCCTCCGCCTCCGCCAGGGCGGCGGCGTAGACCTCCCCCGGCGGCACGACCCGGTCCACGAGGCCGAGGGCGAGCGCCTCCTCCGCCGGCACGTGGCGGCCCGAGTAGATGAGCTCTCGCGCCACGCGCAGCCCCACGAGGCGCGGCAAGCGCTGCGTCCCGCCGGCCCCGGGGATGATCCCCAGCTTGATCTCGGGCAGGCCCACCTTCGCGTCGGACCCGGCGATCCGCAGGTCGCAGGCCAGGGCGAGCTCGTACCCGCCCCCGAGGGCGTACCGGCAGATCGCGGCGACGACCGGCTTCGGGAGGGCCTCGAGATCCCGGCAGGCCCCCTCGAGGGCCGCGACCTGCGGCTCCACCTCCGCGGGACCCTGCTCGGCCATCTCGGCGATGTCGGCCCCGGCGGCGAAGATCCGCTCCCCGCCCCACAGCACGACGGCCCGGACGCTCGGGTCGGCCGCCACGGCCCGGGCCGCGTCGCGGAGCTCGAGGGAGACCGCCAGGCTGAGCGCGTTCGCCGGGGGGCGATCGATCCGGATCGTCGCGACCGGTCCGGCGACCTCCACCCGCACGAACTCCCCTCGCATAGCGCCCCTATCTTTCCAGAGCCGCGCGCCGCCGGCCCCGTCGGGACAGCCGCATGTGCGTTGCAGCTGCAAGCCTTTGCTAGACTTGCTCCATGAGTGCGATCGACACCCTCGTCGAGGACGTCATCGAGATCCTCCGCCGCCGCGGGCTCCGGATGACCCCGCAGCGCCGGGCCATCGTCGCCGAGATCATGCGCACCCAGGGCCACATCTCGCCCTCGGCGCTCACCCGCAAGGTGCAGGAGAGCATGCCCGGGGTGAACGCGTCCACGGTCTACCGGACCCTGGCGCTCCTCGAGGAGGCCGGCGTCCTCGCCCACGCCCACCTCGAGTCCGGGGCCGAGTACCACCGCGTGGAGGACGCGGGCCACGTGCACCTGTCATGCTCGCGGTGCGGGGCCGAGGACGACCTCTCCCTCGAGGAGGCCGCCGCCCTCTCGGAGCTCATCGAGCGCCACCGCGGCTTCCTCCCCGACCTCACGCACTTCGCGATCAGCGGCCTGTGCGCGGAGTGCCGGGGCGCGGCCTCCCGGTAGGCGCCGGCGTGCTAGGCGGTCTCCCGGACCGCCGCCGGGAAGAACCCGTAGGGCAGCTCGAGCCGGTTCGCCCGCATGAGCTCCTCGTCGGCGAGGATCTCCCGGGTCGGGCCGTCCGCCGCGATCGTGCCCCGGTTCATCACGACCGCCCGCGGGCAGAGCTCCAGGGCGTAGGGCAGGTCGTGGGTGACCATGAGGATCGTGATGTCGAGGCCCCGCAGGATGTCCGCGAGCTCGCGACGGCCCGCCGGGTCCAGGTTCGAGCTCGGCTCGTCGAGGACGAGGATCTCCGGCTCCATGGCGAGCACCGTGGCCACCGCCACCCGCCGGCGCTGGCCGAAGGACAGGTGGTGCGGCGCCCGGTCCGCATGGTCCTCCATCCCCACGGCCTCCAGGGCCGTCCGCACGCGAGCCTCGAGCTCCTCGCCCCGCAGGCCCAGGTTGGCCGGGCCGAAGGCCACGTCCTCCCGGACCGTGGGCATGAACAGCTGGTCGTCGGGGTCCTGGAAGACGATCCCCACGCGCCGCCGGATCTCGCGGAGGTTGGCCTCGGCGACCGGGAGCCCCCCGACGACCACCGATCCGCGCTGGGGTCGGAGGATCCCGTTCAGGTGCAGGACGAGGGTCGTCTTGCCCGCCCCGTTCGGTCCGAGCAGCGCGACCCGCTCCCCGCGCCGGATCGTGAGGTCCACGCCGCGCAGCGCGGGGCTGCCGTCGGGGTAGGTGAAGGCGAGCCCCCGGACCTCCAGCGCCGGCGCGCTCATCCCCCCACCACCCAGGCCGTCGCCGCCACGGCCGCGGCCGCCGCCGGGACGAGGAGGGCGCCCGCCCACGCGAGCGCGGGCGCCGCCGTCTCCTCCAGCCGGGGCATCTGCCCCTCGTAGCCGCGGGCGAGCATCGCCAGGTACACCCGTTCGCCCCGCTCGTAGGACCGGATGAACAAGGCCCCGGCGGCGGCGGCCACGGCCCGCGCCTGCCAGATCCACCGCGGGTCGTAGCCGCGGGAGTCACGGGCGACCTTCATCCGCCGCATCTCCTCGGCCACGACGTCCGCGTAGCGGATCATGAACGAGAGCGTCGAGGTGAACGCCCGGGGCATGCGCAGCCGCTCGAGGCCCCGCAGCAGCTCCGGCATCGTGGTCGTGCCGGCCACGACGATGCTCGCCGCGAGACCCAGGGTGGCCTTGGCCACGACGTTCCAGGCGCCCCACAGGCCGGGGACCGAGAGCGAGACCCCGAGGACCTCGACCCGCTCCCCCCGCGCCACGAACGGCATGAGGACCGCGAACAGCACGAACGGGACCTCGAAGAGCAGCCGCTTGGCCACGAACCCGGCCGGCAGGCGAGCGAGGGCGATCACCCCGGCCAGGAGCGCCGCGTACAGCCCGAAGGCCCAGAACGCTTCCCGCGGGGTCGCCACGACGGCGAGGACGAACAGCAGCTGGGCCACGACCTTCGCCTCCGGCGCGAGGCGATGCACGCGCGTGTGCCCGTGGACGTACAGGGCGTGGGCGTGGGGACCGCTCACGGACCGGCCCGACCCTCCGTGCGACGGGCCCGGACCGCCCGCAGGGCCCCGAAGAGCACCATCCCCGCGCCGAAGGTGACGAGGACCCCGATCAGGCCGGACAGGCCCGTCGAGAGGCGCTCGCTCCCCACGCCCTCGACCTCGTAGCCGGCGAGGGGGGACTCGGCGAGGGGGTGCTCCCGCTCGGCCTCGGCGAATCCCTGGTCGATGGCCACCCGGTTCAGGCCGTCGGGGGCGCTGCTCGCGAAGGGGCTCACGAACAGCGCCAGGGCGATGGCGAGCAGCAGCCCCCCCGCGAGGAAGAGCTTGAGGTCCCTCCGAGACACCCCGATCACCTCCCCACCGCCGTGGCCCCCATCCCGGGCGCGGGGAGCAGGTCCCGGGCCCCGAACACCAGGTCCGGACGGACCGCCAGCACGGCGCTCACGGTGAGCGCGGTGATGGCGGCCTCCCCGAGCCCGATGAGCGCGTGGATGCCGACCATCGCCGAGAAGACCGCGCCGAGAGGCACCTCGCTCACCCCGCCGATCGCGTACTCCGCGAAGAAGGCCGCCGAGGCGAGCACCACCGACACCCAGGCCGCGACGGCGGAGGCCGCGGCGACCATGGGCCGGCGCCTCGGCAGGAGCGCTCGGACGCCCCGGAAGGCCAGGTACCCGCCGAGGGCCCCCACGAGGGCCATGTTGAGGACGTTGAGGCCGAGCGCCGAGAGGCCCCCGTCCGCGAAGAACAGCGCCTGCACGAGGAGCACGAGGGCGATGCAGATCGCCCCCGTCCACGGACCCACGAGGACGGCCGCGAGCACCCCCCCGAGGAGGTGCCCGCTCGTCCCGGCCGCGATCGGGAAGTTCAGCATCTGCGCCGCGAACACGAAGGCCGCGACGAGCCCGGCGAGGGGCGCCTGGCGGTCCTCCATCTCTCGCGCCGCCCGCCGCAGCGCGGCGCCGATCCCACCCGCGGAGGCGACCCCCGCCGCGAGCGAGGTGCCCGCGTCGATGAACCCGTCCGGGATGTGCATGGCTCTCCTCCCACCGGCCCGCCAGGGCTGCAGTTCCTTGCATCTGCAGGGCTTGGCATGCCCCACGAGCAGGCTACCCGCGCTCCCCCGATACGTCAATCAGAACCAGGGCGTCTCGGTGTACGAGCCGAACACGCCCCGGAGCGCCTCCACGATCTCGCCCTCGGTGCAGCCGGCGCGGGCGCAGTCGATGAGCGCTGGGAGCAGGTTCTCCTGGGTCCCGGCGGCGCGGACGAGCTCCCCCAGGGCCCGGGCCGCACCGCGCCCGTCGCGCCGGGCGCGGTGCTCCCGGACCCGACGGATCTGCTCGGCCTCGACCTCCGGGCCGATCACGAGCCGTTCGACCTCGGGCTCGTCCCGCTCGACGAAGCGGGTGACGCCGACCTTGTGGAGCTCGCCCGAGGCGTAGCGCTCCTGCTCCCGCCAGGCGGACTCGGCGATCTGCCGCTGGAACTCGCCGCGCTCGATCCCGGCGAGGACCCCCTCGAGCATGGACCCGGATCCCCACGCGGCGATCCGCGCGAGCTCCTCCTCGGCCAGGGCCTCGAGACGGTCCGTGAGGTGCTCCACGAGGTAGGAGCCCCCGAGGGGGTCGGCCACGTCCACCACCCCGGTCTCGTGGGCGATGATCTGCTGGGTCCGCAGGGCGAGCTTCGCGGCCCCCTCGGTGGGGAGGGCGAGGACCTCGTCGAGGGCGTTCGTGTGGAGCGACTGGGCGCCGCCGAGGACCGCCGCGAGGGCCTCGATCGCCGTGCGCACGACGTTGTTCCAGGGCTGCTGCGCCGTGAGCGAGACGCCGGCCGTCTGCGCGTGGAACCGGAGCCGCATCGCGGCGGGATCCCTCGCCCCGTAGCGCTCCCGGAGCCACCGGGCCCAGATCCGCCTGGCCGCCCGGTACTTCGCGACCTCCTCGAAGAGGTCGATGTGGGCGTTGAAGAAGAAGGACAGGCCCTGCGCGAACCGGTCCACCTCCAGCCCGCGCCGCAGACCGAGCTCCACGTAGGCGAACCCGTCGGCGAGGGTGTACGCGAGCTCCTGCACCGCCGTCGCCCCGGCCTCGCGGATGTGGTAGCCGGAGACGCTGATCGGGTGCCACCGCGGCACGTGCTCGGCGCAGAAGACGAGGAGGTCCCCGATGAGACGGAGGTGCGGCTCCGGCGGGAAGATCCACTCCTTCTGCGCCATGTACTCCTTGAAGATGTCCGTCTGGAGCGTGCCGTCCAGGCGCTCCCACGGGACGCCCTGGCGCTCGGCCACCGCGAGGAAGGCGGCGAAGACGATGACCGCCGGTCCGCTGATCGTCATCGAGGTCGTGATCTCCCCGAGGGGGATCCCGTCGAAGAGCTCCTCGAGGTCCGCGAGGGAGTCGATGGCCACCCCGCAGCGGCCCACCTCGCCCTCGGAGCGGGGATCGTCCGAGTCGCGACCCATGAGGGTCGGCATGTCGAAGGCCACCGAGAGCCCGCCCTGGCCCCGCTCGAGGAGGAACCGGTACCGGGCGTTCGTCTGCGGGGCCGTCCCGAACCCGGCGAACTGGCGCATGGTCCAGGGACGCCCCCGGTACATCGTCGCGTAGGGCCCGCGCGTGAACGGGTAGGAGCCCGGCTCCCCGAGGGCCGTGGCGGGGTCGAACCCGGCGAGGTCCTCGGGCCCGAGCACCGTGGGCAGCGGCAGGCCCGAGAGCGTCCTCGCCGCGCGCTCCTCGGTCATATCGCGTCCCCTCCGAGCCGCTCCGCGAGCGACGCCGCCGCCCGGTACGGGTCCGTGCGCCGCTCCAGGACATCCTCCACCAACCCCGCGTCCTCGTCGAGGAGGGTCCGCACCCGGGCCCGGAGCGCCTCCACCGTGAGGCTCTCGACCTCTCGGAGGAGCCGGGCCCGGCGCCCCCGCTCGAGCTCGCCGGTCCGCTCCAGGTAGCGGCGATGCGACTCCACCGCCGCCCACAGCTCCTCGATCCCCTCGCCCGCGGCGGCGGCCGTCTTCACCACCGGCGGGGCCCAGGGGAGCTCGGGTCCGAGCCGCAGCATCTGCTCCAGGTCCCGGACCGCCGCGTCGGCCCCCTCCCGGTCGGCCTTGTTCACCACGAACACGTCGGCGATCTCCAGGATCCCCGCCTTGGCCACCTGGACCGCGTCGCCCCAGCCGGGGGTGACCACCACCACGGTGGTGTCCGTGGCCGCCGCCACGTCCACCTCGGCCTGCCCCACGCCGACGGTCTCCACGAGCACGAGCTCGAACCCGGCGGCCTCGAGGATCCGCACGGCCTCGGGCGTGGCGAGCGCCATCCCGCCGAGGTGCCCGCGGGTGGCCATGGACCGGATGAAGACGCCGGGGTCGGTGGCATGGTCCTGCATCCGCACCCGGTCGCCGAGCAGGGCGCCGCCGGTGAAGGGCGAGGTCGGGTCGATCGCCAGGACCGCGGCGCGCAGGTCCCGCGCACGGGCCACCCGCACGAGCTCGCCGGCGAGCGTGGACTTCCCGACCCCGGGCGAGCCCGTGAGGCCGATGGTGTAGGCGCGGCCCGTGTGGGGGAACAGGCCGGCGGAGAGCTCGCCCAGGCCCCCGGCCCCGTCCTCGACCATGGAGATCGCCCGGGCGATCGCGCGCCGGTCCCCCGCCAGGATCCGATCCACCAGCTCCACGGCGACAGCGTACCGGCCGGCTCAGGACACCGAGAGCAGCCGCGCGAGCCGCACGAGGGCCAGCGGATGCCGGAGGGCGCCCCGGATCCGGATCTCCCGGCGCAGGATCGCTGCGAGGACCCGGCGCCCCCCTGGGTGGAGCGGGTCGGGCAGGCCGAGACGGAGCGGCGCCCCGACGAGCTCGACGAGGCGCGCCGCCTCGGCCGAGATCGTGAGCTCGCCGCCGTCGCGGGCGGGGTCGCTCGCCACGAGGACGCCGTCGGGGCGGAGGTCCAGCCGGACCGCGAGGCCGAGGTCCCGCGCCTCGACCCGAACCGTCGCCGGGCGTAGGTGCCGGGCGCGGGAGGGGTCGGCACGGAGGTTGCCCTCGAGCACGCCTCCGACGATCGCGGCGAGCCCGGTCGGCTCGGGATCGGCGTACCGGATCCGGGGCGGGGACGCGCCGTCCATCACGGGACGAGCAGGACCTTCGTGGCTCGCCGGGTCGCGAAGAGCTCGTAGCCCCGGGGCGCCTCCCCGAGCGGCAGGCGGTGCGAGACGAGGGGGTCCGGGTCGATCCGCCCGGCGAGGAGGTCCTCCAGGGCCCGCTCCCACCAGGCGTGGACCGGGCAGACCCCCGCGAACCGCACGTCGAGGGCTCTCGCCCACCACACCCCGAGGGGCGCCTCGACCTGCTCGCCCGTGTACATCCCCACGACCGCGACCCGACCGCCGCGGCGCACGACGTCCAGGGCGGTCTGGAACGCCCGCGGGTCCCCCACCGCCTCGACGACGACGTCCGCCCCCCGGTCCCCGGTGCGCGCCGCCACCGCCATCTCCGGGTTCCGGGCCGAGACGTCCACGGGCTCGGCGCCCACCCGCTCGGCGAGCGCGAGCCGGTCCGGCATCACGTCGAGGACGAGCACGGGGTCCCCGCCCCGGGCCCGGGCGGCCTGGGCGGCGAAGAACCCCACCGGCCCGGCGCCGACCACGGCCACCGCCTCGCCGGGAGCCACCCCGGCGACCCCCGCCGCGTACACCCCGGTGGTGAGGACGTCGCCGAGGAAGATGGCCCGCTCGTCCGGCAGCTCCTCCGGCACGGCGAGCAGGTTCACGTCCGCGTGGGGCACCCGGAGCAGCTCGGCCTGGGCCCCACCGAGACCGCCCCCGAAGATCCCCGCCCCGAGGTTGCGGAACTCCTCGCACAGCTGCGTCTGGCCGACGCCGCAGAACCAGCAGCGCCCGCAGGCGATCGCGAAGGAGACCACCACGCGCTCGCCCGGGCGGAACCGTCGCACCTCGGGCCCGACCGCCTCCACGACGCCCACCGCCTCGTGGCCGATCTGCTCGCCCGGCTCGAGCGGCGCCTTGCCGTGGAGGAAGTGGAGGTCCGAGCCGCAGATCGCGGCCAGGCGGACGCGGACGATCGCGTCGTCCGGCTCGACGAGCCCCGGGTCCGGCACCTCCGCCACGGCGACCCGGCCGACCCCCTCGTAGACGACGGCGCGCACGGGGGCCCAGCCTACCGCGGCGGGAGCTCGTCGAGGAACTCCGTCGGCACCGTGATGGTGAGGTGCACGAGCTCGTTCGCGGCGCGCACGTAGCGGATGATCGTCGGCAGGTCGCCCCGGAGCTTCAGCTTGCCCTGCATCATGCCCCGGACCGGGTCGAGGTCCCCAGCGAGGACCTCCTTCCAGCGCGAGTACGGGGCCCGGATCACGTAGGGGGCACGCTCGCCCTCCCCCGGATCCGCCATCCGCGCCTCCCGGCACTCCCCGTGCCACAGGTCCAGGAGGGCCCAGAGATCCTCAGGGACCCCGCGGTCGGGCTCCGCCTCGAACACGAAGGCGATGGCCCCCTCCCAGCTCGCCGCGGCTTCCCGGTACTCGGCCGACCCGTTGATCCGCTCCCGGTAGATCGCCAGCCACTCGTCGCTCGGGAACACCGCCAATGCTCGAACCTCCTCAGCGCAACGAGAAGATCAACACCACCCCGATCGCGTTGAAGGTCGCGTGCGCCGCGATCGGCGCCCACAGGGCCCCGCGCCACTCGTAGACGAGGGCGAAGCCGAGGCCGGCGAAGACCATGACGGTCATGAGCAGGAGCACGCTCGGGGCGGGGCCCGGCACGACGTGGATGAGCCCGAAGGCGAGGGAGGACCAAAGCGCCCCCGGCCAGAACCCGTGGCGATCGCGGATCGCGCGGAACAGGACACCCCGGAAGAAGAGCTCCTCGCCGAGGGGCGCCACGCCCACCGCGTAGGCGGCCGCGGCCACCTGCCCGAGCGCGTCCAGGTTGGAGGGGATCTGCTGCGGCGGTCGGACCGGCCGGCCCGCGAGGAGACCGAACAGGAGCGTGAGCAGCCACCCGACGACGAGCGTCACGATCGGGTACATCCCGAGCCCGGAGAGGAAGCCCGCCCCGAGGTCCGGGCCCGCCGGCCCGGTCAGCCCGAGCGCCCGGGTCCAGCCGGGATGCAGGGCCCGCAGCCACAGGAGGAGCAGCCCGAGGGTGACGAGGGCCACCGCCGCGCTCGCCAGGACCTCCGCGAGCGACCGCCGGGGCACGAGCTCGAGGACCGGGAGCGCCGCCGCGCCGCCGAGGAGCACCGCGCCGAGGTACACCGCGAGCGCCTCCCACCAGCGCCAGTCCACGGCGGGCCGACCCTCGAGGCGCCGCAAGGGGGCCCCGCGGGGGCGATCCGGCGCCGGGGGACCCGCGAGGTCCGGCCGGGGCGGGATGGGCTCGCCGCTCACGCCCCGGCCCGGGTCGGCTCGAGCGCGCGCTCGCGTCGGACCTCCGCGCCGAGGGCGGCGAGCTTGTCCTCGAGGTCCTCGTAGCCCCGGTCCACGTGGTACATGTCCTCGACCACGGTCACGCCGTCGGCCGCGAGGGCGGCGATCACCATCGCGGCGCCCGCCCGGATGTCCAGGGCCCGCACCGGCGCCGCGGACAGGCGCTCCACCCCGCGGATCACCGCGTGATGACCCTCGGTACGGATGTCGGCGCCCATCCGGTTCAGCTCGTCCACGAACATGAAGCGGCTCTCGAAGACGTTCTCCGTGACGATGCTCGTCCCCTCGGCCACGGCGAGCAGCGCCATCATCTGCGGCTGGAGGTCCGTGGGGAACCCCGGGTAGGGCAGCGTCACCAGGTCCACGGCCCGCGGGCGGCGGTCCATGGAGACCGCGATGCCGTCCCCGGTCGTGAGGACGTCGGCCCCCGCCTCCGCGAGCTTCGAGCACACGAGGTCCAGGTGGTCGGCGCGCGCGCCCTCGAGCACGACGCGACCCCGGGTCGCGCAGGCGGCGATGGCGAAGGTTCCGGCCTCGATCCGATCGGGGATCACCCGGTGCTCGACGGGCCGGAACCCGTCCACGCCCTCGATCTCGATGGTCGGGGTCCCGACCCCCTCGATCCGCGCCCCCATGGCGGTGAGGAACGCCGCGAGGTCGGCGAGCTCGGGCTCGCGGGCGGCGTTCTCGATCACCGTCGTGCCCCGGGCGGCGACGCCCGCCATCATGACGTTCTCCGTCGCGCCGACGCTCGGGTAGTCGAGGGTCACCACCGCCCCTTGGAGCCGGTCCGCGCGGGCGTGGAGGACCCCGTGCTCCTGGTGGAAGCTCGCCCCCATCCGCGCGAGCCCCCGAAGGTGCAGGTCGATCTTCCGCGAGCCGATGTTGCAGCCCCCCGGCATCGCCACGTGGGCCTCGCCGAAGCGCGCGAGCAGGGGCCCGAGCACGAGGATCGAGGCCCGCATCCGGCTCACGAGCTCGTAGGGGGTCTCCAGGGGCCGGACGCCCTGGGTGTCCACCACGAAGGCGTCGCCCTCGAAGGAGACCTCCGCGCCCAGGTGCGCGAGGACCTCGGCCATGGTCGCGCAGTCCTGGATCCGCGGGACGTTGCGGATCACCGAGCGCCCCTCGGCGAGGAGCGCGGCCGCCTGCAGCTTCAGGGCCGAGTTCTTCGCCCCCGAGATCCACACGCTGCCTTCGAGCGGCCTGCCTCCGACGACGACGACCCGGTCCATGGTCGCCTCGATGGTACGCCCGCCGGCGGCCCTCACGGGCGCAGGTTCACCCGGGCGAGGGCCTTCGCCAGCTCCGTCTGGGCCTCGACGTCGTCCTTGTCCACGAGCCTCGCCTCGAGCTCCGCGACCCGGCGCCGTTCCCGCTCGAGGTCGATCTCCGAGGCCAGGGCGGCCGAGGGCGCGAGCACGTCCACCCGGGTCGTCCCCTCCGCGCTCGAGACGTGGAGGAAGCCGCCGTCCACCACCGAGAGGACCTCCTCGCCGTCCCGCACCACGCGGAGCGGGCCGATGGCGAGCCGGACGAGCAGAGGGGCGTGCCCCTCGAGGATCCCGAGCTCGCCCAGGACCCCGCGGGCCACGACCATGCGGGCCTCCCCGGCCCACACCTCCCGCTCGGGGGTGACGACGTGGACCTCCACCTAGGCCGCCTTCTCCATCTTCTTGGCGTTCTCCACGACCTCGTCGATCCCCCCGACGAGCAGGAAGGCCTGCTCGGGCAGGTGGTCGTACTCCCCCTCGCAGATCGCCTTGAAGGAGGCGATGGTCTCGTCGATCGGCACGTACTTGCCGGGGATCCCGGTGAACTGCTCGGCCACGAAGAAGGGCTGGGAGAGGAACCGCTGGATCCGCCGGGCCCGGGCCACGATGACCTTGTCCTCCTCGGAGAGCTCGTCCACCCCGAGGATGGCGATGATGTCCTGGAGGTCCTTGTAGCGCTGGAGGATCTCCTGGACCCGCCGGGCGACGCGGTAGTGCTCCTCGCCCACGTACCGGGGGTCCAGGATCCGGCTCGTCGAGTCCAGCGGGTCCACCGCCGGGTAGATCCCGAGAGCGGCGATGTCCCGGGACAGGACGGTCGTGGCGTCCAGGTGGGCGAAGGCCGTGTGCGGCGCCGGGTCCGTGATGTCGTCCGCCGGGACGTAGATGGCCTGGAGCGAGGTGATGGAGCGGCCCTTCGTCGAGGTGATCCGCTCCTGCAGCTCGCCCATCTCCTCGGCGAGGGTGGGCTGGTACCCGACCGCGCTCGGCATCCGGCCGAGGAGCGTGGAGACCTCCGAGCCCGCCTGGGTGAACCGGAAGATGTTGTCGATGAACAGGAGCACGTCCTTGCGCTCCACGTCCCGGAAGTACTCGGCCATCGTGAGGGCCGACAGGGCGACGCGCAGGCGGACCCCCGGCGGCTCGTCCATCTGCCCGAACACGAGGGCGGTCTTCGAGATCACGCCGGACTCGGTCATCTCGAGGAACAGGTCGTTGCCCTCGCGGGTGCGCTCGCCGACCCCGGCGAAGACCGAGACGCCCCCGTGCTGCTCGGCCTGGCGACGGATCATCTCCTGGATGATGACGGTCTTGCCCACGCCGGCGCCGCCGAACATCCCGATCTTGCCCCCCTGCACGTACGGCTCGAGCAGGTCGATGACCTTGATGCCGGTCTCCAGCATCACCGACTTCGGCTCCAGCTCCTCGAAGGGCGGGGCCGGCCGGTGGATCGGCCACCAGTCGCTCGGGTGGATCTGATCCGGCGTCGTGTCCAGGGGCTCGCCGATCACGTTGTACACGTGCCCGAGCACGCCCTCACCCACCGGGACCTTGATCGGCTCCCCGGTGTTCACGACCGGGGCCCCCCGGACGAGGCCGTCGGTCGGGCGCAGCGCGATCGTGCGCACCGTGGAGTCCCCGATGTGCTGGGCGACCTCGCACGTGATCGTGCGGGTCTCGCCCTCGAGCGTGACGTCCACCTTCAGCGCCGTGTTGATCTCGGGCAGCTCGGACGGGGGGAACTCGACGTCCACCACCGGTCCGATCACCCGGACCACCCGGCCCGTCGCCTTGGCCTGCTCGGTCATCCTCACTCCTCCATCGCCGCGGCGAGCGCCTCGGCGCCGCCGACGATCTCCATGATCTCCGTCGTGATCTCGTCCTGCCGCGCCCGGTTCGCCTGGCGCGTGAGCACCTTCACGAGCTCCTCCGCGTTGTCCGTGGCCGCCTTCATGGCCCGCCGCCGGGCGGCGTTCTCGGAGGCCGCTGACTCGAGCAGCGCCGCGTACACCTTCGTGATGACGTACTGCGGCAGCAGCTCGTCGAGGATCTCCTCCGGCGCCGGCTCGAACAGGTACTCCGGGTGCGGGCGGCGGCGGGCGTCCTGGACCTCGCTCGGGGAGATCGGCAGGAACCGCTTGCTCGTCGCCCGCTGCGTGAAGGCCGAGCGGAAGTCCGTGTAGATGACGTGCTGTTCGTCGATCCGCCTGGAGGCGAAGTCTTCGATCAGGCGCCGGCCGATCCGCACCGCCGCCGAGAACGGCGGGACCTCGCTGAACCCGGACCACTCCTCCTCCCGCGGCACCCCACGGAACCGGAAGTAGGAGATGCCCTTCTTGCCCGTCACGTAGACGATCGGCTCGCACCCCCGGGCCCGGATCGAGTCCATGAGGTCCTCGGCCAGGCGAAGGACGTTGGCGTTGTACGAGCCCGCGAGACCCCGATCCGAGGTGATGACGAGGACGCCGACCCGCTCCGGCTCGGGGCGCTCCTCGAGCAAGGGGTGCACGAGCGCCCCCGTCTGCCTGGCCACGTCCTCCATCGCCCGGGTGAGGAGCTCCGCGTAGGGGCGCGCCGCCTCCACCCGCTGCTGGGCCTTGAGGATGCGCGAGGCGGCGATGAGCTCCATCGCCCGGGTGATCTTCATCGTCGACTGGACCGAGCGGATCCGTCGACGGACGACGCGGAGCTTGGCGCCCATGCCGTTACGCCGGCGGCGGCGCCTCGGCCTCGCCGAGGGGGCCCGCCTTCGCCTCGAACTCGCGACGGAGCTCCTCGCGCGTCGGGGGCACCGGCGGCACCTCCTCCACCGAGGACATCCGGTCCCACCCCACGTCGCGCCGGGCCTCGTCCGGCGGCGCGCCCTGGCCGGCGCCGGCCGCCGAGCCGGGCTCCTGGCCGCTCGGCACGAAGATCCCCCGGTAGGCCTCGACGGCCTGCTTCAGGGCGAGCTCCGTCTCCTCCGAGAGGTCCCCCGTGTCCCGGATCCCGCCGAGGACCTCCGGCGCGTGCGTCTCCAGGTACGCCGCGAAGCTCTCCACGAACCGCTTCGCGTCCTGCACCGGCAGGTCGTCCAGGTACCCGCCGGTCGCCACCCAGATGTAGACCACCTGGCGCTCCACGGGGACGGGCTGGTACTGGGGCTGCTTGAGGACCTCCACCACCCGGGCGCCCCGGGCGAGCTGCTGCTGCGAGGCCTTGTCGAGCTCCGAGCCGAACTGGGCGAACGCCTCGAGCGCCCGGTACTGGGCGAGGTCGATCCGCAGCCGGCCGGCGATCTTCTTCATGGCCTTGATCTGCGCGTTCCCGCCGACGCGGGAGACCGAGATCCCGACGTTGATGGCCGGGCGCACGCCGGCGAAGAACAGGTCCGGCTCCAGGTAGATCTGCCCGTCCGTGATGGAGATCACGTTCGTCGGGATGTACGCCGAGACGTCGCCGCCCTTGGTCTCGATGATGGGCAGGGCCGTGAGCGAGCCGCCCCCCAGCCGGTCCGAGAGCTTCGCGGCGCGCTCCAGCAGCCGCGAGTGCAGGTAGAACACGTCGCCGGGGTAGGCCTCGCGACCGGGCGGCCGCCGCAGGAGCAGGGAGAGGGTCCGGTAGGCCACCGCCTGCTTCGAGAGGTCGTCGTAGACCACGAGGGCGTGGAGCCCCTTGTACATCCAGTGGGCGCCGAGGGCCGCCCCGGCGTAGGGCGCGATGTACTGGAAGGGCGCGGGGTCCGAGGCCGAGGCGTTGATCACCACGGTGTACTCGAGGGCCCCGTGCTCGCGGAGCGTCTCCACGACCTCGGCCACGGTCGAGGCCTTCTGGCCGACGGCGACGTAGATGCAGCGCACCTGCTTCTTCGGGTCCCCGCTCGCCCAGTTGTCCCGCTGGGCGATGATCGTGTCCACGGCGATCGCCGTCTTGCCGGTCTGGCGGTCGCCGATGATGAGCTCGCGCTGGCCCCGGCCGATCGGGGTCATCGCGTCGATCGCCGTGATGCCCGTCTGGAGGGGCTCCTTCACAGGCTGACGGTCGATCACGTTCGGGGCCTGCGCCTCCAGGTTCCGCCGGCCCTCCGCCTGGATCGGGCCCTTGCCGTCGAGGGGGTTGCCGAGGGGGTCGATGACCCGGCCCAGGAACCCGTCGCCCACCGGCACCGAGAGGATCCGGCCGGTCTGGCGGACGGGGTCCCCCTCCTCGATGTGCTCGGACTCGCCGAGGATGATGCAGCCGATCTCGTCGATGTCGAGGTTGAAGGCCAGGCCGAGCACGCCGCCGGGGAACTCGAGGAGCTCGTTCGCCATCGCGTGGGGCAGGCCCTTCACGCGGGCGATGCCGTCACCCGCCTCGACGACCCGGCCGACCTCCTCGCGCTCGACGCCGGGCTGGAAGGACTCCACGTTCCTGCGGAGCGCCTCCGCGATGGTCTGGGGATCGAACGTCAGTGTCATCGCCGCCTTCCTGTCATGCGGATCGCGTCAACCGCTCGCGCGCCTCCTCCAGGCGCGTGCGTACGGTACCGTCGAACACCTCGTCGCCGACCCTGGCGACGAGCCCGCCGATCACCCGGGGGTCCACGACCACCTTGACCTCGACGGCCTTGCCGGTCGCGCGGGACAGCGACTCCGCGAGGCGGGCCCGCTGCCCCTCGTCGAGGGGCACGGCGCTGCGGACCTCCGCGAGCACCCGGTTCCGGCGCTCCGCCGCCACCCGGGCGAAGGCCTCGAGGATCGCCCCCAGGTCGCGCGCCCGCCCCTGGTCCACGAGGAACAGGAGCCCGTTACGGGTGTTCGGGTTGGCCTGGTCGCCCAGGAGGTCCCGGATCAGCCCGCGCTTGTTCTCCACGGGCAGGGCTGGGTCGTGGAGGGCCTCGCGGAGCTCACCGTGGGTCTCCAAGGCCTTGGCGAACGCGTAGAGCTCCTCCTCCACGAGGTCGAGCTCGCCCTCGGCCTCGGCCACCGTGACGAGGGCCTCGGCGTAGCCGCGGATGAGCGCGTCCCGCTCCGCCACCTCAGCCCCGCTTCCCGTTCCCCGAGCTCGCGACCCGCTCCAGGTACTCCTCGATCAGCCGCTGGTGCGCCTCGGCGTCGAGGGCGCGACCCACGACCCGGCCGGCGAGGTCCACCGCGATCGCTCCGACCTGTGCCCGCAGCTCCTGGAAGACGCGGTCGCGCTCGGCCCGGATCTCCTCCTGGGCCCTGGCCACGATGGCCTGGGCCTCCTGCTCGGCGCGGGCCTGGAGATCCCGCCGGAGCTGCTCGGCGGTCCTGCGCGCCTCCTCGATGATGCGGGAGGCCTCCTCCCGGGCCCCCGCGAGCTGCCGCCGGTACTCCGCGAGCTCCTGCTCGGCCTCGGTCCGCGCCCGCTCGGCCCCCTCCAGGTCGGCCTGGATCTTCGCGGTCCGCTCCTCGAGCATCCGGCCGAGGACCGGGAAGGCGAACCGCCAGAGCAGGGCGAAGACGATCACGAAGGCCAGGCCCCCGTAGACGAGCTCCGCGACGTCCGGGAGGATGGGGTTCTTCTGCTCCGCCTCGACGGCCTCCGCCGCGAGCACCAGGAGATGCAGCATCCCGACCCCCCTCAGATGATGAACGCCAGCACGAACCCGAACAGGGCGAGGGCCTCCACGAAGGCGATCCCCAGGAACATGGTGGTCCGGACCATGCCGGCGGCCTCGGGCTGGCGCGCCATGGACTCGACGGACTTGCCCACGAGGAACCCGATCCCGATGCCGGGGCCGATCGCCGCGAGCCCGTACCCGATGCCCTTGCCGATCGCGCCGACGTCGCCCGAGACCTGCGCGAGCACACCCAGCAACTGCGTCATCCCTCTTCCTCCTCCTAGTGCTCGGGGTGGATCGCCCCGGCGATGTACACGGCGGTCAGGATCGTGAAGATGTAGGCCTGGAGCACCCCCACCAGCACCTCGAACGCGGTGATGAACGTCCCGAGCGCGAACGAGAGCGCGGCGAAGGGGATCGTGATGAGCTTCCACTGCAGGTACCAGGTGCCGACGAAGAAGATGGTCAGCATCAGGTGCCCGGCGATCATGTTGGCGGTGAGACGCACGGCCAGCGTGAGGGGCCGCACGAGGAAGACCGTCACGAACTCGATCGGGGTGAGCAGGACGTACAGCGCCTTCGGCACGCCCGGGATGAACAGCGTGTTCCGCAGGTAGTGCAGGCCGCCCTGCTTCACGACGCCGGTGATGTTGAAGACGAACCACACGAGGATCGCGAGCAGCATGGGGATCGCCACCCGCGAGGTCGTGGGGAAGTTGATGAAGGGGAGGATGCCGTACAGGTTGTTCACCCAGATGAACACGAACAGCGTGGTGAGGAAGGGCACGAAGGGGAGCCCGTCCCGCCCGATCACCTCGAGCACGATCTGGTTCCGCACGAAGTCCACGAGGGCCTCCACCGCGTTCTGCAGCCCGCGGGGGACGAGGCTCGGGCGCCGCACGGCGAGCAGGAAGACCGTGGAGATGATCACGGCGGACATGAGCATCCAGAAGGTCACCCGCGTGACGCAGAATGGGCCGGAGCCGATCAGGCAGGTCTTCGTGTAGTCGAAGATCTCCGTCCCGGGGGCGTGGAACCCCTCGGGCGGCCTGGATACCGCGAGGATCGCACCGAGCATCAGCGGGCCTCCCGTGCCGACAGCGCTCGCCCGGCGCGGACCGCGGCCGGATCGGGCGGGATCTCGAGCATCCCCCCGAGACCGCGGACGGCGAGCCGGGCCTCGTACGCGAGCAGGAGCAGGGTCCCGGGCACCACCGCGCACCCGAACGCCACCGGCGAGAACCACGCCAGCCGGTCGAGGGCGAACATGAGGCCAAGGATCGCGCCGAGCCGGACCACCGGCCCGAGGAGCGCCGTGGCGTGCACCGCCGGGATCGAGATCCCGGCGGCCCAGGCCAGCGAGAGCCCGTGGGCCGCGAAGTTCCCGTACACGACGGCGACCCCGAGGGCGGCCGAGGCCGCCGCACCGGCTCCGCCGAGGAACGCCCCGAGGGCCGCGGCCAGCGGGAGCGCGACGAGGGCGGGCCCGAGGGCCCGCCGGACCATCACCCGTTCTGGTCGATCACCCATCCCTGCCGTACCTGAGGTAGACGATGGCGAGGGCGCCCCCCATCCCCACGATCAGCCCGATCGGGAGGAACAACCAGCGGAACCCGATCCACCGGTCCAGGACGTACCCGACCCCGCCCCACACGAGGAGGCCCGAGATGAGCGTCCCCGTGATCGCCCACGCCGGGCCGGCCCCGCTCCAACCTTCCCCGAGTCCACCGGCCATGGGCCCGCGCAGTATAGCCGCGGCCGCAAGGGCCCGTCAAAGGCGCGCCATCGCGTTTCCGCAGGTAGAAGCCGGTTTCCGCGGACATCCCGGGGAGATCGTGAACGCTTTCACGATCTCCCGACGCGCGCGGCGCCCTCAGGCGGTCGCGTAGATGGGCCGGAAGAGCGACTCCCACACCTCCACCTCCTCCTCGGTGGGGAGCTCGCGGTACGTGTGGAGGTTGCTCGTGTCCCTCGGGAAGACGAGCTCGCTCTCGGCCACCTCGCGCAGCCGCGCGGCCTCCTCGGGGTTGGCCTCCCGCTCCGCCATCCGCTCGAGCACCTCCTTGGCCTCGGGGACCGGGGTGATGTAGTTCACGAACTGCGCGATCTGCGCGGCGACCTCCGGCCGGTACACCCAGTCCATGAAGGTGATGGCGTCGGCGAGGTGCTGGGCGCCCTGGGGGATGCACATGTTGTCGGTCCACAGGAGCGCGCCCTCCTCCGGCACCGTGAAGACGATGCGCTCCGGGATCTTGCCGAGGGACTTCGCCGCGAAGATGTCTCCGGACCAGGCCATCGTGATCGCCACGTCCCCCCGCCGAAGCGCCGCGATGTAGGTCTGCTGGTAGTAGCCGGCGAGCACGCCCGAGTCCCGCTGCTCGACGAGGAGGGCCGCCGCATCCCGCCAGTCCTCCTCGGTCGAGATCTCGGGGGCGACCCCGATCGCGAGCAGGGCGAGGTTCGGCATGTCCACGATGTCCCCGAACATCCCCACGCGGCCGCGGTAGCCGGGGTCGAAGAGCGCCCGCAGCGAGGTGATCTCCCCGCCCGTCACCTCGGGGTCGTACGCGATCCCGGTGATCCCCGACTGCCACGCCATCGTGTACCGGTTCCCCGGGTCGTAGGCGGGGTCCCGGACGAAGTCCCCGGCGTGCAGGTCGAAGTTGGGGCGGAGGTCCTCCGGCAGCTCGACGAGGTAGCCGCGCTCCTTCAGCTTCGTGAGCGTGATGCCGTTCGTGATGACCATGAGGTCCCAGCCGGTCGGGCGCCCCGCCTCGAGGTAGGGCTCGATCCGGGAGTAGAACCAGTCGCTCTCCCGGATCACCTCCCGGTGGTTCACGTGGATCCCGGTCTCGGCCTCGAAGGCGGCCAGGGACGGGCTGTACCGCGTGCCGTCGGGTCGCCGCTCCATGTCGATGTACAGGGGCCAATTGGCGAAGTTCAGGATCCCCGAGGGCGGGTCCCGGAAGGACGGCGACCCGCCCGCCCCCCCTCGGTTGCCGCACGACGCCGCGGCGCCGCCGAGAACGATCGCCGCCGCGCCGAGGCCCGCGCGACGGAGGAGGTCGCGGCGGGTCAGCCGGGCGTTCATCCTCGGGCGCGCCAGCTCTGGATCACGACGTTCGCGACGGCCGCCAGGACGCCCGCCGTGAAGAGCATCGTCCCGACCACGTTCACGTGCGGCGGCAGCCCGATGCGGGTGGCTCCGAACACGAAGACCGGGAAGGTCGCGGTGCCGCCCGAGACGAAGTTCGTGATCACGAAGTCGTCCAGGGACAGGACGAAGGCGAGCAGGAAACCCGCGAGGATCGACGGCGCGATGAGCGGCAGGGTGACCCGGAAGAACGTGGTCACCGGGTCCGCGAAGAGGTCCTGAGCCGCGTCCTCGAGGGACCGGTCGAGCGTCTGGACCCGGGCCCGCACGGTGACCGCCACGAAGGCGATGCTGAAGCTGATGTGGGACAGCAGGATCGTCGGGAACCCGATGGTGGGCGCGAGCGCCCCGATCACCGGCAGGTCGGGCCACTTGATGAACAGCGCGAGCAGCGAGGATCCCAGCACGATCTCCGGGACCGCGATGGCGATGAAGATGAGGAAGTTCACCGGCGCCCTGCCCCGGAACCGGTACCGGCCGAGGGCCAGGCCGAGGAGGGTCCCGAGGGCGGTCGCGACGAGCGCGGACAGCGGCGCGATCTCCAGGGAGACCCGGAGAGCCTCGGACATCCCCGGCACCCCGAAGGGGTCCCGCCACCACCGGAGCGTGAACCCCCAGAACTTCGGGGTCTGCCGCACCGGCACGACCGGAACGTCGTTGAACGAGTACAGGATCATCACGAAGATCGGCGAGGCCAGGTAGAGGATCATCAGCCAAGTGAACCCCGGCAGGATGAACCGGGTCCAGCGCTTCTTCGGCCGGTAGAGCGGGCCGAGGTCCGTCGGGGCTCGCTCTGCCGTGGTCGTCGCGCTCATCTCAGATCGCCGCCGTGAGGGTCTCGTCCTCGGTCCCCAGGACCCGCGCGTAGATGCTGGCCAGGATCAGCATCGCCACCATGAGCACCACCGACAGCGCCGCGGCCAGGGGGTAGTTCACCGAGTGCAGGAAGGTCTCCTGGATGATGTTGCCGATCATCGTCACGCCCGGCCCGCCGAGCACCGCCGCGTTCACGAAGTCCCCGGTCGCCGGGACGAAGGTGAGGAGGAACGCGGCGAACACCCCCGGGAGCGAGAGCGGCCAGACCACGCGCCGGAAGGCCTGCCACTTCGACGCGTAGAGGTCCTTGGCCGCCTCCACCAGGCTCTTGTCGATCCGCTCGAGGGCCACGTACAGGGGCAGCGCCGTGAACGGCAGGAAGTTGTACGTGATCCCGGCCACCACCGCGAAGGGGGTCGCGAGGACCCGGAACCCCCCGGGGAGCAGCCCCAGGGACTTCAGCGGCCCGAACAGGAGCCCGCTGTCGGCGAGGAGGAACCGCCACTGGACGGTGCGGATCACGTAGGACACGAAGAAGGGGATGAGGATGAGCAGGAGGATCGAGGTCTTCCACCGCTGCCCGTAGAAGGCGATCCAGTACATCATCGGGTACGCGAGGAGCAGGCACGCCACGGTGACGATGGAGGAGATCACGACGGAGCGCACGAACTGCACCTTGTACTCCGTGATGCCCCTCGTGTAGTTCTCCCACGCCCACGAGAACCGCAGCCCCGCGAAGATCCCCCCGCTCTGCAGCGACGTGTAGACGAGGATCACCATCGGCAGGATGAGGAACACGGCGAGGTACAGCCCCGCCGGCGACATCAGCCAGTAGGGGACGGCTCGACGCCTGCGGCCGTACCGCCCGCGGTGCTCCACCGCGCCTGCGCTCACCTGGCTCCGGCCCCGCCTCGGCTCACCGCTCCCCTATTGCTGGGAGATCGGCAGGAAGATGGCGTCCCACTCCTGCGCCTGCTCGTCGGTGGTGATGTTCGTCCCCCACTTCGCCTTGGCGAGCGTCGCGTCGTCAGGGAAGGCGAACTCGCTCTGCGCCGTCGCGTACAGCTTGTTCGCGTACCCCTTGTAGCCCTGCTCCCGGGCCTTCTCCGCGTCCGCCAGGATCCGCTCCCGCACGCCCTTCACCGGCGAGAGGTAGATGACCCACTCGGTCACCATCGTGGCGATCTTCGGGTCGTAGTACCAGTCCATCACCATGAGCGCCCCGGCGGGGTTCTCCGCCCCGACGGGGACCATCATGTTGTCCTGCCAGAGCAGGGCGCCGCCCTCGGGGAAGATGAACTCGAAGTCCGTGTAGCCGGCCCAGAGCTTGTAGTAGATGATGTCCCCCGACCAGGCCATCGTCGCGGAGAGGTTGCCGGCCGTGAAGTCATCCACGTAGCCCTGGTCGTAGTACTTCCGCACGGTGCCGGACTCCCGCTGCATCATCAGCCACTTGGCGGCCTCCTTCCACTCCTCGGGGCCGGAGGTGGCCGGGTCGATGCCGAGGTTGATCATCACGAAGTCCGGCATGTCCGCCGTGAGCATGCCGACGCTGTTGCGCCCCACCTTGTCGGGGTTCGCGAGGTCGTCGAGCTTCGTGATGGGGCCGTTCACCTTCGTCTTGTCGTAGGCGATCCCGGTGAACCCGCCCTGCCACGGCATCGAGACCTCGTTGCCGGGGTCGTAGGCCGGATCCCTCGCGAAGGACGTCGCGTTCGCGTCGAAGTTCGGCCGCCGCGTCGGGTCGAGCTCGTAGACCCAGCCGTTCGTCTTCAGGATGTTGAACTGGCGCCCGTTCGTGATGACGATGATGTCCCAGCCGGTGGGGTCGCCCGCGGCGAGCTGCGGCTGGATCTTGCCGAAGAACTCCTCGTTGGACTGGATCACGGTCTCGTAGTTGACCTTGATCCCCGTCTCCTTCTCGAACAGCCGCAGCGAGGGGTAGTAGACGTTCCCCTCCTTGTCCTTGGCCTGGTCGATGTACAGGGGCCAGTTCGCGAAGTTCACGACGGGGCCGGGCTCCTGCCCGAAGATCTCCGACGGGTCCGGCCGCTCCTCGCCGTCGGTGGCTCCGCCACCGCCGCCCCCGCAGGCCGCGAGGAGCGAGGACAGCCCGAGCCCGGCCGCCCCCACCCCGGCGCCGCGGAGCACCGCCCGGCGGGACAGACGCCTCCGCATCGCCCCCTGCAGCATCAGATCGATCCGGGCGCGCTCGTCGCGATCGCTCATCACTCTTCCTCCTCCCTGACCAGACCCTCCTGCGGGAGCACCGCGAAGGTATGCTCCCACCGCCACGCCAGCCGCACCCGATCGCCGGGGTGCGGCGGCGGTTCGTCGCCCAGGTTCTGCACCCACACCGTGAGGACGTGCCCCCCGGGCCCCTCGACCTTGTACTGGTGACTCACGCCGATGTAGGTGGCCATCCGAAGGACGCCCGTCAGGCTGTTGAAGCCGGCCGGCGGCTCGCTCCCGTCGTCCACCGCGATGTGGATCTTCTCCGGCCGGACCCCCACCTTCACCCGCGTCCCCACCCGGAAGGGCGCCCGCTCCGCGGGCAGGTGGATCACCGTCCCGCCCGTGGCGAGCACCGTGGCGACGCCGTTCGCGGACTCCTTCAGCTCCCCCTCGAGCAGGTTCGAGGCGCCGAGGAAGCTCGCGACGAACTCCGTCTGGGGGTTCTCGTAGACCTCCTCGGGGGGCCCGATCTGCTCGATCCTGCCCGCCCGCATCACCGCCAGGCGGTCGGACATGGTCATGGCCTCTTCCTGGTCGTGCGTCACGTAGATGAACGTGATGCCGACCTCGGACTGGATGCGCTTGAGCTCCAGCTGCATCTGCTTGCGGAGCTTCAGGTCGAGCGCCCCCAGGGGCTCGTCGAGGAGCAGCACCTTCGGACGGTTCACGAGGGCCCGGGCGAGGGCCACGCGCTGCTGCTGCCCGCCCGACATCTGGGAGGGACGGCGCCGCTCGAAGCCCACGAGGTCCACGAGCTTCATGGCGTCCTTGACCCGCTGGTCGATCTCGTGCTTCGGGACCTTCCGTCGCCGCAGGCCGAAGGCGATGTTCTCGTACACGTTGAGGTGCGGGAACAGGGCGTAGGACTGGAAGACGGTGTTCACGTCCCGCTTGTACGGCGGGAGGTCCGTCACGTCCCGGCCCTTCAGGTAGATCGTCCCCCGGGTCGGCTCCTCGAAGCCCCCGATCATCCGCAGCGTCGTCGTCTTGCCGCACCCGGACGGCCCGAGAAGGCTGAAGAACTCCCCCTCGGGGATGTCCAGGGAGACGTCGTCCACCGCCACGGTCTCCCCGAACTCCTTCGTCACCCGGTCGAGCCGGACATCGACCTCAGGCACCTCGTGACCCCTTCGCTTCCCGATCCGTTTGAACGCCGTTCAGGCGCGATTATGGCGCATGGGCGGCTCATCATCATCCCCCGGCGGCCGCCCGCGCGACCTCCCGAGGGCAGCACGTCCGTCCGTCAGGTTGTACGGGCTGGCGCACCGTCCGGGATGAGCCCGCCACGGATCGAGGGGCGGGGAAGCGCCCGGAGGCATCGCTAGCCTGCCGCTGCCCCGCCGCCCGCGGCCCCGGAGCGGGACACCGGCGCGGTCGGCCCGTCCGCGGAGCGGACGGGCTCGCCCTCGACCGGCCCTCGCGCCGGGGGCATCGCCGCGTCGCTCCCCCGCGGCGACCGGTCGCGCAGGAGCCTCGGAAGGACCGCCGCGAGCAGGGCCGCCACGGAGACGATCGCGAGCACGAGGACGCGACCGTCGATGAAGGCGACGGCGAGCGCGCACCCCGAGATGAGGGCGCTCCACAGGTACATGAGGAGCACGGCCTGCCGGTGGGAGTGCCCGATGTCCATGAGCCGATGGTGGATGTGGTCCTTGTCCGCGTGGTGGATCCCGATCCCGCGCCGCATCCGTCGCACCACGGCCAGCAGGACGTCGAGGAAGGGGATGGCGAGCACGAGCAGGGGCAGGGCCACGGGGATCGCGATGGCCGCGACGTCGCCCCCCGAGGGGCCGAAGGGGTTCCGGCCGACCCCGGCGATCGTCGCCGCGGCCATGAGCGCGCCGAGGAGGCCGGAGCCGGTGTCCCCCATGAAGATCCGGGCCGGGTGCGCGTTCCAGGGCAGGAACCCGAGGGCCGCCCCCGCGGCGATGGCCGAGAGCACGGCCGCGCTCGAGGGCTCGGCCGCCGCGGTGGGCCCGAACACGAGGTAGACGAAGAAGGAGACCGCGCCGATCGCGACCATCCCCGCCGCCAGCCCGTCCAGACCGTCGATGAGGTTCACCGCGTTCACCATGGCGAGGACCCACAGCACGGTGAGGGGCACCGCGAGGTCCGGCGAGAGGGAGAGCACCCCCTGACCGGGGAAGTAGAAGTACAGGAGCTGCACCCCGGCCAGCACGAGCAGGCCCGCCGCGAGCACCTGGCCGGCGAGCTTGCCCGCCGCGGACAGCCCCCGGAGGTCGTCCACCAGTCCCACGAGCACGACGACGAGGGCCGCCAGCGTTGCCGCCTCCAGCTCCGAGCTCGCCCGGCGGAGCGGCTCCAGGGCCGGCAGGACCCGGGCGGTCGCGAGGGCCGCGGCGACCCCGATGGCCATCGCGAGCCCCCCGGCGGTCGGGGTCGGTCGGGGGTGGACCTTCCGGTCGGAGGGATGGTCCACCCAGCCGAGCCGAAGCGCGAGCCGCCGCACCGGCGGGGTCGCGAGGAAGGTCACCCCGGCGCTGACCCCGAAGACCACCAGGTACGGCAGCACCCCTCGATGCTACCCCGGGTAGGCGGGGAACCGCGCCGTGAGGGCAGACACCCGCTCCCGGCACCGGGCGCGAACGGCCTCGTCATGCGGATGCCGGAGGACCTCCCCGATGATGCTGCCGATCTCCTTCATCTCCGGCTCGTCCATGCCTAGGGTCGCCGGGCCGGGGGTGCCCACCCGGATCCCGGAGGGGTCGAGCGGCGGCATCGGGTCGAAGGGGATGCTGTTCTTGTTCAGCGAGATCCCGACGTCGTCGCAGAGCGCCTCGGCCTCCCGGCCGCCGACCCCCAGGGGCCGCAGGTCGGCGAGGACCAGGTGCGAGTCGGTGCCGCCGGAGACGATCCGCAGGCCCTCCTCGGCGAGGGCGGCGGCGAGGGCCCGGGCGGTGCGGACCGTCCGCTCGGCGTACTCGCGGAAGGCCGGCGTGGAGGCCTCCTTCAGCGCCACGGCCTTCGCCGCGATCGCGTTCTCGATGGGGCCGCCCTGCATCATCGGGAACACCGCCTTGTCGATCGCCTTCGCGTGCTCCTGCCGGCAGAGGATCATCGCCCCCCGGGGCCCCCGGAGCGTCTTGTGGGTGGTGAAGGTGACCACGTCCGCGTAGGGGACGGGGCTGGGGTAGACCCCGCCGGCCACGAGGCCGATGAAGTGCGAGGCGTCCACCCACAGGAGGGCACCGACCTCGTCGGCGATCTCCCGGAAGGCCGCGAAGTCGATGGCCCGCGGGTAGGCGGTGTACCCGGCGAGCACGATCTTCGGACGGTGCTCCCGCGCGAGGTCCCGGATCCGGTCCATGTCGAGCCGCTCCGTCTCGCGGTCCACCTCGTAACCCACGAAGCGGAACCACATCCCCGAGACGTTCACCGGCGAGCCGTGGGTGAGGTGACCGCCGTGCTGCAGGACGAGCCCCAGGACCGTGTCGTCCGAACGCGGCTCGAGGAACGCCCCGAACACGGCCATGTTGGCCTGGGCCCCCGCGTGGGGCTGGGCGTTCGCATGCTCCGCCCCGAACAGCGCCTTGGCCCGCTCCACGGCGAGGGTCTCGACGACGTCCACGTACGCGCACCCCCCGTAGTACCGGCGACCCGGGTAGCCTTCCGCGTACTTGTTGTTCATCGTCGAGGCCAGGGCGGCGAGGACCGCGGGGCTCGTGTAGTTCTCCGAGGCGATGAGCCGGATCGTCCGCCGCTCCCGGGCGAGCTCGGACGCGAGCGCCTCGGCCACCTCCGGATCCGTGGCCCGCAGCGCCTCCCAGTCGGCGACCCAGTCCCTCATGTCTCCTCCCGTTCGATCTCGGCGATCAGCTCCAGGCGGCGGATGTGCCGCCCCCCCTCGAAGGGCGTCGCGAGCCAGACGCGCACGATCTCGCGGGCGAGCGCCGGCGCGACGATGCGGCCGCCCATCGTGAGCACGTTCGCGTCGTTGTGCTCCCGCGAGAGCCTGGCGGTGTAGAGGTCGTGGCAGAGCGCGGCCCGGATCCCGCGGACCTTGTTGGCGGCGATCTGCTCCCCCTGGCCCGAGCCCCCGAACAGCACCGCGCGGTCGGCGCGGCCGGCGACGACCTCACGCGCGGCCGCGGCGCAGTACGGCGGGTAGTCGACCGGCTCCTCGGAGTGGGTGCCGAGGTCCACGACCTCGTGCCCCTCCTCCTCGAGGAAGCGCTTGATCTCCTCCTTCAGGCGGTACCCGGCGTGGTCGGCCCCGAGCGCGATCCGCACGGCTCAGGCCTCCTCCCGCACCGAAGCCGGCGCCAGGGCCTCCACGAGCCGCCCGCACCACTCCGCGAGCTCCCAGGCCACGGCGCGGTACGTCTCGAGGCTGAGCCCGAGGGGATCGGCCACGTCCTCGTCGCGGCCGTCGCCGCCCACCCCCCTCGCGCGGCGCTCGGCGGCCAGGTGCGCGAGGGTCCCCGGGGAGCGCTCGAGGGAGGGCGGGACCGGCTCCGCCTCGAGGAGCCGGACGAGCTCCTTCAGCGTGAACGTCCGCTCCGCCGCCGCGGGGACCTCGCCCACGACCTCTTCCCGCTGCTCCGCGGTCATCGTGATCACGAGGTCCGCCGCCTGCACGTGGGAGGGGAGCAGCCGTCGGGCCCGGTGCCCGGCCACGTCCGCGCCGAGCTCCGCGGCCGCGGCCACCGCCTCCGGCATCGCCGGGGACCCGTCCCAGCCCCCGGTGCCGGCGGAGGCCACGAGGGGGGCGGCCTCGCCGAGGCGCTCCTCCAGGCGGGCGCGCAGCAGGCCCTCGGCGATCGGCGAGCGGCACACGTTGCCGGTGCAGACCACGAGGATCGAGCCAGGCATGGGACCCGGAGTCTACCCCGCCCTCCGACGCGCTCGCGCGCCGGGGCGCGCGGGCCGCCTCACGGGCGACGTCCGATCACGACGCGGTCCCGGCCGGCCAGGTCCCGGTGCACGCGGACGTCGGCGAAGGCCCGCGCCAGGATCCCGGAGACCCTCGATCCGGCGTCGGCGTGGATCTCCACGGCGAGGACCCCGCCGTCCCGCAGCCAGCGCGCCGCATCCTCGGCGAGCCGCTCGTAGAGCTCCGGCCCTCCGACGAGGGCCTCCCGGGGGTCGGCCCGGACCTCGGGCGGGAGGTCCTCGTACTCCTCCTCGGTCACGTAGGGGGGGTTGCTCACGACCAGGTCCACCCAGCCCCGCAGATCGGCCGGGAGCGGCTCGAGGAGGTCCCCGAGGAGCACCGTGACCTCCAGCCCGAGCCGAGCGGCGTTCACCCTGGCGAGCTCCACCGCCTCGGGCGCGAGGTCGGTGGCGAGCACCGTGGCGTCGGGGCGCTCGCGCTTGATGGCGAGGGCGATCGCCCCTGAGCCGGTCCCGACGTCCACGACGACCGGCGCATCCACCCTCCGGAGGGCGCCGAGGGCCACCTCCACGAGGACCTCCGTCTCCGGGCGGGGGACGAACACGCCGGGCCGGACCTCCAGGGTGAGGCGGTGGAAGGCCTGCTCGCCGGTGAGGTGCTGCACCGGCGTCCCCGCGCACCGCTGGCAGAGGGCCCGGCCGAACTCCCGCGCCTCCCGCGGATCGAGGGGTTCGGCCCGGGCGTAGAGCCCGGCCCGGTCGGTGCCGAGGACGTGGGCGAGGAGGATCTCGGCGGTCGCGCGCGGGCTCTCGACGCCGTGCCGCTCGAGGTACGCCGCCGCCCGCGCGAGGAGCCGGGCGGGGCGCATCTCAGGCCTCCCCGGCGAGCTGCGCCGCCCGCTCGGCGGCGAGGAGGGCGTCCACGAACACGTCGATGTCCCCCGCGAGGACGTCCTGGAGCTGGTGCACGGTGAGCTTCACCCGATGGTCGGTGACCCGGTTCTCGGGGAAGTTGTACGTGCGGATCTTCTCCGCCCGCTCCCCCGTCCCGACCTGCTGCCGGCGGGCGGCCGCCTCCTTCGCGGCGGCCTCCTCCCGGGCGCGCTGGAGCAGTCGCGCCCGCAGGTAGCGCATGGCCTTCTCGCGGTTCTGCAGCTGCGAGCGCTCCTCCTGGCACTCGACCTTGATGCCGGTGGGCTTGTGGACGATGCGCACGGCCGAGTCGGTGGTGTTCACGCTCTGGCCCCCGGGGCCGCTGGAGCGGAACACGCTGATCTCCAGGTCCTCCGGCCGGAGCTCCACCTCGACCTCCTCGGCCTCGGGCAGGACCGCCACGGTGGCGGTCGAGGTGTGGATCCGCCCCGCCGACTCCGTCACCGGGACCCGCTGGACCCGGTGGACCCCGGACTCGTGCTTGAGCCGCGCGTACGCGCCCTTGCCGCGGACCTCCAGGACGACCTCCTTGAACCCGCCGAGGTCCGACGGCGAGGAGGCGATCACCTCGGTCTTCCAGCGATGGCGCTCGGCGTACCGCCGGTACAGCTCGAGCAGCTCCCCGGCCCACAGCGCGGCCTCCTCGCCCCCCGCGCCGGCCCGGATCTCGACGAGGACGTCCTTGTCCTCGTAGGGGTCCTTCGGGGTGAGGAGCTCCTCGAGCCTGGCCCGCAGCTCGGCGGCGCGGGCCTCGGCGGCCTCGGCCTCCTCCCGGACGTAGGCCTCCATCTCCGGGTCGGCCTCCTCCTTCGCGAGCGCCCGGGCCTCCTCGGCCTGGCGCCGCGCGCTCAGGTACTCGCGGTAGGGCTCCACGACCTCGCGGAGCTCGGCGAGGTCCTTGCCCAGCCGGCGCAGCCGCTCGGGGTCCCGGGCGACCTCGGGCGAGGCGAGCTCGGCCTGGAGGGCCTCGTACCGATCCTCGATCTCGCGCAGGCGCGCGTCGACGTCCATACCTCGATCATCGCAGGCCGGACCGCCGATCGCCGCCGGCGGGCCTCACCGCTCCTCGGGGAGCTCCCCCCAGTCCAGGTCGAGCGGCGGGACGTCGGGGGCCTCGAGGGACCCCACGTCGGCCCAGGGGTCGAAGGCAGGGTCGAGGAGGGCCTCTCGCGCCTCGGGCCCGAGGTCGTCGGGGTCGTCGTCGGAGCTCGCCTCGCCGAGCACGATCGTGCGTCCGCCGGGGCTCCCCTCCCCGGCGCCCCCCGCACCAGAGGGCGAGGGCGTCGAGGAGCTTGAGGGCTCCCGTCCGCTCGCGGGCCCGCCGGCGCCCTTCGCCTCCGTGGAACCCTCGAGGGCCGGGACCTGCGGAGCCGAGAGGGTGGACTCGAGCTCCCGGGCCACCCCGACGAGGCGCTCCTGCATCCTGGCGAGCTGCTCGACGAGCTCGTCCCGCTTCGACGCGAGCCCGGCGATCGTGCGGTCCGCCCGCTCCCGGGCCTCGCGGAGCGCCGCCTCGGCCTCCGCCCGCAGCTCCGCGGCGCGGGACTCCGCCTCCGCGCGGATGCGCTCGGCGTCGGCCCTGGCCTCCTCGAGGAGGCGCGAGGCCTCCTCCCTGGCCTCGCGGCGGAGCCGCTCGGCCTCCTCGTCTGCGGCCCGGAGCAGCCCGGCGAGGCGGCCCGCGATCTGCTCGTAGGGGTCCTCCTTGGGCTGGCTCGCCGCGCGGGCCGCGGCCTCCGCGTCCCGGCGGGCCTCGCGGAGCATGGCCTCGAGCTGCTGGACCTGGTCGGCCACCTGCTCCAGGAACTCCCGGACCTGGGTGGGGTCGTACCCGCGGCGCACGGCCACGAACTCCCGGCGCCGGATCTGGTCGGCGCTCATGAGCACCGGCAGGTCGAGCGGCGTGGCGGACATGGGGGAAGCCTCCTGTTCGCGGGGTTCGTCCCGCATGCTATCCCTCGGATCGGCGGATGCAACCACCGTCAGCCCCCCGCGGGCGGCGCGGGCTCGGCCCGCTCCGCCTCGGCCTCCCGTCGCAGGACCTCGGTGAAGGCGGCGATCGCGACCTCGATCATCCCGGGCTCCGGCGGGCGGGTCGTGATCTTCTGCAGCCACAGCCCCGGCACCATGAGGGCGTGGATGAGCCGGGAGTCCGGGTACCGGGCCCCCAGGCGCAGCATCTCGTAGGCGAGGCCGGCGATGAGCGGGATCGCCAGGATCCGCGATCCGATCCGCCACCAGATCCCCGGCTCGCCGAAGAGGGCGAACACGAAGATCGTGATGACCATCACGAGCAGGAGGAAGTTCGTGCCGCATCGGACGTGGAGCGTGGAGTAGCGGTCCACGCGCTCCGGGACGAGCTCCTCACCGTGCTCGTAGGCGGCGATGGTCTTGTGCTCGGCCCCGTGGTAGGCGAAGACCCGCCGGATCTCCCGGGCGCGGCCGATGAGCGCGAGGTAGCCGAGGAACAGAGCGACCCGGAACAGCCCCTCCCCCGCGTTCACCACCAGGCTCGAGTCCACCCGGTGGCCGACCCAGCGGAAGGCCACCGCCGGGGCCACGATGAAGATCCCGAGGAACAGGGCGATGGCGATGGCCATGGAGACCCCGAGCTGACCGGCGCTCGGGCGCTCCTCCACGGGCGCGGACTCCCGGGCGGAGATCGCGAGCGCCCGGAACCCGATCGAGAGGGCCTGGCCGAGCGCGATCACCCCACGCAGGAGCGGGCGCCGCAGGACCGGGTGGCGGTCGGCGACGGAGCGGATCTCGTGGGACTCGAGGTGCAGCGAGGCGTCGGGGCGCCGGACGGCGACCGCCCAGACGCGGCGGCCGCGCATCATGACCCCCTCCACGACGGCCTGTCCGCCGTAGAGGTGCTCGGCCCGCCGTTCCGGCTCCGCCGCCATCGGCCGCCGTCAGGCGCTCGTCGTGCGCCCGTACCGGCGCTGGAACCGCTCCACCCGGCCGCCCGTGTCCACGAGCTTCTGCTTGCCCGTGTAGAACGGGTGGCACCGGGAGCAGATCTCGACCCGGAGCTCCGCCCTCGTGCTGCGGGTCTGGAACGTGTTCCCGCACGAGCAGTGCACGGTTGCGAGCACGTACTCGGGATGGATGCCCTGCTTCATCGTCGCTCCTTCCGATCGTTACGAGGCGGGCGCCTTGGCGATCTCCCGCAGGAACTGCTCGTTCGACTTCGTCGCCCGGATCTTGTCGATGAGCAGCTCGATCGCGGCGGCCGGCTCCAGGGCGTGGAGCACGCGCCGCAGCCGCCAGACCAGGGCGAGCTCCTCGGGCGGCATGAGCAGCTCCTCCTTGCGCGTGCCGCTCGCCTCGACGTTGATCGCCGGGAACAGGCGCTTCTCGGCCAGGGCCCGGTCCAGCCGGATCTCCATGTTGCCGGTGCCCTTGAACTCCTCGAAGATCGCCTCGTCCATCCGCGAGCCCGTCTCGACGAGGGCGCTCGCGATGATCGTCAGGCTGCCACCCTCCTCGATGTTCCGCGCCGCGCCGAAGAACCGCCGCGGCGGGTACAGGGCGGTGGAGTCGATCCCGCCCGAGAGGATCTTCCCGGAGGCCGGGGCCGCGAGGTTGTAGGCGCGGGCCAGCCGCGTGATCGAGTCCAGGATGATCACGACGTCCTTGCCCATCTCGGCCAGGCGCTTCGCGCGCTCGAGCACGAGCTCCGTCACCTGGATGTGCTGGTCCGGCGGCTTGTCGAAGGTGGAGTAGACGACCTCCGCCGGCCGGACCGTGCGCTGCCAGTCCGTCACCTCCTCCGGCCGCTCGTCCACGAGGAGGACGATGACGTGGGTCTCGGGGTTGGAGTGGATGATCCCGTTGGCGATGTTCTTCAGGACGGTCGTCTTGCCCGCCTTCGGCGGTGAGACCACCATCCCCCGCTGGCCCTTGCCGATCGGCGCCACCATGTCGATGATCCGCCCGGTCACGTCCCCAGGCCCGGTCTCCAGGCGGAACCGCTCATCCGGGAACAGCGGCGTGAGCTTCTCGAACACCGGCCGGGACTTCGCCGTCTCCGGGTCCAGGCCGTTCACGCTCTCGATCTGCAGGAGCGCCGGGTACTTCTCGTTGTCCCGCGGAGGCCGGACCTTGCCGGTGACGAGGTCGCCCTTGCGGAGCGCGAAGCGGCGCACCTGGGACAGGGAGACGTAGATGTCGTCGGGCCCCGGGAGGTAGCCGGAGGTCCGCAGGAACCCGTACCCCTCGGGGAGGATGTCGAGCAGGCCGGTCGCCGTAGGGGCGTTGGCGATCTCCTCCTCGCGCATCTCGAGCTCGCGCTGTCGGCGCTCCTCACGGAGGCGGCGGCGCTCCTCGCGGGAGAGCCGCCGGCGCCCCTCCGGGCGCGTCCCCTCGGGTCGCTCGCCCCGCTCGGGGGCCGGGGGGCGCTCCGGCGCGGCCGGGGCCGGGGGCCGCTCCTCGGTCGCCTCCTCCGGGGGCGCGACGGTCGGCGCGGACGCCTCCGGCGCCGGTGGGGCCGCCACGGCCGGGGGCTCCGGGGCCGGGGGCTCCACGACGGCCGTCGCCGCGGGCGTCTCCGGCGCGGGAGACCCGCCGTCGCCGGGGTCGGGGCCGTTCGGGGTCCCGGGCCCCGTGCTCCCGCGCTCGCCGTTCGCGTGCGCGAGGATCGTCTCGATGAGCTCCGCCTTCTTCAGGCGCTGGTGCCCCTCGATCCCGAGGTCGCTCGCCAGCTTGTGCAGCTCCGCCGCGACCTTGCCCTCGAGGGTGCTGCGATCGATCGTCGCCAACCTAGGCTCCTTCCTCCAGCTCCTCCTGCAGGCCCTTCCAGTCCTGGAGGAACCTCTCCAATCCGATGTCGGTGAGGGGGTGCTTCACCAACCGCCGGAACACCGCGTACGGGATCGTCGCGATGTCCGCGCCCGCCGCCGCCGCCTCCACCACGTGCATCGGGTGGCGCAGGGACGCGGCGAGCACGTTCGTCTCGTAGCCCTGGACCTGGTAGATCTCGCAGATCCGCCGCAGCAGGTCCATGCCGTCGGCGCCAACGTCGTCCAGCCGCCCGAGGAACGGCGAGACGATGAACGCGCCGATCTCGGCAGCAAGGATAGCCTGCGCGGGGGAGAACACCAGCGTCACATTGATCCTGACCCCGTCCTTCACGAGCCGGGAGCCGGCCTCCAGGCCCGCCGGGGTCATCGGCACCTTCACGACCGCGTTCGATGCGAGCCCGGCGAGCTCCAGGCCCTCTCGGTACATCCCATCGGCATCCAGGGCCGTCGTCTCGAGCGAGACCGGGCCGTCCACCTCGGCGAGGATCTCCTTCCAGACCTGGTACGGATCCGAGCGCTCCTTGGCGACGAGCGTCGGGTTGGTCGTGACGCCGCCGAGCACCCCCCAGCGGTTGATCTCCCGGATCTCCTCGATGTTGGCCGTGTCCAGGAACAGCTTCACCTGCCTCCCCCTTCCGCCAGGCCGTGGCGGGGCCGCCCGAGCTGGGCGGCGTGCTCCACGGCCCGCTCCATGACGAGATCGATGACCGCCGTGAGCGTGTGGTCGAAGTCGTAGTTCGGGACGACGGGCACCCCGTGCGAGAGCGCCTGGCTCTTGATGAACCGCTGGATCCTCCGGATGTTCTCGAACCCCTCGAGGTACCGGGCGGCCGGGCGCCCCTCGTGGTCGGTCCACCGCGCGACGAAGTGGCTGCGGTGGACGTCCTCGTCCTCGACCGTGATCACCACGGGGACCGCGAGGACCCGGTCCCGCCACGCCTCCTCGTTCAGGAAGCCCGGCACGATGTGCGCGCCCTCCAGGATGATGTCCGTCCCCTCGATCGCCGCCCGCTCCACGAGCGCCTGGAGGCCGACGGCGACCGCGGAGGTCTGCTCCCGGAACCCGACGATCGCCGCGTCGCGCCCCGGCGGCTCCCGCAGGGCGGCACCGGCCTCGAAGGAGGAGGCGTGGAGGGCCGGCATGAGGTCCTTGGAGAACATCGCCCGCATGACCTCCCGGACCGCGTCGCTCGCCACCACGCGTACGATCCCCAGGCGCGCGGCGAGCTGGGTCGCGATCGTGGACTTGCCGACCCCCGTGGTGCCACCGATCAGGACGACGAGGGGTACGTCCAGGGCCTCCACCTCCCGCCAGCGGAGGTAGTTCTTCGCGTACCGCTCCCCCGCCACCTCCTCGAGCACCTCGAGCGTCACGCGATCCAGGGTCTGGCTCGTGGCCGTGCCGCCCCCGAGCTCGAGGAGCCGGGCCTCGATCTCCTCGGCGACCTGGTAGGCCCGGACGGGCGAGAGCCCCGTGACCATCACCTGGGAGGCCATGAGACCCTTGGAGTACGGGAGCCCCGGCTCCCGGTCCGAGATCAGGATGTGCGGGCTCTTCGTGTCCCTCGTCATGTCCCTACCGCCGCTCGCGCCAGCGCCCCTCCGCGAGCTCGATCGTCCGGAGCAGCTCGGCCTCGAGGTCGGGCTCTCCATCCAGTGGCACGGCTCGGTTGTCGCAGAAGACGACCTCCGCCCCCCGTCGCAGCGCCAGGTCGCAGGCCACGTCCACGGCCGCCGCCTTCAGCTCGGTGAGGAGCACGTCGTACCCGGGCGCCGCCTCCATCTCCTGGGCCAGTCCGGCTCGGTCCGCCAGGCGAGCGCTCCACCCCACCACGCGGCACCCGTGGGCCGCGGCGAGGCGCTCGGCCTGCGCCTCGGCCACCTGCGCCGGGGCCGTCGTGGCGAAGAACACGTCCCGGCCCCGCACGTCGGCGAGTGGCAGCGGCTCGAACCTCGTTGCGACGAACCCGGCACCGTCGCGCAACCGCCGTACGTGGGATCGCAGGATGGGGAGGTGCTCAGGCCCGGTCGGGCCATCGCCCATCGTAACAACGACCAGGTCGGATAGCAACAGGCGCAGGGGGCCCAGGTAGCCCGCCACGTACTCGGGGTTCACCGAGGCCGGCACGACGAGCACCCCGGCGTCCCATGGGATCGGCGGCACGGCGGACCCGCTCCCCTCGAGCACGAGGAGACCCGCGCCCATGGCCACGGCGAGCTCGGCGGCGGGCCGCACGCTGGAGACGTAGGGCGCCCCGGCCAGACCGCCGCCGGCGCGCCGCGCCCCGATCGTCGTGACCCCGGTCGTGACCGCGTCCTCGAGGTAGTCGGAGGCCGCGTGCTGGCCGGCCCGGGCGAGCTCGACCAACCGCTCGAGCGTGACCGAGCCCGCCGCCGCCACCTGGGGCTCCGGCGGGCCGCCCCGACCCATGGCCACGACGATCGGCTCCCTGCCCGCCCGGGCGGCGACCCGCGCGAGCTCCCCGGCGATCGCGGTCTTGCCGGTGCGCTTGCCCGTGCCGATCACCGCGACCGTCGGCGCCGCGAGGGGCGGGCCGGCGATGGGCGGCTCCAGGCGGAAGTCGGCGCCGAGGTACGGCAGGCCCCGGGCCAGGGTGACCGCGGCGAGCTCCATGCGCTCGCGGTACCCGAGGACCGGCTCGTCCGAGAGGTCCACGACCGCCTCCGGCCGCAGCTCCGCGATGGCGGCGGCCAGGGCCTCGCGCGGCTCGTCGCCCGCCACCCGGGTCGGCACCCCGAGGTCCGGCACCTCGCCGGCCGCGAGCTTCTCGGCGCCGCCGACGAGGAGGGCCCCGAGCACCTCGTGGCCCCGGGCCCGCACGGCCGCGATCCCCCATCGGATCACCGGCGGGTAGTGCTCGCCATCGACGAGGACGAGGACCTTCACGCACCCTCCCGGGCGGGCGCCGCCGGACTCACTCCCCGAGCGGCGCGCTGGCTCGTTGCTGGACCGGCGGCTCGAACTCCCGGTAATACTGCTCGTCGGTGGAGAGGGAGAAGTGCGCGATCATCGAGGCGCCGCCGAAGGGGTAGCGCCGCATGATCCGCACCTCGTCGCCGTCGATCTCCACCACGTTGTAGCAGGGCTTCGTGTACCCGCGCACCCGCAGGGACGCCACGGTCCCCGCGTTCGCGATCCACAGGTTCTCCAGGTGCCAGACGTAGGGCACGTGCTTGTGCCCCGACAGCACGATGTTCACCCCAGCGGTGACGAGCTCCTCGAGGACGTCCCCGGCGTCGATCGCGATGTTGCGCTCCCGTCCCGTCCCCGGGATCGGGAGGAGGTGGTGGTGGAGGACGAAGACCTTGACCTCGGCGGGCTGCGCGAACTGCTGCTGGATCCACCCGTAGTGCATGCGCCCGACCATGCCCTCGTTGAGGTCCGGCTCGCTCGAGTCCACCCCGACGATCCGGACGCCCTGCACCTCCACGCTCCAGTACCGCGGGCCGATGAGCTCCTCGAAGTGCAGGTACCCGACGTTGCGGGCGTCGTGGTTGCCGGGCACGGTGTGCATCGGCGCCTCGATCCGCTCCGCGTAGGCCAGCCAGGTCTTGTACTCCTGGCGGTAGCCCTCGTTCGTGAGGTCGCCCGTGTTGATCACCACGTCGGGCCGCAGCTCGTTCAGCTCGGCGATCACCCGCTGCATCATGTTCGGGACGAAGTAGGGCGAGCCCACATGGGGATCCGAGATGTGGGCGATCGTGACCATCGCTGTCGGGAGTCTACCCGGGCCACGCGGAGGGGGGTGGAGGCGGGATACTTCGGTCGGTGAACGGGCTCGACGTGATCCTCGGCGCGCTCCTCGCGGTGGCGATCGCCTCCGGCTACCGGCGCGGGGCGCTGCTCCAGGTCGCCGCCTACGGCGGGCTCCTGCTCGGCCTCGGGGCCGGGGCCGTGCTCGCCCCGCGCCTCGCCGGGCCGCTCTCCGATCCGAGCTCCCGGGCCTTCGTCACCCTGGGGACGCTCCTCACCTGCGCCGCCATGGGGGAGGCGGTCGGGTGGCTCCTCGGCACGCGGGCGCGGTCCCGCGCGCGCCGCTCCCGCTTCGGGACCCTGGATGCGGCCGGGGGGGCGGGCGTCACGCTCGTCGCGGCTCTCCTCGCCGTCTGGTTCGTGGCCCTCAACCTCGTGAACGGCCCCTTCCCGCGGGTCGCCGCCGAGATCCGGGGCTCGGCGATCGTCCGCGGCCTGGACTCCACCCTGCCGAACCCGCCCTCAGTCGTCGGCCAGGTCCGCCGGCTCCTCGACCGGTTCGGCTTCCCCGAGGTGTTCGCGGGGATCCCGCCCGAGCCCGCCGCCCCCGTCACGGCCCCCAGCGAGCGCGAGGCCAGACGCGCCGCGGAGCTCGCGGTCGCGGGGACCGTGAAGATCGTGGGGCGGGCGTGCGACCGGATCCAGGAGGGGAGCGGGTTCATCGTGGCCGAGCGCTACGTCGTCACGAACGCGCACGTCGTGGCGGGCGTGGGAGAGGCCGAGGTGAGCCGGGCCGACGGTCTGGAGATCCGGGGGGTCGTCGTGCTGTTCGATCCCCGGCTCGACCTCGCGGTCCTGCGGCTCGAGACGCCGCTCGGCCCGCCGCTGCCGCTCGCCCGGGCGGACGTCGGCCGGGGCACGGGGGGCGCGGTGCTCGGCTACCCCGAGGGCGGCCCGCTCGACGTCGAGGCCGCCGCGGTGCGCGTGCCCCTCGAGGCCCTGGGGCGGGACATCTACGGCCGGACGGAGGTCGAGCGGGCGGTCTACGAGCTCCAGACGACGGTCCGGCCCGGCAACTCGGGCGGGCCCTTCGTGCTCGCCGACGGCCGGGTGGCCGGGGTGGTCTTCGCGGCCTCCTCGGTGGATCCGGGCGTCGGGTACGCCATCCGCAGCACCGAGATCCTCGACGAGGTCGCGGCGGCGATCCCGCGGACCGTCGCGGTGAGCACCGGGCCGTGCCTGCGCTGAGCCCGGCTACTCCTCGAGGACCACGCGGACGTCGCCCTCCCGGGACAGGACCGAGAAGGCGGTGATCTCGCCCTCCCGGCGGAACAGGAGCGAGATCCGGGAGCTCCCCACCGCGAGGTCCCGTACCTCCACCGTGTTCAGCCACGTCGGCAGCTGGGGCTCGTTCACGGTGAGCAGGTTCCGGTTGGCCCGGGCCGAGATCCCGAGCATCGCCTGGAGCAGGAGGAACGGCGAGCCCGCCGCCCAGGCCTGGGGCGAGCAGGCGATCGGGTAGCTCACCGGCCGGTTCGGGGTCCGACGCGTGAAGCCGCAGAACAGCTCGGGCAGGCGCATGTAGTCGGCCGCCACGGCGGCGTCGAACAGGGCGGTCGCCACGCGGTTCGTGGCGCGGACGAACCCGTAGCGCTTCAGGCCCGCTGCGATGAGGGCGTTGTCGTGGGGCCACACCGACCCGTTGTGGTAGCTCATGGGGTTGTAGGCGACGGCGGACTTGCTCATCGTCCGCACGCCCCAGCCCGAGAACATGTCCGGCGCGAGGAGCCGTTTGGCCAGCGCCGAGGCCTTGTCCTCGTCCACGATCCCGCAGTACAGGGCGTGCCCGGGGTTCGAGGTCACCGTCCGGACCTGCCGCTTGTCGGCGTCCAGGGCCATCGCGAAGTAGCGCTCGTCCTCCATCCAGAAGGCCTCGTTGAAGCGCCGGCGCAGCTCCTCGGCCTGGGCGAGCAGCTCCCGGGCTCGCGCGGGCTGCCCGAGCGTCTCGAAGACGTCGGCCATCCGCTCCTTGGCGAGGTAGACGTACCCCTGGACCTCCACGAGGGCGATGGGCGGCTCGGCCAGCCGCCCGTCGGCGTGCACCACCGCGTCGCCCGAGTCCTTCCATCCCTGGTTGCGGATCCCGCCCGGCGAGCGGCAGACGTACTCGACGAAGCCGTCCCCATCGAGGTCGCCGTACTCGTCGATCCAGCGCAGCGCCGCCTCGGCCGCGGGCAGCAGCTCCTCGGCGAAGGCGAGGTCGGCCGTCCAGCGCACGTACTGGGCGAGGAGGATGAGGAACCAGGGCGTGGCGTCCACGGAGCCGTAGTACGGCGTGTGGGGCACGATCCCGGCGCCGGCGAGCTCGCCGCGCCGGACCTCGTGGAGGATCTTGCCCGGCTGCTCGTCGCGCCAGTCGTCCAGCCGCGTGCCCTGGTGAGCGGCGAGGAACCGCAGCGTCTCCCGGGCCGGGCGCGGGTTGAGCGAGAGGATCTGGTGGGAGGTGATGAGCGAGTCCCGCCCGAACACGGTCGCGTACCAGGGGATGCCCGCCTCGATCACCTCGCCGCCGTCGGTGGGCGCCGCGAGCGCCCGCAGGTCGCGGAGGCTCCGGTCGAGCAGCTCGTTGAAGAGCTCGTTGTCGGTCACCACGCGGGCGCAGGCCCGCTCCCACTCCTCGTAGGAGCGCCGCAGGCGGTGGACCGCGGCGTCGAAGCTGGCCGGGGGCGGCACCCGATCCCCGATGACCGGATCCACCTCCATGCTCACCAGACGCGTCTGGTACGGGCCGAGGGTGAGGCGGAAGGTCGCGTGGACCATGGAGCCCTCCACACGGAGGTCGTCGGGCTTGCTCCCGAAGGAGATCCGGGTCTCGCGCCGGACGCCGTCCCGTCCGACCCTGGCGAGCACCACCCGGTCCGCCTCGAGGACGGGGGGCTCGATCCCGGGGTGCTCGGGGGCGAGCATGCCCCGGACCTCGAAGATGTCGGCGAAGTCGGAGCCGAAGGTGAACGCCAGGTCCACGGCCACGGCGAAGGGGTTGTAGTTCTTCACCCGCACCCGCTCGAACAGACGCCCATCGATCACCCGGACCCGTCGGATGTTCAGGGTCTGCTGCGGCACGCTCACCCGGTCCCCCTCGTAGAGGTCCGGGTTCGTGAGGTCCACGTGGCCCATGTACCCGCGCTCCGCCGAGGAGGAGAGCAGGACCGGATCCCGACCCCCGACGGTCATCCGGAAGTGGGAGAGGAACCGCGTGTCGCTCGCGTACAGCCCGAGGCCGTAGGTCCCGCCGTGGTCCAGGTTCCCCTCGCGATCGGAGTAGAGGAAGACGTCGCCCTCCTTCACGGCCAGGGTCTTGCTCGCGAGGTCGGTGACGAGGACCGGCGCGGCGCCCTCGACGGGGCGCTCCAAGGGAGGCTGCGGCTGGGGTTGCGGGACGGCGTCCATCAGCGGCTCCCGGCGAGTCTAGGGTCGCGCACCTCCACCCTCAACGACATCGGCACCGTCGGAGGGACGCTCAAGCCCGGAGGACCTCCACCCCACGCGCCCGCACCGCGAGCCGGAGCACGCGCCACCCCTCCCCGGGGACCGGCAGCGCCGCGCCCTCGCGCTCGAACGCGAGGAGGCTCGGGCCGGAGCCGGAGACGCAGGCCGGCACCCCCGCGCCGCGGAGGCCCTCGAGGACCTCCCGGACCTCCGGGACGAGCGCGAGACGGACCTCCTCGTGGAGCCGGTCCCGGAGCCCGGCGCCGAGGAGCTCGAGGTCCCCGCGGGTGAGCCCCTGCGCCACGAGGGCGGCGTGGGCGACGTTGAACACGGCATCCGCGAGGGGGACCGTCTCGGGCAGCGCGGCGCGGGCCACCTCGGTGGACAGGCGAACCTCCTCGGGAACGAGGACCACCGGCCGGATGGCGGGGTGGACCTCGAGGCGGTGCACCGCGCCGCGGGCGATCACCGTGAGCCCGCCGTACACGGCCGGGGCCGCGTTGTCGGGGTGCCCCTCGAGCTCGGCCGCGCCCTCGAAGGTGGCGAGCGGATCCTCCCCCGCGCCGAGGAGGGCGCTCGCGAGGGCGACGCCCGCGACGGCCGCCGCCGAGGACGAGCCGAGCCCCCGCGCGAGGGGGATCCGGTTCACGCCGTGGAGCGAGAAGGACGGGAGGGCGGCCTCGGGATGGCGCGCGCGCCACCGCTCCAGGGTGAAGGCCATCGCCCGGCTCACCATGTCCGTGCCGTCCGTCGGCAGCTCGTCCGCCCCCTCGCCCTCCCAGCCGATCCCCGGCTCCGCCTCGGTGTCGACCGTCACCTCGTTGCAGAGATCCAGGGCGAGCCCGAAGCAGTCGAAGCCGGGCCCGAGGTTGGCCGAGGTGGCCGGCACGCGCGCGGTGAGCTTCACGGCCGGCGAGCCTACAACCCCAGCTCGGCCGCGACCGCGGCCGGGTCCACGGGCACCGTCGGCGGGTGCCCGGCGCCCGTGATCGCCCACTCGGGGTCCTTCAGGCCGTGGCCCGTGAGCACGCAGACCACGGTCGCGCCCGTCGGCAGCGTCCCCTCGGCGGCGAGGTGCAGGAGCCCGGCGACGCTCGCCGCGGAGGCCGGCTCGACGAAGAGCCCCTCGTGGGCGACGCAGCGGTACGCCGCGAGGATCTCCCGGTCGGTCACGGCGAGGATCCCGCCCTCGGACTCGCGGGCGGCGGCGATGGCCCGGTCCCACGAGGCGGGGTTGCCGATCCGGATCGCCGTGGCGATCGTGTGCGGGTCCTTCACCGGATGGCCGAGCACGAGAGGGGCGGCGCCGGCCGCCTGGAAGCCGAACAAGCGCGGCGGCTCGGCGATGACCCCGTCCGCGAGGTACTCGGAGTAGCCCATCCAGTGGCTCGAGATGTTCCCCGCGTTACCCACGGGGACCAGGTGGAGGTCCGGGGCCCTGCCGAGGGCGTCGCAGACCTCGAAGGCGAGGGTCTTCTGCCCCTCCAGGCGGTAGGGGTTCACGGAGTTCACGAGCGTGACCGGGTAGTGGCGAGCGAGGTCCTGGGCGAGCTCGAGGGAGTCGTCGAAGTTCCCGTCCACCTCGAGCACGCGGGCCCCGTGGACGAGGGTCTGCGCCATCTTCCCGAGCGCCACCTTCCCCTTGGGCACGAGGACGGCGCAGGTGAGCCCGGCCTTCGCCGCGTAGGCCGCGGCGCTCGCGCTCGTGTTGCCGGTGGATGCGCACACGACGGCCTTGGACCCGCCCTCCAGGGCCTTGCTGATGGCCACCGTCATCCCCCGGTCCTTGAAGGACCCCGTGGGGTTGGCCCCCTCGTACTTCAGGTAGACCTCGCACCCGGTCTGCGCCGACAGCGGCTCGGAGCGCACGAGCGGGGTCCCGCCCTCCCGGAGGGTCACGACCGGCGTGTCGGGGCCGATCGGGAGGCGATCCCGGTACTCCTCGATGATCCCCCGCCACGGCCGGGCCACGGCGCTCACTCCTCCGCCTCGACGCGAAGGACCGAGCGGACCTCGCGGACCGGCGAGAGGCCGCGGATCCCGGCCACGGCCTCCTGGAACGCGCCCTCCCGGGCCCGGTGGGTGATGAACACGAGGCGGGCGTCCTCGCCGATCCCCTCCTGCCACACGCTCTTGATGGAGACGCCGCACCGCCCGAAGACGGCCGCGATCTCCGCGAGGACGCCGGGCCGGTCCTCCACCCGCATGAGGATGTAGTACTGGCCGTCCAGCTCGCTCATGGGGCGGAGCTCCCGCTCGTGGAAGCAGGTGCAGCCGACCCCGCGCGTGCCGGCCTGGAGGTTCCGCGCCACGCTCACGAGGTCCCCCACGACCGCCGTCGCCGTCGCCTCGCCCCCCGCCCCCCGGCCGTAGAACATGAGCTCGCCCACGTGGGAACCCTCGACGAACACCGCGTTGTAGGCGTCCCTCACCGCTGCCAGGGGGTGCGTCGCGGGGATCATCGCGGGGTGGACCCGGGCGGCGATCCGGTCGCCGTCCACGAGCTCGGCGACCGCGAGGAGCTTCACCGCGTACCCGAGCCGGCGGGCGAACCCGAGGTCCTCAGGGGTGATGCCCGCGATGCCCTCCCGGTACACGTCCGCCGCCGTGACCCGCGCGTTGAACGCGATCGAGGCGAGGATGGCGCACTTGGCCGCGGCGTCGTGGCCCTCGACGTCGGCCGTGGGATCGGCCTCCGCGTAGCCGAGGGCCTGGGCCTCGGCGAGGACCTCCGGGAACGGTCGCCCCTCGTCGGCCATCCGCGTGAGGATGTAGTTCGTCGTGCCGTTCACGATCCCCATCACCCGGCGCAGACGCTCGCCGGTGAGGGACTCCTTGAGCGGCCGGATCAGGGGGATGCCACCGCCGACGGCCGCCTCGAAGTAGAGGTCGAGACCCTTCGCGTCGGAGGCGTCGAAGAGCTCCCGGCCCCGCGTGGCGAGGAGCTCCTTGTTCGCGGTCACGACGGGCTTGCCGCGCTCGAAGGCGGCGAGGACGAGCGAACCCGCGGGCTCCACGCCGCCGATGAGCTCGCAGACGATGTCCACGTCGGGGTCCTCGATCACCGCCATGGGGTCGGCGGTGAACCGGGACGGGGGGATCGGCACGTCCCGGGCCCTCCCGGGGTCGCGCACGGCCACGCGGGCGACCTCGAGGCGGCAGCCCGCCCGCCTGGCGATGTCGTCGGCGTGCTCGGCGAGCAGCCGCGCCACGGAGGCGCCCACGTTCCCGCACCCGAGCAGCCCCACCCGCAGGGTCCCGCCGATCACCGCTCCTCCTCCAGCCAGACGCCCATCAGTATCTCGTCCTGATCGCCGAAGGACCGGCGCGAGTGCCTCCGCAGCCGCCCCTCCTCGACGAACCCGAACCGACGGTACAACCCCAGGGCCGCCCGGTTCTCGGGGTACACGGAGAGCTCCACCTTGGCCACCCCCCGCTCCCGGGCCCATCGCAGGGCCTCGGACAGGAGGGCGGAGCCGATCCCGCGCCCCCGGCGGTCCGGCGCCACGGCCATCCCGAAGGTCGCCACGTGTCGGACGACGGGGTGGGGCTGGCGGACGATCTGGAGCCAGCCCACGATCCGCTCCCCCTCCGCGGCGACGAGGAAGGCTTGCTCGGCGGTGACCGACCGGCGGAGCAGGCGCCGCGCCTGCCCGGCGGAGTGGATGACCCGCTCCGCGCGCAGGTACCGCTCCTCGGCCACGGTCTCCCGGTACACCGCGAGGAACCCCCTCGCGTCCCCCGGGCGGGCGGGGCGGACCACGACGCCAGCGGGGGGCTCGGCGCTCCTCCGCGGGTCCTCGGCCACCTCGAGCCGGTCGAGGTCGGCCGGGTCCTCCCGCCGGAGCCACAGGCGGGCCCGACCCCCCGCCACCCCGACGACCGCCGGTCGCCCGACCCGGTTGTAGACGCTCGCCATCGAGTACGTGTAGGCGCCCGTGGCGGCGAACGCGAGGAGGTCCCCCGGGCGAGGCACCCCGGGGAGCTCCGCCTCGGGGGCGAGGACGTCCCCGGACTCGCAGTGCCGCCCCACGATCCGGACCCGCACGGGCCCGTCGGTCCGGGGCGGGCTCGCGAAGGCCACGCGGTAGCGCGCGCCGTAGAGCATCGGTCGGATGTTGTCCGACATGCCCCCGTCCACCGCCACGATGGGGACCCCGCCGCGCACCTTCACCACCCCGACCCGGTAGAGCGTCACCATGGCCTGCCCCACGACCGATCGCCCCGGCTCGACGAGCGTGTGCGGCACCCGCAGGCCGCGGCGGCGGGCGCCCTCGCGGACGCGCCCGAGCAGGGCGGGCGCGACCTCGTCCAGGCGCATCGGACTCTCGTCCGTGTAGGCGACCCCGAAGCCGCCCCCGAGGTCGAGCACGTCGGCCTCGAAGCCGGTCCGGGCGCGCAGCTCCACGAGGAGGTCGAGGAGCACGTCGATCGCCGCGAGGTAGGGCGCGGCCTCGAGCACCTGGGAGCCGATGTGCGCGTGGAGGCCCACCGGCCGCACGCCCTCGAGGCCCATCGCGCGGGCGAGGACCGCCGGGATCTCCTCGATCGGCATCCCGAACTTCGAGCCCGCCTCCCCCGTGCGGATCGCCGGGTGCCCCCCGGCGCCGACCTCGGGCAGGACCCGCAGGAGCACGTCCTGGACCACCCCGTGCTCGCGCGCGATGCGGTCCAGGCGGTCGAGCTCGTCGGGGTTGTCCACGTTCACCAGGCGGAGCCCCTCGGTGACCGCGAGACGCAGCTCCGCGTCGGACTTGTTGTTGCCGTGCAGCACGATGCGCGAGGGGGACGCCCCCGCCCGGAGGCACGCCTCCACCTCCCCGTCGGTGGCCGCGAGCAGGTCGAGGCCCTCCTCGAGGACGAGGCGGATGACGCGGTGGGAGGTGAACGCCTTCACCGCGTACAGCGGGTGCGGGAACAGGCGTGCGAAGGTCCGTGCCCGCTCCCGGAGGTGCCCCTCGTCCACGACGAGCAGGGGTGTCCCGTACCGGGCCGCGAGCTCGGCGGCGGGGACCCCGGCCACCGCGAGCCCGCGATCGTCGAGCACCGCGTTCGTCGGCCAAGGGTCCGGTGCACGCGCGGCCATGCGGCCTCAGGCCCCGGCGTCCGCCTCGTCGCCCTCGAGACGCTCCATCGCCTCGGGCGCCTCCACCCCGAGCAGCCCGAGCGTGTTCGCGATGGCCACCTTCGCGCCCGTCGCGAGGTGCAGCCGGGCATGCGTGAGGGGCTGGTCCTCCGTGACGACCCGGCACTCCGTGTAGAAGCGGTGGAACCGCGCCGCGAGGTCCTGCGCGAAGAAGGCGAGCCGGTGGGGCGCTCGGAGCTCGGCCGCCTCGAGGATGCGCCCCGGCAGCTCGGCGATCCCCCGCAGGAGCTCCCGCTCGGCCTCGGTCGCGAGCACGCCGAGGTCCACCTCCTCGATCGGCCGGGGGTGGACCTCTCGCTCCGCCGCGTGCCGCAGGATGCTCGCGATCCGGGCGTGCCCGTACTGCACGTAGTAGACGGGGTTGTCCATCGAGCGCCGCTTCACGAGCTCGATGTCGAAGTCGATCGGGGAGTCGCTGGAGCGGGAGAGCAGCGTGAAGCGCGTCGCGTCCACCCCGACCTCGTCGAGGAGCTCGTCCAGGGCCACGATGTCCCCCGCCCGCTTGCTCATCCGCACAAGCTCGCCGCCCCGGTAGAGGGTGACGAACTGGTACAGGACGATCTCCACCGCGTCGGGGTCGTAGCCCATCGCCCGGGCCGCGCCCTTCAGGCGCGCCACGTCCCCGTGGTGGTCGGCGCCCCACACGTACACGAGGTGGTCGTACCCCCGGGAGAACTTGTCCACGAGGTAGGCGCAGTCGGCCGCGAAGTACGTCGGGGCACCGTTGCGGCGGATCAGGACCCGGTCCTTGTCGTCGCCGAACGCGGTGGCCCGGAACCACACCGCCCCATCGGCGTCGTAGGCGTAGCCGGCGGCCCGCAGCCGCTCCACCGCCTCGGCCACCTCGCCGGAGTCGTGGAGCTCCCGCTCGTGGAGGTACCGGTCGAACCGCACCCGGAAGCGCGCGAGCGTCGCCTTGATCTGCTCGAGCACGAGGGCCGAGCCCTCCTGGAGGATCCGGGCCGAGCGCTCCTCGGGCGGCAGGTGGACGAGGGCGTCGCCGTGCCGCGCCGCGATCGCCTCGGCCACGTCGGCGATGTAGGCGCCGTGGTAGCCCTCGGCGGGGACCTCCGCCTCGACGCCGAACCGCTGCAGGTACCGGGCCTCCACCGACGCGCCGAAGAGCTCCATCTGGCGCCCGGCGTCGTTGAAGTAGTACTCCCGCTCCACGTCCCAGCCCGCGGCGTCCATGACGTTCGCGATGGCATCCCCGATCACCGCGTTCCGCGCGTGACCGACGTGGAGGGGGCCCGTGGGGTTCGCGCTCACGAACTCGACCTGCACCCGCCGGCCCAGGCGCGGGGCGCGGCCGTAGGCGGGCCCGAGCCGGACGGCCTCCCGCAGAGCGTCGTGGAGCCACGCGTCGGTGAGGAACAGGTTCAGGAACCCCGGCCCGGCCACCTCGGCCCGGGCGAGCACCGGGTCCGCGGGCAGGTGCGCCCGGAGGACCTCGGCCACCTCCCGCGGCGGGCGGCCCACCCGGCGGGCGAGGGCGAGGGCCACGTTCGTGGCGAAGTCCCCGTGCTCGCGCAGCTTGGGGACCGTGACCTCGACCTCCGGGAGGTCCCCGTCCAGGCCGAGCTCCCCCGCGCTCGCGCGCAGGGCCTCCCGGACGAGCTCCGCGACGTGCCGCTCGATCACGCTCGAAGGGTACCGGGGGGCTCGGCCCCCCGACGAACGGTTGCTAGACTCGTGCTCGCGAGCCCTCGTAGCTCAGTGGATAGAGCGCCGGCCTCCGGAGCCGGGTGCGCAGGTTCGAGTCCTGCCGAGGGCACCGATGTAGGCTCGGCGCGTGCACCGTCCCCGCCCGGCGGACCCGGTCGCCCAGGACCGCGCCCGCATGTCGCCGTTCGCCTTCGTGCTGGCCTTCGGCGTCGTCAGCCTCCTCGCGGACCTCGTCTACGAGGGCGCGCGGAGCGTGATCGGGCCCTACCTCGCCACCCTCGGCGCGAGCGGCTTCGCGGTGGGGGTGATCGCGGGGGTCGGCGAGGCGGTGGCCCTCGTCTTCCGGCTCGTCGCCGGCCCCCTCGCGGACCGTACCCGCCGCTACTGGACGTTCACGATCGCCGGGTACCTCCTCACGGCGGTCTCGGTCCCGCTCCTCGCCCTCTCCGGCCACCTGGGGATCGCCGTCGCGCTCATCGTGGCCGAGCGCCTCGGCAAAGCCGTGCGCACACCGGCGCGGGACACGATGCTCGCCGCCGCGGGGACCGAGATGGGGCGGGGGTGGGGGTTCGCGCTGCACGAGGCCCTCGACCAGTCCGGGGCCGTGCTCGGCCCGATCGTCGTGGCGATCGCGGTCGCGCGCACGGGCGGCTACCGGTGGGGGTTCGCGGTCCTCGCGGTACCCGCCGCGCTCGTCATCGGCGCCCTGCTGTGGCTGCGGGTGCGCGCGCCCGACCCGCTCGGGTACCGGACGGACGACCCGGAGCGGGACGAGGGCCGAGCGGATCCGCCGCGAGCGGGGTTCGGGTACGCCGCCTACCTCACCTTCACGTCCCTCGCCGTGGCCGGGCTCGTGCCGTTCGCCCTGATCTCCTACCACGCGGAGGTCGCCGGCCTGCTCCCCGCCGGGCAGATCCCGCTCGTGTACACGGTGGCGATGGCCGTGGACGCGGCCGCGGCCCTCGGCCTCGGGCGCCTGTACGACCGGGTGGGCGTGCGGACGCTCGTCCTCGCCCCCGTCCTCACCGCCGCGATCCCCCTGGTCGCCTTCCCCCGGTCCGCCCCGGCGCTCTGGGTCGCCGCCGTCCTGTGGGGGACGGTCGTGGGGATGCACGAGAGCACCCTGCGGGCGGCCGTCGCGGATCTCGTCCCGGCGGCCCGCATCGCCACGGCCTACGGGCTCTTCGCCGCGGTCTACGGCGCCGCCTCCCTGGCCGGGGACGCCGCGATCGGGTACCTGTACGAGGTCTCGCGGGCGAGCCTCGCGGTCTTCGTCGGGGTCGTCGAGCTCCTCGCGCTCGCCTCCTTCCTCCGGCTCGCGAGCCGGCGCCGGGCGCGGACGTCGTAGGCCCCGCGGGCTCCGGTAGGCTCCGGGGCGCCGTGACCGAGCGACCCCGACACGCGGAGGAGCCGCTCACCGAGCGGGACCTCCACCCGGACCCCGTCGTCCAGCTGCGGCGCTGGCTCGCCGACGCCGAGCGCGCCAGCGTGCCCTTCCCCGAGGCGATGGCCCTCGCCACCGCCGACCGGGCCGGTCGCCCCTCCGTGCGCCACGTCCTCATGAAGGGCCTGGACGAGCGCGGCGTGCTGTTCTTCACGAACCTCGGGAGCCGCAAGGCGCGGGAGCTCGCGGAGAACCCGCGCGCGGCCGCCGTGTTCCTCTGGCGGGAGCTCGATCGCCAGGTCTCGCTCGCGGGCCCGGTGGTGCCCGCGCCCCGGGAGGAGGCCGAGGCCTACTTCCGGACGCGTCCCCGCGAGGCCCGGCTCGGCGCCTGGGCCTCGCGTCAGAGCGAGCCCGTGGGCTCGCGCGAGGAGCTCGAGGCCGCCTACCGCGCCGCCGCCGAGCGCTTCCCCGGGCAGGACGTGCCGCTGCCGCCCCACTGGGGCGGCTTCCGGATCGTGCCGGAGACCTTCGAGTTCTGGAAGGGGCGGGAGCACCGGCTCCACGACCGGTTCCGCTACTCGCGAAGGGACGACGGCTGGCTCCTCGAGCGCCTGTACCCGTAGCCCATCAGCCCTCGAGGGAGATCTCGACCTCCGGCGGGCGCCGCAGGGAGTTGTGGACCGTGCAGTGCTCCACGACGGCCGCGAGCGCCGCTCGCCGATCCTCGGGGAAGCCCGAGGGCAGGTGGACGACGAGCTCGATCCGGCCGACCCTGGCCGGGCGGTCCTCGGCGAAGGCGAAGCCGCAGTCCACCGCGAGGCCCTCCGCGGGGAGATCGTGCCGGCGCAGGAACCGGCCGGCGTAGAAGGCGACGCAGCTCGCCAGGCCGGCGACGAACAGCTCCGTCGGGGTCGGCCCCGCGTCCTCGCCCCCGTCGTCCACGAGCTGGTCCACGACGAGCTCGTGCCCCCGGATCCGGACCCGGTACCGGTCCCCGCCCTCGTGCTCCACACGCATCTCGTTCATCCCGTCCCTCCCAACCCGAGCCTCGCGCCTGCGCTTCCCGCGCGAGCGGGCCGAAGGACCACGCTCGAGCGGGCCGTCCGGGACCGCGGGGCGGCCTCCACGGAAGGCCGGCCGTCCGGTAAGGTTCCCCGCCGGACCGAGAGCGAGGAGGGTGCCCGTGCCGACCGTCGAGGAGCTCCGCAGCGCCGTGGCCGAGGCCATGCCGAAGACCGTCGCCGACCTCGAGCGCCTGGTCCGGATCCCCTCCATCGCCTTCGACGGTTACGACCCCGCCCCCGTCCGCGCCTCGGCCGAGACGACCGCCGAGATCCTCACGGAGGCCGGGTTCGGGGGCGTCCGGCTCATCGAGCTGCCGGACGGCGTGGACCACCCGGCGGTCTTCGGCGAGGTCCCCGGCCCGGCCGGCTCGCCGACCGTGCTGCTCTACGCCCACCACGACGTCCAGCCCGAGGGCCCGGCCGAGGCGTGGACCTCGCCCCCCTTCGAGCCGGTCGTGCGGGACGGGCGCCTGTACGGGCGGGGCTCCTCCGACGACAAGGCCGGGATCGTCGTCCACGCCGCCGCGATGCAAGCCGTCGGCGGCCGTCCCCCCGTGACCGTCAAGGTCCTCGTCGAGGGCGAGGAGGAGGCGGGGACCGAGCACCTGCCCTTCCTCATCGAGGGGCACCGGGACCTCCTCGCCGCCGACGTGCTCTGCATCGCCGACGGGGGCAACTGGCGCACCGGCGTCCCCGCCCTGGAGACCTCGATCCGGGGGGTCGTGGACGTCCGGGTGACGGTCCGGACCGCCGACCTCGCCGTGCACAGCGGGGTCTACGGGGGGCCGGCGCCCGATGCCCTGAGCGCCCTCGCCCGGATCCTCGCGAGCCTCCACGACGAGGAGGGCGAGGTGGCGATCCCGGGCCTCGCCCGCCTCCCGTGGGACGGGGTGGAGGTGGATGAGGCGACGTTCCGGCGGGACGCGCACCTGCCCCCCGGCGTCCGGCTGCTCGGGCACGGGAGCATCGCCGAGCGGCTGTGGTCCGCGCCGGCCGTCTCCGTCCTCGGGATCGACGCGCCGGGCGTGCGGGAGGCCTCGAACCAGCTCGTCCCGGTCGCCCGGGCCAAGATCAGCCTGCGGATCGCCCCCGGCGAGGACCCCGAGCGCGCCCTGGACCTGCTCTCCGAGCACGTCCGGGCCCACGCCCCCTGGGGCGTGGAGGTCGAGGTGGAGCGGGGCGAGGGCGGCGCCGGCCTGCGGATCCGCACCGACGGACCCGCCCACGCCGCGATGGTCAGGGCCATGGAGCTCGCCTACGGCCGCCCGCCGGTCACCACCGGCAGCGGCGGTTCGGTCCCCCTCGTGCCGGTCCTCGCCCGGACCTTCCCCGAGGCCGAGATCCTCATCTACGGCGCCGCCGACGAGCGCAGCCAGTACCACTCCGTGGACGAGAGCGTGGACCTGGGGGACCTGGAGCGGACCATCCTCGCCGAGGCGTTGCTCTGGCACGAGCTCGCCGGGGCCTGAGCGTCTGCGCCGACGCGCGGGCGCTGCTACCGTGTCAGCTATGGACGAGCGGAGCGGAACCGAGCGGGAGGCCTCGATGCAGGCCGAGGTCGTGGAGGGGCGGCCGCCGCAGGCCCAGGGAGCGGAGCGGCAGGAGGCGATGCCGCAGGAGGCGATCACGCACCCGGCGAAGCTGCTCCGCATCGCGAGCATGGTCCGGGAGCTCCTGGACGAGACCCGCCAGGCCTCCCTCGACGAGCCGGGACGGATCCGGCTCCGCCAGATCTACGAGCGCTCGGTCGGGGAGCTCGAGGAGGTCCTGTCCCCCGACCTGAAGGAGGAGCTCGCCTCCCTCGCCCCCCCGATGCAGGGGGTGCCGAGCGAGTCCGAGATCCGGGTCGCCCAGGCCCAGCTCGTCGGCTGGCTCGAGGGCCTGTTCCACGGGATCCAGGCGGCCCTGTTCGCCCAGCAGGCCGCGGCCCGGGCGCAGTTCGAGGAGCTCCGCCGCCGGGGGCTGCCCTCGGCCCAACAGCCCGAGCCCACGAAGCCCGGCCAGTACCTGTAGCGAGCCGTCGCGAGACCCGGCGCGCCTACCGGCCCGCGGTGCCGCCCGCCCGCTCCCGCGTGAGGATCTGCGCGAGCATGATGGGGAAGAACGTGATCGCGATGGCGAGGAGCGCGACGACGTTCGTCACGGGCTTCGCCCGGGGCCGGAACAGGATCGAGAAGATGTAGATGGGGAGCGTCCGCTGCTGCCCCGCCGTGAACGTGGTCACGACGATCTCGTCGAAGGACAGGGCGAAGGACAGGATCGCGCCGGCGAGGAGGGCCGTGGCGAGGTTCGGCAGCAGCACGTAGCGGAAGGTCTGCAGCCCCGACGCGCCGAGGTCCGCGGAGGCCTCGACGATGTTCGGGGAGAGGCGCCGCAGGCGCGCCACCACGTTGTTGTAGACGATCACGATGCAGAACGTGACATGGCCGATGACGATGGTCCAGAAGCCGAAGGTCGCTCCGGCGAGGGAGAGCGTGGAGCGCAGCGCGATCCCCGTCACGATCCCGGGGAGCGCGATCGGCAGCACGACGATGAAGGCCACGACGTTGCGGCCGAAGAAGCGGGCCCGGTAGACGGCCCCCGCCAGCAGCCCGCCGAGGACGATCGCGATCCCCGTGGAGATGGCCGCCACGAGGAGCGAGAGCCGCACCGACCGCCACATGTCCTCGTCGGCGAAGGCCACCGAGAACCACCGCGTGGTGAACCCCGGCGGCGGGAAGGTGAAGGCCGAGGACTGCGTCGTGAATGCGTAGAGGACGATGACGAGCAGCGGGAAGTAGAGGAAGCCGAACACGAGGGCCGAGGTGACCTTCAGACCCACCCCCGCGCGACGCCCGCCCGCCCCGCTCATAGCGCCTCGAACGCCCCCGCGCGCTTCGCGATCGCCAGGTAGACGACCATCACGACCATCGCCACGAACGTGAAGACCGCCGCGAGCGGGAGGTTCCCCGCCACCCCCTGCTGCACGTACACCATCTGACCCAGGTAGAACTCGGAGGTCCCGAAGATCTGGGGCAGGATGAAGTCGCCGAGCGTGAGCGAGAAGGTGAAGATCGAGCCCGCGACGACGCCGGGCTTGGCCAGCGGCAGCACGATCCTGCGGAAGGTCATCCCCGGCCGCGCCCCGAGATCGTCGGAGGCCTCGAGGAAGCTCAGGGGGATCCGCTCGAGCGCCGCCTGGACCGGCAGGATCATGTACGGGAGCCACAGGTACACGTACACGATGAACAGGCTGAACTTGGACTGCACGAGGGACGGACCGCCGACGATCGGGGTCCGCAGGATCGCGCGGACGACGCCGTCCAGCCCGAGCCGCTCCATCGTCCACATGAACACGCCCTCGCCGGCCATGACCGAGCGCCACGCCAGGGCCCGGACCAGGTAGCTCGTCCACAGCGGCATGATCACCCCGATGTACAGGAAGGTCTTCATGCGCGGCGACGCGTAACGGGCCATGTAGTACGAGAGCGGGAACGCGAGCAGCGCGCACGCGATGGACACGGCCGTGGCCATCGCCACCGTCCGCAGCACGATCTCGTAGTTCGCGGGCTGCCCGAGCTGCGCGAACGTGGAGAGCGTGAAGCGACGGACGACGAGCCCGGTGAACTCCTCGATCGACCAGAGCCCGTACAGGACGAGGGAGCCGAGGGAACCGAGGTACAGCAGCCCGAGCCAGAGCAGGCCCGGCAGCAGGAACAGCGAGAGGCGCAGCACCGGATGCCGGTGGAAGAACGCGCTCACCCGGAGCGGGAGGGGGCGCGTCGGCGCGGTGACGCTCATCGGCGCGGGCATCCTCGGGGGACGGGGCGTCGGGGACCAGCGCCCCGACGCCCCACCACCGTCAGCTCCGGTCGGCTCACCGACCGCCGATCACCGCGACCATGTTCGTGACCCACTCGTGGTAGGGCACGCACTCGGTCGCCGGGTCGTCGTCGAAGCAGTCCGACGACGGGGTCTTCCAGAACTCGATGCGGTCGAAGTTGTCGATCCCGTTGATCTTGCAGCCGTCGGGGCCGAGCAGCTCGTTCCCCTCGCAGGCCGACGGCACGACCGGCACCGAGCCGAACCACGCCGCGAGGTCGCCCTGGAGCTTCGGGTTCAGCGACCACTCGAGCCAGCGGTAGGCGCAGTTCGGGTGCGGCGCCTCGGCGTGCATCATGGTCGTATCCGCCCAGCCCGTCGCCCCCTCCTCGGGGACCACGCTGTCGATGGGCTGCTCCTCGAAGTACCTCAGGTAGTTGACCTGGAACGGCCACGAGGAGCTCACGACCGCCTCGCCGTTCGCGAAGTCCTCCATCTGCACGAAGGCGTCGTGCCAGTAGCGCCCGACGAGCTCCCGCTGCTGACGGAGCAGGTCGAGGGCGGCCTCGAACTGCTCACGGGTGAGCGCGTAGGGGTCCGTGATGCCGAGCTCCGGACGGTGGGCCCGCAGGTACAGGGCCGCGTCGGCGATGTAGATCGCGCCGTCGTAGGCCTGCACGCGCCCCTTGTTGCTCTTGCCGTCGGGGAGCGTCATCTCCTCGAACACGACGTTCCAGCTCGTCGGCGCCTGGCCCTTGAAGACCTCGGTGTTGTACATGAGCACGTTGCTGCCCCACTGGTAGGGCACGCCGTAGTGCTCCAGCTCCCCGTCGCCGTCGGTGTCCACCGTGTGCCACGGCGCCTCCTGCAGGCGGGGGTCGATCGTGTCCCAGGACGGGATCAGGTCGATGTTGATCTCCTGGACCGTGCCGCCCTCCACGAGGCGCAGGCTCGCGTCGCCGGAGGCGGTCACGAGGTCGAACTGGCCCGCCCCCTCCTGCATGAGGGCGACCATCTCGTCGGAGGTGTTGGCCACCTTGACGTTGACCTCGCAGCCCGTGTCCTTCTCGAACTGCGTGACCCAGTCGTAGTTCGGGTCGGTCGAGCCGTCCTCGATGTAGCCGGCCCAGGCGATGATGTTGACCTGCCCCTCGCCCTCACCGAGCTCGGTGATCATGCCGCCCCCACCGCCGGCGTCTCCGCCGCCGCCCTCGCCGCCGCCGCACGCGGCGGCCAGCACGGCGAGCACACCGACGAGCGCGAGCGCGCGCGTCCACCTCGTCATGCGTCCCCCTCCTCCGGGTCCTCCGACCCCTCCGATCCTCCGGCCCGCTCGACCGGTCGGTTGTTGCTCCTGCTCCACACCAGCCGGACGGGCCGACCCTGCACCTGCAGCGCCTCCATCGACGAGGTGGCGAGGTTCTGCTGGAACACCACGAGCTCCCCGCCCCCGTCGAGGGAGACGATGTACTTCGTGAGCGCCCCGATGTACACGACCTCCCGGACGTGGCCGGTGGCGGTGCACTCGTCGGGGCGCACCGGCGCGTCGAGCTCGGCGAGATGGATCTTCTCCGGCCGGATGGTGAAGGGCTCCGGCGTGCCCGCGATCCGCTGCGCCACCTCGCCCGAGAGCACGTTCGAGGTCCCCACGAACCCGGCCACGAAGGCCGTTGCGGGCCGCTCGTAGACCTCCGCCGGCGTGCCCACCTGCTCGATCCTGCCGTGGTTGAACACGGCCAGGCGGTCGCTCATCGTGAGCGCCTCCTCCTGGTCGTGGGTGACGTAGATGAACGTGAGCCCCACCGCCTGCTGGATCTCCTTCAGCTCGATCTGCATGGCCTGGCGCAGCTTGAGGTCGAGCGCGCCGAGGGGCTCGTCGAGCAGGAGCACCTTCGGGCGGTTCACCAGGGCGCGCGCGAGCGCCACCCGCTGCCGCTGCCCGCCCGAGAGCTGGGACGGCTTGCGGTCGCCGAGGTCCGCCAGGCGGACCATCTCCAGGGCCTCCACCACGCGCCGGTGCCGCTCGGCCTTGGGGACCTTCTTCACCTTCAGGCCGTACTCCACGTTCTCCTCGACGGTCATGTGCGGGAACAGGGCGTAGTCCTGGAACACCGTGTTCACATCGCGCTCGTAGGGAGCGAGCCCCGTCACGTCGCGTCCGTCGAGGTAGATCCGACCCTCCGTCGGGGCCTCGAAGCCGGCGATGAGCCGCAGGCACGTCGTCTTGCCCGAGCCCGAGGGCCCGAGCATGGAGAAGAACTCCCCCTCGAGCACCTCGAGGTCCACGCCGTCCACCGCGACGACGTCCCCGAAGCGCTTCACGACGCCCTCGAACCGCACGGCGACGCCCCGGCCGGTCTCGGCCCGCGCCACCGCTCCCTCGGTTCGGGACACCTGCGTCGACACACCACCGCCCATGGGTGAGGAGTGGCGCCTATCTTGCACGCACCGGGGGCGGCCGACAACCCAGCCGCCTAGGCCGTCCCCTGCGCCCCCGCTCTCCCGCGTGCGAGGGCGAGCCCGCGCGTGAGCTCCGCCAGGATCCGCGGCCCCCGGTACACGAACCCCGTGTACACCTGCACGGTGCTCGCCCCGGCGTCCAGGCACGCGATGGCGTCCTCGGCGGTGAAGACGCCCCCGCAGGCCGCGATCGGCACCGCCCCCCCGGTGGCCGCCCGGACCTCGGCCACGATCCGGAGCGTGTCGCCGAGGAGCACCCGCCCCGACAGCCCGCCCCGCCCCACCGCGAGGCGACGATCGGCCACCGGCCGGGAGTTCGAGCACACGAGCCCGTCCGCGCCGCCCTCGACGGCGATCCCCGCCATGGCGAGCACGGCCTCCCGCTCGACCTCGGTGCGGAAGGGCGGGAGCTTCACGAACAGCGGCTTGGAGCGACGGGCCCCGATCTCGCGGAGCAGCGCGGCGAGGTGGGCCTCGTCGTCCCCGTCCCGCCCCCACGAGACGTTCGGGCAGCTCGCGTTCAGCTCCACCCCGTCCACGTGCGGCTCGAGCAGCGCGTGCGTGGCGACGGCGTCCGCGACCGCCTCGTCGGCGATGCTCACCAGGCGCGGCGCGGTTCTCGGGGTCCTCGCGAGCCGGCGAGCCACGACCTCCGCCCCGGGGTTCGGCAGCCCCATCGCGTTCACGAGGGCGAGGCGCGTCGGCGAGCGGACGATCCGCGGCGGGGGGTTGCCCGCCCGGGGGCGACGGGTCACGGTGCCCCCCACCACGTACCCGAAGCCCAGGCGCCCGAGCGCGTCCAGACGCTCGCACCCCTTGTCGAAGCCGGCGGCGAGGCCGATGGGGTTGCGCAGCCGGATCCCCGCCATCGTGGTCTCGAGCACGGGCTCTCGCTCGGCCCCGCCGATGCGCTCCCAGGGCAGCGGCAGGCCGAGCGCCCGGATCGCGACCCGGTGCGCGGTCTCGGGCGGCAGCGCGAGGAGCGCGGGGTGCACGACCGCCCGGTACAGGCCCATCGGGCGCCTATGCTACGCGCGATGGACGCGGACCTCGCGCGACGGATCCTCCAGGCCTCGGAGCTCCACGGCGACTTCGTCCTGTCCTCCGGGCGTCGGTCGAGCGTGTACTTCGACAAGTTCCGCTTCCTCACCGACCCGGCGCTGCTCCGCGAGACGGCGCACGCGGTGGCCGGGCTCCTGCCCGAGGGCGTCACGCACCTCGCGGCGCCCGAGGGGGCCGCGACGCTCCTCGTCGCGGCGGTCGCCCTGGAGACAGGGCTCCCGATCGCGGTCGTGCGCAAGGAGCCGAAGGCCTACGGGACCCGCTCGCAGGTGGAGGGCCAGGCGCCGCCCGGCGCGCGCGTCGCCCTCGTCGAGGACGTCTCGACCACCGGGCACCAGGTGCTCCGCGCGGCCCGCGCCCTCGAGGAGCTGGGGTGCGCCATCGCGCTCGTCGTCCTCGCCATCGACCGCGGTGGCGCGGACCGGTTGCGCGAGGCGGGCTACGAGGTCCGCGCCGTCGCCGTGGCGCGCCCGGCAGAGGACTGAGCCGCCCCCCTCAGGCCGCAGGGGGCGCCGACATCGGGCCGGGGTTCACCACCCGCCAGATGCAGAGTCGCCAGAGCAGCCGGCTACCGCGGGTCCGGAGGTCCAGGATCCCCTCGCGCATCATCCGCGCCACCGCCCGCGACTTCGCCACGACGTCGGGGAGCGGGAACTCCCGTTCGAGCAGCCGGTGCAGGTTCGCGGCGCCGAAGAGCGCCTTCGCGGTCTCCAGGATCGTCCGCTCGTTCTGGATCGTGCCCGTGGGCAGGTAGATGCGCCCCCCAGGCACGAGGCAGTCGTTCTCGCGGATGCTGCGCAGCATCGCCGCCGGGAGCTCGGCCCCCGTCGGTCCCCCGGCGTGCCCGTCGGGGAACCACCCGGCGAGCTGCCCGATCTCATCGGGGATGCCGGAGACGTCCCCGATGATCACCGTGGCCCGCTCGCCGCGGACCGGCTCGAGGAGGTCGCCGACGCGGAACTCCACGCGGTCCTGCAGCCCGAGCCGCTCGGCGTTCACCCGCGCGATCTCCACGGCCCGCTCCGAGAGGTCGCAGCCGATGACGCGCTTCGCGCCGAGGCGCGCGGCCACGAAGGACAGGACGCCGCAGCCGCACCCGACGTCGATCACGACGTCCTCCGGCCCGATCTCGAGCGCCTCGGCGAGGGTTCGGCTCGTGTGGGTGGGGTGGAACACCCCCTCTCCCAACCAGACCGTGAAGGGGCCGGTGCGGCCCTTCCACTCGAGCTCCAGCTCCTTGGGGTTCCCGTCCTGCTCGGCCATGCGCCCTCCATCCTGACGGCTCCCCCGCGGGCGGTCAATCGGCCGGAGGGACCGTGGCCGACCAGCCTAGACGGTCGGGGGCTCGACCGGCACGTCCTCGCCGGGCACGAGCTCCCCCCGCTCGATGCGCACCGCGTCGCGCTCGGCGGCCCTCGCCACCGCCGGGCAGTCCACCCCGAGGCGGCCGCTCGGGTACCGGCCGATGCGGGAGGCCGCGCGTCGGAGCAGCGTGATGGCCCCGTGGGCGTTGCCGCGCAGCAGATGCACGTACCCCGCCCCGAGCTGCGAGAGGCCCTTGAAGAGCTCGGCGTCGGGCGTGTCGCGGGCCTGCTTCCAGGCCGTCTCCCACGCCTCGTGGGCCGGGAAGAAGCGGCCCGCCGCGAAGTGCTCGCGCCCGAGGCGGTGGTTCTCCTCCACGGACAGGGCGTCGTAGTCCTCCAGGACGAGCGTGTTCGGCGCGCCCCACGGCTGCGGCCGACCCAGGTGGTCGCGGGGGCGCTCCCGCTTGGTGCGGCGCGGCGTCGGTCGGCCCGTCTTCCCCGTCGCCTCCCGCGGCATGGGTCCATCGTACCGGTGCTGGCCTTCGCACCCCGCCCTGGCTACGCTGCCCCCGGTGGAGCCCGAGCGCCCCATGTCCGAGGAACCGATCCGCGTTCGCTTCGAGCGCGAGGGCGAGCGCATGCCGCCGTGGGTCCCGCGGCTGCTCGCCCTGCTCGTGTTCACGTACTTCGCCTCGCTCCTCGCCCTCGCCGCCTTCCGTCAGCTCCGCGAGCTCCTGCTCTGGCTCCTCGCGGCGCTGTTCCTGTCCTTCGCGCTCGAACCCGCGGTGAACTGGCTCGTCGCGCGGGGATGGCGTCGAGGGCTCGCCACCGCCGTCGTGCTCCTCGGCCTCGGACTGCTCGGGCTCATCGCCCTCGGCGCGATGGTGCCCCTCGTCGTGGACCAGGTCCGGGAGCTCGTCGAGCGCCTCCCCGGGTGGCTCGACCGCATCAGCGTCTACACCGAGCGCTGGTTCGACGTGGAGCTCACCGGTGAGAAGATCATCGAGCGGATCAAGGCCGCCCAGGCCGATGTCGGCGAGATCGCGGCGAACGTGGCCCAGGTGGGACAGTTCGTGCTCGGCCTGGTGTTCCAGGTCCTCACCATCGGCCTGTTCACCTTCTACCTCGTCGCCGACGCGCCGCGGTTCCGCCGCGCCGTCTGCTCGCTCCTGCCGCAGCGGCGCCAGCGGGAGGTCCTCGCCGCCTGGGAGATCGCGGTGGAGAAGACCGGCGGCTACCTCTACTCGCGGCTCCTGCTCGCGGGGATCTCGGCGACGGTGTCCTTCGTGGTCCTCACCGTCCTCGGGGTGCCCTTCGCGATCCCCCTCGCGCTGTTCCTCGGCTTCGTCTCGCAGTTCATCCCCGTGATCGGGACGTACATCGCCGCCGCCGTGCCGCTGCTCGTGGCCCTCCTGGAGAACCCCTGGTCGGCGCTGGTGTTCCTGATCTACGTCTTCGTCTACCAGCAGCTCGAGAACTACCTGCTCGCCCCGCGGATCACGGCCCGGACGATGGCGCTGCACCCGGCCGTGGCCTTCTTCGCGGCCCTCGCCGGAGGCTCCGTCTCCGGGCTCCTCGGCGCCGTCGTCGCGCTCCCGGCCGCCGCGATCATCCAGGCCACCATCTCGACGTACCTCACCCGCCACGAGGTCGTGGACTCCGAGCTCACGAGGGAGGGCCCGCCGGAGCCCGCCGGGGATCAGGCGTAGGGCGCGGCTCAGGAGCCGGGGTCCTCGCCGGCGCCGCCCGCGAGGAGCTCGAGGGCGTCGCGGAACGCCTCGAACCGCCGGTCGCCGAGCTCGCGCCGGGTCCGCGTCTCGATCGCGGCGACCTGGCGCCGGACCTCCGCAGCGAGACGCCGCCCGCGCGCGGTGAGGCGGACGATCTTGGCCCGCCCGTCCTCGGGATCCGCCACCCGGCGCACGTAGCCGCGCTGCTCGAGCTCGTCCACGACGAGCATCATCCCCTGCTTCGTCACGCGGGCCCGGCGCGCGAGCTCGGTGAGGCGCGTGCCGGAGCGGCGGTCGATGTGGAGCAGGACGGCGCTGTGGCCGGGGCGGACGTCGGGGTAGCCCCGCTCGGCGAGCGCCGCGGAGAGCTCGGCGCCGAGGGACCGGTGGGCCTCGAGGAGCAGCCGGCCGAGATCCATCCCGGGCCACGATACGCCGAGGGGCCTATCGGGCGTCCGGCTCGGCCACGCGGACGACCTCGCCCGTGGACAGGACGACGCCGTCCTCGCACTCGGCCTGCACGAGCCCGCCCCGGAACTGCTGCTCGTACAGGCGCGCGTACAGCCCGCCGCGCTCGAGCAGCTCGGCGTGGGTGCCCTGCTCCACGATCCGTCCTCGATCCACCACGAAGATCACGTCCGCCCGCAGGATCGTGGACAGGCGGTGGGCGATCGCGATCGTGGTCCTGCCCTCCATGAGGGGCTCGAGCGCCGCCTGGACGAGCCGCTCGGAGGTCGTGTCCAGGTTCGAGGTGGCCTCGTCCAGGATCAGGATCCGCGGGTCCTTCAGGATCACCCGGGCGATCGCCAGGCGCTGCTTCTCGCCGCCGGAGAGCTTGTAGCCGCGCTCCCCGACGACCGTGTCGTAGCCGTCCGGGAGCTCCAGGATCCGGTCGTGGATGTTCGCGGCGCGGGCCGCGGCCTCCAGCTCCTCCTGGGTCGCGTCCGGCTTGCCGTACAGGAGGTTGCGGCGCACCGTGGTGTGGAACAGGTACGTCTCCTGCGTGACCACGCCGATGAGGTCGCCGAGGGCGTCGAGCCGGATCTTCCGCACGTCGATGCCGTCGATCGTCACCGACCCCCGCTGCACGTCGTACAGGCGCGGGATCAGGTACGTGATCGTGGTCTTCCCGGCGCCGCTCGGACCGACCAGGGCCGCGAGCTGGCCCGGCTCGATGCGGAGGCTCACCCCCTCGAGCGTCCACTCGCGCGGCGGCTCGGCCGAGGCGTCGGTGGGGCTGACCGGCGTGGCGCGGCCCACCGGCTCCTCGTACCGGAACCACACGTCGTGGAAGGCGACCTCGCCCCGGACCTCGGCGGGCCGCAGGGTGATCGCGTCGGGCGCGTCGGCGATCTCCGGCTCCAGGTCCAGGTACTCGAAGATCCGGTCGAACAACGCCATCGAGGATTGGACCTCGGTCGAGACCTGGAGCATCGAGCCGATGGGGAAGAACAGCCGGGACTGCAGCGTCGTGAACGACACGAGCGTCCCGGCCGTGATCGCGCTCGCCGGGTCGTGCCGCAGGACCCACCCGGCCACGAGGTACACGAGGGCGGGCGTGATCGAGAAGAAGGTCCCGACCACGGCGAAGAAGGAGCGCCCGATCATCGTCTGCCGGATCTGGAGGTCGGTCAGGCGCTCGTTCTCGCGGCGGAAGCGATCCTCCTCGTAGCGCTTGCGGCCGAAGGTCTTCGAAAGGAGGATCCCGGAGATCGACAGGGTCTCCTCCGTCACCGCCGTGAGGTCGGCGAGGGTCCGCTGCGTGCTGCTCGCCACCTCGCGCCGGGCCCGCCCGACCTTGGCCGTGAGCCACAGGAACACCGGGAGCATGGAGAGCGAGAGCACCGTGAGCTGCCACGACAGCAGCGTCATCGCGATGAGCGTGCTCGCGATCACGACCACGTTGGACAGGATGCTCGACATCGTGTCGGTGACGACCGTCTGCACCCCGCCGACGTCGTTCGCGAGGCGCGACTGGATCTCGCCCGTCCGGGTCGTCGTGAAGAAGCGCAGGGGCATGGCCTGGAGGTGTTCGTACAGGGCGTTGCGGAGGTCCTGCATCACCCGCAGCCCCACGAGGTTCGCGAGGTACGTCTGCCCGATCCCGATCGCGCCCGTCACGATGGGGATCGCGATCATGAGCCCCGCGAACAGCACGAGGTTGTGGACGTCGGGGCACGGCCCGCCGTCGCAGCGCCCCGGCGGGTTCCCGAACAGGGCCTTGTCGAAGACGAGCTTGATCAAGATGGGGTTCACGACCCCGAGCCCGGCGGTCAGCACGATCGCCAGGGCGACGAGGGCGACCTTCGCGCGGTAGGGACGGAACGTGTCCACGACCCGTCGCACCGTGGCCCGGCGGATCGGTCGTCGGTCCTCCTCGGGGATGGGACGGAACAGGCGGCCGTGACCTCGCATGCAGCCAGGATACGGCCGGGACCCGATGCGGGGGTCGGCCCCTCAGCGCCCGGGCCCGGCGAGCGCGCGGGCGCGCCCGAGCACGGCGTCGAGCATCTCGGGCGTGAGCCTCCCGGTGAAGGTGTTCTGCTGGCTCGGGTGGTAGCAGCCGAGGAGCGCGTACGGACCGACCGCCGCCTCGGCGCCGTGGCCGAAGCGGGGACGCGGTCGGGCCGCGTGCCCGAGCGCCTCCAGGGCCCGCAGGGCCCCGTCCCAGGCGTACGCGCCGAGGGCCACGATCACCCGGAGCCGGCGCAGGGCCGCGATCTCCCGCACGAGGAAGGGCAGGCAGCGGTCCCGCTCCTCTGGGGTGGGCCGGTTCCCCGGCGGGGCGCAGCGGTTGACCGCGGCGAGGTAGGCGTCGCGGAGCGCGAGCCCGTCGTCGGCCGAGACCGAGGTCGGCTGGTTCGCGAGGCCGACCCGGTGCAGCCCGGCGGCGAGGAAGTCCCCCGAGCGATCCCCGGTGAAGATCCGCCCGGTCCGGTTGCCCCCGTGGGCCGCCGGGGCGAGCCCGAGCACGAGGATCCGGGCGTCGGGGTCGCCGAAGCCCGGCACGGGCCGGCCCCAGTACGTCTGGCCCGCGAAGCGCCTCGTCCGCTCCCGGGCCACCCGCTCCCGCCAGGCGACGAGGCGCGGGCAGGCCCGGCAGGCCACGATCTCCGCCCGCAGCCGCTCGAGCTCGGCCCCCGCCCCCATCTCACACCCGGAGGGCTCGGAAGCGCCGCTCCGCCGCCTCGAGCACCTCGAGCGGCGCCATGAGGTCCCCGATGGTGCCGATGAGCGCCTCGAACCCCTCCGGCATCTCCGCGCGCAGGCGCAGCTCCTCGCTCATGCGGCGGCACCCGACGATCGCCGCGTCCACGTCCCGCCACTCGCGCTCGAGCGCGGGGACCCGCCAGCCCGGCATCGAGCGGTCGGCCTCGGCGAGCGCCTCCTCGAACTCGAGGAGGGTCTCCGCGAGGGGCCGGCCCGGGAGCCGGGTGCTCGGGACGGACTCCGTGAGCGCGGCCTTGCCCCGCTCGAGGGCCGCGACGGTCTCGAGGAAGGCCGCGTAGGCCTCCTCGAGCTCGGCCGGCAGACGCTTGCGCCGCAGGATCACCGCGACCCCCGCGCCGCGCGGAGCTCGGCCACGGCCATCGCGGGATCGTTCGTCGCGATCGCGTCCACCCCCATCGCGAGGAGCTCCCGCACGGTCCCCGGATCGTCGGCCGTCCAGGTCCCGACGCGCACCCCGGCCGCGTGGGCCTCCGCCACGAACGCCTCCCCCGCCGGCCGCAGCGCGGCCACGCTCGGCAGCACGAGCTCGTGCCGCCCCGCCCGCGCGAGCGCGAGGGCGTCGCGGGGATCCAGGTGCTCGGTGGAGAGGAACCCCGTGGTGAGCTCCGGCGCGAGCGCCTTGGCCCTGCGGAGCGAGCGCGGGTTGAAGGAGATGACGAGCACCGGCCCGTCGAAGGCGGTCCGCTCGAGCTCGGCCAGGGCGGCCTCGACGAGGGGCTCGCCGTCGGGGTCGTAGGACGGCTCCCCGGGGAGGTTCTTGATCTCGATCGCCACCCCGGCGCGTCCCGAGAGGCAGGCCAGCGCCTCGGCCAGGGTGGGGACCCGCGCGCGCACCGGCCCCGAGCCGACCCGCAGCCTCGCGACCTCGGCCGCGGTGAGCTCGTGCAGGAACCCCCTGCCGTCGGTGGTCCGAGCCACGTCCGGGTCGTGCATCACGACCGGCACGCCGTCGGCGGTGAGCCGGACGTCCAGCTCCACCACCGGGGCGCCCGCCTCGATCGCCGCCTCGAACGCGGGCAGCGTGTTCTCCGGGTGCGTGGAGGACGCCCCGCGGTGCGCGACGACCATCGGGAAGGCGTCCTCGGGGAAGCCTCGCGCGGCCATGACGCCGGAGTCTACCGAGCCGCGCTCGAGGGACAGAGGTCGTTCACCGGACAGACCTCGCAGCGGGGGTTCCGGGCCGTGCACACGGCCCGCCCGTGCTCGATGAGGACGTAGGTGAAGGGGAACCACCGCTCCCGAGGGACCAGGCGCATCAGGTCCTGCTCGATCTTGTCGGGGTCCGAGGCGGACGAGAAGCCGAGGCGGTTCGCCAGGCGCTTCACGTGGGTGTCCACGGCGATCCCCTCGACCTTCCCGAAGGCGTTGCCGAGCACGATGTTCGCGGTCTTGCGCGCCACCCCCCGGAGCGTGAGCAGGTCCTCCATCCGGTCCGGGACCTTCCCCCCGTAGACCTCCACGATCCGACGGCAGGCCTCCCGGATCGAGGTCGCCTTCTGGTTGAAGAAGCCGGTGGGACGGATGTCGGCCCGCAGCTCCTCCTCGGGCACCCGGAGGTAGTCCTCCGGCGTGCGGTACTTGCGGAACAGGGTCTCGGTGACCTCGTTGACCTTCTCGTCCGTGCACTGGGCGGACAGGATCGTCGCGACGAGCAGCTCGAGCGGGTTCGAGAACCGCAGGGCCACCTTCGCGTCCGGGTAGGCCTCGGAGAGCAACCGCACGATCTCCGGCGCCCGCTCCTCGATGGGGCTCTCCCACGTGAGCCGCCGCCCCCGAGCCCGTCCCCCCGCCGGGGTCGTCCGGCTCGTCCGCGTCGGTGCCCTCCGCCGAGCGACCATCGCCACCTCCTCAGCGTCGCGCCTCGGGCGTCGCGACCGTGAGGGCGAGCTCGAAGGCCTCGCCGGCCGCGGCCCGCGTCCAGCGCCCCCCACGGTACACGCCGACGCCCCCTCGGCCCTGCACCAGCCAGGACCGGCCGTCCCCCACCATGGCTGTCTCCTCGTCGATCGCGACGAGGACCTCGCCGGGCCGCAGCGAGCCCTCGATGAGGGCGTGCGCGCCGGGGCGCCAGCGCTCCACGGCGTCCCAGTGGGGCGCGAACAGGACGCCGCGGATGTACCCGAGCCCCGGCTTCCACAGGTCCGCGGAGGCGAGGTCCTGGACGGCCGAGTCGAACGTGGTCTCGGTCAAGCACGCCACGCCCGCGCTGCACCCGATGTACCCGAGACCGGCCTCCAGCCGCTCGCAGATCGCCCGCCACAGGGGCGTGCCCTGGAGCGTCCCCGCGAGGAACCAGGGGTTCCCGCCGGAGACGTACACGGCCGAGGAGCGCCCCACCCGCTCGACGAGGTCCGCGCGCTCGGCGTCCTTCCGCCCCCTGACCGGAAGGACCTCCCCCGGCACCCCGAGCGACCGGAGGTGCGCGAGCCCCTTGGCGGCCCAGCCCTGGAAGACCTCGTCCCCCTCCGGGGCCGAGGCGGTCGGCAGCACGAGGACCGTCCCATCGCCATCGGCCCGCTCGAGCACGGAGCGGACGACGGGCTCCGACCAGGGCTCGAACTCGCCGGCGCCGAGGAACGCGAACACGCGACTCATCGCAGCTCCGCGGGTCGCAGCTCCGCGTCGAGCCTCCCGCCCAGCTCCGCGGCGACCGAGAGGACGGCGTCGAGGTCCTCGGCCTCGGTCCGGAAGTTCACGATGCACGCCCGCAGGAAGAACCTCCCCCCGAGCACGGCGTTGGAGATGAACGCCCGTCCGTCCAGCTGGATCTCGGTCATGAGCCGCTCGTTCAGCCGATCGAGGTACGCGGCGCGCCCCGGACCCTCGGCGAGGTCCGGCGGGACGTACCGGAAGCAGCAGATGGACAGCACGACGGGACAGGCGAGCTCGAAGGCGGGGTGCTCGGCCACCCGCGCGCCGAGGTAGCGAGCGAGCGCGGCGTCGTGGGAGATCCGGCGAGCGTACGCCGCCCGCCCGTGCGCGAGGAGCGAGACCCACACCTTGAGGGCGGAGAACCCCCGAGAGAACCACGGCCCCCACCTGCCGAGATCCACCCCCGCGTGGGTCCGCTCCCGGTCCTGGCGCACGTAGGCGGGATCCGCATCGAAGGAGGCGGGTAGGAGCGAGGCGTCCCGGAGCAGCACGCACCCGCCGCCGAGGGGCGTCGAGAGCCACTTGTGCGGGTCGAAGGCGATGGAGTCGGCGCGCTCGATGCCGGCGAGGAGCGGGCGCAGGTCCGGCGCGAGCATCGCGGGCCCGCCGTAGGCCGCGTCCACGTGGAACCACAAGCCCTCGCGCTCGCACAGGTCGGCGATCTCCCCCAGCGGGTCCACCGCGCCCGTCGAGACCGTCCCCGCGGTGCCGACCACCGCGAACGGTCGGACCCCGGCTTCGCGGTCGCGCTCGACCAGGGCCTGGAGGTCGTCCACGCGCATCCGGAAGCCATCGTCCACGGGGACGTGGCGGACGTTGGCCCACCCGATCCCGAGCATGTCCGCGGCACGGTCGCTCACGACGTGCGTCTCGGTGGACAGGTACAGGCCGAGCTGCGGCCCCCCGGCGACCCCTTGGTTGCGCACGTCCCACCCGGCGCGTCGATCCCTCGCGACCTTCAACGCCACGAAGGTGGCCATCGCGCCCCCTGAGGTGATGAGCCCGCCCGAGCCCTCGGGGAGACCGAACACGTCCCGAGCGAAGAAGCGCGCCAACGCGAGCTCGACCTCCGTCGCCGAGGGCGAGAGCCCCCACCCGCCGACGTTCATGTTGATCGCGGCCGCGAGCAGGTCCGCCGCCGCCCCTGGGACCGTCCCGGTCCCCGAGATGTACGCGAGGAACCGGGGGTGGCCGGGGTAGGTGGACCAGGACAGGGTGAGCTCGCGCAGGTAGGCGAGGAGGTCCCGCTCGGCCATGGGCTCCTCGGGAACCTCGATCGCGACGGCCTCGCGGACCTCCTCGGCGGACCACCGGCCGCGCACCGGGAGCTCCGGGAGGCGTTCGAGGAGCTCGGCCCACAGCTCCACGACCTCCGACCCGAAGGCCCGGGCCCGCGCCGGATCCCAGTCCAGGTCCCGCACGGGCTCGGGCGGGCGGGGCGGCTCAGCCACCGCGCACCGCCCCGAGACGGAAGGCCTCGAGCGACATCTGACGCCACCAGACCTCCTCGCCGACCGCGTCGAAGATCGCCCGGACCTGGCTCTCGTGGGCGAGGATCGCCCGGACCTTCAGCTCCAGGAGATCCTCCGGGAGCTCGAGCCACACGGCGAGCTCCTCCCGGGGGGTGACCGGCGGCGTACCTGGGAGGAACACCTCGAAGGGCGCCCAGACGGGAACGAACTCCGCCGCCCACTCCGGGGTCGTGGTGGCGTACAGGACGCGGGCCCCCGGCGATCCAACCTCCTCGAGGGCCCGGGTCGCCCAGGCGCCCACGCTCTTGTGCGCCTCGTGCCCCGTCATCCCGTCGGGGCCGAACGTCAGGATCGTGTCGGGGCGCACCTCGGCGACGAGCGATCGCACCGCCGCGTAGCCGTCCTCGGGCAGCGGCGTCCGCATGTCGATGTCGGGCAGGTCCAGCCAGTGGTGCTCACGGACGCCGAGGATCTCCAGGGACCGCTCGAGCTCGGCCGTGCGCACCCGGCCCATCGTGGCCGAGGGCCACCGCTCCTCGTCGGTGGAGCCCCCCTCTCCGCGCGTGGCCGTCACGCAGACCACGCGGGAGCCCGCCCGGACGGCCCCGGCCATCAGCCCGGCGGACAGGTAGGTCTCGTCGTCGGGATGCGCCCACACCCCGAGGATCGTCCCGAGCTCCTCCATCCCACCCCCGTCAGCGGATGCTACACCCCCAGGTGGGGTCGGGCCGACGTCGTGGGCTCAGGAGGGGGGGTCCGCGTAGATCGCGCGGATCCGCTCGAGCAGGCTCGGCGGGACCTCGTCGCAGCCGCACTTGGCCCGCAGGAGCTCCTTCAGGCGCCGCTGGAACTCGGCGTGGCTCATGCAGGGGCCGCACCCGCTGAGGTGGGCGTGGACGTCCCCGTGGAGGGCCGGGTCGAGCTCCCCGTCCAGGTACCGCTCGATCTGCTCGAGCACCGCCCGACAGTCATCCCGCAACGAGGCCACGCTCCTGCACCGTCTCCCACAACGCCTTCTGCAGCGCTTTCCTTCCCCGGTGGAGCCGGGACATCACCGTCCCCATGGGCACCTCCAGGATCTCCGCGATCTCCCGGTAGGAGAACCCCTCCACGTCGGCGAGCAGCACCGGGATCCGGAACCGCTCGGGCAGCGCCTCAAGCGCGCGCCGGACGTCCTCGTCGGGCAGCCGGTCGAGGACCTCGGTCTCGGCCGAGGCCTCCGCGCCGCCGAGACGCTCGTACAGGTACCAGTCCTCGATCTCCTCGTCGTTCACCGTGACCGGCTCCCGCTGCCGCTTGCGGTACACGTTGATGAACGTGTTCATGAGGATCCGGTACATCCACGCGCGCAGGTTCGTCCCCTCCTGGAACCCCGCGAACCCCCGGAAGGCGCGCAGGTACACCTCCTGCACCAGGTCCTCGGCGTCGGCGGGGTTCCGCGTGAGGCGGAGAGCGGCCGAGTACAGGTTCGGCAGGAGCGGGAGCGCGTCCCGCTCGAAGCGAGCGCGGAGCTCGGGGTCGCCCCCGGGGCGCGCCTCACCCTGGGCCACCGGCCCGGTCCCTCCCCACCGGCGCTGCGCGTCGTCCCACGTCGCGACCAGCCTACCCGGTGCCTCACCCTGTCACATCCGCCACCCAGGTGCGAAGATGACCGTGTGGCGCGCAGGGACGATCGCCGCTCGCGGATCCGCCCGGACCCCCTCGGAGGCCCGGGCCGGGTCGGCGCGTCCCCGTGGGTGTGGATCCTCGGGTTCCTCGCGGTCATCCTCGTCTTCCAGTACCTCGCCGCGCCGAAGCCGAGCGAGGTCCCCTACTCGGAGCTCCTGGCCCGGATCCAGGAGGACCGGATCCGGATCGTGGGGACGCTCGAGATCTCGGACACCGCGGTCTCAGGCACCTACGAGGAGGACGGCCGGGAGGTCCCGTTCTCGAGCACGATCCCCCCGATCGAGCAGGGGACGACGAAGCTCACCGACCTCCTGGACGAGAAGGGCATCCCTTACACCGGGACCACCCCGAGCCCGTGGCAGAGCGTGGTCCTCGGCTGGGTGGTGCCGCTCGTGCTCTTCGGCGCGCTCTGGTTCTTCCTCATCCGCCGCATGAGCGGCGCCGGCGCGTCGGCCGCCCTCAACCTCGGCCGCAACCGGGTGAAGATCTACGACCGCAAGGAGATGAAGACGACCTTCGCGGACGTGGCCGGCGTGGACGAGGCCAAGGAGGAGCTCCGCGAGATCGTCGACTTCCTCAAGAACCCGAAGAAGTACCAGCGGCTCGGCGGTCGGATCCCCAAGGGGGTGCTGCTCCTCGGCCCGCCCGGCTGCGGCAAGACGCTGCTCGCCCGGGCGGTCGCGGGCGAGGCGAACGTCCCGTTCTTCTTCATGTCGGGCTCGGAGTTCGTGGAGATGTTCGTAGGGCTCGGCGCGGCGCGGGTCCGGGAGCTCTTCCAGCAGGCCAAGGAGAAGGCGCCCGCCCTCGTCTTCCTGGACGAGATCGACACGATCGGCAAGGGGCGCGTCGGCGCCCTCGGCGCCGGCTTCGGGGCCCACGACGAGCGCGAGCAGACCCTGAACCAGCTCCTCGTGGAGATGGACGGGTTCGACTCGAGCAAGGGCGTCATCATCATGGCCGCGACGAACCGGCCCGACGTGCTCGACCCGGCCCTCGTGCGACCCGGCCGCTTCGACCGCCAGGTGGTCGTGGACCGCCCCGACCTCAAGGGGCGCGAGGAGATCCTCCGCGTGCACACCCGCGGCGTCGCCCTGGACCCCAGCGTGGACCTGCGGGTGCTCGCGGCGCGCACGCCGGGCTTCACGGGGGCGGACCTCGCGAACATCGTGAACGAGGCCGCCCTCCTCGCCGCCCGCAAGGAGAAGCAGTCGGTCACGATGGAGGAGCTCGAGGAGGCGATCGACCGCGCCGCGGCGGGGCTCGAGCGCAAGAGCCGCGTGATGTCGGAGAAGGAGCGCGAGATCGTCGCCAAGCACGAGATGGGGCACGCCCTCGTCGCTCTCACGGCGCCGACCGCGGATCCCGTGCACCGCGTCTCGATCATCCCGCGGGGGGCGGCGGCCCTCGGCATGACCATGCAGCGGCCACTCGAAGACCGCTACCTGCTCACCGAGCCCGAGCTCAAGGACCGCCTGGCGGTGCTCCTCGGCGGCCGCACGGCGGAGGAGCTGTGCTTCAACCAGATCTCCACGGGCGCCCAGAACGACCTGCAGCGGGCTACGGAGATCGCCCGCGCGATGGTGACCGAGTACGGGATGAGCCCGGAGATCGGTCCCCTGTCCTTCGGCCCGAACGGTCGCCGCGACGGGTTCTGGTACCCGGGCGCCGGCCCCGAGATCTCCAACGCCCTCGCCGAGCGGATCGACGCCGAGGTGGCGCGCCTCGTCAACGAGGCCCACGAGCGGGCCCGGGCCGTCCTCACCGAGCACCGCGAGTTCCTGGACCGGATGGCCGAGCTCCTCATGGTGACCGAGGTCATCGACGGCAAGGACCTCGAGGCGTACTTCAAGGGGACGAAGCCGATCCCCGACGTCGAGGAGCTCCATCGGGAGCGCGGGAACGGCCGACGCCAGCAGGCGCCCGAGGTTCAGGACCCGGTGCCGCCCCCGCCGCCGGGGGCCCTCCCCGGCTGAGCCCCCAGCACGAGGAGGTCCGTCCTCCCGCGGAACCGCTCGAGGAAGCGGTAGAAGTTGCGCTTGGAGAGCCGCTCGCGCTCGGCGGGGTCGGTGTGGGCCCAGAGCCGATGCTCGTGGCGGCGCACCGGCACGGGGACGACGAGGGCGCGGAGCCCCCGGTCCCGGATCCGGAACGAGCACTCGATGTCCGCCGTTCGGTAGAAGCGGAAGCGCTCATCGAACAGGCCGGCATCCCGGATCGTCTCGCGACGGAAGGCCATGAGGTAGCCCTCGATCGCATCCACCTCGGGGCCCGGGGCCTCCTCGAAGCTCCGCAGGTCCCGGCTGACGACCCCGAACGGCCCGCAGACCCCGACGCTGGGGTCCGCCAGGGCGGCCTCGAGCGGTCCGACCACATCGCCGAGGGGCTCGACCGACCCGTCGACCACGAGGACGATCCGGGCGCGGGAGCGTCGGAGGGACGCGTTGAGGGCCGCGGCCCATCCCGTCCCGGGCTCGAGGGGGAGGACCTCCACGCCCTCGCCGTAGACCGCGGGGTCGGTGTCGGTGAGGTCCGCGACCACGTACTGCAGCGAGCGGCCCGCGCGGTGCGCCCGGAAGGCCGCGAGGGCGCGGACGACGTCCTCGGGCCAGCCCGGCACCACGAGGTGGACGCTCGCCTCGTGCACGGCCGGCTCCTGCAGGACGCTCGGCACCTCGCGGGCCCGCAGGCGCTCGGGGACGGCGACCGGGAGAGACTCGAGGACGGTCCCGGCCGGCGTGTCCATCACGCGGTAGCCGAGGCGCCGGAGCTCCTCCCGGAGCTCGTCGGCCCGGGCGAAGTCCCGAGCCGCCCGCGCCCGCTCGCGCTCGGCGACGAGCGCCCGGACCTCTTCGGGAACCCCCTCGACCCCGACGCGCTCGCTCATCCTCGGTGCCTGCGGAGGAAGTCGAGGACCAGACGGTCGGCGAGCTCCGGCTGCTCGGCGTGGTAGAGGTGGCCGGCGCCCTCGATGATCGCGAGCTCCGCCCCCGGGATCCGCTCGGCCAGGCGGTACGCGTTCGCCACGTCCACGAGCTGATCCTCGGAGCCGTGGAGCACGAGGACCGGCATGCGGAGCTGCGAGAGACGGTCCCAGGCGTCCCACGCCTGAACGGCCTCGTGCTGGCGCCGCTCCCCCGCCGGGTGACGTCGCTCCGTCCGGGCGACCCGAAGATCCTCCTCCACGAGATCGGGGTGGGCCGCCACGAAGGCCGGTGAGTACAGCTGGAGCCACGGCCGGTCCTTCGGCGCCCGTCCGCGCCCGGGGACGGCGCGCGAGGGCCCGGCGTGGGTGCAGGCGAGCACGAGCGAACGCACCCGCTCCGGGTGGGAGAGCCCGAGCTCGATCGCCACCACCCCACCGAAGGACTGCCCGTAGACGTGCGCTCGCTCGATGCCGAGGGCGTCCATCACCGCCAGGCAGTCCTCCACGAAGGTCGCCATCGTCGCCGGGGCGTCGGGGGCCTGCGAGCGGCCGTTGCCGCGGTGGTCGTAGGCCACCACGAGGTGCTCGGCCGCGAGGCGAGGGATGTTCCGACGCCACCCCGGGATGTCCCCGCCCATGCCCTCGAGCAGGACGAGGGGCTCCTTCGCGGGATCCCCGTGGACCTCGACGTACAGGCGGGCTCCGTCGGGCCGTGCGACGGAGACCGCGCGCATCCCCCTAGCCCGGCTCCTTCGAGACCGCCCGGAGCCGGCCCGCCACCGCCTCCAGCGTCTTCAGGGCGATCCTGGGGTGCTCGGTGATGAGCCCCCGGAAGACCCATCCGGTGATCCCCGCGAGCGTCACGTCCGAGAGCGCCCGGACGGTCGCCGTGCGCGGGCCGCCGTCGAGGAGCGCGATCTCGCCGAAGAAGTCCCCCGGCCCGAGCTTCGCCCGGCGCCGCCCGCCCACGGTCACCTCGCACTCGCCGTCGAGGATCACGAACAGGCCGACGCCCGGTTCGCCCTCGTGCGCGATCACCGTCCCCTCGCGGTGGGTGACGGTCTTCGCGGAGCGAGCGATGAGCGCGAGCTCCCGCTTCGAGCACCCCGAGAAGAGGGGCACGTTGGCGAGCTTCGCCACGATGTCCTGCTGCGCCACCTCGGACCTCCTTCGGTCGGACCGCTTCCCGCGGGCCGCGGCGCGCCGCGGGCGCGCCGCCAGGCGCATCCTATCGCGACGCCGCCCCCGTGAGACGATGGGCGCCATGGCCGAGCCGCGTGGCGCCGAGGGGGGCCGCCTGGAGCGCGCGCAGGGGCACGCCCTCCTGCGCGGCGCCGCCGACGGCCTCACCCTGTACCGGCTGGCCGTCGCCCTGGCGATCGTGCCGACCCTCGGGGCTCGCCGGACGGACCTCGCCGCCGGGCTGCTCGGCACCGGGTGGATCTCCGACTTCCTCGACGGCAGGGCCGCACGGGCCTCCCGGGGACCGACCCGGCTCGGCCCCTACGACCTGTGGGTCGACACGCTCGTCGGCGCTGGCGCCGTGCTGGGGTTCGTGGCCTGGGGCTGGGTGCCGCCGCCGCTCGGGATCGGCCTCGTCCTGGCCCTCGTCGTCGGGTTCGCCCGCACCCGCAACGAGGCCCTCTCGATGCTGCTGCAGGCGACGGGCTACGGGCTGCTGCTCTGGCGGACGTGGGCTGACGGTCGCACCCTCACGCTGGTCTGGCTGCTCACGATCGTCGCCGTGATCGGGGCCGTGAACCGCCGGATCTTCTGGGAGCGCTCGCTGCCGACGTTCCTCGGCGGCATCGCCGCCCTCGTGCGAGGGAACGGCTCCCCCGATCGCTGATCCGCTTCGTCGCGGGGCCGGGATTCGAACCCGGGACCTCTGGGTTATGAGCCCAGCGAGCTACCGGACTGCTCCACCCCGCATCGCAGAGGATAGCAGCGACGCCGCCACCAGTCAGACCGAGGGGCTCGGGCTCGCCGCGCCCCCGGCGAGCTCGTTCGCGCGCTCGACCGCCCGTCGCGCGGCCTCGATCTCGGCCTGGTAGGTAGCGAGGTCGCCCTCGCGCAGGGCGGCCTCAGCGGCCTCGAAGCGCGCGCTCGCCTCCTCGAGGAGCGCCCGGATCTGCTCCTCGACGGTGCCCGTGGGCGGTTGCCCCCCGCCCGGCGGGGGCGGCGCGACCTCGCCGGAGAGGGAGTCCTCGAGGGCCTGCGCCAGGGTCGTTCCGATCCCCACACGTCCCCCGTTCACGACGACCACCCGCTTGAGCTCCGGGATCGCGTTGGGCTGATCGGAGCGCACGTACACCGGCTGCACGTACAGGAGCCCGTCGTCGACGGGGATCACGAGGAAGTCGCCGAAGAGCACGTCGGAGCCGCCGCGGGAGAGCAGCGTCCGCTCCGAGGAGAACCGCAGGTCCTGGTTGATCCGGGCGAAGACCTGCTCGGGCCCCTCGACGTTCTGCCCCGTCGGGAACTGGTACGCGACGATCCGACCGTAGTCGGGGCCGGGGTCGGCGATCACCGCGAGCCAGGCCACGAGGTTCTGCCGCCCCTGCGGGGTGAAGGGCTGGATCAGCACGAACCGCTCCCGGTCGTCGCCGGGGAGCCGCATGAGGAGGTAGTAGGGGCGCATCGGTACCGGCGAGACGACCCCCGTGGCGCTCACCCGGGACTGGGTCGGGTCCACCGGGATCGCCCAGAAGTCCTGCTTCCCGTAGAAGACCTCCGGATCGGTCACGTGGTAGCTCGCGTACTGGGCCGCCTGGACCTGGAAGAGGTTCTCCGGGTACCGGAAGTGCTCGAGGAGGCTCGGGGGCGCCTCCGACATCGGCGTGAACATCCCCGGGAAGGCCCGCTGCCACACGCGGACGATGGGGTCCTGCGGGTCGGAGACGTAGAAGGTCATCGCCCCGTGGAAGGCGTCCACGACGACCTTCACGGAGTTGCGGATGTAGTTCACCTCCCCCACGAGCGGCGGGGCGCCCGACTGGGGCGGGGCGACGACGTCCTCCAGCCGCACCGGCTGGGAGTAGGGGTAGCGGTCCGTCGTCGTGTAGGCGTCCCAGATCCAGACGAGTCGCCCGTCCACGACCGCCGCGTAGGGATCCCCGTCGAAGCGCAGGAACGGCGCGGCCCGCGGCACCCGCTCGTAGATGCTCCGGTAGATCAGGATGCGGCTCTCGTCCTGGATCAGCCCCGAGATGAGCAGGTTCACGTCCCGGAACCGCCACGCGAACAGGGCCCGCTCGAGCAGGCCGCCGATGGGGATCCCGCCCCGCCCGCCGTACCGGTACGTCACCTGCTCCTGGTCGTCCCCCGGGGTCCCCTGGTAGTCGAGCTCCTCGGCGCCGGTGCGCACGACCACGAAGGGGACGTCGCTGATCTCCCCGTAGTAGACGCGCTGGCCGTCGCCCTCGAGGGGCGGCTCGCCGGTCGGGGGGATGTCCCGCAGCGTGAACACCGGGGCGCCCTCCGGGGTCGCCGTGTTCACGGCCGAGGCCACCGCGCCGAAGCCGTGCGTGTAGAAGAGGTGGCGGTTCTGCCAGGTGTTCCCGCTGGGGGGGATCTGGGCCTGGCTGATCTCCCGCGCCGAGAGCATCACGAGACGCCGAGCCCCGCCGATCGGGTAGCGGTCGACGTCCACGTCGCCGAACGCGTAGTACTGCCGGATCCGCTGGAGCCCTTCGTAGTCCTCGCGCAGGACCTCGGGGCGCCACAGCCGGATGTTCGAGATCGTCCCCGGGTTCTCGGCGATCTGCTCCGCCGAGACCCGCGAGGACGCGGGCCGCTGCTGCGTGAGGATCCGGTCCAGGCCGAAGGCCTCCCGCGTCGCCTCGATGTTCCGCTCGATGTAGGGGCGCTCCCGCTGGAGCTCCTGGGGGGCCACGCGGAACCGCTGGACGAAGGCCGGGTACACCGCCCCGGCCACCACCGAGACGAGCGCGAGCAGCCCGACGGCGATGACCGGGAGCGCCCAGCCGCGCATCCGGATGTTCGCGAAGAACAGCACCGCGCAGACCACCGCGATGAACACGAGGATCCGGAGCGCCGGCAGCTGGGCCTTCACGTCCGTGTAGGAGGCGCCGGCCACGACCCCGCGCGGGGAGGTGAGCAGGTCGAAGGTCCCGAGCCAGTACCCCCAGGCCTTCACGAGCAGCACGAGGCCGAGCAGCACGGACAGGTGGGCCTTGACCTGGGGCGTGGCCTTCTCCTCCGCCCCCGTGGCCTGCGGCCGGATGCCCCCCCACAGGTAGTGCCCGAAGGCGGTGAGCACGGTGATGCCGATGAGCGCGGAGAACAGCCATCCCTGCACGAACTCGAGCCAGGGGAGGCTGAAGACGTAGAAGGCGGCGTCCCGTCCGAGGACGGGGTCGCGGGACCCGAACAGGATCCCCGAGGAGTGGCGCCACAGGAGGAAGGTCCGCCACTGCCCCGTGACCCCGAGCCCCACGAGGAGCGCGACGACGGCGGAGAAGGCGGGCAGGAGCCAGCGCAGGTACGGCTCGGCCGCCATCCGGTAGCGCTCCAGGATCTCCTGCTCGAGCGTCATCGGCCGGTACCGAGGACGCAGGCGGCGCACGATCAGCAGGTTCGCGTACAGCCCCACGAAGAACAGGCCGCCGAAGACGAGCGCAAGCGTGCCGCGCGCCCCGAGGATCCCCCAGAACACCTGGGAGAGTCGGACCTCCCGGAACCACAGGACCTCGACGAAGAAGCCCGAGAGCGCCGTGAGCACGATCGCGACCCCGACGACGGCCGCGACGACGGCCCACGGCCATCGTCGGGTCTCCGCGACGGGGATGCTCGCCACGCCGTGCTCCTTCCGGGATCCGGGCTCGGGACCGTCCCCGAGCGGGTCAGCCTATCACCCGCCCCCCGCGCGACCCTCCAGGTACGCGAGCGCGTCGTCGAGATCGTCCACCGGCACGAGCTCCATCCCCCGGGCGCCGGCCGCCCGGGCCTCGGCGAGGTTCTCCTCCGGCAGGAGGAACACCTCGGCCCCCGCTCGGGCCGCCGCGACGATCTTCTCCTCGACCCCGCCCACCGCGTAGACCTCGCCGTCCGGCGCGATCGCGCCGGTCCCCGCGATCGTCCGACCCCCCGTGAGATCCCCGGGCGTGAGGAGGTCGTGAAGGCCGAGGGCCCACATGAGGCCCGCGGAGGGGCCGCCGATGGAGCCGCTCGAGATCCGCACCTCGAAGGGGAAGCTCGCGAGGAGCGCGACGCCGACGATCGGGTCCTCGCTGGCACCGCAGGGCTCCCGGACGAGGCGGAGCCGCCGCGGCTCCCCGTCCACCGTCACGTCGAAGCGGACCCGGGACCCCGCCGGCACCGCCTCGATGAGACGGCGGGCCTGCCGGACCGTGTCCACCGCCCGCCCCTGGATCCCCAGGATCAGATCGCCCGGGTACAGGACGCCATCGGCGGCGCAGCCGGGCACCACCGCCTCCACGAGGACGCCGCGCCCGTGCTCCCGCGGGTAGTCGGTGAGCCGGCGGAGCACGGCCGCCACGGCGTCGATCTTGCTCTGGTCCATCTCGCTGATCGCGCGCTCGCGCTCCACCTCCACGGGTCCGCCAGAGGGGTAGATGCGCTCTCGCTCCACGACGACCCGGTCCGGGTCGAGCCAGGCCCCCACGATGCCGAACGCGGTGAGCTGGTCGAACACGATGGAGGTGAGCACGAACCGGCCCTCGGACGGGTACCGTGGGGCGCCCTCGATCCGGATCAGGGGCTCCACGTCCCGGGCCGGCCCCGGCCCCACGCCGTAGTAGGGGAGGTAGATCGTCCCACCCAGCAGGAGCGTCCCGACCGCGGCCGAGCTGATCACGAACCATCGGAGCCTGCGCACGGTCCCATGCTACGGGGCTCCCTCGATCGGCCGGGCGGGAGGGTAGGCTGCGATCGCGATGCGCTACCTGGCGGTCCTCCTGGTCTCGCTCGTGGTGGGGGCGGTCGTGTACGTCGTCTCCCTGCGCAGCGAGGAGCCCGTCGCCGTGGGGTTCGAGCCCTCCGAGCCGACGCCCGAGTCCCCCGCGACGGGGACGGAGCCGCCCCGTCCGAGGCCGGGCTACACGTACCTGCAGGTGCCCGTGGTCGGCCGTCCCTCCCCGGCCGAGCGACTCCAGGGGCTCCTCGGCTCCCTCGCCCTCGTCGTCATGGGGGCGGCCGCGCTCGCCTTCGCCCTGTGGGCCCTCGGGGCGCTCATCGCGCGGATGATCCGCTCGTACCTGGGGTCCTGAGCGCCAGGCTCACCCCATCCGCACGGCCCGCGCCCCCTCGTCGGGCCGGCGGCGCCGCGTGAGCTGGAACGAGGCCCGGTACTCATCGAGGTGCTCGAGCATCGCGCCCGCACCGAGGATCACATCGCGCAGCGGATGCTCCGTGCGGTGCACCGGGACCTCGCACTCCTGGGCGAGGAGGAGGTCGAGGCCCCGGAGGAGCCCACCTCCGCCCGTCAGGTACATCCCGGTCTCGAGCACGTCGTGGGTGAGCTCCGGCGGCGCCTCCGCGAGGGTCCGCCGGGCGGCCTCGACGATCCGACCGACCGGCCCCGCGATGGCGTGACGGATCTCGTCCTCCGTCACGCGGACCTCCCGAGGGGCGCCCGACCCCAGCTCCCGCCCCGTCACGATCGCGGCGCGAGGGGCCCCGCCCGGGAACGCGGAGCCGATGGCGATCTTCAGCTCCTCGGCGACCTTCTCGCCGATCAGCACGCCGTAGCGCTCCCGGATGTATCCGCGGATCGCGGCGTCGAGGTCGAACCCGCCGACCCGGACCGACCGCCCCGCCACGACCCCACCCATCGAGAGCACCGCGAGCTCCGTCGTGCCCCCGCCGACGTCGATCACGAGGTTCCCCTGGGGCTCGTGGATCGGCAGCCCGGCGCCGATCGCCGCGGCGAGGGGCTCCTCCACGAGCACGACGCTGCGACCGCCCGCGGCCCGGACGGCCTCCTCCACCGCGCGGCGCTCGATCTCCGTCGCCTCCGAGGGGACGCAGGCGAGGACCCGGGGGCGGGGGAACCGGGCGACGCCCACCCGTCGCAGGACCGCCTCCAGCATCCGCTGGGTGATGTCGAACTCCGTCATGACCCCGTGGCGGAGAGGCCGGACGGCGATGACGCTCCCCGCGGGACCGCCGATCGCGCGCCACGCCGAGTCCCCCAAGGCCTCCACCCTGCCGGTGGCGGTGTCGATCGCCACGACCGTGGGCTCGTCGTAGACCACCCCCCGCCCCTGCCGGTACACGAGGGTGTTGGCGGTCCCGAGGTCGATCGCGAGGTCCCGCCCCACCTAGGCCCCCATCACCCAGCGCGCCTCGCCCTCGGCGAGGTGCTCCTTCTTCCAGATCGGGACGTCCTGCTTCAGCCGCTCGATCCCGTGGCGGGCGGCCTCGAACGCCTCCGCCCGATGCGCGGCGGAGCAGGCCACGATGACCGACACCTCCCCCACCCCGAGCTCGCCGGAGCGGTGCCAGAGCGCGACCCGCCGCAGCGGCCAGCGGGCGAAGAGCTCCTCGCCGAGCTCCTCCAGCCGGGAGGTGGCGAGCTCCTCCCACACCTCGTAGGTGAGCCCCGTCACCGCCCCGGCCTCCGAGTGGTCCCGCACCGTCCCGAGGAACACGCAGGTCCCGCCCGCGGCCGGATCGGCCACGACGGCGATCGCCTCGCTCGGATCCAGGGGATCGGGGGTCACGCGGATCGAGAGGCCATCGCGCACGCGTCCATCGTAGCGACCCCTGCGGGTCCGTCCCCGGGGGGTACGCTTCAGGTATGGAGCCGATGGAGCCGGAGGACCGGTCGGGACCCGAGGGGGGGCCGAGCCCCTTCGACGCGCCCCTGGGGGACATCTGGAACGACGTCCCCCTGTTCCGGGAGATCCAGCGCGTCCTCCTGTCCTCGAGCGGGCCCGTGAACTGGGAGCTCGCGCGGCAGGTGGGCATCGCCGCCGCCTCCTGGGGCCGGGAGGACCCCCGACCGAGCGAGCGGGACCGCCTCGCCTTCGAGGAGGCGGTCCGGGTGGCGGAGCTCCACGTGGCCACGCTCACCGGCCTCGAGCCCCCGCACGACGTGCCCGCGGTGAAGGCCGTGCGGCGGGCCGACTGGATCACGGAGAACCTGGAGGGGCTGCGCCGCCTCCTCGAGCCCGCCGCGGCCAAGCTCGCGGAGGCGGTCGCCCGGACCCAGCGCGCCCAGCTCCCCGAGGGCGCGCCCCCGGGGGCGATGCAGCTCCTCGAGCAGCTCTCACCCCTCCTCCTCGGCGCCCAGGTCGGCACGGTGCTCGGCGCCCTCGCCCAGCAGGTGCTCGGGCAGTACGACGTGGCCGTGCCGAGGCCCGGCGGCGCCGGAACCCTCCTGTTCGTGGTCCCGAACGTGGCGGCCTTCGAGCGCGACTGGTCGCTCGATCCCACGGAGTTCCGCACGTGGGTCGCCATCCACGAGGTCACCCACCGCTTCGAGTTCTCCCGGCCCTGGGCCCTGCCCCGCTTCCGCGAGCTGCTGGAGGACTTCCTCGCGACGCTCGAGATCGACCTGGAGGGCCTCACGCGCCGCCTGGAGTCGCTCGACCCCTCCGACCCGCAGCAGATGCGGGAGATCCTGGAGGGCGATGAGGGCCTGTTCGGCGCGGTCCTCGACGCGGAGCAACGGATCAAGCTCGGCCGGATCCAGGCCTTCATGGCGTCGGCCGAGGGCTACGGCGACCATGTCATGCACGCGGTCGGGCGGCGGCTGCTCGCCACCTACCCGAGGATCGAGGAGGCGATGCGCCGTTACCGGGAGACCGAGCGCGGCGACCCGGTCTTCGAGCGCCTCCTCGGGGTGGAGATGAAGCGCGAGCAGTACCGGGCCGGGCGCGCCTTCTGCGACGCCGTCGCCGAGCTCGCCGGCGAGGAGGTCCTGGCCAGGATGTGGGACGCACCCGAGACGCTCCCGTCCCTGCCCGAGATCGAGGAGCCACGCCTGTGGCTCGCCCGGATGGGATGAGCCTCGCGGCCGCGAGACCGCCGCGCCGCCCGCTATAGTTGCGGGCCGATGGCCATCGGGGAGCTGGTCTTCGCGAACGCGGTGGACCGCCGCGTCTTCGACGCCCAGGGGGAGCGGGCGCCCGCGCAGATCTACCTCCCGAGCTCCCCCGGACGAGCGCTCCCCTTCGTGCTGCACCGGGCCTGGAAGGTCCCCACGGGCGTCGTGACCGAGGAGATCCGGATCGTAGACCCCACCGGTCGCACGGTGCACGTGTGGGGGCCGCAGCCGCGGCGGATGCGCGGCTCGATGGACCTCACCGTCGAGACGGACGTCGTGGAGGACGCCCAGCTCGAGGTCACCGGCACCCACCTCGTCTCGTTCATCCTCGACGGGGAGATCGTGGGGGAGATCGAGGTGCCGGTCTACGTGCAGCAGGCCCCGGCGAAGCTCCCGAAGCGGATCGAGGACGGCCTGAAGCGCTCCGACGTCATCTGGGTCGGGGTCGAGCGCGACGGCGAGCGCCGGACGATCCCCGCGTGGTTCGCCTTCCGTGGGGGCAAGATCCTGCTGCTGTCCAAGCGGGAGCGCGGGCCGGAGGAGCAGACGGTCCCGGGCCTGCCCGAGGCGAGGGAGCTCGTCGTGATCACGCGGCGCAAGGCGGAGGGCGGCCACACCGCGCTCGCCGAGTTCCCCGCGAGCGTCCGCCTGTTGGAGGGCCCCGAGTGGGAGGACGCGGCGAAGGTCCTCGCCGACCGGCGCCGCAGCCGCGTCGGACCCCCCGAGGAGTCCATCGCGCGCTGGCGCGGGACCTGCGACATCGCGGAGCTCACGCCGGTCGTGCCGGCCTGAGCTCCCTCACCCGATCGGGCGACCGAGCACGGCGGCGAGGGCGCGGAGCTCCCGCGCGAGCTCCCGCAGGTCCGCCGGTCGCAGGGCCTGCGGCCCGTCGCACAGGGCCTCGTCGGGGTTCGGGTGGACGTCGACCATGACCCCGTCCGCCCCCGCCGCGAGGGCCGCCCTCGCCATGGGGGGCACGAGGTCCCGGTGGCCGGTCGCGTGCGAGGGGTCCACGATCACCGGGAGGTGGCTCTCCCGCTGCGCCACCGCCATCCCCGCGAGGTCGAGCGTGTTCCGGGTGGCCGTCTCGTAGGTCCGGATCCCCCGCTCGCACAGCACGATCTCGGAGTTGCCCCGCTGGGCGATGTACTCGGCCGCCATGAGCCACTCCTCGATCGTGGCGGCGAACCCCCGCTTGAGCAGGACCGGCTTCGCCGCGGCCCCCACGGCCTTCAACAGCTCGAAGTTCTGCATGTTGCGGGTGCCGATCTGCAGGGCGTCGGCCCACTCCGCGACGAGGTCCACGTCGCGGGGATCCACGACCTCCGTCACGACCGGCAGGCCGGTCTCCGCCCGGCACTCCGCGAGGATCTCGAGCCCCCGCTTGCCGAGGCCCTGGAACGAGTAGGGGGAGGTCCGGGGCTTGAAGGCACCGCCCCGCAGGATCGTCGCGCCCGCCTCCTTCGCGGCCCGGCAGGCCGCGTGGGCCTGCTCCTCGCTCTCCACCGCGCAGGGCCCGGCGATGATCGTGAACGTCCCTCGGCCCACCTGCGCCGAGCCGATCCGCACCGTCGTCGGCTCCGGGTGCAGCGAGCGGGCCACCATCTTGTAGGGCTTGCCCACCTGGATGAGGCGGTCGACGCCCGGCAGGTTGTCCAGGTCCAGCGCCCGGAACAGGGCCGAGTCCCCGACGAGCCCGATGATGGTGTGGACCGTCCCGCGCGAGACGAAGGCCTCGCCCCCCGCCTCCCGCACCTTCTCGCAGACGCGCTCGATGTCCGCCTCCGTCGCGTCCGTCCTCATCACCACGACCATCGTTCCGTCCTCCGCGCTCGGGGGGTCGGGCCCGGGGATGCGAAACCCCGGGTCCTCGACCCGGGGTCCCCTTCGCTGCGGCGGCTCAGGCGACTACGCCGGGTCGTCCCCGCCGTAGAAGAACCGGCCCGCGAAGAACCGCCGCATCGTGCCACATCCTGCCAGGAGGCGGGCCGGCTGGCAACCGTCTAGGATGCCGCCGATGTCGGTCACGGTGGTGGACCACCCCCTCGCCGAGCACCTGCTCACCTCGCTCCGGGACCGCACGACGCCGCCCCCGGTGTTCCGGACCCTGGCCAAGCGCCTCGCCCTCGCCCTGGCCCTGGAGGCCCTCCGGGACCTGCCGACGACCCAGGTCGCGGTGGAGACACCGCTCGAGCGCACGACGGGCCGCGTCCTCGGGGACCTCGTCGCGGTGCCGATCCTCCGCGCCGGCCTCGGGATGCTCGAGGCCGTGACGGAGCTCCTCCCCGAGGTCGCCGTGGGGTACATCGGGCTCGAGCGGGACGAGGCGTCGCTGCAGCCGCAGTCCTACTACCGGAAGCTCCCCCCGGTGGACGGGCGGCACGTCCTCGTCCTCGACCCCATGCTCGCGACCGGGGGATCCGGCTCCGCGGCCTGCGACGCCGTGAAGGAGGCGGGCTCGCCGGCGACGATCCGGTTCGTCTGCGTCGTGGCCGCGCCCGAGGGCGTGGGACGCCTCCAGCGCGACCACCCCGACGTCCCCATCTTCACCGCCGCCCTGGACCGGGGCCTGAACGAGCACGGGTACATCCTCCCGGGCCTCGGCGACTTCGGGGACCGCCTGTTCGGGACGGAGTGAGCGGGGTTCCGCGGGCCCGAACCCCGGAGGGCCACACCTACGTATGATGCGTCGGGAGCGCTCCGGGGGGCGCTCGGAACGGCGGGAAGAGAGGGGGAAGGGATGAGGAGGACCGTACGGACGCTCGCCCTCGTCGCCGTCCTCGCCCTCCTCACGGCCGCCTGCGGCGGCGGTGAGGGCGGCGGGCAGACCGGCCCGACCGGGGAGACCGGCGGCGAGCCGGGCGAGGGGGTCACCATCGGGCTCGTCTACGACATCGGCGGCCGCGGGGACCTGTCGTTCAACGACTCGGCGGCGGCGGGCCTGGACCGGGCCACGGAGGAGTTCGGGATCACCCCGAAGGAGCTGGAGCCGAACCAGGGCGGCACGAACCGCGCCGAGCTGCTCAGCCTCCTCGCGGAGGAGGGCGCGGACCTGATCATCGGCGTCGGGTTCCTGTTCGCCGAGTCGATCTGCGCGGCGGGGAACCAGTACCCGGAGGTGCACTTCGCCGACGTGGACGGGTTCATCAACAAGGACACCGCCAACTGCCCGGGTGCCCACGACCTCACGCCCGAGGACAACGTGGCCTCGCTCCTGTTCGCCGAGGAGCAGGGGTCGTTCCTCGTCGGGGCCGCGGCGGCCCTGAAGTCCGAGACCGGGCACATCGGCTTCATCGGCGGGGTGGACATCGACCTGATCCACAAGTTCCAGGCCGGGTTCGAGGCCGGGGCCAAGCACATCAACCCCGACATCCAGATCGACGTGAAGTACATCTCCCAGCCGCCGGACTTCAGCGGGTTCAACGACCCCGCGAAGGCCAAGGAGATCGCGGCGAGCATGTACGAGTCGGGCGCCGACGTGATCTACCACGCCGCGGGGGGCTCGGGCCTGGGGATGTTCCAGGCGGCCAAGGAGTACGCCGACGCGAGCGGCACCCACGTGTGGGGCATCGGCGTGGACTCGGACCAGTACCTCACGGTGCCGGAGGAGCTCCAGCCCTTCGTCCTCACCTCGATGCTGAAGCGGGTGGACGTCGCCGTCTACGAGACCATCAAGGCCGAGGTGGAAGGCAACTTCCAGGGCGGGTACATCACCTTCGACCTCGCCCGCGACGGGGTCGGGTACTCGACCTCCGGCGGGTTCGTGGACGACATCAGCTCGCAGCTGGAGGACCTGAAGCAGCAGATCATCGACGGCGCCATCGCGGTGCCGACGAGCTGATCCGACGCACGGGGGGCCCGAGGCGGTAGCATCCTCGGGCCCCCGTCGCGCGGATCGAGGAGATCGATGAGCCAGGAGCCCCCGGCGATCGAGCTCACCGGGATCACGAAGACCTTCCCGGGGGTCATCGCCAACGACGACATCCACCTCACCGTCCGCCGGGGCGAGATCCACGCCATCGTCGGCGAGAACGGGGCGGGCAAGTCCACCCTCATGAAGATCTGCTACGGCATGCTCCGCCCCGACCGAGGCACGATCCGGATCGACGGTCGCGAGGTCCACTTCCGGTCCCCCAAGGACGCGATCGCGGCCGGGATCGGCATGCTCCACCAGCACTTCATGCTGGCCTCGAACCTGACGGTCCTGGAGAACGTCGTCCTGGGATCCGAGCCGGCGCGGGGCGGCCTCCTCGACCTCGACGAGGCCCGCCGCCGGATCCGCGAGCTGTCCGAGACCTACGGGATGCCGCTCGATCCGGACCGGCGCGTCGAGGATCTCGCCGTCGGCGAGCGCCAGCGCGTGGAGATCGTCAAGGTCCTGTTCCGCGGGGCCCGCACGCTCATCCTGGACGAGCCGACCGCCGTCCTCGTCCCCCAGGAGGTGGAGGAGCTGTTCCGCAACCTGCGCGACCTGGCGGCGCGGGGGGTCACGATCGTCTTCATCTCGCACAAGCTCGACGAGGTGCTGGAGATCGCGGACACGATCACCGTGATCCGGGCCGGCCGGACCGTCGCCACCGTGGATCCGGACCAGGTGGACGCCCACCGCCTGGCGGTGCTCATGGTGGGCTCCGAGCTCCCCACGCCCGAGACGCGCGAGGCCACGGTGACCGAGCACGTGAGCCTCGCGGTGCGAGGCCTCGGGGTCCGGGTGGAGGAGCGCTGGGCCCTGGAGGACGTCTCCTTCGAGATCCGCCGGGGCGAGATCGTGGGGATCGCGGGGGTGGAGGGCAACGGCCAGCGTGAGCTCGTCGAGGCCCTCATGGGGCTGCGCCGGGCCGACGCCGGCACGATCGAGCTCGAGGGGACCGACGTCACCGACTGGCCGACGCGCCGCCGTCGCGAGGCCGGGCTCGGCTACATCCCGGAGGACCGCCACGTGTGGGGGCTGCTCCTGCCCTCGCCGCTGTGGGAGAACGCGATGCTCGGCCACCAGACCGATCGGCCCTTCGCCCGCGGCGCCTTCGTGGACCGGGCCGGGGCCCACGCCCGGACGGCCGAGATCGTCCGCGACTACCACGTGGTGACGCCGGGCCCCGACACGCCGGCGCTCGCCCTCTCCGGCGGGAACCAGCAGAAGTTCATCGTCGGGCGCGAGATGGCGGCCGGTCCGAGGGTCCTCATCGCGGCCCAGCCCACCCGGGGCATCGACGTCGGCGCGCAGGCCGCGGTGTGGGAGCACATCCGCGCGGCGCGCGCGGCGGGGCTCGCGCTGCTCCTGATCTCGGCGGACCTGGAGGAGCTCATCGGGCTGTCCGACACCCTCCACGTGATCTACCGGGGTCGGTTCGTGGCGCGCCTGGACCCCTCCGCGGTGACCCCCGAGGAGCTCGGCTCCTACATGACCGGCGCGAGGGAGGCGACGACCGCATGAGGCGCTGGCGGATCCGGCTCCTGTGGCTCCTCGTGCCGATCTCGGCCCTCGCTCTGGCCTTCGTGGTCTCCTCGATCGCGCTCGTCGCGATCGGCGCGAGCCCGCTCGACGCCTTCGCCTCGATGTTCCGGTACGGGGTCCGCTCCACCTCCCTCGCCTCGATGGTGAACCGCGCCGTGCCCCTGTACGTGGCGGGCCTGGCCGTGGCCATCGGCTTCAAGATGAACCTGTTCAACATCGGGGTCGAGGGCCAGTACCGGATGGCCGCCCTCCTGTCGGCCGCCGCGGGCGCCGCGGTCGCGCTGCCCCCGGTGCTCCACGTCGCGCTCATCATGGCCGTCGCGATGGTCGTGGGGGCCGCGTGGGCGGGGGTCGCCGGCCTGCTCAAGGTGAGGCGGGGCGTCCACGAGGTGGTGTCCACGATCATGCTGAACTTCATGGCCACCGGCCTCAGCGCCTACCTCTTGGCCAACCACCTCCGCAAGCCCCGCGTCGGGTCGGAGCTGCTCATCGCCACCCGCCCGATCCCGCCGTCGGGGCAGCTCCCGCCGCTCCTCGTCACGGCCGGCGAGGACCTCCGCTCCTTCGTGCTCATCGCCGCGGTCCTCGGCGTGCTCGTCTACGTGCTCATCTGGCGCACGCGGTTCGGCTACGACCTGCGGGCGAGCGGGATCAACCCCACGGCGGCCCAGGCCTCGGGCGTGGACCCGAACCGGATGATCGTGCGGACGATGCTGCTCTCGGGGGCGATCGCGGGGCTCATCGGGATGAGCGACCTCTTCGGGTACTTCCACGCCTACACCCTGGACTTCCCCACCGGCCTCGGGTTCGACGGGATCGCCGTCGCCCTCGTCGGGCTCAACCACCCGGCGGGCATCGCCGTGGGGGCCCTCCTGTTCGGTTGGGTGGATCGCGCCGCCCAGATCCTCGACCTCGAGGGGATCCCCAAGGAGGTCATCGTCATCACCAAGGGCGTCATCATCCTGTCCGTCGTCGTCGCCTACGAGGTGGTCCGGCGCATCGTGCAGGTCGCCGAGGTCAGGGCCGCGGCCGAGGAGACGAGGCGGCTCGAGCGGGAGCGGGAGGCGGTGCCGGCGTGAGCTGGGCCGGGTCCGCCGAGCTCGCGCGGGGACGTCGCATCGAGCCGCGACGGATCCTCCTGCTCGCCGGGCTGCTCCTCGTGGCGATGTCGGCGGTCCGGGTCGCGACCGGGGCGAACGACCTCACCTCGAGCGGCACGTTCGGCGCCGCCCTCCGCCTGGCGGTCCCGATCCTCCTCGCGGGGCTGGGGGGCCTGTACGCGGAGCGGACCGGCGTGGTGAACATCGGCCTCGAGGGCATGATGATCCTCGGCACGTGGTTCGGGGCCTGGGCCGGCGTCACCTACGGGCCCTGGTGGGGCGTCGCGCTCGGGATCGCGGGCGGGGCCCTCGGCGCGCTGATCCACGCCCTCGCGAGCGTGACCTTCGGGGTGAACCAGATCGTCTCGGGGGTCGCGATCAACATCATCGCCGCCGGCGTCGCCCGGTTCCTGTCGGTGATCGCCTTCACCGGCCACGGCGGCGGGGCGACCCAGTCCCCCCAGGTCCCGGCCACGCTCCCGCGCTTCACGATGCCCTTCCTCGCGGGCGGCGGCCTCTTCGGGTGGCAGACGCCGGATCCCCTCGGCTGGCTCGAGCGGCGACACTGGTTCCTCGTGGGGGACCTCGCGGGCCTCCTCGGCGGCCTCATGCGGAACCTCTCTGTGCTCACGGTCCTCACGGTCGCCCTCGTCCCGCTCACCTACGTCTTCCTGTGGCGCACCCGTCTCGGCCTGCGGATGCGCTCGGCGGGTGAGAACCCCTGGGCGGCGGAGTCCCTCGGCGTGCGCGTGTACACCATGAAGTACCTCGGGGTCGTGGTCTCGGGGGCCCTCGCCGGGCTCGCGGGCGCCTTCCTCGTCTTCGAGGCCGCCGGGATCTACCGCGAGGGGCAGACCGGCGGCCGCGGGTTCATCGGTCTCGCCGCCATGATCTTCGGGAACTGGAGGCCGACTGGCGTGGCGCTCGCCGCCGGGCTCTTCGGCTACGCCGACGCCCTCAACCTGCGCTCCAACGCGGCCGTCCACGCGCTCCTGTTGCTCGCCGGCGCGGCCCTCATCGTCCTCGGCGGGTGGTACGCGTGGCGTCGGCGCCCGCTCGGGGCCGGTATCGCGCTCGTCCTCGGGGTCCTCGCGCTCGTCTGGTACGCGGTGACCGAGGCCGTCCCCCGCCAGTTCATCTTCATCACGCCCTACGTGGCGACGCTCCTCGTGCTCACCGTGGCCTCGCAGCGCCTCCGCCCGCCGGCGGCCGACGGCGTGCCGTACCGGCGCGGCCAGCAGACCTCTTAGCGATGGCCGTGGACCGTCTGGCCGAGGTCCGGGAGCGGTTCGCCGCCTCCGCCTTCCACCGCTCCTTCTTCGGGATGCGGCTCGAGCGCGTGGCCGAGGGCGAGGTGGAGGTGGCCCTCGACGTCGAGGACCGGCACCGGAACCTCCTCGGGATCGTCCACGGCGGGGTCATCGCCACGCTCGCGGACACCGCGACGGGGCTCGCCTGCCGCACGGTCCTCGAGCCGGGCACCCAGCACGTGACCACCCAGCTCAGCGTCACGTACCTGGCGCCGGGTCGCGGCGGGCGGCTCCTCGCGCGGGGGCGGGTGCTCAAGCGGGGCCGTCGGACCGGCTACGCCGAGGCCGACGTCCTCGACGGGGAGGGCCGGCTGCTCGCCAGGGCCGCGGCGCTCTTCGCGATCCTGCCCGAGGACGCTCAGTAGTCCACGTCCATCTCGGCGATCGCCTTCGGCAGCTCGGCGAGGGCCCCCTGGAGCTGCATGAGCAGCATCATGGACCCGTCGATCCTGAGCCGACCGGTCATGAAGGCCGAGACCGGGTTGATCTCGCTGCGGGCCATCTGGGCCGCGGTCTCGTAGTCCTGGGTGATGACGGCGTCGGGATGCTCGACGTCGCCGAGCCCCATCTCGACCGAGCCGTCGTCGATCCGGATCCAGTAGCGGCACTCGCCCTCCGGCGCGCCGGTGATGACCTGCAGGAGCGTCGCCCGCGCCCCCTTGGTCTTCTCGGCGAAGGTCGGGCTCGCGTTCAGGCGCTCCTTCAGCTCCTCCACCCACTCCTCGGACAGGAACCGGACCGGCACGTGATCGCCTCCTCGGGGTCGCTCGGGCCGCAGTCTAGCCGGAGGCCGCCTCCGGCGCCGGCCCGGCCTCGAACAGGTGCGGGTCGGTGAGGTGCAGGACGTCGTTGAGGAACCGGACGCGCCGCCGCTCGCCCTCCACGATCACCGAGTTCAGCGAGGTGTTCTCGGGCAGGAAGAACATCTCGTGCTCGATCCCCAGGATGGGCCCGAGGTACGCGTTGATCACCCCGCCGTGGGCGACGACGAGGACGTCGCGCCCCGGGTTCGCTGCGAGCAGCCCATCGATCGCGCGACCGACCCGGGCGCGGAACTCCGCGAGGCCCTCCCCGCCGGGCGCGCGATGCCAGATCGCCTCCTGGTTCCGCAGCCGCTCCACGACCTCCTCGTCGGTGGCGAGGATCTCCTCGAAGGTGAGGCGCTCCCACTCCCCCAGGTGGGCCTCGGCGAGATCCTCGAGGACCTCGACCTCGGCGCCGGCGGCCTCGGCGTAGGGCGCCACGGTCTCCAGGGCCCGCCGGAGCGGCGAGCACGCGACGACGGCCGGGCGGGGCTCGAGGCGGAGCAGGCGGCGGGCGAGCAGCCGCGCCTGCTCGCGCCCCTCGGCGTCCAGGGGCGGGTCGAACGTGGGCCCCCGAGGCCCGTCGCGGAAGATGCGGGCCGACCCGTCGGCCCGTCCGTGGCGCACGAGGTACAGGATCGGCATGGCGGCGATGATAGCCAGGCCCTCAGCGGCCCCGGGTGCGACGGAGCTCGATACGCCAGCACCCCTCGTGCCAGTGGCGGCGGGACTCGACGTCCTCGACGGGGACCACGACGAGGTGCCACACGCCCGGCCGGATCTCGTGGTCGCACCCGGGGCAGCGGTAGGGCTTCTCGCCGCAGACCCGACGCACCTCCGCCCACGCCACCTGGGCCCACGCCGGCGCGTGGGTCGTGGGCCGCCGCGGAGGCGGCGCCGGCTCCTCGGCCGCGCGGCGGTGCCGCCGGGGCACCTTCAGGCGCCCCCCGCGACCCGGCGCACCCAGGGACCGGCGTGCTCGGCGAGACCGGCCCCGATCTCCCCCGGGTCGGCGCGGACCCCCGGCACGGCGAAGGAGTGGTCCCCGCCCTCGATCGCGACGAGCGTGGCCCGATCCCGGAGCCGCTCGAGCACCGGCCCGAGCACCTCGGGGCGGGCGAAGGGATCGCGCGTGCCCTGGAGGAAGAGCATGGGCACCGCGATCCGCTCGAGGTGCTCGGCCCGCACCCGGGCCGGGTTCGCGGGCGGATGCAGCGGGTAGCCGAGGAAGACGAGGGCCCGGGCCGGCATGCCGTCGGCCACGCACATCGAGGCGATCCGGCCCCCGAGCGACTTGCCGCCCGCGAGCACCGGCAGGCCCTCCGACATCCCCATGGCGGCGGCGAAGACCTCCATCCAGGCCGCGCGGAGGTACGGCTCCGGATCCGGCGCTCGCCGGCCCGCCTCCATGTAGGGGAACTGGAAGCGGACGGTGGCGACCCCGTGATCCGCCATCGCCCGGCAGAAGCCGGCGAGGAAGGGATGGTCCATCCCCACGCCCGCCCCGTGCGCGACCACGAGCCACGCGACGGGCTCGGACGGCACGATCCAGGCCGCCGCCCGGTCCCCGAGGCGACCCCGGACCTCTCGCACGTCCATGGGAAGATGCTCGCATGTCCGGGACCCTCTACGTCGGCACCTCGGGGTTCGCCTACCGCGCCTGGAAGCACGGCGTCTTCTACCCCGAGGGGGTGCGGGACCGGGAGATGCTCGCCGCCTACGCGACGCGCCTGAACTCGGTCGAGATCAACGCCACGTTCCGGCGCTTCCCCTCGGCGACGACCCTGGGCTCTTGGCGCGACCAGACCCCGGAGGCGTTCCGCTTCTGCCTGAAGGCGAACCAGCGGATCACCCACATCCGGCGCCTGGCCGACGCCGACGAGGAGGTCCGCGACTTCCTCGATCGCTCCCGCGTGCTCGGCGATCGCCTCGGGTGCGTCCTGTACCAGTGCCCGCCCTCGCTCCGGTACGACCGGGGCCTGATCGAGGCCTTCCTCGGCTACCTGCCGCCGCGGCCCCGCGCCGCGATGGAGTTCCGTCACCCGTCGTGGAAAGCCGCGCGGGACCTGCTGGTCGAGCACGGCGTGGCGTGGTGCGTCGCCGAGACCGACGAGCGGGACCTCGATCCCGAGGACCTCACCTTCGAGCCCTTCGGGTACCTCCGCCTGCGGAGAGCGGCCTACACCGGGGACGAGCTCGGCCGGTGGGCCGAGCGGATCGGAGAGGCCCTCGCCGCCGGCCGCGACGTCTACTGCTACTTCAAGCACGAGGACGGAGGCGCGAGCCCCCGCTTGGCCGAGCGCCTCGCCTCGCTCGTCGCTGGGACGGGGTCCTGGTCCGGGTGAGCTCCCGGGGCGCCGCGGCGCGGAGCGCTACCCCGGCCCGGCGCGCAGGCGCCCCCGGCGCAGCCCGACGTCGAGGAGCTCGAGGACGCGCTCGAAGGAGCGGTCCACGTCCCGGGGCAGGCCGAACCCGCCGAGGGTCTCGAGCGAGACGAAGCCGTGGAGGACGGCCCGGACGGTCCTCGCCGCGTCGATCGCCTCGTCCCCGGAGAGCCGGTAGACGGCGAGCACCTCCAGGACCGTCCGGAGCACCGCCTCGCTCGCGGCCGACCAGGCGGGGTCCTCCGGCGAGGGGGCGCGCACCGTCGCCGCGTACCACCCCGGGTGCTCCAGGGCGAACGCCCGGAAGGCCCGGCCGAGGGCCCGCAGGCGCTCCCGCGGCGGCGCCGCGAGGGCCGTCGCGAGGGCCTCCCCGAGCGCCCCGACCGCCCGCAGGGCGACCTCGCGCCGGAGGGCCGCGAGCCCCTCGACGTGCTTGTACAGGCTCGGCACCGCGACGCGGAAGCGCCGGGCGAGGAGCGAGAGCGTCAGCCGCTCGAAGCCGACCGCGTCGGCGAGCGCGAGGGCCTCGGCGACGACGCGCTCACGGGTGAGGCCGGCCCTAGGCACGCCCGTGCGCGCGCGCCGCGAACCTCGTCACGGCCGGCCCCACGACCTCCGGGTACTCGGCCTGGGGGTAGTGCCCCGCCCCCGGCACGACCAGGACCTCGGCCGAGAGGCGCTCGCCGATCCAGGCCGCCTCCGCCGCCGCGTCGGGGAAGTCCGGGTCGCGCTCGCCCATCACCACGAGGCTCGGCGCTCGGACCTCGTCCAACCGGGCCTCCACGGGCGCGTGGGAGGTCCGGGTGGTCGCGATGAACGAGCGCCAGCGCCCCGGTCGGCGAAGGCTCTCGCGGATCCGCGCCCGGTGCTCGGCGAGGTCCGCGGGCGGCCGCCCCGGGTAGAGCTTCGCGCACCACGCGTTCCACGCGGCCGGCCCCCAGGGGCGCAGCAGGCCGAGCCGGAACGCGAGGGCCGCCGCCCGTCCGACCGAGGCGTCCCGCACGAAGGGGCCGACGAGGACGAGCCCGGCCACCGCGCCCGGCTCCTCGGCCGCGGCCCACACGGCCGCCCCCGCCCCCATCGAGTTGCCGACGAGCACGGCCGGAGCCCCCAGGTGCTCCGCGAGCGCCAGGAGATCGGTGCCGGCGGCCACGTCGTCGTAGCGGGAGAAGGTCACGTCGCTCTCGCCGTGACCCCGCAGATCCATCGTCGCGACCCGGAACCCCGCCCCGGCGAGGTCGGGCGCGAGGGACCGATACACCGAGCGGAGGTCCCCCATCCCGGGCACGCAGAGCACGAGCGGGCCCTCGCCCCGCACGTCGTACGCGATCCGGCCCTCGGGCCGCTCCAGGTACCGCGTCGTCTCCCCCACCGGTCCCTCCTTCCCGCGGCCGGGGCCGCTCCCGCGAAGGCTAATGCCTTTAGCCTACGTCCAGGATAGCGGAACCCCAGGTGTGTGCCAACCGGCAGGCTCGCGGCCGCGGGGTCGGTCGCTGGCGCGATGGCTGCTCGCCCGCGGCTCGGGCTACTCGCCCACGGCTCGCTTGCGCGCCTTCTTCGACGCCGGTTGCGCCTTCGAGGGACGAGCCCGGGACCGGCCGGAGGCTCCCGGCTCGGTCGAGGGCTTCCGCCTCGAGGTCCGGCCCGCCCCGCGCCCCGCCGCCGCGGGCTCCTCCGCCGCCCGTGCCTTGGCGGCCTCGACGGAGGCCTTGAGGGCCGCCATGAGGTCCACGATGGGGGCCGGGGGCGCCTCCTCCGGGACCTCGATGGGCTCGCCGGCGAGCTTCTTCTCCACGAGCTCGAGGAGCGCCTCGCGGTACTCGTCGCGGTACCGGGTCGGATCCCACGGCTCGGAGAGGCTCTCGATGAGCTGCTTGGCCATGGCGAGCTCCTTCGGGCGGATCTCCTTCTCGCGCTCGAGCACCTCGAAGTCCGCCGCCCGGATCTCATCCGGCCAGTACATCGTCTCCAGCACGAAGACGCCGTCCTTGAACCGCAGGGCCGCGAGGTGCTCCTTGTCCCGGAAGGAGACCTTCGCGATCCCCACCTTGTTCTCCTCGGCGAGGGCGCGCCGCAGGAGCGCGTACGCCTTCGCCCCCGTCTCCTCGGGGACGAGGTAGTAGGACCGCTTGTACAGGACGGGGTCGATCTCGGCGAGGTCCACGAACTGCTCGATGTCGATGGACCGCGAGGACCGGACCGGCACGCTCTCGAGGTCCTCGTCGGTGAGCACCACGTAGCGATCCTTCTCCACCTCGTAGCCCCGCACGATGTGGTCGTACTCGACCTCCTCCCCGCAGACCGAGCAGACGCGCTGGTAGCGGATCCGTCCGTGGTCGGCGTCGTGGAGCTGGTTGAAGCGGAGGCTCTTCTCCTCGGTCGCCGGGTACACGGAGACCGGGATCGTGACGAGCCCGAACGAGATGGCGCCTCTCCACATGGCCCTGGGTGGCATGAGCGATCTCCTCGGGGAAGCCCGTGCCCCACCGCACGGTGGTAGGGGAAGTCTATCCCGAACCCGGACGCGGCACCCCGCGCGGGGGTGGGCCCGAGGGCCCACCCCGTGGTCGGCCGGCGACCCCGCTCAGGGGAAGTCGATCACGATGCGCAGCGGGTCGTGGAGGACCGACACCTCGAAGCAGGACGCCCGCGACAGCCCGAAGGCCCAGGACAGGGTGGCCTCGAAGTCCCCGGTCTGCACCGCCTCCACGAGGACCGGGAACCCCGTCCGGAACCTGCGGGGCCCGTCGTAGGTGAGCTCGTACCCCTCGGGGGCGGAGGTCGCGAAGGTCGCGCCGCTCACCCCGTGGAGCACGACGCCGGCGAAGGACGAGCCCTCGAGCGGCACGACCGCCCCCCGCGGATCGTCGAGGATCGGCGCCTCGAGCGAGCGGACCTCGAAGCGGGGAACCCCGAACGCCCCGCCGTCGGGGGTCGCGGCGAGCTCGAACACGATCCGGTCGTAGCCGTCGTGGGTCCCCACCCGGACGTCCACCAGCTGAGCGACGTGATCGCCGCCCCCCAGCACCGTCCGGCACGCCGCGGGCTCCTCCGGCGAGCCCGTCGCGGCCCCGGGCTCGGAGGCGTCCCCAGGCCCCTCCGGCGAGGTCCCGGCTCCGGCGCGCTGGTGGTGCTCCCGAGCCCCGCAGGCCGCGAGCGCCACGGCGGGCGCCACCCACACCACCACGATCCATCCCCTGCGCATGTCCCCGCCCTCCCCTCCTCGGGCTCCGTGCCCTCCCCGACCGAAAGACGCCCCGGTCCAGGGACGGGTTCCATCCCGGCCCGGGGGGCGATCCCGTGCATGATGGGGATGTGATCGGACCGCACCGCCCGCACGAGGACCGGCCCGGGGCACGCCCGGCGGGGCGTCCATGAGCCGGCGAGGCGCTCGGGGCTCGAGGCCGGCGTTCACGGTCGAGATGCCGCGAGCGCTGCCGGTGGAGCGGCGCGGCGAGGCCTGGTGGGTGGAGCGCGACGGGCGCGAGCTGCGCCTCTCCAACCTGGACAAGGTCTTCTGGCCACAGGAGGGCTACACGAAAGGCGACGTCCTCGCCTACTACTTCAACGTCGCCGAGCTCATCCTGCCGCACCTGCGCGACCGGCCCCTCACGATGAAGCGGATGCCGGACGGCGTGGCGGGGCCGTCCTTCTACGAGAAGACCGCGCCGGACCACACGCCCGACTGGGTGGCGCGATGCCCCGTCCCGAGCGAGGACGCGAGATCGGGCCTCATCGGGTACCTCATGGTCAACGACCTCCCCTCGCTCCTCCACGTGGCGAACCTCGGCTGCATCGAGATGCATCCCCTGCACTCCCGCTGCGGCTCCCTGGACGAGCCGGACTACCTCTTCTTCGACCTCGATCCGATGGAGGCGAGCTTCGAGCAGGTGCTCCGCGTGGCCCTCCACGTCCGCGCCGCCCTCGACGCCCTCGGCCTCGCCTCCTACCCGAAGACCTCGGGCGCCACCGGCGTCCAGGTCTTCGTGCCGATCCTCCGTGGTTACACCTACCGCCAGGCGCGGGAGCTCGTGGGGGCGGTCGGCCGACTCATCGCGCGCGCCGACCCCGAGCACGTGACGATGGCCTGGCGGATCGAGCGGCGGACCGGCAAGGTCTTCATCGACCACACGATGAACCGCGCGGGGGCGAACATCGCCGCCGTCTACTCGCTGCGACCCGAGCCCGGGGCGACGGTCTCCACCCCGCTCACGTGGGAGGAGGTCGAGGCGGGCGTGCGCCCGAGCGACTTCACCATCGAGACGGTCTGGGAGCGCTTCGCCCGGCTCGGGGACCTGTTCGAGCCGGTGCGGACCTCGCCCCAGGACCTGGGGCCGGCCCTCGCGGCCCTCGGCCTGCCCGCCGAGCGCGCCACCCCCACCCAGCGCTCGAGCGAGGAGGTCGCGCGGGCCTCGCGCGACCCGGATCTCGGGGAGTACCTGCGCAAGCGCACCTTCGGCCCCGGCGGGACGCCCGAGCCCGAGCCGGGCGAGCGGCCGCTGGGCGAGGGGACGTCCTTCGTGATCCACAAGCATCGGGCGACCCGCCTCCACTACGACCTGCGCCTGGAGCGGGACGGCGCGCTCCCCTCCTGGGCGGTGCCCCGGGGCCTGCCGACCCAGCCCGGGGACCGGCGCCTGGCCGTGCGGACCGAGGACCACCCGCTCGAGTACGCCTCGTTCGAGGGCACGATCCCGGAGGGCCACTACGGCGCCGGCGAGGTCCGGATCTTCGACGACGGGTGGTACGAGCCGCTCGAGTGGACCGACTCGAAGGTCACGTTCCGGCTCCACGGTCGGCGCTACCGGGGTCTCGAGTACCACCTCGTGAGGACCCGCACGGACTGGCTCGTCTTCCTCGCCTCGAGGCAGCGCGCCCCCCTCATCGCCTCACCCCCCGCCTTCGCCCCGATGCTCGCCGAGGGCGGGTTCGAGCCCTTCGACGACCCCGGCTGGTGGTTCGAGCCGAAGCTCGACGGGATGCGAGCGATCGTGACGATGGCCACGGACGCCACGCGCATCGTGAGCCGCACAGGCCGGGAGGTCACCGAGGGCTACCCCGAGCTGCGACAGATCCACGAGCTCGTGAACCAGGTGAACGCGGTGCTCGACGGCGAGATCGTCTGCTTCGATCGGGAGGGCCGCGTCTCCTTCGAGGCCCTCCAGCAGCGGATGCACCTCACGAACGAGCGGGAGATCGCCCGAGCGGCGAAGACCTCCCCCGTGGCCCTCGTCGTGTTCGACCTCCTCTGGCTCGACGGGCACGACCTCACCGGGCTCGCGCTCGAGGAGCGCCGGGAGCTCCTGGGGACGATCGTCGAGCCCGACCACCGGCTCCAGGTCGTGGCCCACGCCGAGGGCGAGGGCGTCGCCTTCACCGAGCGCGCCCGCGAGCTCGGCCTCGAGGGGGTGGTGGCCAAGCGCCTCGGGTCCCGCTACCAGCCCGGGCGGCGCTCGGCGGACTGGCGCAAGATCAAGCTGACCCGGACCCAGGACTGCGTGATCCTCGGGTACACGCCGGGCCGGGGCGGGCGGGCCGCCGGGTTCGGCGCGCTCCTCGTCGGCGCCTACGACGAGGGGCGCCTGCGGTGGGTCGGCCAGGTGGGCACGGGGTTCACCGCCGCCGCGATCGAGCGGCTCCTCGAGACCCTGCGCCCGCTCGAGCGCGCCGAGCCCGCGGTCGAGGAGCTCCGGGGGGTGAAGGGCGCCACCTTCGTCGAGCCGCGGCTGGTCTGCGAGGTCCGCTACCTCGAGATCACCGGGACGGGGAAGATGCGCGGCCCCTCCTTCCTGGGCCTGCGCGAGGACAAGGCGCCCGAGGACTGCGTCCTCGAGCGGCCCCCCGGCTGAGCGGGATCAGAAGGGCTCGAACCCGGCCCGGACGAGGAGCGCGCGGACCTCCCGCTCGTCCATGCCCCGCTCGGTGAGCTCCCGGTACAGGCGCAGCGCGGCGAGGGATCGCCCGCAGGTCGGGCAGAACCGGAAGTGGTCCTCGCAGGGCGTCTCGCACCACGGGCAGCGGGTGACCTCGATCCTGCGGTCTGGGTCGAGGCCGTGGTCGAGCAGCGCGTCGAGGTAGCCCTTCCCGTAGTCCCACTGGATGTACTCCTCCTCGCGGACCTCGTACGCCGGCTCGTGCATGCGGGGCTCGCCGGTCTCGAGCATGTGCTCGAGGTTCTCCCGGAGCAGATCCCACTCGTAGAAGTGGTTCTCCCCGCAGTCGGGGCAGGCGATCGCCACGCCCTTCACCCCCTGGGACTGGAAGAGCGCGCGCATCCCGCGCAGATCCTCGAGGTCGGCGCGGACGTCCTCCGCCTCGTCGGGGTCGAGCGGCCCGTACCGCTCCTCGTCGTCCCGGTCCTCGGGCTCCAGCGGATCGTTCATCACACCTCAATCATCCACCAAACGGAAGGCCCGGAACGCCTCCGCGTACCGACAGCCCGCGCGCTCCCCCCAGCGCGCGGCCCGCTCCCGGACCCAGTCGAAGGCGGCCTCCGTCCCCTGGGAGCGGTGCTCCGCGAGGGCCGCGAGCTTGGACTCCAGGGTCTCCGTGATGTCCACGAAGGCGTCGGGCTCCTCGGCCGCGAGCCACAGGTTCGGGACCTCGTAGGGCTCCAGGCCCTCCTCGAGGAGCTCCGGGAACTGCAGGCGCGTGGGGGCGTCCGGCATCACGGCGCAGAGCGCGAGGGTCCCCGCCTGCTTGTGGTCCCAGTGGTTGATGTAGCCGCTCGAGGACCACAGCCGGGAGGGGTCCGGCGCCACGATGACGTCGGGCCGGACCCGGCGCACCACCCGGGTGAGCGCCCGGCGCGTCTCCAGGCTCACCTCGAGGGCCCCGTCGGGGAACCCCAGGAACGTGACCTCCCGGACCCCGAGCACGGCCGCGGCCGCCCGCTGCTCGCGCTCGCGGATCCGGGCGAGCTCCGCCCGCGAAAGGCCGGGATCGTTCGAGCCCGCCGAGCCGTCGGTGAGGACGCAGTAGTGGACCTCGGTCCCTCGCCGGGCCCAGCGCGCCACCGTGCCCCCGCACATGAACTCGGCGTCGTCGGGGTGGGCGAAGACGACGAGGGCGCGGGCGAACCGGTCCTCCCGCAGCGGGCCCAGCCTCAGGCCTCCTTGTAGATCGTCCAGAACTTCTTCACCGGCGAGAGCGCCCGCCAGGTGGCCTTCGAGCCCTTCGGTGTGATGAGGACGTCCCCGGGCCCGATCCGGTGGACCGTGCCGTCCTCTCCGGTGATCTCCACCTCGCCCTCGATGATCACCGCGATCTCGTGGTAGGGCAGGTCCATCGGGCCGGTCTCCGCGTCCCGACGCCACAGGCCGAAGCTGAAGCGCTCGTCCCCGGAGCGGAAGGCGACCACCTCGTCCTCGGGCGGGTTCGGATCGCCCTCGGGCGCGGGGATGCGCTCCCAGGGGAGCGCGTCCTGCTCCGAGGCCTTGATGACACGGATGCGCGGGTCGTACGACACGGACCGTCCTCCTCGTCGCTGGGTGCGGGCAAGGCTACCGCCTCCGGGCGACGCGCGACCGGTCAGCCCTCGGCGAGGAGCCGCTCGAGGGCCTCGACCTGCTCGAGCACGCGCTCGGGCGCCGGCCCCCCGGGGGCCGAGCGCGCCGCCACGGCTCGCTCGGGCTGGAGGAGCTCGCGTCCGTCGGGGAGGCCGAGCACCGCCCACTCCTGCTCCGAGAGGTCCGCCAGGCTCCGGCCCTCGGCCTCCAGGCGCCGGAGCAGCTCCCCCACCCGGCGGTGGGCCTCGCGGAAGGGCACGCCGGCCACGACGAGGGCCTCCGCCACGTCCGTGGCGTACAGGGCCGGCTCCTCGGCCGCCCGGCGCATCGCCCCCGGGTGGAACCGGATCGTCTCCACGCAGCCGGCGAGCGCGGCGAGGACCGCCTCGGCGGTGTCCACGGCGTCGAAGAGGGCCTCCTTGTCCTCCTGGAGGTCGCGGTGGTACCCGAGGGGCAGCCCGTGGAGGGCGGTGGTGACCGCGACGAGGTCCCCCAGGATCCGGCCGGCCTTGCCCCGCGCGAGCTCCGCGACGTCGGGGTTCCGCTTCTGCGGCATCATGCTCGAGCCCGTCGCGTAGGCCTCGGCGAGGCTCGCCCAGCCGAGCGCCTCGTCGGTGAAGCGGATGAGGTCCGCCGCCAGGCGCGAGCCGTGGGTCGCCCAGATCGCGAGGGCCGCGAGGAGCTCCTGCACGACGTCCCGGTCGGAGACCGCGTCGATCGAGTTCGGGAAGGCCGCAGCGAACCCGAGCTCAGCGGCCGTCGCCCGGGGATCGAGCCCGAGGGTGGAGGTCGCGAGGGCGCCGGCCCCCAGGGGCGAGACGTCCGCCCGCCGACGCCAATCCCGGAGGCGGTCCCGGTCCCGCAGGAGCGCCCAGGCGTGGGCGCAGAGCGCGTGCCCGAGGGTGACGGGCTGCGCGAGCCGCCCGTGGGTGGTGCCGGGCATCACCGTCCCCGCGTGGGCGCGGGCGTGGGCGAGGAGGGCGAGGACGAGCCGCGCGAGGCCCGCCTCCAGCCGCTCCGACGCCTCGAGCATCCACAGGCGGAGGTCGGTCATCACGAGGTCGTTGCGGGATCGCCCGGCGTGCAGGCGGGCCCCGAGCTCCCCCAGGCGCTCGGTCACCCCGCGCTCGATCGCCGAGTGCACGTCCTCGTCGGCCGGGTGGAAGGCGAAGGTCCCCCGGACGATCTCCTCGCCCACCTCCTGCAGCGCGCGGACGAGCCGCTCGGCCTCCTCGGCGCCGAGCAGGCCTGCCCGCGCGAGCGCCCGGACGTGGGCGACGCCCGACCGGACGTCCTGCGACGCGAGACGGACGTCGAAGCCGAGGCTCCGGCCGAGGGCCGCCGCCTCGGGCGCCGGCGGCTCGGAGAACCGCCCCGCCCAGAGCGGCCGCTCGCCCGAGGGCTCGCTCACGGGCCCCCGCCCCCCTGCTTCGCGGCCCACACGGACAGGGGGAGCCCCCACAGGCGCACGAAGCCGCGCGCGTCGGACTGGTCGAAGGCGTCCCCGGCGCCGTACGTGGCCAGGGACAGGTCGTACAGGGAGCGCTCGGAGCGCCGCCCGACCACCGTGCACGTGCCCGGGGCGAAGGCCAGACGCACCTCCCCGGTCACGTGCTCCTGCGTCGCCTCGATGAAGGCGTCCAGGGCCCGCCGCAGCGGGCTGAACCACAGCCCGTCGTAGACGAGCTCCGACCAGCGCTGCTCGACGGCCGGCTTGAAGTGCGCGACGTCCCGCTCGAGCGTGAGGTCCTCCAGGGCCCGGTGGGCCGTGATGAGCGCGAGGGCCCCGGGCACCTCGTAGAGCTCGCGGGACTTGATCCCCACGCGGCGGTTCTCGATCATGTCCACCCGCCCGAAGCCGTACCGGCCGCCGAGCTCCTCCACGCGGCGGATGAGCTCCGCGAGGGGCAGGGCAACGCCGTCGAGGGCCACGGGCAACCCCCGCTCGAAGGCGAGCGTCGCCTCCGTCGGCTCGCCGGGGCGGGCCTTGGGCGGCGCGGTGCGCGCGAAGGCGTCCTCGGGGGGCGCCACCCAGGGGTCCTCGAGGGGCCCGCACTCGATCGTGCGCCCCCACAGGTTCTCGTCGATCGAGTACGAGCTCGCCACGGCGGCGAGGGGGATCCCCCACTCCGCCGCGAGCGCCACGGCCTTTTCCCGCGGGATCGCGTCGTCCCGGATCGGTGCGAGGACCCGCAGGTCCGGCGCGAGCACGCGCAGGCCCACCTCGAAGCGGACCTGGTCGTTGCCCTTGCCGGTGCAGCCGTGGGCCACGGCCTCGGCGCCCACCTCCCGCGCGACCCGCACGACCTCGTCCACGATGAGGGGGCGCGCGAGGGCGCTCACCATCGGGTACTTGCCCTCGTACAGGCCGTTGGCCTTGATGGCCCGGGCGAGGAACCCCTCGGCGAAGCGGTCCACCGCGTCGACGACGCGCACGTCGGCCGCCCCCGCGACCCGTCCCCGGCGCACCACCTCCTCGAAGTCCTCCCGCTGACCGACGTCCACCGCGACCGCGACCACCTCGTAGCCGCGCTCCACGAGCCAGTGGATCGCCACCGAGGTGTCCAGGCCGCCCGAGTACGCGAGCACCGCGCGCGGCATCTACCCCTCCTCCATGATCGTCCTGAGCGCCCGCTCCACGGCGCGCGCCGTCCTGCCCTCGCGGGGGACCACGAGGACGGTGTTGTCGCCGGCGATCGTGCCCGCCACCGGCTCCAGGGCGGACCGGTCGATCGCCTCGCCCAGGGCGGCGGCCGCCCCCGGCGGGGTCCGGATGAGCAACGCCTCTCCCGCCCCCCGGACGAAGGCGAGGGCGAACTCCTGGAGGGCGTGCCGCAGGAGCGCCGCCGCCACCCCGGTCGAGGCCTCCCCCGGCACGACGTAGCGGACCCCCTCGTGGTCGTGGACGCGGGCGAGGCCGAGCTCCTCGATGTCGCGGCTGATCGTGGACTGGGTGGCGGGGAGGCCGAGCGCGGCCAGGCGGTCGCGGATCTGCTCCTGGCTGGCCAGCCGCTCCCGGGAGACGAGGGACAGGATCGTCTGCTGGCGCTTGGCCTTCAGGGCGGCGCCCGCCCCGCGCCTGGTCCGCACCGCCGCGCGTCTCACGCCTCGCCCCCCTCGGACCCGGCCTCCCGCGGCGGGACGTCCGGCGTGATCATCGTGCCGATGCCCTCGGGCGTGAAGAGCTCGAGCACGAGGCTGTGCTCGACCCGCGCGTCGAGCAGATGGACGCGCCCCACCCCCGCGCGGAGCGCCCGCACGGCGCTCGTGAGCTTCGGGACCATCCCCCCGCCCACGGCGTCCGGGTGGGCCAGGAGGTCGAGCACGTCCTGCACCCCGAGCTCGGAGAGGAGGTCGCCGCCCGGACCCATCACCCCGGGGACGTCGTTCATGTAGACGAGCTTCTCGGCCTCCAGGGCCACCGCGAGCTCGGCCGCGACCACGTCGGCGTTCACGTTGTAGGGCTGCCCCTGCTCGTCCGCGGCGACCGAGGCCACCACCGGCACGAACCCGGCGTCGATGAGCGTCTGGAGCAGCTCGACGTTCACGTGCTCGACGCGCCCAACGTAGCCGAGGTCGGGCTCCGTCTGGCGGGAGACCACGACCATGCCCCCGTCCACGCCGGAGAGCCCGACCGCCGGCACACCGCCGGCCACGAGCGTCCCCACGACGTCGGTGTTCAGCTTGCCCGCGAGGACCATCGTCGCGACCTCCAGGGTCGCCTCGTCGGTCACCCGGTGGCCCTCGACGAAGGAGGTCTGGATCCCCAGGCGCTCCGCGAGCTCGGTCACCTGGGGGCCGCCGCCGTGCACGACCACCGGGTGGATCCCGGCGTGCTGGAGGAGCGCGACGTCCTGGGCGAAGGACCGCGAGAGGCCGCTGCGGTCCATCGCCGCGCCGCCGTACTTCACGACGATCACGCGCCCCCAGTGCTCCTGCATGAAGGGCAGGGCCTCGACGAGGGTGCGCGCCTTGGCCAGGGTGCGCTCGCGGACCTGGGGCGGGATCTCGGTCTTCACGTCGTGTACTCCCCGTTGATGCGGACGTACTCGCAGGTGAGGTCGCAGCCGATCGCCCGACCGCGGCCGGGGCCGGCGCCGAGCTCGACCCGCAGGCGGATCACGGGCTCAGCCATGGCGGCGCGGGCCGCCTCGCGCAGCCCGCTCGCCGGATCGAAGTAGGCGGGCACGACGCGGCCAGCCTCCACGAGGAGGACCTCCCCCCACCAGGCCCGCACCGCGGCCGGATCGAACCGGGCGCCGCTCGAGCCCACGGCCTGGAGCACCCGCCCCGGGTTGGGGTCGCCGCCCCACGCGGCCGCCTTCACGAGGGGGGACTCGGCGATCGCGCGGGCCACGGCCCGGGCCTGCTCGGCGTCCTCGGCCCCCTCCACCGAGATCCGCAGCACGTGGGTCGCGCCCTCGGCGTCCCGGGCGAGCTGGGTGACGAGGGACTCGGCGACCTCCGAGACCGCCTCGGCGAGCGCGGCCCACGGACGCGTGCCGGGGACGACGGGGTCGCCGCCCGCCGCGCCGCTCGCGAGCAACAGGACGGTGTCGTTCGTGCTCGAGCAGCCGTCCACCGTGAGCGCGCCGAAGGGCTCGGCGAGGGTGGCCCGGGCGAGCTCGGGGAGCGCCCCGGGCGGGACCGGCGCGTCGGTCGTGACGAAGGCGAGCATCGTCGCGAGGTTCGGGGCGACCATGCCCACCCCCTTCGCGCACCCGCCGACCCGGTACCCGGACCGCTCCGCGGCGGCCTGCTTGTGGACCGTGTCGGTGGTCATGATGGCCCGGGCGAAGGCCTCGCCCCCCTCGGGCGCGAGCGTCCGGACGAGCGCCGGCAGGGCCGCGGTGAGCTCCTCGAGGTGGATCCGCTCGCCGATCACCCCCGTGGAGCAGCAGAGCACGGCGTCCGGCTCGATCCCGAGGAGCCGGGCCACGGCCTCCGTCGCCCGGAGCGCGTCGGCCTCGCCCTCGGGCCCCGTGCCGGCGTTCGCCTGCCCGCTGTTCACGAGCACCGCCCGCGCCCTGCCGCCGGCGAGGCGCTCGCGGGAGATCCGCACCGGGTGGGCGGCGAAGGCGTTCGTCGTGAACAGGCCGGTCGCCGCGCAGGGCTCGTCGGCGACGAGGAGCCCGAGGTCGGGCTGGCCGCTCGGCTTCATCCCGGCGGTGACGCCGGCGGCGCGGAACCCGCGGGGGAACGTGACGCTCATGGGTACACCCCCGCGGTCGGCAGCGCCGTGGTCTCCTCGAAGCCCGCCATGAGGTTCAGGTTCTGGATCGCCTGTCCGGCCGCGCCCTTCACCAGGTTGTCCACGGCCCCCGCGACCACGGCCGCGCCCGTGCGGGGGTCCACGACGGCCTGGAGCTCGACGACGTTGGAGCCGCGGACGCGCTTGGAGTCCACCATCGCCCCGGGCGAAAGGACGCGCACGAAGGGCTCGCCGCGGTAGGCCTCGCGCAGGAGCCCGGTGAGATCCTCCGTGGTCGCGCCCCCGGCGGCGCGCGCGTAGCACGTGATGAGCACGCCCCGCACCGCGGGCACGAGGTGCGGGACGAACGTGACGGCCGGGGCGGGGTCCGCGCCAGCCAGGGCCAAGGCCCGCTCCATCTCCGGCGTGTGCTGGTGCCGGGGGAACCGGTAGGGGCGGACGCTGTCCTGGGTCGCGGTGTACAGCGTCGTCTCGCTCGCGCCCCGACCCGCGCCCGACAGGCCGGTCTTGCCGTCCACGAGGACCGGCCCGGGCTCGAGGGCCCCCGCCGAGAGGAGCGGGGCGAGCCCGAGGGCCAGTGGGGTCGGATAGCAGCCGGGGTTGGCGACGAGCCGGGCCTCCCGCACCCGATCCCGGAACAGCTCGGGGAGCCCGTAGACGGCCCGCTCGAGCCAGGCCGGCGCGGGGTGCTCGAACCCGTACCACTCGGGGTACGCGGGGGACGGGAGGCGGAAGTCGCCCGCCAGGTCGATCGCGCGCACGCCGGCCTCGAGCAGGGGCGGGGCGAGGCCGGCGCTCACCCCGTGGGGCAGCGCGAGGAGGACCATGTCCGCGCGGGCGGGGAGGTCCTCGACCTCGAGGGGCTCGAGCCGCGCGCCGGCGAAGGGGCCCGAAGCGAGGTGGGGGTGCACCTCGCCGAGGGTCTTGCCCGCCGTCTCCCGGGCGCCGAGGACCGTGACCTCCACGCCGGGGTGCCCGGCGAGCAGCCGCAGGAGCTCGCCCCCGGTGTACCCCGAGGCGCCGAGGACGGCCACGCGCACCCGATCCCCCATGATGGTGGATGAGTATGCATCAGATGCATGGAACTGTCACATCCGGCCCGGCTGCGATCAGCGGCAGGCGATCCGCCAGCGGCGCAGGGACGGCCGCTTCTTCAGGAAGTTGAAGTCCCAGGCGTTCGCCTTCGGACAGAACTCAGCGACGTCCAACCGGTACTCGACCCCGAACACGGCCTTGCCCGCCTCGACGAACCGGCGCAGCCGCCGGCACTCGTCGTACTGGAAGCACTGCTCGTTCAGCGCGTAGTCGAAGTACGGCAAGAGCTTCGCGACCTGCCCGAGGTCGTTCTTCAGCGCCGCCGAGAGCCCGCGGCGATGCGCCGCGTTCGCCAGCCACGCGTTGTACCGGAGCTGATCGCGGGCGGTGAGGTCGAAGCCGGTCCGGTTCGCGTACCCGTCCACGTTGTCGAACTCGATGCCGTCGAAGCCCTTGGCCACGCACATCGCGATGCGATCGCGCATGATCGGGCGCAGGACGTCGAGCCGCCGGATGTCGAGCCACCGCTCCCCCGGCCATCCGTTCGAGCGCCCGAGCACCTCCTCGGGGAAGCGATCGGCGTCCGGGCGCCAGTCCTCGAAGGACCCGGCGCTCACGTAGCAGACCGCCGCGGCGCCGCTGCGGTGGATGCGGCGGACGAGCCGCCTCGAGGCGTCGAACCCGTCCACGTCGTACATCTCGACGCCGAGCGAGACGTCCACCCACCCCTGGAGCTGCCACTGCCAGCTGGTCTCGAGCTCGGGCTGCCAGCAACCCCGGCACGGCACCGGGTCCGGCAGGGCTCGGGCGACGGGGAGCCCGATCAGGCCCACCGCCACCCCGAGCAGGAGCGCCACGATCCGCCGCATACCACCGGTATCGGCCGGCGGGGCGGACGCGCTTCAGCCCCGACCGCCGGGGAGGGCCTCGAGGGAGAGGCCGTCGGGGCCCTCGAGCTCGGCCCCGCCGCGCGCGATCTGGCCCCGAGCCCTCCCGAGCTGGGCGCGGGCCTGGTCCGCGCCGTTGCGCAGCATCGTGGCGGCCCGCTCGATCTGGTTCTCCAGGATCCGCTCGAGGGCGTCGAGCGCGTGCGCCACCCCTCGGAGGGCCGCCTGGGCGTCGCCCGCATCCCCGTAGCGCGCGACGAGGCTGTACAGGAACAGGAGCACGGGCAGCGCGGTCGAGTACGGCACGATCACGACGCCCCGGTCGAAGGCCTCGGCGTGGGCCCTGCGCAGGACCGCGTAGGCGGCGTCCGGCACCGCCGCCACGGCCACCGGGGCGGTGACGGCGGGGTCCAGGTACTGGGCCACCTCCCTGGCCCTCCCGGCGACCTCCCGCTCGATCTCGCGCGCCCGGGCCTCGCGCTCCTCGGGATCCTCCGCGGCCTCGAGCGCCTCGAGGGCGCCCACCGCGCTCCACTTCGAGTCGATCGGCAGGCGCTTGCCGTCCGGCAGCTCCAGCGCGAACTCGACCCGCTTGCCGCGCACCTGGAGGTCCGTCACGAGCATCCCCGGCGGCAGCTCGCGCAGGAGCTCGGCGAGCACGTTCTCCCCCGCCCGGCCCTTCGCCGACCCCCCGGCGAGCACCGTGGCCAGGCGCTGGACGACCTGCCAGGACTCGCGCTCCCGCTCCGCCCGCTCCGCGGCCTGGGTCGCCAGGCGCTCGAGCGCGCTCCGCGCCTCGCCGAGCTCGCGGCGCAGGGCCTCGAGATCGGCGTCCTTGACAGCGCCCGCGTCCGCCAGACGGCGCAGCTCGGCGGCCTGGGCCTCCAGCCTGCCCTCCACGAGGGCCTCCAGGCGCGCGAGGTCGCCCCCTCCGCCGCGCCGGCGCCGGGCCGTGGTCGCCCACCAGGCGGCGGCCGCGATCGCCGCGCCCAGCACCAAGCCGAGGAGCACCGAGAGGTCCACGTCCACCCGCGATGCTACGCGGGGGGTCCGACACGGGGAGCGTCCAGCTCGGCCTCGAGCGCGGCCAGGGTGAGCCCCTCCTTGCGCTGGCGCAGGTCCACGTACAGGAGCACGAGGATCAGCGTCGTGATCGGGGTCGTGATCGCCGTCACGAGCCCCGACAGGAGCCCTCGCACGACCCACGAGGCCGAGACCTCGCCGATCGCGAGGAGCGGAGCCCCGATCAGCATCACCACGAGCGCCCCCACGACGAGCGCCCCCGCGACCGGCCACGAGCGCCCTCGCACGAGGTCGAAGGAGCGGGCGAGGGCTCGGCGCGCGCGGGCTCGCTCGACCACCGCCGCCGGGAGGAACAGCGAGAACCGCACCAGGAGCACGAGCCCCGGAACGATGAGCGCGATGAGGCCCAGGAGGATCGCGAGTCCCGCCAGGATCCCGGCGAGGAGCACGGTTCCGAGCCGGGACACGCCCACCCGGTAGGCCTCGGGGATCGAGGTGCCCCGACCGCAGACCGCCCGTGTCGCCGCCCACGTCACGGCCCCCTGGGCCGCCCCGCTGCCGACGACGGAGAGAAGGAGCGCGATGAGAGCGGCCCAGGCCTCGCCGGCGGTGAGGGGGTCCGCCGGCCCCGCGCCCGGCTCCGCGAGCCCCGACCGACGGGCCACGGCCTCCTGGAGGAGGCTGAGGGGCACGGTCGCGACGGCCGTGACGGGGACGAGGGTCCGCCACCACCTGCCGTAGAGCCGGAACGCCGCGGCGAGGAGGCCCCCCACCCCCCGCGGGGGTGGGGGCGGCGGCAGCTCGGAGACCCAGCCCATGACGGCAAACTACCCCACCGACCCCCGCGTCGGAACGATGCGCGATCGAGGACGGGCGTCCCACGCAGCCCCTGGACTACCATGGGCGGCGTGACGCCGCCGGAGATCCCGCTGCTCCGCGTCGGGGGGACCCACCGCGAAGCCGGTCGGCAGGTCGGCGAGGCCTGCGCCGGAACGATCCGCGCCGCCTTCCGGGAGGAGGAGATCCCATGCGGACGCACGCGCGAGGAGCAGCTCGCGCTCGCCGACCGCTACCGCGAGGTGACGGCCGCGGCCTACCCCTGGTACCTCGAGGAGCTCGAGGGGATCGCCGAGGGGGCCGGGGCCGATCCGCGCGAGCTCTTCGCGTGCATGATCGAGGAGATCTGGTACGAGCCGTACGCCTCGCGAGCGGGGCGCTGCACGGACCTCGTCGCGGTGCCGCCGGCCACGGCCGGGGGCAAGGTGCTCGTCGCCCACAACAACGACATGCCCCGCACGTACCAGGAGCAACTCGTCGCGATCGAGTGGGCGATCGAGGGCGAGCCCCTGCTGCTCACGATCGGCAACGGCCTGTGGATCAGCGCGGGATGGAGCTCGGCGGGGCTCTCCTTCACCGGGAACGAGCTCGCCCCGCTCGACGAGCGGATCGGGATCCCCCGCGAGATCCAGTTCCGCTCGATGCTCCGCCAGCCGACGTTCGAGGACGCCATCCGGGAGGCCCTGCGTCCGGACCGCGCCTCGAGCTACAACAACATCGTCGTCGCGAGGGACGGGCGGGTCGCGAACGTCGAGGGGTCCGCGACCGACGCCGAGATCCTGGGGCCGGACGAGCGCGGCACGCTCGCCCACACGAACCACTACGTCTGCGAGCGCATGCGCCGGTACGAGGGCGACCCCTCCTACGTGCCCCACTCGAGCGCCCGGTACCGCCGCGCCCTGGAGCTCCTCGCCCCGTCGCCCCCCGGCTCGATCACCGTCGAGCGCCTGCGCGAGATGCTCGCCGACCACGAGGGCGCGCCGGACTGCCTGTGCCGGCACCCGGAGCGCTGGGGCGACACGCCGATGGGCTCGGCCACGGCCTTCTGGTGCGTGACCGACGTGACGGAGATGCGCGTCACCTTCGGGCGCGGCAACCCCTGCGACTCCATCGCGCAGACGTACGCGTTCGCGCTACAGGGGTGAGCCCACGGGCTCGCCGCCCCGCAGGACCATCACCGGCGCGAGGATCGCGCGCATGTCCTCCAGGGGATCGGCCTCGTAGGCGCAGAGGTCCGCGACCGCGCCCGCGGCGGCCACGCCGACGTCGGGCAGGCGCAGGAGCTCCGCGGCCACCGAGGTCGCGGCCCGGAGCGCGGCGAGCGGGGGGAGCCCCCACTCGACCATGCGCACGACCTCGAGCGGCGCTCCCCCGTGGGGGTTGAAAGGGGTGCCGGCGTCGGTCCCGCAGGCGATCCTCACCCCGGAGCGGACGGAGCGCCGGAAGGCCTCGCGGGCCCGGTCCACGAGGGCGGTCGCCTTCTCCGCCGCGTAGGCGGGGATCTCCTCCGCGTGCTCCACCATGCCCGCGAGGGCGCTGATCGTGGGGACGTGGTACGTGCCGCGCTCGGCCATGAGGCGCGCCCCCTCGGGGGTGAGCATGGAGCCGTGCTCGATCGAGTCCACCCCCGCCTCGACCGCGCGCACGATGCCGGTCGGGCCGATCGCGTGGGCCGCGACGGTCCGGCCCCAGGCGTGGGCCTCCTCCACCGCCGCGCGGAGCTCCTCGGGGGTGAAGGCGGCGAAGTCCGCGGTGATCCCCGGGGTGAGGACGCCGCCGGTGGCCATGACCTTGATCGCCGTGGCGCCCGCGCGGATCTCCTCGCGCACCGCGCGGCGGACCTCCTCCGGCCCGTCCACCTCGCGCGCGAGCCCCACGTTGTGCCCGTGCCCGCCCGTCACCGTGAGCGCCCGTCCCGCCGCGAGGATCCTCGGCCCCGGCAGGCGTCCCGCCGCCACCGCCCGGGCCACCCAGATCGCGGCGTCACCCCGACCGCCCAGGTCCCGCACGGTCGTGACCCCGTGGCTGAGGGTGATGGCGGCGTTGCGCACGGCCTTCACCGTCGCCGCCGCCACGCTCTCCATCTCCCGGGCCTCGGCGGCGAAGTCCGCCGTGCCGTCGAAGCACAGGTGCACGTGGGCGTCGATGAGCCCCGGCGTCACGACGAGCCCGCGGGCGAGCTCGCGCGCCTCCCGCGCCGCCCGGGGCGCGCGGGCGTGGGGCCCGACCCAGGCGATCCGATCCCCCTCCACGAGGACCCCCCGGCGCGGCCGGCGAACGCGGCCGTCGAACAGCGTGACGTCGGCGAGGTACGCGAGCACCGGCCCATCCTAATCCGCCGCATCGGCGTGGAGCCCCCGCGTGGCGCCGGCCGCCCGCTCCGGTACGCTGGCGCGGCGCCGCTCCGTCCGGCGGCGCGGGGGGGTTCTGCGTGCTGGATCTCGCACGGAGCGCGGTCGAGGCCGCGCGGCGCCTCGGAGCCGACTACGCGGACGCGCGCGTGGTCCAGGAGGCGACCGAGTCGATCACCGTCCGCAACCAGGAGATGGAGGGGATCGACCGCACGAGCTCCGAGGGCGTCGGCGTGCGGGTCCTCGCCGATGGCTGCTGGGGCTTCGCCGCGAGCGCGATCCTCGAGGAGGCCGAGATCGCCCGGGTGGCGGAGCTCGCCGTCCGGATCGCCCGGGCCGCCACGCGACTGCCGAGGGAGCCGGTGCGCCTGGCGGAGGCGGAGCCCGTCACCGGGACCTGGAGCTCCCCGATGCAGGAGGACCCCTTCGCGGTCCCCCTCGAGCGCAAGGTCGCGCTCCTCGTCGAGGCGACCCGCCGGATGCAGACGGTCCAGGGGATCGCCTTCGCCGAGGCCGGCGCGGAGCTGTTCCGCCGCCGAACCGCCCTCGCCACGAGCGAGGGCACCGCCGTGGACCAGACCGTGGTCCACACCGGCGCCGGGATCGTCGCCACCGCCCTCGGCGAGGGCGAGCTCCAGCGCCGCTCCTACCCCAACTCCTTCCGCGGGCACATCGCCGCGGCGGGGTGGGAGCACGTGGAGCGGCTCGGCCTCGTGGAGGAGGCGGAGCGCATCGCCGCCGAGGCCGTGGAGCTCCTGCGGGCGCGGGAGTGCCCGAGCGAGGTGACCACCCTCGTGCTGGACTCCGGCCAGATGGAGCTCCAGGTGCACGAGTCCGTCGGGCACGCCCTCGAGCTCGACCGCGTGCTCGGGATGGAGGAGGCCTACGCCGGCTGCTCCTTCGTGGGCCTGGAGGACCTCGGCCGGCTGCGGTACGCGAGCCCCCTCGTGAGCGTGACGGCGGACGCGACGATCCCCGGCGGCCTCGGCACGTTCGCCTGGGACGACGAGGGCGTGCCCGCCCAGCGGGTGCCGCTCATCGTGGACGGGATCCTCGAGGGCTTCCTCTCCTCCCGCGAGACCGCGGTCGTCCTGGGCCTCCGCTCGGGTGGGGCGATGCGGGCCGACGGCTGGCAGCACCTGCCGCTGATCCGGATGACGAACGTGAACCTGGAGCCCCGGGAGGGGACCCTGGCCGAGATCATCGGGGACACGAAGGACGGGATCTTCATGGCCACGAACTCCTCGTGGTCCATCGACGACCGGCGCGTGAACTTCCAGTTCGGCTGCGAGATCGCCTGGCGGATCAAGGGCGGCCGCCTGACCGAGCCCTACCGCAACCCCACGTACACCGGCATCACCACCGAGCTGTGGCGCTCCTGCGACGCCGTCGGCGGGCGCGAGGACTGGACGCTGTGGGGGACGCCGAACTGCGGCAAGGGGCAGCCCGGTCAGATCGCCCGCGTCGGCCACGGGGTGCCCCCGGCCCGCTTCCGGAACGTCCAGGTGGGGGTCCGCGGCTGATGCCCGGCCCCTTCGGCCCCGGGGAGATCTTCCGGGTGGCCGAGGCCGCCCTCGACCTGCCGGGGGCGGACGGCGTCGAGGTCCTGCTCCTGCACGAGTGGGGCGGGCTCACCCGGTTCGCCGGCTCCCGGATCCACCAGTCCACCTGGCGCGAGGACACCGACCTCCGGGTCCGCGTCGTGCGCGGCGGCCGGGTGGGGGTGGCGGCCACGAACGCCTTCACGCCCGAGGGTGCGCGCGCCGCGGCCCGCAGCGCGCTCGAGATGGCGAGCGTGGTGCCGCCCGACCCCCTGTTCCCCGGCCTGGCCCCGCCCCAGCCCACCCCCGAGGGGGCGGGCCTGGACGAGCGCACGGCGTCGACCTCCCCCGAGGAGCGGGCCGAGGCCGTGGCGGCCCTCGTCGCCGAGTGCCCCGAGGGGTTCACCGCGGCCGGGGCCTTCGAGACCGTCGGCTCCGAGGTCGCCCTGGCCAACAGCGAGGGCCAGCGCTGCTGGGCCCCCCTCTCGCAGGCCTCCCTCTCCGCCGTCGTGACCGGCCCCGAGGGCGGCAGCGGGTTCGCCGAGACCGTCGCCCGGCGCGTCGCGGAGCTCGACCCCGTGGCCATCGGGCGGCGGGCGGCGGGCAAGGCCGAGCGGTCGCGCTCGCCGGAGCCCCTGGAGCCCGGGCGCTACGACGTCGTGCTGGAGCCCGCGGCCGTGGCCACCCTCGTCGCGTTCCTCGGCTGGATCGGTTTCGGCGGCCGCGAGCTCGTGGAGGGGCGCTCCTGCCTCTCCGGCCGGCGCGGCGAGCGGGTCGCGGCCGAGGCCGTCACGGTCGTGGACGACGCCACCTCGCCGGCGATGATCGGCCTCCCCTTCGACTTCGAGGGGACGCCGAAGCGGCGGGTGGAGCTCATCTCGCGCGGGGTGTTCCTGGACGGCGTCTACGACCGGCGCACCGCGCGGCAGGCGGGGACCGAGACGACCGGGCACGCGCTGCCGCCCCCCAACCCCGACGGACCCTTCCCGCTCAACCTCGCCATGGAGCCGGGGCAGGCGAGCCTCGAGGAGATGGTGGCCGGGACCGAGCGGGGGCTGCTCGTCACCCGCTTCCACTACGCGAACGTCGTCCACCCCATCGCCTCGGTCATCACCGGCATGACCCGGGACGGCACGTTCCTCATCGAGCGCGGGGCGGTGACGCGCCCCGTGCGGAACCTCCGCTTCACCCAGTCGATCCTCGAGGCCCTCGGGAACGTCGTGGCGGTGGGGAGCCGGACCGAGCTCGCGAGCGAGTTCTTCCTCTCGGCCTGTCGGGTCCCGGCGCTTCGGATCGAGGGCTTCCGCTTCACGGGCGCCTCGGACCACTGAGACCCCTGGCGCGGCCCGGGCCCGCTGCGATAGGCTTCCCGGCCCGAGGCCAAGGAGCGGGCATGCAGGTCGGCGACATCATGCACACCGACGTGAAGACGGCGAGCCCCGAGGACACCTTCGCCGACGTCGCGAAGATCATGCATCGGCACGGGATCTCCTCGGTCGTGGTGCTCGACGGCGCCAAGCTCCGGGGGATCGTGACCGAGCGCGACATCGTGAACCTCGTGGCGGCGGGCGGGGACCCGCACACCGTGAGCGTCGAGCACGGGATGACCCGCCGGGACCTCGCCACGGTCTCCCCCAAGACCGACATCGCCGAGGCCGCCGAGATCATGGTGGCGCGGAACATCCGGCACCTGCCGGTCGTGGACACCCGGGGCCGCGTCGTCGGGATCGTCTCGATCCGCGACCTCACGCGCTGGGCGGCCGAGGAGCTCTCGGGCGGGCACGAGATGCCGGACATCGCCCGCAGCCACAAGGCCCTGGAGGCGGCGAGCCAGCTCGCGCGCAAGCGCCGCCGGGCCTGAGGCTCAGCGCGAGGCGAGGCGCCGCAGGGCCACGAAGGCCTCGGGGTCGCACGTCGCCCCGCCCAGGCGGATCGGCTCGTAGCGCTCGCCGTGGCAGTCCGAGCCGCCCGTCGGGATCAGCCCGAGCCGGTCGGCGAGGCGCCGGTAGCGCTCGCGCTGCTCCGGCGAGTGGTCGGTGTGCTCCACCTCGAGCCCCTGCATCCCCGCGGCGGCCATGCGCTCGATGAGCTCCTCGGGCACCTCGCCCTGGTCGCCCCACATCCCCGGGTGGGCGAGGGCGCAGACCCCGCCGGCCCTACGGATCAGCCGCACCGCCTCCACAGGATCGAGGGCGTGCTTCGGGACGTGCGCCGGCCCCCCGTCGGCGAGGTAGTGATCGAAGGCCTCGCGCTCGGTCGCCACGACCCCCGCCTCCACCATGGCCTGGGCGATGTGCGGCCGCACGATGTTGCCCCCGCCCGCGATCTCCCGGACCCGCTCGAAGGAGACCGGGAGCCCGAGCTCCTTCAGCCGCTCGACGATGAGCTCGCCGCGGCGGAACCGCGCGTCCCGCAGGCGCCGCAGCTCCGCCTGAAGCTCCGCGTCCGTGACGTCCGGCCAGTAGGCGAGGACGTGGACGGAGGTGCCGTCGTGCTCGGCGGAGAGCTCCACCCCGGGGACGACCTCCACCCCGAGCTCGGCGCCGGCGGCCGTCGCCTCGGCCAGGCCCTCCGTCGTGTCGTGATCGGTGAGGGCCACGACCTCCAGGCCGAGCTCGGCGGCGCGGCGCACGACCTCGGCGGGCGCGAAGGTCCCGTCGGAACGGTTCGAGTGCGTGTGCAGGTCGATCCCAGGCATCCGACGGATGGTGCCAGACCGCCCGGCCACCGTCACCTACCCTTGGGCCGTGACCGAGCGGCACGACGTCGCCATCGTGGGCGGGGGCATCGTGGGCCTCGCCACCGCCCACCGCCTGCTCGAGCGCCGCCCCGGCCTGCGCCTCGTGGTCCTGGAGAAGGAGCGGGACCTCGCCGCGCACCAGAGCGGGCGGAACTCCGGCGTCGTCCACGCGGGGCTGTACTACGCGCCCGGCTCCCTCAAGGCCCGCCTCGCCCGGGAGGGGCGCGAGGAGCTCGAGCGCTTCTGCGCCGAGCGCGGGATCGCCTACGAGCGCTGCGGCAAGCTCGTGGTCGCCACCGAGGAGGGGGACCTCCCGCGCCTCGCGGAGCTGCGGGCCCGAGGGGAGGCGAACGGCCTGCGCGGGCTCGCCGAGCTCGGCCCCGAGGCGATGCGCGAGATCGAGCCGCACGTCGCCGGGGTCCGGGCCCTGCACGTGCCCGAGACCGGGATCGTCGACTTCCGGCGGGTGGCGCTCGCCCTCGCCGAGGACATCCGCGGGCGGGGCGGGGAGATCCTCCTCGGCCGCCGCGTCACCGGGGTCCGCCGCCTCGGGGACGAGCTCGTGCTCGAGACCTCGGGAGGGCCGGTCCTCGCCTGGAGCCTCGTCGTCTGCGCCGGGCTCCAGTCCGACCGCCTGGCCCGCGCCACCGGCGCCCCCGAGCGCATGCGGATCGTCCCCTTCCGGGGGGACTACCTGGCGCTCCGACCCCACGCCCGTCACCTCGTACGCGCCCTCGTCTACCCCGTCCCGGACCCCGCCCTCCCCTTCCTCGGCATCCACCTCACCCGCCGCATCGACGGCGAGGTCTGGGCGGGGCCGAACGCCGTGCTCGCCCTGGCCCGCGAGCGCTACGGGCGCGCCTCGGTGGACCTCCGGGACCTCCTCGAGACGCTCGCCTGGCCGGGCTTCCGCCGCCTGGTCCGGCGGCACTGGCGGGCGGGCCTCGCCGAGCTGCGGCGGGACCTCTCGCGGAGGGCGTTCCTCGAGGCCTGCCGCCGGCTCGTGCCCGAGCTCGGCCCGGGGGACGTCGAGTGGGGCCCGAGCGGGATCCGCGCGCAGACGGTGCTCGCGACGGGCGAGCTCGCCGACGACTTCGTGGTCCAGGCGGGGCCGGGGATCCTCCACGTCCGAAACGCCCCCTCGCCCGCGGCGACAGCGAGCCTCGCGATCGGCCGGGTCCTCGCCGAGCACGCCCTCGCCCGCTTCGACCTGTGAGGGCTCACTCCACGGGGGCGAGCTCCGCCGCGCGCCGGGCCTGGGCCGAGATCGTCACGTAGATCCCGCCGAGGATCAGCGCCCCGCCCACCAGAGCCGCCCACGAGGGCGTCTCGCCGAAGAAGGCGAGCGCGAGGATCGTCGCCACGACCGGCTCCCCCGTCACGGCGATGGCCACGACGGCCGTCTCCACGTGCCCGAGGACGTAGTTGAAGACCGTGTGGCCCCCGATCTGGGGCACGAGGGCCATGAGCAGGAACAGCCCGAGGACGCGGGCCTCGTAGCCGAGGAACGGCGTGTCCGAGACGGCCACCGCGACCGCGAGGATCGCCGCCGTCGTCGAGTACGCGATCCCCGTGTACGTCGCGAGCGAGACCCGCTGGCGCAGCCGGCGGCCGGCGAGGAAGTAGCCGGCCGCCGCGACGGCGCCCCCGAGCGCGAGGAGGTCGCCGAAGGCGGCCCGCGCCGACACCCCGAAGTCCCCGCCCGAGATCAGCACCGCCCCGGCCAGGGCGAGCCCGATCCCGAGGAGCCCACGCCGGCTCACGCGCTCGCCCAGGATCCGACCGAAGAGGGCGACCCACACGGGCTGCGTCGTCACGAGGACGGTGCTCGCCGCGACGGTCGTGTAGGCGAGGGAGGGGATCCACAGGGCGAAGTGGGCCGCGAGCAGCGCCCCGGCGACGAGCGCCGTGACCCACTCGCGCCGGGACAGGGAGCGGAGCTCATCGGGGTGGCGGACGACGGCGATGGGGAGCAGGATCGCCGCGGCCACGACGTTGCGGTACAGGGCGACCGCGAGGGGCGGCGCGTCGGCGATGCGGATGAGGATCGAGGAGAACGCGACCGAAACGACCCCGAGCCCGAGCAGCCCCAGCACCCGGGCCGGCGGCCGGACCGACCCCCCGCACGCTCGTCGCACCCCCCGCACCCCGGCCGTAGCGTAGCCGCTCGGTCCGATGGGCTCCGCGGTCCGCTCGGTAGGATGCCGCTCGAGCGTCCGTGAGCGAAGCCGCCGACCGCCGCGCCGCCATCGCCCTCGAGGCGATCACGTACCTGCGGGCCGCCCTCGTGCCCGTGATCATGTGGCTCGTCCTGCGCGGCGGGGCGGTCGCCACGGCCGTGGCCGGGTGGCTCTTCGCCCTCGCCGCCGTCACCGACTTCCTCGACGGGTACCTCGCCCGGCGCTGGAAGCGGGTGACGGTGCTCGGCACGTTCCTGGACACGACGGCCGACAAGCTCCTCGTCTCCGGCGTCCTCGTCGCGCTCGTCGCGGTCGGGCGGGCCTCACCGTGGATCGCGTTCGTCATCGTCGGCCGCGAGCTCCTCCTCCTCGGGCTGCGCGGCGTGGTGGCCGCAGGCGGCGAGGTGATGAAGCCCTCGGTCTGGGGCAAGCTGAAGGCCAACGTCCAGTTCGTGGCCATCTGCCTGGCGATCTGGCGACCCTTCCGCCCCCTCGGGCCCCTGTACCTGGACCAGTGGGCCATGCTCGCGGCGGCGGCCGTGACGGTCGCCTCGGCCCTCGAGTACCTGAGCCGGTTCGCCGGGGCCCTGCCCCGCTCCAGGGCCCGCCGCTGATGACCGTCCTCGTCACGGGCGGATCCGGGTTCGTCGGCGGCGCGATCCTCGAGCGGCTCGTCGTCGAGGGCCGCGAGGTCCGCGGCCTCGCGCGCTCCGAGGAGGCGGCGCGGACGATCGCCGAGCGTGGCGCGATCCCGGTCCGCGGGGACGTGCTCGACCTCGCCTCCCTCGTGGAGGCGATGCGGGGCTGCGAGGTCGTCTACCACGCGGCCGGCGTGAACGCGATGTGCCTCCGGGACCCGCGCCCGATGTACCGCGCGAACGTGGAGGGCTCGGGCAACGTCGTACGCGCCGCCGTGGCGACCGGCGTGCGACGCCTCGTCCACACCTCCTCGGCCGCGGCGATCGGGGAGGCTCCCGGCACCGTGGGGCGCGAGGACTCCCCGCACCGCGGCTGGTACCTCTCGCACTACGAGCGCTCCAAGCACCTGGCCGAGCGGCGGGTGCTCGCCTGGGCCAGGACCCTGGGTCTCGACGTGGTCTGCGTGAACCCCTCCTCGGTCCAGGGTCCGGGCCGGACGGGCGGCACGGCGCGGCTGCTCCTCGACCTCGCGAACGGGCGGCTCCCGGTCCTCGTGGACACCGTGGTCTCCATCGTGGACGTGGCGGACTGCGTCGAGGGGCACCTGCTCGCCGAGACCCGCGGCCGCGCCGGCGAGCGGTACGTGCTGAGCGGCTTCAGCCTGTCCATGCGGGAGGCGGTCGAGCTGCTCCGCCGCCTCTGCGGCGAGCCCCGGCGGGTCCGGTTCGCGCCCCGGTGGGTCGCCCGCGCCGGGGGGGAGCTCGCCGAGCCCCTCCGCATGCTCACCCGCCGGGAGCTCCCCCTCTGCCGCGAGAGCGCCCGGACCCTGCTCCACGGCCACCGCTACGACGGCTCGCGCGCCGAGCGCGAGCTCGGCCTCCGCTACACGTCGATGGAGGAGACCGTGCGGCGCACCCTCGCCTGGTACGCCGAGCGCGGCCTCGCCCCGCCCCTGCGCGGGAACCGGGGATAGGATGGTCGTCCAGCGAGAGCGGGAGCAAGCGGGAGGCGCGATGGCCGAGGAGCAGCGACCGGACCGGAACCTCGCGATCGAGCTCGTGCGGGTGACGGAGGCGGCGGCGCTCGCCGCCGGCAGGTGGATCGGGCGCGGGGACAAGGTGGCGGCGGACCAGGCCGCCGTGGACGCGATGCGCCTCATGATCGACACCGTGGCCATGGAGGGCGTCGTCGTGATCGGCGAGGGCGAGAAGGACGAGGCCCCCATGCTCTACAACGGCGAGACGGTGGGCAACGGGACGGGCCCCGCCGTGGACGTGGCGGTGGACCCGATCGACGGCACCCGGCTCACCTCGGTGGGACAGCCGAACGCCCTCTCGGTGATCGCCCTCGCCGAGCGCGGCTCGATGTTCTTCCCCGGCGCCGCCGTCTACATGGAGAAGGTCGCGACGGGGCCGGAGGCGGCCGACGTGATCGACGTCACCGCGCCGCCGGAGGAGAACGTCCGTCTCGTCGCCAAGGCCAAGGGGAAGCGGGTCGAGGACGTGGCCGTGACGATCCTGGACCGCGACCGCCACGCCGACATCATCCGCGCGGTGCGGGAGGTCGGGGCGAAGGTCTTCCTCATCACCGACGGGGACGTGGCCGGGGCCATCGCCACCGCCATCACCCGTCGCTCGGGGATCGACCTGCTCCTCGGGATCGGGGGGACCCCCGAGGGGGTCATCGCGGCGGCGGCGCTGAAGTGCCTCGGGGGCGCGATCCAGGGGCGGCTGTACCCCCGGAACGACGAGGAGCGGGGCAAGCTGCTCGACGCCGGCTTCGATCTCGACCGGGTGCTCACGACGGACGACCTCGTCGCCGGCGAAGACGTGTTCTTCGCCGCCACCGGCATCACGAGCGGCTGGCTCCTGCGCGGGGTGAAGTACTGGCCCGACGGCGCCACCACCTGGTCGCTCGTGATGCGCTCGCGCACCGGCACCGTGCGCTGGATCGAGGCCGAGCACCGGTTCGAGAAGCTCGAGCGCTACTCCCGCATCGCGTACCGCTGAGGCGCCGCGCGCCTACGGCAGCGCGTACAGGCCGGTCCCGGCCTTGACCACCCGCCCCTCGCGGACGCCGCGGGCGAGGGCGGCGAGGAGCTCCCGCCGGACGTCGGGGACCTCGAAGGGATCCAGGTACCCACGTCGCAGCGCGAGGTCCTGGATCTTCGTCCAGTGCAGGGGCCGCCCCTCCTCCCGCAGCACGGCGAGGGCGGCCTCCAGGGCCTCCATCAGAGGCCCCTCGCCGCCGGGATCACCGCCTCGGCGATGAGCTCGAGCATCGAGGGATCCGGCAGGCAGAACCAGATGGGGGCGGGCGAGACGATGAGATCCTCCACGCCGAGCTCGGCGAATCGGGCGAGGCGCTCGAGCGCCTGCTCCGGCGTCCCCGCGAGGCCCTCGCGCCGGAGCGTCTCCAGGGGGAGCTGGTCGGCCAGGCCCGGCGGCACGCGCTCGGCCATGAGGCGGTAGCGGCGCTCGAGCTCCCCCTCGTCCTCGCCGAGGACGGTGAACAGGCCCAGCGAGAGGCGCAGCGTCGCGGGGTCCCGCCCGACGCGCTCGCACGCCGCCCGGGCCGCGGCCACCCGCTCGGCGTAGGCCTCGGGCGTGATGCGCCACACGGTGTTCCAGCCGTCGGCGAGGCGAGCCGCGAGCCGCAGGAGCCTCGGCCCGCCCTTGCCGCCCAGCCAGATCGGCGGGCGGGGGCGCTGCGCCGGGGGCGGGTGGTTGTAGGCGTCGCGGAGCGTGAACCGCTCGCCCTCGTAGGACGCCGGGCCGCCCGGCAGGAGCCGGCCGAGCACCTCCAGCGCCTCCTCGAGGTCGGCGAAGCGCTCGCCGGGCGTGCCGAAGGGGTAGCCGAAGCCCCGGAACTCCCGCTCGTACCAGCCGGCGCCGAGGCCGAGCTCGAGCCGCCCCCCCGAGAGCAGGTCGATCGCGGTCGCCGCCTTCGCGAGGATCGCCGGGTGCCGGAACCTCGCCGAGAGCACGAGCGCGCCGAGGCGCACGCGCTCGGTGCGCACGGCGAGCCCGGCCAGGGTCGTGAGGGGCTCGAGCGCCCCGCGGGCCTCCGAGGGCCCGCCGTAGCGCTCCAGGGAGGCGAAGAAGTGGTCGCTCACCCACACCGAGTCGAAGCCGAGGCGTTCCGCGCGCGCCGCCACCTCCGCCGCGCGGTCGAAGCGGACCGGCCCCCCGTTCGGGAGCGAGAAGTCGAAGGTCGGCAGCGCGAGCCCGACGCGCATCGTCGCCTCAGAGGTACCGGAGCACGTCGGCGGGGCCCGTGACCTCGACGCCGGGCGGGATCTCGATCCCCGAGGGGAGCTTGAGCCTGGGGTAGACGGACACGCCGTCGGCGAGGTGCACGCCGGGGTAGACCGTGACCTCGTCCCCGAGCGCGACGCAGCCCTCGATGGTCGTGGGGTTGAAGGGCTCGGAGCGGATCTCGCTCATCGAGCCCACGACGGCCTCGAACAGCCGCGCGCTCGGCCCGACGATCGCGCCGTCGCGGACCTGGGAGCGCTCGATCACCGCGTCCCGGTGCACCTCGATGTCGTCGTCCAGGTTGGACTCGCGGATCGTCACCCCGGGGTGGATCTCGCAGTACCGGCCGATCCGCACGGCCGGCCCGATCTTCACGTGCCCCTCGGCGATCTTCTCCGCGAGCGTCATCCCGCTCGTCGCGTCGCGCATCTCGAGCGACTCCGGCGCGATCCACACGTGCCGCTCGGGGTCGATCGGCGGTCCGAGGAGTCGGTCCACGGACTCGAAGTTCCCGTGCAGCGCCTCGACCATCGTGTCGATGTAGTCGCGCACGTTCCCGAGGTCCCCGATCCGGCGCACCGGCTGCACCATCACCCGGTGGCCGTTGCCGACGAGCCACGGCAGCAGGTCTTTGCCGAAGTCCAGCCGCGTCCGGCGCAGCTCCTGGATCTCGGGGTGGGCGGCGATCTCGCGCAGCCGACCCGCGTCGATGAGGTAGAAACCGGCGTTCGTCATGAGCGGCAGGCGGCGGAACTCCTCGTCCGTCCCGGCGTGGAAGTGCGCCCGGAGCTCCGCGAGGGTGGGCTTCTCGACGAACTCGGTGACCCGGCCCTCGTCGTCGGCCAGCATCACCCCGTACTTCTCGGCCACCTCGTCGGGCGCGCGGGTCATCGCCGCGATCGTGGCCACCGCGCCGCTGTCGACGTGGAGCTTCAGCATCGGGGCGAGGTCGAAGTCGATGATCGAGTCCGTGGGGAACACGAGGGCCTGCTCGGTGAGATCCCAGTACTCGAGCATCCGCAGGGTGGAGTCCGCGCTGCCGGCCGAGAGGGGGTCGAACTTCACCGGCGAGTACGTCACCTCGACCCCGAAGGCCTCCCCGTACCCGATCATGACCTTGATCTGGTACCGGTTCTCCTTGCCGTGGGCGATGATGTAGTAGCGCTGGATCCCCTCGCTCGAGAGGATCTGGATCACCCAGCGGATGAGCCGGCGGCCGAGGAAGGACATGGCCGCCTTCGAGCGCAGGTAGCCGGGGGCCTTCAGCGTGAGCGGACGGGCGCGCACGCCCTGGCCGCCCGCCAGGCCGATCCCGACGACGTCCGACGGCTCCGGCATGTGCCCTGCATCATAGTCGGGTTCCGTGGAACGAAACCCGACGGCTCGGCGACGGCCCCGTGAACGTTCGACTACCCGGCGGGCGCCTGGTCCACGACCCCGACGAGCACGAGCTCGCCCTCGGCGTCCAGGACGCTCACCCGGGTGAACCCCGCGAGCTCCCGGCCGGGGAACCGGCGCACGAGGTCCGCCGCCCCATCGGCGTCGAGCTCGCGGATCCGGCCCACCCAGATGACCTCCCCCGCGTCGTTCGCGAGCCGTACCCGGTACGGGAGACGGTCCGCACGGAGCCCGCTCACCATCACCACCACGACGTCGCTCGCGCGGGGCGAGACGAGCTCGAGCACGGTCCCGCCCCCCGAGGCCCCGAGGACCGGGGCGAGCTGCCCGAGGGAGGTCTCGTCGCGGGGGACCTCGATGCCCGGCACGAGCCGGTCGAGCACCTCCCGGAACCGGGCCAGAGCCTCCGCCTGCCGCCGCTCCGCCCGAGCGGCCCGCTCCGCGAAGCGCTCGGCCCGACCGGCCATCACCGCGCCCCAGCCGAGCCCGGCGACCGCCACGACCGCCGCGAGCACCGCGGCGATCGCCCCCCGACCCCGCCATCGGGGTCCCCGCGAGCCGACCGCCGCCCGGATGCGCGCGAGGACCCGCTCCCCGAGCCCCTCCGGCAGGGGCGCCGAGGGGAGCGCCAGGCCCACGAGGGCGGCGGCGTGGGCGAGCTCGGTCGCCTCCCGGGCGCACCCCGCGCACCAGCGGAGGTGCCGCTCGATCCGGGGGCGGTCGCCGGGGGACGATACCCCCAGGGCGTGCTCCGGCAGGAGCTCGCGAACCTCGGCGCAGGTCACGGCGAGGCCTCCTTGCCCAGGTTCGCCCGCCGCACCTTCATGAGCGCCGTCCGCAGGCGCGTCTTCACGGTCCCGAGCGGGATGCCGTCAGCCTCGGCGATCTCACGCGCGGTGAGGCCGCCGAAGTAGGCCCGGGCGAGGAGCCGCCGCTCCGCCTCCGAGAGCGCCGCCAGGGCTCGCACCGCGGCGTCGCGCTCGACGACGTGCTCGTCCTCCTCCACCGCGCGCACCTCGGGCACCTCGTCCACGAACACGAGGTGGGGCCGCCGGGCCCCGGTCTCCCGGCGCAGCCGATCCACGGCGAGGTTGTGGGCGATGGTCATGAGCCAGGTGGACAGGCGCCCCCTCGCCGGGTCGAAGTGCGCCGCCTTGCGCCACGCGGCCAGGAACACGTCCTGGGTGAGCTCCTCGGCGGCCTCGGGGCTGCCGAGGAGTCGCAGGCCGAGCGTGAAGACCGGCCTCGCGTACCGCGCGTACAAGGTCCGGACGGCGTCTTCGTTCCCGGCAAGGAGCCCCTCCATCAGCCGCAGCTCCTCGCGAGCGAGGAGCGGGCCGCCCTCTCGACCGGCCACGCGGATCTTCCTCCCGGGTATACGCGTCGAGCTCCCGACGGAGCTTGCCGCTCCATCTTCCCACGCGACGGTCGCTCGCGGACGGCGAGCCTCCCGGGGGCGCGAGCCCGGCCGGGGCGTGCGATGATGCCGTCATGGCCGCCCTCCTCCGGCGCGCGCTCGTCGCCGCGGCCCTCGCGGCACCCCTGGCGGCGTCGGCCATCGGCGCCGCGCAGACCCCGGTCCCCACGGTCGTGGAGCTCCGGCTCGAGGGCGTCGTGGATCCCTTCACCGCGAACCACCTCGCCGGCGGGATCGCCGCGGCCGAGGGCGAGGGCGCCGCCGCGGTCCTCATCACCATGGACACACCGGGTGGCCTGGACTCCTCGATGCGCCAGATCACCCAAGCCATCCTCAACGCGCGGGTCCCCGTGCTCTGCTTCGTCGAGCCCGAGGGCGCGCGGGCGGCCTCGGCGGGGACCTTCATCCTGCTCGCGTGCCACGTCGCGGCGATGACCCCGGCGACGAACGTGGGCGCGGCGCACCCGGTCGGCGTCGCCGGCGCCATCGAGTCGGAGAAGGCGACGAACGACGCCGCCGAGTACATCGTGAGCATCGCGGAGCGCCGGGGTCGGAACGCCGCGTGGGCCGAGCGCGCGGTGCGGGAGTCGGTGAGCGCCTCGGCCCGGGAGGCCCTCGAGCTCGGCGTGATCGACCTCATCGCGCCCGACGTCCCCGCCCTGCTCGCCGCCGCGAGCGGCCGCACGGTGGAGCTCGCCGACGGCCGGCGGGTGACCCTCGAGCTCGCGGGGGCGCGCCTGGATCCGCGGCCGATGGGCCTCGTCGCCCGTCTCCTCCACGCGCTCCTCGATCCGAACGTCGCGTTCGTCCTCTTCTACCTGGGGATCATCGCCCTGTACTTCGAGATCGCGAACCCCGGCCTCGGCGTGCCCGGCATCCTCGGGGTCGTGCTGCTCGTCACGGCCTTCCTCGCCTTCGGCGTCCTGCCGGTGCAGCTCGCCGGGGTGATCCTGCTCGTGGCCTCGGCGATCTTCTTCGCGATCGAGATCTTCACCCCGGGGATCGGCGTGCCCTTCGCCGGGGGCCTCGTGACGCTCGTCCTCGGCGGGCTGTTCCTGTTCGACACCTCCGTGCCGGGCGTGCGGGTCTCCCCGTGGGTGATCGCGCCCGTGGCCCTGCTCGCGGCGGCCTTCTTCGGGCTCGTGGTCACCGCCGTGGTGCGCGTCCAGCGGCGCCCGGCCCTCGACGATCGCCAGCGCCTGATCGGCCGCGAGGGGGTGGTCGTGCGGGACCTCGCGCCCGAGGGCGTCGTCCGGGTCGAGGCGGAGGAGTGGACGGCCGTCGCCGAGCGGGGGAGCCTGCCCGCCGGGACGCCGGTGCGGGTCACGGGCGTGGACGGCCTCCGCCTGCGCGTGACGCGGGCGAGGACGAGGACCGGGACGAGACGGACGTCGGCCCGGACGGGCCGGGGAGGGAGCGTGACGTGATGGAGCTGCTCATCGGCATCGCCATCGTCGTGGTGATCGTCGCCCTGCTCATCCCGCAGGCGGTGAAGATCGTCCGCGAGTACCAGCGCCTCGTGGTGTTCCGCCTCGGACGGCTGCTCGGCGCCAAGGGACCGGGCCTCACCCTCCTGATCCCCTTCGTGGACCGGGCCGTCTGGGTGGACCTGCGCGAGTTCTTCATCGAGATCCCCCGGCAGGACTCCATCACGAAGGACAACGCCCCGATCTCCATCGACTTCATCATCTTCTCCAAGGTCCTGGACCCCGTGATGAGCGTGGTCCAGGTCCAGAACTTCGTTGGCGCGGCCCAGGGGATCGCCACGACGACCCTCCGCGCGGTGGTCGGGGACATCCTCCTCGACGACGTGCTCGCCAAGCGGGAGGAGATCAACCAGGTCCTGCGGGCCAAGCTCGACGAGGTGACCTCGCGCTGGGGCGTGAAGGTCACGAACGTCGAGATCCGGGAGATCATCCCCCCGCCCTCGGTCCAGGAGGCGATGACCCGCCAGATGTCGGCGGAGCGGACCCGCCGTGCCATCGTGACCGAGGCCGAGGGCAACAAGCAGGCCGCGGTCACGGTGGCCGAGGGCGAGAAGCAGGCGGCGATCCTCCGGGCGGAGGGCGATCGGCAGGCGGCCATCCTGCGGGCCGAGGGCTTCGCCCTCGCCCTCACGAAGATCTTCGAGTCGGCCCGCGAGGTGGACGCGAAGACGATGAGCCTCCAGTACCTGGACGCCCTGAAGCAGCTCGGGGCCTCGCCCTCGACGAAGTTCGTGATCCCGATGGAGTTCACGAACCTCCTCGCGGGGATCCTCGCCTCCGCCGCCCGCTCCTTCTCCGAGGGACAGGCGCCCGGCTCCTAGGGTCGGAGGGTGGGCCCGGGACGAAGGTCCCGCAGGGGGCGGGACGCCTCGACGTGGCCGCCCCGGACCACAACATGTAGCGTGTCGCTACAGGTTGAACCCGGAGGACGGCTCGGACGAGATGCGGGACGCACCCGACCGGAGGGGCCCGGGCGCCCTCCCCCGCCGGGGCGAGGCCGACGCTCCACGAGGCGCGCCGGGCAAGCTGCGCATCCTGCCCTGGATCCTCTCGGGGGCGCTGGGGGCGCTGCTCGGCTCATCCCTGTTCGTCCTGGGCTACGCGGAGGGCCTGGCCTACCTCGGCGACGACCCCGGCGCCTGCACGAACTGCCACATCATGGAGCCCTACTACGACGCTTGGCAGCGCTCGCCGCACGGGGCGGTGGCCACGTGCAACGACTGCCACACCCCCCACGGCCTCGTCCGCAAGTACGTGGCCAAGGCGCGCAACGGCTGGAACCACTCGCTCGCCTTCACGCTGCAGAACTTCGAGGAGCCGATCCGGATCAAGCCGTTCAACGCGGCCATCCTCGAGCAGAACTGCCGCGACTGCCACGCGGACCTCGTGAACCAGATCACCGGCCATTACGGCTCGGATGAGGAGGGGCCCGACTGCGTGCGCTGCCACCGAGCGGTCGGGCACGCCGGGATGCGATGACGGGAGGCGAAGGATGAACCGCCAGCGACTCGTGTACATCGGGACCATCGTGGTGGTGGCCCTGCTGACGGCGGGCGTGATGATGCTCGGCCAGAGCGTGATGGAGCGGCGCGCGGAGGGGGAACGCGCGGTCTTCGAGATCGCCGAGCTCGACGAGACGGTGGTGGACCCCGAGGTCTGGGGGCAGAACTTCCCCCGTCAGTACGAGGGCTACCTGGCGACGACGGACACCGAGCGGACCCGCTTCGGCGGCAGCGAGGCCTTCGACAAGCTCGCGGACGACCCCAGGCTGCGCACGATCTTCGCCGGGTACGGGTTCGCCCTCGAGTACCGGGAGGACCGGGGCCACTACTACACCCTCTTCGACCAGGAGGAGTCGGCTCGCGTGACCGAGCTCCAGCAGCCCGGCTCGTGCCTGCACTGCCACGCCTCGAACACGCTCGCGTACTACGAGGCCGGGGTCGCGGCCGGCGCGGAGCCGGCCCCGCCGACCGCGGGCTTCGACGACCCCCGCAGGGTCCAGGCCGTCTTGCAGGGCTTCCGCATCGTGAACGCGATGCCGTACGAGGAGGCGAACGCCCTCGTCGAGCACCCGGTGTCCTGCATCGACTGCCACGACCCGCGGACGATGGACCTGCGGATCACGAAGCCGGGGTTCCTCCTCGGGATCCGGGAGCTCGCCGCCTCCAAGGAGGAGCTCCCCGGCCTGCCGAGCATCGCCGAGTGGCGCGAGGGGGATCGGTCGGAGCCCTACGACCCGAACGCCCTCGCCTCCCGGCAGGAGATGCGGACCCTGGTCTGCGCCCAGTGCCACGTGGAGTACTACTTCGCCGGGGAGGACAAGCAGCTCACCTACCCCTGGGACGACGGCCTGAACGCCGACGACATCCTCGGGTACTACGACGAGATCGGTCAGGTCGACTGGACGCACGCGACGAGCGGCGCCCCCGTCCTCAAGGCCCAGCACCCCGAGTTCGAGCTCTGGAGCACGGGCGTGCACGCCCGCTCCGGCGTCGCCTGCGCCGACTGCCACATGCCGTACCGGCGCGAGGGCGCCCTGAAGATCAGCGACCACCAGGTGCGGAGCCCGCTGCTCGACGCCTCCGCCGCCTGCGGTGCGTGCCACCCCTACGCGGAGTCGGAGCTCCTCGCCCGGGCCGAGATGATCCAGGTGCGGACGCGCCAGATGCTCGACCTCGCCGAGGACGCGACCGTCGAGCTGATCGAGGCGATCGCGGCCGCGATGGAGGCCGGGGCCACCGACGCGCAGCTCGCCGAGGCCCGCGGCTACCAGCGGGTGGCGCAGTTCTACACGGACTTCGTGAACGCCGAGAACTCCATGGGCTTCCACTCGCCCCAGGAGGCGGCGCGGGTGCTCGCCCTCGCCCTCGACGCGGCGCGCAAGGGGCTCGCCTCGGTGGACGCGGTGATGGCCGAGCTCGGCGGCTGACGAGCCGCGCGCCGGCCACTAGACGGGCAGGGCGATGCCCGCCTGCTGCAGGCGGAGCTGGAAGTCGTGGGGCCGCGACGAGGCGGCGAGGGCGTCCTCGACCCGCACCGCGCCCCGCTGGACGAGGCGCAGGAGGCTCTGGTCGAAGGTCGTCATCCCGTAGTACTCGCCCTCGGCGATCACGTCGTGGAGCTCGGCCGTCCGCTCGGGATCCACGATCCGCTCGGCGATCCGGCCCGTGTTCACGAGGATCTCGTGGGCGGGCAGGAGCCCTCCCTCCACCGCCGGCACGAGGCGCTGGCAGATGATGCCGCGCAGGGACCCCGCGAGCGTGAGCCGGATCTGCCCCTGCTGGTGCGCGGGGAAGAAGTCGATCACCCGGTTCACCGTCTCCGTCGCGTCCACCGTGTGGAGGGTGGAGAGCACGAGGTGACCGGTCTCGGCGGCCTGGAGCGCCGCGCGGACCGTCTCGGTGTCCCGCATCTCCCCGATGAGGATCACGTCCGGGTCCTGGCGGAGCGCCGCCCGGAGGGCCGAGAGGAAGCTCTCCGTATCGGTCCCGACCTCCCGCTGGTTGATCGAGGCGACGTCGTCGTGGAACGGTACCTCGATGGGGTCCTCGATGGTGACGATGTGGCAGGGCCGCGTGTGGTTCAGGTGCTCGATCATCGCGGCGAGGGTCGTCGTCTTCCCCGAGCCCGTGGGGCCGGTGACGAGCACGAGGCCCCTGGGCTCCTCCGCGAGGGCCCGGATCGTATCGGGGAGGTGCGCCTCGGCGAAGGTCGGCCCCCCGAACCGGAGCTTGCGGAAGACGAGGCTGACGGAGCCGCGCTGCCGGAAGACGTTGACCCGGAAGCGCCCCACCCCCGGCAGGGAGTAGGCGAAGTCCACCTCCCCCGACCGGCGGAACCGCTCGACGCGCTCCGGCGGGACGATGGCCTCGGCGATCGCCGCCGTCTCCTGCGGGGTGAGGGCGGCGCGCCCCTCGATCGGCGCGAGGACCCCGGTGTCGCGGACCTTCGGCGGGACCCCCACCTTGAGGTGGAGGTCGGACGCGTCGCGCTCGACGAGCATCCGGAGCCACGCCCCGAGCTCGCGGAGGATCCCCTCTCCGTCCATCGGCTCGCCGGTGTGGGCCTGCTCGATCGTCTCCCCGGTGCCGCTCAGCGCACGACCTCGTGATGCGGGATCGGGGCGTCGGTCCGCCGGCGCCCCGATGAGGTACCGGCAGGAGCCGGGCGGTTCCTGAGGACCGGATCAGACGCGACGCCCGCGCGCGAGGAGCCGGCACACGCCGCGCTCGACGAGGGGCTCGAAGCTCGCGAGGGAAAGGGGCGGCTTCAGGCCCTGGAGCATCCCCTCGATCAGCCCCCGGTGGATGGCGCAGACGAGCTCGCGGTGGTCCTCCACGAGGTCGCGGAAGGGACAGGACCGCAGGACGATCTCCACCACCCCCGGCGTCCGCCGGTGGAAGCGGGGCTCGAACCCCGCCCGGGCCATCGCCTCCTGGAGGACGGCGAGGTTCCGCCGGGCCGGAAGCCTCGTGCCCGGCTTCGGCCCGCCCTGGGCCACGAGGTACGTGCCCCACTCGCGGGCCAGGGCCTGCGCGCGGTCCACGGCCCGCTGGCCGGAGAGCAGCCCGGCGAGGATCTCGGCGAGCAGGCGGTACTCGCTCCCCTCCGGCTCCTCCCGCCGGAGCGCCACGTAGAGGGTCTGGGGGCGCCCGACGCTCGCGCCGCGGCGGATCTCGGTCGCCACGAGCCCGACCTCCTCCAAACGACGGAGGTGGGGGCGGAGCGTGTTGGGGTGCAACGACAGACGAGCCGCGAGCTCTCGGACCGAGACGGGCCGCCCCGACAGCCGGAGGTAGCGGTACAGCCGGAACCGCGTGTCGTCGGCGAGGGCCTTGTGGACCTCGGGCGGCACCGGCTCACGGCCAGCCATCGACGCCTCGCGGGACCGGCCGTACCATGGATGGAGATCGCACGGTTCGCACCGTACGAAACAGTCTACGTCCCCAAGGAGCCGCCACGTGGTCACCGAAGCGCAGGTCCGCGAAGCCCTCCGGGGCGTCCTCGACCCGGAGATCGGCCGACCGATCGAGGATCTCGGGATGCTGGAGGCGATCGAGGTCGCAGACGACCTCGTCCGGGTCCACGTCCTGCTCACGATCGCCGGGTGCCCGCTCCAGGAGCGCATCACCGGCGACGTCCGGGCCGCCCTCGCGCCCCTCGGGGTGGAGCGCGTCGAGGTCCGGATGAAGCCCATGAGCGAGGAGCAGCGGGCCGCCCTCGTGGCCAAGCTCCGCGGGCAGGGGCCGACCGCGCCCCCGCAGCAGCGAACGTTCTTCACCGACGGGTCGACCTCGGTGATCGCCATCGCCTCGGGCAAGGGCGGGGTCGGCAAGTCCAGCGTGACCGTGAACCTCGCCTGCGCCCTCGCCGCCGAGGGCCAGCGGGTCGGCGTGCTCGACGCGGACGTGTGGGGCTTCTCGATCCCCCGGATGCTCGGGGTCTCCGGGCAGCCGGTGGGGTTCAACGGGATGATCCTCCCCCTCGAGTCCCACGGGGTGAAGGTCATCTCGATCGGCTTCTTCGTCCCCGAGGACACCCCCGTGATCTGGCGCGGGCCCATGCTCCACAAGGCCATCGAGCAGTTCCTCGGGGACGTCTACTGGGGGGACCTGGACTTCCTCCTCATCGACCTGCCCCCCGGCACGGGCGACGTCTCGATCAGCCTCGCCTCGTTCCTGCCGGGCGCCTCGATGCTCGTCGTCACGACCCCCCAGGAGGCGGCCCGGCGCGTGGCGGAGCGCGCCGGACGCATGGCCGAGCGAACGAACCTGCGCCCCATCGGCGTGATCGAGAACATGTCCGCCTTCGTCTGCCCCCACTGCGGGGAGGCGACCCGGATCTTCGGCGAGGGCGGCGGTCGGGAGGCGGCCGAGACCCTCGGGGTCCCGCTCCTCGCCGAGATCCCCCTCGTCGTCGAGCTCCGCGAGGGCGGCGACCGGGGCGTCCCGATCGTGGTCTCCGACCCGGACGGGGCCGCGGGCGTCGCCTTCCGGGAGGCGGCCCGCAAGGTCGCCCGCGCCGCCCGGACCAGGGTGGGCAAGCCCCTCACGGTGCTGACCGGCCCCGGCGCCCAGGCTCGCTAGGGTCCAGGCTCGCTCGGGGGCGCCGGAGCGGCGCGACCCGACCAGCGTCGGGCCGCGAGCGCCCACGCCGCCAGCGTGGCGAGGCAGACGACCGAGACCGTGAGCCCCGTCCACTGGCTCCCGGTGAGCCCGAAGAAGCGCTTGTCCACGCGCAGGAAGTCCTCGAGCACCCGCGCCGCCCCGTACCACGCGCCGAAGGTGAGGGTCAGGATCCCCAGCCGGCGGGGACGCCGGGAGAGCAGGTACAGGACGAGGAACAGCAGCCCCGCGAGGCCCATGTCGTACAGGGCGGTCTGGTGGACCCCGACGCCGCTTGCGAGCACCTCGCCGTCCGCCCCGACCAGGGACGCCCCCGCCCGGGAGAGCACGAGCTCCCGACCGCCCTGGAGCGTCGCCCTGCAGACGTCGGCGACGCACGCGAACCCCGCGGGGTTGCCGCCCTCGTACCGCCACGCGAGCAGCCAGCTCGTCGGCTCGCCGAGGTGATCGCCGATCACGAGGTCCCCGATGCGCCCGACGGGGATGCCGAGGGCGAGCCCGAGCACCGCCCCGTCCACGACCTGGAAGAACGAGTAGCCGAAGCGACGGATGTTCGGCAGGTTCACGAGGACGGCGCCGGCGATCCCGCCGAGGAGGCTGATGCCCCCGCGCCAGATCGCGAGGGCCTCGAGCGGCCCGTCCAGCTCCGACCAGTGGGCGATCACCCAGAACAGCCTCGCGCCGACGATCGCCCCCACGACGACCCACAGGAGCATCGCGTCGATGTGCTCGAGGCTCAGCCCGCGCTCGCGGCCCTCCCGACGGAAGATCCGGGCGCCGAGCAGGAACCCGATCGCGATACCGAGGCCGTGGGGGGAGACGGCGAGGTCGCCCACCAGGTGGATCCGGTCCAGGACCGGCCAGCCGATCGCGGCGAGGAGGGGCACGACCGGGCCAGTCTACCGGTGGACCTGGCGTGGGTCGGGCCCTCGCCCGTCCGCCCTCGCCGGGGCGAAGCACTCCGCCACGCCTCGGCCGAGCAGGAGCCCGCCCACCACGTCGGCCGGGTAGTGCACCCCCACGGCGACGCGGGAGAGCCCCACCGCTCCAGCCAGCCCGAGCAGGGCCGCTCGGGCCCCGCGGCGGAGCCCGAGCTCCCTCCCGGCCACCTCCACGAAGGCGAGGAGGACCGCGGGGTGGCTGCTCGGGAAGGCCGAGGCCCTCGGTGGCTCGATCAAGAGCCGGGCCGCGTCCCCGTCGGCCTCGTAGGGCCGAGGGCGCGCGAACAGCCGCTTCATGCCCTGCCCCGCGAGCCAGGCCCCGCCGGCCGCGAGGAGCCCGCGCCGGGCCGCCCGCCCGCGCCCCGAGGCGGCGAGCACCGCCGCCGCCCCCACCGAGGCCCAGATCGACCCGAGCTCGGTGATGGCGCGGGCGGCGAAGTCGGCCCGGGCGTCCCCGAGCCCGTTCACGACGCGGAAGGTCCGCTCGTCCACCTCCCGCGGCCGCCCGCCGGAGACCGCGACGCCCACCGCGAGCGCCGAGGCGCCGAGGCCGATCGCGCGAGCCGTCCGTCGCAGGTCCACGGTCGCCCATCGTAGGCGACGTGTGCGAGGATGCCCCGGGAGGGATGCCCCGGGAGGGATGGGATGCAGGACAGGCCGGATCCGGATCGCGCGAGGAAGGACCAGCCCCTGGGGGAGCCGCGGCGCGGCTCGCGGGCCCCGGCGCTCGTCGGGGCCGGCCTCGCCGTCGCCCTCCTCGGGGCCTTCGCCGCGGCCAACTTCGAGCCCGTCGAGGTGAACTTCCTGCTGTTCTCCAGCCGCGCCCGCGTAGTCACGGTGATCGCGGTCTCGGCGCTCCTCGGCTTCTTCGTCGGCTGGCTCGTCGGGCGTCCGAGCCGGGTCGAGCGGCGGATCCTCCGCCGCGCACTCGAGGAGCGCGACTAGCCCCCGCCCTCGATCTCGCGCTTCTGGGCGAGCGTCCCGCGGCGGAGCACGTGGTGGGCGCCGCCGAGGAGCGCCAGGCTGCGCTCGACGAGCTCCCCGAGCAGACCGCCCCGGAGGTGGAAGTCGACGACGTGCTTGAGCAGGCTCCGCCCGCCGGGCAATGGCTCGACGATCGTCGTGACCAGCCCGTCGATGAGCCCCTGGAGGGCGACCACCGCCCGGTGGGGCGGCTCGTACTCGAGGACCTCGGCGTCGACCCGCCCCCGGGCCGCGAGGAACCGCATGATCGTCGTGTAGCGCACGCCCTCGGCGAGCCCCGTGGCGGGGACCCCGTCCACGGACTCGATGTGCCGGTCCCAGTGCGACAGCCGCCGGGGGTCCGAGACCACGGCCCAGACGCGCTCCGGCGGGGCCTCTACCTCGACGAGCACCTCCACGACCGTCACGCCACCGCCACCGTCCCGCTCGTCCAGCCCCGCCACCAGACCAGGCGCTCGGGTCGCATCCGGGCGAGCGCGGCGTCCCCCGCCGAGCCCGCCGCGCGGGCGATCGCCGACGCGGAGCGGGCCCCCGCCTCCAGCTCGCCCGGGACGACGAGCTCGGCCTCGCCTCGGAGCATCGCCCCCACCATGTGCCGAGCCCGCCACCACGAGGCCCGGTCGAGGGCGAGAGCCGCCGGCACCCGGGGCCGGTCGGCGCCCGCGAGCGCGAGCGTCTCCCTGGCCATCGCGGCGTAGACGAACCCGCCCGAGGAGACCCATCCCACCGGCAGCACCGTGAGCCCGTCCTCGCCGCAGGCGAGGGCGAGCGCGCCGCGGCCCACCTCGCCGAGGGGCTCGCGAACGTCCTCGGGGAGCGCCTCCAGGGCGGGCACCGCGGCCCGCCCCGCCCGGAACCGCCCGGCCGAGGCGGTCCGGCGTCGGGGCCAGGGGCCGAAGGTCTCGGCCACCCCCTCGGGGCCGACGATCGCCGCCCGCTCGAGGTCGATCGCCGTGAACACGCGGGCCGGCGGGGTCCACGCGAGCGGCACGTGCCGGGCATCGAGCGCGTAGCCGGCGAAGAACCGGGCGTTCCGGCGCACGAACCGCGCCCAGGCCAGGGCCACCACGGGGGCGTCGAGGAGGTTCGGCAGGATGGCCTCGAGCTCGAGGGCGTCGTAGGTCCGCGCCGTCCCCGCGAAGCAGAGCGCCACCTCCCCAACCCGCACGAGCCCCGCGGCCCGCGGATCCGTCCGCCAGGCCCGGGCCTTCACCGAGACCCGGGACGTCGTCACCCACACCCGCCCGGCGGCGACCGCGAACACGGTCGGGGTCACGTGGGGGCCGTGGCGGGCGCTCGCGGCCACGTAGCAGAGCTCGCCGCGATCCAGGAGCGCGCGCACGTCGGCCGGGAGCGAGGCCCTCACGGCATCCTCCCCGGACCCCCGCCGATGCGCGGCGGGAACGCGAGCATGAGCGCGGTCCACGCCGCGTGGCTGGCGACGGACGCCAAGACCCCGCCGGACCAGGCCGCGAGGGTCACCCACAGGGCCCCGCCGACCGCGGCCCCCGCCCCGATCGCCAGGCTCCCGGCCGGCGCGTGAGGGAGCAACGCCACGGCCCAGGCGAGGGCCGCCGCCCCCGGGCCCCGGCCCAGGGCGCGCTCGAGCTCCGCGAGGAGCAGGCCCCGCCAGAACAGCTCCTCGCCGGGGGCGACGAGGAGCGCGGAGACCGCGACCGCCCCCCACCGGGGCAGCGCCCCCCGCCGTCCGTACACCGCGTCGACGTCGGCGGCGAGGGCGGGCCACCCCCGCGCGACGACCCCCAGGAACGCCCTCGTCGCGCCGTAGAGGGCGAGGCCGCTCGCGAGCCCCGCCGCGACGGCCGCCCCGGGCTCCACACGCCCCGGCCCCACGCGTCCGGTCAGGAGCGCGAGCGCCCCCATGAGCACGAGGAGCGGCGCGAGCACGGTCCAGACGCTCGCGCCGCGGCGCGCCACCGCCCACCACGCCGCCCCCTCCGCCACCGTCCCGAGCACGAGGAGCGCGGCGACCATGGGCTCAGGGCAGGAAGCGGACCTTCACCGCGAGCTCCGCCGTCATCCCCGTGATCACGGCGAGGTAGAAGAAGCCCGTCGCGGCCTGGACCGCGGAGGAGCGCGTGCCCCGGAGCGCCGCGTGGATGAGGACGGCGATGAGGGCGGTCGTCCCCACCATCCCGAGGGCAATCCACGAGCCGAGCCCGATCGCGGTGAGCAGCGGGTTCACACTCGCCACCTCCCCGCTCGGCCCGAACCCCGCCGAGACCACCGCGGCCGCCTCGAGCGCCACGGCTGCGAGGAGGGCGACCGCGTACCGGCGGATCGGCGTCCTGGACAGCCGCCGGTCCGTGAGGTACCAGTGCCCGAGGAGCAGCCCGGCCACGACCGCGCCGAGGAAGGCGGCGCCGGCGAGGAGCTGGAAGGCGGCGAGCGCCACCCGCTGCTCGCCCGTCACGGCCATCGCGAGGAGCAGCGCGACCCCCACCCCGACGGAGCCGAGCCCCACGACCCGCGCGGCCGCGGGCCGCCGGGCGAGGAGCAGCGCGAGCCACGCCAGGGTGACCAGCGCGAGGAGCCCCGCAAGGCGCACGGACCAGGTCCCAGCCTCGTCCCCCGGGATCGCCCCGGCGCGGGCCGTGTACCAGCAGGCGGCGGCGAGGACGAGCGCGACGGACCCCGTGAGCACGAAGAACCCCCGGCGCACCTCGTTCCAGAGCGGGCCGAGGAAGGCGAGCGCGAGCGTGCCCGCCGCCGTCTCGGCGAGCACGAGCGCGGTCACGCCGGCCGGACCCTCCATGCCGTCCAAAGCGTACCGGCCCCGACCCCAGGGCCGCCCGAGCGCGGCGGGCCGGTACCCTGGGGGCCGGATGTCCGACTGGCGCTCCTACGACGGCGTGGCGGAGACCTACGAGCGGGTGCACGCGCCGCGCCTGGCCGAGCCGGCGCGCGACCTCGTCGCGGCCGCCGGGGTCGGCCCCGGCGACCGGGTGCTCGATGTGGGGACCGGCACCGGCATCGCGGCCGCGGAGGCCGCGGCCGCGACGGGCGATCCCGCCCGCGTGATCGGCGTGGACCCCTCGGTGCCGATGCTCGCCGTCGCCCGACGGGTCCGGCCCGAGGTGCGGACCGTGGCGGCCGCCGCGATCGACCTCCCCTTCCGCGACGGCGCGTTCGACGTCGTGATCGGCAACTTCGTCCTCGCCCACTTCACGAAGTACGAGACGGCCCTCCACGACCTCGTGCGGGTGCTCCGGCCGGGCGGTCGGCTCGCACTCACCGCGTGGGCCGACGGGACCGACGAGCTCACCCAGACCTGGCTCGAGCTCGTGTGGCAGGTGGTCCCGCGCCGCGTCCTGGAACCCGCCCTCGCCGAGGCGATCCCCTGGCGCGACCGCTTCCGCGACCCCGAGGCGATCGTCGAGGCCCTCGGCGACGCCGGCCTCCGGCGGCTCCGGGTGGAGCGCCGCACCTACCGCTTCCGGTACCCCCTCGAGGACTACGTCGAGGGCCTGGGGACGTGGGCCACGGGCCGCTTCGTCCGCTCCATGCTCGGCGAGCGGGGGTGGAGCGCCTTCCTCGCTCGGGCCCGCGAGACGTTCGGCGCCCGCTTCGCCGACCCCGTCCTGGACCTGCGCGAGGTGCTCCTCGCCGTGGGCGAGCGCCCCTGAGGGGCCGGTCTCAGGACAGGTCGAGGACCCGGAAGCGCTCGCCGAGGGCGACCCCGATCTCGGCGCCGGCCTCCCGGGCCTCCCGCTCCAGCTCCTCCTGGAAGTACCGGATCCCGTCCTCCACCTGGCTGCGGTGCTCGGCCAGGGCGGCCATGGCGGTGGCGAAGTGGGCGCTCACGTCCTCCACGTGGTTCGGCTCGTTCGTCCAGCCGAGCCACACGTCCTGCACCTCCCGGACGTCCAGGCCCTCGGCGAGGTGCTCGGGGAAGTAGTGGGGGTTCCCGGCCCCGGGGAACACGGCGTCGAGGGCGATCTCGCCCGCCTTCCGGTGGTCCGAGTGGTTGTAGTAGCGCTCGCCGAAGAACCACGCCGTGGGGTCGCAGGTGATGACGGTCTCTGCCCGCACGATCCGGATGCGCCGCACCACGATCTCGCGCACGGCCGTCGTGTTCTCCAGCTCGCCGTCGTGGATGTCGAGCACGTGGGCGCTGGCGAGACCGAGCACCCGCGCCGCGGCCCTCGTCTCCTCCCGGCGCGTGGCCGCGAGCTCCTCCCGGTCGCGGTAGGGGTCGGCGGAGCCCCGGTCCCCGTTCGTGAGCACGAGCAGGTGGACCTCGCGCCCCGTGGCCGCCCACTTCGCGAGCGTGCCGCCGGCGCAGATCTCCGCGTCGTCGGGGTGCGCGAAGACCGCGAGGACCGGACCGGTGCGCGCCTCCACCACCTACCGCGCCCTCGCCTGCTCCAGGAGGTAGGCGACGAGGGTCCGCACGGGCACACCCGTCGCGCCCTTCGGCGTGTAGTCCCCCGCCCGGTCGGTGAAGGCCGGCCCGGCGATGTCCAGGTGCGCCCAGGGGACCTCGCCCACGAACTCGGCGAGGAACAGGGCCGCCGTGATCGCGCCCCCGTAGCGCTTGCCGACGTTCTTCACGTCCGCCACGTCGGAGTCGATGAGCTGCCGGTACGGGCGGTGCAGCGGGAGCTCCCACCCCGGCTCCCCCACGGCCTCGCCAGCGGCGAGGAGCGCGCGCCCGAGGGCCCGGTCGTTCGTGAACAGCCCCCACAGGTCCTCCCCGAGCGCCACCATGCACGCCCCGGTCAGGGTGGCGGCGTCGAGGATCGCCCGCGGGCCCTTCTCCGCGAGGTACGCGAGGGCGTCGGCGAGGACTAGACGTCCCTCGGCGTCGGTGTTGAGGACCTCCGAGGTCTTGCCGCCCCGGTGCCGCAGCACGTCGCCGGGGCGCGTCGCCGAGCCGCTCGGCATGTTCTCGGCCGAGGGGATCGCGGCGATCACGTTCAGCCTGGGCTTGAGCAGCGCGATCGCGCGCATCGCCCCGAGGATCGCGGCGGCCCCGCCCATGTCGTCCTTCATCGTCTCCATGCCCTCGGCGGTCTTGATCGACAGGCCCCCGGAGTCGAAGGAGATACCCTTGCCGGTGAGCGCGATCGGCGCCCTCGAGGCCACGGCGCCCCGGTAGGAGAGCTCGATGAGGCGCGGCGGGTTCACGCTGCCCTGCCCGACCCCGAGGATCCCGCCGAAGCCGCCCTCGGCGAGCTCGTGCTCGTCCCAGATCCTCACCTCGAGGCCGACCTCCTCGGCCATCGCCCGGGCGGCCTCCGCCAGGGCGGCCGGCGTGAGGTCGCGGGCGGGCGTGTTCACGAGGTCCCGGGCGAAGCACACGCTCTCGGCCACGACCTCCGCCCGGCGGATCGCGGCCTTCGTGGCCCGAGCGTCCCAGCGCGGCGAGCCGAGGACCGTGAAGCTCTCGAGCCGGTCGGGCCCCTCCTCCGAGCTCGTCTTGTAGCGCTCGAACCGGTAGGCCCCCAGGATCTGTCCCTCCACGACGGCCTGGACGGCCTCGGCGGGCGAGCGGCCCAGGACCTGCGGGAGGGTCGTCGCCACCGTGGCCCGCTTGGCGAGCTGGCGCGCCACCTTCCCCGCGGCCCGGCGCAGGTCGTCCAGCTTAACCTCCCCCTTCTTGCCGAGGCCGAGGAGCAGCACGGAGGAGGCGGCGATCCCCAGGTTCCCCGTGTTCGGCACGAGCAGCTGCTCCCCGCGCTTGCCCGTGAGCGCGGCGTCCCGGTACAGGCCGAGGAGGTCCACCCCGGAGACCTCGCGCACGCCGGGGCCCGCCTCGGGGCCCTCGAAGACGGGGAGCACGAGCACGTCGGCCCGGACCGCGCCGGGCGACTGGGTCGAGTAGGCGAACGTGGTCACGGCGACGCTCCTTCGCTCGGATGCCGGAAGTCTATCGGTCGCTCCCGCGCCGCCGAGGTGGCGGGCCGGTCGGCGCCCCGGCGGACGGGTAGGCTTGCGACCCGTGAAGGCCAAGGACCTGCGCGACCTCGTCCACTTCTCCGAGACCGGACCTCACCACGCCACCGTCTACGAGTCCGGGCGCCTGTGGTCGGAGGTCATCTGCCTGGACCGCGCGCAGGAGCTGGGACCCGTCGCCGACCCCGACTCCGACGCGCTCCTCGTGCTGCTCGCCGGGGAGGTCGCCGTCCAGGTCGGATGGGGCCGCAAGCGTCTCCGGCAGTGGGGGACGGTCCTCGTCCCCGCCGGGTCCGAGCTCACGATCCGCAACGCCTCGATCGAGCCGGCCGTGATCCTCCTCGTCGCGGCGCCGCCGCCGACCCCGCGCCCGATCAGCGAGTGACCCGCCGCCGCGGCAGGAGCAGCGCGAGGCAGAAGGCGACCCCGAAGCTCGGCAGGCTCGCCCCGATGGCGGAGCCGAGGAGCGGGAAGGGCAGCCCGAGCGCGGCGAAGGCCGAGCGCACCGCGTCCACCCAGCCCGCGGGGCCGGTCGGCACGCTCCAGTGGTAGAGGACGAACCCGACGAGCCACGGCCCGAGGGCCCACCAGCGCACCCCGTCCCCCGCGAAGAGCCGCTCCGATCCGTAGCGGCCGCGGGCCCGCACGAGCCAGTCCGCCGCGAAGATGCCCGCGAGGGGGACGAAGACCGAGCCGATCAACAGGAGGAAGACCTCGTAGCGCTCGACGTCGAGGCCGAGGGCGAGGAGGAAGGCGAGGACCCCGACCCCGACGATGAGCGGCCGCTGGGGGAGGCCCGGCGCCACGTTCTGCGTGGAGACCGCCGCCGAGTAGATGTCGGCGAAGGCGTTGTCGCTCTCGCCCACGAGGAGCGCGAGGAGCACGAGGGCCCCGCCGGCCGTCCCGACGATGGCCGAGCCGATCCCCACCGCGTCCGCGCTCGCCCCCGCGAGCGCGAGGACCACACCGAGCGCGTAGAACCAGGCGTTGCCGATCGCGTACCCGACGTACGTCCCGAGGGCCGCCCGCGAGGTGGTCCGGGCGAACCGCGTGTAGTCGGCGACCAGGGGGAGCCAGGAGATGGGCATCACGACCACGAGGTCCACCGCCAGCCAGAACGGCAGGCCGCCCTCCCCCGGGCGTCGCCACAGCGCGCCGAGGTCAGCCTCGCGCACGGCGGCCGCGGAGATCCACACCGCCGCGCCGACGAGCGCGTAGATCCCGAAGCGCTCGAGCCACCGCCGGACGACGAGCACCGGCCCCCCGAGCGCGAGCCCGGTGCAGATCGCCGCGACCACGGCGAGCCACAGGACCGGCGCGTCGAGGCCGAAGAGCCGGACCGAGGCCACGTTGGCCACGCGCCCCATCGCCCAGAACTCGACCGCCGTCCACCCCACGAGCTGGAGCAGGTTGAGGACGGAGGGCACGAAGGAGCCCCGCTCGCCGAGGACCGGGCGGAACAGGACCATCGTGGGCACGCCCTCGCGCTGGCCGGCGAGGGCCACGATCGCGAGCGGCACGCACCCGATCAGGGTGCCGACGAGGATCGCGAGCAGGGCCCGCGGCAGCCCCAGGTACGGGACGAGGAGCGCCCCCGTGACCATGACGAGGAGCCCCACGGAGAGGTCCCCCCACAGCACCCCGAGATCCAGCCCGGAGAGCCTGCGACGCTCGGGTGGGACGGGGTGGATCCCGAAGACGGGCGCCTCGCGCTCCAGGATCCGCTCGACGCGTTCGACGATCGCAGCCATGCTCGCTCCCTCCGCCGGTACGAACCGGATCAGGTTCCAAGGGTCGGCGGGTCCCCACCCGCCCTCTCAGCCCGGTGGCACCGGGCTCCCCTGCGTGCGCCTTGATACTACCCGGGGGCCGCGAGCTCGGCCCGCAGCCGCCGGAGCGAGGCCCCCATGAGACGCCGCAGGACCGGCCGGTAGGCGAGCAGCGCGAGCTCGCCGAGGACCGGGACGGGCAGGCGGAGCTCCTCGACCCAGGAGAACCACGTCCCGCCCTCGACCGGCTGCAGCCGCCAGGTCCCGACGCCGCGGACGAGGCTCCGGTGCGCGACGACGAGGCGGCGGGGCGGCTCCCAGATGGTCACCTCCAGCTGCTCGGTGAACACGGGCACGCCGAGCACGCGGGTGCGCACCGCGATCGTCGTCCCCACGCCCTCGCGCCGCGACCCCAGCACGCGCACCGACGCGGCGTCGCCCATCCAGCGCGCCTGGTCCTCCCACCGGACGAGCGCCTCCCAGGCGCGCTCGGGCTCCACCGGCAGCAGCACGTGGCTCCGGACCCTCACGGATCGTGAGCCTAGCCGGTCGGCGCGGGCCCTACAGCCCGGGGGCCTCGCCGGTCCGGGGGAGCCGACGGAGCGTCTCCGGCACGCTCGCCACGAGCCCGAGCGCGAGCACGAGCGGCGCCGCGGAGAGAGCGAAGGCCGGCCCGTACCCCAGCGCGTCCGCGCTCGCCCCGGCGGCGAGGGGCCCGAGGACGAAGCCGAGGTCCCCGACGAAGCGGAACACCGCGACGGCCGTCCCCCGGACCTCCTCGTCCGTCACGTCGGAGAGCATCGGCGCCTGCGGCACCCCCGCGTACCCCGAGATCAGGCCGAACATGCCGTTCGCCAGCACGAACAGCGCGGGGGTGCGCGCGAGCGGCCACAGGACGAGCGCGAGGGCCATCGAGGCGTACCCCGGCACGAGGACCGCCTTGCGCCCGATCCGGTCGGTGGCGCGACCGGCGGGGAACAGCACCGCGAACTCCGTGAGGGAGCCGACGGCGAGGGCGAGCCCGATCCCCACCTCCGACAGCCCCACCCGCTCCTTGCCGAACAGCGGGATGAGCGTGCTCCACACCCCCGCGAGCATCCAGGCGTAGGCGCCGTTCGCGAGGAGGACCGCGAGGAGCGGCCGACGCCACGGCAGGCGCCGCAGGCCGGTGCGCCGTTCGCCCCGGTCCGCGGCGGTCGTGCCGTGCATCGAGCGCGCGAAGACCGCCGCCGAGGCGAAGCACGAGCCGGCGTAGATCCACAGCGTGCTCGCCGGGCCGAGCCAGTGGGCCACGACGCCGCCGAGGGGCTCGCCCGCGATGATCCCGACGTTGAACGACGCGTACCAGACGCTCATGACCCGCCCGATCCGTTCCGCCGGGATCGTCCGCAGGAGGTACGTGAGGAGGCCCGAGAAGAACACCGCCGAGCCCGCCCCACCGAGACCCCGGAACACCACGAGCCAGGCGAACGTCGGCGCGAGGGCGGCGAGGGCCGAGGAGACGCCGACCGCGGCCGCTCCGAGCGTGACCGCCCGTCGCTCCCCGAGCCGCTCGATCACGGCCCCCGTGAAGGGGTCCACGACCAAGCGGGTGATGGAGAAGGCCGCGATGAGGAGCCCCACCGCGTCGAGCCCGACGCCGAAGGACCGGGCGTACAGCGGCAGGATCGGCGAGAGGATGCCGAACCCCGCCATGATGACGAAGGTGCCAGCGACGGAGGTCCGGACCTCGGGGAGGCGGAGGATCGCGAGGAACCCCGGCTCCGCCTCGGCGCGCACGGCGCCAGTCTACGAGGACCCTGGGTCCTGCCCCTCCCGGAGCTCGCGCATGAGCCGCCGCATCCGCCCCATCGTCTCCTCCACCGAGCACATCACGGGCTCGAGCTCGGAGAGGGCGGCGTCCTCGCGGAGCCGCTCCCCGAGCAGCTCGACGCGCAGCTTCAGGGCCGCGAGCGCCTGGAGCGGCTCGTTCTCGATCTGGTCGGCGAGCTCCCGGGCGCGCCGCTCCTCCTCCACGAGGAGCCGGCCGATCGCCTCGCGGCGTTCCCGCGCGACCCGCCCGAGGGCCTCCAGGTCCGCCCGGAGCTCCTGCACCGTGGCCCGGAGCACCTCCTCGGTCGTGCGGCGGTCGTGGACGTCCACGAAGGCCCCGATGTGCCCGAGGAACTCGCCCTCCAGGCCGATGATGGGCTGGCCGTGGTCCACGATCCAGCGGTACTCGCCCGAGCGGTGACGCATCCGGTACTCGACGACGAAGGGCTCCCGGGTCCCGAACGTGCGGCCGAACAGCTCGAGGAGCCACGGGAGGTCATCGGGGTGGATCGTCGCCTCCCAGCCCTCGCCGAGCTCGTCCTCGGCCGCCCGCCCGGTGAACGCCACGTAGGCGCGGTTCACCCAGTCCACGCCGAGGGGGGAGGTCGAGCGCCACACCGGGATCGGGAAGTCCTCGAGGAGGGTGAGGTAGAAGTCCCGGGCCCACGCGAGCTCCTCCTCGAGCAGGCCCGGTCCGGTGATGTCCCGGAGCGTGGCGACGATCGCGCCGACCCCGGGCTCGCCGCGACGGTCCACCACGGAGACCCCCACGCGAAGCTCGCGACCGTCGCGGTGCCGGGCGCGGACCCGGAACATGGCCTGGGCCGCCGTCGGCAGGTGCTCCGCGGCGACCTGGAGCACCGTCGGCGCGTCCTCGGGGGCGACGAGCTCCGTCACGGGCCGGCCCAGGAGCTCCTGTGGTGCCCAGCCGAAGACGTCGCACACCTGCGCGCTCGCGTGCCGGATCACGAGGTCCTCGTCGAGGAGGAGGACCGGATCCGGCAGGACGTCCAGGGCGCGCCGGAACGACCCCGGCTCCAGGGCCGGCCCGACTGGCTCTCGCTCGCTCATGCCACCTCCCACCGGGAGCGTCGGGCGCCGGGACGCGGCGGGAAAGGGGGCCATCTACCTGGGGAGGTGCGGTTTCCCCGCACGTGCTTGCCTCCCCGGCCCGGCTCGGGTGTCATGCTCCCATGGAACGGGCCCTCGCCGCCACCTGCCTCGTCACCCCGCGCGCGCCCGGCCCCCTGCGGGGCACTCGCGCGCCCGGTGTGCTCGAGCTCCGACCGGGGGCGGTGGCCTGGGACGCGGCGGGGACGATCACCTACCTCGGACCACCGGAGGGCCTCACCGTCGAGGCCGAGTGGCTCGAGGGCCGCACCATCGCCCCGGGCTTCGTGGACTGTCACACCCACCTCCCCTTCGTCGGCTGGCGGGACGACGAGTACGAGGCGCGGCTGGTCGGCGCGACCTACCGGGACCAGGCGGGGGGCGGCGGGATCCGCCGGAGCGCCCGGATGCTCGCCGAGGCCCCCGACGAGGAGGTCCTCGCGTTCTGCCGGCCCCTCCTCGCCGAGATGCTCGCGTGCGGCACGACCGCGCTCGAGCTGAAGACCGGCTACGGCCTGTCCCTCGAGGGCGAGCTTCGGCAGGCCCGCCTGGCCCGCCGCCTGGCGATGACGGCGGTGCAGACGTGCACCGTGACCCTCCTCGCGTGCCACGCCGTCCCCGAGCGCCTCGACCGGGGCTCGTGGGTCCGCGCGGTGTGCGAGGAACTCATCCCGGCCGCCGCGGCCGAGGGCCTCGTCGACGCCGTGGACGTCTGGGTCGAGGACGTCGCCTTCGACCTGGCGGACCTGGAGGCCGTGGCGGGGGCCGCGGCCGAGGCCGGCCTGGCCCTGCGCTGCCACGCCGACCAGCTCGGGCCCTCGGGGGCGGCCGAGGCCGCGGCCGCCCTCGGGGCGCGCAGCGCGGACCACCTGAACCACGTCTCGCCGGCCGGGATCGCGGCCCTCGGCCGGGGAGCCACCGCCGCGGTGCTCCTTCCCACCGCCACGCTGCTCCTGCGGGAGCGGCCCCCCGACGTGGATGCGCTCCTTCAGGCCGGCGCGGTGGTGGCGCTCGCCACGGACTGCAACCCGGGCACCTCCCCGGTCGCCTCGATGCCCGAGGCCATCGCGGTGGGCTGCGCCCTCTACGGGATCGCGCCCGACGAGGCCCTCGCCGCGGCCACCGCGAACGCCGCATGGGTCCTCGGGCTCGCCCCGGCCCACGGTACGCTTGCGCCGGGCGCGCGGGCGGACCTCGTGGTGCTCGAGGGCGACGGGTTCCGGCGCGTGCCGTACCGCCCGGGCCACGACCCCGTGGTCCGGACCGTCGTGGGCGGGGAGGTCGTGTGGGAGCGCTGAGACGGCTGGGGGTGGGCCTCCTCCCTCTCGTCGTCCTCGGGGCGATGGTCCCGGCCCGGGTCGCCCGGGCCGCACCGGACCCCTCGGTCACGCTCGCCGTCTCCCCGCAGGTCGTGCCCTACGGTGCGGCCGTCACGGTCTCGGGCGCCGTGGACCCCCCGGCCGCCGGCGAGACGGTGGAGATCCGGGACGCCGTCGGCACGGTCCTCGCCTCCGCGAGCACCGACCCCGCCGGCGCCTTCCAGGCGGCCCTCACCCCCGAGCGCTCCACCGAGCTCCGCGCGGTCTGGGGCTCGGCCGAGAGCGAGCCGGTCGCGGTGGGGGTGCGCGCGGTCGTCTCGGTCCGGATGGGTCCGGTGCGCCTGTTCGACCGGGCCCGCGTCCGGGGGAGCGTGGCGCCCGCCCTGGCCGGACGGCGCGTCCACGTCGCGTTCCTGCGCTCGGGCCTCGTCGTGGGCTCGACCTGGGCCAGGATCGGCTCCACGGGGGCCTTCGAGACGGCCTTCCGCGTCCGCGAGCCCGGCCGCTACCGGGCCCGGGCAACCTTCGCCACGGCCTCCCTCCTGCGGGGGACCGCGGTCACGCCACCGGATGTCACGCCGCTCCCGCGCCTGGGCGAGGGCTCCCGGGGCGTCTTCGTGCGCCTGCTCGAACGGCGCCTCGTCGAGCTCCGCTACCGGATCGTGGGCGTGGACCGCCGCTACGACTTCCGCACCGCCGACGCCGTCCTCGCCTTCCACAAGGTCCAGCGGATGCGCAGGGCCGCGACGGTCGATGCGGCGACCTGGCGGGCCCTGGCCGACCCCGTCCGCCCCCGCCCGCGCCGTGCGACCCGCGCCTTCCACATCGAGGTGGACCAGACCCGGCAGGTCCTGTACACGGTGGAGGACCGGGTGATCACGAACGTGATCCACGTCTCCACCGGGGCGAACGGAGCCACCCACGACGGCTCCTTCCGCGTCTACCGCAAGCTCGCCGGCTACAGCCCGAACCGCCTCTACTACCCGAGCTACTTCGACGGGCTCCGGGCGATCCACGGCTGGCCGGAGGTGCCCACCTACCCCGCGAGCCACGGCTGCGTGCGGGTCCCCTACTGGCACGCGCGCTGGATCTTCGGGCTGGCGCCGATCGGCACCCGGATCCTCATCTACCACTGAGCCTCAGTCCAGGGGCGCCCCGAGGGCCCCCTCGGCGGCGCGGACGAGCGCGCCCGATCGCACGAGCTCGACGGCCGCCGCCACGTCCGGCCCGAGCTCCCGGTCCTCCTCGAGCGGCGCCACTCGCTCGCGGATCGCGTCGCGCGCGGCCGCGGTCGGGAGGGCCGGCGCGAGGGGCGCCCGCAGGTCCAGCGCCTGCGCCGCAGCGAGCGCCTCGAGGGCGAGGACGACCTCCGCGTTCGTCACGATCTGACGCAGGTGCCGCGCGGCGGTCATCCCCATGCTCACGTGGTCCTCCTGCCCGGCGGAGGAGGCGATCGAGTCCACCGAGGCGGGGTGCGCGAGCACCTTGCACTCGGACACGAGGGAGGCCGCCGTGTACTGGGCGAGCATGAACCCGGAGTTCAGCCCGCTCCGCCGCACGAGGTAGGCGGGCAGGCCGTTGTTCCGGGCCGGGTCGAGGAGCCGGTAGAGTCGCCGCTCCGCGATGCTCGCCGTCGGCACCACGGCGAGGGCGAGCGCATCGAGGGCGACCGCCAACGGCTGACCGTGGAAGTTGCCCCCCGAGCGGATCTCGCCGTCCTCGAGCACGATCGGGTTGTCCGAGACCGAGTTCACCTCGACCCCGAGCACCCCGAGGGCGAACCCAAGCGCGTCGCGGGTCGCGCCGTGGACCTGGGGCGCGCACCGCAGCGAGTAGGCGTCCTGCACCAGGTGCGCGCTCTCGCGGTGCGAGGCGACGATCGCGCTGCCCGCGAGCAGTCGGCGCAGGTTCGACGCCGAGGCCACCTGGCCGGGGTGCGGCCGCAGCGCGTGCAGGCGCGCGTCGAAGGGCCGGTCCGTCCCCAGGGCCGCCTCGATCGTCATCGCCGCCACGACGTCGGCGGTGCCGAGCAGCGTCCGGGCGCGCTCGGCGGCGAGGATCCCCACCGAGAGCATCCCCTGGGTGCCGTTCACGAGCGCGAGCCCCTCCTTGGCGCGCAGCGAGAGCGGCTCGAGCCCGGCCGCCCGCAGCGCCGGGCCCGCCGGGACGGCGCGACCCTCCGCGTCGAGCAGCTCGCCCCGGCCGAGGAGGGGCAGCGCGAGGTGCGCGAGGGGCGCGAGGTCCCCCGAGGCCCCGAGCGACCCTTGCTCCGGGACCGCGGGCACGAGGTCGCGGTTCAGCATCTCGACCATCCGCTCCACGAGCTCCACCCGGACGCCCGAGCGCCCCAGGGCGAGCACGTGGGCCCGCAGCGCGAGCATGGCGCGGGCCTCCGCGCGGGAGAGCAGCGGGCCGACCGCGGTCGCGTGGGAGCGGACGATCGCCTCCTGCAGCCGCCCGGCCTCCTCGGGCGGGATCCGCACGTCCGCGAGGCTGCCGAAGCCGGTGGTGACGCCGTAGACGGTCTCCCCGCGCCCGACGGCCCCCTCGACGATCGCCCGCGAGGCGCACATGCGCCGGGCGGCGGGGGCCGCGAGCTCCACCGGCTCGCCGCGCGCCACCGCGACGACGTCCTCGAGCGACAGCGGCTCGCCGAGCCGGATCACGACCCCAGGCTACCCCCGGCGCGCGGTGCTAGCGTGGCGTGCCGTGCGCGACGAGCCCGGCCCGTACGATCACCTCGACGCCCCCGCCCGCGTCGCCCCCCGGAAGCGCGACCCGACAGTGGGCGCCCTGCGGGTCCTCGCCCGGGGGCTCCTGCGGCGCTGCCCGCGCTGCGGGTCGGGAGGCCTGTTCGCCTCGTGGCTGCGGATCCGGGAGCGCTGCCCGCGCTGCGGCCTCCGGCTGGAGCGCGAGGAGGGCGGGTTCCTAGGCGCGATGACCATCAACTACGCGGCGACGGCGCTCGTGTGGCTCGCCGTGCTCGTGACCTGGCTCGCCCTGGATCTGCCGGAGGTCCACGTGGCCGCCCTCACCTTGGTCTCCCTCGCCGTCGCCGCGGGCTTCCCGCTGCTCGCCTTCCCCTTCGCCAAGACCCTCTGGTGCGCCGTGGACCACCTCGTGGTGCGCGGCGGCCCCGACGAGGAGCCGGACCGGCCGCCCGCCGACGGGCCGCGCTAGAGTACGGGGCGCCATGGAGCCGATCGAGCGCAGGGGTGTCGGCACCGAGGAGGAGGTCCGGCCCGACGTCCGGCTCGACGAGGGCGACCACGACCGCTTCGCCCACTACGTGGAGAAGCGGAAGCTCACGGCCGCCTACGTCCACGGGACCCCGGTGATCGCCCTCTGCGGCAAGGTGTGGGTCCCCTCCCGGGATCCCGAGCGCTACCCCATCTGCCCGGAGTGCAAGCGGCTCTACGACCTGGGCCCCGAAGGTCGGCGCCGGGAGTGGGAGGAGCGGCTCCGCCGGGAGATCTCGAACTGAGCGGGGCCCGGCCCGGGCCGCTCAGGAGCGCCAGGGCAGGCGGATCCCCCGCTCGCGGGCGACCTCCAGGGCCCGCTCGTACCCCGCGTCGGCGTGACGAACCACGCCGAGCCCGGGGTCGGTGGTGAGGACGCGCTCCAGGCGCTCCGCGGCCTCCTCGGAGCCGTCGGCCACGACGACCATGCCCGCGTGGAGCGAGTAGCCGATCCCCACGCCGCCGCCGTGGTGGACGCTCACCCAGTGGGCGCCGGCCGCGGTGTTCACGAGGGCGTTCAGGACCGGCCAGTCGGCGATCGCGTCCGAGCCGTCGAGCATCCCCTCGGTCTCGCGGTAGGGGCTCGCCACGCTCCCCGCGTCCAGGTGATCGCGGCCGATCACGATCGGCGCCCTCAGCTCCCCGCGGGCCACCATCTCGTTGAACCGCAGGCCCGCCGCCGCGCGCTCGCCGTAGCCGAGCCAGCAGATCCGGGCCGGCAGCCCCTGGTAGGTGACCCGCTCCTCGGCCATCCGCAGCCACCGGCGCAGGCGCTCGTTCCCCGGGAAGAGCTCCGCCACGGCCCGGTCCGTGCGCACGATGTCCTCGGGGTCCCCGGACAGGGCCACCCAGCGGAACGGCCCCTTGCCCTCGCAGAACATCGGCCGGATGAAGGCCGGAACGAACCCCGGGTAGGAGAAGGCGCGCTCGTGGGGGAGCCCGCCCGCCTCGGCCCCCGCGCGGAGGTTGTTGCCGTAGTCGAAGACGACCGCCCCGCGCTCCAGGAACCCCACCATCGCGTCGCAGTGCGCCGCCATCGAGGCGTACGCGCGTCGCTCGTGCTCCCCCGGGTCCTCGCGCCGGAGCCTCGCCGCCTCCTCGAGCGTGAGCCCGGCCGGCACGTAGCCGCCCACCGGGTCGTGGGCGCTCGTCTGGTCCGTGACGAGGTCCGGCCGGAAGCCGCGCGCGAGCAGCTCCGGGTGGGTCTCGGCGCAGTTGCCGAGCAGCCCGATGGACAGCGGCTCGCCGGCCGCCCGCGCCTCCTCGGCCCAGCGCACGGCCTCCTCCAGGTCGTCCGTCTCCCGGTCCAGGTACCCCGTCTTGATCCGCCGCTCGATCCGGGCCGGGTCCACCTCCACGCAGAGCGCCACGCCCTCGTTCATCGTGACAGCGAGGGGCTGGGCGCCGCCCATCCCGCCGAGCCCGCCCGTGAGCACGATCCTGCCCCGCAGCGTCCCCCCGAAATGCTGGGAGGCCGCCTCGGCGAGCGTCTCGTAGGTGCCCTGGAGGATCCCCTGGGTGCCGATGTAGATCCAGGAGCCCGCGGTCATCTGCCCGAACATCGTGAGCCCCTGCCGCTCGAGCTCCCGGAACGTGTCCCAGTCGGCCCACTTCGGCACGAGGAGCGCGTTGGCGATGAGCACGCGCGGGGCCATGCGGTGGGTCCGGAACACCGCCACCGGCTTGCCCGACTGGACGAGGAGGGTCTCGTCGTCCTCGAGCTCGCGCAGCGCGCGCACGATCTGGTCGAAGGCCTCCCACGAGCGCGCCGCGCGGCCCGTGCCCCCGTAGACGACGAGGTCCTGCGGGCGCTCCGCCACCTCGGGGTCGAGGTTGTTCATGAGCATGCGGAGCGCCGCCTCCTGGGGCCAGCCCCTGCAGCTCCGCTCCGGACCCCGGGGCGCCCGCACCTCTCGAGCCATCGCGCCCACCTCGTCGCCATCATAGGCTCGACCTCGCCCGCGATGCTTGCGCGGGCGGGGTGCGCCTCGTACCGTTGCGTGCCGGGATGCCGCGGATCACGGTCCTCGTCGCCGACGACGACCCGATGGTGCTCGAGGCCCTCGCCGAGGTGGTGCGGGCCGACCCCGACCTCGAGCTCGTGGGGACCGCGGGCACCGCGCAGGAGGCGATCCGTCTGGCGAGGCTGCTCCGACCGCAGGTGGCGGTGGTGGACATCCGCATGCCCGACGGCGGTGGGCCGCGGGTCCTCGAGGAGCTCCGGGGCTCGCTCCCCGAGACCCGGGTCCTCGCCCACTCGGCGCTCTCGGACCACGGCACCGTCGTGCACATGCTGGAGCGCGGCGCCGTGGGGTACCTGGTCAAGGGGAGCTCGCCGGCGGAGATCCGCTCCGCGCTGCGTCGGGCGGCGGAGGGCCGGGAGACCCTCTCGCCGGAGGTCGCGGCGAGCCTCGCGCGGGACCTCGCGAACCACCTCCGGAACCGGCACGCCGCCGCCGTGGAGAGCGAGGAGCGCCGGGCCAGGGTCGAGCGCGCCATCGCCGGCGAGGGCTGGCACCTCGTGTACCAGCCCGTCGTGGACCTCGCCACGCGGGCGATCGTCGGCTTCGAGGCGCTCGCGCGCTTCACCGACCCGCCCGAGCGCGGGCCCCAGGCGTGGTTCGCCGAGGCCGCCGAGGTGGGGCTCGCGGTCGAGCTCGAGCTCGCCGCCGTGGGGGCCGCCCTCGCCGAGCTCCCCCGGATCCCCGCCGAGGCCTACCTCGCCGTCAACGTCTCGCAGCGGACCGTGCGGTCGGCGGCCCTCGCCGAGTCCCTCGGTCCCCACGGGCGCCGGATCGTCGTCGAGCTCACCGAGCACGAGCGCGTGGCCGACTACGCAGCGCTCGCGGCGGCCCTCGGGCGGCTGCGTGAGCTCGGGGTGCGCGTGGCCATCGACGACGCGGGGGCGGGGTTCGCGAGCCTGCGCCACATCCTCGACGTGCGCCCGGACATCGTGAAGCTCGACGTCACCCTCACGAGGGGGATCGACACCGACCCTGCGCGGCGCGCCCTCGCCGTGGCCCTCATCTCCTTCGCGGAGCAGATGGAGATGACGATCGTCGCCGAGGGGATCGAGACCGCCGAGGAGCTGGAGGCCCTGCGCGCCCTCGGGGTCCACCTCGGCCAGGGGTACCACCTGGGGCGCCCGGGGCCGCTGCCCTCCGGGGGCGACTAGCCGCTGCGGCGGTCGATCGCCCACGAGGAGCCCTCGTGGGCGCGCTTCGTGTAGGCCTTCATCTCGGTGGCGACCGCGACGGCCTCCGCGAAGTGGGTGAACCGGCGCCGCTCCGTGGTCGCGATCCCGATGGAGATCGTCGCGAGGGGGAACCGCTGGAGCTCCCCCCGACGGTCCTCGACCTCGATGTACCCGCGGGCGCGATCGGCCGGGTCGTGGAGGTCGCCGATGCACGCGTCGAAGCGCTCGACGATCCGCTCCGCGAGGGCCTGGGCGAGGGCGGCGTCGCAGACCACGACGAAGTCGTCGCCCCCCACGTGGCCGACGAAGCCGTCCGCGCCCGCGAGCTCGAAGGTCGCGTCCTGGAGGAGTCGGCCCGTGGTGCGGATCACCTCGTCCCCCCGCGTGAACCCGTAGTGGTCGTTGTACGCCTTGAAGTGATCGAGGTCCACGTAGAGGACCGCGAAGGTCCCGCCGGCCTCGATCCGCCCCTGGATCTCCTCGGCGATCCGGACGTTGCCGGGGAGCCCCGTGAGGGGGGACTGGGCCCGCATCTGCCGCGAGCGCCGCAGCGCCCCGCGGATCCGGGCGAGCAGCTCCGGGGTGTCGAAGGGCTTGACGATGTAGTCGTCCGCCCCGACGGCGAAGCCCTCGAGCTTGTCCGCGGAGAGCCCACGCGCCGTGAGCATGATCACGGCGGCCGAGGCGGTCCGGCTGTCCTGACGCAGCCGCCGGGTGAGCTCGAACCCGTCCATGTTCGGCATCATCACGTCGGCGAGGACGAGCTCGGGGCACCGCTCCCGGGCGAGCTCGAGCGCGGTCTCCCCGTCGCTCGCCACCCGGACCTCGTACCCGGCGGCGCGCAGCTCGATCTCGAGCAGGCGCGCGATGAACGGGTCGTCGTCCACGACGAGGATCGAGTCGCCCTGGCGCGACTCGAAGAGCCCCTCCCCGTCCTCGGGGGCGGGCGCCGCGACGGTCTCCGGCTCCATCCCGATGGGCATCGGCACGCCCTCCGCCCGGGTTGAAGGTCTCCTTCCGGCGCCGACCCGCCCGACGTGGCACGATAGGGCCCGCCGCATGGAGATCTTCGACTCGATCCTCGACCTCGTCGGGAACACCCCCCTCGTGCGCCTGCGGCGCGTCACGCGCGGGGTCCGACCCACGGTCCTCGCCAAGCTCGAGCTGCTGAACCCCGGCGGCAGCGTGAAGGACCGCATCGGCCTGCGGATGATCGAGGCCGCCGAGCGGGCCGGGCTCCTGCGGCCCGGGGGCACGATCGTGGAGCCCACCTCGGGCAACACCGGGCACGGGCTCGCCATCGCCGCCGCGATCAAGGGGTACCGGTGCATCTTCGTGATGCCCGACAAGATGAGCCAGGAGAAGATCGCCCTCCTGCGCGCCTACGGGGCGGAGGTCGTGATCACGCCGACCGCCGTCCCGCCGGACTCCCCCGAGTCCTACTACCGCGTGGCCGACCGCCTCACCCAGGAGATCCCCGGGGCCTTCCAGCCGAACCAGTACTTCAACCCGGAGAACCCCGCCGCCCACGAGGCCACCACGGGCCCCGAGATCTGGCGACAGACCGAGGGACGCATCGACGTCCTCGTCGCCGGGGTCGGGACCGGCGGCACGGTGACCGGCGTGGCCAGGTACCTGAAGGCCCGCAAGTCCGACCTCCTCGTGGTGGGCGCAGACCCCGAGGGCTCGATCTACTCCGGCGAGGTCCACCCCTACCTCACCGAGGGCATCGGCGAGGACTTCTGGCCGGGGACCTTCGATCCCTCCCTCGTGGATCGGTGGGAGCGGGTCCCCGACCGCGATGCCTTCCTCATGGCCCGTCGGATCACGCGGGAGGAGGGGATCCTCGTGGGGGGCAGCTCGGGCACGGCCGTCGTCGCCGCGCTGCGGGTGGCGGCGGAGCTCGGCCCGGAGGCCACGATCGTCGTGATCCTGCCGGACACCGGCCGCAACTACCTCTCGAAGATCTACTCCGACCCCTGGCTCCTGCAGTACGGGCTGCTCGAGCGCCCGGAGGTCGTGCGCGTCGAGGAGGTCCTCCGGGCCAGGCACGGCCCCGTGCCTCCGCTCGTCACGGTCGCGGCGAAGGACAAGGTGCGCCAGGCGATCGACGTGCTCCAGGAGTACGGGATCTCCCAGGCCCCGGTGGTGCGCGAGCCCTCGGAGGACGTCGCCCAGGTGGTCGGGGCGATCCAGGAGCGGGCGCTCCTCGACCGGATCTTCCGGGACCCCGACGCCCTCCAGGCCGACGTGGCCGCGGTCATGGGGCCGCCGCTGCCGATGGTCGAGGCGGGCGACCCCATCGAGGTCGCCTTCACGGAGCTCCAGCGCGAGCCGGCCGTGCTCGTCACGAGCGGCGGCCGGGCGCTCGGCGTGCTCACCCGCAGCGACCTGCTGGAGTTCCTCGCGCACCGCCCGAGGACGCCGTAGCTGCCGTGCGCTCCCTCGGCATCGACGTCGGCGTCCGCAAAGGGCTCGACCTCGTGCTCCTCGACGAGGAGCGCCGGATCCGCGAGGCCCTCCGCGGGGTGACCGTGGAGGAGCTCCCCGCCCTGGCCGAGGACCTGGGGCCCGACGTCGTCGCCGTCGACGCGCCGCCGGCCTGGGCGCGCTCGGGCCGCTCCCGCTTGACCGAGCGCGAGCTCCGCTGGTTCGGGATCTCCTGCTTCAACACCCCGAGCGACGCGCGCATGGGCGAGCACCCCTTCTTCGCCTGGATGACCGTGGGCTTCGAGGTCTACCGGGCGCTCGAGGACCGGTTCCCGCGGTACCGAGACGGGTCGGTCCGGGGGACCGCCATCGAGGTCTTCCCCCACGCCTCCGCGGTCGTGCTCGCGGGGTGCCTGCCGCCGCGGGGCGTCGCGGTCCACGCCTGGCGCCGGGGGGTGCTCCGCGACCACGGCGTGGACGCCGACGCCCTCCGCTCGGCCGACCAGGTGGACGCGGCCCTCGCCGCCCTGACGGGCCTGTTCGCCCTGGAGCGGCGCTTCAGCGCCCCCGGCGACCCCCTGGAAGGCCGGATCGTGGTCCCCGCCGCGAGCCTGCCCGCCCACCCGTACCGCCGCGGGGAGGCCCCGAGGCCCCCCGACCCGCAGCCGCCGCTGCCCGGGCTCGCGCCCTGCCGCTGCGGCGACCCGGCCTGCACGGCCCTCACGGCCGGGGAGTTCGCCCCCGGCCACGACGCTAAGCGCAAGTCCCTGCTGTGGCGTCGGGCCCGGGCCGGGCGAGAGGCCCTGGACGAGCTGAAGGAGCGAGGATGGCAGATCCCACCGGAGATGCGCTGAGGTTCGAGACGCGCGCCATCCACGTCGGGCAGGAGCCCGAGCCCCTCTACGGCGCCGTCAGCGTCCCGATCTACCAGACCTCGACCTACGCGCAACCCGCCGTCGGCAGGCCCCGGCGCTACGACTACGCCCGCGGGGGCAACCCCACGCGCGAGGCCTTCCAGGCCGCCCTGGCCTCCCTGGAGGGAGGGAGCCACGCCTTGGCCTTCGCATCGGGGCTCGCGGCCGAGACCACGCTCCTGCTCACCCTCGCCCCCGGGGATCGGGTCCTGCTCCCCGACGACGTCTACGGGGGCACGTACCGCCTGCTCGCGCGGGTGCTCCGGGCTTGGGGGCTGGAGCACGAGGTCGTGGACATGACCGACCTCGAGGCCCTCCGGGCGGCCCTGGGCCGCGGGGCCCGCCTCGTGTGGATCGAGACGCCCACGAACCCGACGCTGAAGGTCGTCGACGTCGCCGCCTGCGCCGAGATCGCCCACGCCGCCGGCGCCCGCGTGGTCGTGGACAACACCTTCGCCACGCCCTACCTCCAGCGACCCCTCGAGCTCGGGGCCGACGTCGTCGTCCACTCGGTCACGAAGTACCTGGGCGGGCACTCGGACCTCGTCATGGGGGCCCTGGTCACGCGCGACGCGGAGCTCGCCGAGCGCCTCGCGTTCCTCCAGAACGCGGTGGGCGCCGTCCCGGGCCCGATGGACTGCTACCTCGCGCTGCGGGGGCTGAAGACGCTCGCCGTGCGGATGCGCGCCCACTGCGAGAACGCCCGGGCCGTGGCCTCCTTCCTCGCGGGCCATCCGAGGGTCACGCGGGTGCACTACCCGGGGCTCCCCGAGCACCCCGGCCACGAGGTGGCGAGGAGGCAGATGGCCGACTTCGGCGGCATGGTGAGCTTCGAGGTCGAGACCGCCGACGAGGCGATCCGCGTCGCCGAGGCCACCCGGCTCTTCTTCCTCGCCGAGTCCCTCGGGGGCGTGGAGTCGCTCATCGAGGTCCCCGCGCCGATGACCCACGCGAGCGTCGCGGGCTCGCCCCTCGAGGTCCCGGGCACCCTCATCCGGCTCTCGGTCGGTCTCGAGCACCCCGAGGACCTCGTCGCCGACCTCGCGCGCGCCCTGGGGACCTAGCTCAGCCCTTGGGACGCTTCAGGTAGGCGACGAGCGACTGCCCGCCCATCGGCGTCGGCTGCGAGACGACGGCGACGAGCTCCCAGCCCTCCTCGCCGAAGGTGTTCAGGATCTCCGCCGCGTTGTGCTCCAGGATCGGCGCCACGAAGTACTCCCAGCGCTGCACCTCAACCCTCCCGCTCCAGCCGCCGGCTCGTCGTGCGGATGCAGACCCCCATGATGACGGTGAGCCCGCCCTCCTCGGCGATCCGGCGCGCCTCCTCGTTCACGATCCCGTCCTGCAGCCAGAGCACCTTCGCCCCGATCCGCACGGCCTGGCGGGCGATCTCCGGCGTGTGCTCGGCCCGGCGGAACACGTCCACCACGTCCACCCGGACGTCCTCGGGGATGTCCAGGAGCGAGGGGTAGGCGCGCTCGCCGAGCACCTCGGTCTCGTTCGGGTTCACCGGGACGATCCGGTACCCCTTGGCCTGCAGGAACTCGGCCACCTCGAAGGAGTCCCGCAGGGGGTTCGACGACAGCCCCACGACCGCGATCGTCCGCGCGTCGCCGAGGAGCGATCGGAGCTCGGCGTCGGAGGGCGCGTAGGCGCCCGGCGCGGTCACGGGCGCACCCCCTCGAGCGCCCGGAGCAGACCGTGGACGATCCTCGCCGTCGCACCCCAGATCGTGTGCTCGCCCATCTCGTACGCCCACCCCCGATAGGTCCGTCCCCCTCGGGTCCACTCGACCTCGGCCTCGGCCTCGGCGAGCGCGTCGAGGGGGAACGCCAGCACCTGCGCGATCTCCTCCACGTTCGGATGGAACGCCGGACGGCCCTCCACCATGCCCACGAAGGGTACGACGAGGATGGCGGAGACGGACGTGTGCACCGGCGGCAGCGCCCCGAGCACCGTGACCGCCGAGCGGGGCAGGCCGAGCTCCTCCTCGGTCTCCCGCAGCGCGGTCTCGACCAGGCTCGCGTCCCCGGCGTCCACGAGACCGCCGGGGAAGGAGATCTCGCCCGCGTGGCGGGACATCGCCTCGCTCCGCCTCGTGAACACGAGCGTCCCGTCCGCCATCACGGGGACGAGGACGGCCGCGAGGCGGTCCCCCGCGCCCGGTCGGGGGCGGGGATCCGGCTCGAGCGCCCGTCCGAGCCGCTCGCGCAGGTCCTGGTCGAGCTCCACCGACGCGGCCATGGTAGAGGGCCGGACCGGTCCCGCCCCTGCGAACGCCGGGGAGCCGGTATCCTGGCCCCATGGAGCACACGGCGACGCTCATCACCGTCACCGAGGCCGCGGCGCGCAAGGTGCGGGCCCTCGCCGAGAAGGAGGGCAGACCCGAGCCGATCCTGCGTCTGCGCGTCGTGGCCGGCGGCTGCTCGGGCTTCAGCTACGAGCTGTCCTTCGCCGACCAGCCGGCCCAGGACGACCACGTCGTCGAGGCGGCCGAGGGCGTGCGGGTGGTGATCGACCCAAGGAGCGCGCCGATCGTGGAGGGCTCCACCCTGGACCTGGACAAGGCCTTGCTCGGCGGCGGCCTGAAGGTCCGCAACCCGCGGGCGGCGCACGAGTGCGCCTGCGGCGAGTCCTTCTCCCTGTGAGGGGACCGGCCCTCCTTTCGCGGAGGCTGTCCGGACCGGCCAGAGGGCCCCGGGGCGCTTGGGCCGTTCGGCCCGCCCGGCCGCCGTGAGCTCCCGGCTATCCTGCCTTCCATGGCACCCAAGGAGAACACCCAGTGGTACGACCTCTACCACGAGGTCGTCGAGACCGGTCTGTGCACCGGCTGCACCGCCTGCATCGTGGCCTGCCCCTTCCACGTCCTCGGCTACGAGGACCACCACCCGGTCCAGCTCCAGGAGGACGGGGTCGACAAGTGCGCCCACGGGGACAAGGGCTGCTCCCTGTGCACGCTCGCCTGCCCGCGGTTCCGCGACTGGGAGCGCGAGGTGGACCAGCAGCTATTCGGGAGGGTCCGCCAGCCCGAGGAGGTGATCGGGCACTACCAGGACATCGTCCTCGCCCGCGCCACCGACCCCGAGGTCCTCGCCCACGGGCAGGACGGCGGCGTCGTCTCAGCCCTGCTCATCTGGGGCCTGGAGCGGGGCGAGATCGACGGGGTCTGCACCTCGAAGCTCTCGGAGGAGCGGCCCTGGGACTGCGAGCCGGCCGTGGTGACCGACCGCGAGGGCGTCCTCGCGGCGGCGGGCTCCCGCTACACGTACTCGCCGAACCCCCTCGCGATGCTCAAGGCCGCCGAGATGGGGCTGTCGAACCTCGCCCTCGTCGGCATGGGCTGCCAGGCGAGCGCCCCCGGCTCGATGGCGGCCCGGCGCGTGAACAAGTGGGCGAGGAAGGTGAAGTGGACCTTCGGCCTGCTCTGCTCGAAGTCCTTCACCTACGACGGGCTCATGGTGGAGATCGCCCAGAAGGAGCTCGGCCTGTCCCTCGACGAGATCGTGCGGGTGAACATCAAGGGCAAGCTGCTCTTCTACACGAAGGACGGGCGGGAGCTCACGTACGGCCTGAAGAAGTCCCACCGCTTCACCCGCCCCGGGTGCCTGCACTGCCCGGACTTCACCGCCGAGCACGCCGACATCTCCTTCGGCGGCCTCGGCCAGGGCGAGGGCTGGACGCTCACGATCGTCCGGACGGACAAGGGCAAGGACATCTGGGAGCGAGCCATCGCCGACGGCGTCGTCGAGCAGCGGCCCGGGAGCGAGGACCCCGAGGCCATCGACAAGCTGTTCAAGCTGGCGGTGAAGTCCCGCGAGCGGTGGCTGCCGGGCACCGCCTGGGGCGCGCCCGGGGCCGTGCCCGCCGAGGAGCTCGCCGCGGAGGCCTGAGCCTGCGCCCCCCTGGGGAAGGAGCCGCGCCCCCGGCCTCCGGCCGGGGGC
>FWPU01000049.1_pt1 | contig 208822 bp, 180 predicted proteins | sample 2228361 | NCBI WGS metagenome assembly FWPU01 (sample SAMEA103939777, study PRJEB20133) | metagenome | reverse complement strand
TGGGCCTCTCACCAACCAGGATCGCCGAACGTCTCTCGATATCGACGCCCGGAGCTCTAAAGGCTATCGCGAGAGGAAAGCTCCTTGCAGAAAGAAACGAATGAGTAGCGAGGAAGTTTAGCTAGTTAACAACGTCCCCTTTTACTTTTACTGGCGAACCTGGTCGCCGTATTGTGTTTTCGCTGAAAAGGCAAGATAATCCTAGTAGATCTCGTTCAGCGACTTTAAGCGATGGGGGGAATCGAGCATGGTTTTCGGAAAGCTCAAGTACTTGTTTTTATTCCTCTACGACGCATCTGAGCGCTTGGAGCAGAAATCCAAGGAGTTCGCGGCCGCCAGAGCAAAGCGAATGGAGAAGTTCAGGGAGGAGCAGGCTGCCGTAAGGGAGCAGATGCGCGCGGCCTATGCGGAGCGCAAAGAGGAGATCAAGAAGCAATTCCAGGAAATCATCGGAGAGACAGGCGTCGCCACTAAATCGGAGATTGACGAGCTCAAGAAGTCCATCGCCGATCTCGCGGCTAAGGTCGAAGAGATCGCCAAGAAGTAGCGCCGAGTTGAATTGAAGATCGCGAACAGAGGGCCGTCCTCGTGAGAAGATCCGAGCGCCGCAAGCGCGTCTGGCAGTTTTGGAAGCTGTTCGTCGGCATGCTCTGGGACTTCCGGAAAGAGAGCCGCCTGATGAGGCGGGTCGGTCCGGCAGAAGCCAGGCGGAAGATGGAACCGATCCACCGGCGCCGGGCGGTTCAGTTCAGAGATACTGCCCTTGCTTTGGGCGGCGTGCTGGTGAAATTGGGGCAGTTCCTCGGAGTGAGGGCCGACATAATGCCCGACGCCTATATCGAAGAGCTCTCCAAGCTCCAGGATCAAGTGCCTCCCGTTTCTTACGAAGACGTAATCCGAGTCGTCGAATCGGAATTCAAAAGGCCCCTCCGCGAGGTTTTCCCGAAGTTCTCCAAAACGCCCGTGGCCGCAGCTTCGCTGGCTCAGGTACACGACGCGGAGCTTCCAGACGGAACGCCGGTGGTCGTCAAAGTCCAGCGCCCCGGAATCGACGAGCTCGCCGATCTCGACCTGGCCACCTTTTCCTATCTCGTGGAAGGCATCGCGACTCTAACCGAATGGGGGAAGCGCCATGACCTTCCGGCGCTCGCCGCCGAGTTCGCGCGCGTCTTCGGAGACGAGCTGGATTTCTACCGCGAAGCGCACTATGCCGAGCGCTTTGCGGCCAATTTCGCCGGGGACCCTCACGTCTACATACCGAAGGTTTACTGGGATTACGTGACGCAAAAAATCATCACCCTCGAAAAGGTGAACGGCGTCAAGCCGAACGATCTGGTAGGGATGCGCAAACGAGGCATCGATCCCAAGGATGTCGCGGATACGATCGTCAACGCTTACCTGAAGCAAATCCTGGAGGACGGTTTCTTCCACGCGGATCCCCATCCGGGCAACCTTTTCGTATCCCCGGGCCCGGTGATCGCGTTCGTCGATTTCGGCATGGTGGACGATATAGGCAAGGACGCGAAGTTCTTGTTCGCCGATCTCATAGTGGCGATCGGCCGGCGCGACATCGACGAAATAGTGGCGATACTCTCCAAGCTGGGCTTCGTGAGGCCGGGCGTGGATACGTCGCCTGTCAAAGACGCCATAGATTGGCTGCTCAGCAATTACGAGAGCCTCGCGGCCAAGGAAATAGATTTTGAGAGCCTGGATAGGTTGCAGGCGGACATCCGGCGGATAATATACGAGCAGCCGCTCACCGTTCCTTCGGAATTCGGCTTTCTCGGTAGGGCCGTGGCGGTGGCAGTGGGCTTGATCGTGCAAATGGTGTCGGACTACGACTTCGTCGCCGCGGTTAAGCCCTACATCGACCGCACGATAATGACGCCCGATATCCGCCTGAAGTACTTCGAGGGGGAAATCGCGGGCACGGTTAAGGCCATCGCTCAGCTGCCAAGGCGCGCCCTGGAGGTGCTGGATCGCCTGGAACGCGGAGAGATCGAGGTGCGGACGCGATACGACAGGGTCGTCGAGGCGATCCACCGAAACTGGCTGGCTCAGTCGCTGTTTGGGCTTTCGGTTTTGGCCGGATCGTTTTCCATAGCGGCGGCAGTGCTCATTTCCGCCCGGTTTTTCGCGCTCGGTCTGGTCATGTTCGGCACCGCGGGCTTTTTCCTTCTGTTGCTCGTATTGGCGGCCATTGCGGTTTTCAGAGGCCGTTCTTCTGGGGGATAACGGTGGATGCGTTAGCGGCTCGATCTTCCGATAGGGTCCCGCGGGGATATCGCCGCTTGCGCGATGTGAATGCGAACGCCCATCCGCCGAATGACCGCGCGCATGCGCGTCGACAAAAATATGCGATCGGCGATCCGGCGGTGTCCGCCGCGTTCGCGACCGGAAAACGTTCGTGGATACGTGTATGAACGGCCCGATCGGTGACCGGGTCCTATGCCGGATAAAAACGAACGGCCCGATCGGGTCCAACGGGATGACGGCGGCGGGAAGGACGAGCTGACGTGACGGGAAAAGAAATCGCCAGAATTCGCGGCATGCTGGACGATATCGCGATGACATTCGAGCCATACGTTTGGTCGAATGGCATGGATCCCTTCGAAGTCCTGATATCGACCGTGTTATCGCAAAAGACCGAGCGCAAGGGGACGCGCAAGGCATTCTCGGCTCTCAAGGGGAAAATCGGAATTGACCCGCGCTCTCTGGCCGCAGCGAGCGAAGCGGAAATAGCCGACCTCATCAAGCCGGCGGGGCTTTTCCGATCGAAATCCGCGAAGATCAAGGCGATCGCCGAACGCGTCATCGAGATCTGCGGGGGCGATCTATCCCGGATTCTGGAGCTTCCCGCGGGCGAGGCGAGGAGAAAGCTTATGGACCTGCCCGGAGTCGGCCCCAAGACGGCGGACGTCGTTCTCTCCTTCGCGGCGGGGAGGCCGATCTTGCCGGTAGACGTTCACATTTTCCGGATAGCGAAGCGCTGGAAGGCGGTCGGCGAGCGGGCCGAGTACGAGGAGGTGAAGAACGCCCTCGAGGCGGTCGTCCATCCCGAAAAGAGGCCATATATGCATCTCGCGCTCATCGAGTTCGGCAGGGAGATTTGCACCGCCAGAAATCCCAAATGCAGCATTTGCCCGGTTGCCGACCGATGCCCGAGCTCCGCATAGGCTTTTGCGCTGCGGACTCTTGGACGAAGAAAGCACGGTGCGGGAACGCAAGACGCAAATGCCCTAGCGCTACGCAAGCTCTGTTGAAGACCTCGCATGCCCCGGGACTTGGACCCGTCGCGGCGGTTTTCATCCTGCGGCGGCGATGGATGACCCGACGTCAAGCGACCACTTTGCGCAGGCGCGACTGGTACATTTCGACGATTTCGTCCTCGGTGGTCGCGTCTTCAGGTGACTTGTCGTAGCGGTACCTTCCCGTAAACCTGGGGAAGCGGATTGCGAGCCCGCTTCCCTCGCGGATGCGGTTGAAGGCGCAGGTGTGTATGGGGCTTAAGGTTATTTCGGCGCCGATGATCTCGAGGACGAGCCGCGGTTCGAACCAAACATCCGGTTTTTCCTTGGCGTCAACTCGCGGATGCTTGTGCTCAATAGCGTAGGGACGCAGTTTCTCGGGCAGTTCGGCAAGGTCTTTATCGGTGAATCCGGCGCCCAGGCGGGTGACCGTCTTGAACGTATCGCTTTCTTTATCGTAGCAGGACATGAGCAGCGAGCCGTAGACCCCCGCGCGGCGGCCCCTCCCGTAATACGCGCCAACCGTCACGAGATCAACCGTGTCGGTCATCTCGCTTCGATACTCGCGCTTGTACTTGATCCAGAGCCATCCTCTGGCGCCCGCCCTGTATATCGAGTCGTCTCCTGTCGATTTGGCGACCACCCCTTCGCAGCCCTCCTGAACCGCCTTCTCGAAAAAGGCCTCCAGCTCGTTCGCGCTCCTGATTATCTTGTTTTGCGAAAGATTGACTGGTCCTCCAAGTTTCACGGCGCGTCCGAGGGCCTCCCGTCTCTCCGGATAGGGTTCTCCCATAAAATCGCGTCCATCGGCGTAGAGGCAATCGAAGAAGAAGATAGATGCGGGCGTTTCCTTGGCGGCCTCGGCGACGCCGTACTTCCTCCTGCGGCGCATCAGCTCTTGAAAAGGGCGCATGACGCCCGTTTCGGGGTCCATAGCCACGATTTCCGCTTCGAGGACCGCCGTCGTGGCCGCAATCGAATCTCTGGCCATGGCGGCAACGTCCGGATATTGGCTCGTGATGTTTTCCAGCCGGCGCGAAAACAGAGTTACCCGCTTTCCGTTTTTGTGGATTTGCACGCGCTCGCCGTCGTATTTGTACTCGGCGACGAACTCTTTTCCCAGTTTATCGACCAGCTCAGCGGGATCGTGAACGCGCTCGGCCAGCATCGGCCTTATGGGCTTTCCCAGCTCGATGTGGAACTCCTCCATCGCGGAAAGCCCGCGGGTCGCAAGGGCGTAGGCGACTTCTCCGAGGTCCGAAGTGATGTTATACGCCCTTTCGATGAGCGGCCTGGACTCTATCCCGCCGCCGTAAGCGATCGCTAGCGCGTCGAGAATCGTCATATCCGCTATCCCGAGCCTGAGCCTGCCCGTAACTATGCGGACTATGTATTTGGCCTCTTCCGGAGCCGCGTTCGCGAGAAGCGATGCGAGGGACGAGATCTTCTTTTCGGCGCTTCCCGGACCTGAAGTGCGCGCGATTTCGTCGAGGGAACTCCAGACTTCGATCACGGAAAGGGCTTTTTTTCTGGGGCGCTCGACTTTTCTAAGTTCCAGCTCGGCCGTGAGTCCCAGATCGCCGGTCTTCCTCAAATCGCCGACGATTTCTTCTTCGGACAAGCCCGTGGCTAGGGCAACCGCTCTCACGGCGGTCTTTTCCGCCATACCCATCTCGATCCCGATGAAATCGGGGTATAGCTTGCCTTGGGTGAGGTAGACCACCTTGGTGAGGTCCTCAGGGGTAGCGGAAGAAATGAGATCGACCAAGTAGCGGGTCATTTCCGTTCGCTTGGTCGTCTTTTCGATTCGTCCGTAAGCTTCGGCCAGCGTTCGAAAGTCCACCGCCCATTTACCTCCGGTTGCTGATGCTTTTATACCCATTTAAATGTATTGCTGGTAAAATCCGATTGCCAGGAGGTTCACCCAATTCTCAATTGTACTGAGGGAGCGCTTGATGAGAAAGGAACTTGCACTCGATAAGCCGATCGAGATGGATCGGTTATCGCTGGGCCAAAAGCTCTCGTACGCATTCGGGTACGTGGGCGTGTCGCTCATAACCCAGGTGGTTATGGTTTGGACGCTTTACTTTTACGCGCCCCCTGAAGGGAAGGGGATCACCCACGTTCCGATCGAGCTGGCCGGCCTTGCCTTGGCCGCATCGAGGATCGTTGACTCCGCTAGCGACGTCATCGTGGGCATCGCGAGCGATAGGACGAGGACCAAATATGGCAGGAGAAGGCCCTACATACTTTTTGGCGCGCCCCTTCTGGCCGTCGCTTTCGCCCTTCTCTGGACGCCTCCGGTGATCGGACCCTCTTTGGTGAATTTCGCCTATCTGTTCATCCTTCTCCTTTTCTTTTTCACGCTCTACACCGTGGTCGTCGGCCCGTATCTGGCGCTGTTTCCGGAGATCGCGACGACCAAGCGGGATCGAATCGTCCTTGCGACGTGGCAAGCGGTTTTCAACGTGGCGGGGCTCGGCATCGCCACCCTTGGGTCGACGTTCTTGATCGAAAAGGCCGGATTCAAGGGGATGGGGCTGGCGATCGCCGTCTTGGCGCTGATTTCGTTTCTGATACCCGGGTTAACCGTTAAAGAGAGATTCTCGGAATGCGAGCGCAGGCCCGGGTTTTTCGAGGAGTTCCGCTTCATCTTCGGAAACCGAGCTTTCCGCATCTACACCATCAGCAAATTGCTGATCTGGTTTGGATTCAACATGGTGATAGTCAGCCTCGCGTACATAACGACGATCGTGATCGGTCTTCCCCGCTCGATGGCCGGGGTGGTCTTCGCCGTCGCCTTGGGCATCGCCGCCATATGCTTCAAGCCCGTCGGCGAAATCGCCGACAAATACGGAAAGAAAAAGACCCTCGCCGTTTCTTCGCTCATTCTCGCAGCCGCCATGGCCCTCATACCTCTGATAGGGCACGTGCCGCTTCCAGTGAGCAAGGTGGTTCAAGGCGTGATCGTGATATCCCTGGTAGGGGCGCCAGCCTCGGCGCTTTTCGTTCTCCCCAATGCCTTCATCGCAGACATCGCCGACCACGGGGCCTCGATGTGCGATCACCGCCTCGAGGGCGCCTATTTTGGAGTGCAGGGCTTTTTGAACAAGGTCTGCATGGGCCTTTCCTCCTTGGCGGTGGGCTACGTGCTGGGAACCTTCGGCTATTCCGCGTCAAAACCCCTCGGGATTCTTCTCATCGGGCCGCTGGCGGCCGCATTCGTGGTGGCGGGAGTCGCGGTTTTTTCCGAATACGAGCTGGACTGATGCCTTTCGCGCCGGAGTCGTTCGGGAGGTGTCCGGAGCGGATTTCGGTCGAAGCGGGGTTCCGACCTGCGCGAGCGGAACGATCGCCCGCATCGATTTCACGGTTTTCAAGAAGCCAATCCGTTAAACGTTTGTTTCTGGTCTTGACGCTTGATCGCCTTTTGTTGTTCATTTGAATTGGGCTCTATCCATCGCCCCGCGAGCCGATCTTCAAAAGGCGAAAGGATGAACAATAAAAGGAAGCTGACGATACTCGCACTCATCTTGACCTTCGTTTTTACCGCTCATGATCTGAGGGCGATCAACCGGCAAAGGCGTCCCTCGGTGGGGGCGCAGGAGCGCGGGGGCGATCGGGCGGCGAAAAGAGAAGGCCGAGTCAGCGAAGTCGATTTCAGAGAGAGAGCGCGAACCATAGCGATGGCCGCGGGCGAGTCGGATTGGGTGCCTCCGACTTCGGGCGCCGAGGCCTTCAGGCAGCGATTTGAAACGCCGCAGCGGAAAGTGATATCTCTGGCGTTGGCGAAGAAGCTTTCCAAACCGGTTGAAGAGAAGCTGGCTCCTTTTTCGCCCGTACCCGTAACGAAGATATCCGGCATTCCTGCCGGGAAAATGCAGGTCGCCTTGACTTTTGATACCGAAAGGGACGAGGGTTCCGTATTGCAGATACTGGATGCGCTAAAAGCCGCAGGCGCAAAGGCCACTTTTTTCGTCGTCGGGGCATGGGCCGATGCCTACCCCGAGCTCCTCAAGCGCATAGCGCAAGATGGCCACGAGATAGCAAATCATTCCTATAGCCATCATCAGCTCACCAGCTTGCCGGACGATGTTTTGGCGAATGATCTGATTGCGGCCGAGCAGAGCGTTTATGCCGTGACGAAAAAACCACCTTCGCGGCTGCTCAGGCCCCCTTACGGAAGCTACGATCAGAGGGTTCTGAACGTCGTCGCCTCAAAGGGGTTCAAAACCATCATGTGGAGCAACGATCCATCTGATTGGAAGTCTTACCAGACTCCCGAAAACGTTTACGCTCTGGTCGAACAGGAGCTGTCCGACGGGGATATCGTGCTTCTCCACACCAGCGGCAGGGCTACCGGGGCGGCATTGCCGGCGATCCTTAAGAAGATGAAGGAGATGGGCCTCAAACAGGTCACCGTGTCCGAGCTCATCGGGCAATAACCTGGATCGGCGATTCCGGCCGGAATCGCCGATATGGGCGCGCAGGTCGAAAGAAGGGGCGCCTCGTCGGAAACTCCACGATCGATAGAGATTCCGGGGCATGCATTTCGCGTTTGACCGCAATTCCCACAAACTCTAGAATAGGCTTATCTACCTGCGGGATGTGGTTAAAATCGCCGTCACGAAGGAAGCCGCGGAGCGCGCGAAGGAGCTCCGCGAATTGCTGAATTACCATTCATATCGCTATTACGCGCTGGACGATCCGGAAATCGCGGACGCCGAGTACGATGAGCTGATGCGGGAGCTGATCGAGCTGGAGAGAAACCATCCGGAGCTCGTAGTTCCCGATTCACCGACTCAAAGGGTTGGACCTCCTCCGGCGGACGCTTTTGCGCCCGTCGAGCATCGAGTCCGCATGCTCAGCCTGGACAACGCTTTCTCATATGAAGAGATCGCCGCTTTCTACAAAAGAGGCATAGGCGCGCTGGGCATCAAATCCGCCGATCTGGTCTGCGAGCTCAAGGTCGATGGGGTCGCTATAGCCTTGACGTACGAAAACGGCGTATATACCAGGGCGGCAACTCGTGGCGATGGCTCGGTGGGCGAGGACGTCACGGCCAATGTGAAGACCATCCGCTCGGTGCCACTGAGGCTGAATCTTCCGGATCCCCCGCGGGCTCTCGAGCTGAGGGGAGAGGCCTTTTTAACCAAGCAGCAGTTCGAGGAGATGAATCGGGAGCGCGGTGAAGAGGGACTGTCTCTTTTCGCGAACCCTCGAAACGCCGCGGCGGGCTCGCTTCGCCAGAAGGATCCGATGGAAACGGCCAAAAGGTCCCTCGACGCCTTTATTTTCGCGGCGGACGATCCCCTGGCGCTGCGCGTCGGGTCGCAATGGGAGCTTTTGAACAGGCTGAAGGAGCTGGGGGCGAAGGTCAATCCGAACGTCAGAAGGGTTGGTTCGATCGACGACGTCTTCTCGTTCTGCGAGGAGTGGCGGGAGAAACGGCACTCTTTGCCTTATGAAATTGACGGCGTCGTCGTGAAATTCGATTCTTTCGAGCACCAGATCGCGCTCGGCGAAACCAGCAAGGCTCCGCGCTGGGCTATCGCCTACAAATTTCCCGCCGAGCAGAAGACGAGCGTCGTCAGGGATATCACCATAGGCATCGGCAGGACGGGGGCCCTCACTCCGATCGCGCACCTCGACCCCGTGCGGATAGCCGGATCCACCGTTTCCGCCGCCACGCTTCACAACGAAGATGAAATCCGAAGGAAGGATGTGCGGATCGGCGACACCGTGGTGGTCCAGAAAGCGGGGGACGTCATCCCCGAGATAGTCTCGGTCGTCAAATCGAAGCGGACCGGCGAGGAAAGGGTTTTTAAAATGCCCAAGGAGTGCCCCATTTGCGGGGGGAAGGTGGTTAGGCTTCCTGGGGAAGCGGTGGCCAGATGCACGAACATCGCCTGTCCGGCGGTCACCTTCGAGCGCATACTCCACTTCGCGAGCCGCGCGGCCATGGATATCGAGGGGATGGGGGAGGCGGTCGTAAAGCAGCTTCTGGATAAGGGACTGGTAAAAGACGTCTCCGACATTTATTACTTAACGTGGGGCGATGTCCTTCAGGCGCAGGGTAGAGTGGACCTGACCAAGCTCATCAAGGATGGGTTGATCAAGGATCTCGCGGATATTCATAACCTCGCTAGGGAAGATGTCCTCGCCAGAGAGAAGGGTTTTCCCATCAAGGCCGCGGACAACCTGCTGAATGCGATAGAAAGCTCGAAAAACCGCCCCCTGGCAAAGCTCATTTTTGCCCTCGGCATTCGCCACGTCGGCGCGCGCGTGTCGGAGATTTTGGCGGAGAGATTTCGCTCGATCGATGCCTTGCGGGAGGCGACCATCGAAGATCTCCTCGACGTGGAGGAGGTAGGGCCGAAGATCGCGGCGAGCGTCGTCGACTTTTTTAGCGAGGAGCGAAACCTGGATGTCATCGAGAAGCTCAGGGCGGCCGGGGTTCGCATGGAGGAAGAGCGGGAACCATCCGCCGGAAACGTATTCGAAGGGCTGACTTTCGTCGTTACCGGAGCGGTGCCCGGGATGACGAGGGAAGAGGTAGAGGGCCTCATCAAGAGGCTTGGAGGAAGAGTGTCTGGTAGCGTGAGCTCGAGGACGGACTATCTGGTCGTCGGGGAAAAGCCGGGCAGCAAGCTGGACCGGGCTAGAGAGCTCGGCGTTGAGGTTTTGACGGCCGAGGAGTTTTTGAAGCTTGCGAGCCTCGATCCCGGCCGGAGTCGTTCGGAGCTGTGATATATGAGCCGTTTGCGCGCACAAACGGTGCCTGTTGCCCGGCCGAGATGGGGCGTGCTCTCACCGTTGTCGGTTGTGGGCAAGCGCAAACGACCTGATGTCTTTGGCGATGTGTCGGGGTGGGCATGCTTGAGCGCTTTCGTTGGCGCCCGCGCGCACGCGTTGCGGCATGACGAAAGCGGTTCGCTCGGGGAGCGGATCATGCGGATCACGGGTGATGCGCGGTTATCGACCAGGCATTTGCGCGGTTTTTACGCTCGTGGATGGGTAAACGAAACGGTCCGTTCGGGGAACGGACCAAACAGGCCGTGCATTTCGCACGGTTTTCGGTCGAACGGATATTTATGCGATGTTGCGTCTGCGCACGGGCATACAATAGCGGTCCGTTCGGGGAACGGACCCTACACATCGTGGCTAGCACGTTTATCGGTTGATCGGATATTCGCAGCGATAGCACGTCCGCGGTCGATCGATCTAATCGGTTCGTTCGGGGAACGGACCCTACAATTCACGCGGGCGTTCGGCGGACGGATGATCGCACCAACGTGCCACAAACGCCGCAATCCGGTGTAGGGCCCGATCCCCCGATCGGGCCGCCGGTCCATGCGTCGCGCAAACGTCATTCGCAACGCAAACGGGGCGCGAACATTTCAAGGACGCGCGACGCGCGAGATCGGGTAAAACCGCATAGACGGGATTTCCAAGCGGGTGCCCCGAGCGAGTCGGAGAAGAGCGATGGAAAGAGGACCGAACGAAAAGCCGCCGTGGGAGCCCGCTCCGCGGGGAGAGTCTGCGTGGGAAAGGGCGGAGCGAGAAGAAGAAGCCGAAAAGTTCGCTCCGTATGGCAGGCGCTCAGTTCCCTGGGGAGCGGGCGATGCGATCGTAGTTCTCATCGCCGCGTGGCTGATCCTGCTTGCGGTATCGCTGCTTTTCGGCATTCGTTTCCTGCCTCCGCCCATCGGGCGCTTTACTTCGCTTTTGGGGGCGATCATCGGGTACGCGCTTCTTTTTGCCATGGTTTGGGGCGTCGCGATTTGGCTTCGCGGGGGCACCCCGAGTGAATTGGGGTTCAATCGGTTTAGCGTGCTCTCGGGGGCAATCCAGGCTATAATCTGGTGGATCGTCATAAGGGCGGTGACGGCGCTCTACGTTATAACCCTACAGCGATTCGGAATAAGCCCTTCTACCGCGCAGGCGGAGCGGGTTATGCGCCTTTTCGGCCGAGGGTTCCTCGGCTTGGTTTTTGCCCTGCTCGTCGCGGTCGTGATCGCGCCCTTCGTGGAAGAGCTCCTTTTCAGGGGCTTCGTGTATTCGGCTTTCCGCCAATCGATAGGAGTGGGTTGGGCAATTTTCGTCGACGGGATCATCTTCGCTTTAGTGCATTTCGATCTGTTTTTGTTCGTACCGCTAGCGGTGATAGGATTCGTTCTCGCGTGGCTTTACGAGCGGAGTTATTCGCTGGGTCCGCCGATTTTCCTTCACGCGTTGAACAACCTGGCCTCCATAATCGTCCTTTATTCGGCCACGATGGGTCGCTAGCGGCGGGCTAGTTAGCAGGCGCCGGGGACTACATACCCTTTTTGCGGAGAAGCTTTTTCTATATACTCATTGCTATTGCGGTCGAGAACGCCGTCGAGATCGCCGGCGGTGCATCCTTTGTGGCGTTTTGTCTCTCGCGCGCGGCGAGAATATCTTTAAGACAATTCGGTTTTGCGGCTGATGTTTCCGGCTCGGCGCGCGGCTAGTCCGGCCGCACCGAGCTCGCGCATATCGCAGCGGCTATATTCTCATGGGGGGATCGATGGCCATAAGCATCGAAGACGTCGAGCACATAGCGTGGCTGGCGCGCTTGGCTTTGACGGATGAGGAGAAGAGAAAATTCAGTCATCAGCTGTCGAGCATCTTGGAGCACGCGGGAAAGATATCGAAGCTCGACCTCAAGGGCGTCCCTCCCACGTCGCACGCGGTGCCGATAAGCAACGTCTTCAGGGAGGACGCGGCGGGCCAAGATCTTTCTCAAGAAGAGGCTTTGTCGAACGCTCCCAAGAAAGAGAACGGCGCATTCGTCGTTCCGAAGATCGTGTGACGAAAAGCCGTTTCGCGGCGCTCGACCGGATTCGTTTCGAACCCGCCGCGAAGGAAAGAACATGAACCTTTACGACATGACGATCGCGCAACTGCATAAGATGTTGGTCGAGAGGGAGATATCTTCCGTCGAGCTCGCGCGCGCCGTTATCGACCGAGCGCGGTCCGTAGAGCCGCACCTTCGAGCCTTCATCACCGTAACGGAAGATCTCGCGTTGGAAGCGGCCTGCGCGGTGGACGAAAAGATCGCGGCGGGGCAAGAGATCGGGCCTCTCGCGGGGATACCCGTGGCCATCAAGGACGTGATGTGCGTTAAAGGCGTGCGCACCACGTGCGCCTCTAAGATTCTGGAAAACTACGTCCCCGTCTACACCGCGACCGCGGTTCAGAAGTTGCTCGACGAGGGCGCGGTGATGGTGGGAAAGACGAACATGGACGAGTTCGCGATGGGGTCGTCGAACGAGAACTCCGGATTTTATCCGGTTAGAAATCCGTGGGATCTCGAACGCGTGCCCGGAGGATCGTCCGGCGGCTCGGCCGCGGCGGTTGCGTCCGGAGGAGCGATTTACGCCCTCGGATCCGACACCGGCGGATCCATCAGGCAGCCGGCCTCACTCTGCGGGACCGTGGGCTTCAAGCCAACATACGGGTTGGTCAGCCGATATGGTCTGGTCGCATTCGCATCTTCGCTGGATCAAATCGGGCCGTTCACGAAGAGCGTCGAGGACTGTGCGATGGTTCTCCAGGCGATCGTCGGGCACGATCCCATGGACTCGACTTCGCTGAAATACGATCCCCCGGACTACGCGAGCGCGCTGGAACGGGGCGTCGAAGGTCTGCGTTTCGGAGTCCCGAAGGAATTCATGGAAGAGGGGATCGAACCCGGGGTTAAGGATAGGTTTGAGGAGGCAGTTGAGCTTCTCACCGAGCTTGGGGCGGAGGTGGACGAAACGACGCTTCCCCACGTCGAGTACGCGCTGAGCGCTTATTACATAATCGCTCCGGCCGAAGCGTCCTCGAATCTCGCGCGCTTTGACGGAGTGCGATACGGGGTGCGAGTCGAGGGCGAGGACATGCTGGATACGTACATGAAAACGAGAGCTGCCGGTTTCGGCGACGAGGTGAAAAGGCGCATTATGCTCGGCACGTACGCGCTTTCGGCCGGCTATTACGAGGCCTATTACGGTCAGGCCCAAAAGGCGAGAACTCTCGTCGCTAGAGATTTCGAGGCGGCCTTCGAGAAGTTCGACGCGGTTATATCGCCGACGTCTCCAACGGTCGCTTTCAAGCTCGGTGAGAAAACAGCCGATCCGCTGGCCATGTATCTCTCGGATATCTTCACCATACCGGTCAATCTGGCGGGTCTTCCGGGGATTTCGATTCCCTGCGGTCTGTCAGACGGTCTGCCGGTTGGACTGCAAATAATAGGGCCGGCGTTTGGAGAGAAGATCATATTGGGCGCGGCTTACGCCTTCGAGCGAGCGCTGGGATTCAACGAGAAACCGAAGCTTTGAAAGCTGTTGGTTACCTTTAGGCATTTTAGCTTTTGGAGCTCTAAGCTTTCGAAGCGACTGATTCGACGGCGCGCCGGGTTTGGGGCGTCGGCTGTCGACGATCGCCGCAGTAGGTGGGGCTTTTATGGAATATGAAGCGATAATCGGGCTGGAAATTCACGTTGAGCTGCTGACCGAAAGCAAGATGTTTTGCTCCTCGACGACCAGGTTTGGCGAGGAGCCTAACACCCAGGTCTGCCCGGTCTGCCTTGGATTGCCGGGTTCGCTGCCCGTGATCAATAAGAAGGCGGTGGAGTACGCCATCAAGGCGGGGCTAGCTCTGAACTGCGATATCGCCCTGTTCAGCCAGTTTCACCGGAAAAACTATTTTTATCCCGATATGCCGAAAAATTATCAGATCTCCCAATACGACCTGCCCCTCGCGAGCGGTGGTTACGTTGAAGTCGATATGGAGGCGGAGGGATACGCGACGACTATAGGCATCACCCGCGTGCATCTGGAGGAAGATACCGGCAAGCTCATCCACGTCGGCGGAGCCGGCCGAATCGCGGGCGCCGAGTATTCGCTGGTCGATTTCAACAGGGCCGGCATACCCCTCATGGAAATCGTGACGGAACCGGACATACGCACGCCGGCCGAGGCGAAGGCCTTCGCCCAGAAACTGCGGGCGATCATACTCTCGCTCGGTATCTCGGATGTCTCGATGGAGAGGGGCTCGATGCGGCTCGATGTCAACTGCTCGGTGAGGCCTAAAGGATCTGAAACTTTCGGAGTCAAGACCGAGATCAAAAATCTCAATTCTTTCCGCTCGCTGGAACGGGCTCTCGCCTACGAAATAAAGCGCCAAATAGACGCGCTCGAAACGGGAGAACGCGTGGTTCAAGAAACCCGCCATTTTGACGAGGTGACCGGCAGAACGTCGTCGCTCCGCACCAAGGAATACGCGCACGACTACCGCTATTTTCCGGATCCCGATCTCGTTCCCATGGAGCTCGATCCCGCATGGATCGAGGAGATCGCGTCGTCCCTTCCCGAACTTCCCGACGAAAGGAAAAAGCGGTTCATGAAGCAGTACGCGCTTCCCAGCCACGATGCGACCCTTTTGACCGCGTCCAAAGCCACCGCCGATTTCTTTGAGGAAGCGGTTTCGCTGGGGGCCGAACCCAAAGCGGTCTCGAACTGGATAAACGTTGAGCTAGCTAGCTATCTCAACGCCGAGAACTTGGAAATCGACGAGTGCGCCGTAACGCCCAAGCACGTCGCCGAGCTGGTAAAGATGATCGACTCCGGTAAGATTTCCGGGAAGATCGCGAAGGACATATTTCCGGAGATGTTCGAGACGGGGAAGCTTCCGAGCATCATCGTCGAGGAAAGAGGCCTCGTTCAGATCAGCGATGAGGCCGAAATCGGGCGCATAGTCGATGCCGTGATCGAAGAGAATCCGAAGTCCGTCGAGGATTATCGCTCGGGCAAGCACCAAGCGCTGGGATTCCTGGTTGGACAAGTCATGCGCCTTACCGGAGGTCGCGCTAATCCCGCCTTGGTAAATAAGCTGCTCCGCGATAAGCTGTCGCGATAAGAAAGCGGAGGTATAAGTTGCTCGATCCGAGGGGTTTGGAAATGAAGGAATCCAGCGATGTAGCGGCGCGGCCTCCAATCGTATGGCTCGTAATCTCGCAAATAGAAAAATGGCCCGACTGGAACCCGATTTGCCTAGAAGCGAGAAAGCTTTCCGAAGAGATATGGCGCCCCGGAGGGCGATTCGAGGCGGTCATAGCAACGGCGAAGGGATCTTACCGTTTGGTCCTGACCGTGATGGAGGCCGAGCAAGGTAGGCGCATCAGCTGCAGAAGCAAGCGATTGGGATTTTCGAGCGACTTCGATATCCAGATCGATCCGGTCGACGGAAACACCCGCGTCACGATCGGAGCGACGATAAAGGGACCCCTGCTTTTGCTGCCATGGTTGGCGCCCACACCCGACGACATAGAAGAGATGTCCAGGGTTTTGCTGGATTCTCTGAAGCGCGAATCCGAACGGCGTGCCCGCGACCTCAAAGAAGCCATTTAGCCATTAGGAGAGCATACTCGCTTTTGCGCGGGTTAACGTCATCGATCCGTTCGGGGCACGGACCCGATATGCCGTGCATGCGCGGTTTTCGATTGGTCGGCATCCGCGGCAATATCGCGTCCGCGGACGATCGATCGATAACGGTCCGTTCGGGGAACGGCTCCTACAAATCACATCGTGCGGTTTTCGATAGATCGAGCATTCGTGCTGGTTACTGCGTCCGTGAACGGGCAAACGGAAACGCTCCGTTCGGGGAACGGACCCTGCGGTTCGCGTGGACGCTGACGGCCGGTACGGCGTTCGCGCGATCCTTTCGGGGAACGGACCGTGCGCTCGCGCCGGTGAAAATTGACCGTTCACAGCGGCATTTTCGCGTTGAAGTCGATCGACGAAGTATTTGTGTCGACATCGCATTGCGAACGTTTTCCTTTACTAACCTCGCCGTTTTCCATACAATATACCCTACGGCTCGGAATGGATCGCGAGCTTGAAGAACCCTTGAGGAGGTAAAAGATGCCTAATTCGGATGAGCTGAGGAGTTTTCTGCTCAAGGGCGGACTAAAACCGGCCCGCGTTCTCATAGACGATACGACGCTAAGGGATGGCGAGCAAACGGCGGGCGTGGTTTTCTCCAACCACGAGAAAGTGAGGATAGCCCAGCTTTTGGATGCCATAGGGGTGCATCAGATAGAAGTTGGCATCCCCGCGATGGGCGGAGATGAAAAAGAAACCATAAAGAAGATAGCCGGCTTAGGGCTCTCAACGAGCATTCTCGCCTGGAACAGGGCGGTCATAGACGATATAAAGCATTCCATAGATACCGGCGTAAACGCCGTCGCGATCTCGATAGCGGTCTCGGACATTCACATAGAGCATAAGCTCAAGAAGAGCCGCACTTGGGTCATTGAGCAAATCAAGAAATGCGTGGACTTCGCCAAGTCTCACGACCTCTACGTCTCGGTGAACGGAGAGGACGCCAGCAGAGCGGACATCGAATATCTCGTTCGGTTCGCCCTCGCGGCCAAAGAAGCCGGGGCGGATCGCTTCCGCTTCTGCGATACCATCGGAATCCTCGATCCCTTCCAGACCTTCAACGCGATAAAGGTTTTGATCGAGCAAACGGGCCTGGAGATCGAAATGCATACGCACGACGACTTCGGGATGGCCACCGCGAACGCGATAGCGGGCGTAAAGGCCGGGGCTACCTGGGTTAACACCACGGTAAACGGCTTGGGAGAAAGGGCTGGAAATGCCGCCCTCGAGGAAGTGGTAATGGCCATGAAGTACATAGGCGGCCTCGACCTGGGGATAAAAACGGAGATGTTCAGAGAGCTTTCCGAGTACGTCGCCGCGGCCTCGGCGAGAACGATTCCCGCGTGGAAGTCCATAGTGGGAACCAACGTATTCGCCCACGAAAGCGGGATCCACGCGGACGGGGTCATCAAGAATCCCTTGACTTACGAGGTGTTCTCTCCCGAAGAAGTCGGCCTCGAGCGCCAGCTGGTTATAGGGAAGCACTCGGGGACGAACGCCATCGTGGCGAAGTTCAAGGAGTACGGCATCGAGCTTTCCGAGGAGGCGGCGAAAGACATCTTGTCGCACGTGAGGAAGCTTTCCGTTGAGCTCAAACGAGCTCTCTTCGACAAGGAGTTAATGTACATCTACAAGGATTACTTGAGAGAGAAGGGACTGCTGGTTGGGGAAAACTCTGGCGGAAAAGATTCTTAGCGATCGCAGCGGCTCGGACGCAAAAGCCGGAGACATAGTTATAGCTGAGGTCGATGCGGCGCTCCTTCAGGATGGCACTGGCCCGCTGGCCGTGGAGGAATTGCGCCGGATAGGGATGGAGCGGGCGGTGAAGCCGGACCGCACGGTTCTTTTTATCGACCATGCGGCGCCGAGTCCTAGAAAAGAGCTCTCTAACGCCCACAAAGTGCTCAGGGAGTTCGCGGAGAAAACCGGAGCCATTCTTTCGGACGTAAACGAAGGCGTATGCCACCAGAGGATGGTCGAATCCTTCGCCCGACCGGGCGACGTTATCATCGGGGCCGACTCGCACACGTGCACCTCCGGGGCGCTCGGAGCGTTCGCCACCGGCATGGGATCGACGGACGTGGCGCTCGGCATAGCTTCCGGGAGGACCTGGTTGAAGGTTCCCGAGGCGTTCCAGATCAGGGCGTCCGGCGAATTTCCAAAAGGCGTTTATCCCAAAGATTTGATCTTGCACGTGATCGGACTCATCGGTGCCGATGGAGCGACTTATAAAGCGCTCGAATTCGCGGGAGATGCCATCGAGAAGATGTCCATGTCGGGCAGATTTACCCTTTGCAATATGGCCGTCGAAGCGGGTGCCAAAGCCGGCATCTGCGCTTCGGACGAAGTCACGAAGGAGTATTTGGAATCCGTCGGAAGGGGTGCCGATTGGAAACCCCTCGCGCCCGATCCGGACGCCGTTTACGAGAGAACCGTGGAAGTCGACGTTTCGGCGCTCGAACCGACGATATCGAAACCCCACACCGTGGACAATACGGCCGTCGTCTCGGAGGTCGCCGGAACGAAAGTCGATCAGGTGTTCATCGGAACCTGCACGAACGGAAGGCTGGAGGACTTGAGGGTGGCCGCTTCGATTTTGAAGGGCAGGAAGAGGAATCTAAGAACCAGATTGCTCATCTGTCCGGCCTCTAAAGGGGTCTATCTGGCGGCGCTCGCAGAAGGTTTGGTCGAGACGTTCGTCGAAGCCGGTGCGGCGATCATCAACCCCGGATGCGGCGCCTGCGTCGGCGTTCACGCGGGCATCCTCGGGGACGGTGAGGTCTGCCTGGCCACCCAGAATCGCAATTTCAAGGGCAGGATGGGAAATCCGGAGGGTTTCATATATCTGGCATCGCCAGCCGTCGCGGCGGCCAGCGCGATCGAGGGCGCGATCGCGGACCCGAGAGCTTACCTGTGAGTATCGGCGCTGGTCATTCGGCGGTTGCTCGATTCCCGCGAATGGAGGGTGGCTGGAGCGGGGATGGCGGCGGGCGCTGGGTTCGTCGAAGGCGGATAGAAGGGAACGGGAGCTGAACGTGTTACTCAAGGGCAAAGCTTGGAAATTCGGCGATGACATATCCACCGACCACATAGCGCCGGGCAGGTTGTTTCATCTTCGCACCAACCTGCCTGAACTGGCAAAGCACGTACTGGAAGACGCCGATCCGGAATTCGCGTCGAAAGTTCGGCCCGGTGATTTTGTCGTGGCCGGAAAGAATTTCGGCTTGGGGTCGAGTCGCGAGCACGCGCCGCGGATAATCAAACTCGCCGGCGTCGGGGCGGTGCTCGCCCGATCTTTCGCGAGGATATTTTTCCGAAACGCGATAAACATCGGGCTTCCCGTCCTCGAGTGCGACACGACGAAGATCGATGCCGGCGACGAACTCGAGGTCGACGTCGCGAGGGGAGAAGTGAGAAATCTAACCAAGGGAATTACGATCAAGGCGACCGCCCTGCCGGATGTAATGATCAAAATACTCGATGACGGCGGGATAGTTGAGCACTTCAAGAAACACGGAGGATTCGCGCTCTAAGGCTTAAACCCGCGCGATTTCCGAATGCTCTGGTTGTCCTTTCTTGATTGGAGGTTCGATGGGTCACAGGATAACGCTCATTCCCGGGGACGGCACGGGCCCCGAGCTCACAGAGGCGATGCGCCGGGTCGTCGAGGCGGCCGGAGTCGATATCGAATGGGACGTGGTTGAAGCCAGCGCGGACGTCGCGGAAAAGCGCGGGACGCCCCTTCCCGACGACGTCCTCGAATCGATTAAGCGCAACAAGGTGGCCATTAAAGGTCCGATAACCACGCCCGTGGGCAGCGGTTTTCGCAGCGTCAACGTCGCTTTGAGGAAGGAGCTCGACCTCTACGCGTGCCTGCGCCCGGCGTTCTCTCTGAAGGGCGTCAGGAGCCGATACGAGGACATCGATCTCGTCGTCGTGAGGGAAAACACCGAGGACCTTTACGCGGGAATCGAATTCGAAAGGGGGAGCGGGGGCGCAGAGCGGTTGATAAGCTTCCTGTACGACGAAGGGGCCATCGTTAAATCCGATTCGGGCATCAGCATCAAGCCGATCTCGGTGACGGCGACCGAGCGCATAGTTCGCTGGGCGTTCGAATACGCCAGGCGCGAGGGCCGCAAAAAGGTCACCGCCGTGCACAAGGCGAACATAATGAAGTTCTCGGACGGTCTGTTTCTCGAAACCGCCCGCGGCGTATCCGAACGCTATCCGGACATAGAATTCGAGGACCGCATCGTCGACAATATGTGCATGCAGTTGGTGCAGAAACCGGAGCTTTACGACGTTCTGGTCTGCCCGAACTTATACGGAGACATCCTATCCGACCTGTGCGCGGGCCTCGTGGGGGGTCTGGGGGTGGCGCCCGGCGCTAACATCGGGGACGAGGTCGCCGTATTCGAGCCCGTCCACGGCAGCGCTCCCAAGTACGCAGGCTTAAACAAGGTGAACCCGACGGCTATCATCATGTCGAGCGTCCTCATGCTTCGCCACATAGGCGAGCGCGATGCGGCTGAGCGCGTATTCAACGCGACGGCCGAAGTGATAGCGGAGGGAAAAACCGTGACTTACGATCTGGGAGGCACGGCCGGCACCGTCGAAATGGCGGATGCGATAATCGCGAGAATTCGCGGATAACCGCCCTTTGGCCTCGCGTCCCACGCGCCCCTTCTCGCCGCGCGGCCCCTCGCCGTGCCTTACGGCACCCGGGCATTGTTCGGCCGCGCGCCGGCAATCCCGCCCGATGCGACGCCGCCGGATTAAGCGCGCGGCGGATTTCATGTATAATCCAACGGAGCGGTTTTATGCATCGCAGTTGCGGTGCCGACTTGAGGAAAAATCGGGGGGGATCTTTATGCCCAAGCGAGCGATGGCCGCTGTTGCGGCTCTGGCCGTTTTCGGCGCAGTCGCGCTGGCCTTGGCCGGCTGCGCGACCGAGCCGGCGGGGCCGACTGAAGTGCGGATAGGAACGCTTCCGACGGAGGATACGCTGCCGCTCTTCGTCGCGGACCAAAAGGGATACTTCGAGAAGAAAAACCTGAAGGTGAAAATCGAGACGTTTCCGAGCGCCCAGGAAAGGGACGCGGCGCTTCAAGCCGGAAAAATAGACGGCTTCATGGGAGACCTGTTGGCGGCCGCGACTCTCGAAAACGGCGGAGTCGACGTCTCGGTCGTATCGATCCTGATGGGGGCGACGCCCAAAGAGGGCCGGTTCGCAATCCTCGTGCCCGGCAACTCTCCGATAAAGGGCATCCCGCAGCTCAAGAACGTGCCGATCGGAATCTCCAAAGACACCATCGTCGAATACGTGACGGACGAGCTGCTGAAGGAATACGGCTTGAAGGAAAGCGAGATCAAGAAGGTCGATATCAAGAAGATTCCGATCCGTCAGGAGCTTCTCGTTCAGGGCCAGCTCCAAGCCGCAACTCTTCCCGATCCCTTCGCTTCGGTTGCCGAGAAAAGGGGAGCTAGGGTGATCGTCGACGACACGCGAGGAGCCAATCTATCCCAAACGATCCTTTTGTTCAGGAAGGATTTCGTCGAGAAGAACAGAAGCGCGGTGACCGCCTTCCTCGAAGCGCAGAACGAAGGCGCGGAGGCGATAAACAAGAACCGGGCGGCTTACCAGCCCCTTCTCATCCAAAAGGCGAGGATACCGACGATAATCGCCAACACCTATCTGGTTGGGGAGTATCCCGGCGTGCAGGTGCCGAGTAAGGCGGACGTCGATAGGGTTCTCGGCTGGATGAAGGCCAAGAAGCTGATCAAGGCCGATATAACTTACGATAAGCTCGTCGACCGGGAGGTTCAACCCAAGTAGTGCCCTTCGTCGAGCTTGACGGCGTGTCCGTGATCTACAAGGGCCACGGGGGCGAGGTGGAAGCCCTTTCCGAAGTTTCCCTCGCGGCCGAAAAGGGAGAGGCGTGGTCGATCATAGGGCCATCCGGCTGCGGAAAGACCACGCTCCTTTACGCCCTCGCCGGATTGCTGCGGCCGACGTTCGGCTCGGTTCGCATCGACGGAGAGCCGCTGACCGATCAGCGGCGCGCGACATCCATAATACTCCAGGATTACGGCCTATTTTCCTGGAAGACGGTTTTCGAAAATGCCGCTCTCGGGCTTCGCATACGGCGCTGCCCAAAGGGGGAAATCGAAGATCGGACCAGGAACATACTCGAACAGCTGGGCCTCCTCGATTTCGCCGATCGTTTTCCGCCTCAATTGTCCGGAGGAATGAGGCAGCGGGTTGCCCTAGCCCGCTCGTTGGCGCTAGACCCAGATCTTCTGCTCATGGACGAGCCGTTCGCCGCCTTGGACGCGCTGACCAGGGAAGAACTTCAGAACAATCTCTTGGAAGTGAGTGGGGCCGGCGAACTGACCACGTTCTTGGTAACTCACAGCATAGAGGAGGCCGTTTTTCTAGGAAGAAAGATCCTCGTCCTGACGAGCCGTCCCGGAAGGATAGCGGAAATCGTGGATAATCCCGGGATGGGCCAACTGGATTACAGAAATGCCTCTCAGTTTCACGAAGTGTGCTCCCATTTGCGGAGCCTTTTGAAGCGCGAAGGGGCCGAACGAAATGCGCTCCTTCGGAGGAACGCCGGTCATCGACCCCATGAGCGGCGTTCCTCCGAAGAGGAGGAGGAACGCGATGGCTGATCGCCGTTATCCGAGCTATCTGTTAGCCGCGGCCGTCATGTTGATCGCATGGGGGGGAGCGTCTGCGCTGGTGCGATCCCCGGCTCTCCCGGATCCGATTTCGGCCCTTAGAAGCTTTGCTCTGCTGATGAAAGGCGATCTGCCGCGGCATTTCTCGATAAGCTTTTTCCGCGTGGCCGTCAGCATCGCCATAGGCGTCGGGCTGGCCGTTCCGCTCGGATTGGTCCTCGGAAGGGAGGAAAGGCTGGATCGCTTTTTCGCCCCCTTCATCTTTCTGACCTACCCCATTCCGAAAATCGTATTCCTTCCGGTGCTGCTCCTTCTTCTGGGAATAGGCAATCTTTCGAAAATAACGCTCATCGTGCTCATCGTGTTCTTCCAAATTCTGGTGACGGCGAGGGACGCCGCGAGGGCGATACCCGCGCAGTCGATCCTGTCGGTCCGCTCTCTCGGTGCCGGATGGGGAGAAGTCTATCGCCACGTCGTGTTCCCGGCTTGCCTGCCGGATATCTTCACGGCTCTGCGCATAAGCGTGGGAACGGCCATCGCCGTTCTTTTTCTGGCGGAATCGTATGCCACAGAAGAGGGCTTGGGTTATTTCATCATGGACGCCTGGACGCGGCTCGACTATCCCCAGATGTTCGGGGGCATCCTCGCCATGGCGTTGATGGGGGCTCTCGTTTACGAGGCTCTCGAGGTTCTCGAGAGGCGCCTCTGTCGCTGGGCTCGCGTCTAATTCGCTTGAAGCTCAAATGGGCGAATCGCCGCAATAAAGCGCCAACCTGTGGGTTTATCTTCCCGGGCCTTTTCTGGAAAGTGCGCGCCGTCAGATAGGTCGGCCCGGGGTAGAATCTTTGGCATGGAAAGCTTGGAATGCGTTCGCCGCGCACCCCTAAGAATCCCCGGATAGCTCGTTTTCAAAACCGTGAATGGATCACCTCGATTCATAAGCCTCCGAGCGAGGCCGAACGCCATATGCTGGACTTTTCGCGTCGTGAGGTATCTCACGCTTCGCCGAGCAGCCTCAGCGGGTCCATATTCTCTTGCTGTCTGTTCGACTGTCCGCACGACAAACCTCTTCTCATTCGGCCTTATTTCTTTGAGAATAGAGCCGCGGCTTTCGCGCCCGCGATGAGCGCCGTGGTTGCTCGAGTTCCGGAAAGGCGGATCGCGCTCCGATATTATCGCTTCTGACGCGGGGGCGCTCCTCTGAGCGGATAGTCGCACGCCGTGGCGGCGCAGATGCTTTGAACCGCCGACGCGAAAGCGCGGCGGCGGAGGATCGCCCGGATGCAGTTTGGAATCTTCGCTCGATATTCCGACTTTCGCTTGACAAACGCGACCGGCGCGATGATAATAAGCATAATTCCGATTGGGTATATGCTATTTTGCGAATCGACCGGACCGACGAGGAGCGGAAGTTGGCCGAAATCGATTACGCGGCTCTTAAGCAGGGCGGGATAATCAAACAGAAACAACCCGATCTCTTTTCTATTCGGGTGCGGATTTTGGTCGGCAACGTCGACGCGGACGACATGGCGGCGCTGGCCGAGCTGGCTAAGAAGTACGGCAAGGGAGTTTTGCACTTGACCATGAGGCAGTGCGTGGAAATCCCGTTTGTCCACTTCAACGACTTGGACGCGATTCAGCGCGATCTCAAAGAGCTGGGCTTTAAGCTGGGCGCCTGCGGGCCGCGCGTTAGAGTGGTCACGGCCTGCCAGGGATGGGCGGTTTGCCCGCACGCTTTGGGGGACGCGGCCAAGCTCGCCGCGTCGCTGGATGCGCGCTTTTACGGCGAAGGACCGCTGCCGCATAAATTCAAAATGGCCGCGACCGGCTGCCCGAACGCCTGCATAAAACCCCAGGAGAACGACGTCGGATTCGTCGCCGCGGTCGAGCCCGCTCTGACCGAAGGGGAGTGCATCGGTTGCGGGCTCTGCGCGGAGGTTTGCCCGACCGGTGCGATCAGGATGGAGGGAGGCGTACCGGTCATCGACAGAAACAAGTGCAGCAATGATGGGAAGTGCATCCAATCTTGCCCCACGGGAGCCCTTTACGCCTCGAAGAGCGGCTGGCAGGTTTACGCCGGAGGCAAGTTCGGGCGCAAGCCCCAGCTCGGAGTTCTTCTGGCCGAGTTCGTCGGCGACGACGAAGTGATACCGCTCGTCCGGCGAATAATCGATGTATACAAGGAGTTGGCCGATCGTCGAGAACGGTTGGGCGATGTGATCAACAGGGTTGGGCTGGAGCGGTTTAAGGAGGCGGTCGAAGGTGTCCCAAGCTGAGCTCGATTTGAGGGGGGTCGTTTGCCCCGTTAATTTCGTCAAGACTAAGCTCAAGCTCGAGGAACTATATCCCGGAGATAGATTGACCATCCTGCTCGACGCGGGCGAGCCGGTCGAGAACGTTCCGAGGAGCGCCCGCGAGGAGGGACATAAAGTGCTCTCCCTCGAGCGCGAAGGCGATCATTACAGGGTGGTTATCGAGAAAGGTCAGCCGAGATGAAGATCGGTCCCAACGACTTGGAAACGAAGATCGTAAAGTCGGACGTCCTCATCATAGGAGGGGGAACCGCGGGATGCATGGCGGCCGTCGAGGCCCGCGAGCGGAATCCGAGGGCCAAGGTGGTAATCGCAGAGAAAGCGCACGTCGAAAGGTCGGGCTGCCTGGCCGCCGGAATGAATGCGATCAACGCGTACCTGCATCCTGGAGAAACCCCGGAGACCTTCACGGCTTACGTGAGGGCTGATTCTTTGGGTCTTATACGAGAGGACGTGGTTCTCGCATCGGCTCGAGAGATAAACGCCGCGGTCGAGAAGGTAGAATCTTGGGGACTTCCCATTTTGAAGGATGCCAACGGTAATTACGCCCCCCGCGGTCGTTGGAACATAAAGATCAACGGCGAGCGGTTGAAACCGATACTCGCGGACGCCGCCGAGAGGGCCGGCGCCGAGGTTTACAATCGCGTGAACGTTACCGACTTGCTGGTCGACGGGGGTCGCGTCGTCGGCGCGGTGGGATTCGGGGTGCGTGATGGCGCGTTTTATATCTTTCGCGCGAACGCGACGATAGTCGCAACCGGCGGAGCGGCCGGTCTCTACCGGCCGAACAATCCGGGTTCGGCGCATCACAAGACCTGGTACCCGCCGTTTAACGCGGGCGCGGGCTACGCGATCGGCATCCGCGCGGGCGCCGAAATGACGTCGTTCGAAATGCGCTTCATCGCGCTGCGCACGAAGGATGCCATAGCTCCCACCGGGACGCTCGCCCTGGGATTCGGGGCGTCGCAGGTCAACGCGAAGGGCGAGCGCTTCATGCAGACCAGATTCGGAAGCGTCGGCGGGGATGGGGCACCCACTCCCCTTAGGGTGTACGGGCCGACACTGGAACTCAAGGAGGGGAGGGGCCCCTGCTATCTCGACACGCGGGGCTTGAGCGAGGAGGACGTGCATCGGCTCAAGGCTTCCTATCTCGATATGTATCCGGGAATCGTGCTTTACTGGGCCGCAAACGGCATAGATCCGTCGAAAGAACCGATCGAGATCTGCGGGACCGAACCCTATGTCGTGGGGGGTCACTGCCAAGCCGGTTACTGGATAGACCCCGACCGGTCGACGACGCTGCCCGGACTCTTCGCGGCCGGCGACGTGGCTGGCGGGAACCCGTACAAATTCGTCTCAGGGGCTTGGGCCGAAGGAATCATCGCTGCGAGGAGCGCCATAGATTACGTCGAGCGCCTCGACGGATCCGCTCTGAACCGGGATCCCGCGGACGACCCGCGGATCGAGCTGCTTCAAAAGCGGACATTCGCGCCTCTGGTCCGCTACGACGAAACCGGCGACGGCGTTGCGCCTTTCGAGATGGAGGAGCGGCTTCAAAAGGTGATGGACGAGTACGCGGGTGGCATATCCACTTTCTACGAGATGAATGAAGAGCGATTGCTGGTCGCCTTGAAGCAAGTGATGAAGCTGAAGGACCAAGTGAAATACCTGGTGGCCGCCGACCTTCACGAGCTCCTCAACGCCCACGAAGTCATAGACAGGCTCGATGTGGCAGAAGTGCTCGTGCATCACCTCATCCACCGAAAGGAAACGCGGTGGCCGGGATATCAAACGAGGCTGGATTATCCGGACAGGGACGACGAGCGCTGGCTCAAGTTCGTAAACTCCAGGCGGCGAGCCGACGGGATGATCGAGATGCTCGAAAGACCGTACGTGCAGTTAGTGTCTGGCGAAAGGTATCTGCCGCCGGCGAAGTCGCCGGGAAACGGATAGCGGGCCGACTGCGATCTATCTTGGGGGCTCGATCTCCCGATAGATCGGAGCCTCTATGGATCGGGGCCAAGTGAAGCGATGGGTGCCCGACCGAGCCGCAGCGGAATCGCCCGACGCGGCTCTGCCCGTTGGGGGAGCCCCGCGGGGTCGTTCGGAGAACGCGCTTATCTTTAAGCGGGAGGTCGATCGATGAGCGTGATTGCGGATAAGGCCAAATGCAACGGTTGCAAGGGGCTCGACGAGCCGCGGTGCGTCAAAGTCTGCCCGGGCGATCTCATGACCATAGCCGAGGATGGCAAAAGCCGCATCAGGTGCGCTGCGGACTGCTGGGATTGCATGGCCTGCGTGAAGGCGTGCCCCAGGGGGGCTTTGGAAACCAGGCTTCCGTATCAAGTCGCGCTTTACAAGGCATCGCTGAGGCCTAAGGTGAAGTCGGATCGAATCGAGTGGACGCTCGTCGATATCGACGGAAAGAAAGAAGAGTTCGTCATAAAAACCATCGAAAGCTGATGCCGGACGCCGGGCGCGCCGGTTTGCGGTCCGAGAAAAAAGCGGGACCTGGACCGCTTAACGGAATGGCGTCCGATGCATGAAACGGCCGCCGGAAAGGGTGTCGAGGGATGGCCGAATCGAAATCTGCAGAACGATTGGAAAAGCGCATACCGGGGCCCATAGCGCCGCACGGTGGAGTTTTGGTCGACCGCGAAGCGACTCCTTCGGAGCGAAGGGAGATAAGCGAGCGGCTACCCCGCATGCGAAAAATCAAGCTGGGCGCGTGGGAAGTTTCCGACGTGGAAATGATCGCCACGGGCGCCTTTTCGCCGCTCGTCGGCTTCATGAACCGGCGGGATTACGAATCGGTGGTTTCGAAGATGCACCTGGCGAACGGCCTCGCCTGGTCGCTCCCGATCGCGCTTTCGGTGTCTCCCGAGGAGGCGTCCGGTGTTAAAGAGGGCGATGAGGTAGCCCTGCTGGGTCCAGGAGATCGAACGATAGCCGTTCTCCGAGTCGAGGACGTGTTCTACCGCGATCGTGAGCGCGAGGCGCGCCTCATCTACAGGACGGAGGATCTGGCGCATCCGGGCGTAGCTTACTTGCACAAGTCCGGACCGGTCGCGCTCGGCGGGACGATAACGCTCCTCGAGCGGCCCCACCACTCGAGCTTCAGCAAGTATCGCTTTTATCCGGCGGAGACGCGCTGCGCATTCGACGAGCGCGGCTGGAAACGAGTCGTAGGCTTTCAGACCCGCAATCCCGTGCACCGAGCGCACGAGTACATCCAGAAGGTCGCCCTCGAGATCGTCGATGGGCTTTTCCTGCATCCCTTGGTTGGCGAGACCAAGGAGGGAGATGTTCCGGCGGACGTGCGGATGCGCTGCTACGAGGTGCTTTTGAATAACTATTATCCGGCCGATCGGGTTTTCCTCGGAGTTTTGCCGGCGGCGATGCGTTATGCCGGCCCAAGGGAAGCCATCTTCCACGCCATCGTCCGGAAAAACTACGGCTGCACCCATTTCATCGTCGGGCGCGATCACGCCGGCGTCGGCAACTATTACGGGTCCTTTGACGCCCATCGAATATTCGACGAGTTTGCGGACGATGAGCTCGGCATAACGCCGCTGTTCTTCGATTACACCTTCTACTGCCGTCGCTGCGGGGGAATGGCCTCGCAGAAGACCTGTCCGCACGGCGAGGACGAGCGCGTTTCGCTTTCCGGAACGAAGGTGCGCGAGATGCTCAAGGAGGGCGCGGTGCCGCCCGCGGAGTTCACCAGGCCGGAGGTGGCGAAGGTGCTCATCGAGTGGGCAAGAAAGAACGACGGCGGCGTTTAGGGGAAAGCGGGGCTCGGAGGGATGGTTCTTTGTCTCCAACTTCGCGAGGGCGGGTTGGATGGAAATCCATCTCCTGGAGGAGTCATGTTTAAGAGATCGATCGCTCTGTCGATTTTGACGACTGTTTTAGCAGCTTTGGCGGCCGGATGCGCGAGCACCGGTTTGAACGGGGCAAAGAGACCGAACGCCAAGAAGGGCGCTAAAGTCGTGAGGCTCGGGTTCTTCCCGAACATCACCCATTCGCAGGCGCTCGTCGGCGTCGCCAAGGGCGAGTTTCAGAAAGCCCTCGGGAAGGACATCGCGTTCGAAGCGAAAGCCTTCAACGCTGGCCCGTCGGCGATCGAGGCGATCTTCGCCGGCCAGATCGATATCGCCTACGTGGGTCCAAATCCGGCGATCAACGGCTACATCAAGTCGAAGGGCAAAGCCCTAAAGATTATAGCTGGGGCAACCAGCGGAGGCGCGGTCTTCGTCGTGAGGAGGGATTCCGGGATAAGGTCCGCAAAAGACTTCGAGGGGAAGAAATTCGCTTCCCCCCAGCTCGGCAACACGCAGGACGTCGCGCTCAGATCTTACTTGAAGGAAAACGGCTACGAACTGGCCGAGAAAGGAGGCGGCGTCGCGGTCGTTCCCGTGGCAAACCCGGATATTTTGGTCCTGTTCAAGAAGAAGGAGATCGACGGTGCGTGGGTTCCGGAACCGTGGGGCGCTCGCCTCGTGAGAGAGGGCGGTGGCAGGATCTTCATGGACGAAAGGGATCTATGGCCGGGTGGGAAGTTCGTTACGGCGAACGTAGTGGCGCGAACCGAGTTCTTGGAGAAGAACCCGGATTTGGTGAGAAAGATTCTTAAAGCCCACGTGAAAGTGACCCGGTGGATCAACGCGAATCGGGAAGATGCGAAAAAGATCGTGAACGCGGAGATAAAGGAGCTGACCCAGAAGGCGCTGCCGGAAGAAGTGCTCGATGACGGATGGGGCAGGATTGAGGTCACTTACGATCCTGTAACCGGGTCGTTGATCGAATCGGCCAAAAGAGCCTTTGACCTGGGCTTTCTCGGCAAGGAAAAGCCCGATCTCTCGGGCGTTTACGATCTGTCGATCCTGAACGAAGTGCTGAAGGAGAAGGGACTCTCGAAGGTGCGGTAGCGGGGGTTCGATGAAGCTTAAGCTGTCCGGCGTCTCGAAAAAATTCATATCGAAGAACGGCAAGGTGATGGCCCTCGATGGGATAGACCTCGAGGTCGACGAGGGAGAGTTCGTCTGCCTCGTCGGCCCTTCGGGGTGCGGGAAATCGACGCTGTTGAACATAGTAGCCGGCTTCGAGCGGCCGGATTCGGGCGAGCTGACTTACGATGGCAGGCCCGTGAACGGAGCCGGCATCGGCAGGGTGATGATCTTTCAGGAACCGGCGCTTTTCCCCTGGCTTTCAGTTCGCAAAAACGTCGAGTTCGGTCTGAAGATGGTCGGCGTGTCCAGGGCTGAGCGATCCGAGAAGGCGCTAAAGTATCTGAAGATGGTCCATTTGTCGAAATTCGCGGACTCCTACGTCCACGAGCTTTCCGGGGGCATGAAGCAGCGGGTGGCCCTGGCCAGGGCGCTGGCGCTGGACCCCGACGTTCTTCTGATGGACGAGCCGTTCGCCGCCCTCGACGCCCAGACGCGCGACATGCTCCACGAGGAGCTGCTCGAGATATGGTCGAGGACGAAAAAAACCATACTTTTCGTCACCCACAACGTCCGAGAGGCCGTTTATCTCGCGGACCGCGTCGTGGTGATGACGGCGCGCCCGGGCAGAATCAAGCGGGAGTTCAGGGTAGAGCTGGCGCGCCCCAGGGATCTCGCGATGCCGAGCGTCGGGAGGATCATCGGTTCCGTCATGCAGGACCTGCGAGAAGAGGTCGAGAAGATTGCCAAAGAGGAATACGATAGCGACTGGACCGCTTCTAAAACTGGGTTTCTTTATTCTGTTGATAACGATCTGGGAAGCGGCATCTGAGCTGAATATTTGGGAGGAATTCATCCTTCCTTCTCCCGGAAGCGTCGGATCGGCGCTGTTGGCCGGGTTCCGAGACGGAACGTATCCGCTCGCAATTCTGACCAGCATGCGGCGCATCGGTGAGGGTTATGGCATATCGCTCTTGGTGGGGATACCCCTTGGGCTCCTGCTGGGGCGGGTGAGGCTCTTGAAGGAAACTTTGGGATCGGTCGTCCTCGGGCTGCAGGCGCTGCCGAGCATCTGCTGGCTTCCGCTAGCTGTGCTTTGGTTTGGACTGTCCGAGCGAGCCATCGTCTTCGTCGTCATAATGGGGGCGCTCCTTTCCATAACCATCGCGACGGAGGACGGCGTGAGGAACTCTCCGCCCCTGCTTCTGCGGGCGGCCAGGACGTTGGGCGCCGACGGCATAAGGACCTATCTCGACGTGGTCTTTCCGGCGGCCCTTCCTTCGATCGTCACGGGTATGAAGCTCGGATGGTCTTTCGCCTGGCGATCTCTGATGGCGGGCGAGCTGCTCTTCGTGAGCCTGGGTTTGGGCCACCTTTTGGAGGTGGGCCGCCAATTGAACGACATGGCTCAGGTGATCTCGGTGATGATCGTGATCGTCGCGGTCGGTCTCTTGGTCGACAGGGCGGTTTTCGGCGCGTTGGAGAGGGAGATCCGTCGCAGGTGGGGAATTGCTAGTGCCTGATCGAGTGGTGATCGAAAAATCGGACCTCAGAGCGATGATAGAGCACTGCCTGAATGAGGTCCCGAAGGAGGCCTGCGGGATATTGGCGGGGCGACGCGGGCGCGTAGAGCGGGTGATTCCGGTGGCGAACATAGCCGAGGATCCCGAAAGGCACTATTGGATGGACGAGGCAAGCCAGTTCGAAGCGTTCAGGGCGATGCGCCGCGATGGACGCGAGCTCGTGGGCATCTTTCACTCCCATCCGGCGACGGAGGCCTATCCATCTGCGACCGATATGGAGCTCGCGTTATATCCGGACGCGGCTTACGTGATCGTCTCCCTGAAGGATGGAGCGGTCGCGAGGGCTTTTCGAATCGTCGAAGGGAAGGTTGCGGAGATAGAATTGGTCGTCGAGTAGCAAAGCGGCGATGAGCGCGCGGCGAGCGATGAGCTTTTGCGCCGCTCCTAGCTGCAAGCTCGAGGTAAAAGAGGGGCGTATGGGATGAACGAAGAATGGATCGAGAGGTACAGCAGGCACATCCTTCTTCCTGAGATCGGCGGGGAGGGCCAGAAGCGCTTGAACGAAGCAAAGGTCCTCGTCGTTGGAGCGGGAGGACTCGGCTCTCCGGCCGCTCTTTACCTGGCGGCCGCGGGGATTGGCACGATCGGGATCGTCGATTCCGACGAGGTCGAGCTCAGCAACCTGCAGCGCCAGGTGCTCCATGGGACGGACGACGTGGGTCGACCGAAAGCGGCGTCCGCCGCCGAACGGCTTGCGGATATAAATCCGGACGTCGAGGTCGTCGAGCACCGGCTGCGGCTCGACGCGAGCAACGTGATGAGCGTCATAGATGGCTACGATTTGATCCTCGACGGGACCGACAACTTCCCGACTCGCTTCCTGGTCAATGACGCCTGCGTGCTCGCCAAAAAAACCCTGGTTCACGGGGCGATTCTGCGATTCGATGGCCAGGTGACGACCATCGCGCCGGGAGATGGGCCGTGTTACAGGTGCGTCTTTCCCGAGCCGCCTCCGCCGGGCGCGGTTCCGAGCTGCTCACAGGCGGGCATACTCGGCGCGGTCGCGGGAATCATCGGCTCGATAATGGCGGCAGAGGCGGTAAAGGCGGTTCTGAACCTGCCGGGGCTTCTCAAGGGGCGAATTCTTTCCATGAACGCCCTGGACATGAGCTTCAGAGAGGTGAACATCCGAAGGGACCCGAACTGCGCGGTTTGCGGGGATAATCCCGCGATAACGCGGCCATTCGATATGGAGTTCTCCTGCGAGATCGGCGACGGCGGATGATCGCGTCGCATCGGTGGGCTCCCTTCCACGGTGGTCGATGAGCGGGCCCACCTGATTGCGGCGCGCGGTTACCGCCCTTCAGACCTCGCTGAATAGGTGGTTGAGGAGATGCTGTACGAAAACTTGCTCGATATGGTCGGCGAGACGCCGCTCGTCGAGATCAACCGAATAAACATTAACCCTAAAGTCAAGCTTTATGCAAAACTCGAGGGACACAATCCCTCGGGGTCGCTGAAAGACCGGATCGTTAAGGCGATGCTTTTGGGTGCAGAAAAGGAGGGAAAGCTGAGGCCCGGGATGACCCTTATCGAGCCAACGAGCGGAAACACGGGCATTTCCCTGGCGATGATGGCTCGGCTGAAGGGATATCACTTTATAGCGGTTATGCCGGAGAACGTCTCTGCGGAGCGGCGAGAGCTCATCATCGCTTACGGAGCTGAGCTGGTGCTCACGGATGGCGAGAAGGGGACCAACGGCGCGATCGAGGTGGCTCACCGGATGGTCTCCGAAAATCCCCAGTACGTCATGCTCGATCAGTACGGCAACGGGGACAACCCTCGCGCGCATTACGAGACGACGGCTCCGGAAATCCTGCGAGACGCGGGCGAAGTCGACGTTCTGGTCGCCGGCCTGGGAACCGGGGGAACGCTCATGGGGGTCGGCCGCCGCCTTAAGGAAGCCAACCCGGCGACGAAGGTGGTGGCCGTACAGCCTTATCCACACGGAGGGCTTCAGGGTCTAAGAAACGTTACGGAAGGCTATATTCCTCCGATCCTCGATCTAAATGCTCTGGATGAGAGCTCGGTAGTTCGCGATGAGGATGCCTTTCGTGCCACCAGGGATTTGCTGAAGAAAGAGGGCCTTTTCATGGGGATATCTTCCGGGGCGGTCGTTTACGAGGCTCTGAGGCAGGCGGATAAGCTGAAAAAGGGAACGGTCGTGGCGATCCTCGCCGACGGTGGCTGGAAGTACTTGAGCGAGCGCATTTGGACCGAGGAGCCGGAAGAGGTCAGCAAGCGCTATACGGGGCCGCTTTGGTAGCCTTAGGCGCTGATGGGCTTAGCGTCCGGCGTCGGGATTGGCGGGTGCTGGTCGACAGGTCGAGCGATAAGTAAATGCGGCCGAGCGGGCAGCTCAAAGCCGCGAGTTGGGAGCATTAGGAGGTGGCGATGGAGAGAGCGACGATAAAGATAAACGGAGAAAGGCGGAAGATCGCCGAGGGAACGACCGTTCTTGAAGTGCTGACGGGACTCGGGCTGAAGCCCGAAGTCATAGCCGTCGAGCTTAACGGCCGGCTTTTGAGAAGAGAAGAATACGGAGCGACTACGGTGTCCGAGGGCGACGAACTCGAGTATCTCTACTACATGGCCGGCGGGGAAGGCGGCGCCTCTAAGATGGTCACGAAGCGAGTGCGTTTCAACTTTCCGCTGACCAAGGTCAAAGATCCCGTCATTTACTATTTGGTTAAAGACTACGGGCTGATTCCGAACATCAGGCGAGCGAACATCGAGCAGGATAGGGGATGGGTCGTGCTGGAGATCACCGGCACTCCCGAGGACCTTGAAAGGGGTTTCGACTTCGTTCGGAGCTACGGCGTCGACGTCGAGCCGATCGAGGGCGATGTCGTCGAGGGATAGCCCGCCGACGGCCGGAAAACGAGAGCGTCTATCGCTGCCATCTGCTCGCGGCTTGAGCGCCACCTGACCGGCGCCGGCGCTGGCGATGGAGCGATCGCAGGAGGCTTATAAGGGGGCATAATGGCGTTTGAGAAGGCTTTGAGATGCCGCGAATGCGGGCAAGAGTACCCCATCGCGGCGATGCACGTCTGCGAGTACTGCTTTGGTCCGCTGGAAGTGATCTACGATTACGGCGCCATCAAATCGCGGATCTCGCGCGATTCGATAGAGGCCGGTCCGAAGTCTATATGGCGGTACGCCGCGCTGCTTCCGGCCGACGCGGCGCGCGCCGTGGATCTCGCGGCCGGCTTCACGCCTCTCGTGAGGGCGGATAATTTGGCCGCGAGGCTCGGCCTCGGGCGGCTTTACGTAAAGAACGACACCGTCAATCCGACGGGTTCCTTCAAGGATCGCGTGGTCTCCGTGGCCCTGGCGCGAGCGCGAGAGTTCGGCTTCAGCGCGCTTGCCTGCGCTTCGACCGGCAATCTGGCGAACTCCGTGGCGGCCCACGGGGCCAAAGCCGGTTTGCCCAGCTACATCTTCGTTCCCGCCGATCTCGAGGAGGCGAAAATATTGACCACCGCCGTCTACGGAGCGACCCTCGTGGCCGTGGAGGGAAACTACGACGCGGTGAACAGGCTGTGCTCGGAAGTGGCGGCGGAATATCCTTGGGCGTTCGTCAACATAAATATCAGGCCTTTCTACGCCGAAGGCTCAAAGACTTTGGCCTTCGAGACCGCCGAACAGCTCGGATGGAGACTTCCCGATCACGTCGTGGTGCCGGTTGCGTCGGGATCGCTTCTCACCAAGGTCAGGAAGGGTTTCCAGGAGCTCATCGACTTGGGCCTGGTCGAGGAAAAGGAAGTCAAGGTGAGCGGCGCGCAGGCGACGGGTTGTTCTCCCGTGGCGACGGCGGTGAAGGCGGGCTCCGCGGACGTATTTCCGGTCAAGCCCAAGACCATCGCGAAGTCGCTCGCCATAGGAAATCCAGCCGACGGATATTATGCCGCGAGGGCCATAACCGAGAGCGGGGGATGGGCCGAGGACGTATCGGACGAAGAAATCGTCGATGGGATCAAGATGCTGGCCGAAACGGAGGGAATCTTCGCCGAAACCGCAGGAGGGGTGACCGTGGCGGCGCTCAAAAAGTTGGTCGATACGGGAAAGATAAGAGGCGATGAAGAGGTGGTCGTCTACATAACGGGCCACGGTCTGAAAACTACGGATGCGGTCGCCGCCGAGGCTTTAAAGAGATTGATCAAGATACCGGCATCACTCGATGACTTCAGAAAGAGCTTTAAAGGTGCGGAAGGGGTGAATTGATGTGAGCGCGAAGGTTATCGTACCGACTCCCCTGAGGAATTTGACCGGCGGAGTCGGCGAAGTCGAGGCCGATGGCAGCAATTTAAGGGAGGTCCTGGACGACCTGGAAAAGCGCTATCCCGGGATCAAAGCCAGAATCTGCGACGAGAATGGGCAGATCAGAAGGTTTATAAACATTTTCGTGGACAGGGAAGATGTCCGTTTCCTCGATGGACTGGAGACGCGGATCTCCGACGGTGCGGAAGTATCGATCCTACCGGCGATAGCCGGCGGGTGAAATCCGATATCTGTCGCTTCGGGCACGTTCTCGAGAGCTTTAGAAAGCTCGCGCTTTATGATTTCGCACGCCACCACTCCGAACTTCATCGCACGCATCTCCAGCTTCGAGGCGGTTTGAAAAGGGAGCACCGAGGGCGCTATAAGCACCTATAAATATACTTAATCATAGTTATTTGTCTATGATGGCATATGCCCTTTCTTCGGTCAATCGCCAAAATCTACTTGATTTCCGCGCATACCTTGTGGGAATCACCTCTCGAAACGAGGAGGCTGGAGGTAACGTTGCGCGGCCCGAGGCGATTGGTGATTTCAAAGCGGGATCGCGATGCGATCGTCGATCACTGTTTGAGGATCAAGCCGAGAGAGGCTTGCGGCATTTTGGCCGGTCGCGGCGATGTCGTGGAGCGGGTGGTGTTCATGGCGAATGCGGCGGAGAATCCCGAGGAGCGGTCGCGCATCGACGACTTCAGTCAGCAAGTGGTTTGCAGATCTCTGCGGGCTGAAAACCTGGAACTGGTCGCCCTGTTCCATTCTCACCCAAATACTGAAGCCTATCCGTCGGCGGCCGACAGGTTGTACGCACTTTTCCCCAACGTAGCTTACGTGATCGTTTCCGTTTCTAATGACCCGGTCATAAGGGCTTTTCGAATAAAGGACGATGAGGTTTCGGAGATTCCGATCCTCGTCCAATAGGCTCGCTTCTCCTTCCGCAAAACGCCGATTTCCAGCGCTCATACGCCAACGAACCCAGATCGGTTGCGCTGGCGCGCCCGGTTCGCGGCCAATACGGCGTTTAAATGACGCACGAACGAACGGCCCGATCGGGGATCGGGCCCTACACCGGGTTATGGCGTTAGCGACGCATTGATGCGATACGCCCGTTAGCCGAACAACCGCGCGCCGGCAAAAACGCGCGATCGGTAACGGGATGGTATGCGTCCCATCCGCGGCCCAAACGATGTCCGTTGACGCGTGAACGAGCGGCCCGATCGGGGGATCGGGTTCCGCATATGGATATACGTGCGCGAACATTCGTCGATCTGACGAGCTTGACTTATCGGGCGACCGATGGTGTCATATAGAAGTTGCAGCCGGATGAGCGATCGCTCGCAATCGCTCCGTCGCGGATCGAATCGACGACCGCATTTCCGCATGCGGGCGGTGCATGCTCCGCCCACTCCACGATATTTGCGGGACCGCGATATTTCTCGAAAAGGTGGTTAATGGACGGGAGTTCGTTTCGCAAATATGCGGCAGTGGCGCTATCGACCTTGATGCTCGCGATTCAGCCGCAACCGGCGCTGGCCGATAGGGGCGAAGACCTCCAGAACCAGCTCTACTACTCCCAGCGGAAAATTCAGCGCGCGGAAAGCGCCATAGATCGAGCGGACGCGGATAGAGCCGAAGCGGCGAGGGCGATCGGCGAGATCGATCGGCGAACCTTCTCCCTCGTCAACGAGATTCAGGCTCTAAAAGCGGAGTTGATAGGGAAGATCTCGGAAAAGGAGCGAGCGGAGGCCGAATCGATGGCGCTGGGGCGTGAAATCGAAAAAAATGAAAGGGATCTCGGGGAAGCCAAAGCCCGCTTGGCAAAGCGCAAAAGGACTTTAGGTTTGCGGTTTAGATGGATTTATATCAACGGATCGATGCCGTACGTGGCCGCGCTTCTCGGCTCCACGAGCACAGCGGATTTTTTGAACAGGCTTTCTTTCTTGAGGATGATCGCCCATAGGGATTCGGAGCTGGTGCGGTTGGTGCTGGAGGAAAAAGCGGCTATCGAGAAAAAGCGCGCGCGCCTGGAGGAAGGCAAGCGCAGCGCCGAGGCGAAGCGCAGCGCGGCCGCAGCGGCGGCCAGGCGGATCGAAGAGATCAAAGCCGAACAGGAGCATCAGCTGGCGACTTTGCGGGCCGAAAAGGCGGACAAAGAAGCGCTGATAGAGAAGCTTCGGGATGATAAAGCAGCGCTTCAGGCCGTGATGCAGATCGAACGGGCAAACGCCGAGGTGATTCAAGAGCAGCTGCGCCAATGGAACGCTTCGAGAATTCAGCGGTCGCCGGAAACGTCCAGGGGACAAGATCGTCTAACGCCGGGCGGATCGGCGGGCGCCTCTGAACCGGGCTGGGTCTGGGCACCCGGAGCCTTTGATGAATCCGTTTTGGCGGAGGTGCGAAGGGCGATCGAAGCCGAATGCGCTCGCCAGGGCCTAAATCCCGGTCCGGTGTTGGAAATCGTGATGCGGGAGTCAGGTGGTAATCCCTGGGCCGTCAATTTGCAGAGCGGGGCCGCCGGCCTGTTTCAAAGGGTTCCCGGCAGCTTGGTCACGCTGGGCGATATAGCGGGCCAAGTTCGAGACGGCGTTGCTTACATCCGCGAAACTTACGGAACCAGCGAAGCTGCGCTCGCGTTTTGGAATGCGCATGGCTGGTATTGACGGCATCCAAAACCCCGATGCGGTCTGTTAGCGCACACTTTGCGGACGATCAAATATCGTTCCGGCGCGTTTACAAAATGAAGTTCCGCATTTAGGGGGCGATCGCGTGAACGGGCGATCGCGTTCGCGACCACCCGGACGACCCACCGCCGTTTCGGTCCGTTCGGGGAACGGACCATACATGTTCGATGCGCGGCGTTACCGGTCCGTCGGGGTGGACACCGTTTCTATCTCCAGAATCCTGTCGACTCGAAAAATCCGATTCGAACCCCTTGCAAAACAATGGGCTTTCATGCCGATGAACTTCACGCCGTTGTGCTCCATCTCTTCCACTATTTCCGGCTTGACCACGCGCTTTGATTTCGTGTCGTCCGGCTTCAAATAGGTGATCTTAAGGTTTGAACCGTTCTCGATGGCGCTCTTGATCATGGCGATCCTTTGTTCCAGCGGAAAGCGCTCGTTGGCCTGCCGATATTGATATTCCGTTACAAATTTCACCACGCGCGGATCGATCCACGCGTGTGCCCTGCTCACTCTTTTTTCCAGGAAGATGCCCTCAAGCGCGCGGCAGCGCGAAAGCGCGACGTACAGCTGCCCGGGAGCGAACGTTCCTCGCCCGATGTCGATCACCGCGCGGTCGAAGGTTTTCCCCTGACTTTTATGTATGGTTATGGCCCAAGCGAGTCTCACCGGCATCTGCGTGAACGTTCCCGCAACGACCGTTTCGACGGCTTCACTTCGATCATCCCAGAAGAACCGGTAATTTTTCCAGGTGAATGGCTGTACTTCAACTTCTCCGATGCCCGATATCTTTACCGATAAGCAGTCTCTCTTGATGGAGCGCACCGTTCCGATAGTTCCGTTTACCCACCTTCCTGACGGGTCGTTGTTGAGGAGCATTACTTGGGCTCCTTTCTTGATCTTGAGAACCGGATCGGTTGGAAAGCTCTCCCGCGGGAAATCTCCGTCGACCTCGGCCGTAAAGGTATGCATCCTTCCTTTAAGCTTCGAAAGCTCCGCGTCATTTCGGTCTTTCGCCATGGCGTTTGTGGTCGTCAGATAAATGGCGTCTTCCGGAAGAACGCGATCATCCCCTATGCATCGCGCGTTCAAGAGCTCCACTTCTTCGTCCGTAATGGTTTTGTTGCGAATGCCGTTCAAGAGCCCGATGAAGGTTTCGTCCGTCTGTCGATATATCTTTTCCAGCTCGATGTATTCGAAATCCGCGCTTTTAAAAGCCCGGGAGTCGAAGAAATACTCGCTCCCATAGTGCTCCTCGAAGATTCGGCGCTCATCCGCGCCGCGAACCACGGGAGGGAGCTGGTATAAGTCGCCGATGAAGATCATCTGCAACCCGCCAAATGGCTCGCTTGAGGTCCTGCCGTTCAGGCGAAGAAACCGATCGATGCAGTCGAGGAGATCTGCCCTTGCCATCGAAATCTCGTCGATGACGACGGCATCCAGCCTTTTGTACAGCGGATCGTCGACCTTTTCGACTTTATCCGGGGTTACGTCGGGCCGAAAGCGGAAGAAGGAGTGGATCGTCTGCCCCGATACGTTGACCGCCGCCACGCCGGTCGGCGCCAGAACCGCGATTTTCTTGGACGTCACGGTCCGGAAGTAGTCGAGAAGGGTCGATTTGCCCGTTCCGGCGCGCCCGGTGATGAGGACGTTATCGCGCGTTTCGTCCATTAATCGAAGCGCTTTCGCGAAGACGGGATTGAAATCGAGCTCTTTTGCTTCAATCGTTTGCGCTCGCATGTGTACATGCTAGCCGCATCTCGTCGGCTGGGCAACCGCTGAGAGCGCGGTGCGGTTCGCATTTGCCGGGCATTTCCGCCGCAACCGCGCGTTTTGGAAACGGATCGGCTAATTCGCGGATATCGCGCAGCCGTGGACAGACCGGGCGTTTGTGCGCTTTTGTCCGCGGGTGGTTCGAACGAAATCGGTCCGTTCGGGGAACGGACCCTACGGTTAACGCGGGCGTTCGGCGGACGGGTGATCGTTCGGTTTGCCGTAGGGCCCGATCGGAAGATCGGGCCGTTTGTACGCGCGTAAACAAAACGTTATTTGGGCCACAAACGGGCGCGCGTCATCGGATCGCCGATCGCGGCTTTTTGCCTGCGCCGGTGCTTGTGGCCCGTAAAACGTCCGCGCGATCCCTTCGAGAGAGAAGGTCCGTGTTCATTTCACGGTCGCGGCGTTCGGTGTGGCTTCGATCCGGAGCGACCACCGGTTTCGTGCTCGGCATCGAACGCCGTTTGGGTATCCATCTCGCATGGGCATCGGGAGGACGGAATGCGCAAAGATCGCGTTTATCGGCGACGTCATGCTCGGGCGCGGCGTCAACGAGGAAATCGCCGTGCATCCACCCGAATATTTTTGGGGAAACGCGATCGATGTTTTGCGCTCGGCCGATGCCGTTATCGCGAATTTGGAATGCGCTATAACCGTCCGCGGGGAAAGGTGGCGGGAAACGCCCAAGGCATTTTACTTCCGCGCTGACCCGGCGGCGGTAAACGTCCTCAAAGCGGCCAACGTCAAATGCGTTTCCTTGGCGAATAACCACACGCTGGATTACGGGGAAGAGGGCCTGGCGGATACCCTGGGCAACCTCGATGCAGCCGGCATAGCGAGAGCCGGCGCCGGTCGAAACCGGGCGGAAGCGGAGGCACCGGCCCTGATCGAGATCGCGGACTACAAGATGGGCTTTATCGCCATGACGGATAACGAGCCTTCGTTCGCCGCCAGGCCCGATCGACCGGGAACCAACTATCTGGAGATCGGGGTCGATCGGGCGACGCGCTCCCTGATAGCCAGGGAGGTAGCGGAAGCCAAGCGCTTGGGTGCCGATCTGGTGATTCTTTCTCTCCATTGGGGTCCGAACATGGTGATTTCGCCGCCGCCGCATTTTCGCGATTTCGCCCGCATGGCGGTCGACTCGGGCGTAGATGTGGTGTACGGCCATTCGGCCCACATTTTCCAGGCCGTTCAGAGCTATAACCGAAGCCTCATCATGTACGATACCGGAGATTTTCTGGACGACTACGCCGTGGATCCGATCTTGCGAAACGACTGGTCTTTCATATTCGCGGTCGAAGCCGACCGCGAAGGGGTAAAACGCCTAAGGATGATACCCGTGCGACTTTCGTATGCGCGGGTAGATTTGGCGAGCGGTGAGGAGTTCGAAGAGATTCGGCTTCGGATGAAAATGCTTTGCGAGGAATTCAAGACGCCCCTCTCCGATGTTCCGGAGGGGCTCGAATTGAGGATCGGGTGAGGAGGTCCGCCGCGGTCGAGGGACGTCGCCTATGGAAGAACGCGAGATCCACGAATCCGAGCAGTACGTGACCATCCCCGTGGACGGAGTGGAGCTCGAGGGCGATCTCGCCGTTCCAAAGGGAGCCAAGGCGCTCGTTCTTTTCGCGCACGGAAGCGGGAGCAGCAGGTTCAGTCCTCGGAACCGCTTCGTCGCCGAATCTCTGAGTAAGGCGGGTTTGGGGACTCTTCTGTTCGATCTTTTGACGAGGGACGAAGAGCGCATCGATATCATGACCGCGGAATACAGATTCGATATAAACTTGCTCGCCGATCGACTCGTTGGGGCTACCGAGTGGGCGCTTCGGAATCCGTCGACGAGCGGCTTGAAAATCGGATATTTCGGAGCCAGCACGGGGGCGGCGGCCGCGCTCATCGCCGCGGCGAAGCGCCCCGAAGCGGTGGGCGCCGTGGTCTCCCGAGGCGGGCGGCCTGACCTGGCATCAGCTTTCTTGCCGGACGTGAAGGCCCCCACGCTTCTGATAGTCGGCGAGCTGGATTACCCGGTCGTCGACCTTAACCGCGAGGCCCTGGAGATCATCCCGGCCGAAAAGGAAATCGCCGTGGTTTCCGGGGCGACGCACCTCTTTGAGGAACCGGGCAAGCTGGAAGAGGTAGCCCGACTCGCGAGAGATTGGTTCGTAGCGCACCTCGTCTGAGCCGCCTTAGCGCCTTGCCGCCCTGCGCTCATCTAGCTCGGTCAGCTCGGCTCTAAGGTCGAAGATCTCGTCGCGCAAAAGGGCGGCTTCTTCGAAGTTCAATCGCTCTGCTGCCCTTTTCATCTCCCGCTCGAGGGCTTCGATCACGCGCTCCAATTCATCGCGGGGCATCCTTTGCACGATGCCGTCTCCGCGGGGTTTGGCCCGGTAGAAGGCTGGGTTTTCGGCCACCGCTAGCTCTATAATGTCGGTCACCGCCTTGCGGATCGTTTTGGGCTCAATGCCGTGCCGGCGGTTGTAATCGATCTGAAGTGCCCGGCGGCGGTTGGTTTCGGATATCGCCCGCCGCATGGACTCGGTGATTTCGTCCGCGTACATGATCACCTGTCCGGACACATTTCTCGCCGCTCTACCGATCGTTTGGATCAGCGAGGTCTCCGAGCGCAGAAATCCTTCTTTATCAGCGTCCAAAATGGCGACGAGGGTGACTTCCGGCAGATCGAGACCTTCGCGCAAGAGGTTTATGCCGACCAGCACGTCGAACACGCCCTTCCTTAAATCCGTCAGTATCTTGACCCTTTCGAGCGTGTCGATGTCCGAGTGAAGATAGCGGACTTTTACGCCCATTTCGAATAGATAATCGGTCAGGTCCTCGGCCATTTTTTTTGTGAGCGTTGTGACCAGGACGCGCTCGTTCCTTGAGGTGCGCACCCTGATTTCGTCGAGCAGGTCATCTATTTGGCCCCGAGTGGGTTTGACCAGCACTTCGGGATCGACGAGGCCCGTCGGTCGCACGATCTGCTCGACGATTTGCTCGGACACTTGGCGCTCGAACGGGCCGGGCGTCGCGCTGACGAAGATGATCCTCGGAACTTTGGCCAGGAACTCGGGAAATTTCAACGGGCGGTTGTCCAATGCCGACGGCAATCTGAAGCCGTACTCCACCAAGGTTTCTTTGCGGCTCTTATCGCCGTTATACATGCCGTTTAGCTGGGGAACAGCCACGTGACTCTCGTCGATAAAGACGAGGTAGTCGTCCGGAAAGAAGTCGAGCAGCGTGTACGGCGGTTCCCCGGGCGCCCGTCCGGTGAAGTGCCGCGAGTAGTTTTCGATCCCGTTGCAATAGCCGACTTCCTGGAGCATTTCCAGATCGTAGCGGGTCCTCATTTCCAAGCGCTGCGCTTCCAACAGCTTTCCGCGAGCGCGGAGCTCGGCCAGCCTTTCTTCGAGCTCCTCTTCAATCGATTTAAGGGCTCTTTGCAGCTTTTCATCGATCGTGACGAAATGGGTTGCGGGGTATATCGGCATGTGATCGTAAGAGGCCAAGACTTCTCCCGTCAGCGGATCGATGCGGGTTATTTTTTCTATTTCATCCCCGAAAAATTCTATTCTGAGGGCGGTTTCGTCGTAAGCGGGGAATACCTCGAGAACATCTCCCCGCACTCTGAAAGTCCCCCTCGAGAACTCGATGTCGTTTCGCCGGTACTTGATGTCGACCAGCTTTCTGAGGAGCGCGTCTCGGTCGCACTCCTCGCTCGTTCGGAGCACGACGACGCGTTCGAGGTAGTCTTCAGGGGAACCTAGACCGTATATGCAGGAAACCGAAGCCACCACGACGACGTCGCGTCTGGAGAGCAGAGACATCGTCGCCGAGTGGCGGAGCTTGTCGATCTCGTCGTTGATCGACGAATCCTTTTCGATGTACGTGTCCGTTTGCGGGATGTAGGCCTCGGGTTGGTAGTAGTCGTAATACGAGACGAAGTACTCGACGGCGTTATCGGGGAAGAACGTCTTGAACTCGCCGGCGAGCTGGGCCGCGAGCGTTTTATTGGGAGCGATGACGAGCGTGGGTTTCTGGACGAGCTCTATTACCTTGGCCATGGTAAACGTCTTGCCCGATCCGGTTACGCCGAGGAGCGTCTGATACGCCTTCCCGGATCTCAGGCCATCCGCGAGTTGGGATATCGCTTTCGGCTGGTCGCCGCGCGGGTCGAAATCGGCTTTGACGACGAACTTTTCATCGTTTTTCGTCATGCCTTAGATGATAGCATCCGCGTCGACGTTTTGTCCGACGAAAAGCGAAAGACCCAGCGCGATGCTCGGGCGAATCGCTCACGAATAAAAGGAAGCGGCCCCGGGAGGAAAGGCCGCTTCTGCAGGGAGGCTTGGCGTCTTATGATCGGGCTTGCCTGCGCCATTTAACCGCGCGCGCCCGCGCGTCGATGCTGAACCGGTCCGGTCGATAAACCTTTCTTCGACCATTTACACAAAGGGGAAAGACTTTCGGTTTCAAGATCTTGCAAGTTGTTTGATGGATTTGGATTGTCGCGTTCTGAATTAGGAATAATACCTAAAACGGGATGTGATGTTCAGTCTGCCATGCCAAAACCCGCTGAGGACCGGGGGGGATTTAAAATGGCCGAAACCGGTATGGTTAGAAATGATCCGAAGTCCAGGCCCAACGTCTCCGCCGCCATTTGGCGCTGGCCAAAGAATCGGGATTATTCTCATGCGCTTGCCAAGGCGATCGGACAATCCGCTTTCGGAGCCGGAATGGTGGCGGAAATCGAAATGGCCGTCAGGGATGCCAGGGTTGGAAACCCGGAACGGTGGTTCAGAAGCTGGAACGCCTTGGGGGAGAGGACGGAAACGATAGCCCACAATGCCGAGCAAGAGGGGGATTTGGTTTCGGCGCGAGATGCATACCTCAGGGCATCGACGTATTATCGCTTAGCTGATCGCTATCTTTATCCCGACGATCGCAGGCGCCTCGAGATGAACAATCCCTTCAGCAGGAGCGTGGCTTCCTTCGAGCGCGCCGGGAAATACCTGAACCATCCCATGGAAAAGGTGCAGATAGCACTAGATGGAGCATCTCTTCCCGCCTACTTGTTTCTTCCCAGGAAGAACGGTCGATCTCCCGCGCTGATATTTCTGAACGATTTCGAGACGACCAAAGAGGAGCAGTATTTTGCGCTCGCTAAAGCGGCCGCCAAGCGGGGCATCGCGACCCTCTGCGTCGACGGCCCGGGCCAAGGGGAGTCGCTCAGGGTTCGCGGGCTGAAAATGAGCTTCGCCTCCGAAACCTTTGTTCCTCAGTTGGTGACATATCTCCAGCAGCGCTCGGAGATCGATATGGGGAAAATAGGTTTGGTCGGATGGGGCCTCGGCGGTTATATGGCCGCGAGGGCAGCGGCTCACGAAAATCGGATAAGTTTTTGCGTGGTTTGGAGCGCTTTGGTGGATCTGGAAAGCGTGTTCGACACGCTCTCGAGGGTTTTAAGCAGGGAGACTCTCGTAAACCTGCTGTTCGCCATGGGCTTTTCCGACATGCGCGAAAGCCGCGAGAAGCTTAAGGGCATGCGCCTTGCGGCCGACACGATCGAGCGAATAGCCTGCCCGGTCTACATTTTGCACGGCCGAGAGGATCCGTTCTTGGGCGTGTCCCAGGCTGAAGCCCTGTTCGAAATGGTGAAAGCCCGGAAAGATCTGACCGTCGTCGAGCCTGAATGGGGGGTTGGCGGCGTACTTCATAACCAGGTAGATAACCTCGTCGTCGCGCATTATGCGATCTTTCCCAAGGTGATCGCGGAGTTCGGCATGGGCGCCGTCGGAGAGAGAATGGCGGCATAATTTATCCCTTTTAAAATTCGCCGTTGGAGGCGATACGCGCCTCCTCGCCCATCTGAAGTCGGTTGCACCCGGCGGGGTTATTGCGGCAATCATGCGGACGGTGCCTTTGCGCGTTTGCATTCGCGGTCGCGCGCTCCACCGCCGTTTCGGTCCGTTCGGGGAACGGACCCTACGGATCACATGATCATTCGGCGAACGGATGATCGCATCGACGTACCGCGAAACGCGATAATCCGTTGTAGGGCCCGATCCCCGATCGGGCCGTTCGTTCACGCGTCAACGAACGTCGTTTGGGTCCCAAACGGGGGACAAATCGCCCAGCAGCGGTGCGCCGGCTCTTAAGGATCAGCCCGCCGGTGTGAAACGGCACCGAACCGCGACCGGCTCGCCTCACTCCCGCTGGGTCGCGAATGAAGAACGGCTCGCCGGCGCTAGTTCGAAAACCCGATCCGGGGTGCGGTATAATTGGCAAGCGGCAACGCTTGTGCTCGGCATACACCGCTCAGGTCGAAAAACCAGTTCGAGGAGATATCCCGTGAAATCGTTCGAGGACAAAATCATTATCAGAGGCGCCCGAGAGCACAATCTTAAAAACATAAATCTCGAGCTTCCCCGAAACAAACTCATAGTGATGACCGGCCTGTCCGGTTCGGGGAAATCCTCGTTGGCGATAGACACGATCTATGCGGAAGGCCAAAGGAGGTACGTGGAGTCCCTTTCCGCGTATGCCAGGCAATTCTTGGGGCAAATGGACAAGCCCGACGTGGACCACATCGAGGGATTATCTCCCGCCGTGTGCATCGATCAAAAATCGACGTCCAAGAATCCGCGGTCGACCGTCGGGACGATAACCGAGATATACGACTACCTCCGCCTCCTTTACGCTCGCATAGGCATTCCTCATTGTCCGAGATGCGGTCGGCCCATCGAACAGCAATCCCCGCAGCGGATCATCGATCAGGTTATGCGGCTTCCGGTGGGAGCTCGCTTTCAAGTGCTCGCTCCGGTGGTTCGCGGAAGGAAGGGCGAGTATCGCGATCTTCTCGATAGGTTGAGGAAGGACGGCTTCGTGCGAGTTAAGATCGACGGCGATGTTTATGGCCTAGAGGAGGAGTTGAGGCTGGATAAAGACAAGCGCCACGACATAGAAGTTCTCATCGATAGGCTGGTGATGAAAGAGGGGATTCGTCGGAGGCTGGCCGATTCGGTGGAGGCTGCTCTTAAGCTGGCCGACGGCATCGTATCGATCGAAGCTTTGGAAGACGGAATGGTCGAAAAGAAGCTCACTTTCTCGACGCATTTCGCCTGCGTGGATTGCGGAATATCGTTTGAGGAACTTTCGCCGAGGATGTTTTCGTTCAATAGTCCATATGGGGCTTGCCCTGATTGCTCCGGTCTGGGGACAAAAATGGTGGTCGACCCCGAACTGGTAGTTCCCGATGATTCGCTGACCATAGAGGAGGGGGCGGTCCATCCTTTCTCGTTTACTCACGCGGATTACTACCCGAAGATGCTGAGGGCCGTATGCGAAGCCAGGGGAATTCCGATGGACGTTCCGTGGAGAGATCTCCCTGAGCAGGCCCATCGGGATATTTTGCTGGGCACCGGCGACCAAAAAATATTCGTGCGGTATCGAAGCCTTACGGGGCGGGTAAGGCAGTATTACACGACTTTCGATGGCGTCTTGGCGAATATAGCGAGGCGCTATCGCGAGACGGAGTCCGACTGGTCCCGTGAAAAGCTGGAACAATATATGGCCTTGAGGCCGTGCTCGGCGTGCGGCGGCGCCAGGCTCAAACCCGAATCGCTCGCCGTTACCGTGGGAGGACTGAACATCCACCAGCTTTGCGAGCTGTCGGCGAGAGAGGCGCACAACTTCATCTCGGGTCTAACTTTGACGGAGCGCGAAGCGGCCATAGGGCAAAGAATACTAAAAGAAATAAAGGAAAGACTGCAGTTTTTGATAGATGTCGGTCTTGATTATCTCACTTTGAATAGGCCGGCAGCTACGCTGGCGGGGGGCGAAGCTCAGCGCATTCGCCTCGCCACGCAGATAGGGTCTGGCCTCGTCGGCGTTTTATACATACTGGACGAACCGTCCATAGGGCTTCACCAGAGGGACAACGGTCGCCTGATCGACACCCTGAAAAAGCTTCGCGACCTCGGGAACACGCTTATCGTGGTCGAGCACGACGAGGATACGATAAGGGCGGCTGATTTCGTCGTGGACATAGGTCCCGGAGCCGGCGAACGGGGGGGAGAAGTGGTCGTCGCCGGAAGCCTGGAAGACGTGATGGCCTGCCCCGGGTCAATAACGGGCAAGTTTCTCTCGGGCGAGCGAGAAATAGCGGTTCCGGCGACGCGTCGCAAGCCTCGCGGTGAGCACTTGACGATCTTCGGGGCCGGCGAGCACAACCTGAAAAACATCGATGTGCGGATTCCCCTCGGCGTTTTCGTCTGCGTGACCGGCGTTTCCGGTTCGGGCAAATCCAGTCTCATCTCGGACATCTTGGCCAAGGCGTTGATGAGGAAGTTCTACAAGACTCGCGATTTGCCCGGCAAGTTTGAGCGGATTACGGGGCTCGAAGCGATAGACAAAGTGATAGAGATCGATCAGTCGCCGATCGGGCGAACCCCGAGGTCGAATCCGGCGACGTATATCAAAGTTTTCGACGATATCCGAGGACTCTTCGCGCAGACGCCCGAAGCAAAGGTGAGGGGCTATGGCCCCGGCAGGTTCAGTTTCAATGTGAGAGGGGGTCGCTGTGAGGCCTGTTCGGGGGACGGGACTATAAGGATCGAAATGCACTTCCTTCCGGATGTCTACGTTCCGTGCGAGGTCTGCAAGGGACGGCGCTACAACAGCGAAACCTTAGAGGTGACGTTCAAGGGGAAAAACATCGCCGACGTGTTGGAGATGTCGGTCGAGGAGGCGCTGAATTTCTTCTCGAACGTTCCCAAGATAAGGCGCAAGATTCAAACCCTTTATGACGTAGGTCTCGGATATGTGAAGCTCGGACAACCAGCGCCGACTTTGTCAGGCGGAGAGGCCCAGCGGGTGAAGCTGGCGGCCGAGCTTTGCAAGGTGGCAACCGGCAGGACCTTTTATATCCTCGATGAGCCCACCACCGGCCTGCACTTCGCCGATATAGAAAAGCTGCTCGCTGTTTTGAATCGCCTGGTGAATCAGGGAAACACCGTCCTCGTGGTGGAGCACAACATGGACGTGATAAAGACCGCCGATTACATCATCGATCTCGGGCCCGAAGGCGGAGATAATGGCGGGACGGTCGTCGCCGTGGGAACGCCAGAAGAGGTGGCGATGAATCCGAAATCGCACACCGGCCGCTACTTAAGGCGCTCGCTCAGGTTGGACTCCGCCGCCCTCGCGCGTTGATGGCGGAAACCGCCGGGCGGTAAGGTCTGGCGGCGCGGCAAAATGGTCCCCATGCGCCGCCGAACGGCTTCATGCGGCCCTTTTTCTCTCCGCCAGCGCTTTCAGAAACCGGAATATCTCGTCCATGTCCGGGACATCTTCGTCGCCGTACAGGCGGCTGAACTCCACGACCCGGTTCTCATTTAAGACGATAACCGCTCTGTGCTCCCGCTTTTGCTCGCGGTTCCAGACGCCGTACGACTGTCCGACTTCCGCCCACCAATCCGAGAGGAGCGGGAATTTCACCCCGATGCTTTCGGCGTACGCTTTGTGGCACCAGATGGAATCGGCGCTGATTCCGAGCGGCTTCGCGTTCCACTCTTCGAGCTCGGGACCCCGAGCTTCACATGCCTGGAGTTCGCCAGTTCATATCGGGGTGAAATCGGCCGGATAAAAGATGAGAACCGCGTTTTGCCCGTCAGCGTATTTGCTGAGCTGGACGGAATTCTGGTCTTGGTCGGTCAGGATGAAATCCGGCGCCCGATCGCCGACTTGAAGCATCCGCATCCAGGTCCCCCCTTTCGTCTGATGATCCAGCCTATTTCGCTGCCCGCGAGCGAATATTATTCCCCTTCCGCCGCGGCGAAACCGGCGCGCGAAGCTCGAAGCCATCGAGAAGCGGTTGTCAAGTAGAACGCGATAGTCGCCGATAGAATAGTTTAAATGTAGCAGTTGTTACTCAATCGGAGGAGGCGCAGGCGCGATTGAAGGAAGCGGCGGAATCAACGTAGAGGACGGCTTTGGGTGCGAGCGCGTTGGAGAGTCGCGGAGGAGCGGTCATGGCGGAATTCATCGACGGGCAGCTTGATTACCTTTTTTTCTTTTTCGGCCTCACATTGATTATGATCGGCACAGCCAGCTTATCCCTGTCGCGCCGCAAAAACGGAATACTGCCGTGGCCCTGGATGAGCGGTTTTGCCTTGCTGTTGGGCATCGACTCTTGGCTGCTCTCGCTGTCGGCGGTGTTTTCCGACTCGCCGCTTTTTTCGACCTTTCGCGCGGCGCTCTCCGCATCCGCGCTGTTTTCTTTCGCGGTTTTTGGGTTCGTTGGAATCCACAGGGCACGGGGAGCGAAATTGGGCCATCGCGGAAAGCTCGTCGGTTTGATAGCCGCGGTCGCCTTGTCGGTCGCGGCTTTGAGGGACCTCGACCTGGCCCTTAGGTATCTCGCCTTTATCGGAAGCCTCCTGGCATCCGCTGCCTTTTATTTCACATCGAGACGGGTCGATCCATTTGCCCGCCGATGGCTTTATGTTGGATGCATCGCCTTGCTGATATTCGCTGGCATATCCATAGCTACTCCAGAGCTTTGGAAGCTTTCGTTCGAAAACCTTGGATCGATTGCCTCTGTTCGCGACGGGGGTCTTCTGGTCCTGGCGATCCTCTGCATCCCGGCTAACTTCGCGGCGGCGGCCGGATGGGCCTACTCGCAGATGCCTTATGAAACCGATATGCGATCCTGGGAGCGAAGCCTCGCGTTCAAGCCCGCGCTTCTCACCTCGGCGTCGTTGATCGTCATAGTCGCTTTCGGCTGGCTGGGAACGAACCTCGTCGCGTATTGGGGGGATCAACAGGCTCGAAGAAATCTCCTTTCCCGCACGCTGACGGCGGTTTCCGCCATAGATACCGAAGCAGCGAAAAAGCTCTCGGGCTCGGCGAGCGATGCGGGCAAACCGCACTTCGAGAAAATCAAGCGCCAGCTCGCGAAGATTCACGCGGCCAATTCGGATAGCCGTTTTGTCTACCTTATGGGTATGAAAGGCGGAGGGGTGGTCTTCCTCGCCGACGCGGAGCCGGAAGGATCAAAGGATTATTCGCCTCCCGGTCAGCCCTATTGACAAGCTTCCTTCGAGCTGAAATCGCTTTTTACAGGCGGTCATCCGTTCGTTGAGGGTCCGCTCGAAGACGATTGGGGGGTTTGGGTATCCGGTCTTGCTCCGATCAAGGACGCGGCGTCCGGCAAGACCGTTGCCGTTCTCGGGATCGATGTGGATGCGAGAGATTGGGTGCGATCGATAGGACTCTATCGTTCCACGGCGATTTTGATGGCTTTCGGGGCGTGCGCTATGGTTTTGGCTTTATCGTTGATGTGGCAGCAAATGAAGTGGTCCTCGCTTCGAATTGCGGCGGTTCGGATGAGCAACGAAAGAAAGCTTCGCCGCATCACTTCGACCCTCGGAGAGGGCGTTTTCGTGATCGATTCGGACGGCCGGTTTACGTTCGCAAATCCAGAGGCGGAGCGACTTTTGGGCTGGTCGGAATCCGAGATTCTGGGGAAGCGCGCTCACGAGATCCTTTGCTGCGAGATCGGTGGAAGAGGGGCCGAAGGCGATGACGCGTGCCCGCTGATGGGAGTGATAAGGAGCGGCCGGCCATATCGCAGCGAGGATGGGGCGTTCCTCCGCAAGGACGAAAAGCCGCTGCCGGTCGCTTTCGTTTCGACCCCGATCGAAGAAGGGGGCGAAATCGTGGGCTCCGTTACCGCTTTTCGAGACATCACCGATCGCAAGATGGCGGAAGAGACCATTAAGCGCATGGCCTACTACGATCCGCTGACCGGGCTTCCGAACAGAACCTTGTTCAGCGATCGCCTCGGGGTTGCGATCGCGAGAGCTCATCGAAACGGGGAGCAGCTTTCGGTGATGTTCATCGACTTGGACAATTTCAAGACGATAAATGATTCCCTCGGCCACGCGATGGGCGACGAGCTCCTGAAGGCGGTCGCGGGGCGGCTTAAAGGATTGGTGAGGGAAGGCGATACCGTCGCGCGCCTCGGAGGAGACGAGTTCACCCTTCTCCTCCCGGGCGTGATCCATCCGGAGGACGCGGTGAAGGTGGCAGAGAAAATATTGAACGGCCTTGAGCCTCCTTTCCGGGTGAGCGGTCGAGAGCTTCACATCACCGGTAGCATCGGGATCACCGTTTATCCCCAAGACGGCGAAACCGCCGAAGCCCTTCTGAAGAACGCCGATATCGCGATGTACAGAGCAAAAGAGAAGGGCAGGAACAACTACCAAGTGTTCTCTCCCGCGATGAACGCGGCGGCTTTCGAAAGGCTGGCTTTGGAGAGCGGCTTGCGAAAAGCAATCGATGCGGACGAATTCGAGGTGCATTATCAACCGCAAGTCGATGTGTTCTCGGGCAAGATCGTCGGCCTTGAAGCTTTGGTTCGTTGGCGTCATCCAGAGCAGGGCCTCATTTTGCCCCAAGAGTTCGTACCCCTGGCGGAGGAAACGGGGCTGATCGTTCAAATCGGCCGGATCGTGTTGAGAGAGGCTTGTTCCCGGGCCAGGGAGTGGCGAGATATGGGCTTGTCCTTCGCCAAGCTCGCCGTCAACATTTCCGCGAAGCAGTTCGCGAGCAAAAACCTTCCGCGAGAGATAAGCGAAATTTTGGATGAAGTCGACCTCGATCCGGCCGATCTCGAAATCGAGATCACGGAAAGCGTGGCGATGAAAAATGCCAGGCGAACGTCGAGGATATTAAAGGAGCTGAAAGATATGGGAGTTAAAGTGGCCATCGACGATTTCGGCACGGGCTACTCTTCGCTCAGCTATCTCAAGAGGTTTCCGATCGATACTCTGAAGATAGACCGCAGCTTCGTCAAAGACATAGCGCGAGACCAGGATAGCGCGGTTATCATCTCCACGATATTGGCGCTCGGACAGAATCTTAAATTGGATGTGGTCGCCGAAGGGGTGGATTCGGAAGAGCAGCTCTACATCCTCAAGAGCAAAGGATGCAGGTACGCCCAGGGATATCTGTTCAGCCTTCCTTTGCCAGCCGACGAGGTTCCAAAGCTTTTGCGGGACAATCGGAAATTGGCAGTGAACTAGAATCGGCCGCAAACGGGGCGCGCTTTATATTCCGGAGGGCGCGATTTTGCTATACTAGCCGGAAAGCGATTTGGATGCTTGAGAGAGGGAGGATGTGCCTTTGCTGAGCATTGCGCTGCCGAAGGGAAGTCTGGAGGAGCAAACGAAGCTGCTGTTCGCGCAGGCGGATCTCGAGGTTAAAGCTCAGGCCAGGGGCTATAACCCGCGAATAGATGACCCCCGGATAGACAAGGTTAAGATATTGCGCCCCCAGGAGATACCCAAATACGTCGAGGAGGGGTATTTCGATTTGGGGATAGCGGGTCACGACTGGGTGGTCGAAACGGGCGCAGACGTGATGGAGGTCGCCGAACTTCCTTTTGCGAAAACGGGCACCGGCGTCGTCAAGCTGGTCGTGGCCGTTCATGAATCGTCGCCCATAGAGCGGGCCGAGGAAATTCCGCCTGGAAGCCGGGTTTCGACCGAAATGCCGAACGTGACCAAGGCGTATTTCGACGACCTTGGAATCCCGGTTAAGATTTTTTATTCGTACGGCGCGACCGAGGCGAAGATCCCGGAACTCATGGACGTCGTCGTCGATCTCACCGAGACGGGGCGGACTTTAATGCAAAACCGCCTCAAGATCGTGGGGACCATTTTGGAATCGACGACGAGGCTTCTGGCGAACAAGGGTTCATGGGCCGACCCGGATAAGCGTCGGGCGATCGAAGAAATCAGGACCCTTCTTCTCGGCGTTATCGAAGCCCGAGGACGGGTTCTCGTAACGATGAACGTTCCTAAGGGCAAGCTCGATGCGGTTATGACGGAGCTTCCGGCCCTTAAGAAGCCGACCGTTTCGCATTTGTACGATTCGGACTACCTCGCGGTGGAGACCGTCGTAGACAAGGCGACGGTCAACGTGTTGATCCCGAAGCTGAAGAGGGCCGGCGCCGAGGACATTTTGGAAATCGCTATCTCGAAAATCGTAAGATAGCGCACGGTTGCCCGGATCTAGCTGCGGTTCGCCGGGTCTCGCGAGAGAAGCCGTTTCGATTGCCGGTAAATGCCGCGAGGGACCGATAGAAATCGGGTCTGCTCGAGCGCACATCGCCAGAGGGATCAAGGCCTGAAATGGTCATGATCCCGGAATTCTCCTTTTCGGCATGCCAGCCCGGAGGGCACCCAGCCGAATTTGGATAGGGGGACTCCGCGCTGAACCGAGGAGGGTTCATCGAAACCGAACATAATCTGATCGCCGAAATTCCGACGTCGCGCCGGCCGGAAGAGCTCTTTTGGAACTGCTTGGGCCAAGAATACCCGATTTTTCTGGACAGCTCACTGGCAGACGGAAGGCTCGGAAGGCATTCCGTCGTGGGCTTTGCGCCCTTTGCCGTGATCCGCTCGCGGGGCGGGATCACCGAATTGAGAGAAGGGGGACGCGCGAAATTCTTCTCGGGCGATCCCTTCGCCATATTGGCCGATTTTTTGAGGCGCTACGAGTTTGAACGCGATTGCGGGGATGAAATTCCCGCTTTCCTGGGCGGTGGCATCGGCTACATCTCCTACGATGCCGGCCGCTGGCTCGAAAGGTTACCCGGAATGTCGATCGACGATCGGGAGCTGCCGGACCTTCATTTGGGCTTTTACGACACCTTAGCGGTCTTTGACCATGCAAAAGGCACCTGCCATGCCGTGGCGTTTAAAAAGCCCGTGGAGGCCGGGGAAGGCGCTTTGCATCGATTGCGGAGGCTGGCCGAGTTTTTGGAGGGGTGGGAAGAAAAGCCGCGGCCGGGGTTCGCTGCAGAGCGAGGCCGAATGCGATCGTGCTTCACCGAACGCGGTTACATCCAGGCCGTCTCGAAGGCTAAGGAGTACATCCGAGAAGGAGATATTTTCCAGGTAAACCTAAGCCAAAGGTTTACACTGAGGCTCCGAGGAGAACCGTACGCTTTGTACTATAATCTGAGGAAAACCAATCCGGCTCCTTTTTCTGCTTTCTTGGGATTCGGCGAAGTCGCCGTGGCGAGCTCGTCCCCCGAGCGGTTTCTGAGGGCAAGGGGCGGGGAAGTTGAGACGAGGCCGATAAAGGGAACCAGGCCGAGAGCGGCGGTCGCGGAAGAGGACGAGCGGCTGGCTCGAGAGCTTCTGATGAGCGAAAAAGATTCGGCAGAACACGTCATGATCGTGGACGTGGAGCGAAACGACTTCGGGCGGGTTTGCGTTCCCGGAAGCGTCAGAGTTCCGGAGCTCATGAGCCTCGAGAGCTACGCGACCGTTCATCACCTCGTCTCGACGGTCGTCGGGAAGCTTTCTCCGGGGATGGGGCTCGTCGACATCCTGAGGGCGTCTTTCCCCGGGGGATCGATCACAGGGGCGCCGAAAATAAGGGCCATGGAAATCATCGAAGAAATCGAACCGGTGAGGAGGGGAATATACACGGGCTCCGTCGTCTATTGCGGCTTCGACGGCTACATGGACTCGTCTATCGTCATCCGGACGTTCGTCGCTTCGAGGTCCGGATCCGCCCGGGAGTGGTTGCTCGATTTTCACGTGGGCGGCGGAATCGTGGCCGATTCGGATCCGAAGGACGAATACCAGGAGACTTTGGATAAGGCGAAGGGACTGTTGGCTGCCCTGGGAGATTGAATGATCGTATACCTCAACGGCGAGCTCATCGAAGAAACCCGCGCCCGGATATCTCCGGCTGATAGGGGCTTTTTGCTTGGAGACGGCTTATTCGAGACGGTGCGCGTCTATTCGGGAAAGCCTTTTGCTCTGAATCGGCACCTCGACCGCCTCGCGGAGGGAGCGCGCGCGCTGGACATCGCCGGCCTTCCGACCGTTGATGAGCTGACCCGGATAGCGAACGAGGTCGTTTCGGAAAATGGTTTGAAAAGCGCCAGGCTTCGGTTCACGGTGTCGAGGGGAGAAGAGGGATCCGAGCGCCCGACGGTGCTGGTAAGCGCGACGCAGTTCTTCGGGTACTCCGAGAGGCTTTACCTGGAAGGGGCATCGGCGATTTCGCTGGCCGGATATAGGTTCTCGTCCGCGCCGCTTTCGACGCTCAAGTCGACAAGCTTCTTGGGCTCGGTCGTCGCGAGGTTGGCGGCCGGAAAGGTTGGCGCCGACGAAGCGATCCTGTTGAACGAAAATGGAGAAATAGCTGAGGGAGCGATGTCGAACGCTTTCGCCGTTCTGGATGGCGCCGTTTACACGCCGCCGGCGTCGGCCGGCGCCCTTCCGGGAGTGACTCGGGCGATAGTCCTCGAGCTCTCGAGGCGCTTGGGGATTCCGGCAGAAGAGAGATCGCTGACCGTTGATGATTTTGCGGGCGCCGACGAAGCTTTTCTCACCAGTTCGCTCATGGAAGTAATGCCCCTTACCATGCTGGATGGTCGTTCCATCGGCGGGGGAAAACCGGGTCCAACGACATCGAGGCTGTCGAGCGCCCTCAAGGAGTTGATAAGGCGGGAATGCGGCTGAAAGATCGGGATTCGGATGCCTTCGCTCAGCTGAAAGGGAACCCGAAAAAACCGGTCGCGCTTTGCGATTTCGACGGCACGATAAGCGTCGGAGACGTGGGCGAGATGCTCATCGAGCATTTCTTGGGCCGCCGGTGGCGGCAACTCGACGATCGATATCACTCCGGGGAGTTCGGGATGGTCGAGCTCTACGAGCGCTGCTTTGCCGAAATACGGGCATCTCGGGATGATTTCGAGCGCTTCGTTATGGACGCCCGGATCGACTGCGGTTTCAAGGAATTCGCGGACGCCTGCGCGAAAGAGGGCATCTACCTGGCGGTGATCAGCGACGGCTTCGATTTTTACATCGAGCGCATTTTATCAGGGGTTGGATTGAGCCGCATCGCCGTTCATTCCAACCGACTCCGCTTCGGACCGAAGGCGATCGAGCTCAGCTTTCCCAATAGGAACGATAGCTGTTGGGATTGCGCGAACTGCAAGAACAGGATCGTCGAGGAGTACGGTCGAAAAAATCCCGTCATTTACATCGGAAACGGGCTTTCGGACTGCTGCGCGGCGAAATCGGCGGATTTGGTTTTTGCCAAAGACGGCCTCGCTAAACATCTCAAAGGCGCGGGATTTCCCTTCGTCGAATATAATGATTTCGAAGAAGTTATCTCGATTCTTCGGGCGAAGGGAGTGCTTTCTCGGAAATGAGCCGAGGCGATATCCTCGAAAAACTTCGAAAGGTTCCCTCGAAACCCGGCGTATACATATTCAAAGATAGCGATGGGCGCGTTCTCTACGTCGGCAAGGCAAAGTCGCTCAGGCGGAGGATGACTTCGTATTTCCAAAGCAAGTCTAACTCTTTACCAAAGATCGATATTTTAGTCGAAAGGGTGGAAGATTTCGAGTTTTACGTCGTGGATAACGAAGTTGAAGCCCTGGTGCTGGAGTGCAACATGATCAAGAAGCACAGGCCGCCGTTCAACGTGTCTTACCGCGACGACAAGAGCTATCCCTGCATCGCGGTTACGGTGGCCGACGATTTCCCGAGGGTCATGATAACCCGGGAGCGCCGTCGGCGGGGCACCAAGTACTACGGCCCGTACACGAATGCGGCAGCGGTAAGGGAAACCTTCGACGCACTTCGCCGCATATTTCCCTTCCGGACCTGCAAGAGAAAAGTTCCGGGGCGTTCAACCGGAAGCCCCTGCTTGAATTTCCACATCAAGAGGTGCTTGGGGCCGTGCGTGGGGGCGGTCGGCCGCGCTGAATATCGCGAAATGATCGACGAGGTTTGCCGATTTCTGGAAGGGCGCTCGAACGAGATAATCGAGAACCTGAAAAAAGAAATGGAGGAGGCCGCCTCGGTCCTGGAATTCGAGCGCGCGGCCAAGGCGAGAGACAGAATTGAGGCGGCGCTTTGCGTTCTTCAGCGCCAAAAAATCGTTTCCTCATCCTCCGAGGATTTCGACGCGATCGGCATCGCCGTGGGCGAGGGTGTGGCCTGCGCGAACGTCTCGATAGTTCGCGGGGGGAAAATGATCGGGAGCGAAAGCTTCCTTTTAAATCTCGGCTCCGAAGAATCGGACGTCCTCGGCGCTTTCGTCAAACAGTATTATTCGAGCACCGACGCGATCCCGAAGGTCGTGCTTCTTCCGGGCAAGATAGCGGAAGCGGAGCTTGTCGAGCGCTGGCTGTCGCAGCGAAGGCGGGGAAAAGTCGCCTTGAGGGTGCCGGCGCGCGGCGAGAAAAAGGGCCTGATCGAGCTGGCCAACTCGAACGCGAGGCATTTTCTCGATATGAACGAAATCGGCTGGTGCGCCGACGAAAGCGCGGCGCGGCGGGCGGCTTCGGAAGTCGCATCGGCTTTGGGATTGCCCAGACCACCCAGGAGAATCGAGTGCTTCGACGTGTCGACGATTCAAGGCAGCTCGTCCGTCGGATCCATGGTCGTTTTTGTGGACGGCAAGCCAAAAAAGGAGGACTATCGGCGCTTCAAGATCGCCTCCGAGGTCAATCGGCCGAACGATTTCGCCATGATGAAGGAGATAACTTCGAGGAGGTTCGCGGCGTTGGCCGAAGGCATCGAATCGTCTTTTTCGGAGAAACCGGACTTGGTCGTGGTTGATGGCGGAAAGCCGCAGCTTGCGGCAGCCCTGTCGGCTCTGGCCGCAATCGGGCTTTGCGACATTCCGGTCGCCGCGATCGCCAAAAGGGAAGATGAAATCCACGTCGCGGATCGTTCTGAGCCGATACGGCTGCCGGAAGGATCGGAAGGCATAAAGCTCATCAAGAGGATGAGAGACGAGGCCCATCGCTTCGCGGTATCCTACCACCGCAAGCTGAGAAGCAAGAGCATGGTGGAATCGGAGCTCGATGGAATCCCGGGCTTGGGCGAAAGGCGCAAACAGCTGCTTATTTCCCGCTTCGGCTCGCCGGCCGTTTTGAGGGAGGCGACGCTCGAGGAACTCCAATCGGTGCCCGGTCTACCGAAGGTCGTCGCGGAAAGGGTATATAGGTTTTATCGAGGGGGTAAGAACGGTTCTTTCGTGTAGGGGGCACCGCGATGCCGCCCATCGGAGCAAAAGAGGGCGCGGGACCATGATGGCGAATTGATATCGGTGATCGCGTGACGCAGGAAGAGGAATTCGCGCTCATGTTGAGAGAGGCTTTGACCGAGTACGATTTCGAAGAGATCGAAATCGGAGAAGGCGAGGCCGTAGTCCGGTTGCAGCGGGAAGTCTACGCCGCCGACGCTAAAAAGGACAGGGTTGAGCATTCGTTTTCCGATCGCAAGCTGATCGCCGTGTTGAGGGCGCTTAAGGGCTACCTTCCATCCCTGTAAGGGAGAACGGCGGGCTGCAAGAGGAGCGATCGGTCTGCTATCTGTGGAAAGCCAAATCCGACGACGTTATCAACGTAGCGCCGGCCAATCTCATCTCTTCCAGGGCGCGCTCGCTATCCCCCGGATTGACGTCGACTCCCCGCACGGCGTCGGTGAGCACGAAGACGCGCAATCCGCCTTTCAGCGCGCCCAAGGTCGAATAGCGCACGCAGTAGTCGGTGGCGACTCCGCCCACGAAAATGCGGTTGATGCCCCTGCCGCGGAGCATCTCGGCCAACTTCGACTTCTCGTCGAAGCACGAGTACTGCTCGACGTCGGGATCGTACCCCTTTCGGACGACCACGGAGAGCCTGGATTGGTCGAGATCGGGATGGTATTCGGCTCCTTTGGTCTTTTGCACGCAGTGAGGCGGCCACGGTCCCCCTCTTTCCTTGAACGAAATGTGGTCGGCTGGATGCCAATCCTGGGAGCCCACCACCAGCGGGAAGCGGTGCACCAGGGGATTTAAAACGCGGAAAATTTCATCACCACCGGGCACGGCGAGAGCTCCCCCCGGCATGAAGTCGTTCTGGGGGTCGATGATAACCAGGGCGTCATCCGCGAGAATCTCGATCATGTTCGCCTCCTTTCGCTCGAGCGGCCTCGGTTTTTAATTATACGCAACCGCACCCGGAGGTGAATCGGGGCGGGCTTTGTTATATTATTCGAAGATGCTCCGAGAACGCGTCCGTTCGTCGAATCGGCCTGCGTCGCTAAGCGCCGATCGCGCTCGCTGTGAGGTTGAATTGCTTGAATCTTACGCGTGGTCGATTTACGGCATTGAACGCGGTTTTGGCGCGGTGGTGCGAAGCGCGCGGGGACTTCATAGGGTTTATCTGCCGGCGTACGCTCCGCGCGAAATCGCGGCAGACGTCGAGCGGCGCTACGGCGCCGCGGCGAAGAGGGTGGCTCGACTCGATGAGTGCGATCTGCTGGAGAAGTATTTCCGCGGGATCGAAGTGGACTTCTCCGCGTTCGGGCTTGATTTGAGTGGATACGGGCACTTCGAGAGGCGCATCTACGAGGAGGCATCGAAGATTCCGTACGGGTGCGCGGTCTCATACGGAAAGCTAGCCGAGCGGGCGGGCTATCCCGGGGCCGCCAGGGCGGTCGGAAACGCCATGCGAAAGAACCGCCTGCCGATAGCGGTTCCCTGTCATCGGGTGATCCGCGCTGAGGGAAGGCTGGGAGGCTGGAGCGGGCCGATCGGCTGGAAAGAGCGACTTCTGGCCATAGAGGGGATCGAAATCGCTCGGGCTCGGCGCTGGATATCCGATCCCCGATCCGAGGGCGCGAACCGAGGGTTGAAGGGCGAATGAACGCGGCATCGCGCCGCTTTGAATTCGCGGCGGGATGTTGACGCAAAGCCGAGGAGCGAGGGAAGGCGATGAAGGGCTCTAGCAATGTCGAGTTCGCTATAGTCACAGGGCTGTCTGGCGCGGGAAAGTCCGAGGCCATGAAGTGCTTCGAAGACGTCGGCTATTTCTGCATAGATAACCTTCCGCCCGCGTTCATCGGACAGATGGCCGAGCTGTGCGCCCTTCCGGGAAGTCGGATCAAAAGGGTTGCGCTGGGAATCGACGTGCGCGGCGGCGCATTCTTCAGAGATCTGTTCGAGGCCCTCGAGAATTTAAAGCGGCGCGGGATCTCGTATCAGATACTGTTCTTGGAAGCCTCGGACGAGGCGCTCGTCAACAGGTTCAAAGAGACCAGGAGGAGGCATCCGCTTTCGGTTGCCGGAGGCGTTATCGAGGGAATAGAGAAAGAGAGAAAAGTTATGGAGCCCCTGCGCGAACAAGCGGATATGGTGATCGACACGACCGACCTCCAGGTGTTCGAGTTGAGGGATAAAGTTCGATCGATGTTCATCGGCGGCGACAGGCAAAAAGGACTTCTGGTCTCCGTGGTGTCTTTCGGGTACAAATACGGGGTTCCGCTCGACGCCGACCTGGTCATCGACGTGAGGTTTTTGCCGAATCCGAACTATATCGACGAGCTGCGAGATCACGACGGCACGGAAGAAAGCGTCCGGTCTTACGTGTTGAATCAGAAAGAAACCTCGACTTTCCTGAGGAAATTCTTCGACCTGCTCAAATTCCTTTTGCCCAGGTACATCGCGGAAGGCAAAACCCACTTGACGATAGCGATCGGATGCACCGGAGGCACGCATCGATCGGTCGCGCTGGCGGAAGAAACGACGAAGTTTCTGGCCGAAAAAGGCTACGCGGTGTCGACGAAGCACCGCGACGTCAAAAGGTCCATTCGGAAAGGATAGGTGATGGGCGGGCCTTCCGTCGTCGCGATCGGAGGCGGGACCGGCCTTCCGATCGTCTTGAGAGCGGTCCGCGAATACGCTGGGGCTGTGACGGGCGTCGTAACCGTCGCGGATGACGGTGGCAGCTCGGGCCGCTTGAGGAGGGACCTCGGCGTTCTGCCACCTGGAGATATCCGCAATTGCCTCGTCGCGCTCGCGGACGAAGACGCCTTGCTGGCGAGGGTATTCCAGTACAGGTTCGAGCGCGGCGGCGGCATCGCGGGTCACTCGGTCGGCAACCTCATCATCGCCGCGCTGGCGGATATGCGGGGGGATTTCGCAAAAGCGATCGAGGATGCCGCGGTCATCGTCGGAGCGAGGGGGCGAGTGCTGCCTTCGACGACTTCGAGCGTGAGCCTTCGCGCGGTGACGGTTCGGGGCGGCCGCGTGACCGGCCAAAGGCGCGTCGCGCGAATTAGAAAGCCGATCGACCGGGTTTTCCTCGATCCGCCGAACCCACCGGCGCACCCTGAAACCATCGAGGCCATCAAGGCGGCCGACCAAGTGATAGTTGGTCCGGGTAGCTTGTATACGAGCATTCTTCCCAACCTCATCGTCCCGGATATAAGGAGGGCCATGGTCGCGGCGAAAGCTCCGAAGGTGTTCGTGATGAACGTGATGACGCAAGTAGGGGAGACCTCGCTTTGCACCGCCGCGGACCACGTCGCGGCGCTCGTGAGCCACGGAGCCGGCGAAGCCGTCGACGTGGTGCTCTCGAACGTCGCCGACGGGGAGCCTAACGGGCTGGCTCCGGCTCCTAAAGGGCGGCATTACATCAGGCCGTGCGCCGAAGAGATCGAATCGATGGGCTTTCGCGTCGCCGTTGCGGATGTGATAGACGAAAGCGATCCCGCGCGGCACGATCCGACCAAGCTGGCCCGCGCACTGAAAGGTCTGCTTTAAGCGCTTATGGTGCCTCCCGCGCCAATTTCCCTCGAATTTCTGGTATAGTTTTAACGATGGAGAGACGCGGCTCTTCGTTTTCGGCATCCCTTAAAGGCGAGCTGGCGCGATTCTACTCCTCACGCCGATGCTGCCTGGTTGCGGAGCTTTCGGGATTGGTTCACGCGGTGGGCACCCTGCACGTGCTGGGAGATGAGTCGTTTTCGCTTGAGGCGCACGTGGAGCACGCCGCCGTCGCCCGAAAAATATATCGGCTTTTCAAAAGCCTGTTTCCCCTCGAGATCGAAGTCGTCATCAGGCGTTCCGTTCTGCACCGGGCGACCGATTATTTGATAGCGGTGCCGGAGCAGCCATCGCTCCCTCAGGCGCTGAACGAGCTCGGGATCCTGGACGATCGCCTGTCTATCGCTCGCGGCATCCCCGGTAGATTGGTATCAAAGGGCTGTTGCTCAGCGTCGTATCTGAGGGGAGCCTTCCTGGGCGGGGGATTTGCCAGCAATCCCAAAGGCGAGTATCATTTTGAGCTGACAACGGATAACGCCGCTTTCGCGGAGGGATTGAAAGACCTTCTCGCGAAATTTGGGCTTCGCGCCGGCGTGCTCGAGAGAAGCAGGAACTTGGCCGTTTATCTGAAAAGCGCGGACGACATCCTCAAAGTCCTGGCCGCTATGGGAGCTTACGGCGCTCTTCTGGAGTGGGAAGATGCTCGAATCGTAAAGGAAATGCGCGCCCAGGTGAATAGGATGGTCAATTGCGATGCGGCCAATCTGGGAAAAGCCGCCGCTGCGGCGATAAGGCAGGTCGAGGACATAAAATTGATAGAAGAGCGCGTGGGGCTCGATGCCCTGTCGAAATCGCTCAAAGAGATAGCGAACTTGCGCCTCGAGAATCCATCGGCAAATATCAGAGAGCTCGGAGAGCTCTCTTCGCCTCCCTTGAATAAGTCGGCCGTATACCATAGGTTGCGCCGCCTTTCTCGGCTGGCCCAAAGCTTGAGAGGCAAGGTTTAGATAAACCCTTTCGTAAGGTAAAAAAGGCTTAGTGGACCGGGAGGAGGAAAAAAGATATGGCCATAAGGGTTGGGATCAACGGCTTCGGCAGGATAGGGAGGAACGTCTATCGCGCGGCCATGGACGATCCCGATATCGAGGTGGTCGCGGTCAACGACCTGACGGATGCGAAAACCCTCGCGCATCTGCTGAAGTACGACTCGATTTTCGGCTCGCTGGCCGACGAGCTGGACATCGAGGCGGCCGACGACAAGATCGTCATTGACGGCGAAGAGCTCAAGGTGATCGCCGAAAGGGACCCCGCCAATCTGCCGTGGGGAGACCTCGGCGTCGACGTCGTGGTCGAATCGACCGGGCGCTTCACCAGCCGCGAAGGCGCGGAAAAGCACTTGGCGGCCGGAGCCCAAAAAGTCATCATATCCGCTCCGGCGAAAGATCCGGACATCACGGTGGTTATAGGGGTCAACGACGATAAGTTGACCTCCGATCATAGGATTATATCCAACGCGTCGTGCACGACTAATTGCCTTGCACCGGTCGCGAAGGTTCTGCTCGACAACTTCGGCATCGAGAGGGGCTTCATGACGACGGTTCACGCTTACACGAACGACCAGGTCATACTGGATGCTCCGCACAAGGACTTGCGCAGGGCCAGGGCGGCGGCTATGAACATAATTCCGACGTCAACGGGAGCTGCGCGGGCGATCGGATTGGTGATACCGGAGCTCCAGGGGAAGCTCGACGGCATCGCGCTGAGGGCGCCCGTGCCCGACGGCTCGGTCGTCGATCTCACCGTGTTGCTGGAAAAGGAAGTCTCGGCGGACGACATAAACGGCGCGATGGCCGATGCTTCGGAGTCGGAAAGGCTGGACGGAATTCTCGATTACACCGAAGATCCGCTCGTCTCCTCGGACGTCATCGGCAACTCCCACTCGTCGATATTCGATGGCCTCTCCACCATGGTGAACGGCCGCGTCGCAAAGGTGCTCTCGTGGTACGACAATGAGTGGGGCTATTCCGTTCGCGTTGCAGAGCTGGTCAAGTTGGTGGCCGAATAAGTTGAGGTCGGTTTTCGAGCGACGATAGCGAGGTGATTGCCCTGTTCAACAAGATGACCGTTCGAGATGTCGACGTGACGGGCAAGAGGGTGCTCGTTCGCGTCGATTTTAACGTGCCCCTGGATGAAGCCGGTCGCGTCGTGGACGATAGCCGAATCAGGGCCGTGCTGCCCACCGTGGAATATCTCATCGGTCGCGGCGCGAAGGTCATACTGATGAGCCACCTTGGCAGGCCTAAGGGGGTAGATCCTAAGTATCGCCTGGACCCGGTGGCGGAACGCCTGGCGGAGTTGCTGGATCGCGAGGTCACGAAGGTAGACGAAACGGTTGGTCCCGAAGCCAAAGAAGCCGCCGCCGGAATGAAGCCGGGCGACGTGCTGCTTTTGGAAAACTTGAGGTTCAATCCCGGCGAGGAAGCGAACGACCGGGACTTCGCGAAAGCCCTGGCGGACCTCGCCGATATTTTTGTGAACGACGCTTTCGGAACGGCGCACAGGAAGCACGCATCCGTCGTAGGGGTCGCGCAGTACCTGCCCAGCGTTGCCGGATTTCTTCTGGAGCGGGAAGTCGACACGCTGACGAACCTCCTCGAGGCGCCGGAGCGACCGTTCGTGGCCATTCTGGGGGGCAGCAAAGTTTCGGACAAGGTCGCAGTCATCGATAAGTTTCTCGACGTGGTGGATTCCCTCCTGATAGGCGGAGGAATGTGCTTCACTTTCTTGAAGGCTCAGGGACTGGAAATCGGAAAGTCGCTTCTCGAGGAGGATCGCCTGCAGTACGCGAGAGACGTCATTGGCGAGGCCGAAAGCCGGACGGTTTCGATCCATCTTCCCGCGGACGTGGTGGTGGCCGATCGAGTGGCCCCTGACGCCGATTCGAAGGTCGTTCCCGTGACCGAGATTCCCGACGGGTGGATAGGTGTTGATATCGGACCGGCGACGATCGCCGATTTCCGCGGGGCGATCTCGAAAGCCAAGACGATCTTTTGGAACGGACCGATGGGGGTTTTCGAGATCGAGAAATTCGAGGCCGGAACGAGGGAGATAGCCAAGGCGGTCGGCGAATCCTCGGGCACCAGCATCATCGGCGGCGGAGATACGGTGGCGGCCGTCGAAAGGTTCAGCGCGGCCTCTCGGATGTCTTTCATCTCGACCGGCGGGGGAGCCTCCATGAAGCTCCTAGGCGGAGCTTCCCTTCCGGGGGTCGAGGTCCTTCAAGACCGCGAAGCCGGAGGTAGAGCCGCGGCCCTGTAGCTGCCTAAATTCGCGTTTACGGAGGAAAGGATGATTCGCAAGCCCTTCATCGCGGCTAACTGGAAGATGAACATGACCACCGCCGAGGCGGTTTCTTTCGCGCAAGGGGTTCGGGAACCGATCGAAACCTTGGACGCCGAGATCGTGATTTGTCCTCCTTTCACCGCTATGAAAAGCCTTTCGACGGTGATTTGGCAGGACAAGCCCAACTTCAAGCTAGGAGCTCAGGACCTCTTTTGGGAAGAAAAAGGGGCTTATACGGGAGAGATTTCGCCCCTCATGCTGAAAGAGCTGGGGGTGGAATACGCCATCGTCGGACATTCCGAGCGAAGGCAGTATTTTGCCGAGACCGACGAGTTTGTCAACAAGAAAGTGAAAGCGGCTTTGAAGCACGGAATGTCGCCGATACTTTGCTGCGGGGAAAGCCTCGAGCAGCGCGAGGCGGGCATGGCAGAGCGCTGGGTAAATGGGCAGATAGTCGCCGCCCTCGAGGGCATCTCCGCGGCCGACATCGGGCGGTTGGTCGTCGCTTACGAACCGATCTGGGCGATCGGAACGGGAAGAACGGCGCTTCCCGAAGATGCGAATTCCATGGCCGCGCACATACGCGATGTGATCTCCGGGGCGTACGGACGAGACGTCGCACGGGGTGTGCCCATACTTTATGGCGGCAGCGTCACGCCAGAGAATATCGCCGCTTTTGTGGAACAAGAGCACGTGGACGGGGCTCTCGTGGGAGGGGCTTCCCTCAAGGCCGAAAGCTTCGCGGAAATCTGCCGCAAGAGCGTTTAGCGACTTTTCGCGCAGAAAAAGCACCCTATCGAGCGATTTCATTGAGACTATGAGGCCAGGGAACCAGCGGAAAGAAAATCCACCGAAACCGGTCGTTCTTTGCATTCTCGATGGATGGGGAATCGGCGAGCCGGTATCGACGAACGCCATACACGTCGCGAAAACTCCAAACCTAGATAAGCTCGAAAGCGGGTATCCGACGGCGGTTTTGGACGCGGCGGGCGAGGCCGTCGGACTTCCGGCCGGCCAAATGGGAAATTCCGAGGTCGGTCACCTCAACATCGGCGCGGGCAGGATCGTTTACCAGGATATCACGCGCATATCTAAAGCGATCCAGGACGGCTCGTTTTTCGAGAACGGCGTTCTCCTCAGGGCGATCTCCAAGGCGAAAAAGTCGGGCGGAGCGGTTCACTTGATCGGACTTCTTTCGGATGGGGGGGTCCACAGCAGCTGGGATCACATTATCGCCTTGCTCAAATTGGCTAAGGAAAAACGGGTCGAAAGGCTGTATTTTCACGCCTTTCTCGACGGTCGCGACGTTCCCCCTCGGTCGGCTCTCAAGTACGTCGACCTTTTGGAAGGCGAGATGGCGAAGCTGGGGATCGGATCGATCGCCACGGTCTCGGGGCGCTATTACGCCATGGACCGCGATCGGAGATGGGACAGAACCAAGCTCGCGTTCGATGCGCTGGTTTACGGCAAAGGCGATCGGGCTCCGGACGCCAGATCGGCCATTCTCAGGTCTTACGACAGCGGGGTTACCGACGAGTTCGTCAGACCCGCGGTCATCGCGCGCGAGGGCGAGGCACCGGCGACGATCAAATCGGGCGACTCGGTCATTTTTTTTAACTTCAGGAACGATCGTACGAGGCAGCTGACTCGCGCCATCACGCAGGAGGAGTTTCGCGAGTTCGACCGAGGTCCAAAGCGGCCGCGAGTTTTCTTCGTCTGCATGACGCTTTACGACCCCGCGTTCAACTTGCCGGTTGCTTTTCCGAAGCCGGAAATAACGAACACGCTTTCCGACGTGCTCGCGGCGAACGGTCGGCGGCAGCTTCACATCGCCGAGACGGAGAAATACGCCCACGTCACTTTCTTCTTCAACGGCCAGGTTGAAGAGCCCAAGCCGGGGGAAGAGCGCGTTCTCGTGCCGTCGCCCAAAGTTGCAACTTACGATATGAAGCCGGAGATGAGCGCGTACGAAATTACGGATCGCGTCGTCGATGCGATCGCATCGACGAAGTTCGATTTCGTGGTCATGAACTACGCGAACTGCGATATGGTCGGCCATACCGGGAAGCTCGAAGCCGCCATCCGTGCGGTGGAAGCGGTCGACGAGTGCATAGGAAGGGTCGTGCACGCCTCTCTGCGGGCCGGAGGAGTCGTCCTCGTGACGGGCGATCACGGCAACGCAGATCGGATGGTCGATCTGCAGACCGGCCAGCCTCACACGGCTCACACGACGGACCCGGTCCCCTTTATCGCGGTTTGTCCGGGGAGGCGGACCATGAGGAAGAAAGGGTTGCTTTGCGACGTCGCTCCAACGGTGCTGGACATCATGGGACTCGCGAAACCCCCGGAAATGACCGGGGAAAGCATGTTCGAAATTTGATAATCGCGGCTTTTTCTGATAGCATTCAGAAGCGCGTTTTGTAAAAGTTGGGGGTTAGAAGTGGTCATAGTTATCGGCGTTATTCACGTTTTATTGGCGATCGGACTCATCGGCGCGATCCTGCTGCATTCCGGCAAAGGAACCGGCTTGTCCGATATGTTCGGCGGCGGTCTTCCGACCACCTTCTCGGGCACGGGGATCATCGAGAAAAACCTGAACCGAATCACGGTGGGTCTGGCGATAGCGTTCGGGATAACCTCCATAATTCTCTACCTCTACACGCTTAACGGTAAGCTCTAAATCGACGGACCTTCGTCAGTAGCGGCACCGTTAGCCCTCGCGATTTCCCATTTTCAGCTCGTCGCGAAAATCCAGCAGGAAATGCTGCCCGCGGCCGTTTTCATTTACACCCCCCTCGAGCCCCTGTAAAATAGCAATCAAGCGGTCGATAACCAAAAAGCGTTGCATCGAGGAGGTGAGATACGAGGGAAAGGCCTTTTTCGAGTGTCGTCTCGCTTTTCGGGGAGGTTGTGAATGTCGAAGAAGCTCAAAGCCGCATTGTCGGCTGCGGCGGTGATCGCCGTGGCGCTTTTGGTATTCGGATGCGCGACAACGGGCGAGCGGGCGGGCGAAGTTTCGGGTAAAAAGACGGGCGGTAAGTTGACGGTTTACTTATCGGAACCGGCTTACATCGACCCGTATAACGCTCAAGAGAGCGAAGGCGTCGAGGTCGTGGCGAACGTATTCGACGGCCTCGTGGACTTTGATCCCAAAACTTCCAAGATAAAGCCGGCCGTGGCCGAAAAATGGGAGTCCAACAAAGATTCGTCGGTTTGGACTTTCAAGTTGAAGAAGGGGACCAAGTTTCACAACGGCCGCGAAGTGACGGCCGAAGACTTCAAGTACGCTTGGGAGCGCATCGCGAATCCCAAGACCAACCCTCCGTCGGATGTCTCGTATCATCTTTCGGCCATCAAGGGCTATAAGGAGATGCAGGAAGGCGCAGCGCAGGAGCTTTCCGGAATCAAGGCAAAAGATAAGTACACCCTTGAGGTCGCTTTGGAGTATCCTTTCGCGGATTTCATCTACGTCGTGGGGCACCCCGCTCTCGCACCCGTTCCGAAAGAGGAAGTGCAGAAGGATCCCAAGAAATTCGCCGAAATGCCAGTCGGCAACGGGCCGTTCAAGATGGCCGAACCCTGGAAGCACAACCAATACATAAAGCTCAAGAGGTTCGACGATTATTACGGCCGGAAGGCAGACCTGGACGAAGTCGATTTCAAAATCTTCAAAGACGAGCAGACCGCTTGGCTCGAATTCCAAGCCGGAAAGCTCGACTTCACGAAATCGATCCCCGACGGTCAGATCAAAGCGGCGATTTCCAAGTACGGTCGCTCGCCCGACGGGTACGAATCTTACCCCGGCAAGCAGGTTCTTCTGGGAGCCGAATCTGCCGTCTATTATCTGAACGCGAACAACAAGAACGAGTTCCTCAAGAACCCCGACGTTCGCCGCGCCATCAGCCTGGCTATCGACCGCAAGGCGATAGTGGATACGATTTACGAGGGCACCAGGAAGCCGGCGACCGGCTTGGTTCCGCCGGGCGTATTGGGCTTCAGGCAAAACGCGGGGAAGTACTGCACCTACGACAAAGAGGAGGCCAAAAGGCTTTTGGCAAAAGCGGGCTATCCTGACGGGAAAGGCCTCCCCGCGTTCAAAATCTCGTTCAATACCGGCAGCGGGCACGAAAAGGTCATGGAGCTCGTGCAGGCCAACTTGAAAGAAATCGGGATTCAGACCGAACTACAGGGAATGGAATGGGCAAAGCTTCTCGATTATCGCCAAAAGGGCGAGCACGAGCTATCCAGGGATGGTTGGATTTTCGATTATCCGATAATCGATAACATGCTCTATCCGCTTTTCGATTCGGAGAATGCGGGGAAGGATAACACCTCTTATTACTCAAATCCCGAGGTGGATAAGCTGATAATAGAGGCCCGCAAGGAAGCGGATGAAGCGAAGCGAATCCAAAAGTACCAGGAGGCGGAGAAGCTCATACTGGACGATGCCGGGGCGATACCGCTGAATTTCTACGCCCACCGAGGGGTCGCCCAAAAATGGGTTACGGGGCTCGTCTACAGCCCGCTCGGGATCGTCGACTATTCGAGCGTGAGCGTGAAGAAGTAAACCGACGAGGCCTTGAAGCGCTCGATGCCATGCATTGCGCAAAGTCGCTCGGTCGTTGCCGAGCGACTTTGCGCTGTGGTAATCTGATCCTGGCTGCCTATGGCCCATCTTTTCTGGCTTCTCGAGGTGCGCTAGATGGGGATCTTTTTATGCTGACGTACATCGCTCGAAGGGTAGCCCAAACCGTTCCGGTCCTGATCGGGGCAACGCTCCTGCTCTTCATAGCCGTGTACGTCATTCCGGGCGATCCGGTCCGACTGATGACGGGGCAGAGGGTCATGGATTCGGATAGATACCGGGAGATCAGGAAGCAGCTCGATCTCGATAAACCGGTTCACATCAGGTACCTGCTTTATTTGAACAAGCTCGCCCACGGAGATTTGGGAACCTCGTACCAAAAAGGAAGGCCGGTAGCGGATATATTGAAGGAAACCTATCCGAATTCGATAAAGCTCGCGATCGCCGCGGTCGCGATCGAAGCCGTCATCGGGATAGCGGCCGGGATCGCGTCGGCCGTCAAAAGATATTCGTACGTCGACGCATTGGTGACTCTTTCGACGAGCGTGCTCGTGACGGTCCCCGTTTTTTGGCTCGGCATGATGCTCCAGCTCCTTTTCGGCGTCGAGCTCGGGTGGTTTCCGATCTCCGGGTACGGGGACGGAGGCCCAGCCTACTACGCGTTGCCGGCGATGACGCTGGCCGCCGTATCAACCGCCTACGTCGCCAGGATCATGCGCTCTCAAATGCTCGAGGTCATGGACCAAGATTACATCAGGACGGCTTACGCGAAGGGCCTTCCAAAAAGGAGCGTCGTTTACAAGCACGCTCTTAAAAACGCCCTGATTCCGGTCGTAACGTACATAGGGCTGGATCTGGGGGCCCTGATGGGAGGCGCGATCCTCACCGAAACGATCTTCAGCTGGCCCGGAATAGGATACGAGATTTACCTGGCGATTCTGAGGAGAGATGCTCCCGTGATCATAGGTGGGGTCACGATGCTGGTGGCTATTTATCTGCTGGTAAATCTGATCGTGGACATTTCTTACGCGTTTCTGGATCCCAGAATACGCTATGGAGGGCAGGGCTCTTGATCGGAAGGGTTCCGGCGAAGCCGGGGAAGGATTTGGCGGCGGGGAACGCGAGCTCGCGGTCGAACGCGCGCCGTCGCTTTTTTCGAAACAAGCTCGCGGTTTTGGGGCTCGCCATCGTGACCCTCTTCATCGCGACGGCTATCGCCGCTCCGGCGATGGTTTCGTACCGGGAAGTGACCGGGATCGATTCGTCGGCCCTGGCGGCCAGGTCGCTCAAACCGCCATCTCTCGCTCATCCGATGGGCACCGATATTTTCGGTCGAGATATACTCGGTCGGGTAATTTGGGGTTCCAGGGTTTCGTTAGAGGTGGGGATTTTGGCGACCGGGATCATGGTAATACTCGGACTGATCGCCGGAGCTTTGGCCGCGTATTACGGCTCGTTCCTCGATTCGATCATCATGCGGACGGCGGACGTCTTTTTCGCCTTTCCTTACGTGCTTGGGGCGATTTTGCTGATAACGACGTTGGGCCCCGGCCTCAGAAATACCTTCATAGCGATCGGGGTTCTCGGCTGGCCGACGATCGCCAGGATTTTCAGGGGCTCGATTATGTCCGTCATGCGAAACGACTACGTCGAGGCCGCCCGAGCGCTCGGCGCGGGAGATTTTCGCATCATCGTCAAGCACATCGCGCCCAACGCGATCTCGCCGGTCATCGTTTACGGAACGATGTCCGTGGGAGGGGCGATAATAACCGAGGCGGCGCTATCTTTTCTGGGGCTGGGGGTTCAGCCACCGACGCCCGCCTGGGGTTATATGCTGGCGGACTCCAGGAGCTATTTCTCGACGGCCCCTTGGCTGATGTGGTTTCCGGGTTTGGCGATAACGGCGACGGTTCTCGGGTTCATGCTTCTGGGGGACGGCCTGAGGGACGCTTTGGACCCGAGGATGAACGCCGATTGAGCGCGAGCGCGAACGTCGATTGAGCGGGCGCCGGTTGTTTCCGGTCGGCGGCGAACTTTATCGCCAAACGAGCTGGACGGCGGGGGGAGGGCCATTTGTCCGAGCGCATACTCGAAGTGGAGAACTTATCGGTCAGCTTTATGACGGACGCAGGCGAAGTGCGCGCCGTGGATGGAATATCTTTCTACGTGGATAAAGGCGAAACTTTGGCGATAGTCGGCGAGTCCGGTTCCGGAAAGAGCGTCACGGCGCTGTCGATGTTGAGGCTCCTCCCCCAAAGAATCTCGCGAATACTCGGTTCAGTCCGATTCGAGCGGCAAGACCTTCTGGGGATGCCGGAACGCGAACTTCGTAAGATCAGGGGAAATCGGATAGCGATGGTATTTCAAGATCCGATGACCTCGTTGAATCCTGTCTATACGGTCGGAGAGCAGATAATCGAAGTCATGCTTGCGCACGGAAGGTGCGCCGATCGAAGGGAGGCCGAGAGGCGAGCCGTCGATCTGCTGGAGATGGTCAAACTCCCCCTCGCATTCAAGAGATTGCGCTCTTATCCCCATCAGCTTTCCGGAGGAATGCGGCAGCGGGCGATGATCGCCATGGCGCTCGCCTGCGATCCGGATATTCTGATAGCCGATGAGCCCACGACGGCCCTCGATGTTACGATCCAAGCGCAGGTTCTGGAACTGCTTAAAGATATACAGCGGGCGCTCGGCATGTCGGTGATCATGATCACCCACGATCTCGGGATAGTCGCCCAGATCGCGGATAGGGCGGCGATCGTGTACGCCGGCAAGGTCGTAGAAACCGGAACCGTCGAAGACGTTTTCTATCGCTCTCGCATGCCCTATACGTGGGGCTTGTTGGCATCAATTCCGAGCATAGATCGCTCGGTAGATCGGCTTTTTCAGATCGAGGGATCTCCTCCAAATCCGCTGCAATTCCCGGAAGGATGCCGCTTCAATCCACGCTGCGAATACGCCGAAGATATTTGCCGAACGCGGGAGCCCCGGCTGGTCGAAGTGGGGCCGGGGCATTCTGCTGCCTGTCACTTCGCGGTCGATCCGGAATTCGCGATGCGGCGGATGGTGATCGCGTGAAGCTCGGATTCGCACCGGATGTCATTCTGAGGGTCGAGGCTCTTATCAAGCACTACCCCATCGAGCGCGGTGCGATTTTCAAGAGGAGGGCTGGCAGCGTCAAAGCGGTGGACGGCATCTCCTTCAGCATAGCGAAGGGCGAGACGCTCGGCTTGGTGGGAGAAAGCGGTTGCGGCAAGACGACGACGGGAAGGTTGATCTTGAGGCTCATCGACCCCACGTCTGGCAGGATCATTTTCAAGGGCGAGGATATAACCGAGTACGGTTCGCGCAAAATGCGACCGATCAGAAGGAAGATGCAGGTGGTGTTTCAGGACCCCTATTCCTCTTTGAATCCCCGGATGACCGTCGGGGAGATCATCGAGGAACCGCTCAGGATTCACGGAGTGGGGACGAGGGCCGAGCGGAAAAAGGCGACGCAGGACCTATTGGAGGTCGTGGGGCTGAGTCCAAGCCAAATCGGTCGCTACCCCCACGAATTTTCGGGAGGACAGAGGCAGAGGATCGGCATAGCGAGGGCTCTCGCTTTGAGACCGGAATTCGTCGTTTGCGACGAGCCCGTATCGGCGCTCGACGTGTCGATACGATCTCAGATAATAAACCTCCTGAAGGATCTCCAAAAAGAATTCGGGTTGACGTATCTCTTTATCTCGCATGATCTGTCCGTTGTGAGGCACGTCGCCGATCGAATCGCGGTGATGTATTTGGGGAAAATCGTGGAGATGGCGAAGCGCGAGTCCCTTTACGGTTCGCCGGCGCATCCCTATACCAGAGCTCTGCTGGAGTCCGTCCCGATTCCCGATCCCAGCAGGCGAACCAGCCTGGGAAGCGCCGTAGCGGGAGAAGCGCCGAATTCCCCCGAGATCGCGAGCGGGTGCCGCTTTCGACCGAGATGCCCACGCGCCATTCAGAAGTGCTCTGAAGAAGAACCGGAGCTTCGAGAAATCGACGATGGTCATTTCGCGGCCTGCTTCTTGGCTCGGAAGAGTCCGGTTGTCGAGCAGCGCGCTCGAAAGGCTTAATGCGAACGTCGCAGCTTGCCTGCATTTCGACCATCGACCCGCTCGAAAAAGGCCTCGATTCCTTGAACTGGTCGCGCCGGCCGAATCGCCTTTCCGTCGTGCTGAGCGCTTGGAAGCGCTGGCGGTGGAACAAAGCGACCGCTCAGTCGAGGGGAAAAACGAAAGAAGCCGTTTCCGAACCCCCTCGGCGGACAGGTATATATTAAATCTTTTTTATATCACCAGGCATAATGGTTAAAGTTTACTTGCAGGTATGGCGTCGTTGGGTAAAATAGGCGATAGTGCGATTTTTCACGGGAGATAAAGGTGCCGAAGCCCGACATTATTTTCTTTCACGCGCCATCCGTATACGATTTCAGAAAAAGCTCCATAATGTACGGGCCGGTGAGCGATTTGGTGCCCTCCGGGCCGATATTCGAAATGTACCCGCTGGGGTTTGCCGCGCTGGGCGAATACTTGGAGCGCTGGGGGTTCCGCATCAAGACGGCGAACCTCGCGGTTATGATGCTGAAAAAGCCCATGTTCGACGCGGAGGAGTACCTCAGAAGGGCTCAGGCGGTGGCATTCGGCATCGATTTCCACTGGATGCCCCATTGCCATGGCAGCATCGAGATCGCCAGGCTGCTGAAGAAGCACCATCCGGAAACGCCGATAATTTTCGGCGGGTATTCATCGACGTATTTCGCCGACGAGCTTCTGCGCGAATATCCGGAAATCGACTTCGTCGTGAAGGGGGATTCGACGGAGGAACCGCTGTTAGAGCTGCTCACTCTGCTGAAGATGGGGAGCGCCGATTTCGCGTCGGTGCCGAACCTCTCCTGGAGGGATAAGACCGGAGCCGTAAACCACAATCCGATAGCATACGTCCCGGAAGATATAAATCACATCTCCCTCGATTACCGACACAGCATGCGGCAGGTTATAAGGAGCCTCGATTTCCTGGGCGTTCTTCCTTTTGAAAGTTGGGCCAGGTATCCGATCACCGCGGCTTTGACTTGCCGAGGGTGCTCCTGCGGCTGCAACACGTGCGGCGCATCGGCCGCCGTCTTCAAGCGGGTGTTCAATCGCACGAAGGTCGCCTATCGCGATCCTCAGCTGTTGGCAACGGATATGGCGCGCATTCAAGAGACGATAAAAGGACCCATCTTCGTCCTCGGCGATATCCGCCAGGCGGGCGATGATTATGCGGACGTTCTGCTAAAGGAGCTCAAAAAGCGGCGCATTCGCAATCAAATCGGATTCGAGTTTTTCAAACCTCCTCCCGAGGAGCTTTACGAGAAGCTCGATGACGCGATTCCCCACTATTCGATCGAGATATCGGTCGAATCCCACGACGACGAGGTAAGGCGGGCATTCGGCAAGCGTTACGCGATGTCCGAAGTGGAGGAATCGATCGCATATGCGCTGAAACACGGCGCGGAGAGGGTGGACCTGTATTTCATGACGGGATTGCCGAAGCAAACGGCGGCTTCCGTGATGGAGACCGTCGATTACGCGCGGGGGCTGTACGAACGCGTAGGGGGCGATAATCGCCTGCTCGTTTTCACATCGCCCATGGCCCCCTTTCTGGACCCCGGAAGCGAGGCTTACGAGCATCCCGAAAGGCACGGTTATCGTCTCGTTTGCAGATCGGTGGAAGAGCACAGGATGGCCCTCTTGAAGCCGAGTTGGAAGTACACTTTGAATTACGAGAGCGATTACATGACTAGAGACGAGCAGGTCGATGCCACCTATGCAGCGGCGCTCGGCTTGAACGGCCTGAAAATGGAATACGGCGCCATCGATGAAGCTACGGGATTGCGAACGGCTAAAAGGATACAAGAGGCGCGCAAAGCGATGGCGGAAATCGACAAGATTATGCGCGGTGAACCCGTCACAAGGGAGGTCGAGTTTGCTAAACTCAAGGAGCGGATGGCAATATTGAACGCGTCGACGGTCTGCGAGAAACGCGAGCTCGAGTGGGCCACTCCGGCGTTTAACTTCAGGCCGTTGGGAATAGCGAGAGCGGTGGTGAGAATGGGCGGAGAATATGCCAGGGCATCTATAAAGTCGCCGGACGCCGTCAAGAGAATGTTCAATCGGGTCGCGAAGAAATACGATTTGATCAACCGCCTCTTGACGCTGGGTCTCGATCAGCGCTGGCGGCGCCTTGCGGCCGCTTTGACCGAGGTAGACGAGAAATCCAAGGTGTTGGACGCGTGCACGGGGACGGGCGATTTGGCTTTCGCCATCGAGCGGGTCACCGGCGCCAAGGTCGTAGGAATCGATTTCAGCCCGGAAATGCTGGAGATAGCGCGGAAGAAGGCCGACTTGCTGGGAACGAACGGACAGATCGAGTTCGAAGTGGCTTCTGCCGAAAAGCTGCCGTATGGCGACGAGGAGTTCGACGCGATAACCGTCGGCTTCGGTTTGAGAAACACCGGCGATTACCTAGGCGTTTTGAAGGAATTTCACAGGGTGGCGAAGCCGGGAGGTCGCTTGGTTTGCCTCGAATTCTCGATGCCCTCTTTCGCTCCTTTCAGGGTCGCGTATAAAGGCTATCTCTCGACCGTGGTGCCCCTCGTGGGACGGCTCTTGGCCGACGATTACGGCTCCTACAAATACCTCTCAGACAGCATAAAGAAGTTTCCCGTGCAGACCAAGCTCGCCGATATGATGCGCTCGGTCGGGTGGGCGGATGTCCGCTATATGAACTTGCTCGGCGGGGTTGTGGCCATCCACGTCGGAGTGAAAAAGGGGCAAGAGCACAGCGCTTCCGAAGAACCGTCGATTGCCGCGGCCGAATCACTGAGCTAGCGGAGCATGCCGAACATTCTATCCAGAAATTCGCCGAAGCAATGGCGATGTTTCCATCCTTTTCAGCCTCGAAGCGCTCCCGCGTCTGAGGCTGGGCGCGAAAAGCGGCGCGCATTTTTGCATTGAAAAGCGGAAGGGCTTGATGTAATTTAAATCAAGTGTCTCGACGGGTGATGTACGCGGGGAAAGCGAAGGCAAAGATGCCGCTGATCGAAGTCGAAGGTTTATCCAAATCATATGGAGAGCTCAAGGCCGTCGATGGCGTTTCGTTCTCGGTCGACGAAGGAGAGATTTTCGGAATCCTCGGGCCGAACGGGGCCGGAAAAACGACCACCCTCGAGATGATCGAAGCGCTCCGTCCGATAGATTCGGGAAGGGTCGTGATAGACGGCATCGACGTGAAAAAAAACCCCAAAAAAATCAAGCAAATCATAGGCGTGCAACTGCAAGCCACGTCTCTTTTCGAGTACCTGACGGTCTCGGAGACGATAAAGCTTTTTGCGAGCTTCTATAGAAGAAAAGTAGATCTCGACGAGATACTCGACGAGGTATCCCTCAAGGACAAAGCGAACGCCTACGTTCCGGCGCTTTCGGGAGGGCAGAAGCAGCGGGTATCGGTCGCGCTTGCGCTCGTCAACGATCCCAAGGTGGTTTTTCTAGATGAGCCGACGACCGGCCTCGACCCCCAGGCGCGCCGCCACCTCTGGGACGTCATCGAGAGAACTCGCGAAAAAGGGAAATCGGTCGTCCTCACCACCCATTATATGGAGGAAGCCGAGACGCTGTGCGATCGGCTCGCGATCATGGACTACGGGAAAATCATCGAGATGGGTTCGCCGAAGGAGCTGATCCGGAAGATCGCGGGCGAATCGACGGTGGAGTTTTACTCCGAGCGCATTCCCCGAGAGAAAATCGAAGCGCTGCCCAACGTGGAGGGGCTGAAGAGCGCCGACGGCCATCATCTGCTTTTCACCAAAAATCCCCACCAGAGCCTCGTCGACTTGGTCGGACTGTCCCAAAGGGACGGCTTTAAGATAGACCACCTGCAGGTGCGGAGCGGGACGCTGGAGGACGTTTTTATCGCGCTCACGGGAAGGAGCCTTCGAGACTGATGCTTTCTTGGCTGAATTTGCTGACGGCGAGCTTCAAGATGAACGTTCGAAACAAGCAGGCGCTGGTGTGGACATTCGTCATGCCGGTCGTTCTGATGGTGCTTTTCGGGCTCGCTTTCGGCAAGTCGGAGACGATCTCTCTCAAGGTGGGCTTGGTCGATGAGGCGAACAACCGATTTTCGCGCGATTTCGCAAGAGGACTCAAAAAGAACGATGCCCTGAAGGTGACAACCGGCGGAAGGGACGACGAGCTCCGCGCGCTCAAAAGCGGGGATCGCTCCATGGTCATAATTCTCCCGAAGGGATTCGGCTCCAGCGCGCTCGCGCTGATGGAAGCCAAGAAAAAAGCGGAAGCCGCTGCAAAAGCGGCCGCCGAAGCGGCCGCAAAAGGCGCGGCGGAACCCGGCGCTTCGAAGCGAGATGCGACCCAGGCACCGGCGCAAGTTCCGGAGCGTGGGCAGATTCCCGGATCGGGGGGGATCATTCCAGCGCCGGGCGCATCGGCTTCTTACGCTCCCCTGCCGAAGTTGAAGGCCTCTGAGCTCGAGGCTTACTACGATAAAACGAATCCATCGCTTTTCGGTACTTCGAAATCGCTGATCAATCAGTTAGTGCTCGGGATGAATCAGAAAGCGGCCGGCTCGCCGGAGCTTTTCAAAATAATTGAAAAGCAGGTGTCCTCGAAGAAATATTCGAATATCGACTTCTTCGCGGCCGGCATCCTGGCCATGTTCATCATGAACGGCGGCGCTGTAGCCGTGGTCATGATACTGGTCGGGTATCGGGAAAAGGGCATATTGAGAAGGTTGATGGCGACGCCCATGTCAATCGCCTCGTTTATAAGCTCTCAGATCATTATCAGGGTGATCATAGCGCTTTTGCAGATGGCGCTCTTGCTCGGCATAGCGGTTTGGGTCTTCGGGGCGCACGTCATGGGGAGTCCGCTGCTTTTGAGCGCGATCGTGGTCGAAGGAGCCCTCGTTTTCATCGCGCTGGGGTTCGCCATCGCCAGCTTCGCCAACTCCGATCAAACGGCGATGGCCGTCGCGAACGTCATAACCATGCCCATGATGTTCTTATCCGGCGTTTTCTTCCCGACCGATACGTTTCCCAAGTTTATACAGCCCCTCATCAAGGTCTTGCCTTTAACTTACCTGGCGCGGGCTCTTCGGGAAGTGATGATGAGGGGATCGGGATTCGACGCTGTCGCAAAAGATATGGGCATCCTCGCGATCTTCGGAATCGCGATTTTTCTGGTGAGCGTCCGCGCCTTCAGGTGGGAGTGATCGCGGGCGCCCTCTCGACCGATCGCTTTGCCCACCCCTTCCGCTGACCGTCGCGACTCGTAGCTCCTCGTCCGAACGCAATTCCTTCCCATCTTCGCGGCGCGCCCGGTTTCTTCGCGCGAGGTAATTTCCGCGAGATCAGGGAAATCAGCGTCGCACGACCAATTTGAATCGATTAAAATTCGATCTTTGCGTCAAAACGAGGCGTTGGGAAAACGAGCAGGAGACTCCAGATAATGAAAATGCCCATCGAGTTCGATAACGATCGCGGTTTAGATTAAAATATGCTTGGTTGGTATGCTGGCGAATGTCCGCTTGCGCGCTGGCGTTAAACGTACCGTACGGTGGGAGGTGCATTGGCGGGGACTTTTAACGGCGGCCATCGCGGAGCGGATTTCGAGAAAGCTTTGTGCGAAGCGGCTGATGGACTGGCGCTCATCGACGCGAGCGGAAAGATCCTCCCGCTCGACGACAAAGCTCGCTCGATCCTTGCTCCGGGGGTGCGGTTTTTGCCGAGGAAGGCTTCGTTCGATCCCTCGAGGAGCCGAGGCGAGCTAGAAGTGGAAATTGCGGCCGCTTCCCACGCGGAGCGGTCATTGTACCGCATCTACGTAGTTCGGCAAGAAGACCCCGTGCCGGGCGGCTTGGCGGCTTTGCGCTTCAAAAAAATCGATATGGGCGAGGGAGCGCCGAAGTCGGCATCCGTCGGCGCGGCGCCGAAAGGGCTCGCCTCTCGCCGATCGATGGGCGTCGGCGAGCGCTTCTTGAAGGTGCTTTTCGCTTTTTATTTCGCAGATGACGTTGGGGAGATTATCGATGCGATGCTCGAGTGCGTTTGCGAATCGGTCGGAGTCGAGATGGCTGCGATTTGTCTTTTGGACGAATCGGCCGAAAACTTGATCGTAGAAGCCGTCTGCGGCTTGGATCTGCCCACGAGAAGGATTGCAATTCCGCTCTCCGACCTCGTGAAAAAACCGCTGTTTTCTCGCAAAGATCTTTTCGAGCACACATTTTTCATCGATTCCCGATCGGGCTTTCCGTACGCACACGAGCTCGAAAGGGCCGGAATCGGGTCGGTCGCGATAGCGCCGCTGGTCGGAGATGAAGGAACGATCGGTTTTTGCGCCCTTCTTTCTCCCTCTAAAAAGAAGTTTTCCGGTCGAGAGATTTCCATCATAAGATCTTTCGGCGAGCGGCTGGGGGTCGCGCTGAGGTCGAAAGCTTCCGGCACGAAAAGGTTTGCGAAAGGCGATCTTCTCGCCGGGGCGAACATCGCCGCGGCAGTTATCGGGGCGAACGATTTGCGGATATTGTCCGCGAACTCGGTCTTCAAATCGCTGTTCGGAATCGACGCGGGGGAAAGCGCCAAGAACGCAGCGACCGCATTCGAGGATCTCGACTTGGCAGGAGGCGTGGCGGAGGTCGCGGATACCGCGGGAACGAAGACGTTTCTCGGATGCAAGTGCGCGTCGGGAGCGTGGGTAAATACGTATTGGAACGCTTTTTTGGCCGTTGATAAGTTCGCTCCGAGCCGACGGGTGTCCACAGTGGCTTTTTTGGCGGTCGATGTGACGCCAGAGGTCGAAGCCGAAAGGCGAGCGGAGCGATACGCCGCGCAGTTGGCCAGCGTTCAAAGGATGGGTATAACTCTGAGCGGTGAATCGGATCTTCAGTCGCTGTTGGACAAGATGGCGGCGGCCGCGGTCGAACTAGTGGATGCGGAAAATTGCGCGATCGCTCTGTGCATCGATGGCGAATGGGTTTGGGTCGCCCTCCACGCGAAAGACGAGAACAGACGCTTGTGGAGCAAAAGCGCGGTTTGGCGGTCGATCAAGCAGAGCAGCGCTTGCATCGAGCTGCTGAATCGTCGCACCACCGCGAGGCTGACCGCGCTCTCCGGCGGTAGCTCGGCGCACCCGCCGCGTTCTCGTTCTGAGCCGACCGCCTTACTCGCCGTTCCGGTGCTGGAGCGAGGCGGCGAAGTTATTGGGCAGATATTGCTCGGCGGAAAGAACGGCTGCGCTTCCTTCGGCGAAGCTGATGAGGGCGCGATGGTCGTATTCGCGGCTCAAGCGGCTTCGCTGATAAAAAGGGTGCGGGAGCTCGAGAGGGAAAGGGGAACGGTCGAAATCTTGAGCGAGGCGTTAACTCCCAAGGTTCCCGCTATCGAAGGAGTGGACGTGGACGTCGCTTATCGCCCGTCGGGAAAGGCGGGGGTTTGCGGCGATTTTCTAGATTTCATTGAGTTCGAGGACGGTAAGATCGGTCTAGTCGTGGGAGACGTGTGCGGAAGAGGGGTGGAGGCGGCGACCGCGGCGGTCATGGCGAGGCATGTCATAAGGACCTACGCTTACGAGAAGGCGAACCCTTCGAAGGTCCTGGAAAGGGCCAACGCGGTCATCAAAGATCAACTACCGCTCGGCAGATTCGTCACCGCCTTTTACGGCGTTCTCGACGCGAAAACGGGCCTTCTGCGCTATTCCTCCGCCGGCCATCCGCCACCGTTCGCTTTCAATCGAAGCGCCGTTGGCGTTCGCTTTTTCGATTGCGGATCGATTCCCTTGGGAATCCTCGATGGCGTTCAATACACCGAATCTTCTCTGAAATTGGCGCCCGATGAGGTCCTGGTTCTCTACACCGACGGCCTTTCCGAAGCCAGGAGGGGACCGGTTTTTTTCGGCGAGGAGAGGATGCTCGAAGTTGTCGGGAAATTCGGCGCAAATTGGAAGCGATTCGCGCAATCCCTGGTGGACGAGGCCATCCGCTTCGCCGGGGGAATAGAAGACGATATCGCGGTTGTGGCGCTTTCGTTGTCTCGCGGTTAAGCTCTCATCGGGCCCGATATTCATCCCCGGCATCCGGTCTCGCGGTCGAACGGAGGTAGCGCGGCTCAACCGCTCCCATTGACGCGAAGGAAATCATCTCCTATAATACCCCCTGGGGTATTAATGGAAGCGCTTTCGCGCGCTTTCCCGAATCGGAAATGGGAGTGGTTCCGTTGGTTGAGCTTCCGCATGCCGTGAAATCCGAGTTGATTGAGGCGTTTGGGCCGAGGGTAAGTTTTGAACGGCTCGAGAGAAAGCTGTATTCCCACGACGTCGGGGTCATGCCAAGGGCCGTCAAATCGCTTTTGGGCTCGGGGCTGGCGAGCGCTGTCGTTCAGCCGGTTTCCGAGAGAGAAATCGTTCGGCTGATGGAGATAGCTAGGCGGTACTTCCTGCCGATAACGCCAAGAGGAGCCGGAACCTCCGGTTACGGGGGCTCGATTCCCGCAAAAGGCGGCATCGTTCTGGACATGAGCCGAATGGTTGGAATCGAGAACATCGATCGAGAAGCGATGACCGTCGTCGTCAAGGCTGGAACCGTATGGCAGGATCTGGAAGAAAAGCTGGCTCGCGAGGGTTTGGCTTTGAAGATGTACCCATCGAGCTCTCCGAGCTCCACGGTCGGTGGCTGGCTCGCGATGGATGGAACCGGTTACGGGGCATATCGGTATGGCTGGTTCAGAGAAAACATCGTTTCGGCCAGGGCCGTTTTGCCGAACGGCGCCATCGAAGTGTTCTCGGGCGAGGATCTTAAGGTGCTGTCCGGCGCCAACGGCATTACGGGAGTGGTGACCGAGGTCGAGATCGGTGTTCGCCCGAGCCTGGACGAGCGCGTCTTCGCGGTATCCTTTCCCAACGAGGAACTGCTGAGCCTCGCCCTGGGGTCGCTCGCCAAGGTGGATGCGCCTTTTTGGAACGTGGGCTTTGTCAACCCGACGGCCGCAGCTCTCAAGCGAAAGCTCCCACCGAAAACCCATCACGGCAAGCCGGTAAAGGAAGAAAAGGCCGAGCTCCCGGAAGGGTATATCGCCCTTTTCGTTTGTCCCGCCGCGTGCGATAAAGAGGCGGAGGCGGCCCTCAAGGAGGCCGTTGCCGAATCGGGCGGCGCGATCCTTCCGACCGAGGTCGCAAAGCGCGAATGGGATGAGCGATTCAAGCCGATGCGCCTAAAGCGGATCGGCCCCTCGCTCATAGCGGCGGAAGCGGTTGTTCCGCTCGATCGTCTTAATTTCGTCCTCAAGGGTTTCAAGGAAAAGATATCTTTGCCCCTGGTCATCGAGGGCACGGTGATAAAAGGCAGGGAAGTACTTCTTCTTGGGTTCATCCCTCACGACGAGCGCGCTTTCGGGTTCGCGCTGGCGTATTCGCTATCGCTCACGGCCTTGAAAATCGCCAAGGAGAACGGAGGAAGGGCGTATTCCACGGGTCTCTACTTCAAGCGGGAGGCCGAAAGCGTCCTCGGCGGCGATGGAGCGAAGGCGATCGGCGATTTCAAAAAGAGCGTGGATCCATCAGGACTTCTCAATCCGGGAAAGGTGATCGGGTGCGGCGTCATCGATGTGGCTATGGCGTTAGCCGAGGCGGTCGAGCCGCTGGCCCGAATCTTCGGGAACGTGGCGAAGGCTCCGATTGGAGAGAGGTACGGAGGCGAAATCAAGGGAATTCCCGGAGACGTGGCATATTACGCCTACGCCTGCGCCCAATGCGGATATTGCGAACGGGGCTGCACGCAGTTCTACGGCCGCGGTTGGCAATCGCATTCTCCGCGGGGCAAGTGGTATTTTCTCAAAGAGGTGATCGAGGGCGGGGAAAAGCTGACCCAGAAGGACGTCGATCGCTTCCTCGTCTGCACGACCTGCGAGCGTTGCGACGTGGCGTGTCAGCTCGACCTTCCCATCGAACCCTCTTGGGGAAAGCTTCGGGGCAAGTTCGTCAACGAAGACAGGAAAATGACGTTTCCGGCCTTCGAGATGATGGCAGCGAGCGCGAGGAAAGAGCGCAATATCTGGGCTCAATATTCGAAAGATCGCGATGCTTGGGTTCCGGAAGAGATCAAGTCTCAGATTAAGGAGAAAGCCGATATCGCTTATTTCGCGGGCTGCACCGCCTCGTTCGTCGAGCGAGACATAGCGAAGGCCGCGGCGACTCTTCTCGCGAAAGCCGGCATCGATTTCGCTTATCTCGGTAAAGAGGAAGCCTGCTGCGGCATTCCGATGTTGGTTGCCGGTCGCTGGGACGTTTGGGAAGAGATCCTTAAACACAACGTCGCGAAGATGAAAGAGACGGGCGCCAAGACCGTGGTGACCTCCTGCCCAGCGTGTTGGCTCGTGTGGCATACCTACTATCCCGAATGGGCCGAAAAGCTCGGAATCGATTATCCGTTCGAAACCAAGCACTATTCGGAGGTTTTAGTCGAGAAAATCGCCGAAGGATCGCTGAAATTCGATCGCGAGGTGCGCGCCAAAGTGGCTTTTCACGATTCTTGTCACATCGGACGGGCGGGGGGCGTGTACGAGCCTCCGAGGCGGCTGTTGAAATCGGTTCCGGGCATCGAGCTGGTCGAAATGGAGCACAACAGGGAAAATGGGCTCTGCTGCGGCTCGGTTTTGACTCTCATCGGCGAGACGCCGGTTGCTCCGAAGCTCGGGGGAATAAGGATGCAGGAGGCGTTAGATGTCGGCGCGGAAGCGATTGTTGCCCTGTGCCCCTGCTGCCAGTTTCAGCTTCGAGTATCGGCCGAAAAGAACGAGGTCGACATGCCGGTCAAAGACCTGGCCGCCATTGTCGCGAAGGGGCTCGGGATTGAGATACCGGATAGCACCGCGGATGCGCTCGCGATATGGCCGGTCTTCGAACGAATGATCGACCTCATGAGGCCGGAAGCCATGATCTCTCTAATGGAAAAGCTCATGCCGCAGCTGGTAGCGGCTATGCCTGGGCCTTTCCGATCGATGATGCGGATTATGGCCAAAATTCCGGGAGCTCTGGAGGCGATTAAGCCCGCGATGCCGAAGATGATGCCGCTGATGCTTCCTGGGATGATGCCCAAAGTCATGCCCGACATGCTGAAGGAGGTCGAACGCATCGTCGGGCCGCTTCCGGATTACATGCGCGAGCAGATGCCCGACCTCTTGCCAGAGACGATGGAAGCGCTGATGCCCAACATGCTTCCGATGATCGCGCCCGGAGTTACCGAAAAGATGGTGGCGTATCTCAAGAGCTGATAGCTGCCGCAATGCCAACGCGGTCCGGTTTCTCGATGGATTCGCAAAGTTGCCGGTCGCTAAGCGGCCTCGGCGCGCGCCATTGCAAGCGCCTCGCGGAGGCTCTCGGCCGTCGCGCAGCCCCTGCTGAAAGGCATCGCCTTCATCTCTTCGAGGACATCTGCCTTGGGATTTATGAGGATCACTTTTCCTCCGGCGTGAAAGGCCTTCATGCAGCAATCGTCCAGGGCCATGTATCCCGCGCGCGTCGTTATCGAGAGGTTCGAGATATCGCAAAGGATGCTCTTGAATCCCCTGCGGATCAGGGTTTCGACGACGGCCTTGTTGATCGCGGCCACTTGATCGTCGCAGTATCCATGAAATGATATGTGGATGATCCCGTCGATCTCGCGATATTCCAATTTTAAACGAGGCTCCTCGGGCAGTTTTTCCATTCCGCTCTCATTATTCCCTTCCGCCGAGGTCGAGATGACTCCCGGTTTCGCGGAAGGGGAATTAGAAGCGGTCGGATTCGCCTTTGCGGTGGTCACCGCGCGGTTGCACGTGGCGGGATTTGCTGAAAAAAAGCGGCCCTTTTACGCGGTTCGATTCGCGCCGGAATGATAATCGTGTCGGAGGGGGGACTTGAACCCCCATGAACTAAGCGTTCACTAGGCCCTCAACCTAGCGCGTCTGCCAATTCCGCCACTCCGACCGGTTCAAATGCGCTAATTGCGCGCTTAACAATTATAACAATCGGGTTGGGCGTGTCAACGAGATCGCGCGCGGAGCGTCGCAGGATCACCCCATTTCATCCGATCGGCGGGCGCAAGAGGACCGACGGATCGCGACAATTTGGCCAACGGGCGTTTGCGTTTTCGGACGCGCGTTCGACCCAGCGCCGTTTCGGTCCGTTCTGGGAACGGATCCTGCACACCAGGCCGCGCGGTTTTCGATCGATCGGGCATTTGTGCGGTTATTACGTTCGCGGACGGGTTAACGGCAACGGTCCGTTCGGGGAACGGACCCTACGGTTCGCGCGGGCGTTCGGCGGACGGGACGCGCGTCATCGGTTCGCCGATCGCGGGTTTTCGCCGGCATGGGCGCCAGCGAGCGATATGACGTCTGCGCGGTCCGTTCGGGGAACGGATCCCGTGAATGGTGTAAACTGGAGTCTAAGCCGCGGAAAAGTCGAGGAGGAGCGAGATGGAAGGAAGCGCCGAAAGAGTCGTTAAGCTCAAGGACCTGGTTGATTACCGAGAAAGCTCGATCGTCAGTCGCACCATCGTGGACGAAAAGGCGGGGACGGTTACGGCCTTCGCTTTCGATCGAGGGCAAGGTCTTAGCGAGCACACAGCGCCCTTCGACGCTTTGGTTTACGCATTCGACGGCCGGGCGGAAGTCACTATATCAGGAGCAAGCGTTGAGTTGGCGGCCGGCGAGATGGTCGTGATGCCGGCAAATAAACCACACTCCCTGAGGGCTTTGGAGCCTTTTAAAATGCTTTTGGTGATGATCAGATCGTAAAACGGCGGCGGCTAGGAAGTTTGCGGGTTAGGCGCGCGAACCATCCGGAAATACGGAAACCGAGCCGCCATGAAACGATTCTTGCGTTTTTTCAATTACGCGAGGCCATCGGAGCGTCCCGTTTCGCTCGGCGACGCGGTCATCTTCGCCGCGTTCGCGGTGCTTCTTTACTTGGGGATAAGGCTCGCTTTCGCGGCTCCCGCGCAGGTTAAGGGACCGAGAGTATCTCTATCTCCGGCCGCTCTCCCTTTTTATGCGCTCCTCTCGACCGGAAGAATGGCCGCAGCCTATGCGCTTTCGATGCTTTTCACCTTCATTTATGGTTATCCCGCCGCTTATAGCAGGAGGGCGGAAAGGATTCTGATCCCCGTCCTGGATATCCTCCAAAGCGTCCCCATTTTGTCGTTCTTGCCGATCGTTCTGCTCAGCCTGGGCGCCGTGCTGCCGGTCGGGGCTGCCGCCGAGCTTTCCTCCATAGTCCTAATCTTCACGAGTCAAGCGTGGAATCTGGCCTTTTCCTGGTACCAGTCGCTGACGACGATCCCCGGCGAGCTTCGGGAAGCCAGTTCGATTTTTCGCTTTAACGGGTGGATGAGGTTCAAGACGTTGGAACTACCCACGGCGGCGGTGGGGTTGGCGTGGAATTCCATGATGAGCTGGGCCGGCGGGTGGTTCTTCCTGATGGCTGCCGAGACGTTTACCGTGGGAGAGCGCAACTTTCAGCTCCTGGGGCTCGGGTCTTATTTAAAGCGGGCCTCGGTCGAAAGCGATGTCGAGGCGATCCTGTGGGGATTGGTCGCTTTGGTATCGGTCATCGTTCTCCTCGACCAGCTCGTCTGGAGGCCCCTTTTGGCGTGGTCGAACAGGTTCGTTTTGCGGATGGCGGAGCCCGGGGCCCCGGCATCTTCCTGGTTTTACGACGCGTTGAAGCGATCTTTGTTCGTCGCGGTGCTTGGACGCGCATGGAGCTGGATCATGGATCGGCTGGACGAATCGATCATTCGCAGGTGGCCCGCTCCGGTTTCGTTAGCCAAGTCAGAGGTGAATCCAAGGTGGATCACTTATCCTTTATTGATAGTCGGTTCGGCGGCGCTGCTTTACGGGATCTACCGCGCATTGTGGTTCCTTGCGGCGGTTCCGGCTTTTCAATGGGCGCAGATAGCCGCCGGGCTCGGAGCCACTTTCCTTCGAGTCCTGATCGTTCTCGTCGTCGCTTTTGCCTGGACCGTGCCGATCGGCCTTATAATAGGGACGAACCCCAAGTTGTCCGGAGTTCTCCAGCCTTTGGTTCAAATAATGGCGGCCATCCCGGCCACCGCACTGTTCCCGATCTTGGTTTTGGTTTTTCTCGGTTTGCCCGGAGGACTTAACGCCGCCGCGATTGCGCTAATGTTGCTGGGGACTCAGTGGTACCTGCTTTTCAACGTCATAGCCGGAGCTTCAGCGATACCCGGGGATCTAGTGCACTTGGCCGATCTTTTGCAGGTCGGCGGCTGGGAAAGATGGCGGGTTTTGATCCTGCCGTCGCTCTTTCCGTATGCGGTGACGGGGGCGATCACGGCCGCCGGCGGCGCGTGGAACGCGAGCATCGTGGCCGAGTATATCCAGTTCGGCGGGAGAACTTTGAGCCTGCCCGGCATAGGTTCGACGATTTCGCTGGCTACGGCGAAGGGAGATTTCCCTCTGCTTTTCGCGGCCACTTTGACGATGATCGCGGTCGTCGTTCTGATCAACAGGCTTTTCTGGAGGCGGTTGTACGCGTTGGCGGAAGAGAGATATCGCGTGGAGTGAATCATGGGTGAAAACGAACCCCTTCTGAAATTGGAAGGCGTAAGCCAAGTATACGTAACGAGGGAACGGAGGTTCACCGCCCTGCGTAAAATCGATCTGGTCGCGAACGAGGGAGAGTTCGTGGCGATATTGGGGCCGACCGGATCGGGGAAAAGCACGTTGCTCCGCATCATCACGGGCCTGCAAAAGCAAACCGAAGGAACCGTTTTATATCGCGGGCGGCCCCTGGTGGGCATCAACCCTCAAGCGGCCATGGTTTTCCAAACGTTCGCCCTTTTCCCTTGGTTGACCGTTCTCGAAAACGTCGAGGTTGCTCTCAAAGCGCGAAACGTCCCCGCGGATGCGAGAAAAGCGCGAGCCCTGGACTTGCTCGACAGGGTGGGGCTCGACGGTTTCGAGAACGCCTATCCGAGGGAGCTCTCCGGAGGGATGAGGCAAAAAGTCGGTTTCGCGAGGGCCATGGCGGTTGAACCCGAGTTGCTGTGCTTAGATGAACCCTTTTCCGCGTTGGATGCGCTCAGCGCGGATGCGCTCCGAGGGGAGCTTTTGGAGCTTTGGACGGGGGGTCGGATTCCGACGAAGGCGATTATCATGGTAACCCACAACATAGAAGAGGCCATCTTCATGGCCGACCGGTTGGTGATAATGCAAAAGGATCCCGGGCGGATCGTGGCGGACATCAAAGTCACTTTGGGGCATCCGCGCGACAGGACCGATCCGTCCTTCTTAAGGATGGTCGACCGCGTCTACGCGATATTGGCGGGGCAAACGATGCCCGAGCGGATAGAGCTGGGCACGGCTCCGGGAGAGCCGGGCAGGACGAGGGCTCTGCCGCATATCACGGTGGACGGGCTGATCGGCTTGCTCGAATACCTGCTGGACGCTCCGGAAAGGCGGGCCGATATATATCGTCTGCCGGAGGAGCTTCAAGTCGACCCCGATAGGCTCCTGGATCTCATGGAAGGGGCGGAGCTGCTGGGTTTCGTGAGCATATCGCGCGGCGACATTCAATTGACTGCGCTCGGCGAAACTTTCGCCGAGGCGAGCATTCTCGCGAGAAAGGAAATCTTCGCCAGCCGGCTCAGGCGCCTGCCCATATTCCATTGGCTGCTCTCGCTGCTTCAAGTCGCGGAAAAGAGGCGCTTGCGCCGAAGCGTCGTTATCACCGCTTTGCAGCTCGATTTTCCGAGGGACGAGGCGGAGCGACAGCTCGACACCGCGATCGATTGGGGGCGGTACGCCGAGGTGTTGGCGTATGACGACGATGCAGAAGTGCTCTACCTGGAGGCGGCGGCCGAAGCCGCATAGTCTCCGCGGTTTGGAAATGCCTGTTGGAATTCGGTCGGGCATGTGGATAATAAAATAAACGACCGGCGATAGTTTACGGAACGGTCCGATGGCGGAGCGCGGCCGTCCGGGGGAGTGCATCCCAACGCAATAGCGACGGATGAGTGCGGTTTGCTGATCCAGGTGGCCAGATCGCAGTTCTTGGAGGTGAGAGATGAGCGAAAATCGCGAAGGCGACAGAAAAGAAATCATCAAACGTATGATCAAGAGGTTGCACGAGGGCGAAAGCCCGGAGAACATAAAGAAAGAGTTCGAGGAGCTCGTTGAAACCGCAACTCCAACCGAAATTGCTCAAGCCGAGGAGTCTCTGATCGGCGAGGGGATCCCCAGGGAGGAGATACGCAGGCTTTGCGACGTGCACCTGTCCGTGGTTAAGAAATCTCTCGAAGAGAGGGAATCGCTTGCTCCTGATTGGCATCCGGTTCAGATTCTCATGAACGAGCACAAAGTTCTCCTCGGTTACGCCGACAGTGCGAGGGGCATCGCCAAGGGCGTTTCGGAGGCGGCGGATGAGGACGCGGCCGTCGGAATCATCGAGGATTTGCGCGGGCTGGCCGCCGATTTGAAGAAGGCTCAGAAGCATTACGAGCGAGAAGAGAACGTCCTCTTTCCCTATTTGGAAAAGCACGGAATCACGCAACCTCCCGCGGTGATGTGGATGGAGCACGACCGAGTAAGGGAAATCGAAAAGGATCTTTTCGAGCTCGCCTCGACTGCGACGACTCCTTTTGAAAACTTCAAGCCCAGGCTGAGGGAGGTTACTGCGTCTCTCGAAGAAATGCTCGAAAGTCACTTTTATAAAGAGAACAACGTTCTCTTTCCGGCGGCCTTGGAGGTCATCGAAAAGGAAGAGTGGCCGGAGATAAGGGAGCAGTTCGATCAGATAGGCTATTTCGCCGTTATTCCACCGGAAATGCCCATCGAAAAGGCACCCGCGAAGCCGGCGCCGGAGATCGCCGGAGCCGTGAACTTCGACACCGGCAGCCTCTCGGCCGAACAGCTCGAAGGAATACTCAACGCGCTGCCGTTCGAGGTGACTTTTATAGATGCGGAAGATACGGTGAAGTTTTTCAACCAACCGAAAGACATGATTTTCGTGCGAACGAAAGCGATAATCGGCCGAAAAGTTCAGCAATGCCACCCTCAGAAGAGCTTGGACAAGGTCAACCAGATCGTCGAGGACTTCAAGGCGGGAGTTCGGGACGTGGCCGAGTTCTGGATCGATCTCGAGGGACGGAAGATACACATACGCTTCTTCCCGATTCGGAACAAGGGCGGCGATTATCTCGGCTGCTTGGAAGTCGTCCAGGACATAACCGAAATACAAAAAATCGCGGGAGAAAAGCGTCTGCTGGAGATGTGAAGGGTCTTCCTTGTTCGCGGCGCCGTTGTGGGCTAAATTATCGGGAGATTTGGTAAAACTGGGGGAATCGCGTTGACGAAGCGCATCGTGAGCGGAATGCGGCCGACTGGAAAGCTCCATCTGGGTCACTACAACGGGACTTTGGTGAATTGGGTTTCCAAGCAGGAAGAATACGAGTGCTTTTATTTTGTGGCCGATTGGCACGCCCTTACGACGAAGTTCGACGACGTCGCGAGAATAGAAAGCGATGCGCGGGAGATGGTGATGGATTGGCTTGCTTCCGGGCTCGACCCGAACAAGTCCTGCATTTATCGCCAGTCCGACATCCCTGAGGTCGCGGAGCTTTTCGTGTACCTCGCGATGATCACGCCGGTCTCGTGGCTCGAGCGAAATCCGACCTATAAGGAAGTAATCCAAGAGCTTTCGGAAAAGGACATAACGAACCTCGGATTCCTGGGTTATCCGGTTCTTCAGGCCGCCGACATCACTTTGCCCAGGGGAGAATTCGTTCCGGTGGGGGAGGATCAGCTACCGCACTTGGAGCTCACGAGGGAGATAGTGCGCCGCTTCAATTTCCTGTACGGCGAGTTCTTCGCCGAGCCGCAAGCGATCCTTTCTCCGGTCAAGAAATTGCTCGGAATAGACGGGAGAAAGATGAGCAAGAGCTATGGAAATTCGATATTTTTGAGCGATCATCCCGATGAAATAAGGCGCAAGGTGAAGATGATGATCACGGATCCCGCCAGGATCAGGCGCGACGATCCGGGAGATCCCGACGATTGTCTGGTCGTATACCCGATGCATCGAATCTACTCCGGCGGTTCTCTGGCCGAGATCGAATCCGGTTGCCGAAGCGCTTCCCTGGGGTGCGTTGAGTGCAAGGGGCGGCTTGCCGAAGCGATAGCCTGCGCGCTGGCGGCTCACAGGGAGCGCCGAGATGAGCTGGAACGCGAGCCGGGGCTGATCGACGACATATTCGAAGAGGGAGCGTCCAGGGTCAGGGAAATTGCTCGAGAGACCATAGAAGAGGTGAGGTCCCTCGTCGGGATCGAGAAGGCGAGGGCCGCGCGTTGAGCGCGGTGCGCCGCTCCAAGGCGGAAGTTCTCGGCAAAGACGAGCTGTCGCCAGGGGTTCTGAGGCTCAAGCTCTTTTCCGAGGAGATCTGCGAGATCGCCGAACCTGGCCAGTTCGTTCACGTGGAATGCGGAAAAGGGCGGGATTTCATTTTAAGGAGGCCCTTCAGCATACATCGATTGCTTCCGGGAAATGCGTTCGAGATTCTGTTCCAGGTCGTGGGCAGGGGAACCGCCGCACTTTCCGAAGTGCGGCTCCACGAGTTCCTCGACGTGATCGGGCCGCTCGGCAAGCCGTTCGATGTGCCGGAGGGATTGTCGACGGCCCTCATAGTGGCCGGCGGCATCGGGATCGCGCCGATGATCTACCTCGCGGAAAAGCTGGCGATCAAAAAAGTGAGGACGTACGCGCTGCAGGGGGCGGCGACCCAGCGCAGGCTCTTTTGTTACATGGATTTAAAGAGGTTGAGCAGGCAGGTGATCACGACCACGGAGGATGGATCTGCCGGCCATAGGGGGCGCGTGACAGATGTCTTGCCAGACGTCGTTCGGCAAGTATCGCCGGAGAAAATTTACGCCTGTGGACCTCCTGATATGCTGAAGAGGATCGCCGAATTCGCCCTGGCGTGCGGGATAGGTTGCGAGGTCTCTATCGAAAGTCAAATGGCCTGCGGCGTTGGAGCCTGCCTGTCTTGCGTGTGCCGGACGAAGCGCGGCTATAAGCTGACGTGCAAAGACGGTCCGGTCTTTGAAGCCGGCGAGCTTTTATGGGGCGATGTTCGTTGAAGCCTGATTTGAGCGTCGTTTTGGCGGGAATCGAGCTCAAGAACCCGGTGATGCCGGCGTCGGGCACGTTCGGCAGCGGAAGGGAATACGCCGATTTGGTCGACCTGAAAAAGTTCGGGGCAATCGTCGCCAAAACGGTAACCCTCGAGCCCAGGGAAGGCAATCCCCCTCCGAGGATCTGCGAAACGCCGGCCGGATTGCTGAATTCGATAGGGCTTCAAAATCCGGGGTTCGATCGCTTCGTCGAGGAGGATATGCCTTTCCTGCGCGATTTAGGCATTCCGGTGATCGCGAACGTAGCCGGCAGCTCGGTTCCCGAGTACGTCGAGCTCTGCCGAAAGCTGTCTGGCGTTTCCGGCGTGAGCGCCATAGAAATCAACGTATCCTGCCCGAACGTTAAAGCCGAAGGGATGGCTTTCGGAACGCATCCCGGTCTCGTTTCCGAAGTCGTCGGGAGCTGTCGAAAGGCCACGGACCTCCCCTTAATCGTCAAGCTCACGCCGAACGTGTCCAGCATAGTGGGCATAGCGCGAGCCGCCGTGACCGCCGGAGCGGATGCCCTGTCGCTGATAAATACCGTCCTCGGAATGGCGATAGATCCTTTCACGTTTCAGGCGAGATTGGCCACCGGAGTGGGCGGATTATCCGGACCGGCGATAAAGCCCATCGCCGTGAGGATGGTTTGGGAGGTTGCCGGCGAAGTGGACGTTCCGGTGATCGGAATGGGGGGCATTGCTGACGCGCTGGACGCCATCGAATTCTTCCTGGCCGGGGCCAGCGCCGTAGCCATCGGAACGGCCAATTTCGCGAATCCCAGGGCCGTTCTCGACGTGTTGGACGGGATCGAGGAGTTCATGATAGCGCGGGGCTTCTCCAGGCTGGATGAAATCGTGGGCAAAGTGCGATTGGGGCGCTCTTCGCCCTGATCTCGGCGCCGGGCCGGAAGATCGGCGATTCGATCGTCGCCTCCGGGTCGGTAAACGGATTGTCGATCGGCGATCGATCGATGAGCGGCTTTTGGAAGGTCCCCGAGAACCGACCAGCGCATTTTATCGCGGTTTTTATCGGACCTTGCAGGAAAAGAGCTTTAATCAGAGAAATAGATATGTGAATGGAGCGGGCTGTGCGACTGCCGGCGAAAATCGGCATCCGCGCCTCGCCGGAAATTTGAGCGGGTAGAAGACGATCGAAGGGAGGTGCCGCCATCGGATAAAATCGCACGCAGAGCGCTCCTTAAGATCACGGAGAATCGACGCGATAGAAATCGGCGAAATGATCGACCTCGGCAAGTCGGAGTTCCCATTCGACTCGATGGCTCGGAGAACTGATCGAAGCACCTGACGAGGCTGCTGAACTCGAACATGTTGTCTTGAAGGGCGCATTCCTCTATAATCGCTCAAGAGGTAAGTAGGTGACCTATTAAAGGAGGAACTATGCCACTACCCCAACTCTCAGAGGCTCAGAGGCAAGCAGCGCTTAAGAAGGCCGCCGAAGCTCGCCAGAAGAGGGCTGAGCTGCGCAGGAAGCTGAAGAGCGGCGAGGTAAAGATAGGCGATGTGCTGAAGAAGACGGATGACCCGATTGTGGCGCGCATGAAGGTTTCGAGCCTTTTGGAATCCCTCCCGGGGGTCGGAAAGGCCAAGGCCCAGAAGCTGATGAGCGAAACGGGCATCAGCCCGACGAGAAGGGTTCAAGGACTGGGAAGCAAGCAAAAGGAAGCGTTGATCAGCGCGCTGACGAAGTAACAAAACCGAGAATCGCGATGGATGCAGATCCCAAACTTTTCGTAATATCTGGTCCATCGGGTGCTGGGAAGGGGACAATTGTAGCTGAACTGCTTAAAAGGGTCCCCTCTATTTCGCGCGTGGTGACGACGACCACGCGGGCGCCCAGACCCGGAGAAAAAGACGGCGTGGATTATCACTTCGTCACGAAAGAGGAGTTCGACAGGGGACGAGAGCGCGGCGACTTCCTCGAGTGGGCCGTCGTCCACGGAAACTATTACGGAACGCCGAAAGCGGAGGTAGAGAGGAAGCTCAAGGACGGCTATGACGTGGTTCTGGTCATCGACGTGCAGGGCGCCGCGCGGGTCAAGGAGAAAATGCCCGAGTCGTACTTGATCTTCATAAAGCCACCCTCGCTTGAGGAGCTGATCAAGCGGTTGCAATTGAGAAGGACCGAGACTGAACGGGAAGTATCGAGGAGGATAGCTAGGGCCCGGGCGGAAATGGCGCTTGCGGAAAAATACGACTATGTTGTAATAAACGACGAGGTGAATCGCGCGGCGGGGGAACTCGTGGACGTCATCGAGCGCGTCAGGAAGGGCGAAAAGCGCTGAACTTTAAAACGGATTCTCGATCGTCCGCAAGGCGTTCGCTCGAATTAAGTTTGTTGGTCGAGGATCGGATTGCCGCGGGTTCTACGACGAGGGATGCCCGATCGAATGAAGGCGGCGCGCGAAGGAGCGCTGGCCGCAGGACTATTTGGATAGGAGGTGTTGGCATGCTCAAGGTGGACATCGAGAAGCTCGTTAAGGAAGCGGACAGTCGGTATTCGGTTGTGATCGCCGCCGCGAAAAGGGCGCGACAGATAAACGATTATTTTAACAGCGTGCGCCGACACGAGCAGGTTGGAGTGCCGGCCCCCATGATTAACGCGGTAACCGAAAAGCCGCTGACCATAGCTTTTCAGGAGTTGCAGGAAGGCAGGATAAAGTACGAACGCTCGGAGCGCGGCGCGTAAAATGGGCAGGGAAGATAGGAGCGCGCGAACGAGAGATGCGCTGAACGGCAAGACGATCGTGCTAGGTGTAACCGGAGGGATTGCCGCCTATAAAGCGGTCGAAATAGCGAGGCTTTTGGTCGAATCGGGCGCGACAGTCAGAGTGGCCATGACAGAGGCGGCGACGCGCTTCGTGGGGCCGCTCACGTTTCAAGCCATTACGCGACGCCGGGTGGCGGTCGATCAGTTCGAGATGGGGGAAAGCGGAGATATCGGACACATAGAGCTCGGAAGGGACGCGGATGCGATACTCGTAGCGCCGGCGACGGCGAACACGTTGGCCGAAATCGCGTGCGGGCTCGCCGACGACGCGGTTACGGCGGCGGTCTTGGCGACGGAAAAGCCGGTCATCCTGGCGCCTTCCATGAACTGCCGAATGTACAATAACGAGGCGACTCGGGCGAATATCGATGTTCTAAAGCGAAGGGGTTACGAGCTGGTAGGTCCGGCCGAGGGGTGGCTGGCTTGCGGCGATGACGGCGCGGGCAGGCTTGCCGAGCCGGACGAGATCGTTGAGAAGGTGGCTGAGATGATCATAACGAGCGCTGAATTGAAAGGGAAAAAGGTCATCGTCACGGCGGGTGGAACGCGGGAGCCGCTGGATCCGGTGCGCTACTTGGGCAATCGATCGAGCGGGCGGATGGGCTTCGAAGTGGCGAACGAAGCGATCAGGAGAGGCGCGGAGGTGAAGCTCGTGATCGGAGCGACCGCGCTCGTCCCCCCGCGCGGGGCAAAGGTGGTGCGCGCAAACACGGCCGAGGAAATGCTAAGCGCCGTACTCGAATCTTTCGACGACTCGGACGCGCTGGTCATGACCGCTGCCGTATCGGATTATCGGCCTTCCAAGACGGCCGAAAGCAAGATCAAGAAGGGCCGGGAAACTATCTCCGTGGAGCTGGAACCCGCTCCGGATATCCTGAAAGAAGTCGCTTCGCGAAAAAGGGGGCAAATCGTTATCGGCTTTGCCGCGGAGACGGATGGCGTTTTGGAAGAAGCTCGCAGGAAAATGAGAGATAAGGGCCTGGACCTGGTCGTCGCGAACGACGTTTCGCGCGCCGGAATCGGTTTCGGGGGAGACATAATAGACGCCACGATCATCGCGCCGGATGGCCCGGCCCTCGATTTGGGAATTGTCGAAAAGAGAGAAGTCGCGCGGTTGGTGATCAATCGCCTCGTCGAAGCACTTGCCCGGGCCTAAACGCAGGGAGTGGGCTCCGGTTTGTAGGAGCAGACGCGGTTCCTGCCGAGGCGCTTGGCGCGATAAAGCGCTACATCAGCCATTTCGACCAGCTCGAGCGCGCTGACCGTATCGTCGGGAAAAGTGGCTACTCCGATGCTTATAGTGAGCCTCCCTCCGGGTTGAGTTTCGCGATGTGGGATTTCCTCTTTTTCCACTTGCTCTCTTAGCCTCTCGGCCAAGCTGATCGCATCCCTGTTGGTGGTCTGGGGTAGGATGATCGAAAATTCCTCGCCGCCGTAGCGAACTGGTATATCCGAATCGCGCGATTCCCTGGCCAACAGAGCGGCTACCCTTTTGAGGACTTCGTTCCCCTTCATGTGCCCGTGCTGGTCATTGAATTTTTTGAAGTGATCGATGTCCAGCATGAGAAGCGACAGCGGTTGGCGATATCTTCTGGCGCGTTTGACCTCGTGCATCAGCCTCTGCACGAAGTATCTGTGGTTGTAAAGCGAGGTTAGGTCGTCCGTTATCGCGAGGAGCCTGGTCTCCTCCAATAATCTGGCCCTTTCGATCGCCACCGCCGCGTAGGTGGACAAAAGCGAAAGGGACGACACCTCTCTTTCGGTCCAAGCGCGAGGCGAAAAATCGTCGACGTAGATTATGCCCACGATCCTGCCCTCCACGTACAGGGGACAAGCTATCAAGGATCGAATGCCCTCCGATAAAAGCTTCGGACTCGCAAAATCGCCGTGCTCTGCCAAGTCGGAAATGGCGACCGCCTCTTTGTGGTTCAAAATGTATTCCGTGAGCCCGCCCGGCCGAAGCTTCCACTTGTGGCGCCGCGAAAGATCGGCGATCAGCCCTGTTGCCGCTTCGAGGTGCATCTCGCCGCTCTTTTCGTTGAACACGGCCAAACTACCCGCGGGGGAGCCGGTGAGCAGGGTCGCGTATTCGACGATCGTTTTGTACACGTCGGAAAGATTATCGGTGGACGAAAGGATCAGTCCGATATGGTAGAGCGCTCTGTGTCGGTTAGAAGGGCTTCCATCTGGACGTTGTCGTCGCGCAGTCGCTTCACGAGTTCGAGCAGCAACATCGCCGCTTTTCCGCAGATGATCTCGCAATCTTTGGGTACGTCGGCATTCAGCCACTTGTGCATGTCGGAATCGCTAGTCACGTCGATAATCACGTCGACGTGGCACTCCGAGAAGGTCCGAAAGTCGGCGCCGGTCGGTATCCCCATTTGGCGCGCGTGCCTCGCTTCGGGGGATTCGTCGTCTGAACCCATTAAGCCGATAATCTTGATCTTTTTGTGTTGCCGGAGAATGCTCAAAAGCAACTCCGCATCATTTCCATCTCCGGCGATCAAGACATTCATTTGTGGTCATCTCCGCTTTTATTATCGGAAAAGGTGGAAGGAAGTATGAGCGTTTTTTTTGTAAGTTTTAAAAATAAAACTGCCAGTTTGCCGACGCGCTCAGCTGTTGGCTTTAAATGGGTTGTGGACCGGCGTTGCGAAGCGAACCGGCGAGGATATTCCGGCTAGCTAACCGACGGGGGCCGCGGATTCAGCTTGCGCCTTCAGCGTTTCGGCCTTGTCGGTTCTTTCCCAAGTGAAGTCCTCATCATCCCGGCCGAAGTGGCCATATGCCGCCGTCTTCTTGTAGATCGGGCGCCTGAGGTCTAAGTCCCTTATGATGGCCGCGGGTCTGAGGTCGAAGTTGGTCTTGATCAACTCCTCGATGAGTTCCACCGGAACCTTTTCGGTTCCGAAGGTGTCCACGCATATCGACACGGGCCGAGCGACTCCGATGGCGTAAGCGAGCTGCACTTCGCACTTGTCGGCGAGCCCCGCCTTGACCACGTTTTTGGCGACATATCTGGCGGCATAGGCCGCCGAACGATCGACCTTGGTCGGGTCCTTTCCTGAGAATGCCCCTCCTCCATGGCGCGCTAGCCCTCCGTACGTGTCGACGATTATTTTGCGCCCGGTAAGGCCCGTATCTCCTTGTGGGCCTCCTATCTCAAACTTTCCCGTGGGGTTGACGAAAATCTTCACGTCGCCGTAATCGATGAATTCCCTCGGGACGGTTGGGCGAATTACGTGCTCGATCAAATCCGGCTTCAGGCGGTTCTCTATGTCTATGCCGGGCGCGTGCTGGGTCGAGATCACCACCGTATCTATCCTCACGGGCCTGCCCCCGGCATATTCGACCGTGACCTGCGTTTTTCCGTCCGGCCTCAGGTAGGGCAATAGGCCCGTTTTTCTGACCTCGGCCAGTCGCTTGGCGAGCTTGTGGGCGGTTATGATGGGCATGGGCATGAGTTCGGGCGTTTCATTGACGGCGTAGCCGATCATCATGCCTTGGTCGCCGGCCCCTTGCTTATCGAGATCGCTCTCGTCTTCGCCGTATCTGCTTTCGTAAGCCAGGTCAACTCCCTGAGCGATGTCCGGGGACTGGGGGTCTATGCTCGTGATTATTCCGCAGGTATCGCAATCGAATCCGTATTTGGCCCTCGTATATCCGACTTCTCGGATCGTTTCGCGCACGATTTTCGGGATATCCACGTAGGTTCTCGTGGATATTTCGCCCGCCACGACGACCAAACCGGTAGTCACAAGCGTTTCAACGGCAACCCTGGCCATCGGGTCGTCGGAATAAATGGCATCGAGGATCGCGTCGGAAATTTGGTCGGCTATTTTATCGGGGTGACCCTCGGTCACGGACTCCGAAGTTAAAAGATACGTTTTCGACATCAGCACCTCCAGGACGCGCATTTGCACCGGCCGATAGCGCGATGCCCTTCCGAAAATAGATACCCTATGCGCTCGCCCAGTATTCCGGAAATCATTTTTGCCCGCGGGGCGCAGAGCCTTGAGCCGCGTCTTTTCGCCTCGCGATGCTTGCGAATGCGCGCCTCTGGTTTTCCCGCAAAGGCGCGCTTTGGCTTTTAGCTCTGAATGCGGCGATGCGGAGCAATTTGCAGATTAGCAGATGGCCAGCGCGCGGTCAAGCAAGCGAGAGGGAGGGGTCGGGGCGGTGGCGCGCGTTAGAATCCATCCTCTCAATCGCGGGCGATCGGCCGACGGCGATCGTTTATAATGGGAACATCCCCTTTAGGGCGAAGGTGTTCTTGATGAGAGGACGGCGGTTGTACGCTAAGGTAGTCGTGGATCTGCCCTCCGCGGAGGGCGATAAGCTCTTCGACTACGAGATACCCGAGCGCATATCGCGCGACATCGGGGTCGGATCGACGGTCGCGGTGCCCTTCGGAAAAAGCCGAAGGCTAGGTTACGTGGTTGCCGTGAGCGATTCGACCGAGGTGACCGCCGAAAAGCTGAAGGCCATCGACGACGTCGTCGATCGAACTCCCGCCTTCGACGAGACGACCTTCGAACTGTGTCGATGGTTGTCGGATGAGTACCTGTGCTCTTTGGCGGAAGCGGTGAGGCTGGTATTGCCCCCGGGGCGATCCAGAAAGATGAAAAGAATCGTGACCCTCGTATCCGAGCCGCGGGGATCATTGTCCGATGGCAAGCGAAAGATCTGCGAATTCCTGAGGGCCAGGGGCGGTTCGGCGGCGACGTCGGATCTGAAGCGCGCTTTCGGCGCCGGCGTATTCGCTCAGTTATCCGAGTTGAGCGACAAAGGCGCGATCGAGAGCCGCTACGAGATCGTGAGGCCCGCCGTTTCCGAAAAAAAAGAGAGGTACGCCAGGGCGACGCGAATCGTCGAGGGCGAAAAGCCGGAATCCGCGCTCGCCAAAGCTCCGAAGCAAAAGGAGATCGTCAACATTCTGCTCGAGGAAGGCGAAAAGCCCGTTGCTGAGCTTCTCATGCGATCCGGCGCCTCTTATTCTCAAATGCGAAGGTTGATCGAAAAGGGCCTCGTCGTCGTGGAGGAAAAGCCGGTGAACCGCCTCCCGGAAATTCGATACGATGAGCAAGACAAGGTTTTTGCCCTGACCGCCGAGCAGGAACGAGCGCTGAACCGGATCGAGAAATCCATCAAGTCCAGAAGGCATGAGGTTTTCCTTCTTCAGGGCATCACGGGAAGCGGGAAAACCGAGGTGTACCTGAGGGCCATATCGGCGGCGTTGTCCATCGGCAGGCGAGCGATCGTCCTGGTTCCAGAGATCGCCCTAACTCCTCAAATGATCGCAAGGTTCAAAGCTAGATTCGGCGATGCGGTCGCCGTTATGCACAGCGGCCTCTCGGACGGAGAAAGATTCGACCAATGGCGCGGAATGCGCGAAGGTCGCTTTCGCATAGCCGTCGGCGCCAGGTCGGCCGCTTTCTCACCGCTTCCCGATTTGGGGGTCATCGTTGTGGACGAGGAGCACGAAGCGGCTTATAAGCAGGGGAATAACCCCAGGTACCACGCGAAAGACGTTGCGATCAAAAGGGGAGACCTCACCGGGGCGACGGTGATCTTGGGAAGCGCCACCCCGAGCTTGGAGAGCAGGTTTTGCGCCGAGCGGGGAAGGTATTCGCTGCTGCGGCTTTGCCAACGCACAAACAATCTACCTCTACCGGAGGTAGAGATCGTCGATATGAGAGAGGAGGGTTCGGCGCGAGGACCTCGCAGCACCATAAGTGCCTTATTGGAAACGAGGATGCGCGATGCCCTGGAAGGGGGTTATAAGGTCATCCTTCTTTTGAACAGGCGCGGCTTTTCGAACTATCTCCGTTGTCCCGATTGCGGCTTCGTTCCGATCTGCGGAAAGTGTGCGATCTCTCTCACTTATCACAAAGTGGGACGCAGGCTGAAGTGCCACCATTGCGGCCATTCGGAGTTCCCCCCCTCGGTTTGTCCGCGCTGCCGAAGCAACCGCATGCGCTTCGTCGGAGCCGGCACTCAGCGAGCCGAGGAAGAAGTGCGGGCTTTATTTCCCGCTTTTCCGCTGGTGAGACTGGACGCGGATACAGCTTCGGGAAAGCACGCTCATCAAGCGCACCTTAACGCTTTTCGGCGCGGTCGCGCGGCGATTTTGCTGGGCACGCAGATGATTGCCAAGGGCTTGGATATCGGCGAAGTGGTCCTCGCAGGCGTCCTCGACGCAGATACCGCTCTACATCTGCCGGATTTCAGGGCGGCCGAGCGCACGTACCAGCTCATCATGCAGGTCGCAGGGCGGGCGGGGCGAGGCGAAAGGCCGGGGAGGGTCGTCGTGCAAACCCATTCGCCGGATAATCCCGCGATAAAGGCGGTCCTCGATGGGGATTACGATGCTTTTTTCGAAGCGGAATGCGAGGCGCGAAGGCAGCTCGGTTACCCGCCGTATTCCTCGATCATCCGCCTGCTCTTTTCCTCGCCCGACCCGGCTCGCGCCAAGGGCGCGTGCGAAAAAGCGGCGCGCGCGCTGACGGGATGTCCGGGTGAGATCCTCGGACCAGCGCCGGCACCTCTTCCGAAGATAAAAGGCGGTTACCGCTACCATTTTCTGGTTGAAACCGGCCGGCCCGACGAGGCGAGAAAATTCATTCGCGGCAAGTTGCGAGATATTCTCCCCGGAGCGGATAATGATATATCATTGATGATCGACGTCGATCCGGCTTGGGTGCTTTAAAAGCGCGATCAAGGTGGATTTCTTGCGCTTCGCGGGGCGAAATGGGCGAAGCGAGGCTCGGCGTTCCGTTCTTAAGCCGCACATTGGCGGCTCTATGGAGGAAGATGTCGAATGGCGATTTTGCCGATTCGCAAATATCCCGATCCGGTCGTTCGCGAGGCGACGAGACCGGTCGAAAGGGTTAACCGAGAAGTGAAATCGATCATCAGGAACATGATCGAAACCATGCGCGACGCTCCGGGCGTCGGTCTTGCCGCGAACCAGATCGGGGTGCAAAAAAGCATCATAACGGTGACGATCGACGGCGGGGACGAGGTCTTTATCAATCCGGAGATCGCGTGGAAAAGCGATGAGACCGAGATAGACGAGGAAGGCTGCCTCAGTTTGATTCCAGAGGTGCACGTGCCAGTCGAGAGGTCGGTCAAGGTGAAGGTCAAGGCGCTTGATCGCCGGGGTCGTCCGGTCGAATTGGAAGCCGAAGGTTTGCTGGCGAGGATTTTTCAGCACGAGATCGACCACCTGAACGGCATTTTGATAATAGACAGGGTTTCGCCCGAGGTGCGAAAAAAGGCGCTGAGGGAAATGTCGGATCTTTTCGTCCGCTCGTGACGGGCCGGCGCGGGGACCATCGAAAATCGCGCTCGAGCGCGAAGGAGTAGGAGTTAGAAACGCGCGGCGGCCTTCGCTTCGCCCCGAAACGCGCTGCGAACCTGCGCGGTCGATTCGGTCAGGAAACGTCGCGCGCCGCCCGAGAGAATCCCGGCAGGACATCGGCGTGCTGAAGGCCGTTCGTGCGCTTTTCCGGGACTGTTTTTCCCGGAATCGAATGGGATTCGATCAATAACTCGTCGACCGTCGCAAAGCGATAACCGCGGGCTTTCAGCTCCGTTATGAGATACGGAAGGGCCATAACGTCTCGCTTTCTGTAAGACCTTCGGCCGTCGTGACCGAGGATTATGTCCCCTGGCCTTATTCGAGAGGCCACGTAGCTCGCGTCCGCCAGGGCGGCCGGATATCGCAGGTCCTGAAATTCGGTCGACCAGATAACGATCCTGTAACCGCGCGAGTGTATAACTCTATAAACCCGCTTATCCATTTCGCCGTAAGGGGGCCTCATGTATCTTGGATAAATTCCGGTTATTCGGAATACGATGTCCGCGGTCTTATCCAGTTCATCGCCGATCTTTCGCGTAGAAATTCGGGTGAGGTGTGGATGGTCCCAGGTATGAACCCCGATGAGGTGCCCTTCGTCCTCCTCCCTTTTGACGAGCTCGGGGTATCGCTCGGCGTTTGCGCCGACGACGAAAAAGCTGGCCTTTATTCCGTTCTTTTTGAGTATGTCGAGTATCCTCGGGGTGAATCTGGGATCGGGGCCGTCGTCGAAAGTGAGGGCCACCACTTTTTGGTCCGTTTTCGCCCTCCAGACTACCGGTATGGAAGACACCGGCCGCGTCAACCCATAAGAAACGCCGGAGCGTCGACGCGAGAAGTTCTCCTCGGGCCGCCCCTTTTTTGCGGCGCTCGAGGCGGCGGCGCTCAAGGCAAGCGAGATGGCGATCGCGCCGGCCGCCGTTAGCAGCAAAAAAATGAGAGGATAAAGCTTCGCAAGCCGCTTCATCAAAGCGCCCACCCTCGATCCATCGCGATCGGGCGGTACTCTTTCTTTGCCTTATCTTAATCACCGAATCGAAATATTCAACTCGGGAATCGATTCGAATCGGAGGTGGCGAAGCTTTGCGACGATGGCCTGCCGTAGCCGCTTCGGCAGATTCGCCCCGATTGGGAGAGGAGCGCGCTAACCGCGGACGGTTATCGCTCTTTGGGAGTGGGCTCGGTGTTTTGCAAAAGGTCCCAAAGGATTATACTTGTGAATCGATCGAGGTCTTTTCATCCGAGCGAAGCCCTCGCGAAGTCTCTCGGGCACAGCGGTCCGCTGCGCGTCGGACGGGCGCTCGATCCAGAAAGACGGGCGCTTCGGAGGCGGCGAATCGAAGAATTGGAAGCTTCGATGCGCGCATGCGCTTTTACGGGTTGATGGCCTGGCATGAGTCTATCGGCCGAGCGCAATAGCTGGAAAGGAGAGCTGATAAATGGAAACGACCGAAAAGACGATCGCCGCGCTTCTGGAGGAAAGGCGGGTATTTCGGCCCTCGGAGGAGTTCGCCTCGCAGGCGAACGCGGCTCCTGATATTTACGAAAGGGCGCGCAACTTCGAGGATTTCTGGTCCCAGATGGCCGAGGAGCTGCACTGGTATAAGCCGTGGAGCAAGGTGGTCGACTACGATCCGCCCGAAGTGATCGCGTGGTTCGTCGGGGGGAAGTTGAACGCGTGCTACAACTGCGTCGACCGCCACGCGGTCGGCTCGAAGCGCAACAAGGCGGCGATAATTTGGGAAGGTGAGCCGGGCGATGAGCGCGTGCTGACGTACTGGGACCTCTATCGCGAGGTCGGCAAGTTCGCAAACGTTCTTAAAAACCTGGGAGTGAGGAAAGGCGACAGGGTTGCGATCTACATGCCGATGATACCGGAGCTTCCGATCGCGATGCTGGCTTGCGCCAGGATAGGAGCGCCGCATTCCGTCGTTTTCGGGGGATTTTCGTCCGACGCGCTGCGCGAGAGGATAAACGACGCCGAGGCCAAAGTGGTCATAACGGCCGACGGCGGGTATCGCAGGGGGAGCGTCATCCCCCTTAAAAAGGCGGTCGATGAGGCCCTCGAAGAGGCTCCGAGCGTCGAAAGCGCGGTGGTCGTGAAGCGAGTTGGGGACGTGGACGGGAAGGCCATCTGCGAAATGAAGGAGGGGCGCGATCGGTGGTGGCACGAGCTGATGTCGGATGCCGAAATGAAATGCGATCCGGAAGAAATGGATGCGGAGGACCTCCTGTACATCTTGTACACTTCCGGATCAACGGGAAAGCCGAAGGGAATCGTTCACACCACGGGCGGCTATCTCGTCGGCACTTACACCACGTTTAAATACATCTTCGACCACAAAGAGGACGATGTGTTTTGGTGCACCGCCGATATCGGCTGGGTCACGGGACACAGCTACATCGTTTATGGGCCTTTGGCCAACGGCGCCACAGTACTCATGTACGAAGGCGCTCCCGATTTTCCGCACCGCGGCCGCTTCTGGAAGATCGTCGAGAAATACGGCGTCACCGTTTTCTACACCGCCCCGACGGCGATACGGACGTTCATGAAGTGGGGTACGGAGTGGCCTGAAAAATACGACCTTTCTTCGTTGCGCCTCCTTGGTTCGGTGGGCGAGCCTATCAACCCGGAAGCGTGGATGTGGTATCACAAATACGTCGGGCGCGAAAGCTGCCCCATCGTCGATACGTGGTGGCAAACGGAAACCGGCATGATCCTCATAACGCCCCTTCCGGGGGTCGTCGCCACCAAACCCGGCTCGGCCACTTTCCCGTTCCCGACCGTTGATGCCGACATTTTCGACGAGGACGGGAACTCCGTTCCTCCCGGGGCCGGCGGATATCTCGTTATCAAGAAGCCGTGGCCGGCCATGCTGAGGACGCTTTACAAAGACCCCGAGCGCTTCAAGCAGGTGTATTGGAGCAAGTATCCCAAAGTGTATCTGGCCGGTGACGGCGCGAAAAGGGACGAAGACGGCTATTTCTGGCTACTCGGAAGGATAGACGACGTCATCAACGTGTCCGGGCATCGCATGTCGACGATGGAGATCGAATCGGCGCTCGTGGATCATCAAGCAGTAGCCGAGGCTGCCGTCATAGGCATTCCGCACGACGTAAAGGGAGAAGCTATTGCCGCCTTCGTCATTCTCAAGGAAGGATACGAAGGCGCGGCGGAAATGGAGCGAGAGCTTAAAGAGCACGTGAGGCGAAAGATAGGGCCGATCGCGCAGCCCGAGATGGTTTTATTTATAGCCGAGCTTCCAAAGACGCGTTCGGGGAAAATCATGAGGCGACTTCTTCGAGACATCGCTGCCGGGCGAGCGCTCGGCGATACGACGACGCTTGCCGATCCTAACGTGGTGGCGGAGCTGAAAAAGAAGTACGAGGACGAGGAGTAGCGTTTGATGGGGACCTCGCGGGGCGCAACCCGGATCGCCACATGCAGATCGAGCCCACTGCAGCCTCCGATTGGAAACGCCCAGAAATGGCGCGCGAAAGTCGAAGTCTTAGAACCGAAGATGGCTCGCGATGTGAATAATTTCATCATATGGGCAGGTAAAAGCCGTTGACGTTCTCCGGGAGGCGGGTCTAGTCTAAAAATGGAAGCCGAAAGGGTATAGAGATCAGCATCGGCGCGCCGAAACGGCGCGCGGCGGCGCGGGCCGCTGACCGGCTTAACCGGCCCCGCTTTTTGAGAAAGGACGCAATAGGAGTTGCCGCGGCAACTCCTATTATCATCTATGCGTGGGTCTGGTCCCAGCCCAGGATGAACGCTAGCGGCGCACATGATCCCCTGCTAGTCGAGCGAGTCGACGACCCTAAGGGTGCATCGGCTACGGTCTCCGCAGGCGGGCCTCCGGACGGGAAAGGAGGGCGCATCCGGGTCCCTCCCAGAACTCCGCGTCCGCGTTCGACGGAGAGTGCCGACTCGGTGCATCGCTGGGGAAGTCGACTAAGCGGCGAACGGCGGAGTAACGCGTGGGCAACCTACCCCGAAGACCGGAATAACCCTTCCCGGAGGCCCCGAGGTCTTAACGAAGGGTGGCCGCAAGGTCGCTGGGAAGGGCTAATGCCGGATGTTCTCGGGCGGCGCATGCCCCCCGAGAAAATGGGTCCCGCGAGGGGTCCGCTTCGGGATGGGCCCGCGTCCCATCAGGTAGTTGGTGAGGTAAAGGCTCACCAAGCCAACGACGGGTAGCTGGGGTGAGAGCCCGACCAGCCCGACCGGCACTGAGACAAGGGCCGGGTCCCGGCGGAGGCTAGGTCCTCCAAAGGGACGAGCGGGGCGGAATCGATCGCAATGGGCGAAAGCCTGACGACGTGACGCCGCGTTGGAGGAAGAAGGTGCCGAGAGGCATCGTAAACTCCAATCCGCCGGGGACGAAGCTCCAAAGGGTGTACAGCCCTTAGGGAGTGACGGTACCCGGCGGGAAGCGCCGGCGAACTGCGTGCCAGCAGCCGCGGTGAAACGCAGGGCGCGAGCGTTATCCGGTATGACTGGGCGTAAAGAGCGCGTAGGCGGCTTCGCTTGTCGCTCGTCAAATCCATCGGGGATAAAAACCGAGGACAGCGCGGGCGATACGGCGAAGCTAGAGGGCGGTGGAGGAAAGTGGAACTCCCGCTGTAGCGGTGGAATGCGATGATAGCGGGAGGAACCCCATCGGCGAAGGCGGCTTTCCACGCCGTTCCTGACGCTGAGGCGCGAAAGCTGGGGCATCGAAGGGGGTCGGTATCCCCGTAGTCCCAGCCGTAAAAGGTGGGCACTAGCTCTGGGCCCTCACGAAGGTCCGGAGCGCAGCTAACGCGTTAAGTGCCCCGCCTGGAGAGTACGGCCGCAAGGCTGAAATCCAAGGGACCTGGGGAGACCCGCACAATCGGCGGCGGATGTGGTTTAATGCAGAATGCGCAACACCTCACCAGGGCTTGATGCGAACGCCAGCCCGGGAAACCGGGCCTTCCGCTCCGGGGCAGCGGACACCGCCGAAGCGGCCGATGGAGCGAGTAAAGGGGTCAAACCCTTGAAAGCGACGGAGGTCGGTTCGGCGGAAACCCCGGGTCGGTGGAAGCGGCCGGTAGGGCCGAATCCCCGAAAGCCGCGGAAGCCGGTCCGCCGGAGCGGACGTTCGCACAGGAGTAGATAGCCGACGTCAGCCCGTGCCGTGAGGCGTGGGGTCCACTCCCCGTAACGGGCGAAACCCCCTATCCCATGTTGCCAGCGTAAAGTCGGGCACTCATGGGAAACTGCCCGCGTTCGAAGTGGGAGGAAGGCGGGGATGACGTCAGGTCAGCATGCTCCGGATGCCCTGGGCGACACACATCCGACAGTGGCCGGTACAAAGGGTTCCGAACCCGCGAGGGGGAGGTAATCCCAAAAAGCCGGCCGAGGTTCGGATCGCAGTCTGCAACCCGACTGCGTGAAGGCGAAGCCGATAGTAATCGCGGATCAGCAGTGCCGCGGTGAATGCGTTCTCGGGTCTCCTTCATATCGTCGGCCGCGCCCTCCGCGCCGGCGGCGTGCGTAAGCGGTGCGCTCAACCGGGGTCCGAAAGGCTCCCGTGTCGATCGGATTCCGGAGAGCGGCCGCCAAGGCGCTGCCGGCCAGGAGGACGTTGGACGGGCACTATGGCCGTACCGAGAGGTGCGGCTGAATTCCGTTGAAATTCCCCGGGCGGTCCTGCAAGGCCGAATCAGGGAACCGAGTGGCGCCCCTAGGGAAAGCCGTAAGGCCTAAGGGAAAGGCCCCAAGCGAATGGGGGTAAACTAGGGGCGCGGGCCGAAAGGTTTGCGCCCTTGGGTAAACCATCATAAGCGTAAGGCCGATTCCGATGAAGCCCCAAAGCCCAACCGAAAAGGGCGACCAGGAGGATACCGAGACGGCCCCTGAAGATCGCCCGGGGGATAAAAGGCGGGTTGTTAAACAACCCGCCTTTTATCCCCCAAGGAGCGCGAAATCGCGAGGGTGGCTGTGCCACCCGGTCGGGCGGCGCCCGGTTTAGGCGCTACGCGCGACCGGCCGGCTTAACCGGCCTGCACCTTGACAACTAGATAGCGCGGTTAAGTCGAGCGAAGGGCACGCGGTGGATGCCTAGGCGCTCGGAGCCGATGAAGGACGCGGCCAGGTACCGCGATAGGCCCCGGTGAGCTCCTGGCGGCTGTGACCCGGGGATTTCCGAATGGGGAAACCCGGTAGGATCGATTCTCGATTTTAAAAATCGAGAATCGATCCTACCACTCTCCGCTGAAGCGATAGGCGGAGAGGGGGAACCCAGGGAACTGAATCATCTAAGTACCTGGAGGAAAGGAAAGCAAAAAGCGACTCCCTGAGTAGCGGCGAGCGAAAGGGGATCAGCCCAAACCGGCCGGACTCGAGCTAAGCGATCGACGAGGAGTCGGACGGGACGCTCGAAGGTCCGTCGGCCGCATGTCCGGCCGGGGTCGCGGGGTCCGCCAGATGCGGCGACGGACGCATCGGGAAGTCAAAAACCCTCCGTCTAGCCGAAGCTGCGTGGAACCGCACACCATAGAGGGTGAAAGTCCCGTAGGCGAAAGGCGGAAGGCTTCCGGCGGTACCCCAAGTAACGCGGGAGATACCAGCCCGCGTGAATTAGGGAGGACCACCTCCCAAGGCTAAGTACTCCGGCGACCGATAGCGAACGAGTACCGTGAGGGAAAGGTGAAAAGAACCCCGGAAGGGGAGTGAAACAGAGCCTGAAACCGCGTGCCTACAAGAAGTGGGAGCCGTCGGAAGTCCGGAGATTTGGCGCGAGGGATCGATGAGCTGGCGAGGCTCATCATGAAGCCCGCGCGCTGAAGATCCGGTTTCCGATACGGTGACCGCGTTCTTCTTGAAGAAGAGCCGGCGAGTTACCGTCACCGGCGAGGTTAAGGCCATGAAGGCCGGAGCCGGAGCGAAAGCGAGTCCGAAGAGGGCGCGAGTCGGTGGCGGTAGACCCGAAACCGGGTGAGCTATCCATGGCCAGGATGAAGCGCGGCCTCACGGTCGCGCGGAGGTCCGAACCCGTCGACTGAGCGAGCCGTGGGAAGAGCCGTGGATAGCGGCGAAATGCTACGCAAACCCGGAGTTAGCTGGTTCTCCCCGAAACGCCTTTAAGGGCGGCCTCGGGGTTACAGCGATGGGGGTAGAGCACCGATTGGGTTCAGTCCCAGTTGAACTCCGAATACCATCGCTTCGCCGGTTGCGGGTCCCAGAGGGCGGCCTTTCGAAGCAGGCCATCTGGGAGAACCGCGATCGGCGAATCCCCGGGAGCGGGCCCGCGGGGGTCAACTCCGCGGACGAGAGGGGAACAACCCAGACCGTCGGCTAAGGTCCCCAAGTGCGGGCTAAGTGCGATGCGTAAGGCGGTGGAGCCGCAGTGACGGCCGGGGGGTTGGCTCAGAAGTAGCCATCCCTTAAAGAGTGTGTAAAAACTCACCGGCGGAGCGGCTCTGCGCCGAAAATGTATCGGGGCTTCAAGTCCGCCGCCGAAGCCGCGGCATCCCCGAAATTGAAAATTTCGGGGATGGGTAGGGGAGCGTTCCCCGGTGGATGAAGCCGATGCCGTGAGGCTCGGTGAACGCCGGGGAAGCGAGAATGCCGGCATGAGTAGCGATTAAAGGCGGGTGAGAATCCCGCCCGCCTGAGAAGCCTAAGGTTTCCCCGGCTCCGTTCATCGACCGGGAGTTAGGCGGGCCTAAGGCGAGGCCGAAAGGCGTAGTCGATGGGTAAGCCGGTTAATATTCCGGCCCCGTCGGTCTGGATTATCGGCGTCGGAGACGCGCGTAAGCCGCGTCGAGCGGCGACTGGAAGTCGCTCGGCAAGGCCCATGCGCCTGGAAAAACCGGCGCCGTCTGAAGGCCGGCGCCCGTACCGCAAACCGGCTCAGGCAGGCTGAGGGCAAGACCCTCAAGGCGTGCGAGTTAAACCTCGCCAAGGAACTCGGCAAAATTACCCCGTACCTTCGGAAGAAGGGGGGCTCCTTTCCGGGAAACCGGAGGGGAGCCGCAGGGAATCGGCCCGAGCGACTGTTTATAAAAAACACAGGTCTCTGCTAAGCCGCAAGGCGATGTATTGGGACCGATGTCCGCCCGGTGCCGGGACCTAAGAGGCGGGGTCCGCGAGGGAAGTCACCGGGGGACCCGATATCCCCCGGAGGCGCACCAAACGGGCTCCAAATCGAAACCCCGGTAAACGGCGGCCGCATCGATACGGCGGTCACCAAGGTAGCGGAATCAGCGGCGGATAACGTCCGTCATGCTGAGCGGCACAACGACTCGGGCGCTGTCTCGGCGAGGTGCTCGGCGAAATTTGTATGTCGGTGAAGAACCCGACTACCCGCGGCAGGAGATGATACCCCGGCTGCTTCACTGCAGCCCGATGTTGGGCGTTAGGGCCCCTTCGTGAAGGTGGGAGCGCGGGGAAACCGGAGCGATAACCCGCGCGCTGGACCACCGAAGGGCACCGAAACCCTAACTCGGGACCGTGAATCCGGTCCGAGGACAGCGTCGGGTGGGCAGTTCGGCTGGGCCTGCATCCTCCTGAAAGGCAAGGGAGGAGTCCAAAAGGTCGGCTCAGCGCGGTCGGAAACCGCGCGTCGAGCGCAAGGGCATAAGCCGGCCTGACTGCGAGGCGGACGCGCCGAGCAGGGGCGAAAGCCGTGGCCTAGTGACGCGGCGGCTCCGCGTGGAAGGGCCGTCGTTTCAACGGATAAAAGCTCGCCGGGGGCATCGGGCCGGTCTCCCCCGATAGGCCACATTGACGGGGAGGCTCGGTACCGCGTAGTCGGCTCACCCTATCCTGGGGCTGAAGAAGGTCCCAAGGGTCGGGTTCGTCGCCCGTTAAAAGGGAATGTGAGCTGGAAAAATCGACCATCGCAAGATAGGTCGCAAACTTATCCGCCGCGGGCGCGCGAGACTTGAGGGGATCGTCCCCCATTACGAAAGGACCGGGGACGATGGACCTCTGGCGTACCAGCTGTCGTGCCAACGGCATCGCTGGGTAGCTATGTCCAGCTCGGATAAGCGCTGAAAGCATCTAAGCGCGAAGCCAGCCCCAAGATGAGGTCTCGGAGAGGCCCCAGGAAGATCACCTGGTGGATAGGCCGCACGTGCAAGGGCAGCGATGTCCTCAGCGGAGCGGTACTAATCGGCCGAACGACTTAACCGCGCATCTAGGTGGCGAGGCCGATGCGCGCGGTCTCGCGATCCGGTCGGGCGCGTGGAAAACGCTCGAGCGAAATGGTTTAAAAACCTCGTTATCTTGTCCGGTGGCCATGCCGGCGGGGAAACGCCCGTTCCCATTCCGAACACGGAAGCTAAGCCCGCCAGGGCCGATGGTACTGCGCGGGAGACCGCGCGGGAGAGTAGGACGCCGCCGGGCAAAGTCGAGCAAAAAGGGCCGCTGACGAAGCGGCCCTTTTTTGTTGGTTTCCAATCGGCCGCGAATCAAAAGTCCTGCGAGCTCCGGGGGCGATTAAATAGCAGCGGGCGCGGAAAAAAAACTCGGAAGAGGAGGGATGCAGATGAGGTTTCTCGCGATAGACAGGGGCACGATAGCGGAAACCGAACCGGCTTTCGATCCGAAGATTTTCCTCGAGGCGAAGGAATGGATGGAGAAAAAGATGGAGGAAGGCAAGATCGCCATGGCCTACGCTCTTTCCGGCGAGCACGCGAGCTGCATCGTTTTCGACGTCGATTCGCTCGAGGAACTGGACGACCTTCTTCTGGAGTATCCGTTGAGCCCGTATTCCGCGATCGAGATATACGGTCTTTCCGATATCGCGAGGTCATTCGAAAAAGCGGCCAAAACGTACGGAAAAGCGGCGTAATCCGCCGACTTGCCGCGAGCCCGTCCCTTGGTCTATCCTTTGTGGAGATGAATCGCAAAGGTGGTTTTATGAAAAGGGCGCTCGCGGGTATGGCGCTGGTTTTTGCGGCGATCGCCGTCGGGGCCACAGCTTTTTATTATTTCAACTCCGCTCCTGAGCGAAAGAGCTCCAAGGGAGAGCCTGCGAGAGATAGCTCGCGAATGGAGAGATCTGGTGCAGGGGGCTCGAAGGTTGAAAAGAGCTCCGGAGAAAATGCGGCGGGCGGGCAAAGCGTCGGTTCCGCCGAATCGTCGGACACCCCGACGCAGGGCGGTCGCGCAGAAGTCAAGCCGGTCGAGGGGGAATTGATAGAGCCCGTCAAGAGGGATAACGATTTCGGAATATACCTTAAGCTTCAAGATAAACTCAAGTTCGCCGTCCTTTATCCCGGATACATGCCCCCCGGTTCCGCGCCCGAGGGGTCTGAATCCGCTTTTCAAATGGTGGAGCAAGGAGTTAACGGATTCGCTTTGCGCTATCGGAGCGAGAAGTTCGGCTCCGATACGATCATGGAGGGAAGCGTTTTCGATCCCATTCCTGGAAAAGAAAGAGAGCAGATCAAAATAAGGGGAGGCACCGCCTACCTGGAAAAGATCGAAGAGGGAAGATACGCGGTCTTTTTCGCCAAGAACGGGATTCGCTACGGATTGGCCGGGGACGGCATGGATAAGGAAGAGATAAGAAAAATAGCGACCGCTTTGGTCCCCGTTTCGGAATTGAAGTAGGACCGCGCGGTGGGATCGCCGTCGCTGCGGCGCTCACCAAGGTTTTGGAAGCTTCTGATCGGGAAGAAATATCGGCCACCCTTTCGAGGTTTAGCGGTTTCCGTTAAAAAGTAGCGAGCCCACCAGGTGGTACACTAAAAGGTCCAAGTACACTCCCACGGCGAACAGGGTGGCCACCACCATCTGCCGGTGATGGCGCAAGGCCCAGGCCAACGCGGACAGCGAGGCAACGAGCGCCATTTTGAAAACGCCTGCCGCCACCGGATCGACAAGAAAAAGGAATTTCATTATCGGGTTGAGCTCTTTGTATCCGAGCCCGAGCGTTCGCGAGGTGAACGCGAAGTCGGCGAGGTTGAGCGCGATCATGAAGAGGAGGACGAGGGCGAAGGTGAAGTCGCTTTCTTGGATCTCGTTTACGAAGTCGTCCACCGCGACGCGCAGTCGAACTCGTAAATCCCGCTTTTCGCGCAGTTCGGTTTCAGTCCCCATGCGGTTCTATATCGTCAATCTTTGCCAGCAGCTTTAGGCGGCTTCGAGCTTCTTCTTGATGGGGGGACAGGTAAGGATGTCTTCCATCGATGAATAGCTTTCGTGAGGGCAAGCCTCGACCACCTCCCTCACGCTCATCTCTACGCCCTCTTTCACCTCGAACCGGTTGTCGCCGAAGCACTCTATGACATCTCGCTTCGAGATGGGGAATTGGATTCCCCTGAGCGCTTCCGCCAGCGATGATGCTCCGCGTTTTTCTTCGCGCATGTCAAACCCCCCTTAGGTGCTCGCTTTTCCGGTCGGCCCGGCCGCGAAAACCCTCACCAAAGAAAAGATCACGATTAAAATCCCGACCACTACGTTGTTCCAGACGGCGGTCGCGGATAGTTGGAAAAAGAACAAAACGAAAGGCGAAATTATCAGCCATACGCCGGCGGCGGCATTCCACCACGAAACTCCGGGTTCCGCGGTGCCCAGCGCTATGACCGAAATGATGACGATGATGATGCCCAAGATTACGTCGTTCCACAGCGCGCTTCTGACGGAAGAAAAAGAGAGTATGAACGGGGAGAAAAACGTCCAGATTCCCAAGATGAGATTGACCCACGACCAGCCCATCGGTCCCTCCGGTTCTCGGATAAAATTTTCCCAAACGGAAGAAATTTAACTATTCTTGCAGTTGGAAGGCATGTATCGGTTGGATGACCGGTAACCGATCGAAAAAGGAATCACGGTCGGTACAGGCTGAATACCAGTTGTGATAAGATTGGTCTAAAGCGCAAAAAGGAGGGCAATATGAGAGATAAAGTGCAAAGCGTGCTCGAAGCGATCAGGCCGGGCTTACAAGCCGACGGTGGCGATATCGAACTCGTGGACGTCACCTCCGACGGCGTCGTGAAGGTGAAGCTTACCGGAGCTTGCGCGGGCTGCCCGATGTCGCAAATGACGCTGGCGTATTACGTGGAAGAGGCGCTCAAGAGGGAAATACCGGAAGTTCAGAAAGTGGAGCCCGTATAAACCGGGCGGCTGGGGGACGTTTTGATCTCGACCATCACTCGATCGCGGTGATGCGAGGACGCGAGACGTCCCTTTTGACCGCAAAATGGCGGAGGTACGCGCTCGATGCTCACGAAGCTTTATCCGCGCGAATACTGCAAGTCCGTTTTCGACATAGATCTCGCGGCTCTTAGAAAATCGGGCATTCGGGGATTGGTGGTCGATCTCGATAACACCATAATCGCTAGGGACAGCCACGTTCCGACGGAAGAGCTCAAGAAGTGGCTGGCGGATGCCAAAGAGATGGGGTTCAAGCTGTGCATCCTGTCGAACAATTGGATGAACCGCGTGAGCAGAGTCGCCAAACAGCTGGAGCTTCCCCTCGTGGCCAGGGCAGCGAAACCGCGGAGAAAAGCTTTCATGCAGGCGATGAGCGAAATAGGAACGACGGTCGAGGAGACCGCGGTGATCGGCGACCAGATATTCACGGACGTGCTTGGCGGTAATTTGGCCGGGCTGTATACGATTTTGGTCGTGCCGATCAGCTCTCGCGAGGCGCCGCACACCAGGGTTTTAAGGCGCCTCGAGCGGGTCGTCATGCGCAACTACCACAGGCGAAACTAGGGATCGCAGGGCGATTTGACGCATTCCGACAGGCGGGAGTTAGAGCTCGCGATGGAGATAAACGGTGAGACTAAGCTAACCGGCATAATAGGATATCCCTTGACCTATACGATCTCGCCGCACCTGCACAACGCGGCTTTCGATGCGCTCGGCCTGAACATTAAATACGTCCCCATGGTCGTAAATCCCGAGTTCCTGCCGTCGGCCGTGTCTGGGCTTAAAGCCCTAGGATTTATCGGGGTAAACGTGACGATGCCCCATAAAGAGAGGATTATGGGGCTGCTCGATCATCTCGATCGAGAGGCGGAAATGATAGGAGCGGTCAACACCGTGGTGTTTCGCGACGGAGCCGCGCTTGGCTATAACACGGATGGCCGGGGCTTCATCGAAGCGCTGTCCGAAGCTGGGTTTTCTCCGGGGGGAACGAAGGCCGCGGTGATCGGGGCCGGCGGCGCGGCGAGGGCCGTGGTGGCCGAGCTGGCGGCGCTGGATTGCGAGGTGACCGTGATCAACAGGACGGTGCAGCGCGCGAGGGACCTAGTCGCCGATCTCGGAAAGCGATTTCCCAATTCTTCCTTGAAAGTTCTGGAGTTCGACGCCGAGGCTGCCGATAGAATTAGAGAGGCCGAATTGGTGGTGAACTCGACGCCGGTCGGCATGGTCCGCTCCGACCGCGAGGGCTTGGAAAGCGAACTGCCCATACCGGTTTCGTCGATAAGGAGGGGTCAGGTGATCTTCGATCTTGTGTACACCCCCTTGGAGACGCAGCTTTTGCGAGAAGCGGGCGCGCGCGGCGCAAAGCCGATCGGCGGTTTGAGGATGCTCGTTCACCAAGCGGCCGCTTCGTTTGAAATCTGGACGGGAATGCGTCCGCCCCTTGGCGTCATGGACGAAGCGGCGGCGAGGGCGCTTGAGGAGCTCTGATCGAGGAGGCTCGATCGATTCTTCGCCGCCGTTGGGTTCGCCGTTGTGGCAAGCCGCGCCGATGACGTTTGAGGCACGCCATGGACATGTTCTTCTGTTTGGGGCAACTATGGTAATCCGCAGGAAGTACATCGGGGAAATACTGGTTGAGGCGGGGATCATCACCGAGCGGCAATTGCAAGATGCCCTCGCCAAGCAGAACGGAATGCCGCTCGGTCCGACGCTGGTCAGGCTCGGCTACGCGAACGAGCAGGATGTGGCCGCGGCGGTCGCCAAAACGCTGGGGCTCGAGTTCGTCGATCTATCCAGTTTCGAGGTCGATCCCGCTGCGGCGACGCTCATCGGTGAAGAGGTAGCCCGCAGGTTCAGGGTATTGCCCATCGCTTTCGAGGGAGAGGCTCTGGTGGTCGCGATGGCCGATCCAACCAACGTGCTCGCCGTCGACGATCTTCACTTGCGGACGGGTCGCGAAATAAAGCCGGTGGTCGTCGCCGAATCCGACTTGAAGGTGGCGATCGCCAGACACTGCACGGGCGATCTGATGGAGGAAGCGGTCGAAAGCGTCGATGGAGAGCGACAGGTCGAAGCGATCGATGAACGGGAAAGCGAAGATGCGCCGGTCGTCAAGCTGGTCAACTTGCTTCTGACCCAGGCGGTCCGAGAAAGGGCGAACGACGTTCACATAGAACCGCAGGAAAAAGACATCAGAGTGAGGTTTCGCATAGATGGGGTTCTGCACGAGGTTATGCGGTCGCCGAAGAAGATTCACGCCGGAGTCGTATCGAGGCTCAAGATCATGGGTGGGATGGACATCTCCCAGAGGAGAATCGCCCAGGATGGAAGGTTCGGATTAACCGTCGACGGAAAGCAAATCGATTTCAGAGTGGCCACCGTCCCGACCGTTTATGGCGAGAAGATCGTTCTAAGGCTCCTGCAGCGCGAAAGCGTCATGAGGAACCTCGACGACTTGGGCCTCGATTCTGAGGCGCTCGAGCGCCTGAAAAGCTCGCTAGCCAAACCATACGGCGCCATTCTCGTGACGGGGCCCACCGGATCGGGCAAGACGACGACGCTCTACGCCGCGCTGAACCTCTTGAATACGATAGAGAGAAATTTGATCACGGTGGAAGAGCCCGTCGAGTACAGGTTGAGCGGCGTTAGCCAAGTGCAAGTAAATCAAAAAGCGGGCCTCACGTTCGCCGCCGCGCTTCGCTCGATCCTCCGTCACGACCCGGATATCGTGATGATAGGAGAGATAAGGGACGAGGAGACGGCCACTATAGCTATCGAATCGGCCCTTACCGGGCACTTGGTCCTTTCCACGCTCCACACGAACAACGCTCCGAGCGCAATCACCAGGCTCACCGAAATGGGGATCGAGCCGTTCTTGATTTCCTCGGCCGTCGACTGCATCGTTGGACAAAGGCTCGCCAGAAGGCTTTGCGTTCACTGTAGGGAGCCTTACGATCCCGATCCGTCGATGCTTAGCGAGCTCGGCCTTCCATCCGAAGATATTCCGCCGAAGCTTTATCGCCCGAAGGGATGCAAGATGTGCGCAGAAACGGGGTACAGAGGCCGGGTCGGCCTTTTCGAGGTGGTGTTGGTGGACGAGGAGTTGCAGAAACTGACCGTCGAGCGGGCGAGCTCGGAAAGCCTTTACAAGGCCGCGGTTGATGGCGGCATGAAGCCGCTCAAACTCGACGGTTTCGAGAAGGTTAAGCAGGGAACGATATCGGTAGAGGAGCTCATGAGGGTGACGGTTTAGTCATGGTATCGAAGATCGATGAAATTCTGCAAGATGAACTGATACGGAGGGGAATCCTCACCAAAGAGGAGATCGATAAGGTTCAAGATGCCCGCGAGCCCGGGCAGTCGTTCATCCGCGCGCTCATCGCGAGCGGAGCCGTCGATCACAAAACCGTCAACCTTCTTCTGAGCAGGCGCGGTTACGTCTACGTGGATTTAGCGAATTACCAGGTAAACACCGGAGCGGTTTCCGTCGTTCCGGAACAAATCGCGCGCAAATTTTTGGCGATCCCGATCGATTTCGATGACGATAAGCTGGTCGTCGCGATGTCGAATCCCGCGGATGTGGTGAAAACGGATGACCTTCACCTGATGACCGGTTATCCCATAAAGCCGGTTATGAGCGAGGAATCGGAGATCGTCGAAGCGATAAACCATTATTACAAGATGTCGGAATCCGTCCAGCAGGAAGTCGACGAGATCGTTGGGGTGGATGACGATTCCTCCTCGCTGGCGTCGCTTCGCGAGGTGACGGAGGAAGCCCCGACGGTCAAACTGGTGAACCACATCATAACTCGAGCGGTAAACGAGCGGGCGAGCGATATTCACATAGAACCGCAAGAAAGAGACATGCGCATCCGCTACCGAATCGACGGCGTTCTCCACGACGTGATGCACTCTCCCAAATCGATCCAAGCTGGCGTTCTCTCGAGGTTCAAAATAATGGCTTCCTTGGATATATCCGAAGCGCGAAAGCCCCAGGACGGGCACTGCGACCTGAACGTCGGTGGCCGCGTGGTGGATTTCCGCGTAGCGACACTGCCGACGGTTTACGGGGAACGGGTGACGCTGAGGGTTCTTGAAAAGGAGAGCATCCTGCTGAATCTCGACGATTTGGGATTTTTGCCGCAAAGCCTCGAGCGCTTCAAGGATGCGTTCACGAAACCTTACGGCGCCATTCTCGTGACGGGGCCGACCGGCTCCGGCAAATCGACCACCCTTTACGCGACGCTCAACGTGCTGAACGTGGAAGCCAAAAACATTGTGACGATCGAAGACCCCGTCGAGTACCGCCTGGCCGGCATAAACCAAATCCAAATCGATCCGAAAGCCGGGCTGACGTTCGCGAGGGGTTTGAGGTCGATCTTGAGGACGTCGCCGGACATCATCATGGTCGGAGAGATAAGGGACAGGGAAACGGCTCAGATAGCCGTGGAAGCGGCGTTGACGGGCCACCTTGTGCTTTCAACACTTCACACGAACGATGCGCCGGGCGCCATCAGCCGGCTGACGGAAATGGGCATACCGCCCTTTTTGATAGCGTCGGCGGTGACCTGCGTTCAGGCTCAAAGGCTGGCGCGCCGCTTGTGCAGGGAATGCAAAGAGCCGTATCAGCCTTCTGCAGCTGCTTTGGATAGGGTTGGCTTTCCGATGCGCGATGGCGTCCCGACCCTGTACAAGGCTAAAGGCTGCCCAAAATGCAACGGGACGGGATACAAAGGTAGGGTGGGCGTTTACGAGGTTATGCCGATGACCGAGGAGATCAAAAATTTGACCATAAAACGAGCCCCTAAAGAGGAGATCAAGAGGGTGGCCGTGGAGCAGGGAATGCTGACGCTGCGGCAGGATGGATACGAGAAGGTTCGCCTGGGGATAACGTCGATCGAGGAAATTTTGAGGGTTATCGTTTAAATGCCGGTCTACTCGGGGAACGGACCCCACAACAGATCGTTTACAGCGCGGTTTTCGGTCGGTCGGGCATTTGTGCGTTTTGCGCCCATGCGCGGTTTAAACGGAATTCGGTCCGTTCGGGAGCGGACCTTACAAACCGAGCGCTAGTTGAATGGACGGGTGCTCGTCCGGTTTGCTGTAGGGCCCAATCGGAAGATCGGGCCGTTTGCGCACGCGTCAACAAAACGTTATTTAGGCCGCGGACGGTACGCGTCGTCGGATCACCGATCGCGCGTTTTTGCCTATACGGATGCGCGCGGTCTATTCGCGTCCGTTCGGTCCGTTCGGGGAACGAACCCGCGGTTTAGGCGATCGTCCCTTGGATGGGTGTTTGTGAAATTTGTCCGCATTGCCGCGTGGCCGTGCGCTGGCAACGGATCGCGCGGCGACATTATAAAGGCTCCGCGGATTGTGCCGATAGTATCAGAAGCGGGGCATTGCGCGGGAGGCAAAAATGCTCGATATAAACGAAATCTTGCTCCAGGTAATAGAGCGGGAAGCTTCGGATTTGCATTTGACCGTCGGCATTCCGCCCACGGTCAGGGTGCACGGAGAGCTGGTGCCGCTCGATTTTCCGAAGCTCATGCCCAACGACACGAAGGAGCTAATCTACGGAATCTTGACTCAGGAGCAGCGGGAACAGCTCGAGCGCAACTGGGAGTACGATTTCTCGTACGCGCTTCTCGGCAAAGCGCGGTTTCGCGTGAACGCGTACTTTCAGAGAAACAGCCTGGGTGCGGCTTTTCGCGTGATTCCCTTTGAAATAAAGAAGCTCCACGAGCTGGGGCTTCCGAAAGTCCTGGAGTCTATAGCCAAGAAGCCCAGGGGGTTCGTCCTCGTGACGGGGCCGACCGGCTCCGGCAAATCGACGACCCTCGCGAGCATGATCGACCTCATAAACGAAACGCAGTCCGTCCATATCATAACGATCGAAGATCCCATAGAGTATCTCCATACCCATAAGCGTTCGATAGTTAATCAGCGGGAAGTCGGGTCCGACACGCGGTCTTTCGCGAACGCGCTGAAGTACGTGCTGCGACAAGATCCGGACGTCATATTGATCGGCGAGATGCGCGACGTGGAAACCATCTCCGCGGCGCTGACCGCGGCCGAGACCGGGCATTTGGTTTTCGCGACCCTCCACACGCAGGATGCCCCTCAGACTTTGGACAGGATCATCGACGTCTTTCCGCCCAATCAGCAGCAGCAAGTCAGGGTTCAGCTCGCGGGCTCGCTCCAGGCCATAATCTGTCAGCAGTTGCTCCCGACCAGGGATATGCTCGGCCGGACGGTTGCCTGCGAAGTCCTAGTAACGACACCCGCCATCCGCAACATGATCAGGGAAGCCAAGACCCATCAGATATATAACGCGATGCAGACGGGCGAGAGATTCGGGATGCAGACGATGGATCAGTCCCTGGCGGATCTCTACCGCAGGGGTACGATCAGCCTCGACGTGGCGCTGGCCAAAGCGCACGATCCGAACGAACTGAGGCAGCTAGTTGGCGCTTCGGAAAGAAAAGCGAATTTGGCGATTTGAGGTGAGCCATGGCGACTACTTATTCGTACAGGGTCAGAGATAAGCAAGGAAAGGTGATAGCGGGCACTCTCGAGGGAGACTCGAAAAACTTGGTCGTGACCAAGCTTCGCCAAATGGGTTACGTCGTTTTGGACGTGAATGAAAAAAGCGCGGTCTCCAAGGAGCTGACGATCCCCGGACTGTCCAAAAAAGTCAAGGCGAAAGACCTTACGATCTTCAGCCGGCAGTTCGCCACCATGATCAACGCTGGCCTTTCGCTGACCAAAGCCCTTTCTATCCTCGCGGAGCAAACGGAGAACAGGGCGCTCCGGGGGATAGTTGGAGAGCTGCTCCAGGACGTGGAAAAGGGCCGAGCGCTTTCCGAAGCCATGCTGAAGCACGCGAGCACGTTTCCGTCGATCTTCATCAACATGGTTAAAGCCGGCGAAGCCGGAGGCGTCTTGGACGAAGTCCTTTTGAGGGTCGCCGATCACTTCGAAAATGAGGCGGCGATAAAGTCGAAAATAAAATCGGCGATGGCCTATCCGACGGTCATGTTCGGCATGTCGATGCTGATAACTTTCATCCTCATAACATTTATCGTCCCGATATTCGCCAAGATGTTCTCTCAGATGGGCGGCCAGCTCCCGACGCCCACGCAGATACTTTTGAATCTCAGCGGCTTCATGCAGAGGTTTTGGTGGTTGATAATAATTATGCTGATCGGGGCGTATTTCGCGTTTCGCTCCTATTCGAAGACCGAAAAGGGTCGCATTAACGTGGATAACGTAAAGTTGAAACTCCCCATATTCGGCAAGCTGGTTCAGAAGATGTCGATCGGCCGCTTCAGCCGAACGCTGGGCACTCTGCTGTCCAGCGGCGTGCCGATCCTTCAAGCGCTGGATATAGTAGCCGACAGCGCCGGAAACGCGATCGTCGCGAGGGCGGTAAGGGAGACGCGCTCGAGCATAAAAGAGGGCGAAACGATAGCCAAGCCGCTCATGGGCGAAAAGGTGTTCCCGCCGATGGTGGTGCAAATGATCGCGGTCGGCGAGGAAACCGGAGCGCTAGACGCGATGCTCGCGAAAATTGCCGATTTCTACGACGCCGAAGTGGCGAACACCGTCGAGACTCTGACGTCCGTCTTGGAGCCGCTTCTTATAGTGACGATGGGCGTCATGATCGGCGGAATCATCGTCTCCCTCTACATGCCGATGTTCCAGATCATAACGCTGATCAAGTAGGGCTCTGCTCGAGCGCGCGATGCCAGCCGCTTTAACACCCGCTTTTAAGGGAACTGTCTTCGGCCATTGTCATAGCCTCGAGACTTTGGGCTGTTGAATCCGTCATCGGGCGGCGGATATATCGCGTCTTGAATGAGGCCTATCTCGCCCATGTGCGGTGCGGGTCGCCGTCTGCGGCGTCCTTCGACGCAGATGGTCGGCCGATCCGAAGGTGCGCGTGGAAGGCTGGGGAAGAGGTCGCACCGGTCTTTCGGCGGCTTGGCGAGCGATTCCAACGGAAAGCGCCTCAAAACCCTAAAGTATCCCCGCCTATCGCCGATAATAAATTTAGCGGACGCGGGGTCGCGAGCATTCCTTGAAATACCGCCGAAAGGGCAAACCCGCCGCGAGGCGGGGGCGCAAAGCCACGGGGCTCACGGAGCCAGCCGGGTTGCCGAAGCAAAAAAACGAAAAGGGCGATCCATGAATCCGAGGCCCGTGGCGGTATGAGCCGCGGGCTTCGCGTTCGTAAGAATGGGATTTTTAGAGAAGGAGGTGAGAAGGAATGCTCAGAAAGATGAAGAGCGAGCGAGGCTTCACCCTGATCGAGTTGATGGTCGTTATCCTTATTATCGGTATCTTGGTAGCCATAGCGGTCCCGGTGTTCAGCGCCGCCAGGGAGAATGCCTACAGGCGGACCTGCCAGTCGAACCTTAGAACCCTGGACGGAGCGGTTCAGAACTTCAAAGCCAATGACGCTTCGGAGCTGTGGCCCGCGAACCTCGCCGCGCTCGTGAGCGGAAACTACATCAAGGAGAATCCCACTTGTCCTAAGGCGAATCAGAACTACTGGTACGGACCGAACACCAGCACCGGTGGAGTTGGGTACACCCTGAACGCAACCGCGCGCCAGCAATCCAGCTCGCCGGTCATCCAATGCCCGGGCAGGGCTGCCGGAACTCCGGGCTACGAGCAGCACGTGTATCCGTAAACGAAGGCTGACGACGACGAAAGAAGGCAAAGGCGGCGGGCTTGACCCGCCGCTTTTGCGCATACAAGCGGCGAAGATGCGGCACATCCCGGTTTACGAGCTTGATGCCTTTGGGAGCGCCGATCTTTGGATCTCAGGGTTGTACCACGAAGGACTTTCAGAAGATCGATGGTCTGATTGTCAATCGATCCGACCTGGGTTAAAGTGTTTGCGGAGGCGCGCATTGAGATCGATCGACGAGAGCGAAAACGCCAAGACCGGACGTCACCAAGTCGCGGTCGTCCTCGAAAGGGCCAGCTTCTATTCCGCGCTGCTGATGGCAGTCGTCGTTCCGCTGGCGATCGCACCATTTGCCTACGACCAGGTGATGTCGATAAAGGCTTTCGTCCTGCGCGCGCTCGCGGTGACTTCTTTGGCTCTGTGGGCTATAAAGGGGGTCGTCGCCGGATTTCGCGTGCGGTGGAGCCCCCTCTTTTGGGTCGCGATGGCGCTGGTTTTCTTGGCGCTCTTATCGACCATCCTCTCCGTGAGCCCGATGGCGAGCTTGAGCGGGGCGTACCTGCGATACGAAGGGCTGACGAGCTTGCTGATTTACGCGGCGCTGCTTTTTTTGGCGGTTCAGCACTTCGATTCGGAACGAAAGCGGCTGGCGCTGGCTAAAGCTGTGGTCGTCGGCGCGGTTATCGTCGCGATATACGGGATCATCCAGGGCCTGGGGCTTGATCCGATAGCTTGGGGATCGGCGACCTTCGAGATGAGCCGGACGTTTTCGACCCTCGGCAATCCCATCGTCTTGGGGGGATATTTGGCGGTCGCTTTCGCCATAGCTTTAGCCCTGGCGATATCGTCAAAAGGCGCCGTCCGCTCCGCGCAGTGGGCCGCCGCCTGCGCGGTTATCGCGGTGCCTCTCGCGACGTCTCTCAGCCGCGGCGCCTGGATCGCGGCCGGTTTCGGGGCCGCTCTCGCCCTGCTTGCGGTCGCGCAGCTGGAGAAAGGTAGAACGCGCCGTCGGTTGAAGGGCGGAGCGATCGCGATCGCGGTCGCGGCGGTGGCGCTTTCGGCCGTTTATCTTGCGGGGGCGGCGGAAGGGCCGAGATCGAGGCTCCTGACGCTCGCATCACCGCTTCAAGGCAGCGGAAGCAGCAGGATAGAGATCTGGAAAAGCGCCATCTCGATGATGGAGGCGAGGCCGATCCTGGGCTCAGGACCGGATACTTTCGGACTGGTCTTTCCGCGCTACGAAACGCTGAAGTCGGCGAGGTTGTTCCCCGAAACGCTCGCCGACAACGCTCACAACCTCGTCCTTCAGACCGGGGCAACGTTGGGAATTCCGGCCCTTTTATCCTACCTGGCGCTGATCGGCGCGTATTACGTGGAATTCTTCAGGAGAGGTCGGAATTCAGCCGCTCAAATCGCGTTTGCCGCCGGAATCGCGGCGTTCTTCGCGCAAAGCCTGTTCAGCGTAAACGTCGTCGCGTCGACTTTTCTGCTTTGGCTGCTGATCGGAGCCACGGGGCCTTCGAGCGATAAAGCGTTCGGTTTTTCGTTGACCGGAGCTCGAAAGGCGGCTCTGTGCGTCGCGGTAACCGCGGTGGCCGTCGCGGCGATCGGCATCTCCGCTTCCTTTTTTGCTGCAGACGTCGCGGCAGGACAGGGGGCTTTGGAGGTCGGCCACGGAGACTTCGCCGGAGGGATATCGAAATTGAGGCTGGCCACCGCTCTCAACCCGTGGAACCCGGTTTATTTCCGCGAGCTGTCGTCGGCGTATCAAAGCGCCGCGCTCGCGGAGAAGAGGCGCGCGCTTTTCGACGAGTCCATCTTCTACATGAAAGAGGCCCTGAGGCTCGAACCATATGGGGTTTACAACTACGTGTTGCTCGGCAGGATTTTGGCTTATGGAGGGGAGGCTTACGACAGCAGGTACTACGACGGGGCCGAGGAGGTTTTGGTAAGGGCTATCGAGCTCCGAAAGTATTCGCCATCGGCGCACAGGGTTCTCGGTTTCGTCTATCTGAAGAAGGGACGAGAAGAGAAAGCGCTCGCCGAGCTGAACGCGTCGTTGAACGTGAATCCGATGGACGAGCGCACGTACTTCTACAAAGGGCAGGCGCTCGAAAAGCTCGGTTTTCGCGACGAAGCCCTAGATGCCTACAGGGCATCTTTAAGGCTTAAGCCCGATTACGGTGATGCCGAAAAGGCTCTAAGAAAAGCGGAAGCTGGAATATAGGAGCGATTGCATCGTGGATGGCGGTCTTTACCTGGTAGCCCTGGCGTTCGGCTTTGCGATCGGAAGCTTTTTGAACGTGTGCATTTATAGGATTCCGGCGCGCATGTCGTTGGCGCATCCCCCGTCCAGCTGTCCCAGATGCAAGGCGCCCATCAAGCCCGTCGATAACATACCGATTCTGAGCTTTATCCTGCTCGGCGGAAAGTGCCGGTCATGTGGAGCCTCCATATCTTGGAGATATCCCTTGGTAGAAGCGCTCACCGGATTGGCTTTCGCCCTCATATACGGCAAGTACGGGCTGTCGGCGAGTTCGGTCGCCGCGGCGTTTTTCGTCAGCGTCCTGATCGTGGTGAGCTTCGTGGATCTGGATACCGAGCGCATTCCAAACAAGATCATCCTTCCGTCCATGGCGGTGGGCGCGCTCTTGGCGATACCCGGGTTTTTCGGCTACGAGATAGTCCCGCTGGTTGGAAGGGGGCCGCTCCAACCGGCTATTGGTTTCCTCGGTGCCGGCGGCTTTCTTCTGGCGATAGCGCTCATAGCGCCGGTGTTTTTCAAGAAGGACGCCATGGGGGGAGGCGACGTGAAACTCGCCGCCTTCGCGGGCCTTTTCTTGGGAGGTTACGCGATGGTGGCCCTTTTTTTGAGCTTCCTCGTCGGGGGCATCGTCGGCGCGATCGCCTTGATGCTCGGAATCCGCAAGAAGGGCGAGACCATCCCCTTCGGTCCGTTCATAGCTCTTGGATCCGTCGCGGCGATGGCCGTCGGTCCTCAAATTTGGAATGCGTATTTGCGCGCGGCGGGTCTTTCATAGGGGATCGGGAGCCTCGTTTCGATTATCGCGTTACGTTAAAAGAATGCGCCTGCGTGCCGATATTAACAGTGATGGCTGAGTTCGAAGGATCGCCGCTTGGCGTTCACGAGCCCGATGGGACGGCCGGTTCTCGACGCCGGCCATGGGCTCTTAGAGATCGCTGAAAACCTCGCACAACCGGCGATCGGAAATGAGGCGACGGTTGACCACTGGCTCAAAGCGACGCTGCGTTGGAGGTGCGAACGGCAGAGAAGCGAGCGCGCTGAAGCGGCGGCAAAGGATGCGATCGGCATGAAGATCGGCGTAAGCGCTGGTCCGTATCTAAGAAGCGAAGAGGGCTCGTTTTACCTGGAGATCCTCATGGCGACCCTCATTTTTTTCTTCGTGATGGCAGCGCTGCTCGGGCTATTCGCCGGAGCAGCGCAGCTTTTGGCGACCGCGAGGAGTGACTCGATCGGCCTTCAGTTGGCAAATCGCCTTATTGAGCAGATCAGGTTGACAAAATACGAAAGCGTGGGCTTGACCGACGCGAGCGGAAACGAACCGCCGGGCATTTTCTTAAGGCGCGAAACGACGACCACGGCGGAGGGCGTGCTCTACGAAATACAGCGCGAGATAACCTGGGTCGACGATCCGGCGGACGGGACGTACGGGGGCTCGCCGGCCGATGCTCAGCCCAACGACTACAAAAGGGCGGTCGTCATGGTCAGGCGCCCCGGAAGGGTCTGGATAAAGCTCGCGTCGGACGTCAAGTTGATGACCATCGCCGTAACCCAGCCGACGGTGAACTACATATCGCCGTCGCCGTCCGCGGGTAGCACCAAAATTATCGGTGGACCGGAAAGCGACTTCGAGTATCCTCCGTATTTCGATCAAAATTATTACCGGGACGATGAGCATTTGACCCCCTCTCTGCAGGTGCCATTGGTTGTCGAGGCGCAAGACGAAATATCAGAGACGAGCGGATTGGCCACCGTCGGGTTTTACGTAAACGGGGCGATCCTGCACGTCGAGTCGGGGTCGCTGCAGGGAAGCGATGCCTCTTTGACCTTCAATCCGCTGATCATGTACTGGACGGACGACGGTCTTCATCCCGAGGTGCAATTCAACGGCATAATCTTTTGGAATCCCTTCTGGGAAGAGGGCGGCAGGAGAGTATATCCGGACGGACGTTACGAGGTTTCCGTGCAGGTTTGGAACGCCTTGGGTGGAAGGGACCAAAGGACGATAACCTTCATTCTCGATAAAGATTCACCTTATTGGCCCAGCGGATCGTGGATCAACGCGGAACCGTGGCAAGATCCCTATACGATCAGGCTCACGTGGAGCCCGGCGAGCGACAGCGTGGACGACCCAACCGTATATTCTACGAAGTACGACATCTACCGGGATGGTTCTTATCTGACAACCGTTCAAGGCACGGCTCGGGTCGCTTACGATACCGGTTTGGCGCAGTGGTCGACGCATACATACAAAATAGTGGCCGTTTCTCCGGGCGGAAGGAGGTCATCCGAATTCAGCGGCGGGTCGCCGACGGCGACGACCTGGATCGATCTCGCGGTGACCAAGGCCAAAGTCCAGGGCAAATACAGGGCAACGCTGTCGTGGGTAAAACCTGCAGGCGTCTCGGTGTCCAAATACCAGGTATGGCGCGGTGTGAACGGCGGCTCCCTCTCCTTGTACGCGGATAACATTTCCGGAGGCAGCTCGAGCTACGTGGACAATCCGCCCGGCGGACTCGGGAACGGCACCTACACCTACAGGCTCATCGCCATCAAGCCGGACGGCAGCACCAACAGGAGCCAGGACGTGACCATTACGATACCGTAGGTGATGAACGTGGCTCGGGGATTTCCGCTTCGAGATGAAAGGGGCTTTACCGTAACGGAGCTTTCTATCGCGGCCACCATAATGGTGGCCGTGACGCTCGCGATATTTTTGGCCTACGAGTTCGGCCTTTTGAACTTCGTCTATCTACAGGGGCGCGCCGATGCGCAACAGGACGCGAGAACCGCGGTCGACCTGATATCGAGATACGTGCGGATGAGCGAAGCGGTCGTTTACGGAAAAGGCGACGACCTCGAGTTGCAAGCGGATTCCGACGACGACGGCGAATGGGAGACGCTGCGCTTTTACAAAAACGGCACCGCGCTTCTCATGGACGCGACCGACGGATCTGTCGTGACGACCGAGAAGTTGGCGGACAACTTGAGAAACGGCGACATCTTCATCTATTACGATTCGGGAGGTTCTCGGATAATCGATCAGAACGAGATACCGACGAAGGCCAAGAGGATAAATATAAAGGTGATCATCGACGACAATCCATCTCGACCGCTCGGTGCGTTGACGGTCGAAACGAGCGTCGAGATGCGGAATCGTCAGTAAAGGTGGCGATCATGCTCATGCGAGTTCGAAAGCTCTTGCTCGAAGATTCGGGATGGGCGACCCTGCTGGTCGTCGGAGTCGTGCTCGTCTTGACGATTTTGGGTTTTGCCATAATGGCGAGGAGCGCCAACGAAGAAAGAATAACGCAAAAGAGCGCCGAAGGAACGAGGGCGCTTCACGTCGCCGACGCGGGAATTCAGCAGGCGGTATGGCGCGTCGAACAGAACATGGTGAGCAAGACCGCGCCAAACGATTTTTCGGTCGTTATAAACGACATCGGAGGAAGGGCGGACGTGACCGTGGAAAACGCCGGGGGCTGGTACTGGACGATAACCTCAAAAGGGACCATCGGAAACGTCAGCAGGACCGTGAAAACGACCCTTTTTTACTTTAACCTTTGGGAAACGAGCATGAGCACTGGCGAGCAGGGAATAGAAGGTGGAAACCAGAGCGGCGCCATAAACGGAAACGCCTCGTTTACCGGCCCTTTGTACGTGAGGGGTGGGTTCGCGGTGAGCGGAGATGCGACGTACGAAAAGGGCCCTTTGATGATCTACGACGGCAGCCTTCAGATAGGCGGGTCGGCTAGGGTCGGGTCGCCGGACACTTCGAATCCGGGTTGGTACGGTCCGATAGAGGCGTACATACATCCGACGGGGGACCCTCCGGTATTTGAACTTCGAAGGCCAGATAGGCCGATAACCAGCACGAACGGCCCGCAGTTCTACGCGAAGCGGCTCACGACGAACGTGCCCAAAATCACACTTCCGCGGATGAAGTCGATGGACGAGTACAGGAGCGACGCCAGCGAGCAATCGGTTTGGACTTCGGAAACCGGCAGCAACACCGTCTATCGGCGTTCGGACGGAAGCAACCCCGTGAACTGGAATTACGATTCGGGGCCGTATGGTGAAAAGGTATGGAGCAACGGGGATGCGACGTTTTATCTGAATTCAAGCACGCCGAAGTTCGGATTCGGTCCGGTATCCGGCGTTCAGATATCCGGCACTCCGAAAGACCCGTCTTTGGGGAATATGGAAGCTATCGCCTGGGATCCCGCAAGCCGCACGCTATACTTATCGCAGAACAAAGACGCCACTCCGATGACCGTTTTCGTAAACGGCGATCTGGTCATCGGGGATAACCAAAACAGCGTAACTTATTTCAAAGGCAGGGGAACATTGGTCGTAAATGGGACGATAACGATACATGGGAGGTTCGTTGCCAGCAACAGATCCGACTTTCCGGTGAATCCCTCGACCCAGGAGTCGAGCTCGGTGGGCTTGGTTGCGGCGCAGGACATCGTGGCGGACAGCGGCGGACACATGAACGAAGCCGATCCCGACTACCAAGGCGCTTGGTACGCGGCGGATACCATATCATTCACCAGCAACAACGTGGGCTTTAAAGGCACCTTGATCACGAGCAAGTTGGATTTCGCCCAAAACGCGCACGTATGGTCCACTTCAAACCTTTCCGAGGCTTTGCCTCCGAACCTCCCAGGATCCGATGTAAAAATCAAGCTCATAAGCGGCTGGAGAGAAGTCATACGGTAGCCCAAATGATGCTCAAGTTTCGCCGCATATTGCCGATTAACATGAATGCGCGGTAGAATAGCCGCAAAATTGAAGAAAGCGATCAATTACGCTGACCGATGCCCCGCCTAAAGCAGTCGAAGCTCGCATTTGCCATGCGCAAGTGCGGCTGACAGGAGGTAAGAGTTTTGGGCATCTTTTCTTTTGCTCAAGGTGCGCCCGTCGGGCTGGATATCGGGACGAATACGTTCCGGATCGCCCAGCTCAAATCCGCACAGGATAAGCCCGTGCTGGTAAACTCGGGTTACGTGTGGGTGCCGCCCGGCGTGGTGGTGGAAGGCGAGATAATGGACGTCGAGGCGGCGTCGAGGTACCTTTCCGATCTCTGGCGCAGCCTGCGCCTTTCGGAGAGGCGGGTGATAATCGGCGTCGCCAACCAGAAGGTTGTCGTCCGCTTGATCGAGATGCCCTTCATGGAGAGGGCGGACCTCAGACAAGCCCTGAATTTTCAGGCTCAGGATTACATACCGATACCGGTCGAAGACGCGATAATGGACTTCGATGTGGTCGGCGAGTACACGAGCGAAGAGGGCGAGAGGTTGATGGAAGTCCTTCTCGTAGCCGCTCAGCGCGAAATGGTCGATGCGCACGTCGAAGCCGTTCAAGGTGCCGGCCTGAAGCCGGTGGCCATCGACGTATCGTCGCTCGCCTTCACGAGAGCCATTCTCGCAAACCAGCCTTCCCTTCCGATGGACAACGACGGAGTTGGCGAATTCGAGGCGCTGGCGCTTATAAACGTCGCAGGAGGAACGACGAACATCGTCGTTCTGGAAAACGACGTGCCGAGATTTACGAGGATCAGTTCGTTCGCCGCTAATTCGTTCACGGACGCTCTGAAAGATAAACTTCGCATAAGCTACGAGGAAGCGGAGGAGCTCAAAATCAAAGCGGGATTGCCCCCGCTGAAGAATAGAGGTAATGCCGAAGAGGTAGATGCAGCGGGAGCGGTCGATGAAAGCGCGGCCAAGCTTCAAATCGCCCAATCCGTTTTGGAAGAAGAGATGGGGGCGTTCATCGCCGAAATCAGGAGGTCCCTTGACTATTACCTCGCCCAAACTTCGCGAGTGAGGAGCATAAATAGGGTGATCGTGTCGGGCGGCGGGGTAAAGATGTCGAATTTCGTGGAGTATCTGGCGGATGGTCTTCAGCTCGACGTCGAGATCGGCCATCCGCTGGCCAGGATTAAGGTGGGCGGCAGGCTCGATGCTCAGGAGATCGCGAATGAGGAGCTCAGCATGGCCGTCTGCTTGGGCTTGGCCTTGCGGGGGTTGGAGATTTGATGGTTACTAGGATCAACCTGCTGCCGCCCGAAATCAAGCAAAGGGACAAAAGGGAAAGGCTCGTCGTGTACATGTTTTTGAGCCTTGTACTGCTGGCCGCCTTCATGATGGCCGTGAAGTTTCAAAGGGACCTCAAGATAAGCGAAGCGAAGGCCGAGCTCGAAGGGATAAGAACCGAGGCGGCGAGCGTGGAAAAGAGCATCGCTCAGCTGAAGGAATACGAGGATCGCCAAAAGGAGCTGGTGCGCCTGGAGGGAATCGTCAACGCCGCGATGGCCGGCGCGACCAAATGGAGCAAAGTGTTGACCGATATAAGCATGGTGATCCCAAACGACGTGGTCTTGAAGCAGGTATCTTTCACGAAGGACGGCGCTACCTTCAGCGCCGAGGCCGTTCCATTGGAAGGCCAAGCTGCCGGGCACAAGCCCGTCGCTAAATGGCTGGTCAACTTGTCGAAAGTGCCGTCTTTCAATCGCGTTTGGCTGGGGTCGTCGAACAAGGGCCAAGATGGCAGGCTGACGTTCGATACGACCGTGAAGTTTCAGAGCAAGAGCGGCGATCAGGAGGCATCTAAAGTACCTCCCGCTAAAGGCAATTAGGAGTTGGCGCCGTGAAAGTCAGGCTCGGTTTTCAGCAGCAATTGATCGCGTTTGTATTGCTGTTTATCGGCATCGTGGTGCTGTTCTATTTCTTCGCCTGGAGCCCGCAGACCGAGGAACTAGCCTCCATAGCCAAACAGCGCGCGTCGGAAGAGCAGAAAATCCAGACGGCGAGGGCAACTCTCGCAAGGCTGGAAGGCCTCAAGGAAAGCGCTCCTAAGATCGAGGCGAAAATCATCAAGATCGGAAGAAAAATGCCAAAAGATGCGGATCTGCCGGGCTTGATCATCCAGATTCAGAACATGGCGAACGATTCCAGCGTGAGCGTCGATGCCTTGAGGCCGGCCGAACCGCAACAGGCTTCCGGATATTCGAAGTTGGACGTCGCGGTGAACGTCAAGGGAACCTACGGCGGGATATCCGATTTCTTGTTCAGAATCGAGAATTCGCCCCGCGCGATGAGGGTTGACAACCTTTCCATCTCGCCCGCAGAATATCCGACGCTGCAGGCGTCGCTCACGATATCGACGTTCGTTTTGGGAGACGGGTCGACCGCTCAAAGTGTGCCGCCGGCGATTTCCGGCGGCGGGGGAAAGGCGCAATAATGGCGGATGGGTCGCTTCTCGATAGCGCGAAAAACTTCGCGAGGACGAGCACCGGAAGGGTCGCGATCGCCGTCGCGGCAGTCGCGATCGCGTTGGCGGTGGCCGCATTGCTCTACGTCTATACAGCGGGCGGACAGAAATCCGCCGAACCAGCGGGATCGTCGACGGTAAATAAACCCGCGGGAACGATGGCAAAAGGGGCAGCTGGAAGCGGCACCGAATCCTCGGCGACGGCCGAGCAAATGGAGCCCCCCGTCGCGGTGGATTCGTTCTCCCAAGAGCAGTTCAGGGACCCCTTCAGGCCCATAGATGAATCTGCCACGACCAGCGTGCTCGAAGCTCTTCAGGTGAAAATCAAGGATTCGCTGGGGGGGAGGTCCGGGACTGGATCCTTCTCAGCATCCGGACCGGGCACCGGCAGCTCGGGCGGAGGATCGCTCGTCGATGGGACTCTGAAGCTCGTATCGATTACCGAGAGCGATGGAAAGAAGACGGCGACGGTGAGTTTCGGAGGGAAGAATTACGCGGTCGGCGTCGGGGACAGGATCGACGGCTCTTCGTATCAAGTCGTCGGTATAGGCGCTGATAGCATCGAGCTGCTGTACGGAGACGATAGGCTTACGCTGACGATAGGAGAATCTATCAGCAAGTGATGTTCTGAGGAGCGGTTTAAAGCGTGCAAAGGCGCCTCGATCGTGCGGGCGCCGTTTTATTTCGCGGTTTTAAAAGCTATAATACCTGCAAGCGCCAAGAGCTGAGATATCCGGATGGGGCCGAGCGAATCCGAATCCCTCAGCGGAGGCGGGAATCCAAGAATCGCGGTGATGAACGATTTGATAGCGTATCATACCGCCGGGGAATCGCACGGGCGGGCGCTGGTGGCGATCGTGGAGGGCATTCCCAGCGGCGTTCCGGTGACATCCGAGACCGTCGCGCGGGAGTTGGCGCGGCGTCAGCTCGGATACGGCCGAGGGGGCCGGATGCGAATCGAGCGCGATCGTGGGGAAATCCTAAGCGGGGTGAGGCACGGCCGGACGATCGGAAGCCCGATCGCGATTCTGATCGAAAACGCCGATTGGAAAAACTGGCGAGAAGCGATGGCCGTCGATTCACCGCCAGAGGTCGCGGAGCCGGTTACGGAGCCGAGGCCGGGACATGCCGACCTACCGGGAGCGCTGAAAACCGGCCAGGTGGATATCCGGAACGTCCTTGAGAGGGCAAGCGCGAGGGAAACGGCAGCGCGCGTCGCGGCTGGCTCCGTCGCCAAAGCGTTTCTTTCGGAATTTGACATAGAGATCGTGAGCCATGTCGTCCGCATAGGGAACGTCGAAAGCTCTAGTCGACGTCCCGGCCCTGAAGATCTCAAAGAAGTCGATGGATCGCCCGTTCGGTGCTTCGATGGGCGCGCGTCGGACGAAATGACGAAGGCCATCGATGAAGCGGAAAAGCGCGGCGATACCCTTGGCGGGGTATTCGAGCTGATCGCGTACGGTTGCCCGCCGGGGCTGGGAGGATATGCGGCGTGGATGGATCGGCTTGACGCGCGCATCGCGGCTGCGGTAATGGGCATTCAGGCGATCAAGGGAGTGGAAATCGGCGACGGCTTTGAGCTAGCCAAAGCTCCGGGGAGCGAGGCGCACGATGAGATCGCGTTTTCGACCGAAAGGGGCTTTTACCGCGAAACGAACAGAGCGGGCGGCATCGAAGGCGGTGTGACGAACGGCGAGCCGGTCGTCGTAAGGGCGGCCATGAAACCGATACCGACGCTTCGCAGGCCGCTTCGCACGGTGGACATTCGCACGAAAGAGCCGAAAACCGCTTTGAAGGAGCGAGCGGATATATGCGCCGTCCCGGCCGCGGCCGTCGTCGGCGAGGCGGCGCTGGCGCTGGAGATCGCCCGCGCGATCGTCGAGAAGTTCGGCGGCGACTGCTTGACGGACATAAAAGACTCGGTCGATCGATATAGAGAAAGAATAGCGAGGTAGCCCGGGATCGGTGATCATGGGCAAGAACATCGTCCTTATAGGCTTTATGGGTTCGGGAAAATCTACGGTGGGAAGGCGCCTTGCTCGGAGGCTCGGATACGGATACATCGATACCGACCAAATGGTCGAGTCGAAAACCGGAAAGAAGGTCGCCGAAATCTTCAAGGAGGAAGGAGAAGCCGTCTTTCGAGCGCTGGAGCGACAGATCGTTGAAAAAGCATCATCGTGCGGCGGCAGGGTGATAGCCTGCGGAGGCGGAGCGGTGATCGACCCGGAGAACGTGTTGGCTCTCAAGCGAAACGGAGCATTGATATACCTCAAGGCGTCTCAGGCGTCGCTGATGAAGCGGCTCGAACGGGGGATCGAAAAGAGACCGCTGCTCAAGGGGGAAGACGTAGAAGCGCGGATTCGGGAACTCCTCAAGCAGCGGATTAAAATATACGAGGACGTCGCCGACGAAGTTGTGAACACGGACGGTTTATCACCGGCGGGAGTCGTGGAAGAGATCATGCGAATGGTGAGGTCGAAAAAGGTTGAGCTGTGAAACCGAAATCGCGGTGTCGTTGGGCAAGCGATCGTATGACATACTGGTGAATACGGGTGGGTTGCGCCTGATCGGGGATCTTCTCAAGCGGCGGTTTCCCGACGGCCGAGTCGCCATCATAACGAACGACAGGGTGTGGGCTTTTCACGGTCGGCGCCTAGAGGAGAGCCTGAAAGAAGCGGGTATACCCCACGAGAAAATAGAGATACCCGATGGAGAGTTCGCGAAGTCGCTTTCCATCGCGGAACGCGCGTACGGAGCTCTGATCGATGCCGGATTCGAGAGGGGCGATCCGGTAATCGCCTTCGGGGGAGGCGTAGTGGGCGATCTGGCCGGATTCGTCGCGGCGACATTCTTGCGGGGCGTTCCTTTGGTCCACGTTCCGACGACGCTCGTCGCCCAGCTGGATTCGAGCATCGGCGGAAAAGCCGCCATTAACCACCCAAAAGGCAAGAACATGATAGGCGTGTTCTACCAACCGGCGTTCGTGCTTGCGGACGTGGAGCTGCTGAGAACGCTCGGACCGAGGGAGCTGAAGGACGGCCTTGCCGAGGCGATAAAATACGGATTCATCTGGCAGGATGGCCCGCTGAACTTCATCGAGGACAACCTCGATGGGCTGCTTTCCGCGGCTCCTTCCGCTTTGGAGCCGCTGGTCGCGGAATGTGCGCGGATTAAGGCGAGGATAGTCGAGATCGACGAGAGGGACAAAGGCCTGCGGGCGATCCTCAATTACGGGCACACGTTCGGTCACGCCTTGGAGATAGCGACCGATTTCGCTTACAGCCACGGCGAAGCGGTCGCGATCGGAATGTCGTTCGCCGCCGAGCTGGCATCGAGGCTGGGGATGATCGACGAAGCTCTCGTCTATCGGCACAAGCGCGTGCTCGAGAGGGCCGGGCTTCCCACTAAGCCCGAAAGGGTCGATATCGGCTCCGTCATTCGGGCGATATCCGTCGACAAAAAAAGGCGCCTCAGAGAGAACTATTTCGTTCTTTTAGAGGGGTTGGGAAGGCCCGTGATAAGGGCCGTTCCAGAAGAGACGGTGATCGAGTTGATCGTCAATGCGGTCGGATGAAAGGCGGGAAAGTTGAAGAGGATATTGGTGATCCACGGTCCGAACTTGAACCTCCTTGGGGAACGCGAGGCTGCCATTTACGGCACTGAAACCCTCGAAACGATAAACGCGAAGATAAGGGAGGAAGCATCTCAGCATCAAGTTGAAGTTGAGGCTTTTCAATCGAACCACGAAGGATCGATCGTCGATAAGATCCAGGAGGCCAAGGGCGCCTTCGATGCGATAATAATCAACCCGGCGGCGCTGACCCACTACTCGATTTCGATAAGGGACGCCATCGCCGCAACCGAGATGCCCGTCGTGGAAGTTCACCTTTCGAACATATACCGCCGCGAGGATTTCAGGAAAACGTCGGTGATCGCGCCAGTCGCGGTCGGGCAGATTTCTGGATTCGGTTCGGACGGATATGTGCTCGCCATCAGGGCCATCGTCCAGCTCTTCAGGAAGGGAATCTAGTGTTCGCCGCGCGCTTGAGGAAACTCAGGGTCGCCCTTGCGGATAAGAACGTCGACGCGTTTCTCGTTACAAATCGCTCGAACATTTTTTACTTGACGGGATATTCGGGTGCTCTTTCAGAAGACTTCTTCGCGCTGTTGGTGTCGCCTTCCGACGCGATTTTTTTCGTCGATTCCAGGTATATGGAGGAAGCCAGCGCCGAGTCCGCGATCGCGGTAGCGGAGCTTGAAAAGAAATCGTTAGAAGAGATCGGCGCTCATTTGCCAGAGGGGGCCAAAAGGCTGGGTTTTGAGCCCGAAGCTTTAACCGTCGCTCAGCATGGGAAACTTTCTCGGGCTTTGCCGGACATCGAGCTCGTTGCGATAAGCGGTATCTCTTCCATCAGAAGGTGCAAGGACGAACGCGAAACACAATGCATCGCCAAAGCCGCGGCGATAGCGGATGCCGCTTTCGAGCACGCTCTGGGTTTGTTGGCCCCGGGCGTTACCGAGCGAGAGGTGGCGCTCGAAATCGATCACTTCATGAGAAAAAAGGGAGCGGACGGGCCCAGTTTCGATCCGATAGTAGCTTCGGGCGCCAGGTCGGCGGTGCCGCACGCGACGGTTTCGGATAAACCGATAAGCTCGGGGGATTTCGTCGTTTTGGACATCGGCGCGAGGTACGCCGGATACTGCTCGGACATGACGAGGACGGTCGTCGTGGGAAAGCCGAGCGACGAGCAAAAGGAGATCTATCGAACCGTGCGGGAAGCGCAGGCGATGGCGCTCGAGAGGGTGAGGGCTGGAGCTTCGTGTCGAGAGCTGGATGGGCTGGCCAGGGGTCGCATTGAGCGCGCGGGATTCGAGGGGAAGTTTTTGCACGGGCTGGGCCACGGCGTGGGGATAGAAGTCCATGAAGCACCCACCATCTCCCAGGAGAGCGCCGATTCCCTGGAGGCGGGCGAAGTGATCACCGTGGAGCCCGGAATATACGTTTCTGGCTTCGGAGGCGTGAGGATCGAGGACCTGGTTCTGGTTTCGGGCGCTGGAGCCGAAAACCTCAGTCGCTCGCCCAAAGATCTGATCGAGGTTTGACCGTTTTCAGGCGACCCATTTCTCGGCGGCGGTTTTGATATAATATGCGCGTATCGCGGACGGAAATCGCGGGATAAAGGCCGCAATAGTTGGGAGGATTGAGCAGCGAAATGATCTCGACGAACCAGTTCAAGAACGGGATGACGATCGAAGTCGACGGCAAGATCTACATGATCGTCGAATTTCAGCACGTAAAGCCCGGGAAGGGCGGCGCGTTCGTGCGAACGAAGCTCAAGGATATCAAGACCGGCGCCGTCGTCGACAGGACTTTTCGCGCCGGGGAGAAATTCGATCAAGCGCAAATGACGCGCCGCCAAATGCAGTACCTGTACAACGATGGAGCCGGATACGTTTTTATGGATAATGAGACGTACGATCAGCTGAACCTCGACGCCTCGGTGGTGGCGGATGCTTCCCGGTTCTTGAAAGAAAACGAGGTCGTCCTGGTGGTTTTCACCGATGGCGTTCCCGTAGGCGTGGAGCTGCCAACGGCCGTGGAGCTCGAAGTCGTGGAGACAGATCCGGGGCTGCGCGGAGATACCGCGACCGGCGGAACGAAACCCGCCACTTTGGAAACCGGCGCCGTGATTCAAGTCCCTCTTTTCATCCAAGTGGGCGAAAAAGTTAGAGTCGATACGAGAACAGGAGAATACATCACGCGGGCTTAGCCCGGATGCCCGATCGCCGGCGCAAAGCTCGATTGCTTGGCTTAAGAGCTCTGGCTCGGCAGCTTGAACGCGGCTTGAGCTTGCCTCGCCGGTCCCGCGGGCGCCGCGCCCGGCGAGGCAATCGATTCTAGACGTTTCCTTGCGAGAGGTCGGTACTTCACGGTGCAACCGGCCTTGGGTTATAATTACTTAACTTTGAAACGATTTGTGAACTAAAAGGATCCGCCCATGGAACGAAAACCCGTAAAAATATGCGATACGACGCTGCGCGATGCCCATCAGTCGCTGTGGGCGACGCGGATGAGAACGGAGGATATGCTGCCGATTCTCGACAAGTTAGACGAGGTCGGGTATTTCTCCGTCGAAATGTGGGGCGGCGCCACTTTTGACGCCTGCTTGCGCTTCTTGGACGAAAATCCGTGGGACAGGCTTCGAGTGGTGAAGAAGCACATGAAGAGGACCCCCCTTCAGATGCTCCTTCGCGGTCAGAATTTGGTGGGTTATCGACAGTATCCGGACGATATAGTCAGGCGATTCGTCCACCACGCAGCGAAGAACGGAATGGATATATTCAGGATATTCGATGCCCTGAACGATACCCGCAACCTCAAGACCTCGATAGAAGCCGTGAAAGAAGCCGGAAAGCACGCTCAGGGGGCCGTCTGTTATACGATAAGTCCGGTTCATACGCTCGAGCATTACGTCGAAACCGCCCTCGAGCTCGCGGAAATGGGGGTGGACTCCATATGCATCAAGGATATGGCGGCGCTCCTTTCGCCATATCGCACTTATAAACTGGTCGAGCGCTTGCGCAAAGAGATCGACCTCCCGATCCATCTCCACTGCCACTATATCGGCGGCATGGCGCCGATGAACTATCTCAAGGCGATAGAAGCGGGCGTCGACATAATCGACACCGCGACGACGCCTCTGGCTTTTGGAAACTCCCAGCCCGCCGTCGAAATGATCGTCGCCGCGATCAAGGACACCCCGTACGACTCGGGCATAGACATAGATAAGCTCTATGAGATAGCCCACTATTTCGAGAAGGTAAGGGCAAAGCGGGGCTTCCTGCGGGGAGTTACCTCTCTCACCCACATGCAGGTTTTTTCTCACCAGGTTCCGGGCGGCATGATTTCGAACCTCGTAAGCCAACTGGAGCAGCAAAAAGCGGTGGACCGCTTGGACGAGGTATTGCAGGAGATACCCCGCGTGAGGGCGGAAGTCGGATACCCGCCGCTGGTGACTCCCCTCTCGCAGATAGTCGGAACCCAGGCGGTATTGAACGTGCTCACCGGCAAGCGCTGGGCGATAATCCCGGACGAGATGAAGCAATATATCAAGGGTTTGTACGGCAAGCCGCCCGGTCCGATGGCGCCGGAAATAGAGGAAAAAGTCCTCAATGGCGCCGAGCCAATCGATTGCAGGCCTGCGGATTTGATCAAGGAGACGTTCGCGGATTTCGAGCGCGAAATAGGGGATTTAGCCAAGGATGAGGAAGACGTTATTTCGTACGCGCTTTTTCCGAAAGAGACGCGCGAATATCTGGAGCGTCACAGAGAGGGAGCCGAGAAGGCGGTCTTCATGATGAGCGAGGAAATAAGGGCCGTCAGGGAGGATGGGTTTATGGATGTGAATCAGGTGAGGGATCTCATAAAGCTCGTCGAACAAAGCGACGTCAGCGAAGTGGTCGTGGAAGAGGCTGGCGTTAAGATAGCGGTTCGAAAGGGCGGGGCCGTGGCGATAGAGGCTCCCGGAGCGAGCAAAGAGGCTGAGGCCCGGGGTTCGGCGCAGGCGCCGAGCGAAGAGAAAGCGAGCTCCGCCGAAGCATCCTCCCATCCCGATCATTGGAAGAAAATATCCTCGCCGATGGTCGGAACGTTCTACAGGGCTCCAGCCCCCGGCGCCGATCCGTTCGTGCAGGTTGGAGATCTTGTCGAAGCGGGCCACACCGTCTGCATCGTCGAGGCGATGAAGCTGATGAACGAAATCTCCATGGAAGAAACCGGAATAATAAGAGAAATCCTGGTCGAAAACGCCGAGCCGGTGGAGTACGGACAGACCCTCATATTGTACGAACCGGCCGAAGACTGAGGGGCGAAAGGCGGAGCATGTTTAGAAAAGTTCTGGTGGCCAACCGAGGCGAGATAGCCGTTCGCGTGATCAGGGCTTGCAAAGAGCTGGGAATATCGACGGTCGCGGTGTACTCGGAAGCCGACTCGGAATCGCTGCACGCGAAGCTGGCGGACGAGGCGATATGCATCGGACCACCTCCGAGCCAGCGCAGCTATTTGCAGATTCCGAGCATAATCAGCGCCGCAGAAGTGACCGGAGCGGAAGCGATACATCCCGGATACGGCTTTTTGGCGGAGAACGCCCAGTTCGCCGAAGCGTGCCGGGCGTGCGGAATAACTTTCATCGGGCCGCCGCCTGAAGCGATAGAGGCGATGGGGCATAAGGCCGAAGCCCGCCGAAGAATGCGGGAGGCGGGCATACCGGTCACTCCCGGAAGCCAGGGATCGGTGAAGGATGAGCGGGAAGCGATCGCCGCGGCGGCCGAGATAGGCTATCCGGTGATGATAAAAGCCTCGGCCGGAGGAGGCGGCAGGGGCATGCGCGTCGCCCAAAATGAAAAGGAGCTGACCAAACTCCTGCCCACCGCGCAGGGCGAGGCGCAAGCGGCGTTTGGCAGCGGCGATGTTTACATCGAGAAGTTCATCGAAAAGCCGAGGCACATCGAATTTCAAGTCCTTGCCGACCTTTACGGAAACGCCGTGCATTTGGGGGAGAGGGATTGCTCGATTCAGAGGCGCCATCAGAAACTAATAGAAGAGTCGCCATCGACCCTTCTGAGTCCGGAGCTGAGGGCCGAAATGGGGGAAGTCGCCGTTAAAGCCGCAAAAGCGGTTGGGTACGCGAGCGCTGGAACGGTCGAATTTCTGGTCGATGGAAGCGGGCGCTACTATTTCATGGAAATGAACACGCGGATCCAAGTGGAGCATCCGGTTACCGAAATGGTAACCGGAATCGATATCATCAAGAAGCAAATCGAAATCGCGGCGGGCGAGAGGCTGAATATATCTCAGGGTCAAGTTGACCTCAACGGTCATGCGATAGAGTTTCGCATAAACGCCGAAGATCCGGAGCGGGATTTCCTTCCATCGGGGGGAAAGGTATCTCTCTACAATCCCCCCGGAGGACCCGGCATAAGGGTGGACAGCCATCTTTATACGGGGTATGAGGTTCCGGTGTTCTACGATTCGCTCCTGGTCAAGCTGATCGCGTGGGGAGCGGATCGCAGTGAAGCCATCTCAAGGGGCAAGCGCGCGCTCGATGAAATGATAATCCTCGGAGTTCCCACCACGATCGATTTCCATCGCAGGGTTCTCGACGACGAGGACTTCGTCGCGGGGGATATCTTTACGGATTTCATCGCATCGCGCGTTCTCAGCGAGGTGCGATAGGTTGAGCGCAGCTGAAATCGGAGACGTCAAGATTGCGCCGGGCGTTCTGGAGCTGATCGTCGGCCTCGCGGCTACGGAGGTCGAGGGCGTCGCCTGGCTTTCTGGCGGTGCGATCGGCGCCATTTCCGATTGGCTCAAGCGAGGGCCCGCCAAAGGCGTGAGGGTTGATTTCCAGGACTCGGCGGTCGCCGTCGAGCTTCATTTGGTGATAGAATACGGCAGTCGGTTGCCCGATGTGGCGAGGAACGTGCAGGAAAACGTCAAGAAAGCCGTCGAATCGATGACGAACTGCACGGTGAACGCCGTTGACGTATATGTGGATGGGCTTTCAGATCGGGGAGCTCGATAAGGGGTTGTTATGCGTCCCCGCCATAAAGCGAGAAAAGACGCACTCGAAGTGCTCTTTCAAAGAGACATAACGGGCCAGGCGCTTGAAGAGATAATTCAGAATCGGGAGGCGGCCTTCGGAAGCGTCCTGAGCGATTTCGCCGTAAACCTGATTTACGGCGTGGCTGAGCACCAGGAGGAAATAGATCGACTGATCCGCTCGCACGCCGATCATTGGTCGCTGGAGCGGATGTCGCTTGTCGACAGGAATATAATTAGAATCGGACTTTACGAGATCCTATACGAGCCGGATATACCGATTAACGTTTCGATCAACGAAGCGGTGGAGTTGGCCAAAGTGTACGGCGACATGGACGAGTCCAGCAAGTTCGTGAACGGCATTCTGGGCCGGATTGCTGCCGAGCTAAAAGGAGGAGCCAAAGAAGCGTAGAATTCGGTCCGAGCGGAGATTTTAATTTGTCGGCGCGCAAGATGGGCTTTTGAGAGTTTCGACGCCGGCCGGGAATTCGAATCATCGTCCGAGGAGCTTAGAAATGAACGAGGAATTGACGTTCGATCAGGCGCGAGTGCGGCTGGAGGAGATAATCGATCTGCTGAAATCGAAAGAAATCGATCTGGACCGGTCCATCGATTTGCTAGAAGAAGGCGTGAGGATAGCCGCCTTATGCTCCGAGCGACTTGCGGATAACGCGTCGATCGCCGCCGAAAAAGCGATCGCGGATGATCGCTCCGCGGAGGAGGACTCGCCGCCGGCAACCGACCGCGGCGATGAAGATCTTGAGCGCTAGGTATCCGGAATCGACGAGGGAGTTGATAGAAAACGCCCTCAAGAGCTTCTTCCCAAAAGACGGACGGGCTGGACGGCTATGCGAAGCGATGGCGCACAGCCTTTTTTCGGGCGGCAAAAGGTTCCGGGGGATCCTCGTCGTCGAGACCGCCAGGTCGTTCGGGATGGCCCCGGAAAAGGCTTTGCCGACAGCTTGCGCGATCGAATACATCCACACTTACTCGCTGATCCACGACGATTTGCCCCCGATCGACGATGACGACCTCAGGCGCGGTAAACCCACGTGTCACGTTCTCTACGGCGAGGACATAGCGATTTTGGCCGGGGATGCCCTGTTCGCGGAGGCGTTCAACCTCATAGCCGCGAAGCAAGAAGCGGCTGACCCATCGCGGGTAACCAGGGTGATCAGGGAAATCGCCGAAGCAACAGGGGTGAACGGTATGGTCGGCGGCCAGGTCGTGGATGTGATGTCGTCCGGTAGGTCTGTGAGCGGAGAAACGCTCGAATTCATCCATCGCCGCAAAACCGGCGCTCTGATCAGGGCTTCGGGTCGTTCTGGTGCGATCTTGGCCGGAGCGGATGATCGGTCGCTCGAGAAAATCAGCGATTACGCGGAGAACCTGGGATTGGCGTTTCAAGTTACCGATGATATTCTTGATGTGGTCGGAAACACCGGCCTAATGGGTAAGACGACGGGAAGCGACCAGCGCAAGAAAAAAGCGACGTATCCGGGCATCTACGGGCTCGAGCGCGCTCGAAAATTCGCCCGCGAAAGGGTCGAGGCCGCCAAAGCGGCGTTGATCGATCTCGACCTGGAAACGGAGGTTTTGAGCGAACTCGCCGATTTCGTATACGAAAGGCAATGGTAGATGGATTATCCGGTTCTCAACACCATCGATAGCCCAGAAGATCTGAAATCGGTGCCTTCGAGCGAGTTGAAACGCCTTGCAGAGGAAATCCGCCTGAAAATAATCGAAACCGTGGCGGTCAACGGCGGCCATCTCGCTCCGAACTTGGGAGTGGTCGAGCTGACGATCGCGCTTCATCGGGCTTTGAACAGTCCGAAGGACAAGATCGTCTGGGATGTGGGCCATCAGTGCTACGTCCATAAGCTGCTGACCGGCAGGCGCGATCGCTTTGAAACGCTCAGGCGGTACGGGGGATTGTCGGGATTTCCAAAGCGGGCGGAAAGCGAGTACGATTCATTCGATACCGGCCACGCCAGCAATTCTCTGTCTGTGGCTTTGGGACTCGCGGAAGCTCGGGACAAGCGCGGAGGCGATGAGACCATCGTCGCGGTGATAGGCGATGGAGCGCTGACCGGCGGCATGGCCTTTGAGGCACTTAACCAAATAGGTCACCTGGGAACGAGGCTGATGGTGGTTCTCAACGATAACGAGATGTCGATAGCGACCAACGTCGGCGCATTGGCGCGCTATCTCGCCAGGATTCGCCTCGATCCGCTTTACAGCAGATTTCGAGAAGGAGTCGAAGAGGGTTTGAAGAGAATTCCGGCTATCGGAGAGCACCTGTACGAGGTCGGAAAGCACGTAAAGGAAAGCATGAAGGCCCTAATAGTGCCTGGGATGCTCTTCGAGGAGCTGGGTTTTCGCTATATCGGGCCGATCGACGGTCACGACGTGGAGGAGATGGAGCTGAACTTCAAGCTGGCATCCCAGGCCGATAAGCCCGTTTTGCTGCACGTCCTGACGAAAAAGGGGTTCGGATATGCGCCGGCCGAGCTGGAACCGGATCGCTTTCACGGAACGCCGCCCTTCGAGCGGGCCAACGGCGAGGCGAAAGGCGACGGAGGCGTCCCGACCTATACCGACGTATTCGCCGATGCGATGGTTGAGCTCGGCGGGATGGACGAAAGGATTATAGCCATTACCGCGGCGATGCCGTCCGGAACAGGCCTGGATCGGTTCGCCGAAAGGTATCCGGAGCGCTTTTACGATGTGGGCATCGCCGAGCAGCATGCCGTGACCTTCGCGGCGGGCCTCGCGCTCGGTGGCTACCTGCCCGTCGTGGCGATATATTCGACCTTTCTGCAGCGGGCGTACGACCAACTGATCCAGGACATCTGCTTGCAGAATCTCCACGTCGTTTTCGCCATCGATCGCGGAGGTGTGGTCGGAGAAGATGGACCAACTCATCACGGCGCATTCGATCTCTCCTATCTGCGGCAAATGCCGGGGATGGTCGTGATGGCGCCAAAAGACGAGGCCGAGTTGAGAGACATGCTGTATACGGCGATCAGTCTGGATGTTCCGGTCGCATTGCGCTATCCGAGGGGCCGGGGAATCGGCGTTGACGCTTCGAAGCCGATGAGCCTCGTTGAGGTCGGGCGCGCGGAAGTGCTGAGGGAAGGAAGGGATGCGTGTCTCTTGGCTATCGGCCGCATGGTTCAAGAAGCGCTGAAGGCGGCGGAGATGCTCGAGAGAAAGGGGATCGCAACGTCCGTCGTAAACATGCGGTTCGCCAAGCCATTGGATAAGCAAGCGATCCTTTGGTCGGCCTCCAATCACGAGCTCGTCGTGACGGTGGAGGAAAACAGCGCGGTCGGTGGGTTCGGAAGCGCGGTCCTCGAAGCGCTTTCGGACCTGCGCTCTAAGCCGGAGGTGCTCCGCCTCGGGCTTCCGGACGAATTCATACCGCACGGCCCGATAAGCAGGCTGCTTGCCGATGTAGGGCTCGATGCCGAGGGAATTGCGGCCGCGGTGTTGGGGCGGATGGAGGCCGCGAGTGGCGAAAGAAAGAAAATCGGCCGCTCCATAAACGCGGTTGCCGAGCTGTAAACCGCAAATGGTAAAGAAGCGAGCCGATCTGTATCTCGTCGAGCAGGGCATAGTTGATAGCAGAGAAAAAGCGAAGCGCCTGATCGAAGAGGGAAAAGTTTTCTCAAATGGGCGCCTGATCGTCAAACCGAGCACTCTCCTCGAAGAGGGCAGCGCCATCGAAGTTGAAGAACGCCCCCCTTACGTATCTCGCGGTGGACTGAAGCTGGAAAAGGCGATCCACTTTTTCGGGATCGACGTGCGCGGGAAAAAAGCCATCGACGTCGGGGTTGGAACCGGCGGCTTCACGGACTGTTTGCTGAAGCACGGTGCCGATCGCGTCATAGCGGTCGATGTGGGCTACGGCCAAGTGGCGTGGCGCATAAGGACCGATCCTCGCGTATTTCTGCTTGAACGGACAAACATTCGCGATCTAAGACCCAGCGACGTGCCTTTTCGAGCTGATATAGCGACGGTCGATCTCTCCTTCATCTCGGTCAGAAAAGCGATCGATGCCCTTAAAGACCTGGTTAAATCCGGCGGCGAATTGGTCGTGCTCGTCAAGCCCCAGTTCGAGGCCGGGAGAGACCGCGTGGGCAAGAAGGGAATCGTGCGCGATCCCGCGACGCACGCATCGGTCCTGGCCCATATGGTCGAATTTATGGAGGGCTCCGGCATCTCCGTGCGCGGTTTGACGCACTCCCCGATAAAGGGCGCCGAGGGGAACATCGAGTTCCTGCTCTACGGCGCTTTCGAGCTCGCCAAGACTCTGCTTGATTGGTCTGGTAAGATAAAAGCGGTCGTGGAAGAAGCTCATCGAGAGCTCGGAGGTTAGCATCGATATGGCCGAAAGGAACGAAGCGAAAATCCGCAAAGTGGCGATAGTTCCCCATCTCAAGAAAGAAAAAGTCGGAGAAATCACGCTTAGGCTCGTGAAGTGGTTGGAAGATCGCGGTATAGTCGTCGTTCTTTCGGCCGAAGAAGCGTCCCAAATCGGCCGAGGCGACTTGGCTCAAAGCCAAGCCGCATTCCCGGACGCCGACCTTGTGGTTTCTTTGGGTGGGGACGGGACGATATTGAGATCGGCTCGGCTTTTGCGGGGTCGACGAACTCCCATCCTGGGGATCAACTTGGGAACCCTCGGTTTTTTGACCGCGGTGGAGCTCGACCGATTGTTCGAAGCCATGGAAAAAGTCTTGAAGGGAGAGTTTTCGATCGACGAGCGCATGATGCTCGAATGCGAAATTACCTTTTCTTCGGGTGAGCGGTCTAGGCACTTGGCTTTGAACGAGGTGGTCGTCGAGCGAGGCGAGCGGCAGCGTATGGTTCCGATAGAGGTTCGCGTCAACGGTGCATTTTTCAACAAATACACCGCGGACGGCCTTATCTTGGCCACTCCGACGGGATCGACGGCGTATTCTTTTTCGGCCGGAGGGCCGGTCGTTGCGCCGAATAACGAAGTCACGATCATGACGCCCATAAGTCCTCACTCCCTGTTTGGCCGGTCTGTCATCCTAAATCCGAAAGATAGAGTTGAGGTTAAGGTTCCTAGCGCACTCGAGACCGTCGTGGGAATCGACGGCGTCATAATCGCCAGAAGCGACGCCGTAACCGCATTGAACGTGAGGCGTGCCGAAGAGCGAACGCTGCTGGCGAGGGTCGATGCGCGCGATTTTTACGCCACCTTTCGCGAGAAGCTGAGGTATTGGGACTTCTGGACGGAGATGGGATGATCGAGGTCTGATAGCCATGTTGCTCGAGCTCAGAATCGAAGACTTGGCCCTTATCGAGAAAGCGAAGGTCGAGTTCGGGCCGGGCCTGAACGTTTTAACGGGCGAAACCGGAGCCGGCAAGACGATAGTCGTGGAGGCTATCAATCTCCTGATCGGAGGGAGAGCCGACTCCGGAATGGTGCGAGCGGGAGCCGAGAGGGCAAAAGTCGAAGGTCTCTTTTCCGTAAAGGGCATCGGTCTGGCGGATGACCTGCAAGATTTCGTCGACGGAGACGAGGTCTCCGTGGCGAGGATAATGACGAGAGATGGGAAAAGTCGCTGCTATCTCAACGGAGGACCGATTACCGTCGGCCAGCTCGCGAAGCTCGGTGCGGCTTTGGTCGATCTGCACGGCCAACACGACCAGCAATCGCTGTTTCGGACCTACACCCATCTCGATTTTTTGGATAATTACGGCGGAAGCCGAGTCCTCGAGCTGAGAAGCAAGGTCGCCGAGCTCTACGGTCGCTGGAAGGAAACCCTGCGCCGCCTCGAAGAAATCAACCGCTCTGAGAGCGAGCTTTTGGCCAGAAAAGATCTTCTGGAGTTCCAAGTGAGCGAAATCGAGCGGGCCAATCTCGAGGTGGGCGAGGAGGAGAAGCTCAAGGACGAGCGCGATCTCCTGAGGCACCTGGAAAAAGTTTTCGGCGCGGTCTCGGCGGCCTTGTTCGGTCTGGCCGATGGCGGAGAGCGCGAAGCGGCAGCCGACCGGATTGCCGAGTCGATGGCGTCGCTCAAGGCGGTCGAGGGCATCGATGCCGGGCTCGACCGGTTGACCGAAAGAATAAGTAGCGTTTATTATGAGCTCGAAGATTGCATCGGAGAGCTCAGGTCTTATCTTCAGGAGCTCTCGTTCCCCCCAGGAAGGCTGGACGATGTAGAGGCCAGGCTGAACGAGATCGACTTGTTGAAAAGGAAATACGGAAGGTGCGTTGCCGATGTTTTGGCATACAAGAATAAAGCTTTACATGAACTTGAGTCATTAAGCGACGTCGGCGGCGCCAAAGATAAGCTGGGGACCGCGCTGGCCGAGGTCGAAAGGGAATTGGCGAGAGCCGCTTCAAAGTTGTCGGAGGAGAGAAAAGTCATTGCGTCGAAGTTCGAAAATGCGGTCGTTGCGGAGCTGAGGGAACTGGGAATGAAAGGCTCCGGCTTTTGCGTAGCGCTCAGGAATCGAGAGTTGGACGGCGAACGCGCGGCGGATGGCTGCGGGCTTGCTCTGGACGGCCGAGGAGCGGACGATGCGGAATTCATGATTTCGCCGAACGCCGGCGAAGGGATGAGGCCGCTGTCGAAGATAGCTTCGGGTGGCGAGATATCAAGGGTGATGCTGGCGCTGAAGATGGTTCTTTCCGCGGCGGATCCGGTGCCGACGCTTATTTTCGACGAGATCGACGCCGGAATAGGAGGGGAAGTGGCTAATGCGATCGGTGCAAAGCTCGCGAGACTTAGCCGTCGCCACCAAGTGCTGGTCGTTACGCATCTGGCGCAAATCGCGAAATACGCGGACGAGCATTTCGTCGTTTCGAAAGAAAGCAAAGGGGCGAGAACGATCACCGATATAAATCGCTTGGGGAACGAGGGGAGGATCGCCGAAATCGCTCGAATGCTGGGCGGGGCGGCGTCCTCCGATATAGCTTATCGGCATGCATCCGAAATGCTCAATGCGGCCGAAGAAGAGCGCAAATCGGCACTGGAGAGCCGTTGAAGAGGCTGGATATCGACCGCGACTGGACCGCGCGCGATAGGATAGCCGCCAAGCGGCGTGCGGCCAAGAAAGCCCGCGTTGCAGCCCGAGTCAAGTACGGGCTGGCGATCGGCGCCGCGGCGTTGATAGTCCTGGCGGGATACGGGGCGAAAGACAATAAGCATCGAGCGCCCGCCGGGCTATCGGCGAACCGATCTGCGAAGACGAGCAGGAAGTCTAGGGAGCAGATGAGGTATATCGCTGGGGTGGACGGCACCTCGCTGCGATTGGCCGCGCCGGCTGACGACGGCAACCTCGTCGGGATCGGCTATCACGAGGCCGAAAACAAAAAATCGAAGAGGTTGGTCCCCATAGGCAGTTACATCGCGGATGAGACCACCGGAAGCGTCGCGAGGGCTTACGGGGGCGGGGCTTCGGTGGTTGCTTTCGTGATGTCGAGCCGCTACCGGGGCAGCGATCCAAAATCTTCGGTGGACGTTGCGGTTAAACCGAATTCGATCATAAAGAGTCCCGTAACCGGCATCGTCTCGAAAGTCAGGGAATATTATTTGTACGGGCGATACTTCGACTACCATGTGGAAATCACTCCCGATGGGTATCCGAATTTGAGGGTTGCGATCATTCATCTGGACAAACTGAGGACGTCCACGGGGAAGCGCGTGGTAGCGGGCGTTACCGAGATAGGGACCGTGCGAGTGCTCGATGGGTTGGATACCCAGATCAACTGGTACCTCCCCAAGCCCTATGACCACGTTCATATTCAGGTGAATCCCGCATCCGATGAAGAGGTGCCGGTCGAGGAATGATGGCGGACGGGCGTTCGATCGCGGGTACGGCCAAACTCGACAAAAGAACAAAAAACTTGGTGAAGCGGTTGACCAAGGACGACATCGCCATAATCGATCACAGGGATTTGGATAGGGTCACAGCGGAGTCGCTTGTGGAAACCGGCGTAAAGGTCGTGGTAAACGCGAGCAACTTCATTTCGGGAAGCTATCCCAACATAGGGCCTTTGATCTTGGCCGATGCGGGCGTAATGCTGGTGGACGGCGTCGGGGCGGACGTATTTGGGATGATAGCGGAAGGAGACCGCCTTGTTCTCAAAGGCGGTGCCCTTTATAGGGGCGATGAGCTGGTCGCTCGCGGTAGGGTATTGACGGTCGATGAACTCGAAAAGCAGCTCGAATCCGCGAGCGCGAATCTGGGCGAGGCGCTGGAGCGCTTCGCGACGAACACCCTGGATTATTTGAGAAAAGAAAAAGCGCTGATCATCGACGGAACGAGGATTCCGCCCACGAGAACGAATTTCACCGGCAGGCACGCTCTGGTGGTCGTCCGCGGGTATGGCTACAAATCGGACCTTCAGGCTCTCAGGCCGTATATTCGCGAGGTGAAACCGGTCTTGGTCGCGGTCGATGGAGGGGCCGACGCTTTATTGGCCGAAGGCCACAAGCCGCACGTTATAATCGGAGATATGGACAGCGTGAGCGATAAAGCGCTGAAATGCGGGGCCGAGTTGATCGTTCACGCTTATCCCGGAGGTCGCGCTCCAGGCTTAAAGCGCGTAGAAGAGCTTGGCCTCAAGGCTTCCCTGTTCGAGGCCGCCGGAACGAGCGAGGACATTGCGCTGCTTCTGGCGTACGAAAAGGGAGCCGAGTTGATCGTGGCCGTGGGAACGCACGCTAACCTGATCGAATTTTTGGACAAGGGGAGAGCCGGAATGGCGAGCACTTTTTTGGTCAGGCTGAAGGTGGGCGGCAGATTGGTGGATGCCAAAGGCGTAAACAAGCTTTACAGGAGCTTGGTGAAATTAGGCCATCTCCTCTTGTTGACGGCCGCCGCGCTGACGGCAATGGTTGCGATTTTCTTTTCATCGCCGCTGATTCGCCAAACGATCAGGTTGCTGATATTGCGCTTGAGGTTGGCGATCGGGTTTTAAGTTCGAGCGGCGCTGGCCGCAGCAGGGGTGTTCGACTTGTTCGATATGAGGTATCACATAGCATCGCTGGTCGCGGTATTCCTCGCATTGGCCGTCGGAATAGTCCTCGGAACGGTGATCGTCGATAAAGGCGTTCTCGTCGACCAGCAAAAAGCCATGGTCGAGAGGCTTGAAAAGGATTTCAAGCTCCTGAGGGCAGAAAACGCGGCTTTAAATTCCGAGCTGCGAAAAAAAGATCAATACTTGAAGGAATCGTTTTTTCCCCTTATTAAAGATAGGCTTATCGGCCAAAATATAGCTATAATCGTCACCTCTGCGACCGACGGCAGCTTGAAGCGTTCGATAGAAGAGGCGATCCGGAGGTCGGGCGCCTCGGTGGTGACGATTTCGCTCAATTTACCCTGGAGGCTGGAGGAAAAAAACATCCAGGAAAAGCTCGCTCCCCACATACAGCAAGCTCAAGGGGCGACGACCCAAGAGAAGGTTCTGACCAGGCTAGCGGATTACTGCTCTTCGCCTCCGGCAGACAACAAAGTGCTGATGGACCTAGCGGCCGCGGGGCTCATCGGCGTCGATTCGCTGCCTCAGGTCCAACCGACGGCGGTTCTGATCGTGGGCGGATCCGACGGGCGGGATACGTCCAGAGAGGTAGACGCGGTGTTGATAGAAAGGCTGAAAGCGAACAAGGTCAGGGTGGTCGGGGTCGAACCGAAGTCGAGGAAGATTTCGTACATGGGCATATATCAACGCTTGGGTATTTCGACGGTCGACAACGTCGACGAGCAAGTCGGCCTGTTGTCCACGGTGTTTGCGCTAGCCGGTGCCGATGGAAATTTCGGCGTGAAATCAACCGCTGACCGGATGATGCCAGCCTTCGGGCAGTGAGCGATCGGATGCCGATTCTGCCGATGGGGGAAGCCTTTGACTCGCCGAATACTCTACGTGATAAGGCCGGTCGCGGGGGGAATGAGGCAGCACTTAGCCCTCTTGGTTAAGCACCTCGATCGAAGCGAATTCGAGCCGTTGGCGATCGTGCCAGACGATCCTCTTGCCGAGCGCCTGAGAAGCTTGGAAGTCGATGTGCGGGTTTTGAGAGCGGTTGGCTCAGCGAATCCGTTGTCGGTTTGCGCGACTGCCCTGGCGGTGATCAGGATGGTCAAAGAGAGAAAGGTATCTCTGGTCCACAGCCACGGTTATCGGGCGGCCATCGGCGCTGGGGTCGGAGCCCTGGCATCCGGCGTTCCGCACGTGGCTACGATCCATACCGAAATTGGCGGCAAGAAAAGCGCCGGATTTGTCGGCAGGGCGACTCAAATCGCCGTGGCCGGCCTCAGCCGGAGGGTCATCGCGGTTTCCAAAGGAATAGCCGACTCATTTGCGGTGCGTAAGGTGAAGTCGGACAAGGTGAAATTGGTGTCGAACGGCGTTGAAATACCCTATGGGCAGCGGCGCGGTCGGACTGGCGGCGCGGTCGTCGGCACTGCGGCAAGGCTATCGCCCGAAAAGGGAATCGATCTGTTTATTGAGGCCGCTCGCTTGATCGGCGACGTTGACGAGGACGTGCGGTTCGTGATCATGGGCGATGGACCGCTCAGAGGAGAGCTGGAAGCGAAGGCGAAAGAGATCGGCGTAGATGAAAAATTGGAGTTCATGGGCTTCGTCGATGGGATTGAAGAAAAGCTGCTATCGATGGACGTGCTGGTTCTCCCGTCGCGCTCGGAGGGTCAGCCGATGGTGCTTTTGGAGGCCATGGCGGCCGGTTGCCCGGTGGTTGCGACGGACGTGGGGGGCGTCGCGGAAGTTTTGGACGGCGGATGCGGCGCGATAGTCCCGCCCGACGATCCGGCGGCGATCGCGGCGGCGGTCTTGAAGCTCCTATCTTTTCCCGATGAAGCGCGAAGGATGGCCGAGGCGGGCAGGAAAAGGGCAAAAGAAGCGTTTTCGGTCGAAAGGATGGTGCGGGAGACGATGGACATTTATCGTGAAGTTCTCGAGGAGGCCTTTGCTTGAAATCAAACTCGTCACGGGTGAGCTCGCTCAAGAAATGGTCGCTGCTGATGATTCTCGCGCTCGCGGCTATGACGCCGGCGCAAGCGAGATCGGCTACCTCGCCCCGAGCAAAAAAAGTGGTTTTCGTCGCGATAGACAACGTCGGGCTGAGGGAGCTCAAGGAGGCGAACGATCCCAACTTCAACCGCCTCATCGATAGGGGTTCATTGGGTTTGCTGAACCTGCGGGTGAGCAAGTCGTTCAACCGAACAAAGGAGTACGTTTCGGTCGGATCCAGCGCGAGGGCGGATGCGCCAGACGAAGCCCTCGCGTTCAACTCGGATGAACCTTTTGAGCTCGGTACAGCCGGCGAGGCGTACGAGCGACGTACCGGAAACCGCGCGCCCAAGAACGGCGTGGTCGCGCTGAGCATCGGCGGCGTTTTATCGAGAAACAAAAAGCTGAATTACGTCGTGGTCCCTGGCTCGTTGGGTCAAACTCTGGCCGCTGCGGGGAAAAAAATAGCGGTACTGGGAAACTCGGATATTTCCCTCTACTACAGGGACAAGAACTTCGACAGGGCCATAGCCTATATGGCTATGGACGCCGATGGATCGGTTGAGCTCGGCGACGTGGGAAAGTCGTTGCTCATCGGCGATCCGTCGGCTCCTTTCGGGCTGAGGACGGACGAAACCTCGCTTTTGAAAAAGTTCGATGAGTACTACGCCAAAGCCGACGTTATCGCGATCGATTTCGGCGATACCGCGAGGGCCGACGCTTACGCCGCTTTCTCGATGGAGAGGATGCTGGCGAAATCGAAACGCGACGCGATAAAAAGGGCTGGCGATTTCATAGAAAAAATACGAAGAAGGCTCGCTCCCGGCGATTTGCTGATCGTCGCTTCGATGGCTCCTCCGGGGAAAGCGGCCGTGGATCTGAAACCTTTTGAAGAAAAATTGACCCCTATAATGGTCTACGTTCCCGGGAAGGCCGGCGGCGCGTTTGCGGGAAAGCTACTCACCTCGCAGAGCACCCACCAGGTGGGCTTGGTCGCGAACCTGGATATAGCTCCGACGATATTGTCCTCGCTGGGATTGGATCTTCCTTATACCATGTTCGGCCGCGCGTTCGAGTACGTGCCCGGGGAAGCTCGCGCCGGCGAAAGGGTCGATCGTTTGATAAACTTCAGCGCGAGAGCAAGCGGGGTCAATTCGGCGCGCGAAGGGGCAATAGCGACGTTCGCGGCGATGATGGCGGTTACGCTCGCCGGCACGATTATGGCGCTCCTTCTTAAAGATAGGTACGATCTCGCGAGGATCAGATGGTTCTTAAAGGCTTCAACGCTGTCGGTAATCGCCTTCCCGCTTTCGAGCCTTATCCTCGCCTATTACCTCGGAACGGCCCCACCTTTACTGCTTATCGCGGCTATTCCGATCGGAGCGCTGGCCCTGGCGTTCACGGCGCAGGCTATATGCAAGAACGGGCTTTGGCCGGCGGGCTTATTATCCGCCGCCACGTTGCTTCTGCTGGCGATCGACATGCTGAACGGCGGAAACCTCAGCATCGATACGATTTTCGGTTACGACTCGGTTGTCGGAGGTCGCTTCTACGGGATCGGCAACGAGAGCATGTCGGTTGCCGTTGGGGCCATGGTGATCATCTTCGCGGTGCTCGAAAAAATCGAGGATATCAAGTGGAGGAATGCGGCGCTGATCGCCTTGGGGATTTCGGTAACGGCGCTCGTCTCGCTGCCCCAATTGGGATCGAACTTGGGCGGAGTTCCCACCGTTCTTACGGCCGTCGCGGCTTTCATCGCGGCCAGCGGAAAAAAGAGGGCTAAGCCATATGCGGTGGCTCTGGGTTTCGCCGCCGTGGTCCTGGGGCTCGCGCTGGTTATCGGAATCGACTTGCTGCTCGGGTCATCGACGCATATCGGGCGCACGGCTCAGCTCGTGCAAAGCGGCGGGCTGGCCGAACTTTGGCTGATAAGCAAGAGAAGGATTCTCGAGAACGCTAGCGTCTTCACGTCGAGCGCGTGGTCGTACGTCCTTCTCGTCATCGTTCCGATCGCGGCGACACTGCGCTATAGGCCGGTAGGCTTGCTCCACAGGGTTTTCGAAAGGCATCCCGCCGTTGCCGCCGGCTTTTCGGCCGCCCTTATCAGCGGAATAATCGGATTCTTGATCGAGGATTCGGGCATCGTGATTCCCGCAATAATCCTCGCCCAATACGTGCCCATGGTAGTTTACATGATGCTTTCGGAGGGCTGGAAAGGCGATGGATAGGATGCTCGGAGCCTTGATTGGCTTTCTTCCGGCTTTCGGGCTGGCGCTTTTCATCTGGCCGTTAGTAGCTCGCGCTTTGAAAAATGTCGGTTGCGTGGGGGCCAACTACAAAGGAGCGACCGTAGTAAACTGCGCGGGCTTGCTGTTGCCGATCGTTTTTGTCGCGCAGGGGGCCATTTGCGCGCTGTTCTTTCCCGCTTATGCCGCCGCAATAACGCCGCTCCTCATCTTGGTTTTGGGTGCGTCGCTTTTCGGGATGATAGACGACGTTTTCGGCTCTCAGGGGGACAAAGGCCTGAGGGGGCATTTCGGCCATTTGCTCGGGGGCAATCTGACTACGGGATCGCTTAAAGCGCTGGGAACCGGAGCGATTGCGATTTTCGCGTCGGGGATGCGCTCTAATCGGTTCGACCTTATGCTGCTCGATGCGGCGCTGATCGCGCTGTGCGCCAACGCGGTGAATCTTTTGGATTTGAGGCCGGGACGAGCGCTGAAAGCCTTCGTGTTCGTCGGAGCGGTTTTGGCAATGGCTGTGCCTCCTCCCCAATCGGCCGGTTTGCTGGCGAGCTTGGCCGTCGCGCTGGTCCTGATCAAACCGGATTTGAAAGAAAAAGTTATGCTGGGGGACGTCGGTTCGAACGCTTTTGGGGCTGTAATCGGGGCCGTTTTTGTGTTTAACTTTAAATGGCAGTTCAGGTTGGTTGCGGTGGCGTTGCTCGCGGCGGTGCACGTATACGCAGAGCGCCGTTCGATAACGGATCTGATCTCGAAGGCGCCCTTCCTGCGCGCGCTCGACGAACTCGGCAGGGAAAAAGGCTGAGCATCGATGGGTCGCTTTGGGCCTCGGAAGTGGCGAGGAGAGTGGCGATTGCGTCCTCGGCCTTTTGCTGATAAGTAAAACTAAGGGATTGGGAGTGTTGCCGACTTGGCGAAACATATCTTCGTGACCGGCGGTGTCGTTTCATCCCTCGGGAAGGGAATCACCGCCGCTTCTTTAGGAAGGCTGCTCAAATCGCGCGGCTACAAAGTGACCATGCAAAAACTGGATCCTTACCTCAACGTCGATCCGGGCACCATGAGCCCGTTTCAGCACGGAGAGGTCTTCGTCACGGAGGATGGCACGGAGACCGATCTCGATCTCGGGCACTACGAACGGTTTATAGACGAAAACCTCGGTCGCGACAGCAACGTCACGGCTGGCCAGATTTACTGGTCCATCATCAATAAAGAGCGCAGGGGCGAATTCCTGGGCGGAACGGTTCAAGTTATCCCGCACGTGACGAACGAGATCAAGGAGCGGATACTCCTGCCCGCGACCAAGTCGGGCGCCGATATAGCGATCACCGAAGTTGGCGGCACGGTGGGAGACATCGAAAGCCTTCCGTTTTTGGAGGCCATACGACAGCTGAAGCGCGATTTGGGTCGAGATAACGTTTTGTACGTGCACGTATCCCTCGTTCCATATCTGGATGCCCCGTCCGAGCTAAAAACCAAGCCCACTCAACACAGCGTCAACGAATTGAGGCGAATTGGAATCCAGCCCGACGTGGTCGTTGCCAGATCGGAAAAGCCGATCGACGAGTCGGTGAAGAGGAAAATAGCCCTTTTCGGCGACATCGATCCCAAGGCGGTTATAGCGGCACTCGACGTCGACAACATCTACGCCGTACCGCTGGCGCTGCACGCCGAGGGGCTCGACGATATCGCGGTCGATCTCTTGGGTTTGGACGGGACGACGTCGGATCTCGCCGAATGGGAAAGCCTGGTGAGCAAAATCAGAAACTTGAAGCACAAGATAAAGATAGCGATAGTGGGCAAGTACGTTCAGCTTCCAGATGCTTATCTTTCGGTAGTTGAAGCCCTTAAGCACGGCGGATTTCATCACGATGCCGACGTTGAAGTCGTCTGGGTGGACGCGGAATCTCTCGATCCTCGAGAGGTCGAAAGGCAGCTTTCGCAAGTCGATGGCGTTCTCGTTCCAGGCGGATTCGGGATAAGGGGCATCGAGGGAAAGATTCGAGCGGTGAGCTACGCCAGGGAAAAGGGCGTCCCTTTTCTCGGAATATGCTTGGGGTTGCAGTGCGCGGTCGTGGAGTTTGCCCGCAACGTTGCCGGTCTGGCCGGAGCAAACAGCTCGGAGTTCGATCCGTCAACGCCCCATCCGGTGATCGACCTCATGCTGGAGCAAAAGGAAGTAACCGACATGGGCGGCACGATGAGGTTGGGGGCATACCCGTGCGAGTTGGTTCCCGATTCGCTGGCCGCCAAAGCTTATGGATCCGATCTGGTTTTCGAGCGCCATCGTCACCGATACGAGGTCAACAACGATTACCGGGACATATTGAAGGATAAGGGCATGCTTTTCAGCGGGCTTTCGCCGGATTCGAAGCTGGTGGAGATCGTGGAGCTCCCGAACCACCGTTGGTTCTTGGCTACGCAATTCCACCCGGAGTTTAAATCAAGGCCGACGCGACCGCAGCCCTTATTCAGAGATTTTGTTGGGGCATCTCTCGCGTACAGCCGGGAGCGCGGGCGCGCGATTTAGCGCATTCGCGTTCAAAGGGATAGCGCATAACGCCGAATTCCGATCGGAGGTCGGTTTGATAAGCGAAGAATCCATTCTCGACACCTTTCTGGAGCTTTGCAAAATATACAGTCCATCGTTCAAAGAGAAGGCGATAATAGAACACATATCCGCTCGCCTTTCCCAGTGGGGCATAGAGTCGGTCGTTGATGGAGCGGGGGGCAGTTTCGGAGGGGAAACGGGAAACCTCATAGCGAGGCTGGAAGGTTTCGGCGATGGTCCATCGGTCGCCCTCCTTTTCGATGCCCACGTTGATACCGTGGAGCCCGCATCGGGCGTAAGGCCCGTCTTAGAGGGAGATATCGTAAAAAGCGCCGGCGATACCATCCTGGGCGCGGACGATAAGGCGGGCGTTGCCGTCCTAATGGAGGTTGCCAAAGTCCTGAAGTGCGAGCGCCTCAATCGCGGAGCGATTTATTTCGCCTTCACCGTGGCTGAAGAGCAAGGGCTGCTCGGGGCCAAGCATTTGGACGTGAAGTCGCTGGCGCCGGATTTCGTATTCACGCTGGACGCCGACGGTCCAGTGGGATCGATGGTGATGCGTTCGCCGGCCCATGAGAGGCTGTTTGTTGAGTTCATAGGGCGAGGAGCGCACGCGGGCGTGGAGCCCGAAAAGGGCATAAACGCGATCGCTGCGGCCGCCAGGGGGATAGCGCGCCTTAAGCTGGGGCGGATTGACGGGGAAACGACGGCAAACGTGGGCAAGATCGAAGGAGGTTTGGCCAGCAACATAATTCCCGATCGCGCGAAGGTCGTCGCGGAAGCGAGGAGCTTCGATAACTCCAAGTTGCAAGCGGTCGTTTCCGACATGAAGGAAGCCTTCGAGCGCGGCGCGCGGGAGATCGGGGCAGAGGTTAAAATAGAGGTAACCAGGGACTACGATGGTTACGAGCACGTTCGAACCGAGCCCATCGTTCAATTGGCCGAACGGGCGGCCAGGAATGTGGGCATTGAGCCCTCGTACACCTCCAGCGGCGGCGGAAGCAACGCTAACGTTTACATCGCCAAAGGCGTCCCGGCTTTGAATCTGGGCTTGGACGTCGGCAAGGTGCACAGCGTGGAAGAGTACGCGTCCATTTCGAGCATGGCGCGGCTGGCCGAGTTGGTCATCGAGGTTGTGAAGACGTCAGCGCGGTTCCCCGAGTGATCCTGAAGCTCGCTCGGGGTCTATCGCCGCGCGAGGGGCGCTTTTAAGGGGAGATTTCCGTGCTGGCTTTCAAAAAAGCAAAAGTCTTGCGAATCTTGCGGAAAGTTCGGGGGCGCACGGATGTACTCGTCGACGTCGACGGGCGAAGTCACAAGGCGATTTCGTACGATGCGTTGGTTGGCGACGTCGGCGCGGGCGACGAGGTGTTGGTAAACACGGTGGCCGTTGACCTTGGTCTGGGAAGCGGCGGATGCCATTTCGTTCTTTGGAACTCGAAGTACGAAAACCTCGCGATCCCGGGAGATGGTCACATAATGAAGCTCAGATATACCCCGCTGCAAATGGCCTGCCTTGCGGTCGAGGAGGTGGCCAGTCCGCATCACGGTCGTTTAAAGGAAGCGATGTCGATCGAAGGAATGCCGGTGATCGCGGGGACGCTTCACAGCCAGCTTGCGCCCGCCGCGGCGGTCATCAAATATCTATCTCCGCGGACCAGGCTCGCTTACGTGATGACCGATGGGGCGGCACTTCCGTGCGCTTTCAGCGATACCGTCGCCGAACTCAAGGAAAAGGGCTTGCTCGACCTGACGATTACCTACGGGAATGCGTTCGGCGGGGATCTCGAGGCCGTTAACGAGTTCAGCGCGCTCGTCGCCGCAAGGGTTGTCGGGGAGGCTGACGTCGCAGTCGTGGCTATGGGTCCGGGGATAGCGGGAACGGACACGCTGCTCGGTTTTACGGGCATGGAGCAGGGACAGATCGTGAATTCGGTGTCTTCTTTGGGGGGATATCCGATAGCGATCCCGAGGATCTCGTTCGGGGATCCGAGGCCGAGGCACAGGGGATTAAGTTATCACACCGAGATGGCGCTATGCGTGGCTGCCCGAGCTCGGTGTCAGGTGGCTTTTCCGGAATTGCCCCTCGAAAAGAGGGCGAAAATCGAGGAGGGGATTAAGCGGGCCAAGCTCGACGAGCGCCACGAAATAAAATTCGTCGATGCAGGCGTCGTGAAAAAAGCCCTGGACCACTTTCGGTTGAAGCCCACGACCATGGGTCGAGGATACGAAGAGGACCCCGAATTTTTCATGGCCGCCGGAGCGGCTGCGATATGCGCTTTGGATCGACTGGGGAGCGCCCGAAGCGAAAAGCCGGCGAGCGCCGGAAACGCTAAGTCGCGGGGCGTCTCCGTCGATGAGAGATCGGGCGGAGATGATCATGGCCGGCGATAAACGGTTCGAAACGGTCGAAGTGCTGGAGATTTACAGGGGATCATTGCTATCGCTCGCGACTGAGAAAGTTAGGATTCCGAGCGGGCGGTTGATTAAGCGAGAGGTGGTTCGCGGAGTGAGGGCCGCGGCCGCCGCGGCCGTGAAGCCGAGCGGAAGCTTCGTGCTGGTCAGGCAGTATCGCCAACCGGTGGGCGATGAAATATTGGAGATCCCGGCCGGTCTGGTCGATCCGGAGGAGAACCCCGAACGAACCGCGGCGCGGGAGCTTTTAGAGGAAACAGGCTACCGCGCGGGAAGACTGGTCCACCTCGCCGATTTTTATACGACCCCGGGATACAGCGATGAGCTGATGAGCCTTTATCTGGCGACGGAGCTATCGAAGGAAAAAGCCGCTCCGGAGGCCGACGAGGAAATAGAGGTCGTAGAAGTGGCCTATGACGAAGCCCTTAGAATGATAAGCGAAGGGAAAATTCGCGATGCGAAGACGATCGTCGGAATCCTCCTCGCGGAAATCGAGCTGCGGCGCGCTCGATAGGGCGATAGGCGAATTCTTGGAGTATCTCTCCGTAGAAAGGGGATTAGCCGACAAAACAGTTGAAGCGTACGGGAGGGACTTGCGCAAGTACGCTTCGCACATGGCCGAAGCGCGCGTCGGGCTCGATCAAATAACCCGCGGCGACATCTTGGAGTTCTTGGGCGACATCCGCGAAGTCTTCTCGGATGCGTCGGTGGCTCGGATGGTGGCGGCGATAAGGACGTTTCACAAGTTTGCGGCGAGAGAAGGGCTGACCGAAAACTATCCCGTTTCGGACTTGAGGTCCCCGAGAAAGGCAAAGCGGCTTCCGAAGGTCCTATCCGTGGAGCAGGTTCGGGCGCTTTTGGAAGCGTCCGTTGGGCCGAGGCCCGCCGACTACAGGACCCGTGCGATAATCGAGACCCTATACAGTTCGGGCGCGAGAATCTCCGAGCTGGTCGGCCTGGATCTGAGCGACGTCGATTTGGACATGGGGTTCATTCGCTGCTTCGGAAAGGGCTCGAAGGAAAGGATCGCCCCCTTGGGAAGCTTTGCGGTGGATGCTATTCTCGATTACCTGAAGAAAGCGCGGCCGATTTTCGCAGGAAACAAACGGCCATCGGCACTTTTTCTCAACGCTAGAGGGGAAAGGCTATCGAGGCAAAGCTGCTGGAAGTTCGTTAAAGAAACGGCCGCAAAAGCGGGAATCGGAGAGATTTATCCCCATACCCTGAGGCATTCGTTCGCGACGCATTTGCTCGAAAACGGAGCCGATCTCAGGGCGGTTCAGGAGATGTTGGGGCACGCTAGCATTTCGACTACGCAGATCTACACCCACATAACGAAGGATCGCCTCCAGGAGGTCTACGAACGGGTGCACCCCAGGGCCGGGCGATAGGGGAATTCGCTGGCGGCAGGCGAAATACCGGAGCCGCGGCGGTTCTCGACAGCGGCCAGCTTCCCGGAGTGGAAAGGATCTAACGGTGATCGAAAGGTCGATAATAATGGTGCTCGACAGCGTCGGCGCAGGTGCCCTTCCCGACGCTCGCGAATACGGGGATGAGGGCAGCAATACGCTCGCCAACACGGCCGCCGTCGTGGGAGGGCTGGATCTTCCGAATTTCGCGGCGCTCGGACTCGGCAACATAATCGCGGTCGAAGGCGTCGCTCCGGCGCAGAAACCGAAGGCTTCGTACGGAAAGATGGGCGAAGTATCTCCGGGCAAGGATACCACCACCGGCCACTGGGAGTTGATGGGCATTCAGCTCGACAAGCCGTTCCCAACGTATCCCGATGGGTTCCCGAGGCGCATAATAGGGCGCTTTGAAGAGGCTATAGGGAAGAAGGTTCTCGGGAACAAGCCCGCCTCCGGAACGGAAATAATTTCCGAGCTAGGCGAGGAGCATATGCGCACCGGGCGTCCGATCGTCTACACATCGGCCGATTCGGTTTTTCAAATAGCGGCTCATGAAGAGGTTATCCCCGTTGAGGAGCTCTATCGGCTGTGTCGGATCGCGAGAGAGATATTGGTGGGCGATGACGCGGTGGCCAGGGTAATCGCCCGTCCATTTGCGGGTGTCCCGGGAAAATTCGAGCGGACGGCGAGACGAAAGGATTTTTCGTTGCCTCCTCCCGGAAGGACGTTGCTCGATTTCGCCAGAGATGCCGGTCGCGAAGTATGCGCCGTCGGAAAAATCGGCGAGATCTTCAGCATGCGCGGAATCGATGCGTCGATAAAGACGGCGAACAACATGGAGGGAATCGATCGGATCGTGCAGCTCATGGACGAGAAAGCGGCTGGAATTATCTTCGCTAACCTCGTGGATTTCGATATGCTCTGGGGACACCGAAACGATCCGATTGGCTACGCGGCCGGCCTTCGAGCGGTCGATGCCAGGCTTCCTGAAATTCTGGATAGGCTAGCGATGCCGGATGCGCTTTGCATTACCGCCGATCACGGATGCGATCCGACGACTCCTTCGACCGACCATTCCAGGGAATACGTCCCGCTTTTGATCGTCGGGCCGAGCCTTAAAGCTGGAGTGGACCTCGGCGTTCGCGCCTCCTTGTCCGACTTGGGCAAGACGATTTCAGATCTCATGGGTTTTAAGGCCGACATAAAGGGAGAGAGTTTTGCGCATCTCATAGCCGATCTTTAGTTCGGTTCGAGGGAATTCGCGATTCTCAGCATCGGTTCGAGCGTTGGCAAGGGCATTTGGGCTTGACGCTTCGAGCTATTTGAAGAACAATAGCGATTAAGGAAATGCGAGCGGCGGCGGCCGATTCCCGATGGCGGTCGCAACCAGCTGGAGGGGGTGATGAGTCGTGCTTCGCAAGCGCTACATGCTGAGGCCGGTGGCCCATTGCGAACAGGGTTGCTGACGAAGGGTTTAAAAAAGGGGCGCCCAATCGGCGCCCCTTTGCGCTTTCCTGGAATCAAGTCTGCGATTCGCTGCGAAGCCATCTGGAGCGCTTTTCGCGGAACGACGAATATCCCAAGAAAAGATTTTTCTTCCTGATGAGGTATACCGCGACGAAAACGTTGGCGAACAGCGCGGCCGCCGGAGCCCATCCCGGACTTTTGATCAAAGCGTATATCTCCCAAGGAACGTATATAAAAGAGGCGACTATCACCATATAATCCGCCCATTTCTTGCGCTTGTAGAGACCGTAGGTGATTATCGAGCTGATCAGCGCTATGGCAAAGCTCGTGATCGCCAACATGATCAAGAGTTTACCGCTGATTGACGTCGCGCGGTTGGCCAAGGGAACGAGATATTTGTCTACGACATCCTCGCGGATCAGTTCGGCAATACGCTCCCAAAGGCCGCCTTTCTCGGCGGCTCTGGAAAGCCATTTGGGAATTGGTCCGTCGTCGCCGTTGCCGAACAGCAGGCGGGCGATGAAATCCAAATTGAGACCGTAGAGCACCACGAGGAATGCGCCCAACGCGAAGTACCATATGGCCTTGGTCGATTTCCTGAAAAGAAAGTAAATGCCGATGGCTCCGCGCTTACCGGACTTTCTCGCGAATTCTCTTCGCAAAAAGTCGATAAAGCACGCGGCCTCGAACCGAACGAATTTCAAGATTTTAGAGACCATATCGTTTCTCCCTTCCGGACGACGCGCCGAGGGAATGATATCAAAGGTATACCCCTCGCGCAGACGAACGACCACCGCCGATACGCGTCGCTGATGGATCAAACCGCACGGTTGGGATATAATCATTCGGATCATAAAAGAGGAGGAGGAACGATGTCCAATAAAAAATGGCTGATCCCCTTGATCGCGGTGCTCGCGGCGGTCGGCGCGATTTTCGGTGGCTATTACAACTCGTTCGTTTCGAAGCAGCAGGCGGTTGATAGCCAATGGGCGCAGGTCGAGAACCAGTATCAGAGGCGTTACGATTTGATTCCGAATTTGGTTGCGGCCGTAAAGGGCGCGCTCAAGCAGGAGCAAAAGGTATTCGGCGACATCGCCGAAGCGCGCAAAGGCTACGCCGGAGCGAGGACGACGGAAGAAAAGGTCGCGGCGGCTAATCAAATGGAATCGGCTTTGAGCAGGCTCCTCGTTATCGTAGAAAATTACCCCCAGCTGAAATCGAACGAAAACGTGCGCGACCTCATGGTCGAGCTCGAGGGGACGGAAAATCGAATTTCGGTGGAGCGAAGGCGATACAACGAAGAAGTGAGGGCCTACAACACGGCCATAAGAAAATTCCCGGGCGTGGTGTTTGCGGGAATTTACGGATTTGAAAAGCGCTCCTACTTCGAGAGCGAGGCTTCCGCCAAGAAGGCTCCGAAGGTCGATCTGGGACAGTGAAAGCGAAACGCGTCTTTCGCGCGGCGCATCCGGGGCGCTGCGACCGTCCCTTGATTCGAAGAGCGGGGCCATCATCGCGGGGTTTTTTCGCGTCGGCCGAGCCGCGCGGGGGTGTGGCCGCGATGACCGCGCTGTTCATCGCATTATTTCTGGTCCTGGCCATTTCCTGGTTCGCGGCCTCAAAAGCGAATGGAGAGCTCTCTTTGCCCGAACCCCAAGGCTTTGTGAGCGATTTCGCCAAGCTTCTGTCCTCCGAAACGAAGGATTACTTGGAGAAGCGCCTCTCCGATTTCGAAAAGAAAAGCGGCAATGAGATCGCGGTGGTCACCGTGAAAAGCCTTTCGGGAACCACCGTCGAGGACTTCGCCGTGCGGCTCTTCGAGAAATGGAGGATAGGGGAAAAGGGCAAGGATAACGGGGTTCTTTTGCTCGTCGCGAAAGACGAGCGGAAGGTGAGGATCGAAGTGGGGTACGGGCTCGAACCGCTCCTGACGGACGTTCAAGCTTCGAGGATCATTCGCGAAAGCATATCGCCGGCCTTTAAAGCTGGGGACTACGACCGCGGTCTCAGGGAGGGCGTAGACAGCATCATCGGCGCGCTGTCCGGCGAAGAAGTCGGGCCGAGCGAACGTCAGGGAGGACGGACTGATACGCCCGCCAACGCGATCCTGGGCTTTCTTTCGGTGTTGGCGTTCTTGGGTTTTGGAGCTCTTCAATGGTTGGCCGCCGTCTTGGCCAGGACCAAGAGCTGGTGGGCCGGAGGCGCGCTCGGGGCTTTCATCGGGCTCGTGATTTTGATTTTCGCGGGACCAGCGCTGGGCTTTCTTGCGATTGCCCTCTTGACCATCGCCGGACTTGTCCTGGATTATATCGTGTCGAAGGGATACCGTTTGAGCGCGGACAGAAAGAGCGACCCGCCCTGGTGGGCCGGGGGAAATTGGGGTCCGGGCGGAGGGTATTTCGGCGGTTTTAACGGCAACGGCGGCGATTCAGGCGGTTTCGGTGGGTTTGGCGGTGGAGAGTCTGGAGGAGGCGGCGCCTCGGGCGATTGGTAGCGAGCGCCCGTCGTCGGGGCTTTCGAGCGGACTGGCGACGGCATTGATCGCCGCTCGGTTGAAATAGTGCTCTGCGGGCCCGGCGCGAACCGAACTTCCTTTTCGCTTGCAGGTGCGCCGCGCATGCTGTAGAAATATAAAATATGGTGATTATTATCCGCAATGGTTAAGCGCACCGGCGCTCTTTTTTACGTCCGCAGAAGGAGGAGGTCCATTTGAAAAAATATTCCACCGAGAACATCAGAAATGTGGCGTTTGTGGGCCACGGGGACTCCGGCAAAACGACGCTCGTCGAAGCGCTGCTTTTTGTATCTGGGACGACCAAAAGGCTGGGCAAGGTGGAAGAGGGCAACGCCGTAACGGACTACGATCCGGAGGAAATCAAGCGCCACATCTCGATAAACGCGGCGCTGGCTCCATTTGAGTGGAAGAACTGCAAGATAAATGCCATCGACACCCCGGGATATGCCGATTTCATCGGAGAAGCGATAAGCGCGTTGAAGGTTGCCGATGCGGCCGCTGTGGTAGTCGATGCGGTCGGCGGAGTTGAGGTGCAGACTGAACGGGTGTGGAGCATCGCGGAAGAAGACGGACTGCCGAGAATCGGGATCATCAATCGCTTGGATAGGGAGAATGCGGATTTTGAAGCGACGCTGACGGCCATGCGCGAATCTTTCGGCGATTCGATCGTCGCCGTGCAGATTCCGGTCGGAAAGGAACACGCCTTTAAGGGCGTTGTGGACCTCGTGAGCATGAAGGCATACATAACCGAGAACGGCAAAACGTCGGTCTCGGACATACCGACCGATGTCGCGGAGATGGCTCGCGCCTATCGCGACAGGCTCGTCGAGAAGGTCGCCGAGGGAGACGACGCCCTTCTCGAAAAGTATCTCGAGGGCGTCGAGCTGACGAACGAGGAGATCAAGTCCGGTTTGATCGGTGGGACCTCTTCTTTGAGCGTGTTTCCCGTTTTTTGCACTAACGCCGCGGGCTGCGTGGGAATCGAGGCGTTGATGGACGGCTTGGTCGAATACGCGCCATCTCCCGCCAAGAGGGGATCGGTCAAATGCCTGGAAGCGAAAAGCGGCGAGGAGGTGAGTTGCGAGCCCTCTGAAATCGAGCCGCTTGCCGCTTTGGTCTTTAAGACCGTCGCCGACCCTTATGTGGGTAAGTTGAACCTATTCAGGGTTTACTCGGGCACTTTGAGGGCGGACTCCTCGGTTTATAACTCCACTAAAGGAAAGCGGGAGAGAATAGGACACGTCTATACCATGCGCGGAAAGAACCAGGAAGAAACGGCTGAGGTCGTCGCGGGCGATATCGGGGCCGTGCCCAAGCTCGCGGAAACCGCCACCGGAGATACCCTTTGCGACGAGGCGAAACTGGTGAAGTTCCCGCCCATCTCATTTCCCGAGCCGGTAATGTCGGTCGCCGTAGCCCCAAAAACGAAGGGCGAAGAGGACAAACTGGGCACTTCTCTCAACAGACTTCAAGAAGAAGATCCGACTCTCACGATAAGAAGGGATCCGGAGACGCACGAAATAGTGGTGTCGGGTCTCGGCGACATGCATTTGGACGTCACGATGGACAGGCTGAAAAGAAAATTCGGCGTAGAAGGGATTTTATCCGCGCCCAAGATACCCTATCGCGAAACCATAAGGGGAACCGCATCCGTTCAGGGTCGCCATAAAAAGCAGACGGGAGGTCGGGGCCAGTTCGGAGACGTCTGGTTGAAAATCGAGCCGCTTCCGAGGGGCGGCGGCTTCGAATTCGTGGACCAAATCGTCGGAGGCGTCGTTCCACAGCAGTACCGCCCGGCCGTAGAAAAAGGCGTCAAAGAGGCGATGGACGGAGGTGTGCTGGCCGGCTATCCGGTGGTCGATATCAAAGTCACGCTCTACGATGGCAGCTACCACCCGGTGGACTCTTCCGAAATGGCCTTCAAAATAGCTGGCTCGCTGGCTCTGAAGAAGGGAGTCATGGAGGCCAAGCCCGTGATCCTCGAACCGATAATGAAAGTAGAAGCCATCGTCCCAAACGAATACGCCGGCGACGTGATGGGCGATTTTTCGGCGAAGAGGGGAAAAATTCTGGGGATGGATCCCCGCGGCCGCAATCAGGCGATAAGCGCGCTCGTTCCCATGGCCGAGATGTCGAGATACGCGTCCGAGTTGAGGTCGATAACCCACGGTCGGGGAAGTTACTCCATGGTCTTCGATCACTACGAAGAAGTGCCAGCGGATGTGGCAAAGAAGCTGATCGAGGCCGCCGAGAAGGAGCGGGCGGAAAAGTCGTAATGCCGCTTTCCGGGCGGAGCCGACGGATGTTGAAACGATCGCGCGTCGATAAACCGCATCTGGGAGTTCGGCGTACGCATTTACGTTTGCGTTACGAACGATGTTTCGCTGATGCGCATCCCATTTGCGGACCAAAACGACGTGCGTCGACGCGCGAACGAACGGCCCGATCGGGGATCGGATCCTACACCGGAATAGGACGTTCGAACTACGCGTGGACGATCATTCGTCAGCCGAACGCCCACGTGGTCCGTAGGGTCCGTTCCCCGAACGGACCGTTTCCGTTAACCCGTCCGCGAACGTAAAAGCCGCACAAATGTCCGACCAACCGAAAACGCGCGATGTGATTTGTGGGTCCGTTCCCCGAACGGACAGCTATCGCCATGGCGCAACGTGGGCATGCTGTCGCGGACCAAGACGCACGATAGCGTCCCCGCCGAACCAACCGAAACGGCGATTGATGTTGCGCGCGTTTGCGTCCGAGAACGCAAAAGCTAATCGGCGGTTATCCTCCTCGCCACCCTTGAAACTGGATGCCCTTTGGCTTTGATTTCGAGCTCGTTGAACCAACCGAAAGGAGTTCTCTTAACCTCATAGCCGCGTTCGCTCAGCCTATCTCCTATCATATCGAGGACTTCGACGGCGACATCAGCGTTCGCGAGATCGGCGAAGAGATGCGCGAAAGGATGCAGAACGATCGTTTTAACCTTCAAGAGCTCCGCTTGGGAGTCGATCGAATCGGTTGCTCGGATTGAGATAACTTCCGGGTCTTCTTCGTCTTGCTTTTCGACCGCGGCGAATACGACCATGGCATTTTCCGCCTCTACCACGGGATCTTCATATCGCTCGACGACTTTCGATCTTCCCTTTTCGGTTATCGTCGATTTGAATTTATCCACGTGCCACATCAAAACCCGCATAAATCACCCCAACGTTTCGCCGCCTTCTATTCGCCGCTTTGCGAGATGGTCGAGCCCTCAGGCGTAAAGCGACAACCGTATTATATTCCGGATTCGACATCTCCGCATTGCGGTGCGATTCTCGTTATGCTATGATTTTCCCGAATCGATCTAGCAACTGGACGAGTGGGTTTGGTGCCCGCTTTTTTTATTGAGAAGGCGAGAGCGATGAAGAGAAAAAGCGCGATAGAAGAGCGGCTTATAGCCGCGTTGGAACCCGTTATAGAGGGGATGGGCCTTGAGCTCGTCGACCTCGAATTGAAGCGAGAGGCGGGGGGCAGGGTTCTCAGGATCTTCATAGACTCGCCCGAGGGCATCGACCTCGACACCTGCGCGGACGCGAGCGAAGCTCTTAGCGCGCGCCTGGATGCGGAAGATCCGATCGAGGGTCCGTATGCGCTCGAGGTATCGTCGCCGGGTTTGGAAAGGCCATTGACGAAAAAGGAGCATTTCGCTCGGTATGTAGGTGAGAGGGCGCGCATCAGGACTTTCGCGCCGATAGAGGGGAAGCGCGACTTCACGGGCGCGATCGCCGCGGTGGACGACGCGGGAGTGGAAATCGAGGTCGAAGGCAAGAGATATAGAATTGAATACGACCTTATCGCGAAGGCAAACTTAAAGCCCGAGATAAGGTTTTGACAAAAGTTGGCTATTGATGATAAGCGAGAAAGGGGTCGAATGGCGTGAACGGTGAGCTAATTGCGGCGCTGCGACAGCTCGAGCGGGAGAAGCAAATCGAGCCCGCGACGATTTTGGAGGCGCTCGAACAGGCTCTCGTCTCTGCGTACAAGCGAAATTACGGCGAAAAAGAAGTCAGGGTGGAGGTAAATCCCGAAACCGGACAGATTCGCGTTTTCGAGCAAGAGATAGAAGAAGTCGATGGCGAACGGCGAGTGGTGAAAGAAACGGAAGTGACGCCGTCCAATTTCGGGCGAATCGCCGCTCAGACCGCCAAGCAGGTCATATTGCAGAGGATAAGAGAAGCGGAGCGCGACAAGCTTTACGAGGAGTACGCGGATCGCGAAGGGGACATCGTGACGGGCATCGTCGAACAGAGCGATCACCGCTATACATTGGTTAATTTGGGAAGGGTCGAAGCTCTGTTGCCGCCGTCCGAGCAAGTCCACGGGGAAAGGTACGACCACGGCCGGCGACTGAAGTGCTATATCGTCGAAGTCAGAAAAACGACCAAGGAGCCTTCGATAGTCGTATCGAGGACTCACCCCGGACTCTTGCGCCGGCTTTTCGAGCTCGAAGTTCCCGAGATCTATGAGGGATACGTGGAAATAAAGGCGGTAGCTCGCGAGCCTGGACATCGTTCGAAAATAGCGGTCGCGTCGAGGGATCCCTCTGTCGATCCGGTCGGCGCCTGCGTCGGCCCTCGTGGAAGTAGAGTGCGGATGGTGGTCGACGAGCTAAAGGGGGAGAAGATCGACGTCGTGCAGTGGAGCGACGATCCGGCGACGCTCGTCGCCAATGCGCTTTCCCCGGCGAAGGTCAAAGAAGTTATCATCGACGAGGAAGAGCACACCGCCGAGGTGATAGTTCCGGACAACCAGCTGTCGTTGGCCATCGGGAAAGAAGGCCAGAATGCCCGCCTTGCGGCCAAGCTGACCGGCTGGAGGATAGACATAAAAAGCGAAACGCAGGCCGCCGAGGAGGAAGAGGCTAAGGCGATATTGGGTGAGGACCTGCGCCATGAGGAAACGGGCACCGAAGTCACGCCCGCCGATTCCGTCTCGGAGGGCTTCATTCCCGGCGAGGCACCGAGCGAAGAGGCCGTCGAGGTTCAATGCGCGGCCGTTAAGGCGGACGGCGAAAGGTGCAAGAACAGAGCGCGCCCGGGAAGTCGCTACTGCGGAGTGCATAAAAAGCTGGAGGAAGCATCGGGGTAATTGGCGGCAAAGGTTAAGAAGCAACCGGTAAGAACTTGTGTGGCCTGTAGGATATCCAGGCCCAAGAAAGAGCTGGTAAGGATCGTCCGTTCGCCAGAGGGTCGCGTTTTCGTGGATCCCACGGGTAAGGCGAACGGAAGAGGAGCCTACGTTTGCCCGAGCGAAGAGTGCCTGGAGGCCGCGCTCTCGAAGAGAAAACTGGAGGCCGCTTTGGAGGTGAAGATCGGCGAAGAAACCGCGCGGTCCATCCGATCCGATTTCTCGAGGCTTTTGAAAGAAAAGAACGAACGGAAGCCGGATAGCGGCAAAAGCTTTTAAATCCAAAGGCTGAAGGTGAGGCTGAGGTAAAGACAAACTGCGCGATGGATATTTCGTCGACTGGATGCGCTGCATGGGATGGTGATCGAATGAGGGTTCACGAACTGGCTAAGGAGCTCGGCATATCGAGCAAAGAATTGATGGAGAGGCTTCGAGCGATGGGAGTTGCGGCGAAGAACAACTTCTCGTCTGTGGACGATGCGGCCGCAGATGAGGTCAGGAGAGCGATGAAAGGCGACGCGGGTGTCACTCCTTCTGAGGCTCGATCGCTGAAAGGTCCGTCTGAAAAAAAGGGATCGGAAGGCCGAGCGAGAGCCGAGTCGGTTGGCCGGACGAAGGATGCCATCGGCATCAAGGGAGTGGGCGAACCGGCGGTGAGGAGGCGATCCGAAAGTTCCCGTGAGGGTGAACCTAAAGTAGAAGTACGTGACGCGGAAAAGCCCCATATATCGAGGTCGGACGCGAAAAGAGCGGAGCTTGCATCGAAGAAGGAGGCTCACATCCCTTCTCGCTACCGCTCCAAAAAGGGAACGCGCGGCCCAGCCGCGGAAGTAACCGTCAAAAGGCAAACGGAAAGTCCTCGCCCAGATCAAGCCGCGCCGTCCAAGGAGCACGGACAGGAGCGGAAAGTCATCGAGGTTATGCAGGGTTCGACGGTGGGCGAATTCGCAGAGCTGATCGGGAAAAGCGCTCCCGAGGTCATAAAGATGCTGATGAGGCTCGGTGAGCTTAGAACGGTGAACCAGCCGATGAGCGAAGAAGCCATGCATCTGATCGCCGAGGAGCTGGGATATGAGGTCAAGTTGGTATCTCCCGAAGAATACGGCGAAGACGAAGCGGATGAAGAGGCGTTCATGGAGCCAAGGCCCCCGGTTGTCACCGTAATGGGGCATGTGGACCACGGGAAGACTTCGATATTGGACGCGATAAGGCAAACTGACGTGATTTCGAGAGAGGCTGGCGGGATAACCCAGCACATAGGCGCTTATCAAGTGCTGCACGGCGAAAAGAAAATCACCTTCATCGATACGCCGGGACACGAGGCGTTCACTGCAATGAGGGCGAGGGGCGCGAAGGTGACGGATATAGCCGTTTTGGTCGTCGCCGCAGACGACGGTGTGATGCCTCAGACCGTTGAGGCGATAAACCACGCCAAAGCGGCGAACGTGCCCATCGTGGTGGCGATCAATAAGATCGATAAGGAAAACGCGAATCCGGATCGCGTGAAACAGGAACTCACTGAGTACGGGATGATTCCCGAGGAGTGGGGCGGGGACACCGTTATGGTGGAGGTGTCCGCGAAAAAGAAAATCAACATCGACGATTTGCTGGAAATGATTTTGATCGTCGCCGAGCTGCAAGAGCTGAAAGCCGCGCGCAAGGGACACGCTCGGGGCGTGTGCATAGAGTCGAAGCTCGATCGCGGTCGCGGCCCGTTGGCGACCGTATTGATAAGCAGGGGCACGCTAAGGGTAGGCGACGCGTTCGTGGCGGGATTATCGTACGGCCGGGTGCGCGCCATGAACGACGACAAGGGCAACGCCATCGACGAGGCCACGCCGGCTCAACCGGTCGAGGTGGTCGGCTTCTCGAGCGTGCCGCACGCCGGGGATGAATTCAAAGTCGTCGCGGATGAGCGCACGGCTCGCCAGATAGCGGAAGAAAGGGCCCTGAAAAGGAGGCTTATAGAGGCCGAAAAGCGACGTCACATAACGCTGGAAGAGCTCCATAAGAGGATCTCCGAAGGGGAAGTCAAGGAGCTTAACGTTGTCATAAAAGCCGATGTTCAGGGGTCGATCGAGGCCATAAGGGATGCGCTTGATAAAATCTCCGAAAAGGAAACCGAAGTCGGGATAAACGTAATCCATTCGGGCGTTGGAGCGATAACGGAGACGGACGTGATGCTGGCATCGGCATCCGACGCTATCGTGATAGGCTTCAACGTTCGGCCCGATGTGAAGGCCAAAGCCATGGCGGCGCAAGAAAAAGTCGATCTTCGCACTTATCGGGTAATCTATCAGCTGGTCGAGGATATTAGCCAGGCTCTTGCCGGACTGCTGGCTCCCGAGCTCGAGGAGCGCGAACAGGGTCGGGCTGAGGTGCGGCAGATTTTCAGATCGTCGAAGCTCGGGGTCATCGCGGGATGCTTGGTTACGGACGGAGAAGTGGAGAGGAACTCCCGCGTAAGGCTGGTCCGAGATGGAACGGTCATTTACGAAGGCCAAATCGCGTCTTTGCGGCGCTTCAAAGAAGACGCGAAGGTCGTGAAAGCCGGGTTCGAATGCGGTCTGACGCTGGAAGATTTTCAGGACATCAAAGAAGGAGACGTTATCGAAGCTTTCCGCGTGGTTGAGCGGCAGCGCCGATTGGGTGAGTAAGCTATGGTTGTCGGCCTTCTTCAGTTGGAGCTTTTTATCGCCGGCGCTAAATCTCTCAAGGATAAGCGCCAGGTCGTGAAAAGCATCATCGGAAGGATAGAGAGCAAGTACAACGTCTCGGTATCGGAGGTTGACCACCACGATCTGTGGCAGCGAGCGTCGATCGGCGTAGCTCACACCTCCGAAACCGGGGCTCAAACGAAAAAGCTGCTGGAAAACGTCAGGGCGTTTGTTGAAAGCCTCAACAAAGCCACCGTGACCAGAGCGGATATATCGATATTCGCTCCGGATAGATGACCGGCGAAGACGCGTGGATGGCGGCTTCAAGGAGAGACTGCCGCCGGCGGGTGGCGGACGTTTTATGCGAAATCAAACGGCGTTATGGATCATAAGGCCTTTCGTGCGGCCGATTTGCGGTGTGGGGGTTCTGAAGGGTTTGCCGACGTTCGATGCAAGTGTACTAGAGCTCAACTTGAGCTCGAGCATTATCTCCGGCATCATGGAGTACTTTATCTTCTCGCAAAGAGGTGGTGTCCGTGAGCGAGAGGATCAGGAAAGTTTCGGAAACTGTAAAAGAGCTGGTTAGCGAAATCATCCAGAGGAAAATGAAAGATCCGAGGCTCGATTTCGTCACGATAACGGCGGCCGAGGTGTCACCGGACCTCAAAGAGGCCAAGATTTATTTCACCGCCCTGGGGGGACCCAAAAAAAGGGCCGAGGCGCAGGAGGCTCTGGCGCACGCAGCCAGCTTCATAAGGGGGGAGCTCGGCAAGCGAATTACGATGAAGTACACGCCCCATTTGGAGTTTCGTTACGATGAGTCGGTCGAGAGGGCGCTCAGGATAGAGACGCTCATCTCCAGAATAGAGAGGGAACGGAGAGAACAAAGTGAGGGATAGTCTGGAGAGAGCGGCAAAAGCGCTGGAGGAGGCCGCCAGCGTAATCGTCGCGACCCACGTCGATCCGGACGGCGACGCGATCGGATCTCTCCTCGGAATGGCCCTGGTTTTGGAGGGAATGGGGAAAAGGGTGGTCGCCCGCTGGCAGAAGGGCATGGTCTTCCCTCCGCAATACGAGTTTCTGCCGGGGAGGGAAATGATCAGCGAGTCGCCCGGGCGCGCTGACGCGTTCGTTGTTTTGGATTGCGGGAGCTTCAACAGGCTGGGAGACCTCGCCTCGGAAGCGAAAAGCCATTGTCAGCTGATCAACATCGACCACCACCCCGATAACGACCTTTTCGGGACGATAAACGTGGTCGAGGGAAGAGCGTCGTCGACGAGCGAGATGGTCTACGAGTTCGCGAAGTTGGCGAAAGCGGAAATAGGGAAAGAGGCGGCGCTTTGCCTCTACGTGGGATTGCTGACTGACACCGGAAAGTTTCAGTACTCGAACGCGACGGCTAAAACTCATTTGTTGGCGGCGGAACTGATCGGGGAAGGCCAAATAGACGTTGCGGATACCTTCCATAAGGTGTACGAGCAACTTTCGTTCGAATCCCTGAAGCTCATGGCTTCGGTTGTAAGCGCGGCGGTCTTTCGCGCCGAGAGCGGCTTGATATACTCCGCGGCCACGAAAAAGTTGATCGAGGAGACCGGAGGAAAACTCGAAGAGCTCGAAAATTTGATAGATCATTTGAGGAGCGTTAAGGGAGCGGACGTGGCCGCTTTGGCCAGGGAATTGCCGGACGGCCGATTCAGGATTTCGCTGAGGTCGAAGGGCGATATTGACGTTTCGAGAATCGCGCGAGAGCACGGCGGCGGTGGGCACAAGAACGCGGCGGCTTTCGTGGCAAACGGTTCGCTCGTTGAAAGCATCGGCGTGATCGAAAAAGCGATTCGCGGACAAAAGCGGGAGATCGATGGACGGAGTGCTGGTGGTAGATAAGCCCTCCGATATGACATCGCACGACGTGATCGACATCGTGCGGCGGGCATCGCGAACGAGGCGCGTTGGACACGCCGGCACGCTCGATCCCATGGCTACCGGCGTTCTCGTGGTGGCGCTGGGAAAAGCGACGAAGTTCATCCGATTCATGAGTACCGACCCTAAGGAATACCTCGCTCGAATCGCCTTCGGCCTGGAAACCGACACCGGCGATATCGCGGGAACCGCGATCTCGAAAACGAGCGCATTGCACCTGGAACGTGCGGATGTTGAAAGGGCGCTCTTGAAGTTCAAAGGCAAAATCGACCAAGTGCCCCCTGCGTATTCCGCGGTGAAAATAAAGGGCGTCCCGTCGCACAGGCTGGCCAGAAAAGGCGAAACGGTGGAGCTCAGGCCCAGAACGGTCGAAATATACGAGCTGGAACTCGTGGATTTCAAGCGCGGGGAGCGGGCCGAAGCGGAACTGAGGGTGAAGTGCTCCGCGGGGACGTACATCAGATCCTTGGCTATAGATATGGGGAGGGAGCTCGGTACGGGTGGTGCTTTGATCTATCTGCGACGAGTGAGGTCCGGGGCATTTTCTATAAGTCAAGCCATAACGCCGTGCGCGCTCTCGGACCACGAGGCGGTCTTGCAGCGCCTTATTCCGCTAGAAAGGGCGCTTGAAAACTTGCCTTCAATCATATTGAAGTCCGGAATGTCGGAGCGGGTGAGAAGCGGTCAACCGGTTATCGCCAAAGAAGTTTCGGAATGCGGGGAAGCGAAAAAGGGATCGATCGTAAAGGTTTTGGATGAATCCGGGCATCTTTTGGCCGTGGCTTCTGCAACCATCCGCCTGGATGGAATTAAGTCGATCTGCGAGGAGGAAATCGTGGCCAGGCCGATCAGGGTGATCTGAGAACCTGCGGCCGTTGCGGTTCCGCGAAAGTCGTCGAGGTACGCTGCGGATTCGAACGCTCGGATTGCGCGATTTTTTTGCGGGGCGGCTTTTGTAACACTCGGGGCTTTCGGGAGGCTCCGATCGCCACCGCGAACGCGCGGAGGGAACGCCTCATAAACGGCGTCGAAGCGGAGCGGTCGAAAACCGCGATCGCGGCCGTCGAACCCGGCGGGGGAGCCGATCAACGGCGGCCGATTAGCGACTCTCTTCTGAGGTGCGCCGATGCGAGGCGGAAGATGCGATATCTTTCGGGATCGGTTTTTTAGGGTGGTGCCGTGAGGATAATCGAAGGACTGGAAAACGTTCAGAGATTCGAGGAGCCGACCGCCGTCACGATCGGCGTTTACGACGGAGTGCATCTCGGCCATCGGTACATAATCGAGCGGTGCGTCGAAAGGGCCAAAAAGATGCAGGGGTTGAGCGTGGTGATAACTTTCGAGCCGATGCCGCTGGCGCTCCTGGCTCCGGACGAGGCTCCTCAGAGGATAACGACGCTGAAGCAGAAGGCGATCTATCTGGAAGAACTGGGAATCGACGTCCTCCTGGTCGCTGCGTTCGACGAGCGATTTGCGGCTATGGCGCCTTCGCGTTTCATCGACGTCGTTTTGTCAGAAAAACTCAACGCGAAAGTGGTCGTCGTTGGAAGCGATTTTCGCTTCGGAAAAGGTAGATCCGGCGATGTGGAATTCCTGCGACGCTATCTTTTGCCCAAAGGCGTGGATGTCGAAGTGGTCGAGCAGTTGAAAATCGGCGGGGTGCCGGTTTCGAGCACAAGGATCAGGAAGCTGCTCGATCGGGGCGATATAGAGGCCGCGGCAAAGCTGCTGGGCAGATATCCGGTGGTCGAGGGCACCGTCATAGCCGGGCGCAGAAGGGGGAAAAAGCTCGGTTTCGCGACGGCAAACGTCGACGTGGAAAACCCCGGGGCCGTTCCTGAATGCGGAGTTTACGCGGGTTTTGCGCTCATAGACTCCGAAAAGTTGCCGGCCGTCGTCGATGTAGGAACGTCGCCGACGTTCAAAGACGTCAAGAAAGTGGAATTCCACGTGCACGTTATCGGCTTCGATCGAGACATTTACGGAAAGAAAATAGGTGTAGAGCTTATTAAGAGGTTGCGCGAAGAGGTCCCATTCGAGAGCGTTGGCGAGTTGAGGGCGCAGATCAAGAGGGATATCGATGAGGCGGTCGGGTTCTTGGGCGAGAGGCTAGCCGAGCGATCTGGAGGAGGCTTTACCAAAAGGTGATAACGTGATATTATTTTAAAGTTATGCAAGCCGTTGACTGGGTTGCCCGCCTCACCGCCGGCTACTCGGTTAGCGGTCTTATTATAAAGGAGGTGGAATTGTGGCACTACCGAAAGAAGAAAAGGACAAAATCATCGAAGAGTACAAAAGGCACGAGGGGGATACGGGATCTCCGGAAGTCCAAATAGCCCTGCTGAGCAAGAGGATAAATGACCTGACGGAACACCTGAAGGAACACAAGCACGATCATCATTCGCGCCGCGGACTCTTGAAGATGGTGGGAAAGCGACGCCGGCTTCTCAATTATCTGCGAGATGTCGATGTCGAGAGGTACCGCGCCATCGTGACTAAGTTGGGATTGCGCGGATAGAGGCAAAAAGAGATAGGCGACTATCTCTTTTTTTATGGCGATTCGAAATGCGGTGGGGGCGGTCCGAACGCAGCCGCGCGGTCGTTTATCGTTGGCCGTCAAGAACGGCCAAGGATCAACGACCAGCTAATTAGCGATCCGGACCGCCTGACAAATGGATCCAGGAGGTCGAAAGATGCAAGAAGAGAAAAAGTTTTACGAGATTCCCTACGGCGAGGAGCCCTTCGGCGAGCTCGAGTCCGAGCCGGAAATCTACTTAGAGCAGCCGGTTAGGCACGAAACCGTGATAGATGGCAAGAAGATGATAATCCAAGCGGGGGGGATCGCCAGGCAAGCCGATTGCGCTGTGACCGTCCAGACGGGAGGAACGGTCGTATTGGTAAGCGTAGTCGGAGCGGAAGAGCCGGCCGAGGGCGTCGATTTCCTTCCCCTTACCGTGGACGTCGAAGAAAGGATGTACGCCGCGGGAAAGATTCCCGGAGGGTTCATCAAGCGCGAGGGCCGTCCGAGCGAGAAGGCTATACTGACTGCGCGGCTCATCGATCGCCCGCTGAGGCCGTCTTTCCCCAAGGACTTTTTCAACGAAGTGCAGGTCATATGCTTCATCATCTCGGTGGATAAAATCAATCCGCCCGACGTTCTGGCCCTCAACGGAGCGGGGGCCGCGCTTACGGCGTCGCCCATTCCCTTCAACGGGCCGGTTGCGGCGGTGCGCGTCGGAAGGGTGAACGGGGGCTGGATAATCAACCCGACTTTCCAGGAATTGGAGCTCAGCGACCTCGATCTGGTCGTGGCCGGAAACAGGGACGCTATCCTCATGGTCGAGGCCGGGGCCAAAGAGATCGCCGAAGAAGATGTCGTCCGAGCTCTGGAAGTCGCCCACGCGAAGATAAAAGAGCTCTGCGTTTTTCAGGACGAATTCCGGGAGAAGTTCGTCGCGCAATTTCCCGAAAGGGGGCGGAAGCGAGAGGTGATCCCCGTCGGCCTCTCTTACCTGGAAATAGAAACTAAGATACGCGAGATGGCGACCGGAAAGCTCAGGGAAGCGCTCAAGGAGCCGGAGAAGGCGGCTCGCGAAAGGCAAGAGGAGCTCATAGAGGATGAGGTCATGGAGGAGCTCGCCAGCTTGATCGAAGGCCGCGAAAGGTACGTGGCGAGCGTTCTAAAGAAGATAAAGAGGGAAGAGGTCCGGCGGATGATCATCGAAGAGAACAGGCGCGCCGATGGGCGCACCCCCGATGAAATACGCCCGATAGACGTCAAGGCGCACGTCCTGCCGAGACCTCACGGAAGCGGCCTTTTCACGCGCGGTCAAACTCAGGTGCTCTCGGTCGTGACGTTGGGGACGGTTCGGGAAGAGCAGATGATCGACGGCCTAGGGGTGGAAGAGTCGAAGAGATACCTGCATCATTACAATTTCCCGCCGTTCTCGACCGGCGAGATCGCCTTCTTAAGGGGCCCGAGGAGGCGCGAGATCGGCCACGGCGCTCTTGCGGAGAGGGCCCTTCTCAGCGTGATACCTTCGGAAGAGGAGTTTCCGTACACGATAAGGGTCGTCTCCGATGTGTTGGAATCGAACGGCTCGACTTCGATGGCTTCGGTATGCGGATCGACCATCGCTCTTATGGATGCCGGCGTTCCGATAAAGGCGCCGGTGGCCGGAATAGCCATGGGCCTCATCAAAGAAGAAGACAAGGTCGTGGTTCTCACCGACATATTGGGGATGGAGGATGCGCTCGGAGATATGGACTTCAAGGTGGCAGGCACCGCGACCGGCATAACGGCTCTTCAAATGGACATGAAAGTGGTCGGAGTTGGAGCCGATATATTGAGAGTCGCCCTGGAAAAGGCCAGGACGGCCAGGCTTTATATTCTGGACAAGATTAGAGAGGTTATCCCGCAGCCGCGCCCCGCTTTGTCGAAGTACGCGCCTCGCATCTGGACCATGAAGATACCGATCGATAAGATCGGCGATCTCATAGGTCCAAAGGGCAAGACGATAAGGGGAATCATCGACGAAGTAGGCGCGGATAAGGTCACGATCGATATAGAAGATGACGGGACCGTTTATATAGCCTCGACGGACGGGGAGTCGGCGGCGCTGGCGAGATCCATGATAGAGGCCATCATAAAGGAGCCCGAGCCCGGCGAAAGGTACGTGGGCAAGGTCACCAGGACTCTGAGTTTCGGGGCGTTCGTGGAGATAGCCCCCGGCAAAGAAGGATTGGTGCATATATCGAGGTTGGCTCCCGGGAGAGTGCCGAGCGTCGAGTCGGTGGTAAAGGTCGGAGATGCTTTGCCCGTCGAGGTTACCGAGATAGACTCTCAAGGGAGGATAAATCTCGCGTCGGTCGATGCGATAGAGGCCGCCAAAGCGGCGGGCAAAGAGATCGCACCGCTTCGCAAGGAGACCAGGCGGCCTTCTCGAGGGGCTCCGCGCGGAGGTCGCGGGGAAAGGCCGAGAAGGGGTGGGGGGCGCTAGATGGCCGACAAAGTCTACGAAATATCGACCTTGCCGTCCGGGATTAAGGTGATATCCGAGACCATTCCACACGTTAGGTCGGTAGCCCTGGGTTTTTGGGTGAGGGTCGGGTCGCGCGACGAAATGGAAGCGGACAACGGCATGAGCCATTTCATAGAGCATCTCCTTTTCAAAGGCACCGAAACGCGCAGCGCCAAAGAAATCTCCGAGATTTTCGATGCCCTGGGCGGGGAGCTAAACGCTTTCACCACGAAGGAGTACACCTGCTTTTTTACGCGCCTGCTCGATGAACACGTCGAGACCGGAATCGAAGTTCTCTCGGATATGATCCACAACCCGCGCCTTGACGAACGAGACGTGCAATCGGAGCGAAACGTCGTCCTGGAAGAGATAAAGCTGCATGAAGACAGCCCAGACGAGCGCATACACGACGTATTCGCCGGGGCATTATTCGAGGATCACCCGCTGGGAAAATCGATTTTGGGCACGGAACAGACGGTGGCCACCTTTACCTCGGATGACGTTCGTCGATTCTTCTCAGATCAGTACCGTCCAGAAAATATAGCGGTGGTGGCCGCCGGCAACGTAGCCCACGGCGATCTCGTCGATCTGGTTGAGAGGTTCGCGAAGCCCGGCGAAAAAGGGAGGCCGCTTCGCAAAGAGTTTCGGCCCCACGTCGAGAAGAAAGTTGACGTATACACCAAAGGCACCGAGCAGGCCCATATCGTTTTTGGAGTTGAGGCCTATTCCGCCGCCGACGACAGGCGGTTCGCCTTGAACGTCCTGGATACGATCATCGGCGCGGGAATGAGTTCCCGACTTTTCCAGGAAATCCGCGAGAAAAGGGGCCTGGTTTACTCGGTGTATTCATACCATTCATCGTATGCGGAAACTGGCCTCTTTGCCGTCTATGCGGGAACCGCTCCAACCAACGCCGAAAAAGTGGTAGGACTGATCAAGAACGAAATAGAGAAGGTCGTCGAGAAAGGCGTGACCGAGCAAGAGCTCATCAGGGCAAAAGAGCACATCAAGGGGCAGCTCGTCCTAGGTTTGGAAAGCACGAGCCGGAGGATGACCAGGCTAGGCAGGATCGAGATGACGCACGGCGAGTACCTTTCGATCGATGACATCATAGCGCGGATCGACGCCGTGACGTTGGAGGCCGTATCCGAAGTCGCTCGCGATATCTTCAAGCCGGAAAAAATGGTTCTGACGGCGATAGGTCCGTTCGAAATGGCCGCGCTCGCGCACCTGGTCGCCTAAATCGCCGCAGGGACGATCGGTGAATTCCAGACGGCGGGCGCGTCCTAGGCAGGCGAGCGACCTCATTTTCGCTTTTTGCAAACTTACATCTATGCGATAATTGAGCTATGCCCAGGAGGCATGAGGATTGGTTGAGACAGGCCGAAAAAGACCTTCGCCACGCGGAAAATGCGTTGAGAGCTGGCGATTACGAATGGACGTGTTTTGCCGCGCAGCAAGCATGCGAAAAAGCGGTTAAAGCGCTTTACTTTTCGATCGGAGGCGAAGGATGGGGCCATTCGCTGACAAAGCTCCTTAGAGAGCTTCCAGGAGAGCTAGGAGTGACGCCCGCCGAAATACAAGCGGCGATGAATCTCGACAAGCATTACATCCCGGCGAGATACCCTAACGGCTTCGATATCGGTGCTCCTATGGATTACTATTCCGAGGAGAACGCGAAAGAGGCTCTAGCCGATGCGGAAGTTGTTTTTTCCTTCGTGCGAAGCAAGATTCCTCAATAAAGAGAAGATCGTGGACGCTCTGAAGAAAATAGCTGGAAGAATGGCTGAAAAGCCAAACGTTCGGGGCGTCTATTTGTTCGGTTCGCTGGTTGAAGGCGTATACACCCCTAAAAGCGATGCGGATATACTCGTAGTCCTGAAGGCCGATGAAAGAAATCCGAGGGACCGAATTCCGGAATACCTCAGGTACTTCTTGGACGCGCCCATTCCGGTCGACGTATTCCCTTTTACCGAGAAAGAGATAGCGAAAAATCCCTTTCTGTCGGGTGCCATTCGAAAGGGCATCAACCTGCTGAAATGCGACGATACCTGAGCGGGGCTTGACGCCCGATGAAGATGGTACCAGCCCCAATACTTCATAGTGCAGTATTATGATTGCTATTTTGTCGGCCATCTGCTATCATGTGCCTACTATAAGGTCTTAGTGAGTTCTTAAGCATCCTACATCGAAGGGGTCCCAAAGATGATTTATCGGAGATTTCATGTTGCGCTCTCCTTCGTGATTCTTCTCACTATTGTTACCGGCTGTTCGGCCAAAAGTCCCTCTTCCGAATCGAAGCCCGCCCCGCTTAGCAAAGCGGAAAAAGATGCGCTGACAAAAAAGCTCGGCTTGACTTTTATCGATCGCTACCCCAACGACCAGGGTTTGGTGAGGGTATACGGTCAGCTGACGAACGGCACTAAAAGGAAGCTAATCAGGGCCGTAGTTACGGCCTCGAGCGCACCGATTAAAGGAAGGGCTGTAACGTATGGGACGGTCACAGTAGAAGGCGTTGAGCCGGGTGCGACGGTAGATTTCGAAGTGCCGACGGGTAAGGATATGGGCCAGATGCGGAGCGATGTGGTTCTAAGCGTAAGAGAAGCGGAATTCCGCTAGTTTGGAGGAACGATGGTCAGCGCGAAATTCCTAAACGCCTTTTTGAAAATATGCATATTATTGGCGCTCTTAGCGATCGGAGTTGCGGTGGTCTTGGTTATAAAAGCCAGTTTTTTCGACCAGCCGATGGTTCCGAGGACGGCTGCGGAGCGAGATATCATGGACGCCGAGGCGGCCGTGAACGCTGATCCGTTGAGCGAAAAAGCCAGGGTCGCTCTGAGCTTGGCTTATGCTAAGGTGGGACGATACAACGAAGCGATCGAACAGGCAGACGTGGCCATCAGGCTGGATAAGGCTTCTGCGCGCGCTTTTTATGCGCGGGGGGTTGCCAAATCGCGAACTGGCGATTTCCGCGGAGCGGTAGACGATCTCAAGCGCGCGATAGATTTGAAAACCGGCAACAACGAACTCAATCAGCAGGCTTTCTTCGAGCTTGGCGAGGTGTACATGCGGCAGAGGAACTACAAGGAAGCGATAAAAGCGTATTCCGGTGCGGTCGGAAATGGGCCAGAGGCGACGTACGCGACGATGGCTTTGGCCAACGCTTATGAGAAGGCCGGCGACATCAAGCGAGCGGTGGAGCAGTACAAAATCGTTCTGGATTACGATCCGACCAATGAGGATGCCGAGCGAGCTCTTATAAGGCTGGGTGTCAAGGTCAAATAGCTGTTTCGCCGACTGGGGGGACGGATTTGAACATCGTAGAGAGGAACAGAACGTACGCCATTTTACTGATCGCGCTTTTAGTTATATTGGCGGGCTTGATGGCCCTATATTACTCCTTGACAAGACCGCCGCAGTCGGTCGAGGGGGCAAATTTAGAAGGGTATTCTCACGTGTACTCCATCTACTACGCCACTCCGGGAGATAGGCTTTATAGACCTACCGAGGTTGCGGTTGATTCCTCGGGAAATCTCTATGTCGTCGACACTTTCAAGCACAGAGTGCTGATCTACGATAAGCGCGGGAATTTTATCGGAAAGTTCGGCAAGAAGGGAAAGAATCCGGGGGAGTTCGAGTTTCCGAGCGCGATCACTACGGATGCCGAAGGCAGAATATACGTTCTATCTAACAAGCAGAACAGAGTTCAGATATTCAATCGACAGAAAAAGCTCGTTTGGATTATCGATATAAAAAGTCCATTGGCCGCAACGGTAAAGGCCGGCAAATTATATATAACTACGGACCGGGGTGTTATGGTCGGCGATCTAAAGGGGAACTTGCTTTTCTCTTTTGGCATCAAAGGTCGAGGCAAGGGACAATTCAACCGCCCAACGGGAATCGCGGTTGACGATAAAGGCAATATTTACGTAGCCGATTCTATGAACTACAGGCTCAGTGCTTACAACAAAGAGGGTAAGCACCTCTGGGACGTCGGCTCTCCGGTAAATCCGCAAAAGGCCATCCAATCGAGGGAGAGGAAATTCGGGCTGCCGACAAGCCTGACATTGGCCGATGACGGTCTGCTTTACCTGATGGACGCATTTAACGGCGAGATCTACATGTTCGACACGAACGGCAAGCAAGTGGGGGTTGTTGGCGAGTGGGGGAAGGAAGACGGAGAGTTCTACTATCCCGCGGGAATCGCCTACATGGGAAACGAACTGTTCGCCGTAGCCGATAAGTTCAACGACAGAATTGAGGTCATCCGCATACCAAGCCCGAAAACGCCGACTATCGTGCGGGCAAGCCGATATGTACCGTGGTTCTTGGCTTTGCTTCTCTTGCCTCTTCTGGCGCTGATAAGAAGGCGCAGGCTCATCTTGGTCGCAGATCAAGCGTTCATCGATAAAGCAATAAGCGAAGGCAAATTGGAAGCCTTGATGTCTTCCGCGAGGCGCCTATACGTGGCGCCGAATGTATACGAGACTTATAAAGACAAGTCGGTAGATGGCGTCAAGCTCGGGAAGTCGCTGAGACCGGTTAGTTCTAAACCCGAAAGGAAAGAGAGGCTCGCATCCTCTTACGATGCAAGCGATGAGGTCGCCGAGATATTAGCGGGGGACTACGGTAGGGGAAGGGTAACGATTCTCTCCGCCGATGACGCCCTGAGGAAGATCGCGGAGCTCGAAGGACGCGTGACGATAAGTTTCGATGAGTGGAAAGGGACGCTGAGTTCTTAGTTCTGGCATCGAAAATCAAACGATTTGCACTCGTCCCAGCGCTTTCTTTGGTGGTTTCATAATTGCATACCATTTTTCGAAATTTTGAACGTCCGGATTTAAGTTTCCGAAAACGAGCGTGCAAATAGTCGCCGTGAACCCGGGAGGTCAACAAAAGAAGCCCGTGTATTCGGACCCTCTTAAGTTGGAGCGATCCCGCCGATTCGAACTAAAAACGACGTGCGCTTGTCGCGGTAATTAACATTATTTTAATAAATATGTGCTTGACAGCACAATCGCTAAGGACTAACATATCTATGGTAGTAGATCTAATGGTAATAATGCCACACAATGCTGGGATTGTCTCGCAAGTTTCATCTCTATATGCGGAGGAAAGGAGGTGAATTAAGTGATAAGGCTGCATGAAATCAAATCATTGAAGGAGGTGAGCAACTTGAAGAAAACGGCGTTCATCGTAGCTGCGTTGCTGGCGTTCGCGTTGATGACGGGCGTTGCATTGGCGAAGGATCCGCCGAACACCGATAGCGAGGACTTCACGTACGTCGAGTCCGGAAACGTGCCACCGGGCAGCGGCTATAACTCAGCCACTCCGAACACTTTGCCGAGCGGAGGTTCGTACGGCGCTTCGCGCTGGTCCTACAAGGACACGCAGGACGGTGCGTATAAGCTCGAGGGTTCGTATAACGCTTTCCAAAACCAGACAAATCAGCTGTACGATTTTGATGCTTCCGGTCGCGACAGCGGGCCGCATGGTGGATACGACACGACCACGAACAAGTGCAAGACCTGCCATGCTGTCCACCGCGCTACCGGCACCTTCGCGCTCATGAGGGTCGACACTCCGGATCAGGCGTGCGAGTACTGCCATGTCGGCGATCACAGACATTCGGTGGTCGACGCCTATTGGCAGGCCGGAACCATCTATCCTTCAAACGGTCATACCATCGGCGCGGGCCCGGATATCCCGGATAGCTCCGTATGGCAGTGGGAAGAAACCCAAACGGTAACTGCGGAAAACGGGACCCAATTCACCGTCCGCGCTCGCAGGTACAATCCAAACAAGAACAAGCTTATGCGCTGGACGATGCATGGAGGAAAATGGCTGCGCGTCGGTCCCACGGATCTCCGGTGCCAGAGCTGCCATCAGCCTCACAACGCCATCCAGCAGGTATGGAAGCCGTATAAGTCGGCAGATGGCGGCGCGACCAGATGGGATCGGGGTTATAAGCTCCTGAGGCTCAGCCCGTCCGGTGGAATTGCGTCCGGTTTTGCCGGCAAAGACAGGCTTGGCAATAACGTAAATTCCTCAGCCTTCAGGTTGGATCCAAGCCTCGGCTATTTCGACAGCAACAGCACGACGGTCGATCCGCGGCTTAAAGTGGTCGAGCGCGCGACGATCGACGTACGGCCCAATACCGTGCCAATCAACGACGAGGGCACTGGTGCAGTTGCGTTCGCGGGCGGCGTCAACCGCACGGGATATACCGCTTATCGCTACCACGGTGACGGCTACAAGCCCGGCGATGCTAAGTGGGATAGCATATACGGCAACGTCCCGGTGTACGAGACCTCGATGTCGTTTTTCTGCGCCGACTGTCACAACCTGAACATCGCCGGCAAGGACTTGGTGGAGTCCCAGCTGGCCGTCGGAAAGTTCGGCGACTCGATGCTAGGCGACAGGTCTCACGCGGTTCCGATGATGATCACGGACCGCGAATCCTCAACCGCGGGATCCAACAGCGGTTACCATTGCTACACCTGCCACAACAACGATATGCCTCGAGTCAATAAGCAGACGTCTTACACGCTTAACGGTGAAACCGTGACGTTGAGCACGAAGTGCTCTGCGTGCCACGTGACGCCTAAGAACTACGCTGCTTTGAAGCAAACGTACCGTCAGTTCCAAGGCGTCAACGGCGGACCTAGCTTCTCGGACTTCCCGCACTCCGGTCCTTCGACGGGTTACAAGCTGTTGAACGCGATCGGACCGATCGGCATAGATACGCAGACCGCAAACTGGGATTCTTACGACGCGACGTATGAGGCGAGCCCGATCGCCGTGCGTCAGCCGTACAATGCGGGCAGCGATGGCCTCGATAAGATCTGCCTGATCTGCCACGGTGCGCAGGGAAGCCGGAGCATCGGTTACGACAAGTAGCGGTGCACTTGCCAAAGCAGAGAAAAGGCCGCTCCAAAGAGCGGCCTTTTCTTGCTGAGCTTTTTGAGCCGGCGCGGATGCGGACGGCCGATGCAATGACCGTTCGGTCCGTTCGGGGAACGGACCCCATGGATTAAAATATCGCCCGGTTGTCGATCGATCGGGCATTTGCCCTGGTTTTACGCCCGCGGACGATCGAACTGAAACGGTCCGTTCGGGGAACGGACCCTACTGTTCACGTGGGCATTCGGCTGACGGGTAGTCGTCCAATGGGCCCGATCGGAAGATCGGGCAGCCAGCGCGCGTCGACGAACGGCGTTTGGGCGGCATACGGGATGCGCGTTGTCGGATCACCGATCGCACGTTTTTGGCGGCGTGGGTCCTAGCGGCCGATACAGCATTCGTCGGTCCGCTCCGGGGACGTCCCATGCAGGTGAATATTTGAGGTTGATTAGCATCTTTATCGTTGGATCATTTGGCTGCCTTTGCCGGGGATGGTAAAATACGAATGGCAATAGTGTAAATGGTAACAATCTTTTATCGGTTACGATGCAGGACTCGCATCCAGCCAACGAAAACCCAGTGCTCGACACAAAAGCGGGCGGAACAGAACCGTATCTCACCAAACGCGAGCGCGCAGCTATAGCGGTTTCGATTGCAGTTTCGATCGCAATAGCGCTTATCACCATAGGTTGGGAAATACTGGAGCAAGCATCGGTCGGAAAGCCGCAGCGTTCATCGGTTATTAACGGCGTAGAGAATCGGTCGCTCAAGCTCGCAGGCCGGATGGCGACAAAGGCGCCGGTAGATCCTTTGAAGTTAATTCCAAGGGCAGTAAGCGGTTTCACCGTATCGGGTATTCAGCGCGTCAGGGGCGAGACCAAGGATGCTGCCGAAGCGCTTTTCAAGCCCGTGGAGACTCAAGACATCGAATCTAGGCCCCACAGCGTATATGTGAGGATTTCTTTCCACGGTTCAGAGCGGGCTGCCTTAAACGCGATCGGCGATCTGATGGATTCAAGGGATGTGAGGGAAAGGGTTGAGTACGTCGTGAAAGGCATACCGACTACCGCCGGTTATACAGAAGACCGTTCGTCCTTCGTCGCGGCTTGGTCGAGGGCAGGTTACGTCTTTGAAATAGACTCCGGATACGCGAGGGAAGTGCCCGTAAGTTCAGAAGGAGAGCTCGAAAAAAGCGCGAGGGCGGTTGCGGAAGCGGTCGCTGCAAAGATGGCGAAGGGGGATTAGGGCCGGCTTGAGGAATCCCGGGCAAGACCGATCGCTATTTTACAGGCGTTTGATCGCTCACCTGGCAATTGCCGCAGCAGCGCTTATTGTTTTACTCAACCTGACGATCGCCGGTGCATCGAGCTCGCTTTTCTGCTCAGCGTGTCACGGCAAAGAAAATGCGGATTTGAAAAGATCGAAGCACTTAGGAATTCGCTGTAACTCGTGCCATCAAGGATTCGGAACGTTCAAAGTGCTCACGTGGAGAGCACAGGTGGTTTCGCAGGTTGCCAAAAGTCTAGTTCCTTCGTCTCCTCCAGTTCCCGTTATCGCTTACGTATCGAGCGAACCATGCAAAAGATGCCATCCGGAAGTGCTCGATGAAATCGTAAGGCGCGACGGGATCGGCGTCAGCCATAAAGAAATTGATGAAGCTGAAATGCCGTGCGTCCAGTGTCATGCTCGGGTTGCCCACCGGTCGACTTCATCGTTTGGACGATCAACGACGATGGAACGGTGTATCGCTTGCCACGACGGTAAAAAGGCGAGCGCCGATTGCAACATTTGCCACGTGGGCAGGGCCGATAAGAAGCTCCGCGTGAAAACCAGCTGGAGCGTTACCCACGGCCCCAATTGGAAGCGCGTGCACGGAATGGGAAATCTGGCGACTTGCGGTGTTTGTCATGCGGGCGACTATTGCAAGAGGTGCCACAACACGTCTTTGCCCCATCCGGAGTTCTGGGTGAGACTTCATCCCGCCGATGCAAAAAAGGACGTGAAGGGCTGCTACGATTGTCACCATCGATCTTTTTGCGATAACTGCCACGGATTAAGAATGCCGCACCCGTCGGGATTTTTGCGCGAACACGCCAAGGAGGTCGAAAAGAGAGGCAGGGGTGCGTGCTACAGGTGCCATCTTGAATCGGGTTGCGAACGTTGTCACTCCAGGCATATTCATCCGGGGCTCGATCAAGCGCGCGTCAAGGCGCTGAGGGGGCGATCGGGTCTTGAGTGACGTCGAGCGGATATATGCTCATCTATCGAGCCGTCTTCGATCGATGAAAATTCCATTCCCAAGCGCTAGCGGTTTTGTGCGATCGCAAAGGGCTTTAAGTGATAGAAATAGGAGACCGCAGGCCATTGCGGCGGCTGGTTTAATTCCAAGAGACTTGCTTAAGAAATTCTCGGCCGATTTGGTTGAGGTTTTGAGGCAGCCGCAGGCCAACAAGGAGACGACGATCCTCGTTATCGGAATAATCCTGGTCCTCTTATTGCTGACTGGCTTGTTCTTGTGGTTGATCGCTTCGGTTCTGTTTCGCAAGAACAGGGCGACCATCGAGCTTTATGAAGCAAAGCATTATGAAGTATCTGGTGGCAAGGTCGCCTGGCTAGGTCCGGTGGTCTTCTCCGTGCTCCTTATCACCTCGGTGGCCGGTATATACCATTATGGAACTCGATCATACACCTGCGCTCAATGTCACCAAAGAGAGTACGAGAGAAGCGGAAAATCGTCACCCCACCGCACCGTTGAATGCACCGGTTGCCATCGTTCCCCAGGTCCAAGCGGTCACATAGCCCAGTCGCTTGACTATGCCAGATGGCTCGTTGCTTACGCGTCGAACAAAGGCGTACCCGGGGACTTAGAGGCCTTGGTCTCGAATGATGCGTGTATTTCTTGCCATCCTGAAGTGCTTAGAAAAACGACAGTTCGGTGGGCCGTGCGCGTCAGGCATGCGGATTTCCTCGCCGCCGGCGCGCGCTGTCTCGAGTGCCACGGAGATGCCTTCCACGGCTCTGCGGAGATAAGAAGAAAAGGCCCGACTATGGACAAGTGCGTAGTATGCCACGATGGCGCGCGCATATCGGCAGAATGCTCGCTATGCCATACGGATAAGCGCAGTTTCGTAAGCCGCGAAATGCCGAGCGAAATCATGCGAATAGATGTCGAACCCATGAGGAATTGTCGAGGCTGCCATGCCCAAGACAGCAAGAGCGCGTGCGTGAAATGCCACGGCCTGGAAATGCCGCACCCCCAAGAGTGGGTGCGCAGACCGGGCGAGGGCGGTCCAAATGCACACGCCCGAGCCGGATTCTTGGAGAAAGTCACTTGCAAGAAGTGCCACAGATTTGATGAGGGACTCCCGGCTCCGATACATCCAACAGATCCGATAAACCTCAGAGAAATTTTCTGCAACAGGTGTCATGAGTATTCCTCCCCGCATGGTTCGGTTGAGCGCTGGCTGAAAAGGCACGGTCCGGAGGCGCTGAAGCGCATGGATTCCGATAATCCTCTGTGCGGATCGTGTCACAGCGCCAATAACGAGCGCCTGTGCTCGAAATGTCACTCGCCGGACTTATGTTCCTATTGTCATGCGAACGGCGTTAGAGAAATAGAAGAGGGAAACGCTCAGCGGCGGTGATGTGATCGACCTATAAAGCTAATGGCCTGGCCCTTTTTGCGGTCGAAGCGGCAATATATCAGAGATCTTCCAACCTTCGCCGGTTTTGACCATGCCCACAAGCCATTCGCGCTTCTTTCCTACGGGGTCTCCCAGCGGTTTCTTGCTTTTGGCGTCGACGTACAGCCCATTGTCGATGTAGGTGTATGCGACGATTCCCGAGTATTCTTTCACGCGCACGACCTCGAATTTTTGATCGTCGTGACGCCTAAGTTTGATTTTTCCCTGCGATAGCTCGTCGTCGAACTGCTTCTTAAGCTCGGCGTATGCCTTTCCGACCATCGCATCTGCAAAATCGCTCGAAGCATCAGCGTGAATCCAGATGTCGACGTCTTTTTTGAACGCCTCTTCTATCTCTTTCTTGATTTTCTTTGCCTTTTCGAGGGGCAAATTGCTCTCCTTCCACATGCTACCGGTGGGATCGGACGCGCTCGCGGCCGAAGATGATCCGGCTGATTTCAGCTCCGCATCGGTCGGCGTTTTCAGCGCTTTGCTCTTAGAGCAACCTGAAGCTGTCGCAATTAAAGCAACGACGATTGCGAGAAACATCACCGCGCGAGAAGTCACCATGCTACCTCCGAAGCTCTGCGCCAATCTCGAGTGCTTTTACAGGCATTATTATTATTTATAATAAAGCAAAGAGGACCAATTTTCGAGAGCGAAACATGGCGCAAAAAGGACCCCTGCATCGGCGATCCGCGCATCGCATTGAGACCTCGGCGGAAATCGCCATTTCGGCAGAGAAACTCGCGCTCGCGTCGGCGGTTGCGGTTTTGTGCGTGCCGCTCGTCTTCTTCCCTTATTTAGCGAAAGAGGCTTTTTCGATTTGGAAGGCTGCATTTTTTGCCATGGCGAGCGGCTGTTTGCTCGTGGCGTGGGGGTTGAAATGCAGGAAAGACGGCGAAATGTGCGTCGTCCTCCCCTATTACGCGGTTTCCTTACTTGTCTACATCGTCGTGGTTGCGCTTGCTGCGCTTTTCTCGGTCGATCGCGTTGCGAGCGCTTTCGGTGAATACGGTCGTTATGAGGGACTAGCGATAATCCTTGGCTATTTGGTGGTGGCCATATTGCCTCAGGCGCTGCTAGGCAAACGGGACGTTGAGTTGCTGCTCGCGATTTGGATGGTCATCTCCATAGCTATATCGGCTTACGCCTTGCTTCAGGGCGTCGGCATCGATTTTAAAATATGGAAGGCGACGTTTGTGGGAGAGCGCGTATTTTCTACTTTGGGAAATCCGCTCTATCTTTCCGCGTATTTGGTTTTGACTATCCCGGCGGCTATCGGGCTGTACCTTACCCGACGAAGTCGGCTGGCCATCCTAGCCATAGCGCTGGGAATTCCAGCGTTAATTATCACGTATTCAAGATCGGGGTGGCTCGCGCTCATCGCCGCATTGGTTCTGTTTCCGCCGTTGATGTTGGGCAATTCGGATTCGAAACCGAGTTTTTCGTTGCTCAGGAGGCGCGCTGTCGCGGTGACCGCGGTCATTCTAAGTATGATCATCGCCTCCTCGGCTTTGGCTCCAAAGCTTGGCGAGCGTGTGCGTTCCGCCTTTGATCGAGGGGCGGGTTCCGTTGCGGCGCGCTTTTATCTCTGGAAGCTCACGGCGATGATGATATCCGAGCGGCCGATTTTGGGCTATGGTCCCGAAACCTTTTTGGAAGTATCCAGCGCCCGTCTGGATTTGAACCAACAGCGCGCCGAAAGAAATACGCAATACGACAGGCCACACAGCGATTTGCTCCAGGTGGCCTTTAATTCAGGCATCTTGGGATTCTTGGCTTACGCGTATTTCCTCATCAGATACTTCTCCGGGATCGCGCGCCGAGGAGAAGATCCCGAGCGGACTACGATGATCACGGGCCTTTTTGCGGGAGTACTGGGTTATTTGATCGCGGTTCAATTCTTCTTTTCATCGCTTGCGGTCTCTCCGGTTATGTGGTTGGTTATGGCGATGACCGGCATACTCGTAAGAGGGGAAAGAAAAGTGAACGTTCGATTCCCGCCGACCGTCGGTTACGGAGCGGCCATGGTGGCAATTGTCGTGATCGCATTACCTCAATTAGCACATCTCGCAGCGGATGTCATGCTTCAGCGTTCGATCTCGGACGAGTCGAGCGGAAATATTAAAGGAGCTTACGAATCAGCTGACCTTTCGGCTCGGATAGACCCGTGGCACATCGAGTATGGAATCAGAAAAGGAGAGGTTTTGGAAAAACTGGGCGATTTGGACGGGGCGATTATGGCGTATACGAGAGCGACGAAGGTGAGGCCTCTGCGCTATGAGCCTTACGCCGGGCTCGCGGCGGTTGCTTATGAACGCAAAGACTTCGAAAGGGCGATCGATATGAGCCTCGAGGCGCTGAAAAGGTATCCGCTTCATTACGAATCTCGCTTGATATACGCGGTGTCTTCCGCCTTTGAGGGAGACTTTCGTGAAGCTGAAGAAAACTTACTCCTCCTCCAGAGGATCGATCCCCATGATTACAGGGCATTTTAGTATCTTGCCAGAATTTACGCCGATCGCGGATACATGGGCTCGGCAAAATCCCAAATAAAACGCGCACTGACTTTGAGGCCTAACGACCCGCTTGTGAAAACCGCAGCTGAGGAAATAGCTCGAAAAAAGTAAAAGCCAGCTCTCAAGAAGCTGCCACGCCGCAGAAGCCGCGAATTTGGCTTCTGTTTATCCCCTTGAGAGCTGGCCTTTACTTTTTGCCATTAAATCGGCAAATTGCGTTTTGCCTTGAGCTGCGGTGAATATCGCCGCAGCCCATTGATATAAGGTACCATTGGTAATACTTTTTATGGTACTGTAAAAGAAGCGCACGCATGCGTCAATAAAGTTAACAATAAATTTACATATTTCCGTCGAGTTCGTTTCATTGCCCGATGATTTCGTCATCGGATCCGCAGAGGCCGATCGAATTGAGGGATGGTCGGTTCTCGTCTAAAGCTTGAATGCGTTGAGGACGCGCGCCGTCAGTAAAGCCGCAGTGAAAGCTATCGCCGTGCGGAAAAGCATGGGCAAGGCTCCCTTGGAATGAATTACGCCGAATGATGAATAGACGGGCCAAAGTTTCGTGAGGGCATATAGCATGAAAATAACTGCCAAGGAGAAGAAATTCTTTCCCAATGAATTCGCATCAATAGCGAAGAACCGCTTAGAAAGGCTGAGAAAGCTGACGACCGCTAGCGCTATGCTGGGCAACGCTATAAGATATAAAGACGCGTAAAAGGCTTGTTTGGTGCTGTTCACTATTGTCATGCCGACGATGAAATAGACGGAAATCACAGCGGGCGATAGGATGAAAAACGTTTTGTATCTCGTCTTTTGGTCTGTTAATTCTGCGACCGCGAAATGCGCGAGGAATTGAAAGGAAATCATGTCCACGAGGATTTTTATCGCCGCAACGTATTTGATCTGAAGATGTGATAAGTCGATGTAGCTTGGGATCAAGTGCATCAAGTCCGCTATCCCGTGAAGAGCTCCGAAGGCGGCGAGCCCCATGAAATTATCGGTTAAGTTAAAGTGCGCTATTTCGCGGCGCTTGAGGAAAATTCCGATCGGTATTGAAAAAAAGCTCAGGCCGTAAATCAAAATAATGTAGTTGATGTTCGAGTCCAGCCAATCCATCGTCAGTACCGCGGCCTTTTAAGTTTTCCATATGCTTCCGCGAAACCATAGCGATCGAAATCTTCGGCCATATCGGGCGGAAGCTTATCTCGTATGGGCTCTATCAAACTTCCGGCGAAAGCTTTGCCGATGTGCTTTGAGGTGAAGTCTACGAGAATCGAAAGGAACTCTTTGATTTGGCGGATTAATTCGGTAAGGCTCGTGCCCGGTTCCAGTTCTTCCAGCACCGTTCCTCGCCTGCAACGGAAGCTCGATGCCAGCGAGTTCGCCTCGTTGTTCACGTTCGTCTCGATTTCCATCAAGACTTTTTTGCCGGCTATCATGTAAACGCGATCCAGGAGGATCCTCGCAAATTCGCGAAAAGCTCTGACGGCTCTGGCCTTATCCGGCGGCGTCAGCGATACCAGTCCTAGTATGCTCAAGGTGTAAATCGCTTTGCATGTTTCGAATACGCTCGTGTTGCAGATCTCGGAGATGGTCACAACGTCCCTGACGCCGTTTATGGCATCCAACGTTTTCTGTTCGCGCTCAGTGAGCTTTATTTCGCTCAGCGCGTTTGGCAAATAATTCGAGCGATCGAAAATAGCTTCGTCGGAAGGAACGACTGAACGTATTCGATCCCAGTCATCCACGCGACGAGTTCCTTCCAAGATCATCTCTTTAGCGCTGATGTCGATTGCAATCGCTTCTTTCTTTGCGGATCGCTTTCGATCGAATACATAGCTTCCTTCGGTCCATCCGAAGGCGTCGTAGACGTCGTCCAACGCTCTCAGAGCCAAATTTCCATCGACCGATTTGGAAATCTTCTCGGCTTGCAATGGACCCTTCATAAGATTGAGAAGACTCGAGCTCGATATGTGCGTGGGCTTACCTTCCTTAAAAGCTATAGAGCACTTCTTGGGGCCTCGCTCGAGGATCAGCGTGCCCGAGCGCTTGCTTTCGGAGATCGTGTTGACCAGATCGCTTACGGGTTTATCTCGGAGATTTCCGCTGAGGACCATGAAATCGGCCGCGGGAGCGCTCGCGACCTCAGGGAATTTCCCCTCGATCGCATCGGCCAAATAGCGGAGATACTCGACTTCTTTTTCCGCTATCGCTTTCGTATGATCGATGATTATCTTGATCGTGGGTTCGCTTTCTTCGCTGGCGATCGGCATTTCATTAAGGGTAGAAAGCCAGCTCCTGAGGAACGACTCTCTTATGCGAAGCGCCATGCTAGCCTCGGTGGGGGTGAGGTTGTTGATGAAGTAAAGCGGCACGTTGTAATCCAAAATAAGCTTGCGCTGGTCCGCCAAGGCACAACGAAGCTTTTCCATAAAGGCTTCACGGCCGCTTGGCGTTAAACGGTAAATGCTCTTTTGCTTGTTTGAAGACCTATCTATCGTTTCGACGACCAGGCCGCTTTTCTTCAGGCGCGAAAGTGCATGGTATATGGAAGTGAAGCCGATATCGACCCATTGCTCCATCTCTTCGGAGCTTAACTTCTGGTGAATTTCGTATCCGTGCATCGGCTGCTTCATTAATAATCCAAGAATCAGCAAGTCGAGTTTCATTTTAACTGTCTCTCCTATTTGCAATCGCTTAATCAGATATCAAGTCGCCCGGTAATGATCCGGAGTTCGCAACAGCTTCATGATCGCGGGTGCGAACCTATTATCTCGAAGTGATCCTACTTAGTATAGAGCTATTCATAATTATATTTCCAGTCGTAGTATCAACCCCATTTGAAAACCCCCAGTTGAGCGGCGCGCATTCGCGCGATTCAGGGCGTCGTATTGCAACCGGAAAGGGGTACGTGATAACGTCGAATTGCGGTGCGATTGGCGGGCTCAGATGGCTGTGATTCAGAGGCGGCGGAGGAACATCAAAAGGGCTTCGGAGATCGTAGAGGCCTCGATAAAGCACGGTTTAGGATACTGGGTGGCCAGGGCCGGGCTCGGTCGCAGGTTATTCGCCGATGCGGGCGGGCCGCTTTTGCCGGAAGAAGAGCTGGCCAAACGGTTGCGCCTTTTTTTGGAGGAGATGGGGCCGACCTTCATAAAGGTGGGTCAACTCCTCAGCGTTCGCCCGGATCTCGTTCCCCCCGAAGTGGTCTTCGAGCTCGAAAACCTCCTGGATGAAACCTCCCCGTTGCCGTACGAAATCGTCAAGGATCAGGTGGAGCTCTCGCTCGGAAAGCCGATCGATGAGGTTTTCGAAAGTTTCGACCCCGTTCCGATCGCCTCGGCTTCGATCGGGCAGGTTCACAGGGGGAAGCTGATAGAAGGCGGCCACGACGTGGCCGTAAAAGTTCAGAGACCCCATATTCAAGAGAAAATCGAGGCCGATCTCGACATCATCGGCTACATAGCCGAAAAAGCGAGAAAGAAAATAGATGTGGTGGATTTCCCATCGATCGTTCGAGAATTTTCGGATTCCCTGCACAGGGAGCTGGATTACAGAGTTGAGGCTCGTCACATAGATCGATTCCGGTTCAACTTCAGGGATGACGAACTCATAAAAATACCGATCGTTTATTGGAAATATACCACCAGGCGCCTGCTGGTGCTCGAATATATCGAAGGCTGGAAGCTTTCGGAGCTCGCCGAGCCGGAGTCTTTCGGGATAGACGCGTTTGGCCTCGCGAAACACGGTGCGGAAGCGTTCATGAAGCAGGTTTTGGAAGACGGCTTTTTCCACGGCGACCTTCACCCAGCGAACTTGCTGATAACGCCGGAGGGCAGGATAGCATATCTGGATTTCGGCATCGTCGGCGCCGTGCCGGAGCGAGATAAGGAAGCGATCGCGAGGATGCTTCTCGGGATCATCAGGCGCGACGTTAACGAAATAATAGCTGAGGCGAGATCGATGGGCGTGGAAATAACGTCGGATAAGGTTGAGAGCATGCGGAAGGGCCTGGCTGAAGCGATCGATCGCTACAGCGGCAAAAAGCTCGGTGAAATAAAGATCGATGTAATAGGGAAAGAGTTCCTGTCCCTCATCTACCGAAACCGCATACGGATCCCGAGGAATTACGCGCTGCTGGCAAAGGCCTTGATTACGGTCGAGGGCACGGCGAAGAAGCTTTATCCGGAGATCAACATTCTCGAGATCGCCCAGCCCTACGTCGTCGACTTGATAGATCGAAAGTACGGCAAAGGCATGACGGCCGAAGCGGCGTACGATGAGTTGAGAGAGCGGCTCAAATACGCGCTCGAATTCCCGCGGCAGATTCACGAGATTTTGAACCGCGCGCGAGCTGGCGAGCTGGAAGTGAGGTACCGGCATGTCGGGTTGGAACCGTTGCTGTCCAAGCTCGACTCCATCGTCAACCGTCTGATTATCGGCATCTTGGTCGCGTCCTTGGTTCTCGGCTCGTCGCTTCTGCTTTTGGCTGCGGGTGGACGAAGTCGAATTTCCGTAGCGATGTTCGCTCTGGCCGCCTTGCTCGCTTTGTGGCTCGCACGCGCTTTTTGGAAGAGGTCGTGAGCGGGCGCCGGGTTGCGGAATTCCCCCTTTTGCGCTCGGCGGTGTTGGATGGGAAGGCGCGATTTCGATATAAACGCGCCGCCGAAGCTCACCGCGGGCAGATTTCCCGCACCGGGCGATCTTCCAAGCGGCGACAACCGAGCGCATGGTGCGGTGCGATTCCGGCAAGGCCGATCGATATCCGAGTGCCGCTGAAACCTGCTAAAATAGCGACATGACCGTCAAGGTTGGTGCTCGAATATGCGGGAGTACAGAAGGCTGATAAACAAAATACGGAAATACAACCCCGAAGTGGACGAGGAGGCCATAAAAAGCGCTTATGCGCTCGCGAAAAGGCTGCATTCGGACCAGCTTCGCAAATCGGGGGAGAACTTCTTCAGCCACCCGGTCGAGGTGGCTGAAATTTTAGCCGATCTCCAGATGGATACGCCGACGATATGCGCCGCTCTTCTGCACGACGCGGTCGAGGACACGGAAGCCTCTTTGGAGGACATCCGCTCGGCGATGGGCGAAGAGATTTGCGCTCTCATAGACGGGGTGACCAAACTGGGGAAGATCGAGTTCAAAAGCCGCGAGGAGGAGCAAGCGGAGAACTTGAGGAAAATGCTCGTGGCGATGGCAAAAGACGTGCGCGTCATCATAATAAAGCTGGCCGATCGCCTGCATAACATGAGGACCATTTGTCACTTATCGAGAGAAAAACAGCGCGAAAAAGCCATCGAAACGCTCGAGATTTACGCGCCGCTGGCTCATAGGCTCGGGATGATGCAGATCAAGTGGGAACTCGAGGACCTTTCGTTCGAGCTCTTGGAACCTAAGATGTACGAGCAGATTCGAAGGCTCGTAACCGAAAAGCGGTCGGAGAGGGAGCAGTACCTGAACGAATTCATGAAGAGGTTGCAAGGCGAGCTCAAAAGCATAGGGATCGAGGCTGAAATCTCCGGCAGGCCCAAGCACTTTTACAGCATATACCGCAAGATGCTCAAGAAAGGGAAGGATTTCTCGGAGATCTACGATCTCTTCGCGACTCGGGTTATCGTGAGAACGGTCAAGGATTGCTATGGGGCGCTCGGGGTCATCCACAGCGTTTGGAAGCCGATCCCGGGGCGCTTTAAAGACTATATAGCCATGCCGAAATTCAACATGTATCAATCCCTGCACACCACGATAGTGGGCCCCGGGGGCAAACCCCTCGAGATTCAAATAAGAACCGAGCAGATGCACAGGACGGCCGAATACGGCATCGCCGCTCACTGGCGCTATAAAGAAGGGGGCAAAGACGACAGATTCGACGAAGCTCTGGCGTGGCTCAGGCAAATGCTCGAATGGCAAAGCGAGCTCAAGGACCCGCGCGAGTTCATGGAGATGCTGAAGATTGACCTGTTCCTCGACGAGGTCTACGTCTTCACGCCCAAAGGAGACGTTGTCAGCTTGCAGGCGGGGTCAACACCGCTGGATTTCGCTTACGCTATCCACACCGACGTCGGCCACCGTTGTATCGGAGCGAAGGTCAACAACAAGATCGTTCCCTTGGAGTATGAGCTAAAAACCGGCGATTTCGTGGAGATACTGACGAGCAAGTCGTCCATCGGGCCGAGCCAGGACTGGCTTAAGATAGTTAAAACCTCTCGGGCCAGAAACAAGATCAGGCAGTGGTTCAGCAGAGAAACTCGAGAGGTTAACGCAAGCCTGGGGCGAGATGCAATAGGCAAGGAGCTCAAAAAGCTGGGGCTCTCGCTTCAGCCGACGGCCCACGCCGGCGCTCTGGAATCGATCGCGAGGGAGCTAAACTTTAAAGCGGTCGATGATCTTTTCGGGGCTGTTGGAGCGGGAAAGGTCTCGGCAAAGCAGGTAGCGGGCAAGTTGGCGAGCCATCTGGGTCGGGCTCCCGCCGCTGAAGAAATCGAAGAAGTCAGAATCGGGTTCACCGGCAGGCGTGCGCGGCATCCGTCGAAGAGCGGCATCAAGGTAAAAGGAGTTGACGACGTTCTCGTTCGGTTGGCGCAGTGCTGTAACCCGGTGCCTTACGACGACATAATCGGCTTCGTGACGAGAGGCAGGGGCGTGTCAGTCCATAGAAGGGATTGCATTAACTCGCAACTGCTGCTCGCCCAACCTGAGAGACTTATCGAAGTGAGCTGGGACGTCAAACAACCGGCGGCTTTCAAGGTGGAAATACAGGTGGAATCGCTCGACCGACCCAGACTCTTGAGGGATATTTCGACCGTCCTCGCCGATGCCGGCCTTAACATCCTATCCGCCAGGGTCAGCACGTCAAAAGGGCATCTCGCGGTTCTGAGGTTCGTATTTGAAATAGGTAACCTGGCGCACTTGAAGCAGGTGATCGAAAACATCAAGAAAGTGGATAGCGTCGTCGACGCTTATAGGGTGGAGCCCGGATTGGAGACCAAACATCTTAGGCTAGAAAGCGGCGCATGAGCGGATGCATAAAGGTCGGAAAAGCGGTGATCGGATGCGCGCGGTGGTTCAAAGGGTATCTAGGGCGTGCGTTAGGATAGGCGAAAGAAAAATCGCCGAGATCGGGCGCGGCTTGGTCGTTTTTGTCGCCGTTGGGATGCAGGACGGCGAAAGGGATATCGACTATATGGCGGATAAGGTCGCGAACATGCGGATTTTCGAAACGGATGGTAAGTTCGATCTGTCGGTCATAGATGTGGGCGGAGAGGTTTTGGTGGTTTCTAATTTCACGCTTTACGGAGACGTAAGAAAAGGGCGGCGGCCGAGCTTCACAGAAGCTTTACCTCCAGTTGAGGCTGAGCCTTTATACGACCGCTTCGTCGCGAGACTTTCAGAACGAGTTCCGGTTAAGAGCGGCAGGTTCCAAGCGGTGATGGAAGTGGAGCTGGTGAACGACGGCCCGGTGACGATTTTGGTGGACAGCGGAATAAAGCGCCGATAAGGGCGTTTTCTCGGAAAGTGCACTCCGGGAAAATCCACCTCTCGAGGATTTCAGCGCAAGGATGCGCGCGCGACTTTCTATTCGATCGATGGAGGCGGCAGGCGATGCTTCTTCACACCCTCGTTGTCGGATTCGACGTCAACTGCTATATCGTGGGCAGCGAGCAGCAAAACGAGGCGGTCGTAATCGATCCGGGTGCCGAGTCGAGAAGAATTTTCGACGTAATCGAGGAAAGGCAATACGCGGTAAGGGCGATCCTGCTGACGCACGGGCACTTCGACCATACGGGGGCGGCCGCCGAGCTTTCGGAGCTGACCGGAGCCAAGATATTCGCGCACCGCGAGGAAATCGAATTGATAGAAGACCCCGCGCTGAACCTTTCCGGGATGTTCGGCGCGGCAAGGGGCTTCGGTGCGCCCATAGAGCCCTTATCGGATGGGCAAATCGTCGAAGTGGGGGAAATGCGGCTTAAAGTGATTCATACGCCCGGACATACGCCGGGAGGGATATCCCTTGTGGCTGGAGAGGGGGTTTTTTGCGGCGATCTGGTTTTTGCGGGTTCTGTCGGAAGAACCGATCTGCCCGGAGGATCCTGGGAAGTCATGGCGTCCACGTTGAGAAATAAAATCCTTAGCCTTCCAGATCGGTTGGCCTTGTATCCAGGCCACGGAAGGGCCACTTCGGTGGGCGCGGAAAGATCGCATAATCCTTACCTCGTGAGCCTCGAGGCCGGCTAGCGCGAGCGGAAGGCAACCGACCGAGCGATACTCAGCGCAGCGGCACAGCTCCGGCGGATAAGGATCGCGCCTCCATGTTCGAGCCCGAAAGCGACTCGTGCGCGGCAAAAGGGAGCGGATTTCCCCCACGACGACGCCCGTGATTTTTAAGTAGCGCATCGCGGGATTAGCGCTTTTCGAGAGCTCGCGATCCATCTGGCAATGGCTTTTAAATGGGGTAAAATAGGAAAGATTTCCGGTCCAGCATCGGCTTTGCCGATCGGAAAACGGTTTCAGCGAGACCTCGAAAGGAGACCGAAATTTGCCCGTTTTTTTGGCGATTGTAGGCTTGGGGATCATCATATTCGTGCACGAATTCGGGCACTTCATAGCCGGCAAGTTGATGGGTCTTTCCGTCAAGGAATTCAAATTCGGGCTGCCGGGTCCAGAGCTTTTCGGGGTCACGATAGGCGAAACGCGATACGGGATCACCGCAATTCCCTTCGGGGGATACGTTAAGTTCGCGGGACTTGAATCGGAACTCTCTTTGGGCGACGAGGAGTCGGGCGATGTGCCCGATGAAAAGAACTTCGATAAGCAGTCGATATCGGGAAAGGCCATCATAATAGCGGCCGGCCCCCTCATGAATTTCGCGTTCGCCGCCGTTTTGTTCGCCGCGATTCTGTCCATTCAGGGAACCCCGGTCGACGCGAAGCCCGTGGTTGAGGCGGTTTCGCCCAAAAGTCCCGCATCTAGGGTGGGCTTGAAACCGGATGACAGGTTCGTGCGGATAGAAAACAAGAGCATCAGAACATGGAGGGACGTTTTGAGCGTGGTCAAGAGCCGCCCCGGAAAGGTGATAACCATCGTCGTTGACAGGAGCGGCCGGCAGCTGACTTTTAAGCCGAGGCTCGCAAAAAACGAGCAGGGCAAGGGCTTTTTAGGTATCACTCCGGTGTTGATCTACAAGAGGGAGAACCCGTTGATCGCCATCTACAAAGGAATTCTGACGACCGCATCGATGGCGGCGTTTTTGGTCAAAGCGCTGGCGATGCTCGTTATAAAGCAGGCTCACATGCTCGTAAGCGAGTCGAGAGGGCCGGTCGGAATAGTCTCCGAGACCGCCGCGATAGCGAAGCAGAGCATTTGGAATTTCATTTCGGCCTTGGCATTTTTAAGCGTGAACATAGGCGTGGTGAATCTCATTCCATTCCCTCCCCTCGACGGCGGCCGCATAGCGCTTTACGGGGTTGAGGGCATTTCCCGGAGAAAGCTGAACAGGAAGGTCGTTCTGGCGATCAGCTCCGCGGGGATGCTCGTTCTTCTGTCGTTCATAGTATACGTGACGATCGCGGATGTACTGAGGTTGCTGTCCCGCGGAGGTCTGTGACGTCCTCTTTCGCTTTAGACGAAAATCCATTAACGTAATATGCATGCGAAGAGCGGCAAAAGTAGCGACCATCGGCGGTGTTAAAATCGGGGGAAACCACGCCATCGCCGTTCAATCGATGGCGAATACCGATACGAAAGACGTTCAAGCAACCGTTGAGCAGATCAAAGCTCTCGAAGGGGTCGGTTGCGAGATCGTGCGGATCGGCCTTCCGGATCGCGAATCGGTCAAGGCGTTGAGCTCCATAAAAGAGCAAATAAGCGTACCGCTGGTGGCCGACGTTCATTACCAAGCCGATTTCGCCATCGAGGCCTTGAGGCGCGGCGTCGACAAGGTTCGGATAAATCCGGGAAACATCGGATCTGAAGCGGATTTTTTGCACGTTCTGGAGGCCGCTGGCGAGAGGGGCGCGGCGGTTCGCATCGGGGTTAACGCGGGTTCCTTGCATCGCAAGTACGCAGAAGAGCCGGACCAGGCGGCCGCTTTGGTTAAGAGCTGCATGGAGTTCGTTCGATCGGCGGAGCGAATCGGCTTTCTTAACCTCGTTTTATCCGTTAAGTCTTCCTCCGTGACTACGACGATAAACGCCTATAAGCTTCTCGCTGCAGAGACGGACTATCCGCTACATCTCGGTATAACGGAAGCGGGGACGCTTCTCACCGGGGCGGTGAGGTCGGCCGTTGGGCTCGGAGTTCTCTTGGCGGAGGGCATAGGAGATACGATCCGCGTTTCCCTCGCGGCCGACCCCGTCGAGGAGGTGCGCGTTGCTTACGAAATACTGAGGTCGCTTGGCATAAGGGCCTTCGGACCAGAAGTCATAGCTTGCCCTACGTGCGCCAGAATGGAAATCGACGTCATCGCCTTGGCTGAGGAGGTAGAGAGCCGCCTCAAAGAGCTGTATCGGGAGCCCATAAAGGTGGCCGTTATGGGATGTCCGGTGAACGGACCGGGGGAGGCGTCCGAGGCCGACGTCGGGATAGCCGGCGGACGCAGCACAGGTATAATTTATCGCGAGGGAAAGGCGGTAAGGCGCGTACCCGCGGATAGGATGTTGGACGAGCTCTTCGCCGAGATCGGAGACTTTTTGAATCGGCGAAGAAACGCGCGCTCGAACGGAGAGATCGCATGAAGTTCTCGGAAATATTCATTCCAACCCTTAAAGAAGAGCCGGCCGAAGCGGAGATTGTGAGTCATAAACTGCTGTTTCGCGCCGGAATGGCGCGAAAGGTGGCATCCGGAATTTATTCTTTCCTGCCGATGGGATTTCGCGTCCTTCGAAAAATCGAGCGAATAATCAGGGAAGAGATGGATGCCGTCGGCGCCCAGGAGCTGCTGATGCCGGCGATGCAGCCGGCCGAGTTATGGATGGAGTCCGGCCGCTGGTACGAATACGGTCCCGAGATGTTTCGCGTAAAGGACAGAAACGAACGGGACTTTTGCTTGGGGCCTACGCATGAAGAGCTTATAACCGCTCTGGTAAGAGGCGAGCTTCGGAGCTATAAGCAGTTGCCCCAAACTTTTTATCAAATCCAGATGAAGTTCAGGGACGAAATCCGACCAAGATTCGGTCTCATGCGGGCGAGAGAATTTCTGATGAAGGACGCCTACTCGTTCAACGCGACCATTGAGGAGCTCGAAAAGTCATACGCGGAGATGGACAAGGCGTACTCGCGCATTTTCAAGCGATGCGGTTTCAATTTTCGGTCGGTGGAGGCGGCGAGCGGGCTTATCGGAGGCAAGGTCTCCAGGGAATTCATGGTTCTGGCCGAATCCGGAGAGGATGCGATTTTCTACTGCGATTCCTGCGATTACGCGGCGAGCTCAGAAGTTGCTAAGCCCAGGTTGGCCGAGCCTTCCAAGGAACCGACGAGAAAGATCGAGAAGGTCGAGACGCCCGGAAAGAAGAGCGTCGCGGAGGTGGCCGAGTTCCTGGGGGTCGCTCCGGATCGGCTCGTCAAAACCCTCATCTATCGATGCGATCGATCTCTGGTGGCAGTCCTCATCAGGGGAAATCGGGAAGTTAACGATTCCAAATTGGCCGGAGTTTTGGGAACGAGCGCTTTTCATATGTTGACCGAGGCCGAATTTCGGGAAGAGCCGGGTCTTGTTTCGGGCTTCGTGGGACCCGTCGGGCTTCGCGGCGATATCAAGCTGATCGCGGACGACGAAGTTGCGATGCTCGCCAATTTCGTGGTGGGGGCCAACGAGGAGAATGCCCATTACGTGAACGCGAATGCGGGGGTAGATTTCGAGGTCGAAGAGTGGGCCGACCTGAAAATGGCGAAAGAAGGCGATCCCTGCCCGGAATGCGCATCTGGGAGACTGAGCTCGGCGAGGGGAATCGAGGCCGGCCACATATTTCAATTGGGGACCAAGTATTCAGAAGCCATGGGCGCGACCTTCGTTTCCGAGGAAGGCGAGCTCAGGCCTTACATCATGGGTTGTTACGGAATCGGAGTATCGCGCTTGGTCGCCGCGGCGATCGAGCAACACCACGACGGCGACGGCATAATTTGGCCAGTTTCGATCGCTCCGTTCGAAGTGGAAATCATCCCATTGAAGTTGGAGGACGACGATATTAAAAGCGCGGCAGAGGGCATTTATGGAGAGCTCGCCTCGAAGGGTGTGGAGGTGCTTTTGGACGATCGCACCGAATCCCCGGGAAAGAAATTCGCCGACGCAGATCTCATAGGCATACCTGTCCAGCTGATAATCGGCCCGCGGACGTTGAGGGCCGGTAACGCTGAGATCAAGATCCGTTCCACTTCCAAGAGAAAAGAAGCGAAGATAGAAGACGCGGCGGACGAGTGCGTTAGAATTTTGAAAGCGCTCTTCGCGGAGCTATCATGATCGTTTGGATGCCGTAATCATCGGCGAGTTTCTCGCAGGTGCGAATGGCGAGAGCTCGAGCCGACCGGCAGGGTAAACATCGCCTCGGTTTTTCTGCGAAGTTCGCCTGAGATCGAAGGTGAAAATCGGAGTTGAGCGGCAAGCCAGGGGTATCGAAACAACAAAGGGTGACCGCGATCATCCCGGCGTACAACGAAGCCTCCAGAATAGGAGGGGTTATAGAAGCGGCGCTCGGCGCATCACTCATCGACGACGTCGTGGTGGTCGATGACGGCTCGGTTGACTCGACCGCCGAAGCAGCCGGGCGGTATCCGGTTGCGGTGATCGCGCGCGGCGAAAACGGAGGAAAGGGAGCCGCGATAGAAACGGCAAGGAGACGCGTGAGCGCCGATATCGTCGTATTCGTCGACGCGGATCTCGTCGGCCTGAAGCCGGAACACCTGGACGACCTCGTTCGACCTTTGGTGGAGGATGGAGAGCTGCTGATGACGGTGGGAAAGTTTGTGGGGGGAAGGCTTCGCACCGATTTGGCCCAGAGGATCGTCCCGACTATTTCCGGTCAGCGGGCAGTTAAGCGCGAGTTTCTTGATGGATTGCCCGATCTTTCGAGATCGCGCTTCGGAGTGGAGGTTATCTTCACGTCCCACGCCAACGCGAGCGGTGCGAAAACTTTGGAGGTACCGCTTGCGGGCGTTACTCAGGTTATGAAAGAGGAGAAACTGGGATACATTCGGGGGCTGGCGCAGCGCGCCGCGATGTACCGCGATCTTTTGAAAGAGAAAGCTAGGTTCGGCCTTAAAAAGAAGGACGCTTAAAGGCGACGCGGTTTTCCGATCATGGATTCGGTTTGCCGTAGGGCCCGATCGAAAGATCGGGCCGCTAGTGCACGCGTCAACGAAATGACGTTTGTTGCGCGTACATTAACGCGTACGCCAATCCGCGACGGTGCGTTTTGGGCGCGATCACGCGGTTGATCGCGCAGCGTT